>JAESFP010000021.1_pt1 | contig 234196 bp, 248 predicted proteins | sample 9266181 | NCBI WGS metagenome assembly JAESFP01 (sample SAMN14502547, study PRJNA617102) | algae metagenome | isolation source: Pegethrix bostrychoides GSE-TBD4-15B and co-occurring heterotrophs from... | place: USA: Grand Staircase-escalante National Monument, Utah | collected 2006-08-15
CTGTCATTCGTCGTTTTGTTCGAGGCTGTCAGCCTATCAACAGTCAGGCGAACTTCCGCTGGCTACACTGCCCGGTTGTCTTTTTTCGGAGAGCTCCATGTCGCTCCTGCTTCGTTTTTCCCGGCTGGTCGATGCCTTCAGCCAGCTGGTCGGCAAACTGGCCATGTGGCTGGTGCTGGCCGCCACCCTGATCAGCGCCGGCAACGCCATCATCCGCAAGGTGTTCGGTGTCAGTTCCAACAGCTGGCTCGAGATCCAGTGGTACCTGTTCGGTGCCGTCTTCATGCTCGGTGCCGGTTATGCGTTCCTGGTCAACGCCCATGTGCGCATCGACTTCATTTCCTCGCGGTTCAGCGCGCGCACCCGCAACTGGGTCGACATCGGCGGCATCCTGCTGTTCCTGGTGCCCCTGTGCTGGCTCATGATCGCCGAGGGCTGGCCGCTGTTCGAGCGGGCCTGGACCTCGGGCGAGATGTCGGGCAACGCCGGCGGCCTGATCCGCTGGCCCGCCTACCTGCTCATTCCTGCCGGCTTTGCCATCCTGCTGCTGCAAGGTGCCAGCGAACTCATCAAGCGCGCGGCCTTCCTGCTGGGCCAGGGGCCCGACGTGCTGGCCTCCTCCGGTCCCAGCGATGAAGAGCGTCGGGCGCAGGAACTCCTCGACGAACAGAAGCGCCTGCAAGGAGCGCAGTGACCATGGTTGAATTTCTGACTGCCCAATTCGTCCCGCTGATGTTTGCGGGCCTGCTGGTGTTCCTGCTCTCCGGCTTCCCGGTGGCATTTGCGCTGGCCGCCACCGGCCTGACCTTCGGTTTCCTCGGCATGGAACTCGGCCTGTTCCAGCCCACGCTGTTCCAGGTCATGCCGCAGCGGGTTTTCGCCATCATGCAGAACGACACCCTGCTGGCGATTCCCTTCTTCACGCTCATGGGCATCATCCTGGAGCGCAGCCGCATGGCCGAAGACCTGCTCTCCACCGTGGGCCAGGTGTTCGGCCCGGTGCGCGGCGGCCTGGCGGTGGCCGTGATCCTGGTGGGTGCCCTGCTGGCGGCGACCACCGGCGTGGTGGCGGCCGCCGTCATCTCGATGGGCCTGATCTCGCTGCCCATCATGCTGCGCTACGGCTACAACCGCACCATTGCCACCGGCACCATCACCGCTTCCGGCACGCTGGCGCAGGCCATCCCGCCGTCGCTGGTGCTGATCGTGCTGGCCGACCAGCTCGGCCGCTCGGTGGGCGACATGTACGCCGGTGCCCTGGTCCCCGGCCTGATGCTGGTGGGTGTGTACCTGCTGTTCGTCGCGGCGGTGGCCATCGTCAAGCCGGCCTGGGTGCCGGCCCTGCCGCCCGAGGCCCGCATCTACAACGAAGCCAATGGCGACAGCGGCCACCGCTCGCTGCTGGTGCTGCTGGTCATCTGCGCTGCGGCCAGCTTTGCCTGGGCCCAGGTGCACGAATCCATCATCAACCCCTGGATCGGCCGCGAGCTGCCGGCCCCGGGCGACGAGGTGGTCATCCTGTCGATCACCGTGGGTTCGTTCCTGGCGCTGGCGCTGGCCCTGCTCAACCGCCTGTTCCGCCTGGGCCTGCTCTCGCGCCTGGCCGAGCAGGTGACCTTCGTGCTGATTCCGCCGCTGGTGCTGATCTTCCTGGTGCTGGGCACCATCTTCCTGGGCGTGGCCACCCCGACCGAGGGCGGCGCCATGGGCGCGCTGGGTGCCCTCATCATGGCCGGTGCCCGCCGCAGCCTGTCGTTCAGCCTGCTCAAGCAGGCCCTGGAGAACACGACCAGGCTGGCCATCTTCGTGATGTTCATCCTGATCGGCTCCACCGTCTTCAGCTTCACCTTCAATGCGGCCGACGGTCACATCTGGGTGGAACACCTGTTCGACAAGCTGCCGGGTGGCCAGCTGGGCTTCCTGCTGGTGGTGAACTTCCTGGTGTTCATCCTGGGCATGTTCATCGACTTCTTCGAGATCGCCTTCATCGTGGTGCCGCTGCTGGCCCCGGTGGCCGACAAGCTGGGCATCGACCTGGTGTGGTTCGGCGTGATCCTGGCCATGAACCTGCAGACCTCGTTCCTGACGCCGCCGTTCGGCTTTGCGCTGTTCTACTTGCGCAGCGTCGCCGCCCGCAGCGACTACACCGACGCCGTCACCGGCCAGCGCATTCCGGCGGTGACCACCTCGCAGATCTACAAGGGTTCGATCGCCTTCATCATCCTGCAGCTGATCATGGTGACCGTGGTCGTGATGAACCCGGGTCTGGTCACCGACAGCATGGAGAAGGCCACGGTGGTGGACGATGCGGCCGTGAACGAGATCCTCAACAACCTGCCGGGCCTGGAAGACATCGCTCCCGAGCCGGAGGCAGAAGCCGAGCCGGAAGGTGAGGGTGAAGGCGCCACGGCCGATCCCGCTGCACCGCCGGCCGAGCCGGAGGAAGAAGACCCGGCCAAGGCCCTGCTCGAGAGCATGAAGAAGTGAGCCCCGCCATGCAAGTCGACATCCAGGTGCTCGATCCCCGCATGGCGGACCAGCTGCCGGCCTACGCCACCTCCGGCAGCGCCGGCCTGGACCTGCGGGCCTGCCTCGACGCTCCGGTGGAGCTGGCGCCCAACGCCTGGCAGCTGATCCCCACCGGGCTGGCGATCCACCTGGCCGACCCGGGCTTTGCGGCCATGATCCTGCCCCGCTCGGGGCTGGGCCACAAGCACGGCATCGTGCTGGGCAATCTGGTGGGCCTGATCGACAGCGACTACCAGGGCCAGCTGATGGTGAGCGCCTGGAACCGCAGCGCCACCGCCTTCACCATCCAGCCCATGGAGCGCATCGCGCAGATGGTCATCGTGCCGGTGGTGCAGGCCCGGTTCCGGGTGGTGTCGTCCTTCAGCGCGCCGAGCGAGCGCGGCGCCGGCGGCTACGGCTCGACCGGCCGGGGCTGATCACCCGTCGGCCCCGACGTGGCCGACCTGTTCAGTGCAGGGTGCGGGGCGTTTCCGGCTCGTCGCCTTCGTCGCCTGCCGAGGGGTCCACTTCCATCCGGAAGAAGCCGGTCCCCAGCGAGCCGCGCCCGATCTCGTCCTCGGTGGCCTCGCGCACCTTGTGGATCTTCAGCCGGATGCGCAGCGCGATGCCGGCCAGCGGGTGGTTGCCGTCCAGCACCACATGGTCGGGGTAGATGTCGCTCACGAAATAGAGCCGGTCGCGCGGCGCGGCCGGGTTGCAGCCCTCCGGCAGACCCTCGAACCCCATGCCTTCCTCGATGTTCTCGGGGAAGCGTTCGCGCGGCTCCAGGAACAGCAGGCGGTCGTCGTAATCGCCGAAGGCGTCCTGCGGTTCCAGATGCAGGTCGATGGCATCGCCCGCGCTGTGGCCCTGCAGCGCTTCCTCGATCTTGGCCAGCAGGTCTGATCCGCCCACCAGGAACTCCACCGGCTCCTCCAGCACATCGAGTTCTTCGCCCAAGGTGTCCTTGAGGGTCCAGGTCAGGGCCACGACGCATTGCGGCGTGACGGTCAGGGGGTGGCGGGTGTCGCTTTTCATCCGACAATTCTCCCATGACCTCATCCATGTCCCTCCCGCTGGCCCTGCTCGGTGGCCTGAGTCCGGCCCGCTTCATGCAACGGCACTGGCAGAAAAAACCGCTGCTGGTGCGGCAGGCCATTCCCGGCGTGCAACCCCCGCTGGACCGCCGGGCCCTGTTCGATCTGGCGGCGCAGCCGCAGGTGGAATCCCGCCTGATCGTGCACGGCCCCAAGGGCTGGTCGCTCAAGTCCGGGCCGGTGCAGCGCCGCGCGTTGCCGCCCCTGAAACAGCCGCACTGGACCCTGCTGGTGCAGGGGGTCGATCTGCACCTGCCGGCGGCCCACGAGCTGCTGCAGCGCTTCCGCTTCGTGCCCGACGCCCGGCTCGACGACCTCATGGTGTCCTGGGCCAGCCCGGGCGGTGGCGTCGGCCCGCATTTCGACAGCTACGACGTCTTCCTGCTGCAGGTCTCGGGGCAGCGGCGCTGGCGCATCGGCCGCCAGAAAGACCTGAGCCTGCAGCCCGATGTGCCGCTGAAGATATTGGCCCACTTCCAGCCCGAGGAAGAATTCGTGCTGGAGCCGGGCGACATGCTGTATCTGCCACCGCGCTGGGCCCACGACGGCGAGGCGGTGGGCGAGGACTGCATGACCTGCTCCATCGGGTTCCGTGCCCCGCAGCGGGGTGGTCTGGCGGCCGAGCTGCTGCAGCGCATGGCCGACGAGGTGGACGACACCGCCCTCTACCGCGATCCGCACCAGCCGGCCACCGCCACACCGGCCGCCATGCCCGCCGGGCTGCTGGACTTCGCGCAGGAGGGTCTGCAGCGCCTGCTGGCCGACCGCCAGGGCCTGGCCTGCGCGCTCGGCGAGGTCATGACCGAGCCCAAGCCCAGCACCTGGTTCGACGAACCGGCCGGCGACTGGCAGCCGGGCGCCGTGCGCCTGGACCGACGGACCCGCATGATGTACGACGACCGGCATGTGTTCATCAACGGCGAGAGCTTCCGGGCCGGGGGCGCCGACGCGCGCCTCATGCGGGAACTCGCCGACCAGCGCCGGCTACCGGCTGCCCGTGTGCAGCGTGCCAGCGAAGACGCCCGAGCGCTCATGCAGGACTGGTTCGAAGCCGGCTGGCTGCACCTGGAGTCACCATGAGCGATCTGCCCGAGGGGCGCGGCTCAGGTCGGCTGGATTTCGAGGCGGCCATCCGCAGCGGCCTGTCGGCCGCTGCCGACGTGGGCTGGAACAGCATCGTCCTGTGTGACGCCGACTTTGCCGACTGGCCGCTGGGCGAGCGCAGCACCATCGCCGCGCTGGACGCCTGGGCCCACCGCGGGCGCACCTTGCAGATCCTGGCGCGCGACTACGCGGCCGTGCGCCGGCTGCACCCGCGCTTCGTGCAGTGGCGCACGCTGTGGTCGCACCTGGTGGAGGCGCATGCCTGCCCGCAGGTGGACGAAGGCGAGCTGCCCAGTGTCTTCTGGACACCGTCGTGGACGCTGGAGCGGCTGGACCGCCTGCATGGCAGCTTTGTGGCCAGTCATGCACCGCAGCGGCGCGCCTTGCTGCGCGAGCGGATACAGGCCTGCTGGCTGCGCAGCGCGCCCTCGCTGCCCGCCACCACGCTGGGCCTGTGAGGATCAGCGCAGGTCGTCGGCCAGCACCTTGACGATGCGCTGGGCCGAGGGCGATGCATCCGGCTGCCCCTGGGCATTGAGCACCGACACGGTGGTGCTGTTGTCGTTGCTGCGCACCACCACGCGGTAACGCTCGGGCTTGGCTTCCGGCGTCGAGGCACCAAACATGCGGCTGATGAAGCCGGGCTTTTCGGTCTGCTGGAGCGGCTCGACATAACGCACGAAGTAGGTGCCTTCGCTGCGGTTGCGGTCTTCCACGGTGAAGCCGGTGCGGTCCAGCGACAGGCCCACCCGGCGCCAGGCGCGGTCGAAGTTGTCGTTGAACTGCACCACCGGCACATTGTTGACCGTGGCCACCTTGGCGCTGGTGGCCACCGGGGCGCTGGCCGACAGGGCCTTGGCCTCGTTCTCGGCCACACCCAGCTTGACCATCATGCGGCGCAGGAACTCGGTTTCCAGTTCGGGGTCGGCCGGGCGCGGCTGCCACACGGTCTGGTCCTTCTCGGTGGTGGAGTACACCTCCACCATGCCGCGGTGGGTCACGAAGATTTCGGTGCCACCGTTGGCGTTGCGCTCCAGGCGGGTGCGGAACTTGTCGCGCTCGCCGGTGGAGTAGAGGCTGTCGAAGATCTTGCCCAGCGCGCTGCGGATGAAGTCCTGCGGGATCTTGGCGCGGTTCTCGGCCCAGTCGGTCTCCATGATGCCCAGGGTTTCCTGGTCGAGTTCCAGCAGGAAACCGTTCTCCTGCCAGAAGTCGCGCACCGGGCCCCAGAGCTGGTTGGCCGGGCGGTCGACCACCAGCCAGCGCTGGTTGCCGGCACGCTCGATGCGGACGTCACCGATCTTGCTGGTCGCGGTGCCCACGGTGGCCGCAGCCGGCCGGGCGGCCTCGAAGCTGCTGGCCGACACGGCCGCACCCGGCACGTTGTAGCGGTTCTCGCGTGCGAGCTGGGTCAGGTCGGGCGGCACGTCCAGCGTGCTGCCGCGCTGCGCGCTCTTGTAGTCGATCTTGTCTTCCTGCAGCACGGAGCAGCCCGAGACGACCAGGGCAGCCGCCGCCAGCAGGCCCAGACGGGAGAAGGGGTGGCGCATCAGGGAGGAGGGATGGGGCATGGTTCGGAGGCTCGCGGACGGAAACACGGGAACAGGAAAAACCGGATCAGGCGATCAGACCGCTGCTGCGCAGCGCGTCTTCCACACCGGGGGCGAGGTGGCGCGACATCGGGGTCAGCGGCAGGCGCATGGTTTCGGCGCACAGGCCCATGCGGGCCATGGCCCACTTGAGCGGGATCGGGTTGGCTTCCACGAACAGGTGGCGGTGCACCGGCATCAGGCGGAACTGGATCTCCATGGCGCGCTTCACGTCGCCGGCCAGGGCGGCCACACACAGCTCGTGCATGGCGCGGGGCGCCACATTGGCGGTCACGCTCACATTGCCCTGACCGCCGCACAGCATCAGGGCCACGGCGGTGGGGTCGTCACCGGAGTAGACCGCGAAGCCTTCGGGCTTCTCGCGGATGAGCCACTGGGCCCGCTCGATGTTGCCGCTGGCTTCCTTGATGCCGACGATGGCCGGGATCTGCGCCAGCCGCAGCGCCGTTTCCACCGACATGTCGGCCACGGTGCGGCCCGGCACGTTGTAGAGCACCACCGGCAGATCGCCCGTGGCTTCGGCGATGGCCTTGAAGTGCTGGTACTGGCCTTCCTGGGTGGGCTTGTTGTAGTAGGGCACCACCTGCAGCTGGCAGTCGGCGCCGACCTTGTGGGCGAAGCGCGCCAGTTCGATGGCCTCTGCCGTGGAGTTGGCGCCGCAGCCGGCCATGATGGGCACGCGCCCCGCCGCCTGTTCCACCGACACGCGGATGATCTCGCAGTGCTCTTCCACATTGACCGTGGGCGACTCGCCGGTGGTGCCGACCACGCCGATGCAGTCGGTGCCCTCGGCAATGTGCCAGTCGATCAGCTTGCGCAGGGTGGGGTAGTCGACGCTGCCGTCCTCGAGGAAGGGGGTGGCCAGGGCGACGATGCTGCCGGTGATGGGTTTCATGGCGGGATGCGTTGGGGCGGTTCGGTTCGACGACGTGCGGGGCAGCGGGCCAGGCCCGGGGCGCCCCCGGGGCGATCCGGCATTCTACCCAGCGGGATCGAGGCGCCGGCGCTGCCCGGCGGCCGGATCGGCAGGGTCTTCCCGCAGGGCCACGATGCGCTGCACGAAGCGCTCCGGAGTGGCCAGGAAACCGTCTTCGTAGGCCACCACCCGCAGATCCCGGCAGACCTGCAGAAGTTCGCCGGGCTGCAGCAGGAAGTCGGGCCGGGAGGGGCGGCCGACCTTCGCATGTTCGATGCCGAAGGTTTCGTAGATCAGCACGCCGCCCGGTGCCACGCTGACCACCAGGGTGGGCAGCAGTTCGCGCCACAGGTAGTTGGTGACCACCACCGCGCCGAAGGTCCGGCCCGGCAGCGGCCAGGGGCCGTTCTCGATGTCGGCCAGCAGGGCCTGCCCCAGCGGCGCGACCGCCTCGATGGCGGCCGGATCGCGGTCGATGCCGGTCACGGTGTGGCCCAGGCCGGCCAGGTGCCGCATGTGCCGTCCGTGTCCGCAGGCCACGTCAAGCACCGCGCTGCGGTCCGGAATCAGGTGCGCCCATCGCCGCACCCAGGGCGACGGGGATTCGGTGCCATGCATCAGAAGCAGCTCCAGAGCTGGTCGGCCAGACCCACCATGAAGTCCGGCCGGGTATAGAGGGCCAGGGTGGCCAGCAGCGTGGCCGCCACGGCGGCCGTCACGGCCAGCCGGCGCAGCAGGTGGGCCCGGCTGCCGTTCATGCGCCGGCTCCGGCCGGGCGTGGGGCCCGGGCGATCGGGGCTTCGCGCACCGGCAGGTTGATCAGGCCGGCAAAGATGCCCAGGGCGATCGAGATGTACCAGACGATGTCGTAGCTGCCGGTGCGGTCGTACAGCACGCCGCCCAGCCACACGCCCATGAAGCTGCCGATCTGGTGGCTGAAGAACACGAAGCCGCCCAGCATCGAGAGGTGGGCCACGCCGAAGATCTGCGCCACCGTGGCGTTGGTGGGCGGCACGGTGGACAGCCACAGCAGGCCCATGACCGCCGAAAAGATGTACACGCTGGTGGGCGTGAGCGGCGCCCACAGAAAGATGGCGATGACCGCAGCGCGCGCGAAATAGATGAAGGCCAGGATGTGCTTCTTGGCCATGCGCTGGCCCAGCGAACCCGCCATGTAGGTGCCCACCACATTGAACAGGCCGATGAGCGCCAGCGCATAGCTGGCCACCTGCGGGGACAGGCCGTTGTCCTTGAGGTAGCTGGGCATGTGCACGCCGATGAACACCACCTGGAAGCCGCACACGAAGTAGCCTGCCATCAGCAGCTGGAAGCTGCGGTAGCCGAAGGCCTCGCGCAGGGCCTGGCCGATGGTCTGTTCGCGCTGGGGCGGCTGGCCGCCGGCAAAGCCGGGTTCGCGCAGGCCCCAGGCCAGCGGCGCGATCAGCAGCACCGCCACGCCCAGCACCAGCAGCGCGTTCTGCCAGCCGAGCTGGGCAATCAGCGCACCCTCCACCGGCACCATCAGGAACTGGCCGAACGAGCCGGCGGCGGCCGCCACGCCCATGGCCCAGGAGCGTTTTTCGGCCGGAATCTGCCGGCCGATCACGCCGTAGATGACCGCGTAGGTGGTGCCGGCCTGTGCCGCGCCGATCAGCACCCCGGTGGTCAGGGCGAAGCCCAGCGGCGTGGTGGTGAGCGCCATGCCGGCCAGACCCAGGCCATACAGGACCGCGCCGCCCACCAGCACCCGGAAAGCCCCGAAACGGTCCGCCGCCATGCCGGCAAAGATGCCGAAACAGCCCCAGGCCAGGTTCTGGATGGCCATGGCAAAGGCGAAGTTCTCGCGCGTCCAGCCCTGTGCCTGGGTGATGGGCTGCAGCCACAGGCCGAAGCCGTGGCGGATGCCCATCGACAGCGTGACGATGAGGGCACCGCAGGCCAGCACCTGCAGGGGGGAAAGGCGGGGGGTGGACGTCATCCCGCGATTGTGCCGCGCCGCAGCAAGGCGCGTGTGTCGCCCGCAGGGCGGGCGTGCATCTGGATGAATATCCAGTGGTTTGGGCGCTGCGTGCTTACAATCCGCGCCCATGGCAAACACCCCTTCGACCTATTCCGAAGGCTCCATCCGCGTCCTCAAGGGGCTGGAGCCGGTCAAGCAGCGGCCGGGCATGTACACCCGCACCGACAACCCGCTGCACATCATCCAGGAAGTGCTCGACAACGCGGCCGACGAGGCACTGGCGGGGCACGGCAAAAAGATCAAGGTCACGCTGCACGCCGACGGTTCGGTCAGCGTCGAGGACGATGGCCGGGGCATCCCGTTCGGGCTGCACCCGGAAGAGAACGCGCCGGTCGTGGAGCTGGTGTTCACCCGGCTGCACGCGGGCGGCAAGTTCGACAAGGGCAAAGGCGGCGCCTACAGCTTCTCCGGCGGCCTGCACGGCGTCGGCGTGAGCGTGACCAACGCACTGTCGACCCGGCTGGAGGTGACCAGCTTCCGCGAGGGCCAGGTGGCCCGGCTGGCCTTCGGTGGCGGCGACGTGACCGAGCCCTTGCAGGTGGCCCCGCGCGGCGAGGGCGACCGCAAGCAGGGCACCACGGTGCGCGCCTGGCCCGATGCCAAGTACTTCGACTCCGCTGCCCTGCCGATCGGCGAACTGACCCACCTGCTGCGCAGCAAGGCGGTGCTGATGCCCGGCGTGCAGGTGACGCTGGTCAACGAGAAGACCAAAGACACCCAGGCCTGGCTCTACAAGGGCGGCCTGCGCGACTACCTGCAGCAGACCCTGAGCGCCGACCCGGTGATCCCGCTGTTCGAGGGCGAGGGCTATGCCGACAGCCGCGACGACAGCTTTGCCGAAGGCGAGGGCGCGGCCTGGTGCGTGGCCTTCACCGAAGACGGCGCCCCGGTGCGCGAGAGCTATGTCAACCTGATTCCCACCAGCGCCGGCGGCACCCACGACAGCGGCCTGCGCGACGGCCTGTTCCAGGCGGTCAAGGGCTTCATCGAACTGCACGCCCTGCTGCCCAAGGGCGTGAAGCTGCTGCCCGAAGACGTGTTCGCCCGGGCCTCGTATGTGCTGAGCGCCAAGGTGCTCGACCCGCAGTTCCAGGGGCAGGTGAAGGAGCGGCTGAACTCGCGCGACGCGGTGCGCCTGGTGTCGGCCTACGTGAAGCCGGCGCTCGAACTCTGGCTCAACCAGCATGTGGACTACGGACGCAAGCTGGCCGAGCTCGCCATCAAGGCCGCGCAGACCCGCCAGCGTGCCGGCCAGAAGGTCGAAAAGCGCAAGGGCAGCGGCGTGGCGGTGTTGCCCGGCAAGCTGACCGACTGCGAGAGCCGCGACATCGCCCACAACGAGGTGTTCCTGGTCGAGGGCGATTCGGCCGGCGGCAGCGCCAAGATGGGCCGTGACAAGGAGTGCCAGGCCATCCTGCCGTTGCGCGGCAAGGTGCTCAACACCTGGGAGGTCGAGCGCGACCGGCTGTTTGCCAACACCGAGATCCACGACATCGCGGTGGCCATCGGCGTCGACCCGCACGGCCCGAACGACACGCCCGACCTGTCGGGGCTGCGTTACGGCAAGGTCTGCATCCTGTCGGACGCCGACGTGGACGGCTCGCACATCCAGGTGCTGCTGCTGACCCTGTTCTTCCGGCACTTCCCCAAGCTGATCGAGGCCGGCCATGTGTACGTGGCCCGTCCGCCGCTGTTCCGGGTCGACATCCCGGCCCGAGGCAAGAAGCCGGCGGCCAAGCAGTACGCGCTGGACGAAGCCGAGCTGCAGTCCATCCTGGACAAGGCCGGCAAGGACGGCGTGGCCCGCGACAAGTGCCAGATCAGCCGCTTCAAGGGCCTGGGCGAGATGAGCGCCGAACAGCTCTGGGACACCACCCTCAACCCCGACACCCGACGCCTCATGCCGGTCAACCTGGGCGGCCGCGACTTCGCCGGCACCGAGGCCCTGATCGGCCAGCTCATGGGCAAGGGCGAAGCCGCTGCCCGCCGCGATCTGATGGAACTGCATGGCGACTCGGTGGAGATCGATATCTGATGTCTGACCTGAACAACCCCGAACTGCCGCTGGCCGAACCCGGTCAGCCCGACGAGTCGCTGGCCGGTTATGCCCAGCGCGCCTACCTCGAATACGCCCTGTCGGTGGTCAAGGGCCGTGCCCTGCCCGACGTGTGCGACGGCCAGAAGCCGGTGCAACGCCGCATCCTCTACAGCATGGAGCGCATGGGCCTGGGCTTCAGCGGCACCACCGCGGCCCGGCCGGTCAAGAGCGCCCGGGTGGTGGGCGATGTGCTGGGCCGCTTCCACCCGCACGGCGACCAGGCGGCCTACGACGCGCTGGTGCGCATGGCGCAGGACTTTTCGCAGCGCTACCCGCTGATCGACGGTCAGGGCAACTTCGGCTCGCGCGACGGCGACGGCGCCGCCGCCATGCGCTACACCGAGGCCCGGCTCTCGCGCATCACCGGCCTGCTGCTGGACGAGGTGGACATGGGCACGGTCGATTTCGTGCCCAACTACGACGGCTCCACCATCGAACCCAGGCAGCTGCCGGCGCGCCTGCCGTTCAACCTGCTCAACGGCGCCAGCGGCATTGCCGTGGGCCTGGCCACCGAGATCCCCAGCCACAACCTGCGCGAGGTGGCCGACGCCTGCGTGGCCCTCATCAAGGACCCGAAGCTCGCCGACGAGGCGCTGGCCACCCTGATCCCCGGGCCGGACTACCCGGGCGGCGGCCAGATCATCAGCAGCCCGCAGGACATTGCCGATGCCTACCGCACCGGGCGGGGCAGCCTGAAGGTGCGCGCGCGCTGGAAGATCGAGGACCTGGCGCGGGGCCAGTGGCAGCTGGTGGTGACCGAGCTGCCGCCGGGCACCAGTTCGCAGAAGGTGCTGGAAGAGATCGAAGAGCTGACCAACCCCAAGGTGAAGGCCGGCAAGAAGGCGCTCACCCAGGACCAGAACCAGCTCAAGGCCAGCGTGCTGGCGGTGCTCGACGGCGTGCGCGACGAGTCCAGCAAGGATGCGCCGGTGCGCCTGGTGTTCGAGCCCAAGAGCAGCCGCATCGAGCAGTCCGAACTCATCACCCAGCTGCTGGCCCACACCAGCCTGGAAACCTCGGCGCCGATCAACCTCACCGCCATCGGCCTGGACGGCCGGCCGGTGCAGAAGTCGCTGCGGCAGATGCTGGTGGAGTGGATCGCCTTCCGCCAGACCACCATCACCCGGCGCTCGCAGCACCGGCTGGGCAAGGTGCTGGACCGCATCCACATCCTGGAGGGTCGGCAGCTGGTGCTGCTCAACATCGACGAGGTGATCGCCATCATCCGCCACAGCGACGAGCCCAAGGCCGCGCTGATCGAGCGCTTCAGCCTGTCCGACCGGCAGGCCGAGGACATCCTGGAGATCCGGCTGCGCCAGCTCGCGCGACTCGAAGCCATCAAGATCGAGCAGGAGCTGAAGGAGCTGCGCGAGGAGCAGGGCAAGCTCGAAGACATCCTGGCCAACCCGACCAGCCTGCGCCGGCTCATGGTCCGCGAGATCGAGGCCGACGCCAAGACCTTTGCCGACGCCCGCCGCACCCTGATCCAGGCCGAGAAGAAGGCCGTGGTCGAGATCAAGGTGGTGGACGAACCGGTGACGGTGGTGGTCTCCAGCAAGGGCTGGGTGCGGGCCCGCACCGGTCATGGCCACGACCCGGCCAGCTTCGCCTTCAAGGCCGGTGACGGCCTGTACGGCACATTCGAATGCCGCACGGTCGACACCCTGATCGTCATGGGCAGCAACGGCCGGGTCTACAGCGTGCCGGTGGCCAGCCTGCCCGGTGCGCGCGGCGACGGCCAGCCCATCACCACCCTGATCGATCTGGAAAGCGGCACCCAGCCGCTGCACTACTTTGCCGGCCCGGCGCAGGCCGCGCTGCTGGTCAGCAGCACCGGCGGCTACGGCTTCATCGCGACGGTGGAGAACATGGTCTCGCGGCAGAAGGGCGGCAAGTCGTTCCTGAGCCTGGGCGAGGGCGAGCAGCCTTGTGCGCTGTCGCACGCCGCCTTCACATCCGGCGCCCAGCCGCTGGTGCCGGCCACCCATGTGTGCTGCGCCTCCACCGGTGGCCGCATCCTCACCTTCGAGATCGGCGAACTGCGCCAGATGGAGAAGGGTGGCCGGGGCCTGATGCTGATCGACCTGGAGCCCAAGGACACCCTGGCCGGCGCCGCCGCCTACACCCGCAGCGTGCGCATCGACGGCATCGGGCGCGGCGGCAAGGAACGCGATGAGACGCTGGAGATCCGCAGCCTCAACAATGCGCGTGCATTGCGCGGCCGCAAGGGCAAGGCGGCCGATCTGGGCTTCAAGCCCACCCGCGTGACGCGGGTGGAGTGAGGCCCCTCGGGGGTGGGGCTGATCAGCCGATCTCGGCGATCAGCTCGATCTCCACGCAGGCGCCCATCGGAATCTGCGCCACGCCGAAAGCGCTGCGGGCGTGCGCGCCGGCGGCACCGAACACCTCGCCCAGCAGTTCGCTGCAGCCGTTGGTGACCAGGTGCTGTTCGGTGTAGCTGCCGGTGCTGTTGACCAGGCTCATCACCTTGACGATGCGGCGCACGTCGTCCAGGGTCTTGCCGCTGGCCTGGCAGGCGGCGTGCAGCGTGCCCATGAGGTCGATGGCAATGGCCCGCGCGGCGGCCTTGCCTTGCTCGGTGTTCATGTCGGCGCCGAGCTGGCCGACCCAGGCCTTGCCCTCGCGCTTGGCAATGTGGCCGCTCAGGAAGATGAGATGGCCGGTCTGCACGAAGGGCACGTAGGCCGCTGCGGGCACCGCCACCGGCGGAAGGGTGATGCCGAGCTGACCCAGCTTGTCGTAAACGCTCATGAAGCCTCCTTGAAAACAGCCGGCCATTCTAGGCCGGTGCTGCCCGGGGTAAGGCCGCTGCGGCAGGGCTAGGGTCGGGTCCGCGCCGACGGGGCGTGGCACGGGAGCAGGCATGCGTTCAACGAGCGGGTACCGGTCAGGAAGCGGCCTCGGGGTGCTGGCGCAGCCCGGCTGGCTGGCGCTGGGGGTGGTGATCGGCACCGCGTGGCAGCTGCAGCAGCAGGAGCTCTGGCCACTGGGCTGGCATGTGCTGCCCGCGGTGCTGGTGGTGCTGGTGGCCCTGGTGGCGCAGGGTTCTGGCCTGCTCCGGGTCTGGCCGAGGCCGCAGGCCGGCTGGTCCGTGGCGCTGGCTCGGCCGACCCTGATCCTGCTGACCGGCGCTGCTGTGGCCTTCGGCCTGGTGGGCTGGCGCAGCCATGAACGGCAGCTCGACCGGCTCGACCCTTCGCTGCGGGGCATGGAGGTTCTGCTCACCGGCGTGGTGGCCACGCTGCCGATCCGGGGTGCCCAGGGGCAGCGTTTCGTGTTCGAGGTGGAGTCGGCCGAGCAACGGGGGCAGCCGGTCAAGGTGCCGCGTCAGGTCCAGGTCGGGGTCTGGCGCCCTGCACAGGGGGCAGGGCCGGATGTGGCGCCTCAGCTGCCGGACTTTCATGCCGGGGACCGGTGGCGGTTGCCGGTCCGGCTGCGCCCGGTGCACGGGCTGAGCAATCCGCACGGCGGCGATCGGGAGCTGCACGCCTGGTCGCAGGGCATCGGTGCCCAGGCCAGCCTGCGACCCGGCGCCCGCTGGCTGGGCAGCACCGACCGCCACGCGCTGGAGCGCTGGCGCGAGGGCGTCTCGACCCGCCTGCAGCAGCGGCTGCAGAGCACCGGCCACGGCGGGGTTCTGGCGGCCCTGGCGGTGGGCGATCAGGACGCGATCGCGCCGGACGACTGGCAGCTGTTCCGGCGCACCGGTGTCGCTCACTTGATGGCGATCTCTGGCCTGCACATCACGCTGTTTGCCTGGCTGGCGGTGGCGTTGCTGGGGCGTGCCTGGCGCTTGTCGGGTCGGCTCTGGCCGGCCCTGCTGATGCGCTGGCCGGCCACACGGGTGGCCGCGGTGGGCGGATGGTGCGCGGCCGCGACCTATGCGCTGGCTGCGGGCTGGGGCGTGCCGGCGCAGCTCACCGTGCTCATGCTGGCCCTGGCGTTGTGGCTGCGCGCCTCCGGGCGGCACTGGCCCTGGCCGGTGCAGTGGCTGGTGGTGCTGGCGGCGGTCCTGCTGCTGGAGCCCTGGGCCTGGCTGCAGGCCGGTTTCTGGCTCAGCTTTGTGGCGGTGGGCATCCTGATGGCAACCGGCGCCCCGGGTGGGCAGTCCGGCCGTGGGCGACTCTCGGCAGCGCTGGGTCTGCTGCGCGAGCAGGTGGTCATCACGCTGGCCTTGACGCCGCTGTCGCTGTGGCTGTTCGGCGAGACATCGGTGGTGGGGCTGCTGGCCAATCTGGTGGCGATTCCGTGGGTGAGCTGGGTGGTCACGCCGCTCACCTTGCTGGGCGGGCTGTTGCCGGCCCTGTGGGATCTGGCCGCGCTGGCCCTGGATCCGCTGCACCGGCTGCTGGTGTTTCTGGCCGATTCGGATCGGGCGGTCTGGTCACGCGCCGCCTGGCCATGGCCCTGGGCACTCGCCGCCCTGGCCGGCGCGGTGCTCGCCGTGATGCCGTGGCCCCCGCTGTTGCGCTGCAGCGGCCTGCTGGTGCTGGCCTGGGCGCTCACATGGACACCGGATCGGCCCGCCCTGGGGCATTTCCGGTTGCTGGCGCTGGATGTCGGGCAGGGCAGCGCGGTGCTGGTGCAGACGCGCCACCATGCCCTGCTGCACGACACCGGCCCGGCCTGGGGTGCCGCCGGCGACGCCGGCGCCCGGGTGGTGGTACCCACCCTCAAGGCGTTGGGTGTGGTGCCCGACCGGGTGGTGGTCAGCCACCGCGATACCGACCATGCCGGCGGTGCCCGGGCGGTGCGCCTGGCCTGGCCGGAAGCCACCTGGCTGTCGTCCGAGCCGAGCCTCGCCCCCGCACCGTGCCATTCGGGTCAGCAATGGCGGGTCGACGGCGTGCACTTCGAGGTGCTCAGCCCACTGGCCGAGGACTACACCCCCGACGGGCGTGGCCGCTTGCCGAGCAATGCCATGTCGTGCGTGCTGCGGGTCGAGGCCGCCGACGGCACCTCGGCGGTGCTGACCGGCGATGTGGATGCCGCCCGCGAAACGCGCCTGGCCCTGGCACGGCCTGATCTGCGCACCGATCTCCTGATGTCCCCGCACCACGGCAGCCGCAGTTCCAGCAGCCCGGTGCTGCTCAATGTGTGGCGGCCGTCGGTGGTCATCGTGCAGGCCGGCTTCATGAACCGCTTCGGCCATCCGGCCGCGGACGTGCTCGAGCGGTACCGGGCGAGACAGATCAGCGTGTTCGACTCGCCCAGCTGCGGCGCGGCCGGTTGGCACAGTGCCGCACCACGGCAGGTGACCTGCGAGCGCCAGCACCGCCTGCGCTACTGGCATGCCCGGGTGCAACCGGCCGCGAACCCGCCGACCGGGTCGCTGCGGCCATGAACGGTCCATCCGGGTGTGTGGCCCGTTACTTGCTAAGCTCCAGCCCAGGAGATCGCCACCATGAGCCGACCGATGTTTGATGAAATGAACGCCTCGCCCACCGAGGTCCGCCAGCACTACCTGCAGTACGCACGCTGGCTGGCGCAGCAGCCGCCGGAGGTGATGGCGGCGAGGCGGCAGGAGGCCGAGGTGATCTTTCGGCGGGTCGGCATCACCTTTGCGGTGTACGGCGCCAAGGACGAAGACGGCGCCGGCACCGAGCGGCTGATCCCGTTCGACCTGATCCCGCGCATCATCCCGGCTGATGAATGGCGCACGCTGGAGGCCGGTCTGGCCCAGCGGGTCACCGCGCTGAACCGCTTCATCCACGACGTCTACCACGGGCAGGACATCATCAAGGCGGGCATCGTGCCGGCCGACCAGGTGTTCCACAACGCCCAGTTCCGCCCCGAGATGATGGGCGTCGACGTGCCCAGCCAGATCTACTCGCACATCGCCGGGGTCGACATCGTGCGGGCACCCAATGCGGCGGGCCAGGGCGAGTACTACGTGCTGGAGGACAACCTGCGCGTGCCCAGCGGCGTGAGCTACATGCTCGAAGACCGCAAGATGATGATGCGGCTCTTCCCCGATCTGTTCACCGACAACCGGGTCGCGCCGGTGGCCCATTACCCCGATCTGCTGCTGGAGACCCTGCGCGCCGTCAGCCCGGCCACCACGGCCGAGCCCACCGTGGTGGTGCTCACGCCCGGCATGTACAACAGCGCCTACTTCGAGCACGCCTTCCTGGCCCAGCAGATGGGCGTGGAACTGGTCGAGGGGCAGGACCTGTTCGTGCGCGACAACTTCGTCTACATGCGCACCACCCAGGGACCGCGTCGGGTCGACGTGATCTACCGCCGGGTGGACGACGACTTCCTCGACCCGCTGGTGTTCCGCCCCACCTCCACGCTGGGCTGCGCCGGCCTGCTCGGCGTCTACCGCAGCGGCAACGTGACCATCTGCAATGCGGTGGGCACCGGCATCGCGGACGACAAGTCCATCTACCCGTACGTGCCGAAGATGATCGAGTTCTACCTCGGCCAGAAACCCATCCTGAGCAACGTCCCGACCTTCATGGGGCGCGATCCGGAAGATCTGAAATACATCCTGGCGCACCTGGACGAGCTGGTGGTCAAGGAAGTGCACGGTGCCGGTGGTTACGGCATGCTGGTCGGCCCGGCCAGCACCCGCGCCGAGATCGAAGCCTTCCGCGAGGCGGTGGTGGCCAACCCGGCCGGCTACATCGCGCAGCCCACGCTCAGCCTGTCGACCTGCCCGACCTATGTCGAGAGCGGCGTTGCGCCCCGCCACATCGACCTGCGCCCCTTCGTGCTGTCCGGGCGCGAGGTGCAGATGGTCCCCGGCGGTCTGACCCGCGTGGCCCTGAAGGAAGGCTCGCTGGTGGTGAATTCCTCGCAGGGCGGGGGCACCAAGGACACCTGGATTCTCGAAGACTGAACACCCCACCGAGGACCGCCATGCTCTCCCGCACCGCCGACCACCTGTTCTGGATGTCCCGCTACACCGAGCGGGCCGAAAACACCGCCCGCATGCTCGACGTCAACTACCAGACCGCGCTGCTGCCGCAATCGGCCGCCGTGGCCCAGGTGGGCTGGCAGGGTCTGCTGTCCATCAGCGAGCTGCTGCCCGCCTACACCGCCAAGTACGGGCACGACATCACCTCGCGCAACGTCATGGACTTCATGGTCCGCGACGAGTCCAACCCGTCCAGCATCGTGTCCTGCCTGCGGGCGGCGCGCGAAAACGCCCGTGCGGTGCGCGGCGCCCTGACCACCGAACTCTGGGAAACCCAGAACAGCACCTGGCTCAAGCTGGCCAGCTACCTGAAAACGCGCGACTTCGAACGCGACCCGGCCGCCTTCTTCGAGTGGGTCAAGCACCGCTCGCACCTCTCGCGCGGGGTGGCCATCGGCACCATGCTGCAGGACGAGGCCTTCCACTTCTACCGGATGGGCACCTTCCTGGAACGGGCCGACAACACGGCGCGCCTGCTCGACGTCAAGTTCCACGCCGTCGAAAGCGATTTCTTCGGTGCCGCCAGCGAGCTCGATCAGGAGTACGACTTCTATCACTGGAGCGCCATCCTGCGGTCGGTCTCGGCGTTCGAGGTGTACCGCAAGGTCTACCGCGACGTGATCTCGCCCGAGCGCGTGGCCGAGCTGCTCATCCTGCGCCCCGACATGCCGCGCAGCCTGGCCGCCAGCGTGGGCGAGGTGGTCAACAACCTGTCGGTGGTGGCCAACGACCACAGCAGCGAAACCCTGCGCCGCGCCGGCAAGCTCAAGGCCGATCTGCAGTACGGCCGCATCGACGAGATCCTGGCCACCGGCCTGCACGCCTACCTCACCCACTTCCTGGACCGGGTGAACGAGCTGGGCGCCCGCATCAGCCAGGACTTCCTGGTGCCCACGAACTGAAGCCGGCCGACCGAGGTCGGGTGGGCAGGGCCAGGCGCGGTGGCACGGCGCCCTGCCTGGCGTGTGGCCGCTTGTCGGCGCTTCACGGAACAGACGCGATGGGGCGGTTACTCAGTGTCCGGAATCTCCCGGATACCTGCTCAACCCGCTTCATCCATGGCCAAAGTTGCTCCCTCCGTCACCACCCTCCCGACCGGACAGTCGCTGCTCCAGGGCTCCCCAGTCCCGGGAGCGTCCGGCTCCCGGCAGGGGGCAGTGGCCGACCGGCGTGTGACCGCCAGGACCACTGCCATGCTGGTCGGCTCCGGCGTCCTCCGCGACCCGTCCCTGCGCGGTTTCTCGGTGTCGGCCCTGCCGGTCGGGTCCGATGCTGCGCCGGCTGGTCATCCGGATGCTGCCGGGAGCGGCACTGAACCCGGTTCGGCCCGGCACGAGCTCGCCCGGCTCCTGAACATTGCGGGTCTGGAGCTGCCGGATGAGCTGCTGCAGGCCCACGCCGATGCCATGCGGATCCTGCTGGCGCGCGATGGTGGCAACCCCCGTCTGGAGGCTGCAGTGGCCGATGCCGCGCAGCAGCTCCAACGCCTGCATTCGGCTTTTCTGTCGGCCTTGCCTTCCAGTCCGGCAGCCGGGCAGGAGACATGCCAGCACATTGCCTTCATCCTGGTGGGCGACGCCCGCCTCATCAATCACATCCACCACGCTGGCGAGGTTCCGGCAGAACCTGAAGCCTTCATGCGGCAGCTGGTCGATCTGCCGCCATCCCGCCTCGATCGGGCGGGCGCCCAAGGGCAGCCCGCCGGGGGGCCTGTGCGGTGATGGCGTCATGGCTGTTCGCCTCGCACGAAGCCCGATGGCGGTCGTGTGTCGATCAGTTCGCCACGGCCGGCATGGATCTTCCGGCCTGGCCGGCCAGTCTGGTCCAGCCGCTGCTGAAGGGCTTGCGAGCCGAACGTCAGGGCTGCTTCCTGACGGCCGGCTGGGCCGGCCAGCGTTCATGGTCTGGACGCATGGAGCACTGGCTGAAGGAGCCGGGCATCCCCAGGGCCTGGATGGGCATGTACCGGCAGGACGGTGAAGCGCTGGTGGAAGCTGTCTGGGTCACACCCCGCATCGGTCTCTTCATGCGCCACCGACAGGGGGCAGGGCTGAAACGATCACAGGCGGGCGACAAGGTGCGGGCCGCGTACCACTGCGCAGGGCAGCTGATGTGCCGGGCCGAGCGGCTGGATGCCTGCCAGCGCTGGCCTGTCGGGCTCCGCCTGATGCTGGTCGACGACGACCTCGATCTCGCCCGCTGGGGCTGGCTTCAGAGCGGGGGCCAGCCGGTTGCCGATCCCCGATCCGACATCCGGGTCATGCGGGCCTCGAATGCCGCCTGCACCGAAGTCCTGTCGGTGCTGGACAAGCTGGCAGACCCGACGACCGACACCCTGGTGTCCTGAAAAAATCCGACCGATCCCGCCCTTGAGGACCAGCATGCACCCCACTTCAGAAGCTCACGCGTTGATCTCGGCACTCGGTCTGGCATTGGGCGAGGCCTCGCTGCGCATGGATGAAGAGGGGCTTGCGTTCCTGCCCCTGAGCAACGAGTTTTTTCTGCATCTGCAGGCCGATGACCAACGTCAATGCTTCATTGCCTTTGCCGTGGTCGGCAGCCTTCCGCTGCAACCACCGGTACGACTGCTCAAGAAGCTGCTGCAGGCCAACCGCTTCTGGCGGGAAACCGCGGGCGCGACCCTCAGCCTCGACAGCGAGCAGCCACCCCGTCTGGTGCTGGCCGACCGGTACGACTGGACGGGGCTGGACGCAGAAGAGTTCACCGAACGGGTCAACCAGTTCGTCGACATCCTCCACGAGGCAAGGGCCTGGCTGGAGGAACCCGACGAGATCCACCCGTCCGGCTGGCATTCCACCGAGCTGGGGCATTCGCTGGCCTGACCCGCAGGTCCCGTCGATTCACTTCGCAGAGTTCCTCCATGCACCCAGACTTTCCCGTTGAACAGTGGATCACCGGACTCGGCAACCACTACGACATCGATCAACTGCAGCTCAACGAGCAGGGCATCCTGGCCCTGGCCATCGGCGATGGTCTTTCGGTTCACATGCAGGCCATTCCGGCCTCCGAATCGCTGGTGTTTTACGCCGCCGTGGTGGTCATGAACGAACCGTTGTCCCCTGACTTGCTCGTCTCGATGCTGCGCGCCAACCGTTTCTGGCACGAGACCGGCGGAGCCACCCTGAGCCTGGACGAACAGACGCCCCCGCGCGTCATCCTGGCGCAATCGTTGCGCTTCATGGACCTGGACACGCCCGGCGTGATCGCTGGTTTCGAGAATTTTTCCGGATCACTGCAGGCCATGCACGAATGGCTGGCGCCCGAGGTGCGTCCATCCGAGCCCCAGGAATCTTCCGGCTTCATGCAACGCGCCTGAGGCAGCAGGCACAATCACGGACCGTCAGGACCCGTGATGACACTGCACATCCAACACACCACCCACTACCGTTACAGCCAGCCGCTCTCCCACAGCGTGCACACCCTGCACCTGTGGCCGGTCAGTGGCCCGTGCCAGGAGGTGATCGACTGGTCGGTGCAGGTGCCCGGCACCCTGCACGAGCAGCCGAGTGTCCTGGGCAACCGGGTCCACAGCTTCACGCTGCGCACCGGCGCCGACACCCGCAACATCCGTATCCAGGCCGGCGGCCGCATCCGGGTGCTGGGGCGGGCCCGGTTCCAGGACGGCATCGAGATTCCGCCGGGTTTTTTCCGCCATGCCTCTCCGCTGGCCGAGCCCCACGAGCGCATGACCGCCTGGGCGTCTGCCGTCCTGGGCGGCGAGGTACCCCGCCATCCCGACGAATCCAACTTGCTGCGCCTGGTGTCCGCCGTGTCGCAACATGTGCGTTATCGACCCGGCAACACCGGCGTGGAGACCACCGCGATCGAAGCCTTCGACTGGGGGCTGGGTGTCTGCCAGGACCAGGCCCATGTGATGGTGGCCATCTGTCGTGGCCTGGGCTGGTCGGCACGGTATGTCAGCGGCTACTTTCACGCGGTCAACGAGCCGGAACTTGCCAGCCACGCCTGGGTCGATGTCTGCATGGACGATTCGCAGAGCGAATGGCTCAGCCTGGATGTGACCCACGCCTGTCCGACCGACCAGCGCCATGTGCGCCTGGCCGCCGGCACCGACTACATCGGGTGCATGCCGGTGCGGGGTCTGCGGCGCGGTGGTGGTGACGAAACCATGGAAGTTCAGATCCGCATCGATGCGGAACCCGACCCCCTCTGAGGAGAGCGTTTCATGCTGTGGCTGATGGCCGGACTGGTGCTGTTTCTGGGCGTGCATTCGGTGTCCATCGTGGCGCCGCAGGCCCGCGACCGATGGGCCGCCCGCCTGGGCGAAAACCCCTGGAAGGGCTTGTATTCGCTGGTGTCGCTGGCCGGGCTGATATTGATCGTGGTGGGTTACAGCGCTGCCCGTCAGAGCCCGGTCGTGCTCTATGCGCCGCCGGTCGCTCTGCGCCACCTCTCGGCGCTGTTGATGTTGCCGGTGTTCATCCTGCTGATCGCGGCCTATGTTCCCGGCCGCATCCAGCGGACGGCCCGGCACCCGATGCTGGCCGCCGTGAAGTTCTGGGCGCTGGCCCACCTGCTGGCCAACGGAACGCTGGCCGACGTACTGCTGTTCGGCGGTTTTCTGGTCTGGGCTGTGGCCGACCGCATCTCGGTCAAGCGCCGGGCGGCCGCCGGTCTGAGGGTGGGGCCGCCGGCCCGAGAGCCCGGACCCGATCGGGACCTGGTGGCCGTCATCGGTGGCCTGGTCGTGTACGGCGTGTTCGCCGGCTGGGCCCACGGTGCGCTGTTCGGCGTGCGTCCATTCGGCTGACCCCCCTTGGAGATACCTGCGATGAAGCTCGCAAGACCCGCTTTCACCCTGTTCCCGACCACGGTGGCAGCCGCCCTGGCAGCGGGCGCCTTGCTGGCCTTGCCGGCCTCCGCCACGGCTTCCACCCCGAGGCTGCAGCTGGAGCCTGTGGCCGAAGGTCTGCAGAACCCCTGGGCCATGGCCGCCATCGGTGATGGCCGGTGGCTGGTCACCGAGCGTCCCGGGCGGATGCGGGTGGTGGAGGCCGATGGACGCCTGGGTGAGCCACTGGCCGGCGTGCCGGCGGTGGCGGCCCTGGGGCAGGGCGGACTGCTCGATGTGATCACCGACCGGGACTTCGCCCGCAACCGCCGGATCCATTTCTGTTTTTCCGAACCGGGGCTGGGCGGCAACTCGACCGCCATGGCCTCGGCCACCTTGTCGGCCGACAACCGTTCATTGCAGGGGGTGAAGCTGGTGTTCCAGCAGCAGCCCAAGGTGGACAGCCGCCTGCATTTCGGCTGCCGCATCGTGCAGGCGGCCGACGGCAGCCTGTTCCTGACGCTGGGCGACCGTTACCACCGCATGCAGGATGCCCAGACACTGGGTAATCACCACGGCAAGGTGGTCCGTGTGATGCCCGATGGCAAGCCCCACCCGGACAACCCGCTGGCCCGCCAGCCGGGTGCCTTGCCCGAGGTCTACAGCCTGGGCCACCGCAACCCGCAGGGGGCTGCCCTGGGCCCCGATGGCGCCTTGTGGCTGGTGGAGCACGGGCCGCAGGGCGGCGACGAGGTCAACCGGATCGTGGCGGGGCGCAACTTCGGCTGGCCGGTCATCACCTACGGCGAAAACTACGGTGGCGGCCCGATCGGCGAGGGCATCACCGCCCGTGCCGGGCTGGAACAGCCCCTGAAGCACTGGACGCCATCGATCGCCCCGTCGGGCATGACCTGGTTGCGCAGCAGCCGTTACGGCCAGGGCTGGCAGAACAGCCTGTTCGTGGGCTCGCTGAAGTTCCGGTACCTCTCCCGGCTGGTGTTCGACAACGGCCGGTTCGTCCGCGAGGAGAGGCTGTTGCCGGACATCAATGCCCGCATCCGCGATGTGCGGGAGGGCCCCGACGGGCTGATCTACCTGCTCACCGACGACCGCAACGGTCGTCTGCTGCGCGTCGTTCCCGGCGGCTGACGATTCAGCGGGTGGTGTTCAGCGGGTGGCGTTCAGCGGGTGAGCCAGCGGCGCGCCAGATGGCTGCCCGCATCGACCACGGCCACCATCAGCAGCATGGCGCCCAGGATGGTGGCGGTCTTGCCCATCTGGAACAGGCCCATGTGGAACGACAGCAACTGGCCCAGGCCGCCGGCGCCCACCACGCCCAGCACCGCCGCGGCGCGGATGTTGTTCTCCCACCGGTACAGCGTGTAGCTCAGCAGCTGGGGCAGCACCTGGGGCAGGGTGGCGTACAGGAACACCCGCAGCGGCCCCACACCCTGCACCCGCAGCGCATCCCCGGGGCCGGGCGGTGCGTTCTCGATGGCCTCTGCAAACAGGCGGCCCAGCACGCCGCTGGTGTGCAGGGCCAGGGCCAGGGTGCCGGCAAACGGCCCCAGCCCGGCGCTGATGAGCAGGAGCGCGGCCCACACCAGTTCCGGGATGCTGCGCAGCGCATTCAGCAGCCACCGGGTGGGTGCGCGGCCCCAGGCGCGGTCGGCCGCATGAAGCCGGCTGGCCGGCAGCGCCAGCGCCAGCCCGAGGGCCGCGGCCAGCCCGGTGCCCAGTGCCGACATGGCCAGCGTTTCCCAGGCGCCCAGCCCGACCTTGGCCAGGAATTCGGGCGACAGGTCGGGCGGGAAAAACTCGGCCACGAAACGGCCCATGCTGCGGGCCGCCTCCAGCGACAGGAACTGCGCCCACTGCAGGTCCAGCGACCAGAAGCTGGCCACCACCAGCACCAGCAGGCCGGTGGTGAACCAGCAGGCCTTGCAGCGGGCGTGCCAGAGCGGTGGCGGCAGCCGGTAGGGCTGGTTGGCGGCGCGGGGTTTCGGACCGTTCATGGCGTTTCGGTGTTCAACCCAGGCTGCGGCGCAGCCAGCTGCTGACCTTGTCGGCCAGCGCCACCAGCGCCATGAAGACCAACAGCATCAGCGCGACTTCGCCGCCGTTGAACATCTTCATCGAGTTGTCCAGCTGTTGTCCGAGGCCGCCGGCGCCCACGAAGCCCAGCACCACCGAGGAGCGGATGGCGCATTCCCAGCGGTACACCGTGTAGCTGGTGAGCTCGGCCGCGTTGTTGGGCAGCAGCCCGTAAAAGAACGCCTGCAGCCGGCCCGCGCCGTTGCGCAGCAGGGTGTGGGTCGGGTGGGTCTCGCCGCTTTCAAGGATCTCGCCGTACACCTTGCCCAGCATGCCGCCGTAGGTGAGTGCGATGGCCAGGACACCGGCGGTGGGACCGAGGCCGACCACACGGACAAACACCAGCGCCCACACCAGCTCGGGAATGCTGCGCAGCACGATCAGCGTCCAGCGCACCAGCTGCCGCACCAGCGCCGGCAGCCGGTCCATGCGGCCGGACAGGGCCGAAATCGACAGCACGCTGGTCGACAGAAGCGTCAGCGGAATGGCGACCACCAGGGCCAGCGTGACGCCGGCGGTGGCCATGGCGATCGTGCGCCAGGTCTCGCGGGCCACCAGCCACAGGAATTCGCCGCTGGTGTTGAGCGGCCAGAAGGTGGCCAGGAAGGTGCCGGTGACCTGGAGGTTGCGTGGCTCCAGCAGGATCCACGGCTTGAATTCGGTGGCCACGCCCAGCGGCCAGAGAACGGCCAGCAGCGCACCGATCCAGAACAGGCGGCCCAGCCAGGCCGGGTCGCGGGTGGGCGCACGGGTCGGCATCGGCCGGACGGTGGTGCTCATGGTGCGGCGCGCCAGCGGGGGGTCAGCGGCAGTGCATCACCACCGGCTGGGGGCTGCTGCCGGCCAGCTCGGGCAGGGCGGGCGGCGCGGCCTGCAGCTCGTGCTCGAACTGGGCATACAGCGCGGCCAGCCGGGCCGGCGTCACCTCGGCCGCGGGCAGGTCGAAGGCCACGCTGCCGTCGCGCAGACCCACGATCCGCGGAAAGTGCGCCAGCGCCACGTCGACCTGGTGCAGGGTGGCCACCAGGGTGGCGCGCCGTTCGCGGGCGCTGTTGACCAGCGTCTCGATCGCCATGCGCGAGCGCGACGGGTCGAGCGCCGACAGCGGCTCGTCGATCAGCCACAGGCGTGCCGGCGCCAGCAGGGCGCGGGCCAGGCCGACGCGCTGGCGTTCGCCGCCGGAAAGCCGGTCGACCCGGGCAAACAGCTTGTCGGCCAGATCGAAGCGGTCCAGTGCGTCGTGCGCGGCCGGAATGTCGGTGGGGTAGATCAGGGAACGCAGGCTGCTCAGCAGGCTCATGGCCGGCAGGCGGCCGGCCAGCACGGCCGTCACCACCCGCTGGCGCGGTGGCAGCGGTGGCACCTGCGGCGCCAGAAAGAGCTGCCCGCGCAGGCGTTGAAGGTCGGCCACCGGCAGCTGCCAGGGCGACGCGCCGTCGAACCGCAGTTCACCGGCCGATGGCTTGAGGGCGCAGGCCAGCAGCTGCAGCAGGGTGGTCTTGCCGGCACCGGACGGACCGATGACGGCAACCTGTTCACCCGGGGCCACACGCAGGTCCAGCCCGCGCAAGGCTGGCGGCACGCCCTCACGGGCGGCCGGGTGTCGGGCGTCGAGTCGGATCAGCTCGATGTCCACGGAAACCGTCCGTGGATCAGAGCAGGCCGGCGCTGCGGGCGGCGGTTTCCAGGCCTTTGTAGTTCTCGGGCTTGGTCTCGATGTAGCGGGTGGCGCGGTTGAGCTTGAGGATTTCGGCCTGTTCCGGCACGGCGGGGTTCAGGCCGATCAGGGCCGCCTTGACCTTCTCGCGCAGCGCAGCCGGCATGTCGGCGTGCACCGACCAGTTGTAGTTGAAGTAGCCGGGGGTGGTGTAGAACACATCGACCGCCTTGGTGTCGACCTTGTTCTCGCCCACGAACTTGCGCCAGACCGTGATGTCCAGCGCAGCGGCGTCGACCTTGCCGCTGACCACCGAGGCGATGGTGGCGTCGTGTGCGCCGCTGTAGGCGATGCGGGCAAAGTCCTTTTCCGGGTTGATGTTGGCCTGGAGCAGGAAGCTGCGCGGCATCAGGTGGCCCGAGGTGCTGCTCTGGGAGCCGAACGAGACCTGCTTGCCCTTCATGTCGGCGAGCGACTTGATGCCGGAGTCGGTCTTGGCGATGAACACCGACTGGAACTTGGTGTCTTCCTCGCGCTGGGCCAGCGGAATGATCTTGCCGCCCGAGCGCAGGTTGGCCTGCACATGGGTGAAGCCACCGAACCACACCAGATCGACCTTCTTGTTGACCAGCGCTTCCACGGCGGCCGGGTAGTCGCTGACCGGGGTGAACTCCACCTTCATGCCCAGCTGTTTCTCCAGGTAGCTGGCCAGCGGGGTGAACTTGCGGATCTGCTCGGTGGCGGCTTCTTCGGGGATGGTGGTCACGCGCAGGGTCTGGGCGTGCACGGCGGTGGCGGTGGCCAGCAGGGCAGCGGCGGCCAGGGCACGGCGCAGGGTGGTCAGCAGGGTCATGGTGTTTCCAGGCTAAAGGGTGAAAACGGGGTGGTGCGGTAGGCCGGGGAAATCGCGGCCGCCCGTATTAGAACCGGATCAACGGCGGTGCGGGCGGCAGGGGCTTTCACCCGGGTGACCGGGGTGGCCCGATGCCCGGGGGAGAATCCACACACCCATGTCGAAACCGTCGCTCGTCATCGTCACGCCGGCACTGGCCGATGCCAACAACGGCAACTGGCAGACCGCCAGCCGCTGGGCACGGCTGCTGGCGGCGCACTGGCGGGTCACGCTGCTCAAGCAATGGTCGCCCGACCTGCCCGGACCGGTGCCCGACGCCTTGCTGGCCCTGCACGCCCGCCGTTCTGCCGCCAGCGTGGCGGCGTGGGCGCAGCGCCACCCGGACCGGCCCCTGGTGCTGGCGCTGACCGGCACCGATCTGTACCGCGACATCGCGGTCGATGCGTCGGCCCAGGCCTCGCTGCGGCTGGCGCACCGCTTCATCGTCCTGCAGGACCGGGGTCCGCTCAGCCTGCCCGAGGCGCTGCGCGGGCGCTGCCAGGTGGTGCTGCAGTCGTGCACCGCCCGGCGCACCCTGGACAAGCCGGCCGATCGCCTGCGGGTGGTGGCGGTGGGTCACCTGCGCGAGGAAAAAGACCCGGCCACCCTGCTGGCAGCGGTGCGCCGCCTGCGGCCGGACGAAGGCATTCGGGTCGACCACATCGGCGCCGCCCTGGACCCCGCGCTCGGAGCAGCCGCACAGCGCACCGCCGCCGAGTGCCCGCACTACCGCTGGCTGGGTGCGCTGCCCCATGACCGCACCCGCGACCGCATCCAGCGCGCCCACCTGCTGGTGCACACCAGCCGCATGGAAGGGGGTGCCCATGTCGTGATGGAAGCGGTGCGGTCCGGCACGCCGGTGCTGGCGTCGCTCATCGACGGCAATATGGGCATGCTGGGTGAAGGCTACGGCGGCTACTTTCCGGCCGGTGACCCGGCCGCCCTGGCCGATGCCCTGCGTGCCCTGAGGGCCAGCCAGCAGGGGCCTGCCGCGCTCAGCCTGGCCGGCCTGCACGCACAATGCGAAGCGCGATCTCACCTGTTCGACCCCGCGTCCGAGCGTGCCGCCCTGCTGCGCGCGCTGGACTTCTCCCGTTCTCCATCCCACCCGCCTGCCGGAGCCCCCGCATGACCACTTCATCCGCCATCCCCCCGACCCAGCCCCGCCTGACCAGCCTTTCGCACGGCGGCGGTTGCGGCTGCAAGATCGCCCCCGGCGTGCTCAGCGAGATCCTCAAGGGCACGGCACAGATGCCCATTCCGAAGGAGCTGCTGGTGGGCATCGAGACCGCCGACGATGCGGCGGTCTACCAGCTCAACGACGAGCAGGCGCTGATCGCCACCACCGATTTCTTCATGCCCATCGTCGACGATCCGTATGACTTCGGCCGCATCGCCGCCACCAACGCCATCAGCGACGTCTATGCCATGGGCGGCACGCCCATCATGGCGCTGGCGCTGGTGGGCATGCCGATCTCGGTGCTGTCCACCGACACCATCGGCCGCATCCTGGCCGGCGGGCAGGACGTGTGCCGCGCCGCCGGCATCCCGATCGCGGGTGGCCACACCATCGATTCGGTCGAGCCGATCTATGGCCTGGTGGCGCTGGGTCTGGTGCACCCCAAGCGGGTCAAGCGCAATGCAGACGCCCGCGTCGGTGATCGCCTGATCCTGGGCAAGCCGGTCGGCGTGGGTGTGCTGTCGGCCGCGCTCAAGAAGGACCGGCTCGATGCCGAGGGCTACGCCCGCATGATCGAGAACACCACCCGTCTCAATACCCCCGGCCCGGATCTGGCTGCGCTGCCCGGCGTGCATGCGCTGACCGACATCACCGGCTTCGGCCTGGCCGGCCATGTGCTGGAGATGGCCCGGGGCGCGAACGCGGCGGTGCACATCGACATGGCACGCGTGCCGCTGCTGCCGGCGGTGCGCGAGCTGGCGGGCGCCGGCATGGTCACCGGCGCATCGGGCCGCAACTGGGCCGCTTACGGCCATGAGGTGCGGCTGGGTGCGGGGCTGCAGCCGGTAGACCAGGCGCTGCTGTCCGACCCGCAGACCAGCGGCGGCCTCCTGGTGTCGTGCGACGCCGCTTCGGTGGACGAGGTGCTGGCCATCTTCCACCGCCACGGTTTTGCCGAGGCGGCCGAGGTCGGCTCCATCGTGGCCGCCGACGGCAGCGGCGTGCGCCTGACGGTGGAGTGATCCATGGCGCGGCACGATGACATCCGCGTCCTGGCCTTCGACATCTTCGGCACCGTGGTCGACTGGCACGGCAGCATCGTGCGCGAGGTTCAGGCGCTGTATCCGCAGGTCGATGCCGATGCCTTCGCCCTGGCCTGGCGCGCCGGCTACCAGCCGGCCATGCAGCGGGTGCGTTCGGGGCAGCAGGGCTGGACCCGCATCGACGAACTGCACCGCCAGATCCTGGACGGCATCCTGCCCGGCTTCGGCCTGGCCCACCTGGACGACGAAGCGCGCCGCCACCTCAACCGGGTGTGGCACCGGCTCGACCCCTGGGCCGACAGCGTGGCCGGCCTGCAGCGGCTCAAGACCCGCTTCCTGATCACGACCCTCTCCAACGGCAACATCGGCCTGCTCACCCACATGGCCAGACGGGCCGGCCTGCCCTGGGACTGCGTGCTGTCGGCCGAGGTGTTCCGGGCCTACAAGCCCGACCCGCGCACCTACCTCGGCGTGGCCGAAACCTTCGACCTGGCGCCTTCGCAGGTGATGCTGGTGGCGGCCCACCAGGACGATCTGGCCGCTGCCCGGGCTTGCGGTCTGGCCACGGCCTACATCGAGCGGCCGACCGAATTCGGCGAGGCCCACATCAAGGACGTGTCGCCCGACGCGGCCAACACGCTGCACGCGCGCGACCTGCTGCACCTGGCCGATCAGCTCGGTTGCTGAGCGCCTCAGCGGCGTTCTGCCGGCAGCCAGCGCAGGTCGGCCACCCAGCCCAGGCTCTTGCTGCCGGTGTTGTCGCTGTCACCGCCGATGACGATGCGGGTGATCCGCGGCAGGGCGGCGTCCTGCGACTGCTCGTCGCCGAACAGCGTCAGGAAGTCGCGCCCCAGATCGCGCGACTCGGTGATCCAGCGCGACAGCGGGGCACTGCGCCCCTGCAACGTGATGAAGCGCACCCGCCGCGTGTACGGGTTGGCGGCCTGCAGCGGAGCCTGGTAGGTGCTGTCCCACACATAGCAGACGGTGGCAGCGGGCAGGTCTTCGCCGCTCACGCTGCGGGCCACGCGCAGCAGCTGCCGCTCCACGAAGGGCACCCGGTCCAGCGGATGGTCGAACATGGCGCAGACCTTGAGCGCCGCGTCGTCGCCGCCACGGCTCATGATGTCGGGGGCCGCCGTGCCACCCACCAGCGGCTGGTCCAGCCGCCAGCGCCACGACAGGCGCAGGGTCGGCAGCACGCTGCCGGGCAGCGCGTGCACCAGCGTGCCGTAAGAAGCATCGGTGCCGATGCGCACGCCTTCCTGCCCGTCCACCTGTCCCGGATCGAATGTGGTCAGCGGCACCTCGCGGTGGCGCGAGGGCAGGCCCACCATCCGCCAGTCCGGACCCAGCATGCCGGAGTGACCCAGCAACGAAGGCAGCGGCGTGGCCGCGACGTCCTGGGCCTGCGCGGGAGCACCGGCCAGGAGGCACAGGAGCGCCAGCAGCGGCGATCGGCGCTGGCGGGGCTGGCGGGGCTGGCGAGGCAGACGGGGTGTCGGTCGCATGGTCTGGAACGTCCTCGTTTGCGGTACTGCCGAATGGTAGCGCCTGGACCGCTGCGGCCCGCCGGTCTTTTCGGGATTCACGACAATCGATCTCCGGGGCCGGCACCGGGCGCATTCATGTGCTGTGCCGGTCCTTCACATCACGCAACCGCACGAGGCCCGATGTCCGATCAACCTGCTGCACCCGTCACACCCGCCGCTTCCTCGCCGTTCCCCCTGAATGCCGTGCCCGGTCTGAGCATCGTCGTGCCGGTGCTGGACGAAGCCGCCACGCTGGTCTCGCGGCTGCAGGCGCTGGCCCCGTTTCGCCAGCGGGGCGCCGAGGTGATCGTGGTCGACGGCGGCAGCCAGGACGGCACGGCCGCGCTGGCCGTGCCCTGGGCCGACCGGGTCCTGCGGGCACCGCGCGGCCGCGCGGCGCAGATGAACGCCGGCGCCGATGCCGCGCGGGGGCGCGTGCTGCTGTTCCTGCACGCCGACACCACCCTGCCGCCGCAAGCCGACCGCGCCATCGAGCAGGCGATGGCCACCGGCGCCCGCTGGGGCCGCTTCGATGTGCGTATCGAGGGGCGTCACCGCCTGCTGCCCATGGTGGCCGCGCTCATGAATGTGCGGTCGCGCTGGAGTGGTCTGGCCACCGGCGACCAGGCCCTGTTCGTGGAGCGGCGCCTGTTCCTGGCCGCCGGCGGGTTTGCCGCGCTGCCCCTGATGGAGGACCTGGACCTGAGCCGCCGTTTGCGCCGCATCGCACCGCCGGCCTGCCTGCGCGAACGGGTGCAGACCGCCGGTCGCCGCTGGGACCGCCATGGCCTGTGGCGCACCGTCGGGCTGATGTGGCGGCTGCGCGCCGCCTGGGCGCTGGGTGCAGACCCGGCCGAGCTGGCGCTGCGTTACGGCTACCGGCCGCGCGCCGCTGCGGCGGTGGCGGTGCTGGCCAAGGCGCCGGTGGCCGGGCTGGCCAAGACCCGGCTCGCGCCGCTGCTGGGTGCCGCCGGCGCCGCACGCGCGCAGCGCGCCCTGTTGCGCCAGACCCTGCTCACGGTGCGCGCGGCCGCCATCGGGCCGCTCACGCTGTGGTGCGCCCCGGACGAGACGCACCGCCATTTCCAGGCCTGGCGCCGGGTGCACGGCGTGACGCTGCGGCCGCAGTCCGGCGGCGATCTGGGGCAGCGACTGGCTGCTGCCGTGCAGCACCACTTTGCGCACAGCAGCGTGCCGCTGATCCTGCTCGGGACCGACTGCCCGGCGCTGACCCCGGAGCACCTGCAGGCGGTGGCCGATGCGCTGCAGTCGCACGACGCCGCCCTGCTGCCGGCCGAAGATGGCGGCTATGTGCTGCTGGGCCTGCGCGCGCCGGCGCCAGGGGTGTTTGAAGGTGTGGCCTGGAGCACCTCGGCGGTGGCGCAGCAGACCCGTGACCGCCTGCACAGCGCCGGCCTGACGCTGTGGGAAGGGCCGGTGATGTGGGACGTGGACGAACCCGCCGACCACGCGCGCTGGCAGCAGGCTCGGCGGGTGACGGAACCCGCCGCCGGTTCAGGGCGCGCCGGCTGAGCTGTCCGCCGGTGGCCGGCTGTGGCCCCGCATCGAGGCCCACAGCCGGTCGACCGACCACCGGCCCGGGCCCGAGAGCACCAGCGCGGCCAGCAGGGCGCCCCAGGTCAGGTGCTGTTGCCAGGCGGCCGGGGCGATGTCGGGCAGGCTGATGGCCGCCACCGCATTGACCACGCTCAGCCCCAGGGCCGCCAGCCGGCCGCCGAGGCCCAGCACCAGCAGCACCGGCAACAGCAGTTCGCCGGCCGTGCCGGAGACAGCCGCCCAGGCCGGCGGCAGCAACGGCACGCGGTATTCCTCGGTGAAGAGCAGCAGGGTGGTCTCCCAGTCGCGGATCTTGGTCAGACCGGCCAGCCAGAAGACCTGCGCGATGTAGAGGCGCGCTGCCAGTGTCCCGGCGGGCTGCAGGGCGGCGATGCCCCGTTCGATCACGCACCAGCTGCGGTGCAGGGGAGCGGCAAAGGTGTTCATGGCAGGACTCCGGTGACACGGCCGCGCTGCACCGATGGCAGCAGCCAGGCCGAAAAATCGAAAGGGGCCGGATCGGCCAGCGCTGCGGCATCCAGTGCTTCACCCAGCGACCGGCCCGCCAGCAGCGCGGCGGTCAGTGCGGCTTCGGCCGGGCCCACGGACAGCACCGACACCTGCCAGCCCTCCCGCACGACCAGCGCATGGCGCCGGCCGGGGGTGTGGAGGTCCGCCACCAGCCGGTCCAGCGTCGGCTGGCCTGAAAGGTGGTGGTTGATCAGGTCGGCCACCGGCCAGGGGCTGTCGAACAGGGCGGTGCCGGGCGCGAACGCCAGGCACAGGGCATCGGCGCCTTCGCCGGCCAGGCGACTCAGGCTGGGCAGGTCCGGCACCGCGTCGGCGGCGCTGGCGGCGCGGTGCAAGGCCCACTCCACCCGGGCCACGTCCGGCAGGTAGGGCACCGACCGCAGGTCGTCGCAGGCGCTCAGCCAGGCGGGCAGGGCTTCGCCCCATTCGCCGATGTCGCCGGCCGCCGGCGGGTGGGCGTGCCACAGCGCGCGGGCCACCGATGTCATCGTGGCCTCGCCGACCAGCTGGGTCACCACCGGGTAGGCGGCTGCCAGGCAGCGTTCGGCCAGCGCGTGTCCGTGGGCCCGGTAGGCCATCAGCCCGCGATCGGCACCGGGATGCAGCCAGGGCGCCAGCCGCCGTTCGGCGCGTTGCCGCTCTTCGCTGGCCGGGTGGGTGAACAGGCTCTGCACCAGCAACTGCTGCTGCAGGGCGAGCGCGCTCATGCCGGCACCTCGGCCGGCTGTGGCTGGCCCAGCGGCGCCAGCACGGCCTGCTGGATGCGGTCGGCCTCCAGGGCCTGCGCCATCAGCAACTCGAAGGGCGGCAGGTCGGTGTCCCATTCGATCAGGGCGGGCACCGGCCCCAGCCGCTGCACCGCGTGGCGGTAGAGCGACCACACGGCGGGCGGCACCGGGCTGCCGTGGTCGTCGATCACGATGTCGCCGGCATCGGTGTGGCCGGCCAGGTGGAACTCCGCGACGATGCCGACCGGCAGCCGGTCGATCCAGGCGCGGGCGGCAGCGGCCGTGTCGCCACCCATGCCCCAGCGCTGGTCGTTCAGGGCATTCACCGCCAGGTTGTTGATGTCCAGCAGCAGGGTGCAGCCGGTGCGCCGCACCAGTTCGCACAGGAAGGCGGGTTCGTCCATTTCGTCGCAGCGCCAGCGCAGGTAGGACGACAGGTTTTCCACCGCGATCTCGCGGCGCAGGTGGTCCTGCACCTGCTGGACGTTGGCGCAGAACACATCGAGCGCCTCGCGGGTGAAGGGGGTGGGCAGCAGGTCGGCGGCGTGCACCGGGGTGGCGCCCGACCACGCGGCCCGGGCGAAGCTGGCATGGTCGCTCACGCGCACCGGCTGCACTGCGCGCACCAGATCGCCCAGCTGCCGCAGATGCGCGGGGTCGATGCCAGTGGCCGAGCCGAGCGCCAGACCGACCCCGTGCAGGCTGACCTCGTGGTGTTCACGGGCCGCCAGCAAGGTGGCGCGGGCCGCGCCACCGGGTGCAAAGTGGTTCTCGCTGTGCACCTCGATGAAGCCCGGCTCGACCGCGCTGTCGAACAGCGCCTGCCGGTGCGGGTGGCGCCATCCGATGCCGCAGCGCGGGAGCGCGGGCCTGTTCATGGTCAGCCCTTCTTGCCGGCTGCCTTGGCCTGTTCCAGCGAGAGTCCGCCCATCTTGGCGCAGGTGCCGGCGGCCACGTATTTCCATTCGCCCTTGTCGTTGTCGACCTTGGCCTGGCCGGCGCAGGAATGGGCACCGTTGATGCTGGCGCAGTCGTTCTGGCCCGCCTTGGCAATGCCGAAACACTTTTCCTTGGACTGCGCCATGGCGGGTGCTGCGGTCAGCAGCGACATCGACATCAGGGTGGTGGCAGCAGCAGCGATCAGTTGACGTTGGTTCATGGAATGACTCCGGTGAAGGTGGAAGGACCAGCCCTGGCGTTGCCTGTGTCGTCGGTCACGCGCCCTGGCTGATCGTGGGTCGCGGGCCGGACCGGGTTCTTACGGGCTGCCGAAAAAATTTCACAGAAGGTCGGCAATGCGGTCCCAGGCCTCGGGCGGAATGCGGCCGTGGTAGCTCTCGGCGGTGCGGCCCTGCTTGTCGATCAGCCAGGTGGCCGGCAGCAGGCCGGTCTGGCCGAAGTTGTCGGTGTGACCGGGCGCGCCACGCCACAGCGCGGCGTGGCGCTGGGCCGGCGGCACGGTGATCAGCACCGCGCGCTGGTAGACGTCGAGCTCGCTGCGGTCGGCATCGGTGCAGACGGTCACCAGCTCGAACGGCTGGCCGGCCCAGCCACGGGCGTTGGCCCGCAGCTCGGGCATCTTGTCGCGGCAGACCGGGCACCCGGTGGACCAGAACACCACCATCACCACCTTGTTGCGCAGCGCCGCAAGGTCGAAGGCCCGGCCCTCCAGCGTGGTGCCCCTGAGCACCGGCGACACCGGCCCCTGGGCCGCCCAGGAGGGCAGGGCGGGAAGGCCGATGGACAACGGCATGACCAGCATGTGACGACGGGTCGGCATGGACGGGCTCCTTCAAATAGGTATTCGTCGGGCCCGGCCCCGTTTCATTACACTGCGCGACCATGCCGACACCAGACACCCCATTCGATCAGCAAGTGGCGGACCTTCGGCCCTACCTGATGAAGTTCGCCCGACTGCAGCTGCGCAACGAGGCCTGGGCCGAGGACGCGGTGTCGGAAACCCTGTTGGCCGCCCTGGCCAGACCGCAGTCGTTCGAGCGCCGTTCCCAGCTCAAGACCTGGCTGGTCGGCATCCTCAAGCACAAGGTGGTCGATGCCCTGCGCCACCACGGCCGCGAAATCTGCGTGGGCGAAGACGCTGACGATGCGCGCGAGGACCCGCTGGAGCACATGGCGTTCAAGGCCGACGGGCACTTCGCCGAGACGCCGGCCGACTGGGGCAACCCCGAGCAGGACCTGGACAACCGCCAGTTCATGACCATCCTGGAGGCCTGCACCGAACGCCTGCCGGCGGTGCAGGGCCGGCTGTTCCTGATGCGCGAGTGGCTGGAACTCTCGACCGACGAGATCTGTAAGGAACTCGCCTTGACCCCGACCAATCTTTACGTCCTGCTCCACCGTGCACGCCTGAGGCTGCGCGAGTGTCTGGAGCAGAACTGGTTTGCCCGTACCCGACGCCCATGAAACCCCGATACCCCTTCCGCCGAACCTGCAAGGAAGTCAGCGCCCTGCTGATTGCCCGGGAGGACCGCGACCTGCCCTGGCAGGACCGGCTCGGGCTGAAGCTGCACCTGGCCATGTGCGAGGCTTGCCCGGCGTTCGAGCGGCAGCTGCTGACCATGCGCCAGGCCATGGGCCGCTGGCGCGCCTATACCGAAGAAGACTGACCCGACCTCAGTTGAGGAGCGCCTGGGCGAACTCGCGGGCGTCGAAGGTCTCCAGGTCCTCCAGCTTTTCGCCCACGCCGACAAAGTACACCGGCACCGGGTGCTGACGCGCAATCGCGCACAGCACGCCGCCCTTGGCGGTGCCGTCGAGCTTGGTCACCACCAGCCCGGTCAGGCCGAGCGCATCGTCGAACGCCTTCACCTGGGCCAGCGCGTTCTGCCCGGTGTTGCCATCGATCACCAGCAGCACTTCGTGCGGCGCGGTGGCCTCGGCCTTCTGCACCACCCGCTTGATCTTGCGCAGTTCTTCCATCAGGTGCAGCTGGGTGGGCAGGCGGCCGGCGGTGTCGACCAGTACCACATCGCGGCCCCGGGCCTTGCCGGCGGTGACCGCATCGAAGCTGACGGCGGCCGGGTCGCCGCCCTGCTGGGTGATGATCTCCACCGTGTTGCGGTCGGCCCAGACCGCCAGCTGCTCGCGGGCGGCGGCACGGAAGGTGTCGGCGGCGGCCAGCAGCACCGTGGCGCCGTCCTGGCTCAGGTGCCGGGTGAGCTTGCCGATGGAGGTGGTCTTGCCGGCGCCGTTGACGCCCGCCACCATGATGACGGTGGGCTGGTGTTCCCCGATCACCAGCGGCTTCTGCAGCGGCGCGAGCAGGTCGGCGATGGCATCGGCCAGCAGGCCCTTGACCGCCTGCGGGTCGGTGGCCTTGGCCTCCTTCACGCGACGCTTCAGGTCGTCGAGCAGGTGGGTGGTGGCGGCCACACCGGTGTCGGCCATCAGCAGGGCCGACTCCAGCTCTTCGTACAGCGCATCGTCGATGCGGGTGCCGGTGAAGACGGTGGCGATCTGTCCGCCGGTCTTGCGCAGGCCGGCCCGCAGCTTGTCCAGCCAGCCCTGGCGCGGGCTGTCGGCCGGCGCAGCGGTGGCCGGGGCGGACCCGGCCGGGGTTGCAGGCGCTGCAGGAGCGGCGGCCGGTTCGGCTGGAGCAGGGGATTTTTTTCGGAAGAAGGAGAACATTCGGCGGTCTCTGGAATCATCCGGATTCTATGAAACGCCTTTCACTCCCCCTGTCTGCCTTGCTGTTGGCCCTGGCCGGCGCCCTGTCCGTGCCGGCCGCCCATGCCCAGATGACCGCCACCGCAGCGGCCACCGCCGCCGCCCGGCCGGTGCAGTACACCTTGTCCAACGGCATGACGCTGATCGTGCAGCCGGATCGCCGCGCGCCCACCGTGGCCCACATGGTCTGGGTGCGGGTGGGCTCCATCGACGAGGTCGACGGCACATCCGGCGTGGCCCATGTGCTGGAGCACATGATGTTCAAGGGCACGCCCGACCTGAAGCCCGGCGAGTTCTCGCGCCGCGTGGCAGCGCTGGGCGGACGCGACAATGCCTTCACCAGCCGGGACGCCACGGCCTACCACCAGCAGGTGCCGGCCGACCGGCTTGAAGACGTGATGCGCCTGGAGGCCGACCGCTTTGCCCGCAACCAGTGGGACGACGCCGAGTTCGCCCGGGAAATCCAGGTGGTCAAGGAAGAGCGCCGCCAGCGCACCGAGGAGTCGCCCCAGGCCCGCATGTTCGAGGCCTTCAATGCCACCCTGTTCCAGACCAGCCCGTACCGCCGCCCCATCATCGGCTGGATGAGCGATCTCGACGCCATGACCCCCCAGGACGCGCGCGAGTTCTACCGGCGCTGGTATGTGCCGGCCAACGCGGCCGTGGTGATTGCCGGCGATGTGGAGCCGGAGCAGGTGCGGGCCTTGGCCGAAAAGCACTTTGGCCGCATCGAGGCCCGACCGGTGCCGCCGCGCAAGCCGCGCGACGAGGTGGCCCAGACCGGTCCGCGCCGCATGGAATACCGCGCCGTCACCGAGCAGTCGCTGGTGACGCTGGCCTGGAAGGCGCCGCGCTGGACCGGTGGCGCCGCCGAAGCCAGCCGTGCCACCGACCGCGATGCCCTGGCCCTGACCATGCTGGCCGCCGTGCTCGACGGCTACAGCGGTGCGCGCCTCGACAGGGCCCTGGTGCAAGGGCAGGGCATGGCCGGCAAGCGGGTGGCCGACAGCGCCAGCGCCTCGTTCGGTCTGCTGGGGCGGGGTCCGCAGGTGTTCTCCATGACGGCGGTCCCGGCCCGGGGCGTGACCCCCGAGATGGCCAGCGCAGCGCTCAAGGCCGAGGTGGCCCGCATTGCCCGCGAGGGTGTGCGACCCGCCGAACTGCAGCGGGTGAAGACCCAGTGGCGCGCCAGCGATGTCTACAAACGCGACTCGGTGTTCGGTCAGGCCCAGGAACTGGGCAGCTACTGGGTGCAGGGCCTGGGCCTGGATGGCGGCGACCGCCTGATGGCCGCCCTGGACACCATCACCCCGGCCGACGTGCAGCGCGTGGCCACCCGCTATTTCTCCGACGACCAGCTCACCACCGGCGTGCTGGTGCCCGCACAACCCTGATCGGCCCGACATGACCGCCCTCAAGACCTTCCTGCCGCGCGCCGTGCTGACCGGCCTGCTGGCCACCCTGTCTGCCACCTTCTCTGCCACCGCCCTGGCCGCCATCCCCATCGAACACTGGACCCAGCCCTCTGGCGCCCGTGTGTACCTGGTGCAGAGCCCGAGCATTCCCATGCTCGACGTGCAGATCGACTTCGACGGCGGCAGCCGCCGCGAACCCGCCCGCCAGGCCGGCCTGGCGTCGGCCACGGCCGGGATGCTGTCCGGCGGCGTGGCGGCCCAGGGTGGGCAGCCGGCGCTGGACGAGAACGCGCTGAGCGAAGCCTGGGTCGATCTGGGCGCGCAGTTCGGCGCCAGCGCCGGCAGCGACCGTTTCACCCTCCAGCTGCGCACCCTGACCCAGCCCGACCTGCTGGAGCGGGCGGTGGCGCTGGCGGCGCGCCAGATGGCCGCACCCGCGTGGCCGCAGTCGGTGTGGCAGCGCGACCGCGAGCGCATGCTGGCCGCCCTGCAGCAGGCCGAAACCCGGCCCGCCACGCTGGCCGCACGCACCTTCTCGCGCTCGGTGTTCGGCGACCACCCCTACGGTCACCAGCCCACGGCCGACAGCTACCGCGCGATCGACATCGACGACATGCGCAGCTTCTACCGCCGCCATGCGGCGGCCTGCCGGGCGCAGGTCACGCTGGTGGGCGCCATCGACCGGCCGATGGCCGAACGCATCGCCCAGCGGCTGCTGCAGGCCATCGAGCTGAACGGCTGCCAGCCGCTGCCCGCCGTGGCCGAGGTGGCACCGCTGCAGGCCGGGGTGGAGCGCTGGCTGCCGTTTGCCGGTGCCGCCCAGGCCCAGGTGCTGATCGGTCAGCCCGGCATCGCCCGCAACGACCCGGACTTTTTCCCCTTGTTCGTGGGCAACTACATCCTGGGTGGGGGCGGATTCGTCTCGCGCCTGACCACCGAGGTGCGCGAGAAGCGGGGCCTGAGCTACAGCGTCTACAGCTATTTTTCGCCCGGGCGGCACGCCGGCCCGTTCCAGATCGGCCTGACCACCCGGCCCGACCAGGCCCGCCAGGCGGTGCAGGTGGCGCGCGACGTGGTGCAGCGCTTCGTGCAGGACGGCCCGACCGAAGACGAGCTGCAGGCCGCCAAGGCCTTCCTGGTCAACGGCTTCGGCCTGCGCATCGACAGCAACCGCAAGCTGCTGGACAACGTCGCCAACATCGCCTGGAGCGGCCTGCCGCTGGACTACCTCGACACCTGGACCGGGCAGATCAACCGCGTCACCCGGGCCGACATCCAGCGCGCCTTCGCCCGCGTGGTGCAGCCCGATCGCATGGCGACCGTGGTGGTCGGTGTGCCGGCCGACGTCCCCCAGGCCTCGGTGGCCCGGTAAGCTCGGGGCATGAGCCCCCCGCGACGCCCCCGTACCCCGACCCCCCGATCCGCCACCGTCCAGGCACCGCACGAGGTGCGCATCCTGGGCGGACAGTTCAAGCGCAGCAAACTGCCGGTGGCCGATCTGCCCGGTCTGCGACCCACGCCATCCCGGGTGCGCGAGACCTTGTTCAACTGGCTCGGCCAGGACCTGAGCGGCCTGCGCTGCATCGATGCCTTTGCCGGCACCGGCGCGCTCGGCCTGGAGGCGGCATCGCGCGGTGCCGCCGAGGTGGTGATGGTGGAGCAGGCGCCGGCGCTGGTGGCTTCGCTGCAGGCGGTCTGCGTGCGCCTGAAGGCCGCCGCCGTCCGGGTGGAGCGGGGCGACGGCCTGAGCGCCCTGCGGACGCGCGCCACACAGGGCTGGGACGTGGTCTTTCTGGACCCGCCCTTCGACGCCGAAGCCCTGTTCCTGCCGGCCCTGCAGGCCGCCGCGGCCGCCATCGGTCCCCAGGGGCTGGTCTACCTCGAAGCCGCGCGGCCCTGGACCGACGACGAGCTGGCCCCCCTGGGCCTCAGGCTGCACCGGCACGCCCGCGCCGGTGCCGTGGCCTTTCACCTGCTGGAGCCGACCGGCCGATAATCCCGCCATGACCTCCGTCGCCCATCTACGCCGCACCGCCGTCTACAGCGGCACCTTCGACCCGGTCACGCTCGGTCACCAGGACGTCATGCAGCGGGCCGCCGGCCTGTTCGACGAGCTCATCGTCGCCGTGGCCCGTGCCCACCACAAAAAGACCCGGTTTCCGCTCGACGAGCGCCTGGCCATGGTGGAAGAGGCCGCCGTCGGCCTGTCCGGCCGGGTGCGTGCCCTGCCGTTCGACGGCCTGATCATGGACTTCTGTCGCCAGCAAGGCGCCTGCGCCGTGGTGCGCGGCATCCGCAACCTCACCGACTTCGACTACGAGGCCCAGATGGCCGCCATGAACCGCAAGCTGCACCCCGGGGTGGAAACCGTGTTCCTGCTGCCGCAGGCCGAACTGCAGTGCATCTCCAGCACGCTGGTGCGCGAGATCGCCAGCCTCGGCGGCGATGTCTCGCAGATGGTCAGCCCGGCGGTGGCCCGCCGCCTGCTGCCGTCGCCCCTGCAGGCCTGAGGAGCGCACCATGGCCCTGCTGATCACCGACGAATGCATCAACTGCGACGTCTGCGAGCCCGAATGCCCGAACCAGGCGATCTCCATGGGCGAGGAGATCTACCAGATCGACCCGGACCGCTGCACCGAGTGCGTCGGTCATTTTGACGAGCCGCAGTGCGTGCAGGTCTGCCCGGTGGCCTGCATTCCGGTCAACCCGGACCATGTGGAAACCCGCGAGACGCTGTGGCAGAAGTACCAGCGCCTGCAGAAGGCGGGTCAGGGCTTGTCCGCTGCCGGGGAGCCTTCCGCACCCGGCTGAGCCTGGACATCAGCCGCCGGCCGGGGCGGCTTCGGACGCGGCGGTTTGCTGGTGTGGATCAGCGGCGTGGCACGGTCCATGGCGCCCGCCAGCAGGTGGGGCAGGGCACGCAGGCTGCGGTCCAGTGCCTGGTCGATGGCGATGCGGTCGTCCGGCGAGGGTTTTTTCAGCACCCAGTTCGCCACCTCGTTCTTGTTGCCCGGATGCCCGATGCCGATCCGCAGCCGCCAGTAATCGGGGCTGCCCAGCTGGGCATGGATGTCGCGCAGGCCGTTGTGGCCGGCGTGCCCACCGCCCTTCTTGAGCTTGACCTCGCCCGGTGGCAGATCCAGCTCGTCGTGCACCACCAGCACCTCCTCCGGCGCGATCTTGTAGAAGCGCGCCAGCGAGCCCACCGACTTGCCGGACAGGTTCATGTAGGTCTGAGGCTGCAGCAGCCAGACGGTCTGGCCGTCCACATTTGCACGGGCCAGCAGCCCGGCGTGGCCGCGATCCATCTGCAACGACACCTTCAGCAGGCGCGCCACCTCGTCGACCCACCAGAACCCGGCGTTGTGGCGGGTCTGTTCGTATTCCGGGCCCGGGTTGCCCAGGCCGACGATGAGCTTGATCATGGGGCGCGATTATCCAAAACAAAGGCCCGCATGAGCGGGCCTTTGTGAGCGAAGAGCAGGGTTCCGGCGCCGGGCCGCCCCAAGCCGGAACGCGCCCCCCCTGGGGGGCAGCGACCCGCGAAGCGGCGGAGCGTGGGGGCTCTACTTACTTCTTCTTTTTCTTCTTGTCGTCGGCCGGGGCGGCAACCGGAGCGGCCACCACTTCCTCGACCGGCTCCACCACGGTGGCCACGGTCAGGTTGGTGCGGCCATGGGTCACCAGCTTGATGCCCTTGGGCAGCTGGATGTCGCCGGTGTGGATGGTGGCACCCTTTTCAACCTTGCTCAGATCGATGGTGATGTGCTCGGGCAGCTGGGTGGCCAGGCACTCGATCTCGATCTCGGTCATCACGTGGTTGATCAGGCACTTGTCGGTCTTGACGGCCGGCGACTCGTCGGCGCCAGCGAAGTGGAGCGGCACCTTCTTGCGCAGGCGGGTCTTTTCGTCGACGCGCTGGAAGTCCACGTGCAGCACTTGCGGCTTGTACGGGTGGTACTGCACGTCACGCAGCAGCACCTTGTGCACGGTGCCGGCCAGTTCCATGTCGAGGATGGACGAGTGGAACGCCTCTTTCTTCAGGGCGTGCCACAGGGCGTTGTGATCGAGTTCGATGGTGACGGCCGGGGCGGTGCCACCAAAGACGATACCGGGCGCGCGACCGGTGTTGCGCAGACGGCGGCTCGCACCCGTACCCTGCTTGGCGCGCTCAAAAGCGACGAATTGCATGACTGACTCCTGTTGAGGGGTTCCGCGACCAGAACGCCTCGGGTTGATAAAGGCCGCACCGGATGGCGCAACCTGCTTTTTGTCGCCTCAGAACAGATTGTCCTGATCGGCGAACAAACTCATGACCGACTCGCCCGAAGCAATGCGCGCGATGGTCTCTGCCATCAGCGGCGCCACGGAGAGCTGGCGGATCTTGCCGCAGGCCTGAGCGGACTGCGACAGGGGAATGGTGTTGGTGACGACCACCTCGTCCAGCGCGTTGCCCTTGGCGATGCGCTCGATGGCCGGACCGGAAAAGATCGGGTGCGTGCAGTAGGCGTAGACGTTCTTGGCGCCGCGCTCCTTCAGCACCTCGGCCGCCTTCACCAGCGTGCCGGCGGTGTCGATCATGTCGTCCATGATCACGCAGTTGCGGCCTTCGATGTCGCCGATGACGTGCATGACTTCCGACACGTTGGCCTTGGGACGGCGCTTGTCGATGATGGCCATGTCGCAGCCGAGCTGCTTGGCCAGCGCGCGGGCCCGCACCACGCCGCCCACGTCGGGCGAGACCACCAGCAGGTCTTCGTAGTTCTTGGTGCGCAGGTCGCCCAGCAGCACCGGGGAGGCGTAGATGTTGTCGACCGGGATGTCGAAGAAGCCCTGGATCTGATCGGCGTGCAGGTCCATGGTCAGGACGCGGTTGACGCCGACGGTCTGCAGCAGGTTGGCCACCACCTTGGCCGAGATCGGCACGCGGGCCGAACGCGGACGGCGGTCCTGGCGGGCATAGCCGAAGTAGGGGATGACGGCGGAGATGCGCTCGGCCGACGCGCGCTTGAGCGCGTCCACCATGATGAGCAGCTCCATCAGGTTCTCGTTGGTCGGAGCGCAGGTGGACTGGATCACGAACACGTGGCGGGCGCGCACGTTCTGGGTGATCTCGACGGTGACCTCGCCGTCGGAGAAGCGGCCCACGTTGGCCGCACCGAGGTGCGTGCCCAGGTGCTGGGCGATCTCGGCTGCCAGCACCGGGTTGGCGTTGCCGGTGAAGATCATGAAATCCGGGGGTTGAATCTGCATGTTGATCCCAGCTTCGCTTCGGCGATGAAAAAGCCGCCCTGCAGTTCGTGCAGGCGGCCTGGACATCACGTGTTCCGTGAAAAAAAGGTTTGGCAGGGGAGGAAGGACTCGAACCCTCGCATGCCGGAATCAAAATCCGGTGCCTTTACCAACTTGGCGACTCCCCTACTCAGGAAATCTGCCCGACTGACGTCCGGCAGACCACCGATATTGTCGCAGGTTGCGCATCCACTCCACCGACTGAGAGGGCGACGGTTCAGTCGCTTGCCCAGCTGGCCAGGGGATGCACATCCCTCATGCTGCATAACTTCACGGTCCAGTCGGATGCGGGAGGCGCCGTTGTGACTTCCGGCCATTGCGCCGGCAGCACCGCGAACACCGCCGTTCCCGACCCGCTCATGCGCCCCTGCAGACCTTGGCTTTCGAGCCACTGCATGCAGAGCCCTATGTCAGGGCAAAGCGCCTGCGCCACCGGTTGCAGATCGTTGTGACCCCAGTCCAGAAGCGTCTTCAGGTCCGGGATCTGCCAACCTGCACCACCCACGCTTGAAGCGTTTTGTGTGTCGTTTGCAGCAAAGCCTTGGAGTATAGCAGTTTTTGTGTCCCGTTTGAGCTCAGGCGAGCCGAAGATGCGTTGCGTCGACGCGCCGGTGGCCGGCTTCACCAGCAGCAGCCGGGCCGGTGGCAGCCGGACCGGCGTGATCTGCTCGCCGATGCCTTCCACCCAGGCGGCATGTCCGCCGATGAAGAAGGGCACGTCCGCGCCGAGCCGGACCCCGATGTCCATCAGCGAACGGCGCGACAGGCCCAGACCCCAGAGACGGTTGAGCGCCAGCAGCGTCGAGGCCGCGTCGGACGATCCGCCGCCCAGCCCGGCCTCGGCCGGCAGCTGCTTGTCCAGCGTGATGTCGATGCCCTGCTGGCAGCCGGTCGCTTCCTGCAGCGCACGCGCAGCCCGCACACACAGGTCGTTGTCCGGCAGCAGCCCGGGCCGGGCGTCGTGCCGTATCACCTGGCCATCGGCGCGCCAACGGAAATCGAGGTGGTCGCACCAGTCGGTCAGCGCGAACACCGATTGCAACAGGTGATAACCGTCGTCCCGCCGGCCGACGATGTGCAGGAACAGGTTGATCTTGGCCGGGGCTGGAACGCCCAGTAGCTCGGTCAGGGGGGGTGGATTCACGGTCGGACGATGATGCGCAGTTCGGCTTCCGGCAGCGGGCTGCGTCGCTGTGCCTGAATGCGCCCGTCGCCGAAGGCAGCCAGGTCGGCCTGCCAGCCGGCCGCCTCGGTGCCGGTGCCGCGAAGCCAGTCGAACAAGGCCTGCACCGGCACAGCGGTGCCGGTGAGCTCGGTGGTGAGCTGGTCCAGGTTGCCACGGCGGGTGACGGTGTCGCCCTGCCGCAGCTCGGCTCCGGCGGGTGACCAGGTCACCTGGGCCAGGGTCTGGCCGAGTGGCGATGTGAGCAGCAGTTCGCCCGCCTGCGCCGAGCCACGGAGCTCGAAGCCGGCAGCGAACGACTGCGGCCGGTCGGCCGCCACCTTGAGCGCCAGACGGCCGTACCAGACCGCTTCATCGCCGGCACCCGGGGTCGCCCTCGGTGGGGAGGCACAGCCCGCCAGCAGGGCCGACGACAGCAGCGCCGCCAGCCAGATCCGCCGGGCACCCGGGATCATGGCTGGACCTGCAGCCGCTTGAGGGTGGACAGCAGGGTTTCGTTGTCGGGGGCCGTCAGCAGGCCTTCGCGCCAGATCTTTCGGGCCTGGTCGCGCTGGCCGGCGGTCCACAGCACCTCGCCCAGGTGGGCCGCAATTTCGGCGTCGGGGCGTTTGCGGTAGGCCGCCGTCAGGATCTCGATGGCCCGCGGCAGGTTGCCGAGGCGGAACTCAACCCAACCCAGGCTGTCCTGGATGAAGGGGTCGTCGGGTGCCATCGACACCGCTTTCTCGATCAGCGCCTTGGCCTCCGACAGCCGCATGTTGCGGTCCGCCAGCGAGTAGCCCAGCGCGTTGTAAGCGTGGTGGAAGTCGGGTTTACGGCCGATCAGTTCACGCAACAACCGCTCCATGTCGGCCATGCGGTCGGCCTTCTCGGCCACCATGGCCTGCTCGTAGAGCAGATCGGGGTCTTCGGGGAAGCGCCTCACGGCCTCGCCGTAGACGTCATAGGCGTCCCGGTAGGCCTTGAATTCGCGCAGCAGCTGGGCTTCTGCCAGCAGCTTGAGCCGTGCATCACCCGGACGGCGCTCGGGCTGGCTGCGCAGGAGTGCACGGCCTTCGTCCAGCCGCCCTTGCCTGGCCAGCAGCGAGGCGCGGCGCAGCTGTGCGGCCAACACATCCTCCGGGCTCTCGATCCGGTCCAGCCAGGCGCCGGCGCCTGCGATGTCCCCCTGCCTTTCGGCCACCTGCGCGGCCATCAGGTAGGCCTGGGTCTGCAGCCGGCGCAGCCGGGGGTCGGAGCTGCCTTGCGCCAGCCGCAGGAACTGACTGACCGAGGCCTTGGTTTCCGGCAGGGCGTTGTCCTGCAGCTGGACCGATGCCAGCAGCAGCCAGGCCTCGGCTTCGTCGGGCTGGCGGGTGGTGAGCGATGCCAGCTCCCGGCGCGCATCGCCGTTGCGCTGCAGGTCGATGAGCAGACGCGCGTAATTCAGGGCCACGGCGGTGTCGTTGGCGCTGCGCCGGCTGCTGGCATTGATCTGCCGCAGGATCAGCGGTTCGGCGTTGGTCTCGCCGCGTTCGAACAGCTCCAGCGCCAGCAGGGCCGGGTAGGGCGATGCGGGGTCGGCCGAATGCCCCTGCCGGGCCGCTTCCAGGGCGGCTGCGTTCCGGTTCTGTGCCAGCTCCATGCGCCCGACCGTGGTCCAGGCGGCTGCTGCGGTTTCCGGCTGGGTCAGCGAGGGGGTGACCGCCTCGCGCACCACGCTGGCCGCCAGTGCCTTGTCCTGCACACGGCCGAAGGTCTGTGGAATCGCATTGATGGTGTCGCTGCGCTCGGCCAGCGGCGTGTCGCGGATCAGGTCGCGCAGGACCGATCCGGTTTCTCCGACCCGGTTGAGGGCCAGCAGGATCTGGAGCACGAAGCGGTCGGCCTCCAGGGAACCGGGCAGTTCCTGGGCCCAGGCCCGGGCGGCGGCCAGGGCGGCGTCACCCGATCGTCCTTGCAGCGCGACCTCGACCGCGCGCTGGTAGAGCTGGGCGTCCCGGGTCCGGCGTGCTGCATCGAGGATGAGGGAGTAACCGGCGCCGGGGTCGCCCTCGCGGACGTTCAGCTCGCCCAGCAGCAGCTGGTAGAACAGCGGCGCACTCAGCGAGGAGTTGACCACCGGCTCCGGCGGCGGCTCCTGCCCGGCCGGAGCGGCCTGTGCCCCGGCCCGCACCGAAGCCAGGGTCAGCAGGCAGGCGAGCGCGATCGCGCCTGCGCCCGCAAGAGGCCGCTGGCGGCCTTGAATCGGACTGTTGGGAGGGGTGGCGCCATGGGTGCGAGCAGTCATCGGCCCATGATAATGGAAGGCTTTCAGGCCCCCGGGGGCGGTCGGGCATCACCCCTGGCGCCACGGCGGGCCGGTCGCATTTCCAGGTGGACGCATGCCCGAATTGCCCGAAGTCGAAGTCACCCGCCGCAGTTTTGCCGAACGCATTGCCGGCGCCAGGGTGCGCCAGGCCGTCATGGGCAAGCCGCTGCGCTGGGCCTTGGGTGCAGACCCGGCGGTGCTGCAGGGGCAGGCGGTGCACGGGGTGGATCGCCGGGGCAAGTACCTGCTGGTCCGGCTCGACTCGGGGGTGCTGCTGGTGCACCTGGGCATGTCCGGCAGCCTGCAGTTCGCCCCCGATCTGCCGCCGGCCGGACCCCACGACCACTTCGAGCTCCACACCGACCGGGGCGTGCTGCGCCTGCACGATCCCCGGCGTTTCGGCGCCGTGGTGCTGGTGCCCGACCTGGCCGATGCCCGCGCCCGGAAACTGCTGGACGGGCTGGGGGTGGAGCCGCTGGAGGCCGGCTTCGATCCGGCCCAGTTTCACCGCGCCCTGCAGGCGCGGCGGGCGGCCATCAAGCAGGTGCTGCTGGCGGGCGACATCGTGGTCGGGGTGGGCAACATCTACGCCTCCGAAGCGCTGTTCATGGCCGCGATCCGGCCCACGGTGCGGGCCGACCGCATCAGCCGGCCCCGGGCGGCCCGGCTGCACGGCGCCATCGTCGAGGTCCTGAACAAGGCCGTGGCGCTGGGCGGCAGCACCCTGCGCGATTTCTCCAGTGCCGAAGGCCAGACCGGTCATTTCCAGCTCGACGCCTTGGTCTACGGACGGGCCGGCGAACCCTGCCGCCGCTGCGGCACCGACATCCGACAGATCCGCCAGGGTCAGCGTTCCACCTTCTTCTGTCCGGCCTGTCAGAAGCCCTGACGGCCGGTCGATCCGGGCGGGTGGAGCGCACACCCGGTCGGGTATCGGGTGCTATATTGATCCGCAGCCTGCCCGAGACTTTTTCCCACATCCATGAGCTTCATCCAGGAATTCGACCAGCATGGCGCTTGGCGCCGCCAGTTTGCATTGCGGCTCAAGCTGTTGTCCGAGTGGCTGGTCGAGAACGACCTGATGGAAGCAGGCGTGCGCGAGCGGCTGGACCAGCTGCACGCCCAGGTCCGCAACGACAAGATCATGGTGGCCTTCGTGGCCGAGTTCTCGCGCGGCAAGTCGGAGCTCATCAACGCCATGTTCTTCGCCGGTTATGGCCGGCGCATCATGCCGGCCAGTGCCGGGCGCACGACCATGTGCCCGACCGAGCTGGGCTTCGATCCCGAGATTCCCCCTTGCCTGCGGCTGCTGCCCATCGAGACGCGCCTGCAGCCCCAGTCGCTGCTGGACTGGCGCAACGCGACCGACAAGTGGGAGCGGGTCGATCTGGACGTGAACGATCCGAAACAGCTGGCCAAGGCGATCCAGAAGGTCTCTGAAGTCCGGCGGGTGTCGCAGGAGGAGGCCCGTTCACTGGGTTTCTGGAGCGACGAGGCGCCCGAAGACAACCCCCTGCCCGGCAGCGACGGCCTGGTGGAGGTGCCCAAGTGGCGCCATGCACTCATCAACATGGCGCATCCGTTGCTCAAGCAGGGGCTGGTCATTCTGGACACGCCCGGGCTGAACGCGATCGGTGCCGAACCCGAGCTCACGGTCAGCCTGCTGCCCCAGGCACACGCGGTGGTGTTCATCCTGGGCGCCGACACCGGCGTCACCAAGTCGGACCTCACCATCTGGCGCCAGCACCTGGCCGTGGCCTCGGCCGACTCGGCCTCGCGGCTGGTGGTGCTCAACAAGATCGACACCCTCTGGGACGCGCTCTCCACGCCCGAGCAGGTGCAGCTGCAGATTGCGGCCCAGCGGGTCGATTCCGCCGAGATCCTGGGCGTGTCGCCCCGCCAGGTGCTGGCCGTGTCGGCCCAGAAGGGCCTGCTGGCCAAGGTCAATGGCGACGACAACCTGCTCGATGCCAGCAACCTGCTGGAGCTGGAGCACGCGCTGGGCGAAGACTTGCTGGCCCAGCGCCGGCGCATCCTGTCGTCGGCGGTGGCCGCCGGCATCCGCTCGCTGCAGGTGGAGACCGGGCGCATGGTGCACACCCGCACCCGCGACCTGGTCGAGCAGATCCAGGAACTGGAGGGCTTGCGTGGCAAGAACGCCGGTGTGATCAAGCAGATGCGCCTGCGCATCGAGCAGGAGCAGGCCGAATTCGACGCCAGCGGTGCGCGCATCCAGGCGGTGCGTTCGGTTCACCTGCGTCTGCTCAAGGACCTGTTCTCGCTGCTGGGCTCCACCCACCTGCGCAACGAGGTGTCGGCACTGGCCAAGGCGCTCAAGGCGCCCGGCATCAAGCTGGGCGTGCGACGCGCTTACGACGACACCTTCAGCCGGCTGCGCGCCGATCTGGACAAGGCCCAGCGCATGGCGGCCGACATCCAGGCCATGCTCGACGGCAGCTTCCGCAGCCTGAACGCCGAGTACGGTTTTTCGCTCCAGGTGCCCACACCGCCCGACCTGGCCCGCTTCGGCCAGGAGCTGGTGCTGATCGAGAAAAGCCATCTGCAGTAGCTCAGCCTGGGCAATGCCTTGCGGCTGGCCCAGCCGGAATTTGCCGAACGGCTGGCGCGGGCGCTGATGAGCCGGCTGCGCACGGTCTATGACAGCGCGGTCAACGAGGTCGAGATCTGGAACAAGTCGGCTGCGGCGCAGTTCGACAGCCAGTTGCGCGACCGCCGCCGGCACTTCACCCGCCGCATCGAGGCGGTGTCCCGCATCCAGCAGGCCGCTGGCGGGCTCGATGAACGCATCGCCGAGCTGCAGGCCATGCAGGTTTCACTGACCGAGGTGGATGCCAAGCTGGCCGAACTGACCGAACTCCTCACCGCCCCGGTGGCCGAGGACGCGACCGAACCGCTGCCGGTATGAGCGACGGGGGCCGGCCGCTGCCGGCGGGTTTTGCCGAGGCGCTGATCGGCTGGCAGCGCCGTGACGGCCGGCACGGGCTGCCCTGGCATGGCACGCGCGACCCTTACCGGGTCTGGCTGTCGGAAATCATGCTGCAGCAGACGCAGGTGTCCACCGTGCTGTCGTACTACCCGCGCTTTCTGGACCGGTTCCCCGATGTGTCGGCGCTGGCCGCTGCGGCGGTGGACGACGTCATGGCCCTCTGGAGCGGCCTGGGCTACTACACCCGCGCCCGCAACCTGCACCGTTGCGCCCAGGACGTGGTGGCGAAGTGGGACGGGCAGTTCCCCCGGACGTCCGCCGATCTGGCCACGCTGCCCGGCATCGGAGCCTCGACCGCTGCGGCCATTGCCGCCTTCTGTTTCGGCGAACGCATTTCCATTCTGGACGGCAATGTGCGGCGGGTGCTGACCCGCTTGCTGGCTTTCGACCAGGATCTGGCCCAGGCCGCTCCCCAGCGGCTGCTGTGGGACCTGGCCCAGGGCCTGGTGCCGACCGGACCGCAGGGCGACGACATGGCCGCCTACACCCAGGGGCTGATGGATCTGGGCGCCACCGTGTGTACCCGGAGCCGACCGGCCTGTGCGCTGTGCCCGGTTAACGACCTCTGCGAAGGCCGGCGCGCCGGCGACCCGACCCGATTTCCGGTTCGAACCCGCAAGCTGGCTCGCCGGTTCGAAGCCTGGTGGCTGTTGCTGGTGGAGCGGCCGGGACAGCAGGGCACGGTTGAGGTGTGGCTCCAGAGGCGGCCGGAGAGGGGCATCTGGGCTGGCTTGTATTGCCCCCCGGTGTTCGACAGCCGCGATGTGCTGTGCGCAGCCGCAGGAGCCGGGTGCGCGGAGCAGCTGCAGGACGGCGAAGCGGTGGCGCACGCATTGACGCACCGCGAACTGCGGCTGCATCCGGTGCGGCTGGCCTGTGCCCCCGACGCCGACCCGCCGATGGCGGTGACCCTTGGCGCAGAAGGCGGGCGCTGGGTGCGCCGAGACCAGCTCGCCGCCGTGGGACTGCCGGCGCCGGTGCGCCCCTGGCTCGTCGCCTGACCGCTGGCGCTCAGTGCTGGCCGCTGCGGGGCCAGTGGTCGGACTCGCGGTGCCGCACCCGCACCGTCCAGTGGTCCTCAAAGTGCTTTGCCAGCGCTTCCGCCAGATAGACCGACCGGTGCTGGCCACCGGTACAGCCCAGGGCCACGGTCACGTAGCTGCGGTGGTCCCTGACCATCGACGGCAGCCATGCCTGCAGAAAGCCGGTGATCTGCTCCTGCATCCGGCCCACCTCGTCCCGGGCACTCAGGTAGGCGACCACCGGGGCATCGCGGCCGGTCAGGGGCTTGAGTTCGGGTTCGTAGTGCGGGTTGGGCAGCATCCGCACATCGAACACGAAGTCGGCGTCCATCGGGATGCCGCGCTTGAACGCAAACGACTCGAACACCAGCGTGAGCGGTCGGGCTTCCGGACCGACCAGGTCCTGCAGCTGCTGCCGCAGCTGGGTCGGTCGGGCCAGGCTGGTGTCCAGCACCAGGGACTGGTCGCGCAGCTCGGCCAGCAGTTCGCGTTCGCGTTCGATGGCTTCGATGAGCGCGCTCTGCGGATCACCCGTGGCCCCCCGGGACACCGACAGCGGATGCGCGCGCCGGGTCTCCGAGAAGCGGCGCACCAGGGTGTCGGTCGTCGCGTCCAGAAAGATGGAGGTGATGCTGAGTGGCCGGTCCTGGCTTTCCCGCAGCGCCTGCAGCCGGCCGGGCAGGCCGGGCAGGGCGTCGGCGCTGCGCACGTCCATGGCCACGGCCACCCGACGCGCCTGCTGGTTCTGGTCCAGTGCCATGAAGGGCTTGAGCAGCTCGGGTGGCAGGTTGTCGACGCAGTAGAAGCCCAGGTCCTCCAGCGCGGCCAGTGCCACCGACTTGCCGGAGCCGGACATGCCGGTGATCAGCACCAGATGGAGCGAAGTGGTGTGCATGCGGTTCAGGCGCCCAGCAGCTCGCGCGCATGCGCCAGCGAAATGTCGGAGGATTCGCCGCCGCCGAGCATGCGGGCCAGTTCCCGCACGCGGGATTCGTGGTCGATGGGCTGCACCGTGCTGAAGGTCTGCTGCCCCTGGCGCTGCTTGCTGACCTGCAGGTGGTGATGGGCGCAGGCAGCGACCTGCGGCAGGTGGGTCACGGCCAGCACCTGCCGGTCCCGCCCGAGCTGCTGCAGCAGGCGGCCCACGGTGTGGGCCACAGCCCCGCCGACACCCGAGTCCACCTCATCGAAGATCAGGGTGGGCGCCTGCCCCAGCTGACTGGTCACGACCGAGAGGGCCAGCGCAATCCGGGACAGCTCGCCGCCGGACGCCACCTTGCCCACCGGGCGCGGCGTGGCGCCGGCATGGCCCGCAACACGGAACTCGACCGCTTCCCAGCCGTGCACCTGCGGCTCGTCCTGGCGGATCAGTCCGACCTCGAAACGCCCGCCCTGCATGCCCAGCGTCTGCATCGTGGCGGTGACCGCTTCGGACAGACGCGGTGCGGCCTTCTCCCGGGTCTGGCTGACCTTTCGGGCGGCGGTTTCCAGGGCTTTCCAGGCGCCCCGCTCGGCGGCCTGCAGCGATGCCATGTCCAGCGCAGCGTCCAGCCCGGCGAGCTCGGTCTTCCATTGCGCATGCAGGGCGGCCAGTTCTTCCGGGGGGCGCCGGTAACGGCGGGCCAGCGACACCCACTGGCCCAGACGCTCGTCCAGCACCGCCAGGCGGGCCGGGTCGAGGTCGGTGTGTCGCTGCAGCTGGTGCAGTTCGTGCACCGAGTCCTGCACCTGGGCCAGGGCCGCCTCCAGCGATTCCAGCGGTGAGGCGAAGCGGGGCTCCACCGCCACCAGCCCCTGCAGGGCAGAGACCGCGCGGCTGATCAGCGTGCTGGCGCTGCCGTCGTCCTCATCAAGCACCTGCACCGCCAGCGCGGTGGCGTCGATCAGCGACTGCGCATTGGCCAGACGGCCATGCTGGGTGTTGAGCTCGGTCCATTCGTCCGGGCCGGGGGACAGTTTGTCGAGCTCGGCAATCTGCCACTGCAGGCGCTCGGCGTTCTGCTGCAGGCTGGCCTGCTGTTCCCGGGCGGTGTCCAGCGCCTTGCGGTGCTGGCGCCAGGCTTGCCAAGCCTGGCGCACCGGGGCCAGGTCGGTGCCGGCGTAGGCGTCGAGCAGTTCGCGGACCGCGTCGGCGCGGGTCAGGCTCTGCCAGGCGTGCTGGCCGTGGATGTCGACCAGGTGATCGGCCACCGCCCGCAGCTGGGTGGCGGTGGCCGCACTGCCATTGATCCAGGCGCGGCTGCGCCCCTCGGTGTCGACGGTGCGGCGCAGCAGCAGGGCTTCGTCGGCGGTGAAACCCTGTTCCTCCAGCCATGGGGCCAGCGCGGCGGGGCTGTCGAATTCGGCGGCCACCTCGCAGCGCTGGGCGCCTTCGCGCACCACCCCGGCGTCGGCACGGCTGCCGAGCGCCAGTTGCAGGGCATCGATCAGGATGGACTTGCCGGCACCGGTCTCGCCGGTGAGCACGCTGAACCCGGACGACAGGTCCAGGTCGAGGCTTTGCACGATGACGAAATCCCGCAGGGCGATGCGTCGAAGGCTCATGGTGGGGCTGGTGACAAGGGGCTGCAACGGCTTGCAAAGCGCCATTGTCACGCAGGCTCAGCCCCCTTCGTTCCAGTGCAGTTTCTTGCGCAGGGTGTCGAAGTAGCTCCAGCCCGACGGATGGAGCAGGCGCAGCGCATGTTCCGACTTGCGCACCACGATCCGGTCGCCGTGCAACAGGCTGGTGAGCGACTGCATGTCGAAGTTGGCGCTGGCGTCGCGGCCCGAGACGATCTCCACCGCGATCTCGCAGGTGTAGGGCAGCACCACCGGCCGGTTGGACAGCGTGTGCGGCGCGATCGGCACCATCACCCAGCCGCCGATGCCGGGGTGCAGCAGCGGCCCGCCGGCCGACAGCGCATAGGCGGTGGAGCCGGTGGACGACGCGATGATCAGGCCGTCGGCCCGCTGGTTGGCCACGAAGTGGCCGTCCACCTCGACCCGCAGCTCGATCATGCTGGCGACGCCGCCGCGGTTGACCACCACATCGTTCAGCGCGGTGGCCTCGAACACACAGCGGCCGTCGCGCCAGACGCTGGCCGCCATGAGGGCCCGGGAGTCTTCCTCGAAGTTGCCGTGCAGGATCGCGCGCAGCGAGTCGCGGTAGTCCTCGAAAGCGATGTCGGTGATGAAGCCCAGCCGGCCCTGGTTGATGCCCACCAGCGGGACGCCATGGCGGGCCAGCTGCCGGCCGATGCCCAGCATGGTGCCGTCGCCGCCGACCACCAGCGCCAGATCGCACTGGGCACCGATGGCCGCCACGCTCAGGGCCGGGAAGTTGGTCAGGCCGGTGTTGAGGGCGGTCTGTTCTTCCAGCGAGACCACGCATCCCTCGTCTTGCAGGAAGTGCGCGATTTCGTCGACCGCCTTGCGCGACCCCGGTGCGTGGTACTTGCCGACGATCACCACATGGGCGAATCGCAGCGGTAGGCGCTGCCGGCTGACGGCAGGACGTGGCGGGGCGTTCGAAGGCATGGACAAATTACAACATAGGGGTGTGACGCCCCAGGCCCCGCGGCCCTCCGTAAAATCCCGCCCATGCTCGACGATCGCGCCAAGTTGTTGCTCAAAGCCCTGGTGGAGCGGTACATCGCCGACGGCCAGCCCGTGGGCTCGCGCACGCTCGCCAAGGCCACCGGCATGGACCTGTCGCCGGCGACCATCCGCAACGTCATGAGCGACCTGGAAGAGCTGGGCCTGATTGCCAGCCCGCACACCTCAGCCGGGCGCATTCCCACAGCGCGGGGCTACCGCCTTTTCGTCGACACCATGCTCACCGTGCGCCGGGAAAGCCTGGTGGCCCCGGTGTCCGACATCACCGCGCCGCAGATCGACACCAGCCAGCCGCACCGCGTCATCAGCCACGCGGCCAACCTGCTGTCCAACCTGTCGCAGTTCGTGGGCGTGGTCATGGCCCCCCGGCGGGCGTCGGTGTTCCGGCACATCGAGTTCCTGAGCCTGTCGGACCGGCGCGTGCTGGTGATCATCGTCTCGCCCGACGGTGATGTGCAGAACCGCATCATCCACACCCAGGTCAACTTCACCCAGTCGCAGCTGCTGGAGGCGGCGAACTTCCTCAACGCCCACTACGCGGGCCTCACCATGGAAGCGGTGCGCGAGCGCCTGAAGACCGAGCTGGACGCCTTGCGGGGCGAGATCGCCGACCTGATGAAGGCGGCCGTCAACATCGGCACCGAGGCGGAAACCGGTCAGGAGGAGGTGGTGGTGGCCGGCGAACGCAACCTGCTGTCGGTCACCGAGTTCTCCAGCGACATGGGCAACCTGCGCCGCCTGTTCGACCTGTTCGAGCAGAAGACGCAGCTGGTGCGCCTGCTCGATGTGTCTGCCCAGGCCGACGGCGTCCGCATCTACATCGGCGGCGAGAGCCAGGTCGTCCCGTTCGAGGACCTGTCGGTGGTGACCGCACCCTACGAGGTGGATGGCCAGGTGGTCGGCACGCTGGGCGTCATCGGCCCGCAGCGCATGCCCTACGACCGCATGATCCAGATCGTGGACGTCACCGCCAAGCTGGTCAGCAACGCCCTGAGCCACGGCAAGTAACCGCCTACAATCCGCCGCTTTCGGGCCGTTAGCTCAGTTGGTCAGAGCAGGGGACTCATAATCCCTTGGTCGTTGGTTCAAGTCCAACACGGCCTACCAACCTTCCCCTCCTGCGGGCACTTCAATCGCCCGATCGGCGTCGCAGCCATCTCGGCAGCTGAAGCGCAGCCACCGCCAGGATCACCACCAGCCCGGCCCCCACGACATCGCCCAGCAGCATGGCCAGGGCGGCCCCGAGGTAATCGGTTTCCTGCCGTCCGTGAAAAGCCACCGCGTAAGCGCTCGACGCGAAGCTGCCCGCGGCGGTGGCCGTTGCAACGATCAGCAGCAGTGGCCAAAAACGCAGGTTGCCGAGGTCGCGGTCGACATCGAGCACCCGCAGCATCAGCTCGACGACCAGGTAAGGCACCCCCAACCACACCGCGATGTTGCCCGCCAGTTCACCGATGCCGGATTGCGTCCAGACGTCGGTGGCCATCAGCAAGGCGGCCGACGCCAGGCCCAGCAGGCCCCAGCCGCCAGCCACGAGCAGCGCCACCAGCTTCACGCCGGCCGGCAGGAACACCAGCGAGACCCCGGGTGCGTATTCGGTCCATGGGCTGATCAGCCCGTTGAGGCGAAAGGAGGCCCAGTAGGCCCCGAAGCTGAGCAGGGCCAGCAAGGGGCCGCTGAACTCTGGGTGGCGGATCTGGTCTGTCATACTGGAAACGGTACCCCCGTCGAGCATCCGACGATGTAGAGATCTTAGACATGTCCCGATCGACCAAGAGCCATCCTGGCGCAGCCGCGTACCTGCGGTTCCTGAATCTGGTGGAGGCCATCCGCAGCCCGGCCCTGCCGTCGCTCGACACCACCGAGGAGCGCCTGCTCAATGTGCTGGGCGCTGCCTGGCATGCCGGCCGGCGTGTCACGGTGCTGGAGGCCATGCAGATGCTTCCTGACGCATCATCCACCACCGTCCACCGGCGACTCAATGCCTTGCGCGGCAAGGGGCTGCTGGCCAACGAGACCGATGTCGGCGACAGCCGCGTGAAGTACCTGGTGCCCACCCCGGCGGCGATGAGCTATTTCGAGGAAATGGGCCGGTGCCTCACCCGTGCCAGCGAGAACTGAACCAACTGCATCGGGTTTGAAGGTTGTCAATTTGACAATGGATTGAGCCCCTTCTAGAGTTGATGGCTTCCTGCTGGTCAGGCCTACAGATGCCGGCCTGCGCCTTGAGCCAACCACCTCGCTGCCCTGTGACACAACCCGCCCGACGCCGTCCTGCCGACGGTTCCCAACCGAATGGCCCTTCCCCGGCGCGGCCACTGTCCGAGCACACATTCCAGGGGCCGCGCGATCTGGAGTCGGCCAGCTACCGTGAGTTTCTGGTCAGCCGTCACGGGCTGGAGCGCAACGAGATCGTGGGCAAGTACATCTTCGAACGCCGGACCTTCGACAGCTTCGAGCAGGTGCTGGCCGCTGCGCACGCCCATGAACTGGCGATTTGCGCTCAAGCGTTGCCCCGGAGCGATGGTCACCGGGGTACCGGTCCGGCCGGCGCATGAACAGATTGCGAAACCGCGAAAAATGCTGCTATACTTCAAGGCTTCGCGGCTGTAGCTCAGTTGGATAGAGTACTTGGCTACGAACCAAGGGGTCGTGGGTTCGAATCCTGCCAGCCGCACCAAAACGAAAAAGCCTGCAGCCACAAGCTGCAGGCTTTTTTCTTGTCTGTCTGTCTTGCGTTCATGCGGGTGCGTTCATGAGCAAAGCCTTCACCAAAGAGTCCGACGCGGACGACGATGACGAAGCCGGTGGCCTGCCGCCACTGCCGCCGGGCGGCAAGAACTACATCACCCGCCCCGGCTACGACCGGCTGCGTGCCGAGCTGTTCCAGCTCATGGACGAAGAACGGCCGAAGATCGTGGAAATCGTGCACTGGGCTGCCAGCAACGGCGACCGATCCGAAAACGGCGACTACCTCTACGGCAAGAAGCGGCTGCGCGAAATCGACCGCCGCATCCGTTTCCTGACCCGCCGCCTGGAGATCGCCGAGGTGGTCGATCCGTCGCTGCACCACGGCAACGACCAGGTGTTTTTCGGTGCGACCGTCACCTACGCCGACGAGCAGGGCCTGGAGACCACCGTGACCATCATGGGTGTCGATGAGGCCGACAGCGCCAGTGGCCAGATCAGCTGGATCTCGCCAGTGGCGCGCGCACTGATCAAGTCGCGCGTGGGCGATGTGGTGAAGCTGGCCGTGCCGGGCGGGCTGCAGGAGCTGGAAGTCCTGTCGGTCCGTTACCCCGAGCCGACCTGACCCGGTCACGAGACCTCAGGCCTTGGCCGGCTTGAAGCGCTGGGCCTTGATGACCGAAGGCGTGCGCTTGAGACTGCGTAGCACATCGGCCAGGTGCTGGCGGTCGCGGACGGCCACCGAGAAGCGGATGTCGGTGGCGGTCTGGGCCGGTTCATCGCCCATGTCCACATGGGTGATGTCGCCTTCTGCCGAGGCAATGGAGGCCGCCACCCGGGCGAGCACACCCTTGCCGTTGGTGACGGTGACCACGACGGTGGTGTCGAACGGACGGGTCGGCTCGTCGGCCCACTCCACTTCCAGGAAACGTTCGGCATCCCGGGCCCTGAGCCGGCGCGCCACGACGCAATCCTCGGCGTGCACCACCAGACCTTCGCCCCGGCCCAGATAGCCCACGATGCGGTCGCCCGGTATGGGCTTGCAGCAGCTGGCGTACTGGACCGACAGGCCTTCGCTGCCATCGAGCGTCACGACGCCGTGCGCCAGGTTGTCTTCCTGCCCCGAGGCGTACCGTTCCGTGCTGATCAGCAGGGCGTCCGGCTTGACGCCGGTCTCGCTCAGCAGGACCGCCAGCTTCTTGCCGACCATGCTGGCGATCCGTTTGCCCATGCCGATGTCCGACAGCAGCTCCTCGAGATTGCGGTTGCCGGTAAAGCGGAGCAGCTTCTCCCAGGTGCCGGCGTGCTCTCCGTCGGTGGGCGGCAGCTGTGCGATGCCTTCGGAGCGCAGCGCTTGCCCCAGCATGCGTTCGCCCAGCTCCAGCGAATGCTCCTGCGCCACCGTCTTGAGGTGATGCCGGATCTTCGAGCGCGCACGACCGGTCTTCACGAACGACAGCCAGGCCGGGTTGGGCTGGGCCTTGGCGTCGGTGATGACCTCCACCACATCCCCGTTCGACAGCTCGGTGCGCAGCGGGCGCTCCTCGCCGTTGATGCGGGCCGACACGGTGCGGTTGCCGACATCGCTGTGGATGGCGTAGGCGAAGTCCATCACCGTGGCCCCGCGGGGCAGCGCCATGATCTTGCTCTTGGGCGTGAACACATAGACCGCGTCCGGGAAGAGGTCGATCTTGATGTGGTCCCAGAACTCGCTGGCGTCGTGCGTTTCCTGCTGGATGTCCAGCAGCGACTGCAGCCATTGCGTGCCCAGGCGCTGCGACATGTCGCTGTTCGGCTCGCTGGCCTTGTAGAGCCAGTGGGCCGCCACACCCGACTCGGCCACCACGTCCATCGCGTGGGTGCGGAGCTGGAATTCGATGTTGGTGCCGAACGGCCCGATCAGCGTGGTGTGCAGCGACTGGTAGCCGTTGACCTTGGGTATGGCTACATAGTCCCGGAACTTGCCGGGCAACGGCTTGTACAGCTGGTGCAGGGTGCCCAGGCCGGTGTAGCAGTCGGTCAGGTCCGGCACGATGATGCGGAAGCCGTAGATGTCGGTCACCTGCGAGAACGACAGGTGCTTGCTGTCCATCTTGCGGTAGACCGAGTAGAGGGTCTTCTCGCGTCCCATGATGCGAACAGCCATGCCCTGCTTCGCGAAGGCCGCCTCCACCTCGCGCTGCACCCGGGTGATCAGGTCGCGGCGGCGGGTGCGCGACTTGTTCAGGGCCTTGGACAGCACCTCGTAACGCCAGGGGTTGAGGAACCGGAACGCCAGGTCCTGCAGCTCCCGGTAGGTGAAGTTCAGGCCCAGCCGGTGGGCGATGGGTGCGTAGATCTCCAGCGTCTCGCTGCTGATGCGCTGCCACTTGCTGCGCGGCATGTCACCCATGGTGCGCATGTTGTGGGTGCGGTCGGCGAGCTTGATCAGGATGACCCGCACATCCTTGGCCATCGCCAGCAGCATCTTGCGGAACGACTCCGCCTGGTTCTGCTCCCGGGTGTCGAACTCCAGCTTCTCCAGTTTGGTGAGCCCGTCGACGATGTCGGCCACCTGGGCCCCGAAGCGCTCCACCAGCTCCTGCTTGGTCACGCCGCAATCCTCGATGGCGTCGTGCATCAGGGCCGCCATCAGGGCCTGGGCGTCCAGCTTCCACTCGGCGCACTGGGCTGCCACCGCAATCGGGTGGGTGATGTAGGGATCACCGTTCTTGCGCAACTGACCCAGGTGGGCTTCGTCGGCGAATCGATAGGCTTGCCGAATGCTTTCGATGTCGGCCGCACCGAGGTAGTCAAGCTTGCCCAGGAGCGCGGCAAAGCTGGCAGCAGCCGCACTGTCGGCCGGCCGTGCTGTCGGGGAGGGCAGGGCGCCTGTCGGCGCGTCGGACATCATCCCGTTACTGTAGCTTGAGATGCAAAACCGGCGCAGTCACCCGGGTCGGCATCGGCGGACGAAAAAAAACACCGCCGCAGCGGTGTTGGGTGTCGCGCCGCAGAGCGGTGTGACCTGCGGTCAGACCGGCACCTTCTTCAGCATTTCCACGCCGACCTTGCCTTCGGCAATTTCGCGCAGGGCGGTGACGCCCGGCTTGTTCTTGCTTTCGATCTTGGGTGCGTGGCCCTGGCTCAGCATGCGGGCACGGTAAGTGGCCGCGAGCACCAGCTGGAAGCGGTTGGGGATTTTTTCCAGGCAATCTTCAACGGTGATGCGTGCCATGAGCGGGCTCCAGGTGGGATGTCAGTGGATGTTGAGCGCCGAGAACGTCTCGCTGCGTGCGATTCGTTGTGCGGAGTAGCGCAACCTTTGCGCGTGCACGATGGCCTTGAGGTCGACCAAGGCGCGCTCGAATACCTCGTTGATTATAACGAAGTCGAATTCGCGGGCATTGGCCATCTCGGTGGCTGCGTTCTGCAGGCGCAGGTCGATCACCTCGGCGCTGTCTTCGGCACGGCGTTCCAGCCGCGACCGCAGTTCTTCCCAGCTGGGTGGCAGGATGAACACCAGCACCGCGTTCGGGAAGATGCGTTTGACCTGGATCGCGCCCTGGAAGTCGATCTCCAGCACGACGTCGGCGCCCATCTTCATGCGCTGCTCGATGGCCTGCTTGGAGGTGCCGTACCGGTTGCCATGCACCTTGGCCCATTCGAGGAAGGCGTCCTGGACCACCATCTGGTCGAAGGTCTCGTTGCTGACGAAATAGTATTCGCGCCCGTGCAGTTCCTGTCCTCGGGGTGCGCGGGTGGTGTGCGAGACCGAGGGCTGGACGCGCGAGTCCAGCTCCATCAGCGCCTTGACCAGGCTGGATTTGCCGGCCCCGCTGGGGGCTGCGACGACGAACAGGTTGCCGGGGTATTGCATCAGGGGGTCATTCGATGTTCTGCACTTGTTCCCGCATCTGCTCGATCAGCACCTTCATGTCGACCGAGATGCGGGTCAGTTCGATGCTGGACGATTTGGAGCCCAGCGTGTTGGCTTCACGGTGCAGTTCCTGGATCAGGAAGTCGAGCCGCTTGCCGATCTCGCCGCCCTTGCGGATGAGGCGTTCGATTTCCTCAAGATGGGAACCCAGTCGCGTTAGCTCTTCGGCCACGTCGATGCGGATGGCATAGGCGGTGGCCTCGCTCAATGCCCGGTCACGGGCCTGCTCGGTGGCGCCGACGGTGGCCGCCTCGGCGCCGAGCGCTTCATTCCAGCGGTCCAGGAAACGCTGCCGCTGCAGAGCGACCAGCTGGGGAATCAGCGGGGCTGCTTCGCGGGACAGGGTTCGCAGCTGGTCCAGCCGGTCGGTGAGCATGGCGGCCAGCCGTTCACCCTCCCGCGCACGCGCCTGCCGCAAGCCCTCCAGGGCCTGGTTGGCGAGTTCCATCAGGGGTTCATGCTGGTTGCCCGGTGCGGCAGCCTGGCGGCCGGTGAGGTGCATCACCTCCGCTACCGAGAGGGGTGCTGCGGTAGGCAGCCAGGCCCGGATGGCGTCCTGAACGCCGACCAGCCGCTGCAGCTCTCCCACCCCGGGTGGCCGAAGGGGTTGGTCGGACCGGTTTTCGGTCCAGGCCCGCAGTTCCACCTTGCCCCGCTTGAGTCCGCCAGACAGCAGCTCCCGCAGGGCGGGTTCGGTGCCGCGGAGCTCCTCGGGGAGCTTGAAGACCAGGTCGAGGAAGCGGCTGTTGACCGAGCGGATTTCAAGGCCCAACGCGCCGCCGGTGCCCGGTGACACGGCATCGCCCTGCGGCGTTGCGTGGGCCGTGGCGAAACCGGTCATGCTGTAAACTGCCATCGCACTGGGCCCGATCAGAAGGAGTGGTCCGAAACGACGCGTTCCGGAAGCCTGCCGAATTATGTCAAAGGTCAAACCCGCACCCTTGCCGCCCGACACCGTGATCGGTGGTTACCGCATTGTTCGCAAGCTGGCAGCAGGTGGATTCGGCGTTGTGTATCTGGCCATCGACACCGAGGGCCAGCAGGTCGCGGTGAAGGAATACCTGCCATCCTCGCTGGCCACCCGGGGCCCCGGGGAGCTGCTACCGCAGGTGCAGCCCGAAAAACTCTCGCTGTACCGCCTGGGTCTGAAGAGCTTCTTTGAGGAAGGCCGGGCGCTCGCACAGATCTCCCACCAGTCGGTGGTGAGCGTGCTCAATTTTTTCCGCGAAAACGAGACCGTGTACATGGTCATGAACTACCTCGAGGGCTCGTCCCTGCAGGAGTTCATCATCACGGCCCGCGAGCAGAAGAAGCAGAAGGTGTTCCGCGAGTCGACCATCCGCTCGCTGTATGACGAGGTGCTGCGCGGCCTGCGCATCGTGCACCAGCACAAGATGCTGCACCTCGACATCAAGCCGGCCAACATCTTCATCACCGACGACAACCGGGCGGTGCTCATCGACTTCGGCGCGGCGCGCGAGGTGCTGAGCAAGGAAGGCAACTTCATCCGCCCCATGTACACCCCCGGCTTCGCTGCCCCGGAGATGTACCGGCGCGACTCGTCCATGGGCCCCTGGACCGACATCTACGCCATCGGCGCCTGCATCTACGCCAGCATGCAGGGCTACCCGCCCAACGATGCGCCGCAGCGGCTCGAGAAAGACCGGCTCTCGCTCGCGCTCTCCCGCCTGCGCGGCGTCTACTCCGACAACCTGATCGAGGTGGTGGAGTGGTGCATGTCGCTCGATCCGCTGTCGCGGCCGCAGTCGGTGTTTGCCCTGCAGAAGGAGCTCAGCCGCGAGACCGAACGCAGCTACACCAAGCTGACGGTGGCCGAGAAGATGCGGCTGCAGTTCGACAACATCGTCTCCGACAAGAAGGGCGGGCGCGGCCGTTCCACCCAGGCGGGCACCCGATTCCGATGAAATTTTCGGTCTACCAGATCAGCCGGCAAGGCGGGCGCGAGCGCAACGAGGACCGGATGGGTTACGCGTACACGCGCGAATCCGGCCTGTTCGTGCTGGCCGACGGCATGGGCGGTCACCCCGAAGGCGCCATGGCCGCGCAGCTTGCGCTGCAGACCTTCTCGGCCTACTTCCAGAAGACCGCCAACCCGACCGTGCGCGAGGTGCCGGACTTCCTCTCCAGTGCGCTCATGGCGGCGCATCACCAGATCATCCGGTACGCGGCCGAGAAGGGCATGCTGGACACGCCACGCACCACGCTGGTGGCGGCCCTGATGGAACGGGGCCAGATGCACTGGGTGCATTGCGGTGACTCCCGTCTGTACGTGGTGCGCGACGGTGCCCTGCTCACCCGCACCCGGGACCACTCCTACATGGAGCAGCAGGCCCACATGGGCCGGGCCACCGAGCACATCAACCGCAACATCCTGTTCACCTGCCTCGGCTCGCCGGCCAAGCCGGTGTTCGATCTGTCCGGCCCGCTGTCGCTGCAGCAGGGCGACCGGGTGCTGCTGTGCTCGGATGGTCTGTGGGGCACGGTGTCGGACGAAGAGATCGCGGCAGAGCTGTCGCGCCATGCACTGGAGCATTCGGTGCCCGACCTGGTCGAGACCGCCTTGAAACGCGGCGGTCCGCGGTGCGACAACGTCACCGTGCTGGCCATGGAATGGGAAACCGCCGAGGCGTACCAGAACTCGCGCGTCTCGACCGACGATGTCGAAGACGGCTTCTTCGCCTCCACCATCCAGTCGGGCACGCCCGACTCGACCATGGACGATCTGGACGACGCCGCCATCGAGCGGTCGATCGCCGAGATCAACGCCGCGATCCGGCGCACCGCCGAAAAGAATTCCTGAGTTTTCCGAGGATCTCCCCATGACCGCTGTTTCCCGGCCCGGCCAACGGGCCGCCGATGCCCTGCGCCCTGTGCGCATCACCCGTGGCTACACCATGCACGCCGAAGGCTCGGTGCTGATCGAGTTCGGCCATACCCGTGTGCTGTGCACCGCCTCGGTTGAAGAGAAGGTGCCGCCGCACAAGCGGGGCAGTGGCGAGGGTTGGGTCACGGCCGAATACGGCATGCTGCCGCGCGCCACCCACACCCGCAGCGACCGCGAGGCGGCGAAGGGCAAGCAGAGCGGCCGCACCCAGGAAATCCAGCGGCTCATCGGCCGCTCGCTGCGCTCGGTGTTCGACCTGTCGAAGCTGGGTGAACGCACCATCTCGCTGGATTGCGACGTGCTGCAGGCCGACGGCGGCACGCGCACCGCCAGCATCACCGGCGCCTTCGTGGCGGCGGCCGATGCGGTGGCGCGCCTGATGGCCGAGGGGCGCATCGCCGAGTCGCCGATCAAGGACCATGTGGCTGCCATTTCGGTGGGCATCCTGCAGGGGCAACCGCTGCTCGACCTGGAATACGTCGAGGACTCGGCCTGCGACACCGACATGAACGTGGTCATGACCGGTGCCGGCCACTATGTCGAGGTGCAGGGCACCGCCGAGGGCGTGGCCTTCTCGCGGCGCGAGATGGATGCCTTGCTGGGCCTGGCCGAGAAGGGCATTGCCGAGCTGGTGGCTCTGCAGAAGCAGGCACTCGGCGCATGAAGCTGGTGCTGGCCTCCAACAACGCCGGCAAGCTGGCCGAGCTGCAGGCGTTGTTTGCACCGCTGGGTGTGGAGTTGGTGCGCCAGGCCGACCTCGGCATTCCGGAGGCACCCGAGCCGCACCGCACCTTCATCGAGAACGCGCTGGCCAAGGCCCGCCACGCCGCCCGCGAAAGCGGCCTGCCGGCGCTGGCCGACGATGCCGGTCTGTGTGTCGAAGCCTTCGGTGGTCTGCCCGGTGTGGACACCGCCTTCTATGCCACGCAGCACGGCTATCCCAAGGGCGACGACCACAACGTCACCGCCTTGCTGGAGCAGATGCAGCCCATCACCGACCGGCGCGCGGCGCTGGTGAGCACGTTGGTGGCCCTGCGCAGCGCCGACGACCCCGAACCGCTGGTGGCGACCGGGCGAGCGCCAGGTCTCATCACCCGCGAGCGCATCGGCAGCAACGGCTTCGGATTCGACCCGGTCATGTTCCTGCCCGAATTCGGCAAGACCTTTGCCGAGCTGCCGACCGAGGTCAAGAACGCAAACAGCCACCGGGGCCGCGCCGCCCAGGCCATGCTGTCGCTGATGCGCGAGCGCTGGTTCGCATGACCGACCCTGTCGACATCCGGCACTGGATGCGGCCGGGCACGCTGCAGCTGCAGGCGCTGCCGCCGCTCTCGCTCTACATCCACCTGCCGTGGTGCCTCAAGAAGTGCCCCTACTGCGACTTCAACTCGCACGAGTGGGCGGGTGACAGCGGCCCCGCCGCGCCGCCCGAACAGCGTTACCTCGACGCCCTGCGCGCCGATCTGGAGGCGTCGCTGCCCCTGATCTGGGGTCGCACGGTGCACAGCATCTTCATCGGCGGCGGCACGCCCAGCCTGTTCTCGCCGGAGTCCATCGACCGGCTGCTGGCCGACGTGCGCGCGCGGGTGCGGCTGGAGGCCGATGCCGAGATCACGCTGGAGGCCAACCCGGGCACCTTCGAGCGGGACCGCTTCCGGGCCTTCCGCCAGGCCGGGGTCACCCGGTTGTCGATCGGCGTGCAGAGCTTCAACGACCGGCACCTGAAGGCACTGGGCCGGGTGCACGACCGGGCGCAGGCGCTGGCGGCGGTGGAAGAGGCGGCGCGCAGCTTCGACACCTTCAACCTCGACGTGATGTACGCGCTGCCCGGGCAGACGCTGGCGCAGGCCGAGGAAGACATGCGCACCGCGCTCTCGCTGGCACCGCCGCACATCTCCATCTACCACCTCACGCTGGAGCCCAACACCTACTTCGCCAAGTTCCCGCCGGCCGTGCCGGACGACGACGACGCCTACGCCATGCTGGACCGCATCACCGAGCTGACCACCGCGGCCGGGCTGCAGCGCTATGAGGTGTCGGCCTATGCGAAGCCGGGACACGCCTGCCGCCACAACCTGAACTACTGGCAGTTCGGCGACTACCTCGGCATCGGTGCCGGTGCCCACGGCAAGCTCAGCTTTGCGCACCGGGTGGCGCGTACCGTGAAGCTGCGCGACCCGCGCCGCTACATGGAACAGGCGCTGACCGGGCAGGCGCTGGCCAGCATGGACGAAGTGGCCCGCGCCGATCTGCCGTTCGAATTCATGCTGAACGCGCTGCGCCTGAAGGACGGCTTTGCGCTGCAGGACTTCATGGAGCGCACCGGCCTGCCGCTGTCGTCCATCGATGCAGCGCTGCGGGAGGGCCAGCAGCGCGGTCTGCTCGACTGTTCTGCTGGTCGGGTGAAGCCGACCACGCGGGGGCTGGACTTCCTGTCCGATTTGCAGTCGCTGTTCCTGCCGGACTGAGCCGCTCCCGGTCGCTGCGCCGCCGGTGGGTTGGCCGGGCTTCAGGGCACCAGCGCCACCGACTTCACCTGCGCCCAGACCGCAGCGCCCGGTTGCAGACCCAGCTGCTGCAGCGCACGCCGGGTCACCCGGGCCAGCAGCAGCGAGGGGCCGCAGCGCAGCTGCACCAGGCACTGCGACGGATGGGCGTCGTCGGCCATCTCGCCCATGACGCAGGGCAGGTGGTTCTGGATGCTGGTGCCCACCGGCTGGTCCAGGGTCAGGCTGACGTCCCGGGCCAGCACCCGCATGCGCACCTTCGCACCGAGGGGAAGGTCCGCGTCCCGCAGCCACAGGCTGCCGCCGGGAATGGCCACCCGCATCAGGTGCCAGGGCGCATCGCGCTCGACCACCTCGCCCAGCAGCAGGGCTGCGGCCCGTTCGCCGTCGAACACCGGCGGGTGGATGGCCGACATCAGTTCGGCCGCCGGGCCGCTGGCGCGCACCCGGCCCTGTTCCAGCACCACCAGGTGATCGGCCAGCCGCGCCAGCTCGTCGACCGAGTGGGTCACGTACAGCATGGGCAGATTCAGCTCGTCGCGCAGACGCTCCAGCCAGGGCAGCACGTCCTGCCGGCGGGCCGGGTCCAGGGCGGCCAGCGGCTCGTCCAGCAGCAGCACCCGCGGCTCGGTGGCCAGTGCGCGTGCAATGGCCACGCGCTGCCGCTCGCCGCCCGACAGGTGCTCCGGCCGCCGCGACAGCAAATGGCCGATGCCCAGCAGCTCCACCGCAGCGTCGAGCGTTGCGCGGGCCTGCGCCGAGCGCACCCGGCGTTGCCCGTAGTGCAGATTGCCCAGCACGTCGAGGTGGTCGAACAGGCTGGCCTCCTGGAACACATAGCCCAGTGCGCGGCGATGGGTCGGCACGAAGGTGCCGGTCTGGTCGTCCTGCCAGACGTCGCCCCCCACCACGATGCGCGACTGCACCGCGCGTTCCAGCCCGGCCACGCAGCGCAGCAGGCTGGTCTTGCCCGAGCCGGAAGGGCCGAACAGCACGCTGATGCCGCGCGGCGGCAGCGTCAGGTCGGCCGCCAGTTCGAAGCCGTTGCGCGGCAGCCGCAGCCGGATCTGCAGGGGCGTCGGTGTCATGCCGGCACCCGACCCTGCCGGCCCTTGAGCCAGGCCAGCCCGGCCAGCACCACGAACGAGAACACCACCATGAACAGCGCCAGCCCGTGGGCCTGCGCGTACTCCATGGCTTCGACATGACCGTAGATCTGGGTCGACACCACCCGGGTCTGGCCCGGTATGTTGCCCCCGATCATCAGCACCACGCCGAACTCGCCCACCGTGTGCGCAAAGCTCAGGATGGCGGCGGTCAGCAGACCGGTGCGGGCCTGTGGCAGCGCCACGGTGAAAAAGGCGTCCAGCGGGCTGGCGCGCAGCGTGGCCGCCACTTCCATCGGGCGCCGGCCCAGCGCTTCAAACGCGTGCTGCAGCGGCTGCACCGCGAACGGCAGCGAGAACACGATGGAGCCGATCAGCAGGCCGGTGAAGGTGAACGACAGCAGGCCCCAGCCCATGGCCTGGGTGAACTGGCCCAGCGGGCCCTGCGGACCCAGGGCGACCAGCAGGTAAAAGCCCAGCACCGAGGGCGGCAGCACCAGCGGCAACGTGACCAGCGCAGCCACCGGGGCGCGCCAGCGCGAGCGGGTCTGCGACAGCCACCAGGCCAGCGGCGTGGCGATCAGCAGCAGCAACAGCGTGGTGACGGAGGCCAGCTTCGCGGTCAGGGCGATGGCTTGCCAGGCTTCGGGGGCGAGCAGGGGCATGGGGAGGGCAGGTGTCAATCGCTGTAGCCGTGCGCCAGGATGATCTGCCGCGCGGCCGGTGAGCGAAGGTAACGCATCAGCGCCTGGGCCGCCGGGTTGTCGCGGCCGCGTTGGAGCAGCACCGCGTCCTGCTGCATCGGGCTGTGCAATTCGGCGGGCACCACCCATGCCGAGCCCGAAGTGATCCGGCCGTCCACCTGCACCTGCGACAGCGCCACGAAGCCGGCCTGCGCATTGCCGCTGGCCACGAACTGGTGCGCCTGCCCGATGCTCTCGCCCTGCACGAATCGGGGTCGCAGCGTGTCGATCACACCCAGGCGGCGGAGGGTCTCGACGGCCGCTGCGCCGTAGGGCGCCAGCTTGGGGTCGGCCAGGGCGAGCCGGGTCAGATTCGGGCTGCGCAGCACCGCGCCTTGCGGGTCGACCCCACCGGGCGATGCGCTCCACAGCACCAGCCGACCCACCGCATAGGTGAAGCGGCTGCCCTGGACCCCGAAGCCTTCGCGCTCCAGCCGTTCGGGGGTGGCGGCGTCGGCCGCCAGCAGCACCTCGAACGGGGCGCCATTGCTGATCTGGGCGTGAAAGCGGCCGGTGGAGCCGAAGGCCAGCACCGCCCGGTGACCGGTGTCCTGCTGGAAGCGGGCGGCGATCTTCTGCATCGGCGCGGTGAAGTTGGCGGCCACCGCCACCGATACCTCGGCGGCCTGGACAAAGCCGCCGAGCAGGGCGGCCCCCAGCAGGGCGGCCCGGCGCATCCATCGGCTGGCTCTGGCATTCGGCATGGTCGACTCGCTATTCATCTACTGAATAGCGGGGCAGTATAGGCCATCGCCTAACATCGCCGCATGTCCGCCCGCACCACCCGGTCCACCCGCTCCACCTCGCACGCACTGCCCCTGGCCGAGGTGCTGGGCCACGGTGCCAGCGACAAGCGAATCGACATCCTGCGGCGCATCGGAGAGGCGGGCTCCATCTCGGAGGCTGCGCGCGCCTCCGGCGTGAGCTACAAGGCGGCCTGGCAAGCGCTGGAGACGCTGGCCAACCTGGCTGGCGTGCCGCTGCTGGAGAAGGCCGTGGGTGGCAGCGGCGGTGGTGGCGCGCGGCTGACCGCCGCCGGCCAGCAGGTGCTGCAGGCAGCCGATGCCCTGGCACAGGCCCGTGCCCGGGCGCTGGCCGATTGGCAGGCGCAGCCACCCGACGGGACGTCGGCGAGCGGCATTCAGCGGGCCGCACTGGCCCTGCGCACCAGCATGCGCAATCAGTTTCCGTGCCGCGTGACGGGCGTGCGCCCGCTGCGGGGCATGGTGCAGGTGCGTCTGGCGCTGGCCGACAGCCCGGGGGCCGGGCTGGTGCTGCTGGCGCGCATCACGCGCGAGAGCTCGCAGCTGCTGGGTCTGAAGGCTGGATTGGCGGTACTGGCCCTGTGCAAGGCCACCGCGGTGACGGTGACCCACGCCGCTGATGCGGTGGCCGCCGACGAGGGCCGCAACCGGCTGCAGGGCGTGGTGACCCGCCTGCCCAGCCGTCGTCAGGCGGCCGGCGAGGTCGGCCTGCAACTGGCCGACGGCCTCCAGCTGGTGGGCTTCGCAGCAGCCGGGCACGGGCTGCGGGTCGGCCAGCCGGCGCAGGCTTCGGTGGACGAATCTGCCGTGGTGCTGGCCTTGCCGGGCTGAACGGATATCCATCAGGGTCATCCCGGTACCGGTGTGGGTGCGGCGTGGTTAGTCTGAATTCATGACCGAGAACGAACTGGACCCACAGCGTCTGCGGCAATTGATGGCGCCAGCCGTCGATGTGGTGTGCGCCCACCGCATGGCCTGCGGTCGTGCCCCTGATCTGGAGCAGATCACCGCCATCCGCGAGGCCCTGGAAGACCACGTGGTGCAGGCGTTGCAGCAGGTCGACCTGACCGTGATGCCACGCGACTGGTCATGGGAAAAAGCCGCCGAGGCGTTTGCCGCCGACCTCGCCGATGCGTTGATGAAGACGCGTTGACGCTGCGCTGCGCTGCTCGGGTTAACCTCGGGCGTTTCCACCCGACGACAGAAAGGACCGGCCATGAAAGGCGACCCGCAAGCCATTGCCCATCTGCAGGCGCAGCTCAAGAACGAACTCACCGCCATCAACCAGTACTTCGTGCACTACCGCATGCTCAAGCACTGGGGTCTGGACAAGCTGGCATCCAAGGAATACAGCGAATCCATCGGCGAGATGAAGCATGCCGACCAGCTGATGGACCGCATCTTCACGCTGGACGGCCTGCCCAACCTGCAGGACCTGGGCAAGCTCAACATCGGTGAGGACGTGCCCGAGATCCTGCGCAGCGACCTGGCACTGGAAACCGCCGCCCAGGCCACCATCAAGAACGGCATCGCACACTGCGAATCGGTGCGCGACTACGTGTCGCGTGACTTGTTGCAGCACATCCTGGACGACACCGAGGAGCACATCGACTTCCTCGAAACCCAGCTGGAGCTGATCGAGAAGGTCGGACTGCAGAACTACCTGCAGAGCCAGATGGGTTCGGTCAGCTGAGACCCCTCTGCCGGGCGGGGCTTGCGGATTTTAATGAGAGTAATTATCATTCGCTCACATTCCGCCACCGCACACCGCCCGCCATGATCGTCTGTGTCTGCCACCGCGTCAGCGACAAAACCATTGCCCAGTGCGCCCGCGCCGGCATGGCCTTTGACGACATCCAGCTCGAGCATGGCGTGGCCACCCAATGTGGCCAGTGCGAAGGCTGTGCCCGCGACCTGTGGGCCGAATGCGCACCGGGCCAGCGGGTGCTGCACCTGCGCCGCGAAGACCCGGCCGTGCCCGTGGCGGCCTGACCCCACCGGCGCGGTCAGGCGAGCGCCTGCTTGTGGATGCGCCCGTCCTTCATGATGAGTTTCAGCGACCGCTCCGGCGTGCCCAGGAAGGTCAGGTCGGTGGACGGGTCACCTTCGACCACCAGCAGATCGGCCATGGCGCCTTCCGCAATCACACCCAGCGGCGCCGGGTAGGGGTTGCGCGGGCCTGAAAGCGCCAGCAACTCGCCGGCCGAGCCGGTGGCCAGCTTGAGCGCCTCCAGCGGTGGCATGAAGCGCGCCAGCTTCGCCAGCTGACGGCCCTGCGACGCCGCACCCTGCGGGTTGAACAGGATGTCGGTGCCGAAGGCCATCTTCACGCCCAGCGAGCGGCCTTCGCGGAAGGCGCGCTCGGTGCCGGAGGCCACCTGCTGCTGCTTGGCGATGCTGGCCGGGTCGGTGTACTGGTTGGCGTCCTCGTCGGCCAGGAACGGCTGGATGGACCACCACACGCCCTCGTCGCGCATCATGCGGATGGTGGCCGAATCGGCCAGCTGGCCGTGCTCGATGGACTTGACCCCGGCGCGGATGGCGCGCTGGATGCCTTGCGAGGTGTAGACATGGGCGCACACATAGGTGCCCCAGTCGGCAGCGGCCTGCACCGCGGCCTTCATTTCCTCTTCCAGGTACTGGGCGGCGTCCAGCGGGTCGTAGGGGGAGGCCACGCCGCCGCCGGCCATGATCTTGATCTGGCTGGCCCCGCGCATGAGCTGTTCCCGCGCGCGGCGCAACACCTCGTCGCGGCCGTCGGCAATGGCGGCGGCGCCCATGCGCTCGCTGTAGGAGGGGCCGTCCTGCGGCATGCGCGGCAGCTCGCTCAGGAACCGGAAATCGCCGTGACCCGAGGTCTGCGACACCATGGCGCCGCTGGGGAAGATGCGCGGTCCGTCGATCACGCCCCGGTCGATGGCGAGCTTGAGGCCGAACGAAGGGCCGCCGACATCGCGCACCGTGGTGAAGCCGCGCATCAGCGTGGCACCGGCCTGGCGCCCGGCCATCAGGTGCACGAAGCCCACGTCCTGCGTCATCGCGGCGACCTGACTCACACCCACCAGCGAGGCATGCCAGTGCGCATCGATCAGGCCGGGGATGACGGTGCGGCCACCGCAGTCGATGCGTTGCGCCTCGGCCGGGCCTTGGCCCGCCGGCACCAGCCCCGCGATGCGGCCATCGCGCACCAGGATGTCGCGCCCGGTCTGCAGGCGCGGCGTGCGGCCATCAAAAAAACGCAGGTTGGTCAGCAGCAGCGGGGGGCGTGCGCCGGCCGGCTGGGCCTGCACATGCGAGGGCTGCAGGCCGAGGCCGGCGAACAGCGCCAGCACGGCGGCACTGCCGCCCAGGAATTCGCGCCGCGACAGATCGGCCTCGATGCGCCGCATGGCAGCGCGGGTGATGGCCGCGCCACAGAGGCAGGGCTTGGTGCCGGCGGGCGAAAGCGCTTCCTCATCGGGGTGGCGCGTGTAGCAGACCATGCACATGGTTGTCTCCCTGAAGCCCTGGCGCACACACGCCACACAGGCCGCAGCCGCACGTTATAGCGGGATTTGCGGCGGCTGCCGTGAAAAGCCGAGGGGGGAGATGTGCTGGCGGAGACTGTGAGATTCGAACTCACGGACGGTTGCCCGTCGGCAGTTTTCAAGACTGCTGGTTTAAACCACTCACCCAAGTCTCCTGGGAGGGTCGCATTCTAGCGGCTGGTGTGTCGGCGCAGGTCCGCCGCCGCTCAGGCCGGCTGGGCGGCCACAAGCATGCCGCGGGTCTCGATGAAGCGCACCACCTCGTCCACGCCGGCCAGGGTCTTGAGGTTGGTCATGACCCAAGGGCGGCGGGCGGCGTCCGGCCGCATGCGGGCGGTGTCGGCCTTCATGACCTCCAGGTCGGCGCCCACGTGCGGGGCCAGGTCGGTCTTGTTGATGACGAACAGGTCGCTCTTGGTGATGCCGGGGCCGCCCTTGCGGGGGATCTTCTCGCCGGCGGCCACGTCGATGACGTAGATGGTGAGGTCCGAGAGTTCGGGGCTGAAGGTGGCGGCCAGGTTGTCGCCGCCGCTCTCGATGAACACCACGTCGGCATCCGGGAACTGCAGCAGCATGCGGTCGATGGCTTCGAGGTTGATGGAGGCGTCTTCGCGGATGGCGGTGTGCGGGCATCCGCCGGTCTCCACACCCATGATGCGTTCGGCCGGCAGCGCACCGCTCACCGTGAGCAGGCGCTGGTCTTCCTTGGTGTAGATGTCGTTGGTGATGGCGATCAGGTCGTGCCGTTCGCGCATGGCCTTGCACAGCATTTCCAGCAGGGTGGTCTTGCCCGAGCCCACCGGTCCGCCGATGCCCACGCGCAGCGGGGGCAGGTGTTTGGTGCGGCCGGGGATGTGGTGCAGGGCGGTCATGGCGGTCGGGGCGTGCGGGGTGGATCAGGATCGGAACAGGCGCGAATACTGGGTTTCGTGCCGGGCCGAGAGGATGGCCAGCGAGGGCAGGAAGGACTGGCGCTGGTCGTCGCGCAGGCTCAGCGCGGTGTCGACGGCAGCCGGTATGGCGGCCACCAGCCGGGCCAGCGTGCGCTGCCCGGCGCCTTGCCCCAGCGGCACGGCCTTGAGCGCGGCCTGCACCTGGTTCTCGGCCCAGGCAAAGGCCAGGGTGGTGACGCAGTCGCGCACCGGCGCGCCGCTGTGCGCGGCAGCCGCCGACCAGGCCAGCGGCCAGGTGGGCGGGGCGAGGTGGGCGGCGTCCAGCGCGTCGATCAGGGTGGCGCCGGCCGGCCCCAGGCTGCGGGCCCAGGCCAGCATGGAGTGGCCCATCTGCTCGGTCTGCAGCCGCAGTTCGTGGGTTTCTCGGGTGTGCAGCACCCAGGTGTTGAGGGCCTGCAGGCGGGCATGGTCGGCGGCGCGCCAGGCCGGTACCGCCTGCGCCACCACCGCCAGGTCGCTGCGCGCCTGGCCCAGGTGCAGCTGGTCGTCGAGCCAATTGGCGGTGCTGGCCTCGTCGGTCACCAGCCCCGCCTCGACCGCCGCCTCCAGCCCCTCCGAATACGAGAAGCCGCCCACCGGCAGGGCCGGCGATGCCAGCCACAGCAGGGGCAGGAGGGCGGGCGGTTCAGTGGTCATGCGGGTGGGCGTGGTCGTGATGCCCATGGCCGTGGCCGTGGTGGCCGTGGTGGTGGCCGCCGGCCGCGTAGGCCCCGCCTTCCGGCTCGAACGGGGCCATGAGTTCCTGCACCGTCAGGTGCATGGCGCGCAGCAGGTCGGCCAGCACATGGTCGGGTTCGATCTGCAGGTGGTCGGTGTGCAGTTCCACCGGCACATGGCGGTTGCCCAGGTGGTAGGCGGCGCGCAGCAGGTCGAAGGGCTGGCCGTGTTCGGCACACGGGGTGATGCGCAGCACCGGCTGGGGGGCTGCCACCACGCGCAGCAGGGCGCCGTCCTGGGTGACCAGCACGTCGCCGCCGCGCAGCACCGTGCCGCGCGGCAGGAACACGCCCACGCGCTGCTGGTCGGAGGTCAGGGCGTCGAAGCGGCTTTTCTGGCGCAGGTCCCAGTCCAGCACCAGCTGCGGTGCGCGCCGCAGCAGCACCGGTGCCAGGCCCTGGCCCTGGGGGACGAGTCGGGTGGCTTGCAGCATGGTGATGTTCAGAACAGGAAGTAGCGCTGCGCCATGGGCAGCGAGCGCGCCGGTTCGCAGGTGAGCAGCACGCCGTCGGCCCGCACCGCATAGGTCTGCGGATCGATCTCCATGCGGGGCAGCAGGGCGTTGTGCACCATGTCGGCCTTGGTGATGCTGCGGCAGCCTTGCACGGCCGACAGCGTCTTGTGCAGGCCGTAGCGGGCGCCCACGCCGGCGGCCAGCGCCGACTGCGACACAAAGCTCAGGCTGCTGCGGGCACTGGCGCGCCCCAGCGCCCCGAACATCGGCCGGAAGTGCACCGGCTGCGGCGTGGGGATGGAGGCATTCGGGTCGCCCATGGCGGCCAGCGCGATGCTGCCGCCCTTGAGCACCAGGCTGGGCTTCACACCGAAGAAGGCCGGTTTCCAGACCACCAGGTCGGCCCATTTGCCCACCTCGATGGAGCCCACGATGTGCGAGATGCCGTGGGCGATGGCCGGGTTGATCGTGTACTTGGCCACATAGCGGCGGACCCGGAAGTTGTCGTGCCGGGTGCTGTCTTCGGGCAGCGTGCCGCGCTGGGCCTTCATCTTGTCGGCCGTCTGCCAGGTGCGGATGATCACCTCGCCCACCCGGCCCATGGCCTGGCTGTCGCTGCTCATGATGCTGATGGCACCCATGTCGTGCAGGATGTCTTCGGCAGCAATCGTCTCGCGGCGGATGCGGCTCTCGGCAAAGGCCAGGTCTTCCGGAATGCCGGCGTCCAGGTGGTGGCACACCATGAGCATGTCCACATGCTCGTCCAGCGTGTTCACCGTGTAGGGCATGGTGGGGTTGGTGGAGGAGGGCAGGAAGTTGGCCTCGCCCACCACGCGCAGGATGTCCGGTGCATGGCCGCCGCCCGCGCCTTCGGTGTGGAAGGCGCACAGGGTGCGGGCCTTGCCCGAAGCGTCTTTCGTGGCCGCGATGGTGTCTTCCACGAAGCCGGATTCGTTCAGCGTGTCGCTGTGGATGGCGACCTGCGTGTCGGTCTCTTCCGCCACCGCCAGGCACTGGTCGATGGCGCTGGGGGTGGTGCCCCAGTCTTCGTGCAGCTTCAGGCCGATGACGCCGGCGTCGATCTGCTCGCGCAGCGGCTCGGGCCGGCTGGCGTTGCCCTTGCCCAGGAAGCCGATGTTCATGGGCAGGTCATCCACCGCCTGCAGCATGCGTTCGATGTGCCACGGCCCCGGCGTGCAGGTGGTGGCCAGCGTGCCGGTGGCCGGGCCGGTGCCACCGCCGAGCATGGTGGTGATGCCCGAGGCCAGCGCCTCGTCCACCTGCTGCGGGCAGATGAAGTGGATGTGGCTGTCGATGCCGCCGGCGGTGACGATGTGCCCCTCGCAGCTGATGATCTCGGTGCCCGGGCCGATGACGATGTCCACGCCCGGCTGGGTGTCCGGGTTGCCGGCCTTGCCGATGGCGACGATGCGCCCGTCCTTCAGCCCGATGTCGGCCTTGACGATGCCTCCCGCGTCCACGATGACGGCGTTCGTCATGACGGTGTCGACCGCGCCCTCGGCCCGGCTGCGCTGGCTTTGCGCCATGCCGTCGCGGATGGTCTTGCCGCCGCCGAACTTGACCTCTTCGCCGTAGCCGCCGGCACGCAGCGTGAGGTCGCGTTCGATCTCGATCACCAGACCGGTGTCGGCCAGGCGCAGGCGGTCGCCCTCGGTGGGGCCGTACATGTCGGCATAGGCCTGGCGGCTGATGTGGGCCATGGGGTCGTCCTCAAGCGTGCGGGTCCAGCGGGCCACGCACCTGGCCCCGGAAGCCGTGCACCACGCGGGCGCCGGCGTAGTCCACCAGCTCCACCGTGCGCTGCTGGCCGGGCTCGAAGCGCACCGCGGTGCCGCTGGCGATGTTCAGGCGCATGCCGCGTGCGGCCGGGCGGTCGAAGGACAGCGCGGCGTTGGTCTCGGCAAAGTGGTAGTGCGAGCCGACCTGGATCGGCCGGTCGGCGGTGTTGGTGACGACCAGGGTGAGCGTGCGTCGACCGGGGTTCAGCTCGTGGCGGCCCTCGTCCAGCAGCAGCTGGCCGGGGATGAAGCGGGGTGTGGCCAGTGACATCGGGGGTCCTGGTCAGCGGTCCTTGCCCGACCACCACAGGCCCACGGCCACGGCGATCACGCTGGCCAGCAGGCCGACGGTGTCGGTGGCGTGCCAGTGGGCACCGGCGAGGCCGTGGCCGTCGTGCGCATGGACCAGGGCCGGTGCCAGCAGGGCCAGGGCGAGGGAGGTGTGTCGTGTCATGTCGGATGGGCCTGTGAGTGTGTTCAGGGGATGGGCTGGTGCACCGTGACCAGCTTGGTGCCGTCGGGGAAGGTGGCCTCGACCTGGATGTCCGGGATCATCTCGGCGATGCCCTCCATCACGTCGTCGCGGGTCAGCACCCGGCGGCCCTCGCTCATGAGCTCGGCCACGGTCTTGCCGTCGCGCGCGCCCTCCATCACGGCGGCGCTGATCAGGGCCACCGCCTCCGGGTGGTTCAGCTTGAGACCACGGGCCCGCCGGCGCTCGGCCAGCAGGGCGGCGGTGAAGATCAGCAGCTTGTCTTTCTCGCGCGGGGTCAGGTCCATGACCCGTTTCAGCAAGACCCGTGCCGGTATTCCGGATGGCACGAAAGCTGCACCTTGGCCCCTGTGAACACCCCGACCACCGCCAACGAACTGCCCGTTCAGCGCATCATCAAGGTGCGCCGGGACTACAACAGCTGGGTCGGCAGCGAAACCATGGAGGACTACGCGCTGCGCTTCACCCCGCAGCGCTTCCGCCGCTGGAGCGAATGGCGGGTGGCCAACACCGCGTTCGGAGCGGCGTCCTTCCTCATCCTTGAAGCCGTCGGCGCCACGCTGCTGGTGCAGTACGGCTTCACCAACGCGGCGCTGGCCATCCTGTGCACCGGGCTGATCATCTTCCTGGCCGGCCTGCCGATCAGCGTGTACGCGGCCCGGTACGGCGTCGACATGGACCTGCTCACGCGCGGCGCGGGCTTCGGCTACATCGGCTCGACCATCACCTCGCTCATCTACGCGTCGTTCACCTTCATCTTCTTTGCGCTGGAGGCGGCCGTCATGGCCTATGCGCTGGAGCTGGCGCTGGGCATACCGCCGGCCTGGGGCTACCTGATCTGCGCGCTGGTCGTGATTCCGCTGGTGACCCACGGGGTGTCGGTCATCAGCCGCTTCCAGGTCTGGAGCCAGCCGCTGTGGATCGTGATGATGGTGGTGCCCTTCGTGGCGGTGGCCTGGATGTCGCCCCAGACCTTCTCGCAGGTGGTGCACTACGGCGGTGCGGACGGGCAGGGCGGGGCCTTTCAGTGGCACCTTTTCGGTGCAGCGCTCACGGTCGGCATTGCGCTCATCACCCAGATGGGGGAGCAGGCCGACTACCTGCGCTTCATGCCGGCGCCCACCCCCGGTGCGCGCTGGCGCTGGTGGGCCGGCGTGCTGGCCGGCGGGCCGGGCTGGGTGGTGCTCGGGGTGCTCAAGATGCTGGGCGGGGCGGTGCTGGCTTACCTGGCCATCAGCCACGCGGTGCCGACCGACCGCGCGGTGGACCCGAACCAGATGTACCTGGCGGCCTACGAATACGTGTTCCCGCACCAGGGCTGGGCCATTGCGGCCACCGCGCTGTTCGTGGTGGTGTCGCAGATGAAGATCAATGTCACCAACGCCTACGCGGGCTCGCTGGCCTGGAGCAACTTCTTCTCGCGCATCACCCACAGCCATCCCGGACGGGTGGTGTGGGTGGTGTTCAACACGCTGATCGCCTTCATGCTGATGGAGATGAAGGTGTTCGAGGCCCTGGGCCAGGTGCTGGGCGTGTACTCCAACATCGCCATCGCCTGGATCATGGCGGTGGTGGCCGATCTGGTCATCAACAAGCCCCTGGGCTGGTCGCCCAAGGGCATCGAGTTCAAGCGGGCCCACCTGTTCGATGTGAACCCGGTGGGTGTGGGCGCCATGGTGCTGGCCTCGGCCGTGTCCATCGTGGCGCACCTGGGGCTGCTGGGGCCGATGGCCGAGGCGTTCTCGGCAGTGATCGCGATGGTCACGGCGTTCGTCACCGCACCCTTGATCGCCTGGGCCACGAAGGGCCGCTATTACATAGCTCGCCCCCACGCTCCGCCGCTGCGCGATGCCGTCACCCAGCGCTGTGTCATCTGCGAGCGCGAGTACGAGGCGCCCGACATGGCGCACTGCCCTGCCTACCAGGGCCACATCTGCTCTTTGTGCTGCACGCTGGATGCGCGCTGCGGCGATCTGTGCAAGCCCCACGCGCGGCTGTCGGTGCAGTGGGCGGGCATCCTGCAGCGGCTGATGCCGCGCCGCATCTGGCCCTACCTGGACGCCGGGCTGGCGCACTGGCTGCTGCTGATGCTGGTCATTGCGCCCTTGCTGGCGGTGGTGGTGGGCCTGCTCTACCGGCAGGAGGTGCAGGCACTGGCGCGCGGTCTGGGGCAGACCTTGCCGGTGCTGGATGCGGCGTTGCGCTCGGGCTTCCTGCGGGTGTACCTGGTGCTGCTGGTGGTGGCGGCCACCGTCTCGTGGTGGCTGGTGCTGGCCCACAAGAGCCGCGAGGTGGCGCAGGAAGAATCGAACCGGCAGACCCGTCTGCTGATGCAGGAGATCGACTCGCACCGCCGCACCGACGAGGCACTGCAGCAAGCCCGCCGCGCGGCCGAACAGGCCAACCAGGCGAAGTCGCGCTACATCAGCACCATCAGCCACGAGCTGCGCACGCCGCTCAACAGCATCCTGGGTTATGCCCAGCTGCTGCAGGAAGACGAAAAGCTGGGCGGGCAACAGTCGCATGCCATCCGCGTCATCCACCGGGGCGGGGAGCACCTGCTCTCGCTGATCGAGGGCACGCTGGACATCGCCCGCATCGAGAGCGGCAAGCTGGCGCTGGAGGTGCGGCCCATGGCCTTCGCCGACACGGTGCGCGAGGTGGCCAGCCTGTTCGAGCTGCAGGCGCGCGGCAAGGGCCTGGGCTTCGGTTTCGAGCCGGCGGGCCGTCTTCCCGAGGCGGTGCGGGCCGACGAGAAGCGGGTGCGCCAGATCCTCATCAACCTGCTGGGCAATGCGGTCAAGTTCACCCGCCAGGGGCAGGTCCGGCTGCGGGTGGCTTATGCCCGCGAGATGGCGCACTTCGAGGTGCACGACACCGGGCCGGGCATGACGCCGCTGGAGCTGGAGCGCGTCTTCGAGCCGTTCGCGCGCGGCCAGGGCGACCGCGCGGTGCCGGCGCTGGACGCCCCGCCGGGCACCCCGGAGCAGGCCGCCACCGGCACCGGCCTGGGCCTGACCATCGCCAAGATGCTGACCGACCTCATGGGCGGCGAACTCACGGTGCGCAGCGCCCCCGGCCAAGGCTCGGTGTTCACCGTGCGCCTGTTCCTGCCGGAGCTGAGTGCGGCGGCACCGCAGCGCAGCGCGGCCGCCAGCCTGGCCGGCTACGTCGGACCGCGCCGCTGCGTGATGGTGGTGGACAACGAAGAGGCCGACCGCGAACTCATCGCACGCTGGCTGCTGCCATTGGGCTTCGATGTGCTGCCGGCCCACAGCGGGCTGGACGCGCTGGCCCGGCTCGAGGAATTGCAGCCCGGCGGGCCGGGTGCGCCCCACGCCATCTTCATGGACCTGGCCATGCCCGGCATCGACGGCTGGGAAACCGTCCGCCGCCTGCGCTCGCGCGGCTGGGGTCACCTGCCGCTGGCCATCGTTTCGGCCAATGCCTTCGACCGCGGGCTGCAGAGCGACATCGAGGGTGGTCGCGGTCACCGCCCGCAGGACTTTTTCGTCAAGCCGGTGCGCCGCGACGACCTGCTGGCCTGGCTGGCCCAGCACCTGTCCCTGCAATGGATTGCGGCCGCTGCGCCGACCACCCCCCCCGAGACCGCCGCGCTGCCGGTGGAGCCGCCGCCCGACCGCGCCGAACTGGCGCCCCTCCTCGAACAGGTCCGCCTGGGCTACACCCGGGGCATCGTGCAGTGGCTCGACGACTGGGTGGAGCGGCGCCCCGGACAGGCGCAGCTGGCCGCCCGGCTGCGCTCGCTGGCCCGCGAGTTCCGTTTTGACGCCATCGAAGAACTGCTGACCCGGCTGCCCGAACGCCATGCACCCGAACGCCATGCACCCGAGTGATCTGCGACCGACTGACCCCGCCGCCGGCCCCTTGCGGCAGGACGGATCGGTGGTGGTGCTCATCGTCGATGATGTGCCCGACAACGTCGCGCCCCTGCACGACGGGCTGGACGCCGCCGGCTACACCGTGCTGGTGGCGCTCGATGGCGAAGCCGCCCTGCGCCGCGCCGCGCAGGCCCGCCCGGACGTGATCCTGCTGGACGCCGTCATGCCCGGGCTCGACGGCTTCGAGGTGGCGCGCCGGCTCAAGGCGCACCCCGACACCGCCGACATTCCCATCATCTTCATGACCGGCCTGACCGACACCGAACACCTGGTGGCGGCGCTGGAGGCGGGCGGCGCCGACTACGTCACCAAGCCGATCAAGCCGCGCGAGGTCATGGCCCGCATGGGCGTGCACCTGCGCCAGGCCCGGCAGGCGCGGGAAGGCGAGGTCGAGCGCAGCCAGGCCCGCCATGCGCTCGACGCCTTCGGCTACGCCACCATCACCGTGCGCGAACGCGACGGCCGCCTCATGTGGCAGACCCCGCTGGCCCGCAGCCTGCTGCGCCACCACTGCGGCACCGAAGCGCCGGTCACGCCCGAGCCGGTGCTGACCTGGCTGCGCCGCCACATGACCGATGCGCAGGCCCAGCGCGAGCCGCCGCGCCTGACGCTGGACAACGGCCCGCGCCGCCTCACCTTCCGGCTGCACCAGCGGGTGGGCGACGAGGACCACGACCTCGCTGCCGACACCGGCGGCGACTGGCTCATCGTCATGCAGGAAACCTCCGACGAATCGGTGCTGGCCAGCCTGGCCGGCAGCTTCGGCCTGACCGCGCGCGAGGCCGAGGTGCTGTACTGGGTGGTGCGCGGCAAGATCAACCGCGACATCGCCGACATCCTGGGCGCCAGCCCGGCCACGGTGAAGAAGCACCTGGAGCGCATCCACGCCAAGCTCGGTGTCGAGACCCGGACCGCCGCAGCTGCCATGGCGCTGGCGCGGGTGCCCCAGCTGCAGCAGCCGGGGGGGTGAGGCCCAGGCGCGATACCGCCTCAGTGCGTGTCGGCCATCTCTTCCACGCCGCCGAATCGGTCCCACAGCGCGGTCTTGAACCAGGCCGGCATGGCGTCTGCCTTCATCTCCAGCTCGGTGCCCTCGGTGGCCTCGGCCACCCAGAGCCGATCGCTGCCCGAGTTGTCGAACAGGTAGGCCCTGTCAGCACATTCCACCGCGGCCAGCAGCAGCTCCAGCGAGCGGGCGTAGCGTGAGCGGATCTTGTCTTCGCTCACGTCGTGGCCGCCATTGGCCACCCGCTGGCGCACCCGTTCCACGTTGATCGCTGGATCTTCGGTGGCCACGTAGTACAGGTAGGTCCGGAATCCTGCTGCCCGGGCCCGGCAGAAAAAATCGATCTTGTCCTCCGACGACATGACGGTTTCAAAGGTGAACGAGGTGCCGCTGGCGACCAGTTGATGCCGCAGAAAGTCGGACAGGACCGACGCCCAGTAGGAGTTCACCGGAATGTCGCCGAAGTCGATGCGCTGCAGGGCTTCATCCAGACGCAGGCGTGGTAACAGCGGCAGCAGGCCCGCTTGGCGCAGCAGGATGGATGCCGCCAGGAAATCCGACAGGACAGGCGCTGTGGTGCGCACTTCAAAACCGGACAGCGGCAGGCCACCCGTCTCCCGGATGGTCTTCTCGATGTCGTCGGGGTTGACATAGACGCCCAGCCACTCGGCGGGGATCACGTCCTTGATGGTGCTTTTGCCGGACCCGTTGGGGCCGGCGAACATGCGAAGGCGTGGCTGTGGGTCGGTCATCGGTCCAGGCGACCTGCGCGGCGGACCCGCTTGAGCCCGATGCGCACCGGCGTGGGTGCCGGCAGCTCACCAATCAGCCGCGAGGTGCCTTCTGCCGTGGTCTCGCGCAACTGCCCGTCGACCGCCTCGATCACCTTGCCGTGGCGGGTCAGCGCCCGGGCCTGGGCTTGCTGCACGGCGCCTCTGGCCAATTCAGGGATACGCGCCTCCAGACTTTGCAGCGTGGCTTCGTTGAGTCGGTTCATGCCAGGCTCCTGAGGAAAGGGGTTTGATCTTACCGAAGCGGGTCCGCCAACGGGGTCGTACGCCATGCGGCGTACATACGCCCTGCAGGGTTCTCCCTAGCATCCATTGCACCGTTCCAGAGGGCCCGTCGGCCCCTGGCGGAACCCCAGGATCACAGGAGAAACGCCATGCCCCGCCACAACCCGATCGCCCAGCAACCCCGCCGCCTGACCCTCAAGGCCCTGTCCGTCGCCGCCACCGTGGCCACCCTCGGTCTGGCGGGTCTGCCCGCCCACGCCCAGGAGACCATCAAGGTCGGCGTGCTGCACAGCCTGTCCGGCACCATGGCCATCTCCGAGACCGTCCTCAAGGACACGGTGCTCATGGCCATCGACGAGATCAATGCCAAGGGCGGCGTGCTCGGCAAGAAGCTGGAGCCGGTGGTGGTCGACCCGGCCTCCAACTGGCCGCTGTTCGCCGAGAAGGCCCGCCAGCTCATCAGCCAGGACAAGGTGGCCGTGGTGTTCGGCTGCTGGACCTCGGTGAGCCGCAAGTCGGTGCTGCCGGTGTTCGAGGAGCTCAACAGCCTGCTGTTCTACCCGGTGCAATACGAGGGTGAAGAGCTCAGCAAGAACGTGTTCTACACCGGTGCCGCGCCCAACCAGCAGGCCATCCCGGCGGTGGAATACCTCATGAGCAAGGACGGCGGCTCGGCCAAGCGCTTCGTGCTGCTGGGCACCGACTACGTGTACCCGCGCACCACCAACAAGATCCTGCGTGCGTTCCTGAAGTCCAAGGGCATCCCGGACGCCGACATCATGGAGGAGTACACCCCGTTCGGTCACAGCGACTACCAGACCATCATCGGCAACATCAAGAAGTTCGCCTCGGCCGGCAAGAAGACGGCGGTCATCTCCACCATCAACGGCGACTCCAACGTGCCCTTCTACAAGGAGCTGGGCAACGCCGGCCTGAAGGCCACCGATGTGCCGGTGGTGGCGTTCTCGGTCGGTGAGGAAGAGCTGCGCGGCGTGGACACCAAGCCGCTGGTGGGGCACCTGGCCGCCTGGAACTACTTCATGAGCATCAAGAACCCGGCCAACGCCGCGTTCGTCAAGAAGTGGAGCGACTACGCCAAGGCCAAGAACATCCCGGGCCACAAGGACAAGCCGCTGACCAACGACCCGATGGAGGCCACCTACATCGGCATCAACATGTGGGCGCAGGCCGTGGCCAAGGCCAAGAGCACCGACACCGACAAGGTGATCGCCGCCATGGCCGGCCAGACCTTCCAGGCCCCGGGCGGTTTCGTCTCCACCATGGACAAGGAAAACCACCACCTGCACAAGCCGGTGTTCATCGGCGAAGTGAAGGCGGACGGCCAGTTCAACGTGGTGTGGAAGACCAAGGGTCCGGTGGTGGCCGATCCGTGGAGCGACTTCATTGCCGAGAACAAGGGCAAGAAGAACGTGCCCGAGAAGAAGTGAGCGTGTGCCGGTGACCGTCGCGACCCGACTCCTTGACCTGGCCCGGCGGGCCGGGTGCCTGCTGGCCCTGCCGCTGCTGATGGCAGCCGGCAGCGCCCAGGCCCTGTCGCCCGCCGACGCCCTGACGCTGGCCGCCGGCCAGGGCGACGAGCGGGTCGAGACGCTCAACCGGCTGGTGACCGAAGCCGACCCGCGTGCCGTGGCCCTGATCGAGGCCCTGGCCGACGGCTCGGTACAGGTGCAGGGTGAGCAGGTGCTCATCCTGGCCGCCGACGGCAGCGCCACCGATGCCGTGACCGGCTCCGCCGTCACCCCCGACGGCACCGGCGAGGACGCGGTGGTCAACAACCGCATGCGCGGTGCGCTGGCCACGGCCCTGGCCGGCCGTGCGCTGTTCGGCACCGACGAGGCCGCCCAGCGCGCCGCTGCCCAGCTGATCCAGCGCAGCAACTTCGACGAACCCGACGCCGCCCAGCTGCCCCTGATCGACAAGGCGCTGGCCGGCAACCTGAACGACCTGGCGCGCGCCGACCTGCAGCGGGCCCGCGCCGCCATCCAGCTCTCCAGCGATGACGAGGCCCAGCGCCTGGCGGCCGCCCAGGCGCTCTCCGGCGCCCGCGACCCCTCGCTCAAGCCGGTGCTGGAGCGCCAGCTGCAGGCCGAGCAGGTGCCGGCGGTGCAGGCGGCCATCAAGGCCTCCCTGGCCGCGCTGGACCGTTCGCTGATGATCAGCAGCGGCCTGTCGCAGGCCTTCACCGGCATCAGCCTGGGCAGCATCCTGCTGCTGGCCGCACTCGGCCTGGCCATCACCTACGGGCTGATGGGCGTCATCAACATGGCCCACGGCGAGCTGATCATGATCGGCGCCTACGCCACCTGGCTGGTGCAGGTGTTCTTCCGCCAGCACCTGCCCGATGCCTTCGACTGGTACCTGCTGGTGGCCATGCCGGTGGCCTTCGCCACCTCGGCGCTGGTGGGCGCGGCCATGGAACGCAGCGTGATCCGGTTCCTGTACGGTCGGCCGCTGGAAACCTTGCTGGCCACCTGGGGCATCAGCCTGGTGCTGATGCAGGCGGTGCGCAGCCTGTTCGGCGCGCAGAACGTGGGGGTGGAGAACCCCTCGTGGATGAGCGGCAGCGTGACCCTCATGGGCCAGCTCACGCTGCCCTGGAACCGGGTGCTGATCATCGTGTTTGCGGTGCTGGTGCTGGTGGGCGTGGCCCTGCTGATCGGCCGCACCCGGCTCGGCCTGTTCGTGCGCGGCGTCACCCAGAACCGGCCGATCGCGGCCTGCATGGGCGTCAACACCGCGCGCATCGACACCTGGGCCTTTGCGCTGGGCTCCGGCATTGCCGGCCTGGCCGGCTGTGCGCTGAGCCAGATCGGCAACGTCGGCCCCGACCTGGGCCAGAGCTACATCGTGGACTCGTTCATGGTGGTGGTGCTGGGTGGCGTCGGCCAGCTCGCCGGCACGGTGTATGCCGCGCTGGGCCTGGGCCTGCTCAACAAATTCATCGAGGGCTGGGCCGGTGCGGTGCTGGCCAAGATCGCGGTGCTCGTCTTCATCATCGTGTTCATCCAGAAACGCCCCCAGGGCATCTTTGCCCAGAAGGGCCGGAGCGCGGAGGCATGACCCACCCGACCGCCAACCCCGTGGCGCTGCCCGAACCCGGGCCGCTGCTGACCCGCGCCGGCTGGAGCGCATTCCTGATCGCCTTGCTGGTGGTGTGTGCCGTGGCACCGCTGCTCAACCTGGTGGTGCCCGAAGGCCATCCGCTGCACCTGAGCGACTACCTGGTCGGCCTGCTGGGCAAGATCATGTGTTACGCCATCTGCGCGCTGGCCATGGACCTGATCTGGGGCTACACCGGCATCCTGAGCCTGGGGCACGGGCTGTTCTTCGCGCTGGGTGGTTATGTGATGGGCATGTACCTCATGCGCCAGATCGGCCGCGACGGCAACTACCAGAGCGATCTGCCCGACTTCATGGTGTTCCTGGACTGGAAGGAACTGCCCTGGCACTGGGCGCTGTCCGACAGCTTCGTGGCCACCCTGCTGCTGGTGGTGCTGGTGCCCGGCCTGGTGGCCTTCGTGTTCGGCTACTTCGCCTTCCGCTCGCGCATCAAGGGCGTGTATTTCTCCATCATCACCCAGGCCCTGACCTATGCCGCGCTGCTGCTGTTCTTCCGCAACGAGACTGGCCTGGGCGGCAACAACGGCTTCACCGATTTCAAGCGCATCCTGGGCATGCCGATTGCCACGCCGGGCATGCGCATGACGCTGTTCGTCATCACCGGCGTGGTGCTGCTGGCCTTCTTCCTGGGGGCGCGCTGGCTGGTGCGCTCCAAGTTCGGCCGGGTGCTGCAGGCGGTGCGCGACGCCGAGAGCCGGGTCATGTTCTGCGGCTACAACCCGCTGGCCTACAAGCTGGCCATCTGGACGCTCTCGGCCGTGATGTGCGGCGTGGCCGGTGCGCTGTATGTGCCGCAGGTGGGCATCATCAACCCGGGCGAGCTGAGCCCGGCCAACAGCATCGAGATCGCGGTGTGGGCGGCGGTGGGCGGGCGCGGCACGCTGATCGGCCCGATCGTCGGCGCCTTCATGGTCAACGGGGCCAAGAGCTGGCTCACCGTCACCTTCCCCGAGTTCTGGCTGTATTGCCTGGGCGCCCTGTTCATCGTGGTCACGCTGTTCCTGCCGCAAGGTGTGGTGGGTCTGGTGAAGAAGCTGCGCCAGCGCGGGAGGTCTGCATGACACCCTGGCAAATGGAAGAGGGCGCCGAGCGCCACCGCCGGCTGCTGGAGAAGGCGGTGGGCGAGTCGTCGTCCGGTGGCCGCCAGGCCAGCTTCTCGCGCCATCTGGTGCGCGGCGAGGTCGATGTCTCGCACGGCCGCATCCTGTACCTGGAAGACGTGCATGTGAGCTTCGACGGCTTCAAGGCCATCAACGGCCTGTCGCTGGACATTGCGCCGGGGGAGTTGCGCTGCATCATCGGCCCCAATGGCGCCGGCAAGACCACCATGATGGACATCATCACCGGCAAGACCCGGCCCGACCGGGGCACGGTGTTCTTCGGCAGCACCATCGACCTGCTGGCCCACCGCGAGGCCGAGATCGCCACCCTGGGCATCGGCCGCAAGTTCCAGAAGCCCACCGTGTTCGAGAACCTCACTGTCTACGAGAACCTGGAGCTGGCCCTGGCCGCCGACCGGCGCGTGGGCGCTGCGCTGCGCTTCCGGCCCGACGGTGCCCAGCGCGACCGCCTGGGCGAGGTGCTGACCACCATCCACCTGGCCGACCAGGTGAACCGCCAGGCCGGCCTGCTCAGCCACGGCCAGAAGCAGTGGCTGGAGATCGGCATGCTGCTGGTGCAGGACCCCAGGCTGCTGCTGCTGGACGAGCCGGTGGCAGGCATGACCGACGAAGAAACCGAACGCACCGCCGAGCTGTTCCGGGGCCTGGCCGGGCGACACTCGCTGATGGTGGTGGAACACGACATGGGCTTCGTCCGCGCCCTGGGAGGCAAGGTCACGGTGCTGTGCGACGGCGCCGTGCTGGCCGAAGGTTCGCTGGACGAGGTCCAGGCCGATGAACGTGTGATCGAGGTCTATCTGGGTCGCTGAGGACAACATGAGCTTGCTTGAAGTCAAGGACGTCAACCAGTACTACGGCGGCAGCCACATCCTGCGCAACGTGGGCCTCACGGCCGCCAAGGGCGAGGTCACGGTGGTGCTGGGCCGCAACGGCGTGGGCAAGACCACGCTGCTCAAGTCGCTGATGGGGCTGGTGCCGGTGGTCAGCGGCAGCGTCATGCTGGACGGCCAGCCCATCACCACCCGCACGCCCTACGAGCGCGCCCGGCTGGGCATGGGTTATGTGCCGCAAGGGCGGGAGATTTTCGGGCGCCTCACGGTGCACGAGAACCTGCTCATGGGCCTGGCCACCCGGCCCGGTGGCACCCGGGTGCCGGAAGAGCTGTTCGAGCTGTTCCCGGTGCTGCGCCAGATGCTGGACCGCCGGGGCGGTGACCTTTCCGGTGGCCAGCAGCAGCAGCTGGCCATTGCTCGCGCGCTGGCTTCCGGCCCGCGCGTGCTGATGCTGGACGAACCCACCGAGGGCATCCAGCCGAACATCATCAAGGACATCGGCCGCGTCATCCGCATGCTGGCCGACCGGGGCGACATGGCCATCGTGCTGGTCGAGCAGTACTACGACTTTGCCGAGGCGCTGGCCGACCGTTATGTGGTCATGGAGCGCGGCGAGGTGGTGGCCAGCGGGCCGGGCAGCGAGATGTCCACCCGGGGCGTGCGCCAGATGATCGCCATCTGAGCCAGCGGCGGACTCAGCCCACCGTGGCTTCGTCCAGCAGGCCGGGTCGGGACGGGGTGCGGAAGCCCGAGGGCATGGCCACGCCGCCGGACTCGACCTCCCGGCTCTCGCCCAGCCGGGGTGGCCGGGCGCGGTAGCGTTCGCGCAGGTCGTCCACCTGCACCTGCAGTTCGTCGGCATCCGGTATGCGGTCGCGGTAACGGGCCAGCAGCTGGTGCGCCGACTCCAGCAGCTTCGCATTGAGGGTGCGGGTGCCGTCGGCCAGCAGCTGCAGCGCAGTGCTGCGGGGGTCGCCCTTGAGCGTCATGCGCATCGCGTCTTCGGTCATCTTGAGGATGCGCGCATGGCCTTCACGCAGGATGGCGATCCAGGCGTCATGGCCGCCCCGGGCCGCACCGGCCAGCAGCTCGCTGAGCGATCGGCCGGTGCCGAAACGCAAGGCCAGGGCTTCCACCACCGTCTCGGCGTCGGGCGGGGGCGAACCGGCCTTGTGCAGCCGGGCCATCAGGCCCAGCAGGTTGCAGGCGGCTTCGAAGTCGAAGGCCGGGTCGGTGACCATGGCCGACAGGCGCTTCACCGTGTCCACCGCCACCTGGGGCTGCTTGTTCTGCAGCGCGTTGAGCGCGGTCACGACCTCCAGCAGGGCCTGCGGCCGTTCCGGCTCGAAAGCGCGGTCGCGCAGGCGGGTCATGTGTTCCACGCAGGACAGCAGGCCCCGGTGGTCGTTGTTGTCCAGCCGGGCAAAGGCCAGCAGCACCAGTGCCTGCGGGTCGAACAGCTTGCTCTCCAGCCCGGTGCGGGTGGCGCGGTCGAGCTTTTCGAGGCCCACGCCCCGGTCGCCGGCATAGAAGGCCAGCGTGCCGTGCTTGAGCAGCCGGGTGATGGACGAGGGCGTGAGCCGGGTCGCCATCTCGAAGGTGGACAGCGCGTTCTCCAGCTGGCCGAGCTCGAACTGGGCGCGGCCCATCACGTCGTACGCATCGGCATAGCCGTCATCGTCGCTGATGAGCGACTGCAGGGTGTTCAGGGCACGCGCGGGCTGGCCGCCCTCGATCTGGGCGCGGGCCACCCCCAGGCGGGCCCAGGGCAGGGTCTTGGCCTCGATCACCGCCTCGTAGAGCTGGCGCGCGTCGTCGATGGCGCCGCTGCGCAGCATCAGCTCGGCGCCGATGCGCGCGGCATACAGCCAGTAGGGCTGGCGGGTCTCGAAGCGCTGCAGGCAGAGCTGCGAGGCGGTGTCGAAGTCCTGCCGGTCGATGGCACTGAAGATGTCCTGCAGCGCCCGCTTGCGCTGCCGCGCCTGCAGGATGCGTTCGTGCAGCCGGGCGGCGGTGTGCGGCTTGAGCAGGTAGGCGTCCAGCGCCGACTCGGCCGCTTCGGCCACCTTGCTGTAGGTGGCCTCGGCGGTGAGCATGATGAACACCGTGTAGAACGGCAGGATCTGGTTGCGCCGCAGGTCGTCCAGCAGTTCCTGGCCGGAGCTGCTGTCGCGGTCGAACTCCTGTTCGCACACCACCACGTCGAAGCGGGCGGCTTCGAGCTTGCGGCGCGCGTCGTGCAGCCGCGAGCACTGCACCACGTTGCCCAGACCGAGCTCGCGCAGCTGTGCCACCAGGATCGAGCGCGACTGGGGGTTGCCCTCGATGACCAGGGCACTGGCTTCGTGCAGCGGAAGGGGTGCGGCAGGCTGGATGAACATGCGGATGGCGCCCTGCCGCAGGATGCAGCTGGGCCAAGCTGCATTCTGGAGGCCGCGTGCGGCCCGCCATGGCCGGAAAAGACGGCAGGAAAACCCGGAATTCCGGGCTTAGATGCGCCAGATGCGGGGCGCCTCGGTGGCCAGGCCCCAGGCGGCTGCCCGCCAGGGCGCCCAGACCCTCTGGAACACCGCCATCAGCGGCTCGACCAGTGCGGCCGTGGCCCGCACCACCACCATGTTCGGGTTCGGCGACGTGGCGGCCACCCGCACCGCGCCACTGTCGGGCAGCACGGCCCGCGCGGCCTCCAGCAGGCGTTCGATGCGCTCACGGCCCAGCGGCTGGCCGCTGGCCAGCCACAGGCTGCCGAGGCAACGCTGGCCGTCCAGCCCCACCGGGCTGTTCAGCAGTCGGGTGTCGGCCGCGTCGATCAGCGACTGCTCCAGCCACAGGCCATGCACCGAGAGTTTCTGGGCGATGCGGCCATGGTCGAAGGCCTGGCCGGCGGCCGGCAGGCCCAGGGCGCACACATCCCAGCCGATCAGTTCGGCGTCGCCCTGCAGCGACATCTCGACCTGGTTCAACGCATCGCAACCCGGATAGGCCAGGGTTTCCAGCGGCACCCATTCCAGCCGGGCGCCCGGCTGCAGGTCCAGCCGCACCCGCTGCGCCGCCAGCCCGGCCTCGCTGCGGTAGAAGCGGGTGGCGCCGGGCGTGGAGAGCAGGGCGTGCGCACCGGGCTGCACCGTCACCGCAATGTCCAGCGTGTCGCCGCCCACCAGCCCGGCCGGCGGATGCACCAGCACGTTGTGGCAGATGGCGTCACCTTCCGGGTACAGGCTCTTGAGCACCCGCAGCGGACCGCTGTGTGCGTGGTCCAGCACGGTGCGTCCCTGCTGCGCGCGGTAGTCCAGCTCCAGACGGGCTTGCCAGGGCATGCGGCTCAGTCGGTCAGAGTTTCAGTCGCTCAGAAATGGCGACCGGCAGCCGCCAGCGCGGTCATGTTGAGCACCCGGCGCACGGTGGCGGCCGGGGTCAGGATGTGCACCGTGCGCGCCGCACCCATCAGGATCGGGCCCACCGTCACGCCGCCGCTGGTGGTGGTCTTGAGCACGTTGTAGAGGATGTTGGCGGCATCCAGGTTGGGGCAGACCAGCAGGTTGGCCGAGCCGGTGAGCGTGCCGTCGGCCAGGTAGGCGGCGCGGATCTCGGGCTGCAGCGCGGCGTCGCCGTGCAGCTCGCCGTCGCACTCGATCTCGGGGTGGGCGGCCACGAACAGGTCGCGGGCCCGGGCCATCTTGCGGGCCGAGGCGCGTTTGCTGGAGCCGTAGCTGGAGTGCGACAGGAAGGCCACCTTGGGCGGCAGACCGAAGCGCTGCACCTCCTGCGCGGCCATCCAGGCGATCTCGGCCAGCTCTTCGGCGGTCGGGTCTTCATTGACGTAGGTGTCGGTCACGAACACCGGGCCGCGGTCGGTCATGAGGGCGTTGACGGCCGCGTACTCGGCCACACCCTCGGCCTTGCCCAGGATGTTGTCGATGCGCTCCAGGTGCGTCATGTAGTTGCCCACCAGGCCGCAGATCAGGGCGTCGGCATCACCCAGCGACAGCATCAGCGAGCCGATGATGGTGTTGGAGCGGCGCACGGCGGCCTTGGCCACCTCGGGCGTGGCGCCCTGGCGCTTCATGAGCTGGTGGTAGTGCTCCCAGTACTGGCGGAAGCGCGGATCGTCTTCGGGGTTCACGTTCTCCACGTCCACCCCCAGGCGCATGCGCAGGCCGGCCTTCTCGATGCGGGCCGCGATCACGGCCGGGCGGCCGATCAGGATCGGGCGGGCCAGCTGGTCGTCGATGGCCAGCTGTGCGGCGCGCAGCGCGCGCTCGTCTTCACCGTCGGCGTAGGCCACCCGCTTGCGGTCGGCCGGCACCGCCTTGGCGGCGTTGAATACCGGCTGCATCAGGATGCCGGTCTGGTACACGAAGCGGCCGAGCTGCTGGCGGTAGGCGTCCATGTCGGTGATGGGCCGCGTGGCCACACCCGACTCGGCGGCGGCCTGGGCCACGGCCGGCGCAATGCGCAGGATCAGGCGCGAATCGAACGGCTTGGGAATCAGGTACTCGGGACCGAAGGACAGGTCCTGCCCGGCGTAGGCGCTGGCCACTTCCTCGCTGGTCTCGCTCTTGACCAGGTCGGCGATCTGGCGCACGCAGGCCAGCTTCATGGCCTCGGTGATGCGGGTGGCGCCACAGTCCAGCGCGCCCCGGAAGATGTACGGGAAGCACAGGACATTGTTGACCTGGTTCGGGTAGTCGCTGCGACCGGTGGCAATGATGCAGTCCGGCCGCACTGCCTTGGCCAGCTCCGGGCGGATCTCCGGCTCCGGGTTCGCCAGCGCCAGGATGATGGGCTGGCGCGCCATGGTCTTGACCATCTCGGCGGTCAGCACGCCGGGCGCGGAGCAGCCCAGGAACACGTCGGCGCCGTTGACCGCATCGGCCAGGGTGCGCTTGTCGGTGGTCTGCGCATAGCGCTGCTTGGACTCGTCCAGCCCGCCCGGGCGGCCCTGGTAGATGACGCCCTTGGAGTCGCACACGAAGATGCGTTCGCGGCTGACCCCCAGGCCCACCATCACGTCCAGGCAGGCAATGGCTGCCGCCCCTGCGCCCGACACCGCCACCGTCACCTCGCCGATGGCCTTGCCCACCAGCTCCAGGCCGTTGAGCAGGGCGGCCGCGCTGATGATGGCGGTGCCGTGCTGGTCGTCGTGGAACACCGGAATGTTCATGCGCTCGCGCAGCTTCTTCTCGATGTAGAAGCATTCCGGCGCCTTGATGTCTTCCAGGTTGATGCCGCCCAGCGTGGGTTCGAGCGCCGCAATGATCTCGATCAGCTTGTCCGGGTCTTTTTCGGCCAGTTCGATGTCGAACACGTCGATGCCGGCGAACTTCTTGAACAGGCAGCCCTTGCCCTCCATCACCGGCTTGCTGGCCAGCGGGCCGATGTCGCCCAGGCCCAGCACCGCGGTGCCGTTGGTGACCACGCCCACCAGGTTGCCCCGGCTGGTGTAGTCGGCCGCCAGGTTGGGGTCGGCCTCGATGGCCAGACACGGGTAGGCGACGCCGGGCGAATAGGCCAGCGACAGGTCGCGCTGGTTGGACAGCGGCTTGGTCGGCGTGACCGAAATCTTCCCGTGGCGTGGGGCGCGGTGGTATTCGAGCGCGGCGTCGCGCAGGGCTTGTTCGGCGGGTGTCATGGTTTGTCTCCGGTCGGCGGGGGCAGTGGCCCGAAAGGGGCCAGGAAAGGGGCCATCAAGGGGCCGTAAAAGGGATCGATTGTGCCCCGCCCGCCAACCTCCCCCCGGTCCGCTCAGGCATGAAAAAACCCGCCAGGGGGCGGGTTCGGATGGGTTCGGGCGGGGAGCCCGGCAGGCTCACTTCCGGCGCTGGCCTTCGGTCAGGGTGTCGAGCTGGAAGCGGCCGCTCTTGTCCCACAGCCACACATCGGTGTAGGTCACGCGGCCCATGCGCACCGGCGCCGGGAAGGGCGCGGCCGAACGCACGGTGCGCTCGATCTCGCGCATCACCTCGGGCACGTGGCTGGGGGCCCGCATCCAGCTCAGGTTGCGCACATTGCCCAGGTGATCCACCTCCACCTGCAGCACGCCCACCGCGTGCATCAGGGGCGGCAGCTGGCCCTGGTAGATGCGTTCGCTGTTGAGCTTGTAGATGTGCTGGGCGCCGTCCTTGCGGTATTCCAGCGGCGAGCTGGCCTGGGAAATCAGCTTGGGCTGGGGGGCAGCCACCGCCGGCGGCGGCGGGGGAGGGGGCGGCGGAGGTGGGGGCGGCGCCGGGGGCAGGGGGGCCGCGCAGGAAGCCAGCAGGACGGCGGTGGCCGCGCCGAGCCAGCCCCAGGGGCGACGGATCGGGGCGCGACCCGTGGCCGGCTGGGCAGGAAGGGGCGCAGGTGAGATGTCTTTCATGGGGCAACCTCGCAAGGGCAGATGGGCTCCGAACGCACAACGCGCCGGAGTTTAGGGCCGAACCGGTGTGGTCCTGATGGAGTTATCACGCAAACCTTCGGTTGCGAACACGGCTTACCTCCGGAAACAGGTCTGTGGCCGACCTGCGCCACGCGCCTTGCCGTTCATTCTCTCTTCGCCTTCCGTCTGTCGCCGTGGGGCCATGGGTTCTGCGGTACCCTCGCCCGAAGTTCGTTTGTCCCAACCCGTTTCAGATTCCCATCAGCATGAAAACGCAAGCCGCCGTCGCCTGGAAAGCCGGGCAACCCCTGTCCATTGAAACCGTCGACCTGCAAGGCCCGAAGTTCGGCGAGGTGCTGGTCGAGATCAAGGCCACCGGCATCTGCCACACCGATTACTACACCCTCAGCGGCGCCGACCCCGAAGGCATCTTCCCGGCCATCCTGGGCCACGAGGGGGCCGGCATCGTGGTCGACGTGGGTCCGGGCGTGACCAGCCTGAAGAAGGGCGATCACGTCATTCCGCTCTACACGCCCGAATGCCGCCAGTGCAAGTTCTGCCTGAGCCGCAAGACCAACCTGTGCCAGCTCATCCGCGGCACCCAGGGGAAGGGCCTGATGCCCGACGCCACCAGCCGCTTCAGCATCGACGGCCAGCCCATCTTTCATTACATGGGCACCAGCACCTTCAGCAACTACACGGTGGCACCCGAGATCAGCCTGGCCAAGATCCGTGAGGACGCCCCGTTCGACAAGGTCTGCTACATCGGCTGCGGCGTGACCACCGGCATCGGCGCGGTGCTGTTCACCGCCAAGGTCGAGGCCGGTGCCACGGTGGCGGTGTTCGGTCTGGGCGGCATCGGGCTGAACGTGATCCAGGGCGCGAAGATGGTGGGCGCCGACAAGATCATCGGCATCGACATCAACCCGGCCCGCGAGGCCATGGCCCGCCAGTTCGGCATGACGCACTTCGTCAACCCCAAGGAGGTGCCGAACGTGGTGGACGCCATCGTGCAGCTCACCGACGGCGGCGCCGACTACAGCTTCGAGTGCATCGGCAACACCCAGGTCATGCGCCAGGCGCTGGAATGCACCCACAAGGGCTGGGGCCGCAGCATCATCATCGGCGTGGCCGAGGCGGGGGCCGAGATCAGCACCCGTCCGTTCCAGCTGGTCACCGGCCGCAAGTGGGAAGGCTCGGCCTTCGGCGGCGCCCGTGGCCGCACCGACGTGCCGAAAATCGTCGACTGGTACATGGACGGCAAGATCAACATCGACGACCTCATCACCCACAAGCTGCCGCTCTCGCGCATCAACGAAGGCTTCGACCTGATGAAGCGCGGCGAGTCGATCCGCACCGTGGTCGAGTACTGATCGGGCCCGCATGCCATGGCCGACCGCCCGCGCCGCTTCGACCTGATCGCCTTCGACTGGGACGGCACGCTCTACGACAGCACCGCCGTCATTGCCCGCTGCATCCAGCTGGCCGTGGCGGATGTCGGGGGCACCGTGCCCACCGACGAGGCGGCCCGCTACGTGATCGGCATGGGCCTGATGCAGGCCCTGGCCCACGCCGCGCCCGACGTGCCGGCCGACCGTTATTCGCAGCTCGGTGAACGCTACCGCCACCACTACCTGGCGCACCAGAACGACCTGTCGCTGTTCGACGGCGTGCTGCCCCTGCTGCAGGGCCTGCGCCAGCGCCACCACTGGCTGGCGGTGGCCACCGGCAAGAGCCGGCGCGGTCTGGACGAGGTGCTGCACACGGTGGAGCTCAAGGGCATGTTTGACGGTTCGCGCACCGCCGACGAAACCGCCGGCAAGCCGCACCCGCGCATGCTGCACGAGCTGATGCGCGAGTTCGGCGTCGAGCCGGAGCGCACGCTCATGATCGGCGACACCACCCACGATCTGCAGATGGCGCTGAACGCCGGCTGCGCCAGCGTGGCGGTCAGCTACGGCGCGCATGAGCCCGGCGGGTTGGCCGAACTGCAGCCGCTCGCGGTGGTCCACTCGGTGGCCGAGCTGCAGCAGTGGCTCGACACCCACGCCTGAGGACGCCACCCCGACCGCCCGCATGAACCCGCCCGACGACCTGATCCCGCTGTGCAACAGCGCCGACCTTCAGGACGGTGGACGGGCGGTGCCGTTCGACATCAACCACGCGGGGCAGACCTGCAGGGCGTTTGCCATCCGCTGGCAGGGCCGTGTGCACGCCTACCTGAACCGCTGCACCCACGTGGCCATGGAACTCGACTGGCAGCCAGACCGGTTCTTTGATGATTCCGGCCGCTGGCTGCTCTGCGCCACCCACGGCGCGCATTACCAGCCCGACACCGGGGCCTGCCAGGGCGGCCCCTGCCGCGGCGGGCTGGTCAAGATCGAGCTGGTGGAGGAGCGTGGCGTGGTCCACTGGCGGTCACAATATCCATTCAAACCGGTTGAATTCTGAGCCTGCGGGCACCCTGACATGAACGATCACGACCCTTTCCCCATGACCTCTCCCGGCTCCCTGAACGACGCTTCCGACAAGGCGCCGCGTGCGGCACCGGCTGCGGCCACCGGACCGGCAGGCTGGGAGCGCGAAACGATCGAGAAGCTGCTGTTCGCCACGCTGCGCGAACAGCAGGCGGCCCGGCGCTGGCGGCTGTTCGGGCGCCTGATGTGGCTGGTGCTGTTCGGCGCGGTGGTCTGGCTGATCTATTCGGCCGAAGCCAGCTCGACCTCCGGCAGCTCGCCGCACACCGCGGTGATCGATGTCAAGGGCGAGATCGCCGACGGCGCCGAAGCGAGCGCCGAGAACATCGTGGGCGCGCTCAAGTCCGCCTTTGAGGACAGCGGCTCGCAGGCCGTGGTGCTGCTGATCAATTCGCCCGGTGGCAGCCCGGTGCAGGCCGGCATCATCAACGACGAGATCACCCGCCTGAAGGCACTGCACGACAAGAAGGTGTATGCCGTCGTGGAGGAGACCTGCGCCTCGGCGGCCTACTACATCGCCGCTGCCGCCGACGAGATCTATGTCGACAAGGCCAGCCTGGTGGGCAGCATCGGCGTGCTGATGGACGGCTTCGGATTCACCGGGCTGATGGACAAGCTGGGCATCGAGCGCCGCCTGATGACCGCCGGCGAAAACAAGGCCATGCTCGATCCGTTCAGCCCGCAGGACGCGAACCAGCGCGCCTACATCCAGTCGATGCTGGGCGAGATCCATGCCCAGTTCATCGAGGTGGTCAAGAAGGGCCGTGGCGATCGGCTCAAGGAATCGGAAGACACCTTCAGCGGTCTGGTCTGGAGCGGCCAGCAGGCGGTGCAGCTGGGCCTGGCCGATGGCCTGGGCAACCTCGACTATGTGGCCCGCGAAGTGGTCAAGGCCGAGGACATCGTCGACTACACCCACCGCGAGAACGTCGGTCTGCGGCTGGCCAAACGCTTTGGTGCCAGCGTGGGCGAGGGCATGTTCCACGCCGCCCGTGCCGCCGGCGTGCAGCTGCGCTGACCCGGGGGTGTCCGGCATGAGCCTGATCCGCAAGGCCGTGTTTCCCGTCGGCGGTCTCGGCACCCGCTTCCTGCCGGCCACCAAGGCCATACCGAAGGAAATGCTGCCGGTGGTCGACAAGCCGCTGATGCAGTACGCGGTGGAAGAGGCCTACGCCGCCGGCATCCGCGAAATGATCTTCGTCACGGGCCGCAACAAGCGCGCCATCGAAGACCACTTCGACACCGCCTACGAACTCGAAGCCGAGCTGGAAGCGGCCGGCAAGGGCGCCCTGCTCGAGCTGGTGCACTCCATCAAGCCCGACGACATGGACGTGTTCTATGTGCGCCAGCCGCGTGCCCTGGGGCTGGGCCATGCGGTGCTGTGCGCCGAACGCCTGGTCGGCGACCAGCCCTTTGCCGTGCTGCTGGCCGACGACCTGATGATGGGCCGCGACCAGCTGCAGGGCGGCCCGACGGTGCTGGGCCAGATGGTCGACGCCTTTGCGCGCAGTCCCTGCATGGTGCTGGCGGTGCAGGACGTGCCCCGGGCCGACACCCGCCGCTACGGCGTGGTCGATGTGCGCGGCGCACCGGACCGGCTGGCCGAGGTGTTCGGCATGGTGGAGAAGCCCCACCCGGATCGCGCACCCTCCACCCTGGCGGTGGCCGGCCGCTACATCCTCACCCCGGCCGTGTTCGACAGCATCCGCCGCCAGCCGCGCGGCGCCGGTGGCGAGATCCAGCTCACCGACGGCATCGCCGCCCTGATCGGCACCGAAAAAGTCCAGGCCTTCCGCTACGACGGCCGCCGCTACGACTGCGGCAGCAAGGAAGGCTTTCTGGAGGCGACCATCGACCTGGCGCTGGCCAACCCGGACCTGTCGGCTGCGGTCCGGGCCCACCTGCACAAGGTCATGGCCTGATGCGCCGCCCCGGCGCGCCCCGGGGTTTCAGCCACCCAGCATGAAGACCGCCGGCAGGCTCAGCGGCAGGGCCGCCGCCCATTGCGGATGCTGCCGCCATGCCGCCACCGGCGCACTGCGGATCGCCTGCTGGGGCAGACCCAGGCCGGCCGCCACCGCCAGCCGGGTGCCGGGTTGCAGCGTCTGCACCAGGGCGGCCAGCAAGGCGGCATTGCGGTAGGGCGTCTCGATCAGCAGCTGCGCCTGCTGCAGCTTGAGCGCAGTGCCCTCCAGCGCCCGAAGGCGCTGGCTCCGTTCGCTGGCGTCCTGCGGCACGTAACCCACAAACGCGAACTGCTGACCGTTCAGACCGCTGGCGGCCAGCGCCAGCATGAGCGACACCGGGCCGACCAGGGGCATCACCGTCAAACCCATGGCGTGTGCGGCGCGGACCACCGCACTGCCCGGGTCGGCCACGGCCGGCATGCCGGCCTCGCTGACGAGACCCATGTCGTGCCCTTGCAGGGCCGGTTCAAGCAGTTCCCGCGCGGCGCGGTCCAGCGCGGCGTCCGGCAGGTGGTCGCCTTTTTTGTGCGCGGCCCGTGGCAGCTCGGCGATCAGCAAGCTCTGCAACGGCGATGCGAGCGGATGAACCGCATCCACCCGCTTGAGGAACGCCCGCGTCGACTTGGCGTTTTCGGTGATCCAGCGGGTCAGCCGGCTGGCCACCTGCAGCGTGGCATCGGGCAGCCAGCCGCTCAGGGGCAGGCTGCCGTCCACCCCGAAGTCCAGCGGGGTCGGCACCAGGTACAGAACGCCTGTCGCAGCGGGGGGGCGGGGCGCCGTGCTCATGGCAATTCGACCCCGGCGGCGCGCAGCAGCTGGCAGGTGCGGATCAGGGGCAGGCCGATCAGGGCGGTCGGATCGTCGCTGTCGATGCGGGCGAGCAGGGCGATGCCCAGGCCTTCGCTGCGGGCGCTGCCGGCACAGTCGTAGGGCTGCTCCAGGCGCAGGTAGCGTTCGATTTCGGTATCCGACAGATCGCGGAACACCACCCGCACCGGCGCCAGCTCGACCGCCTCAAAACCGGCGGCTTCGCACACCACCGCCAGGGCGGTCTGGAAGACCACGGTCTGGCCGCGCATGCGGCGCAGCTGCTCCACGGCGCGTTCGTGGCTGCCCGGCTTGCCGAGCGGCTGTCCGGCGAGGTCGGCCACCTGGTCGCTGCCGATCACCACGGCCTCCGGGTGAGCGCGCGCCACCGCCCGGGCCTTGGCCAGGGCGAGCCGCAGGGCCAGATCGCGCGGCGTCTCGGCCGGCAGCGGGGTTTCGTCGACCCCCGGTGCAACCACCTCGAACGGCAGACCGAGCCGTTCCATCAGTTCGCGCCGGTAACGGGAGGTGGAGCCGAGGATCAAGGGGCGGGCCATTGCCTGGCGCGGGGTGAAGGGCAGGGGGGACGGGTGGGTTTCGTGGTCGCTCATGGGCCGCATTCTCCACCGCTCCACTACACTGCCGGCCCATGAACAAACCCACCCGAGTCACCTGGAACCCGACCCGGTTCGATGCGGCAGCGTTCGCCCAGGCCACCGGCGTGCTGGAGGGGCGAACCCCGCTCGCCGATCTGATCCGCCTGGCCGAAGACCTCCACCCCGCCGACGGTGCGCTCCCGCCGACGGAAGTGAGCTGGACACTTCGGGGCGAAATGCGGCCGCCCCGGACCGGTTCCCAGCCCGACGTCTGGCTGCAGCTCGTGGCCTCGGTCACCGTGCCGCTGACCTGCCAGCGCTGCCTCGGCCCGGTGCCGGAGCCGCTGGAGGTGGATCGCTGGTTCCGTTTCGTGGCAGACGAGGCCGCTGCCGAAGCCCAGGACGACGACTGCGACGAAGACCTGCTGGCGCTGGAGCCCCGCCCGGATATGCTGGCGGTGCTGGAAGACGAGCTGTTGATGGCGCTACCGCTGGTGCCCATGCATGAAGTCTGTCCGGAGCCGGTGCTGCTGGCCGATCCGAACCCGTTGCCCGAGGCGCAGGAAGAGCGTCCCAACCCGTTTGCCCAGCTCGCGCGCCTGAAGCCCGGACGCCCGGAGTGAGGGGCGGGCCGGTGGCGGGGTGGACGGGCGGCGCCTTCGGGCTATAATGCTTGGCTTTGCGCCAGTGCCCGTCCGACCTGACCGGGCAGACCTCACCGAAACACAGGAGCCCACCATGGCCGTTCAGCAGAACAAGAAGTCCCCCTCCAAGCGCGGCATGCACCGTTCGCACAACGCCCTGAACGTGCCGGGCATCGCCGTCGAGCCGACCACCGGCGAAATCCACCTGCGCCACCACATCAGCCCCAACGGCTTCTACCGTGGTCGCCAGGTGCTGAAGAACAAGTCCGAAGCCTGATTACAGGGCTGCAGCCAGCGCAGCCGCGCCCGCGCGCGGTCGCTGGTGGTCCGGCAGACACAGGCCCGCATGCCGCATGCGGGTCTTTTTTTTGCAAGGGCGCTCGGGAGCGTCCACTCGGGATGTTGAGATGATCACCGTCGCTGTGGATTGCATGGGTGGAGACATCGGGCCGCAGGTCACGATGCCCGCCTGTGCGGCTTTTCTCGCCAGTCACCCGCAGGCCCGGCTGCTGCTGGTGGGCCAACCCGGGCTCGCCGGCGAATGGCGCCAGCTGGAACGCCACGAGCGGGTGGAATGGGTCACCGCCACCGAGGTGGTGGCCATGGACGACCCGGTGGAGGTGGCACTGCGGCGCAAGAAGGACTCGTCCATGCGGGTGGCCATCGAGCAGGTCAAGAAAGGGCAGGCCCAGGCGGCCGTGTCCGCCGGGAACACCGGCGCCCTGATGGCGATTGCCCGTTATGTGCTCAAGACGCTCGACGGCATCGACCGGCCGGCCATCGCCACCCAGATGCCCAACGCCCGGGGTGGCGCCACCACCATGCTCGACCTCGGCGCCAACGTCGACTGCACGGCCGAGCACCTGCTGCAGTTCGCGGTGATGGGGTCGGCCCTGGTGGCCGCCGCCACCGGCAAGACCGAACCGTCGGTCGGATTGCTCAACGTGGGTGAAGAGGTCATCAAGGGCAGCGAAACCATCAAGAAGGCGGGCCTGCTGCTGCGCCATGCGGCCCAGGCCGGCGACCTGAACTTTGTCGGCAACATCGAAGGCAACGACATCTTCAAGGGCACCACCGACATCGTGGTGTGCGACGGCTTCGTGGGCAATGTGGCGCTGAAGGCCAGCGAAGGCCTGGCCTCCATGATCGGCGGATTCCTGCGGGAGGAGTTTTCCAGCAGCATCTGGCGCAAATTGGCCGCCATCGTGGCCTATCCGGTTCTTTCTTCGTTCAAGAAGCGGGTGGACCACCGGCGTTACAACGGTGCCGCCTTGCTGGGATTGCAGGGTCTGGTGTTCAAGAGCCACGGGTCGGCCGACGCGTTCGCCTTCGAACAGGCGCTGGTGCGCGCTTATGATGCCGCCCACCGCGGCATGCTCGACAACGTCCGCGACCGCATCGCCCGCGCTGCTCCACTGCTCGTTCCGGACTCGGTGCCGGGCGCCCTGAAGAACATCCCGACGATCTGATCGTTCCGGCCGCGCCGGGGCACCCAGGTCCGACCGATCCCTGACACGACTGCAGTCCCATGAACCGTCATTCCCGCATCACCGGAACCGGCAGCAGCCTGCCGCCCCGCCGCCTGACCAATGCCGACATGGTGGAGCTGCTCGCCGCACGCGGCGTGGAGACCAGCGACGACTGGATCGTCGAGCGCACCGGCATCCGGGCGCGCCACTTCGTGGCCGACGGCGTCTTCTCCAGCGACCTGGCCACCGAGGCTGCGCGGCGCGCGCTGGAAGCCGCCGGCATCGACCCGGCATCGATCGACCTGATCATCGTGGCCACGTCCACGCCGGACATGGTGTTCCCGTCCACGGCGGCCATCGTCCAGCACAAGCTCGGCATGGCCGGCTGCCCCGCCTTCGACGTGCAGGCCGTCTGCAGCGGCTTTGTCTATGCCCTCACCGTGGCCGACGCCATGATCCGCAGCGGCTCGGCCAGCAAGGCGCTGGTGATCGGCTCCGAGGTGTTCTCGCGCCTGCTCGACTTCAACGACCGCACCACCTGCGTCCTGTTCGGTGACGGTGCCGGCGCCGTGGTGCTGGAAGCCTCGGACACCCCCGGCATCCTGGCCACCGACCTCCATGCCGATGGCCGCCATGTCGGCATCCTGTGCGTGCCGGGCCATGTGAACGGCGGGCAGATCCTGGGTGATCCGGTGCTCAAGATGGACGGGCAGGCGGTCTTCAAGCTGGCCGTGGGCGTGCTGGAAGAAGCCGCCCGCACCGTGCTGGCCAAGGCCGGTCGCACCGAGGCCGACATCGACTGGCTCATCCCCCACCAGGCCAACATCCGGATCATGCAGAGCACCGCCCGCAAGCTCAAGCTGCCGATGGACAAGGTGGTGGTCACGGTGGACCAGCACGGCAACACGTCCGCTGCCTCCATTCCGCTGGCCCTGGATCACGCCGTGCGGGCGGGTCAGGTCAAGTCCGGTGACACCCTCATGCTGGAAGGTGTGGGCGGCGGTTTCACCTGGGGCGCCGTCCTGGTGGATTTCTGATCCTCCGGGCCCCCGTTTTTCATCTCGCAACACCATGAGTTCATTTGCATTTGTGTTTCCCGGGCAGGGTTCCCAGTCGGTCGGCATGCTGGACGCCTGGGGCGACCACCCGGTGGTCCGCGACACCCTCGCCGAAGCCTCGGAAGCCCTCGGCGAAGACATCGGTCGCCTCATTCATGAAGGCCCGAAGGAAGCCCTGGCCCTGACCACCAACACCCAGCCGGTGATGCTGGTGGCCGGCGTGGCCGCATGGCGCGTCTGGCGGGCCGAGGGCGGCGCCATGCCGGCGGTGATGGCCGGCCATTCGCTGGGCGAGTACACCGCCTGGGTGGCGGCCGGTGCCATGACCCTGGCCCAGGCAGCGCCGCTGGTCCGCTTCCGGGCAGCGGCCATGCAGGCCGCCGTGCCGGTGGGCACCGGGGCCATGGCAGCCATCCTGGGCATGGACGCCGAGCGGGTGCGCGCCGGCTGCGCCGAGGTCCAGGCGTCGTTCGGCGCCGGCAGTGCCGAGGTGGTGGAGGCCGTCAACTTCAACGATCCGGCGCAGACCGTCATTGCCGGCAGCAAGGCTGCGGTGGAGAAGGCCTGCGAGGTGCTCAAGGCAAATGGCGCCAAACGCGCGCTGCCGCTGCCGGTGTCGGCCCCGTTCCACTCCAGCCTCATGAAGCCCGCGGCCGACCAGCTGCGCGACCAGCTGGCCGCCACCGTGCTGGCACCGGCCCTGGTGCCGGTGGTGAACAACATCGATGTGTCGGTCGAGACCGATGCCGATCGCATCCGCGATGCCCTCTACCGCCAGGCCTTCGGCCCGGTGCGCTGGGTGGAGTGCGTGCAGGCCATCAAGGGCCGTGGCGTGACCACCATCGTCGAGTGCGGCCCGGGCAAGGTGCTGGCCGGCATGGTCAAGCGCATCGATGCCGAGCTCAACGGCCTGCCCCTGTTCGATCCGGCCACGCTGGCCGACGTGAAGGCCGCCCTGGCCTGATTTGCGGAGACTGACCCATGACCGACACCACATTCAAGGGGCAGATCGCCCTGGTCACCGGTGCCTCGCGCGGCATCGGCGCCGCCATCGCCCATGAACTCGCGGCCCGTGGCCTGACCGTCATCGGCACGGCCACCACCGAAGACGGCGCTGCCCGCATCGGCGCAGCCCTGGCCACCGTGCCCGGCGCCGGCGCCGGTTCGCGTGGCGCCTGCCTGGACGTCAACGACGCCGCTGCCGCCGAAGCCCTGATCGACACCATCGTCCAGGCCCACGGGGCGCTGCACGTGCTGGTGAACAACGCTGGCATCACCCGCGACACCCTGGCCATGCGCATGAAGGATGCCGACTGGGACGCCGTGCTGGACACTAACCTGAAGGCGGTGTTCCGCATGAGCCGTGCCGTCATGCGGCCCATGATGAAACAGCGCTACGGCCGCATCGTCAGCATCACCAGCGTGGTGGGTGCTTCCGGCAATCCGGGGCAGGCCAACTACGCGGCCGCCAAGGCCGGCGTGGCCGGCATGACCCGCGCCCTGGCCCGGGAGCTGGGCAGCCGCCACATCACCGTCAATTGCGTGGCGCCGGGCTTCATCGAGACCGACATGACGGCCTCCCTGCCCGAAGCGCAGCAGCAGGCCCTGCTGGGCCAGATTCCCCTGGGGCATCTGGGCAAGCCGGCCGACATCGCCCACGCGGTGGCCTATCTGGCCAGTCCGCAGGCGGGGTACATCACCGGTCAGGAACTGCACGTCAACGGCGGCATGTTCATGGCCTGAGCGCGACGGGGCCGAACTCCGCCCGGCCCCCCGGTTCTGGGGAGAACTCCCTAGGCCCGGCTAAAATGGCGGACTGTATTTCAACCAACCCCCAGAGGGACATATGAGCGACATCGAAGCACGCGTCAAGAAAATCATCGCCGAGCAGCTTGGCGTGGAAGAAGGTCAGGTCACCAACGAGAAAGCCTTCGTGGCCGACCTGGGTGCCGACTCGCTCGACACGGTCGAACTGGTGATGGCGCTGGAAGACGAATTCGGCATCGAGATCCCCGACGAAGACGCCGAGAAGATCACGACCGTGCAGAACGCCATCGACTACGCGCTGGCTCACCAGAAGGCCTGACCCCAGCATGAGCCGCCGCCGTGTCGTCGTGACCGGCCTGGGTTGCATCAGCCCCGTGGGCAACACGGTGGCCGATGCCTGGGCCAACCTCCTGGCTGGACAGTCCGGCATCGACCTGATCACCAAGTTCGATGCCTCGAATTTCGCCTGCCGGTTCGCCGGCGAGGTCAAGGGGTTCGATCTGGAGTCCTACATCGGGTCCAAGGAGGCCCGGACCATGGACACCTTCATCCACTACGGCATCGCAGCGGCCCACCAGGCCGTCACCGACGCCGGCCTGCCCACGGGCGAGGCGCTGGATGACGAAACGGCCACGCGCATCGGCTGCATCATCGGCTCGGGCATCGGCGGTCTGCCGCTGATCGAAGACACGCACACCGAGCTGACCAACCGCGGTCCGCGCCGCATCTCCCCGTTCTTTGTGCCGGCCTCGATCATCAACATGATCTCGGGCCACGTGTCCATGCGGTTCGGCTTCAAGGGGCCCAACCTGGCGGTGGTCACGGCGTGCACCACCGGGCTGCACTGCATCGGCGAAGCGGCCCGCAAGATCGAATACGGCGATGCCGACGTGGTGGTGGCCGGCGGTGCCGAAGCCACGGTCTCGCCGTTGGGCATCGGCGGTTTTGCCGCCATGCGGGCGCTGTCGACCCGCAACGACGACCCCAAGACCGCCTCCCGCCCCTGGGACAAGGACCGCGACGGCTTCGTGCTGGGCGAAGGTGCCGGGGTGCTGGTGCTCGAAGAATACGAGCATGCCAAGGCCCGTGGTGCGCGCATCTATGCGGAGCTGGTGGGTTACGGCATGAGCGCCGACGCCGGCCACATGACGGCACCCAACATGGACGGCCCGCGCCGCGCCATGGTGAACGCCCTGCGCAACGGCGGCGTCAACGCCGACGAGGTCAACTACCTCAACGCGCACGGCACCTCCACCCCGCTGGGCGACGCCAACGAGACGCAGGCGATCAAGGCGGCGCTCGGTGAGCACGCGCGAAACATCGTGGTGAGCTCGACCAAGTCCATGACCGGGCATCTGCTCGGCGGTGCCGGCGGCATCGAAAGCGTGTTCACCGTGATGGCGGTGCACGACCAGAAGATCCCGCCGACCATCAACATCTTCAACCAGGACCCCGAGTGCGACCTGGACTACTGCGCCAACACCGCGCGCGACGCCCGCATCGACGTTGCCGTGAAGAACAACTTCGGCTTCGGCGGCACGAACGGCACCCTGGTGTTCCGCCGCATCTGAACCCGACGGTCTGACGCTCCATGCACAACGCCCCACCCGTGGACTACCCGGTGGGGCGTTGTCTTTGGTGGGCCCCGGTGCTGTTGCTGCCCGGTGCAACCCTGGCCGGGCTGGCGCTGGACCGGATCTTTCATGTGGCAGCCGACATCGGTGCAACGGGCGCCCCGGCGCTGCTGGTGCTGTCGGCGCAGTTGGTGCTGTTGTTCGCCAGCCTGATCTGGGGTGTGTTCGCCTGGCGGCAGTGGCGCCACCAGGCTTCGGGTCGGCTGCGCTGGATGCCCGATCCGGCCGACCCTCCCGGCTGGGGCTGGTTCTGGTGCGAGGCGGGGGCGTCGCTGCCTTGTGCCGTGCGCGGCGTCATCGACCTGCGTTTCGCCTGGCTGGTCCGGCTGGGCGGGCAGGGCTGGACCCGCTGGGTCTGGCTGAGCGAATCCAGCGACCCGGTGCACTGGCTGGACCTTCGAAGAGCGGTGTGGGCATCTCGGGGAAACCCTGAGATCCTTGACCGTTCGGTTATATTCCCGCGCGCATGACACCGGAAGAACACACCGCCCCGCCCCCACCTGACAGCGACGTCATGCTGGTGCAGCGCACCCTGGCGGGCGAGCAGCGCGCCTTCGAATTGCTGGTCATCAAATACCAGCGCCGCGTCGAGCGACTCATCGGTCGCATGGTCCGTGACGTGGACCTGGTGGAAGACATCGCCCAGGAGACCTTCATCCGGGCCTACCGGGCGCTGGCCCAGTTCCGGGGCGATGCCCAGTTCTACACCTGGCTCTACCGGATCGCGGTCAACACGGCCAAGAAACAACTGCTTGAGCTGAAACGTGACCCGTTGGTTTTCTCGTCCCAGCTCAAATCCGGCGACGACGATGAAACTTCCGGCGGCGAACGCGAACAAAACCTGGGAATGGCCGACACCGAGACGCCCGATGCGGTGCTGGCCAGCAAGGAGATTGCCGAGGCGGTGAACGCCGTCATGGAGTCGCTGCCGGAAGAGTTGCGAATGGCCATCACCCTGCGGGAGATCGAGGGCATGAGTTACGAAGAGATCGCAGAAGCGCTGGATTGCCCGATCGGCACCGTTCGATCCCGCATCTTCCGTGCTCGAGAGGCCATTTCCGGGCGAATCAAGCCCATGCTGGAACGTCAGGGGGGCAAACGCTGGTGACAGCGGGCCCACTCTGCCGAGGGACACACGATGAATGCAACCCAACCCACCCCCGACCGATCCGATGCCGTCTCCGGTCGGTTCGAGAGCTTGTCGGCCCTGACCGACTCCTGCGCCGACGAACTGGAGCTGGAGCGGCTGTTGTCGGATCTGGATGACGACACCGCCGAAGCGGCCGACACCTTGCAGCGTTACCAGCTGATCGGCGATGTTCTGCGTGGCTCGGTGCCCTCCGGGCGGGTCGGCAGCGATCCGCTCCAGTTTCTGGACCGTGTCCGCGCGGGTCTGGCCGACGAACAGCTCCGCCCGCAACCCCAGCTCGCCCTGCGGCCGGCGGTGGCCCCGGTGCAGGTGTCTGCTGCAGCCGCCAACGACAGCGTGTTCCGCTGGAAGCTGGCCGCCGGTTTTGCCTCGCTGGCGGCCGTCATGGCGGTCAGCTGGAGCCTGATGGGCGTCGGCGCCCCGGGCACCCTGCCTGCTGGCGCGTCCCCGGTGCTGGTCCAGGCGCCGGCAGGGAGTACGGCCGATGCCGATCCGCCCGAGGCGGTTCTGGTCATGACGCCGCAAGGCGCCGTGGTCCGCGATCCGCAGCTCGAGCAGCTGCTCAACGAGCACCGCCAGTTCGGCGGCATGACGGCACTGCAGGCCCCCACCGGGTTCCTGCGCAACGCGACCTACGACAACCAGGGGCGTTGATTGGCCATGTCCCAGATTCCCGTGACTTCGATCCGACGCCGCCCGACCGCCTGCGCCCCGGCGCGGCGCCTGCGGGTGTCCGTTGAATGGCGGCGCTGGGTGGCGGCAGCCGTCACCGCGGTGGCCGCCAGTGCCGTGGCTCCCGCCTGGGCAGAAAGCCCGGCCGGTGCATCGCAGGCGCCGGCCCGCACCATCAACGAATGGCTGACCCGCATGCACGAGGCCTCGCGTCTGCGGGCCTACACCGGCACCCTGGTCGTGACGGCCGGCACCTCGATGTCGGCGTCCAAGATCTGGCATGTGTGCGACGGCACGCGGCAGATGGAGCGGGTCGACACGCTGACTGGCGAGCCGCGCACCACCCTGCGCCGCGACAACGAGGTGATCACCTTCATTCCGGAATCCCGCACGGCCGTGGTCGAGAAGCGCGAGTCGCTGGGGCTGTTCCCCGATCTGCTGCGCACGCCGGACAACCTGATCCCGGGTTTTTATTCGGTGCGCGAGCTGGGGCATCAGCGTGTTGCAGGCCACCTGGCCGACATGGTCGAGATCCTGCCCAAGGACGATCTGCGGTTTGGTTATCGCATCTGGTCGGAGCAGGGCAGCGGTCTGGTGGTCAAGCTGCAGACGCTCGGTCCGCAGGGGTCGGTGCTGGAGCAGGTGGCGTTCACCGAGCTCCAGATGGACGCACCGGTCAGCATGGACAAGCTGGCCGCCACCATGAAGGACACCCGTGGTTACGAGGTGGTCAAGCCGGCACTGCGCAAGACCACGGCGGAAGCCCAGGGCTGGCGACTCAAGGAGCCGGTGCCCGGCTTTGCTTCCATGAGCTGCCATGTGCGCGACCCCGATGCTTCGGGCAAACCGTCGCCGGGCTCCATGCAGTGGGTGTTTTCCGACGGGCTGGCTTCGGTCTCCCTGTTCGTCGAACCCTATGACCCGCGCCAGCATGTGCAGGAAAAAGCCGCTGCCATGGGTGCCACCCAGTCGGTCAGCCGGCGCATCGGCGAATACTGGGTCACGGCGCTGGGGGAAGTGCCCCGCGCGACACTCAAGCGGTTCACCCGATCGCTGGAACGCGCCCGTCCCTGACCGGACCGCTCCCGAGTTGCCTGCAGGCGGCCATTCGCCTGCGCACACACCAAGAGGAAGTCGATGAAGCTGCCTGAACGTCGTTCTGCACGTACCCTGTTGCCCGCCTTGCTGGCCACGGCCATCCTGTCGGCGGGTGGCGCCGCCGCACTGCTGCACCACACACCGGTGCAGGCGCAGGGCGCCGTGGTGCGCGGTCTGCCCGATTTCACCGAGCTGGTCGACATGGTCGGCCCTTCGGTGGTCAACATCCGCACGCTGGAGCGGCGCGATCCGTCGGCCGGCAGCGGCAGCCCGGACGAGCAGATGCTGGAATTCTTCCGCCGCTTCGGCATTCCGGTTCCGCCGGGAGCCGCGCCGCGTGGACCCCGCCAGGGTCAAGGGCCTCAGGAAGAGCGCCCGCGCGGAGTGGGCTCCGGCTTCGTCCTCAGTGCGGACGGACTCATCATGACCAACGCACACGTGGTGGACGGCGCCGACGAACTCATCGTCACCCTGCCGGACAAGCGCGAGTACAAGGCCCGTGTCGTCGGTGCCGACAAGCGGACCGACGTGGCCGTCGTCAAGATCGAGGCCACCGGCCTGTCGCCGGTGAAGATCGGCGACGTCAACCGCCTGAAGGTCGGCGAATGGGTGATGGCCATCGGCTCGCCGTTCGGCCTGGAGAACACGGTCACCGCAGGCATCGTCAGTGCCAAGCAGCGCGACACCGGCGATTTCCTGCCCTTCATCCAGACCGACGTGGCCATCAACCCCGGCAACTCCGGCGGCCCGCTGATCAACATGCGCGGCGAGGTGGTGGGCATCAACAGCCAGATCTATTCGCGGTCGGGCGGCTTCCAGGGCATTTCGTTCGCGATCCCGATCGACGAGGCGGTCCGGGTGTCGGACCAGCTCAAGGCCACCGGGCGTGTCACCCGTGGCCGCATCGGCGTGCAGATCGATCAGGTCAGCAAGGAAGTGGCCGAATCGCTGGGTCTTGGTCAGCCCAAGGGTGCGCTGGTGCGCGGCGTCGAGCCGGATTCGCCGGCGGCCAAGGCCGGCATCGAGCCGGGCGACATCATCCTGAAGTTCGATGGCAAGGAGGTCGAGAAATCGGTCGATCTGCCCCGCATGGTCGGCAACACCAAGCCGGGCAACCGCAGCAGCGTGACCGTTCTGCGGCGCGGCAACCAGCGCGACCTGTCCATCACCGTCGCAGAGCTCGAACCCGACCGGCCCGAGACGCGCGCAGCGGCACCGGAACCCAAGGCCGCCCCGGTCACCCCCGCGCTGCAGAACCTCGGTCTGGCCCTGGCCGAGCTCACCCCTGCAGAACGCAAGGAGCTGTCGCTCAAAGGTGGCGTCCGCATCGCGTCCGCCGATGGCGCAGCGGCCAGGGCCGGTCTGCGCGAAGGCGACGTGATCCTGGCCATCGGCAACACCGAAGTGGGGTCGGCCAAGGAGGTGGAAGCGGTGATCGCGCGGACCGACCGGTCGCGTCCGGTGACGGTGCTGTTCCGGCGCGGTGACTGGGCCCAGTACGCCGTGATCCGGCCCCAGCGCTGACACCGGTTTCCGGCCTCCAATAACCCCGGGGGCCGTCCGGTTTTGCCGGGCATCCGGGGTGTGGTGGCCGATTTGCGACACCCCGGCTGGACGGTCTGTCGACCCGAAAATCGAAGAAAGTTGGTGAACACTGACAAATTGGCCGGATGGCCGGCCGATTATCGATAAAATCGGCCGCCATTGCAGCCGATTGTGTCGATACCTTGACCCGGACCTTCATCATGTGGAAGGCCGGACGGGTGTCCACCGATCATCCACAGCAGCTGTTCCGGGTCGAGCCCAAATCTGTGGATAAGCTGTAGATAAAATGCCCTGTTGCTGCCCTGCGACAAGGCGCTGCGAGGGGTTGGCGGGTGTGCGCCACGGGCTTTTTGCCTACAATGAAACCCCAACTATCGCAGTTGCCATTGATTGTTGGTTACGGGCGCGTCAGCAGCTGACGCGCCCTTTTTTATGTCCTTGGCGAACGTCGATGTCCCTGCCCGGCGTCCGCTGCACGAGTGCCCGTTTGATCCGATGAACCACATCCGCAACTTCTCCATCATTGCGCACATCGACCATGGCAAGTCCACGCTGGCCGACCGCATCATCTCTCGCTGCGGAGGCCTCTCCGACCGCGAGATGAGCGAGCAGGTGCTGGACTCGATGGACATCGAGAAAGAGCGCGGCATCACCATCAAGGCCCAGACGGCTGCGCTGCAGTACAAGGCGCGTGACGGGAAGGTCTACAACCTGAACCTGATCGACACCCCCGGCCACGTCGACTTCTCGTACGAGGTCAGCCGATCGCTGAGTGCCTGCGAGGGCGCGCTGCTGGTGGTCGACGCCAGTCAGGGTGTGGAGGCCCAGACCGTGGCCAACTGCTACACCGCCCTGGACCTGGGGGTGGAGGTGGTGCCGGTGCTCAACAAAATGGATCTGCCCAACGCCGATCCGGACAATGCCAAGGCCGAGATCGAGGACGTGATCGGCATCGACGCCACCGACGCCATTCCCTGCTCCGCCAAGACCGGCATGGGTGTGGAAGACATCCTGGAAGCGGTGGTGGCGCGCATACCCGCGCCCAAGGGCAATCCGGATGCACCGCTGCGCGCCATGATCGTCGACAGCTGGTTCGACACCTACGTGGGTGTGGTGATGCTGGTGCGTGTGGTCGACGGGCGCCTCCAGAAGGGCGAGCGCTTCAAGATGATGGCCACCAACACGGTCTACAACGCCGACAACCTCGGCGTCTTCACGCCGGCCAACCAGCCGCGCGATTCGCTGGAGGCGGGCGAGGTGGGCTACATCATTGCCGGCATCAAGGAACTGCAGGCGGCCAAGGTGGGCGACACCATCACGCTGGAAAAGAAGCTGCCCAACAACCTGGGCCCGGCCACCGAAGCGCTGCCCGGTTTCAAGGAGGTTCAGCCCCAGGTGTTTGCCGGCCTGTACCCGACCGAGGCCAGCGAGTACGACGCCCTGCGCGACGCGCTGGAAAAGCTCAAGCTCAACGACGCCGCACTGCACTACGAGCCCGAGGTGTCGCAGGCGCTGGGCTTCGGCTTCCGCTGCGGTTTTCTGGGGCTGCTGCACATGGAGATCGTGCAGGAGCGGCTTGAGCGGGAATTCGATCAGGACCTCATCACCACGGCGCCCAGCGTGGTATACCAAGTGGTGCGCGGCGACGGCGAGGTGCTGATGGTGGAGAACCCCTCCAAGATGCCCGAGCAGGGCCGCATCGAGGAGATCCGCGAGCCGATCGTCACGGTGCACCTCTACATGCCGCAGGAGTATGTGGGTGCCGTCATGACGCTGGCCAACCAGAAGCGCGGCATGCAGATCAACATGGCCTACCACGGCAAGCAGGTCATGCTGACCTACGACATGCCGCTGGGCGAGATCGTGCTGGACTTCTTCGACAAGCTCAAGAGCGTGAGCCGCGGCTACGCCTCCATGGACTACGAGTTCAAGGAGTACCGGCCCTCCGATGTGGTCAAGGTGGACATCCTGCTCAACGGCGAGAAGGTCGATGCGCTGTCCATCATCGTGCACCGCAGCCAGTCCCAGTACCGGGGCCGTGCCGTGGCCGCGAAGATGCGCGAGATCATCAGCCGCCAGCAGTTCGACGTGGCCATCCAGGCGGCCATCGGCGGCAACGTGATTGCCCGCGAGACCATCAAGGCGCTGCGCAAGAACGTGCTGGCAAAATGCTACGGCGGCGACATCACCCGCAAGCGCAAGCTCCTCGAGAAACAGAAGGCAGGCAAGAAACGCATGAAACAGATCGGCTCGGTCGAGGTGCCCCAGGAAGCCTTTCTGGCCATCCTGCAGGTGGAAGAGTGATGCAGGCCGCCATGGGAACGCTCACGGCGGTGGTGCTGGCCGCATTCGTCGGTTATGCGGGTGCCTGGTACAGCGGCGCGGTCGAGGGCAACTTCGCCCTGCTGCTCATGCTGGCCACGCTGGTCACCGGCCTGTACTGGCTGGCCGAACGGCTGTATTTCCTGCCGGCACGCAAGAAGGCAGCCCAGCAGCTGGTCGACGAGCAGCAGCAACGGCAGCAGGCGCTGGCCGCGCAGGGTTTCGGCCAGGCCGACGCCGGCCTGGAGGCCGCCCGGCAGAAGCTGCTGGCCCAGCCCTGGTGGCTGGACTGGACCGCCGGCCTGTTCCCGGTGATCCTGGCGGTTTTCATCCTGCGCTCGTTCCTGTTCGAGCCGTTCAAGATCCCCTCGGGCTCCATGATTCCCACCCTGCGGGTGGGTGACCTGATCCTGGTCAGCAAGTACCACTATGGCGTGCGGCTGCCGGTGTTCAACACCAAGATCCTCGACAACCATTCCCCCGAGCGCGGCGACGTGATGGTGTTCCGCTACCCGCCCCAGCCCAGCCTGGACTACATCAAGCGGGTGGTCGGTCTGCCGGGTGACGAGGTGGCCTACCTCAACAAGAAGCTCACCATCAATGGCCAGCCGGTGCCGCGCGTGGCCGAACCCGACTTCCTGGACCGCGACACCATGCGTTTCTCGCGCCAGTTCCGCGAGACGGTGGGCGACAGGACCTACTCGACCCTGAACGATGACGACCGGCCGGCGTTTGTGCCGGGTGCCACCGAGTTTCCGTTCAACGATGGCTGCCGCTACACCGTCGAAGGCGTGACCTGCAAGGTGCCTCCGGGTCACTATTTCATGATGGGCGACAATCGCGACAATTCGCTGGATTCGCGTTTCTGGGGCTTCGTCCCCGAGGCGAACATCGTGGGCAAGGCGTTCTTCGTCTGGATGAATTTCAGCGATCCCGGACGCATCGGTCGGTTCGAGTGACACACATCGAGGGAGCTGCAAGCATGTACGCGCAACATCGCCAATCGCATCGTCGGCCAACGGTCGTGCGCCAGCGTGGTCTGACCTTCGTCGGGCTGCTGGTGGTCGGCATCCTGGTGGCCATGGCCGCACTGGTCGTGGCCCAGGTGTTCCCGACCTACATCGAATACCTGGCGGTCCAGAAGGCATCGGTGAAGGCCGCTCAGGGCGGTACCGTGGCCGAAGTGCGCACCCTGTTCGACAAGGCCGCGGCCATCGACAACATCTCCTCGGTGCGCGGCGCCGACCTGAATGTGACCAAGGCGGGCAATGCGGTGGTGGTGAGCTTCTCGTACAGCAAGGAGATCCACCTCGCCGGTCCGGCCTGGCTGGTCATGAAGTACGAAGGCTCCTCGCGTTGATCCGTCAGCCTGTCCACCACCCCCGCTGTGCCGGGGGAGCGTCGTGAGTCCCGAACTGGTCGTGTTGCAGCAGAAGCTGCAGCACCGTTTCAACAACCCCCGCCTGCTCGAGCGGGCGATGACGCACCGCAGCTTCAGCGCGGACCACAACGAACGGCTGGAATTCCTGGGCGATTCGGTGCTCAACCTGGCGGTGGCTGGTCTGCTCTTCGAGAAGCTGGCCACCCTGCCCGAAGGCGACCTCTCCCGCATCCGCGCCCATCTGGTCAAGCAGGACACGCTGTTCCAGCTGGCCACGGTGCTGGGCCTGGCGCAAGGCCTCCGGCTGGGCGATGGCGAGAAGCGGTCGGGCGGGCACAAACGCCCGTCCATCCTGGCCGATGCGCTGGAAGCCATCATCGGTGCCGTGCACCTGGATGCCGGTTTCCCGGTGGCCGAAGCGCTGGTCCGCCGCCTCTACAGCGGTGTCGAGCTCGACGCCCGGATGACCTCGCTCGGCAAGGACCCCAAGACCGAATTGCAGGAGTGGTTGCAGGCGCGCAAAATGCCGCTGCCCGCCTACCGGGTGGTTGCCATCACCGGCGAAGCCCACCAGCAGACCTTCGATGTGGAATGCGCGGTGCCCCAGGCCGGCATCAGCGAACGCGGCATCGGCGCCTCGCGCCGGGCAGGCGAACAGGCGGCGGCGGCAGCCGTCATGCAACGACTCCAGGCGCCCGCGCCTTCCACCTCCACCTGACCCCATGGCCAAGACCCCGCCACCTCCCCAGCCGACCCAGGACCTGGACGCCATGCTGGCCCGCGCGCTGGGCAAATCGGCGCCAGCGGGCACGCCCGCCGACGCCGACCCGGCGGCTACCGAAGCCGATGCCCCAGCGGCTGATGCTGTCGAACCGGTGGACCCGGCCGAGCAGCGCTGCGGCTATGTGGCCATCGTCGGCAAGCCCAACGTGGGCAAGTCCACGCTGCTCAATGCGCTGGTGGGCCAGAAGGTCAGCATCACATCGCGCAAGGCCCAGACCACCCGGCACCGCATCACCGGCATGCGCACCGAGGGCGCCACCCAGTTCGTCTTTGTCGACACCCCGGGCTTCCAGACCCGCCATGGCAACGCACTGAACCGCGCCCTCAACAAGACGGTGCTGGGCGCCGTGGCCGACATGGACCTGATCCTCTTCGTGGTGGAGGCCGGGCGTTTCAACCTGGCCGATGCCAAGGTGCTGGACCTGCTGCCCAAGGGCGTGCCGGTCATGTTGCTGGCCAACAAGTTCGACCTGCTGCACCGCCGGGGCGAACTGGCCCCCTGGCTGCGCTCCATGCAGGACCGCCACCCGTTTGCCGAATACGTGCCGATGTCGGCCAAGACCCCGCGCGATGTGCAGCGCCTGCTCGGCATCTGCGAGAAGTACCTGCCGCAGCAGCCCTGGATGTTCGACCCCGACGAACTCACCGACCGCAGCGAACGCTTCATGGCCAGCGAGATGGTGCGCGAGAAGCTGTTCCGCCTGACCGGCGACGAGCTGCCCTACACCTCCACCGTGGTCATCGACAAGTTCGAGGAAGAGGGCGCGCTGAAACGCATCGCGGCCACCATCGTGGTCGAGCGCGAAGGCCACAAGGGCATGGTCATCGGCGAGAAGGGCGAGAAGCTCAAGCGCATCGGTACCGAAGCCCGGCAGGAGCTGGAAAAGCTCTGGGACTGCAAGGTGTTCCTGGAGCTGTGGGTGAAGGTCCGCTCGGGCTGGGCCGACGACGACGCGCGCGTGCGCTCCTTCGGCTACGAGTGATGAGCAAACGGGCGCACGAAGAACCCGCGTTCGTCCTGCACCGCTACGACTGGAGCGAGTCCAGCCTCATCCTGGAGGTGTTCACCCGCCACCACGGCCGCATCGCTCTTGTGGCCAAGGGCGTCAAGCGGCCCACCTCGCAGTTCCGGCCGGTGCTGCTGCCGCTGCAGCCGCTGGCCTTGTCCTGGTCGGGTGATGCCGAGGTGCGCACCCTCAAGTCCGCCCAGTGGCAGGGTGGTCATGTCATGCCCACCGGCGACGGCCTGCTGGCGGGCAGTTACCTGAACGAACTGCTGCTCAAGCTGCTGGCCCGCGAAGATCCGCATCCGCGTCTGTTCGATCTGTATGCCATGGCGGTGCAGCTGCTGGCCGAGCGGGGCGGCGAGCTGCAGCCGCTGGTGGTGCGGTCGTTCGAGCTGCTGGTGCTGCGCTCCATCGGTCTGCTGCCCGACCTCTCCTGCGAGGGCAGCAGCCTGGCGCCGCTCGATCCGCAGCAACGCTATGTGCTGCTGACCGAAGGCGGATTGCGGCAGGCCCACGACGACGATGCCCACGCCCTGCGGGGTGATCAGTGGGGCGCGCTGCAGGTCGCCCTGGACGCGCCGGCGCCCTTGCTGCCGACCTTGCGCGCAGCGGCCGAGCTGCATCAGACCCTGCGCATTCCGCTGCGCAACCTGCTGCACTACCATGGCAATGTGCGGGTGTTCGGCACTCGCCAGCTCATGCTCGATGTTCAGGCGCTGAGCCGGCGCCATCCGCCCGGCCATCCGTCCGACCGTCCCCCCGTGCCGGCTTCCGAATCCCCCGACTCCCCCGAACTCCGATGAACCGCTCCCATCCGCGCACCGCCTTGTCGGTCAATGTGAACAAGGTGGCCCTGGTGCGCAACACGCGCCATCTCGGCATTCCGTCGGTCACCCGGGCGGCGGTCCTGTGCCTGCAGGCCGGTGCCCAGGGCATCACCTTGCACCCCCGGCCGGACCAGCGCCACATCCGCACCCACGACGTGCACGAGCTCGCTGCCCTGCTCAAGGCATGGCCCGACCGCGAATACAACATCGAGGGCAACCCGTTCCACAACCTCATGCCCTTCGTGCGCGAGCTGCGGCCCCACCAGGTGACCTTCGTGCCCGACAGCGAGGGGCAGTTCACCAGCGACCACGGTTGGCGCTTTCCCGACGATGCCGAGCGGCTGCGGCCCCTGGTGACCGAGTGCCGCGAGCTGGGCGTCCGGGTCAGCCTGTTCATGGACGCCGATGCGTCGGCCATGGTCCATGCCAGGGCCGTGGGCGCCGACCGGGTCGAGCTCTACACCGAGCCCTACGCCGCGGCCTTCGGCACGCCGCAGCAGGCGGCGCAGCTCGAACGCTTCCGGGCTGCCGCCCAGGCTGCGCTGGACGCCGGGCTGGGCGTCAACGCCGGCCACGATCTGAACCGCGACAACCTCACGCCGTTCCTGCGCACCGTGCCGGGCGTGAGCGAGGTGTCCATCGGTCACGCGCTGATGGCCGATGCGCTCGAGCTGGGTTACGGCGCCACCGTGGCCGCCTACCTGGGCTGCATCGAGCAGGCCCACGGCTGAGCGCAGCGCATGATCTACGGCATCGGCACCGACGTCTGCGACATCCGCCGCATCGAGGCCACGCTGCAGCGGCAGGGCGACCGCTTCGCCCGCAAGGTGCTGGGTGAGGCCGAACTGGCGGTCTGGCAGGCCCGGTCGGCGCGCTGGCCCCGGCGCGGCCTGAGCTACCTCGCGACCCGTTTCTCGGCCAAGGAGGCGTTCTCCAAGGCCATCGGCCTGGGCATGCGCATGCCCATGAGCTGGCGGCGCTGCGAGATCCTCAACCACCCCGGCGGCCAACCCTACATCCGTCTGCACGGCGACTTGCTGGAATGGTTCGACGCGCGCCGGCTGAAAGTCCATGTCACGGTTTCGGACGAAGCCGACCATGCCGCCAGTTTCGTCGTCGTCGAAATCCTTCCACCCACCGACAACACCCTGGTCCCATGAGCCACCACGCCCCTCTCGTCATCGACGTCGCCGGTCACCGGCTGACCCCGGCCGACCGCCGCCGCCTCAGCCACCCGCTGGTGGGGGGCGTGATCCTGTTCGGCCGCAACTGGAAAGACCGGGCGCAGCTGACCCGCCTGTGCGCGCAGATCAAGGCGGTGCGGCGGGACCTGCTGATCGCGGTCGACCACGAGGGTGGCCGGGTCCAGCGTTTCCGCACCGACGGTTTTACCCACCTGCCGCCCATGGCGGCGCTCGGTCGCGCCTGGCTGTCGGGCGGCGACGCCGCGTCAGCGCTGGTTGCGTGCAATGCGGCCACCGCCGCCGGCCATGTGCTGGCGGCCGAGCTGCGGGCCTGCGGTGTCGATCTGAGCTTTGCGCCGGTGCTCGACCTGGACCACGGCGGCAGCAGCGTCATCGGCGATCGGGCTTTCGGACGCGACCCGCACATGGTCACGGTGCTGGCCCAGGCCCTGGTCCATGGCATGCGGCAGGCCGGCATGGCCCACTGCGGCAAGCACTTTCCGGGACATGGTTTCGTCCGTGCCGACTCGCACCTGGACATTCCGGTCGACCGCCGCTCGCTCAAGGCCATCCTGGCGGACGATGCTGCGCCCTACGGCTGGTTGTCGGCCAGCCTGTCGGCGGTGATGCCGGCGCACGTCATCTACCCGCGGGTGGACAGCCGGCCCGCCGGCTTTTCGACCCGCTGGCTGCAGGAGGTGCTGCGCCAGCGCCTGGGCTTCACCGGTGCGGTGTTCAGCGACGACCTCAGCATGGCCGCCGCCCGGGTGATCGAGGGCCGTGCGGTCGACTTCACCGAAGCCTCGCTGGCCGCGCTCGACGCGGGCTGCGACATGGTGCTGCTGTGCAACCAGTCCGTCGAGGACGGGGGGGCGCCGATCGATGCCGCCATCGAGGCGCTGTCGCAGGCGGCTCTGGAGGGGCGCTGGCAGCCGCGCGACGCCAGCGAGGAACGCCGCCGGGCCCTGCTGCCGTCGGGTCCGGCCACGCCGTGGGATGCGCTCATGGTGGACCCCCGGTACATCCAGGCGCTCACCCTGCTGGACGGACTGCCGGGTTGAAGGTTCGGGCTCAGCCGTCGAGGCCGAGCCGGTCGAGCAGGTCGGCCACCAGCTCCAGGCGCAGCAGCGGGTTGTCCAGCGACATCAGCCGCTGCTTCAGCTCGGGCGGCGCCGGCAACAGTTCGGCCCAGCGGTTGGCGACCCAGCCGCAGTCGTTCCAGCGGTAGGGCTCCTGCAGCGGCAGCTGGGCCAGCACTTCCGGCTGCCGCTCCCGCAGGTTCATGAGCAGCTGCTGAAGCCGGTTGCGGGCGCCGTCCAGGTGGTCGGGCACCGGCACCTCGGGTTCCGGGGCGTCGAGCGTGACGTCTGCCACCCACAGGCCGTGCGGCAGCTGCTGGCGCCGGTCGATCTTGAAGCGCTGCATGCCCTGACAACGGATCATCAGCAGACCGGGCTGCGGCTTGTCCAGCGAATCGATGCGGGCCAGCACGCCGACCGGATGGAAGCTTTCCTTGGCGAAGGCCGGGCTGTCGCCGCCGGCCTGCCGGTCCACCTTGCGCACCTCGTCCCCTTCGCTCAGGCAGACGATACCGAAGGGAGCACCGGCCCGGTGGCAGCGGCCGATCATGTCGAGGTAACGGACCTCGAAGATGCGCAGCGGCATCCAGCCGCCCGGGAACAGGACGGTGTTGAGCGGGAACAGGGGCAGCTGCGTCAGGGTCAGCGGCCCGGTCGACGACCCGGAGGTCAATCGTTCACCACGGCATCGGCGCTCTGGCGCTGCATCATGGCCAGCAGGTTGGCCATGGTGCCGCGCAGTTCGCGGCGGTCGCAGATGAAGTCGACCGCACCTTTGGTCTGCAGGAACTCGGCCCGCTGGAAACCTTCGGGCAGCTTCACCCGTACCGTGTTCTCGATCACGCGGGGGCCGGCAAAGCCGATCAGGGCCTTGGGCTCGGCAATGACCACGTCGCCCACGAAGGCAAAACCGGCGCTCACCCCGCCCATGGTCGGGTCGGTCAGCACGCTGATATAGGGCAGGCCTTTCTTGGCCAGCCGGGTCAGGGCTGCATTGGTCTTGGCCATCTGCATGAGCGAGAGCAGGCCTTCCTGCATGCGGGCGCCGCCGGTGGCGGTGAAGCACACGAAGGGCACCTTCTGGGCGATGGCTTCCTCGACGCCGCGCACGAAGCGCTCGCCGACCACCGAGCCCATCGAGCCCCCCATGAAATCGAACTCGAAGCACGCGACCACCAGGCTGATGCCGTGCACCGCACCGCCCATGACGATCAGGGCGTCGGTCTCGCCGGTGTTCTCCAGGGCTTCCTTCAGGCGCTCGGGGTACTTGCGGCTGTCCTTGAACTTCAGGGCGTCAACCGGCAGCACCTCCTGCGCGATCTCGTAGCGGCCCTCGGCGTCCAGGAAGGCGTTGAGCCGGGCCCGTGCGCCGATGCGGTGGTGGTGGCTGCAGTGCGGGCAGACGTTCTGGTTCTTTTCGAGGTCGTTCTTGTAGAGCACCGCCTCGCAGCTGGGGCACTTGACCCACAGGCCCTCGGGCACGCTGCGCCGCTCGGTGGGATCGGTCGGGGTGATCTTCGGGGGCAGCAGTTTTTCAAGCCAGGACATGGATGTCTCTCCTTCAACGACGGCGAAATTAAACCACGGTGGTCGGCGGGCGCCGCTCAGGCGTCCAGCGCCTGCCGGATGGTGCCGAGGAATCCCGCAGCGGTGGACACGACCCGGTCGCGCGGCTCGTTCTCGATCAGCTGGATCAGCCGGCTGCCGATGACCACGGCATCGCTGGTGCGACCGATGGCACGCGCGGTGTCGGCGTCGCGGATGCCGAAGCCCACCCCCACCGGGATGCTCACATGGGCGCGGATGCGCGGCAGCATGGCCTCGACCTGCGACACATCCAGCGTGCCGGCGCCGGTCACGCCCTTGAGCGACACGTAATACACATAGCCGCTGGCCACCCGGGCCACCTCGGCCATGCGCTCGTCGGTGGAGGTCGGGGCCAGCAGGAAGATCAGGTCCATGCCGTGGCTGCGCAGCGCCTGCGCGAACTCGGTGCATTCCTCGGGCGGGTAGTCCACCACCAGCACGCCGTCCACGCCGGCCGTGGCGGCATCGCGCACGAAAGCACCGGCGCCTTGCACCTGGTCGTAGCGTTCGATCGGATTGGCATAGCCCATCAGCACCACCGGGGTGGTGGTGTCGCGCTGGCGGAAGGTGGTCACCATGGCCAGCACCTCGCGCAGGCCGATGCCGGCGGCCAGTGCGCGGTCGCCCGCCTTCTGGATCACCGGACCGTCGGCCGACGGATCGGAGAACGGCACGCCCAGCTCGATCACGTCGGCGCCGGCGTCGGCCATGCCCCACATGAGTTCGGGCGTGATGTCGGGCTGCGGAAAGCCGGCGGTCACGAAGGGGATGAGGGCCTTGCGGCCCTGTTCGCGCAGGCGGGCGAAGGTGGCGTCGATGCGGCTCATCGCTTCACCTCCACCACGGCTTCGCCACCCTTGACCGACTGGCCGCGGCAGCTGGGTCGGCAATAGAAGTCGGCCTGGGACAGGTCGGCCACGGTGCCGATGTCCTTGTCGCCCCGACCCGAGAGGTTGACCAGCAGCGACTGGTCGGGCCGCATGCTGCGCGCCATCTTCATGGCGTACGCAATGGCGTGGCTCGACTCCAGCGCCGGGATGATGCCCTCGGTACGGCACAGGTAGTGGAAGGCCTCGAGCGCCTCGGTGTCGGTGATGCCGACGTACTCGGCGCGGCCGATGTCCTTGAGGAAGGCGTGCTCCGGGCCCACGCCGGGGTAGTCCAGGCCGGCGCTCACGCTGTGGGTCTCGGTGACCTGGCCGTTGTGGTCCTGCAGCACATAGGTGCGGTTGCCGTGCAGCACGCCCGGCGTGCCCTTCTGCAGCGAGGCCGAATGCTTGCCGCTGTCCAGCCCTTCGCCGGCCGCCTCGACACCGATCAGGCGCGTCTGCGGGAACGGGATGTAGGGGTGGAAGATGCCCATGGCGTTGCTGCCGCCGCCCACGCAGGCCAGCACCGCATCGGGCTGGTCGCCGGCGCAGCCGGCCTCACGCAGCATCTGGGGCATCTGCACGATGCATTCCTGCCCGATCACGCTCTGGAAGTCACGGACCATCATGGGGTAGGGGTGCGGGCCGGCCACGGTCCCGATGATGTAGAAGGTGTTGTCCACGTTGGCCACCCAATCGCGCATGGCTTCGTTCAGCGCGTCCTTCAGGGTCTTGCTGCCGGACTCCACCGGCACCACGGTGGCGCCCAGCAGCTTCATGCGGTAGACGTTGGGGCTCTGGCGCTTGACGTCCTCGCTGCCCATGTAGACCACGCATTCCAGGCCGTAACGGGCGCAGATGGTGGCCGTGGCGACGCCGTGCTGGCCGGCACCGGTCTCGGCAATGATGCGCGGCTTGCCCATGCGGCGGGCCAGCATGGCCTGGCCGATGGTGTTGTTGATCTTGTGCGCGCCGGTGTGGTTGAGGTCTTCGCGCTTGAGGAAGATCTGCGCGCCGCCCTGTTCGCGGCTCATGCGGGCTGCGTGGTAGATGGGGCTGGGGCGACCCACGAAGTGCGCGAGTTCGCGGCGGAATTCGGCCAGGAACTCGGGGTCGTTCTGGTAACGGGCGTAGGCGGCCTTCAGCTCGTTGATGGCATGGGTGAGCGTCTCGCTCACGAAGCTGCCGCCGTAGATGCCGAAATGGCCGCGGGCGTCGGGTTGCTGGTAGGTGGTCTGCATGGAGTCTGTCCGGTGGGGGCGCTCCCCGGATGCTGCGGCCGACCCGGCCGGGGCTTCAGGGAGAGCGGGAAGGGCTGGAGAGCTGGGCATCGGCCTGGCGGACGGCGGCCACGAAGGCCTGCATCCGCCCGGCGTCCTTGATGCCTTTCGACACCTCGACGCCCGAGCTCACGTCAACGGCCCAGGGCCGTACCAGCCGGATGCCATCGGTCACGTTTGCAGGCGTGAGTCCACCAGACAAAACGAGGCGAGAGCTGGCGTTTAGTTGTGGATGTGACCAAGGGAAAGCCGTCCAGTCGAAGGAGTGACCACCACCACCGTAACCGTCGACAAGGGCGTCAAGCAGGATGGCTTGCGCAGCGGCGTGGTCAGCCGCGTATTTTAGGAGATCGAAGGCCGCGCCGGCGGCTCCGGTGGGAATGCGGGCAGCCCGCATGAAAGGGCGTCCGGCCGCCAGCTGCAGGGCCTCCAGGGGCGACTCGTCGCCATGGAACTGGATCAGTGCGCCCGGCACCCCGTCCAGGCCCTGTCGGATCAGGTCGGCGTCGGCGTTGACGAACAGCAGCACCGGGGTCACGAAGGGCGGCAGCCGCCGGGCCAGTTCGCCGGCGCGCTGCGGTGGCACGTGGCGGGGGCTGGCGGGGTAGAGCACGAAACCGATGGCGTCCGCGCCGGCCTGCACGGCGGCGTCCACGTCGGCCTCGCGGGTGAGGCCGCAGATCTTGATGCGGGTGCGGTGGGGCGCAGTCATGTCAGGGCAGCCAGTCGAAGGCGGGGGTGCGGTCGGGCAGACCGAAGGCCGGATCGTAGACCGGACCCAGGAAGTACAGGCCGTCGGGGGCAAAGGTCGGTGCTGCCGCGTCGCGGCTGCGGGCCGCCAGCACCTCGGCCATCCAGCCTGGCGGCCGGTTGCCGCTGCCCACCGCGAGCAGGCAGCCCATGATGTTGCGGATCATGTGGTGCAGGAAGGCATTGGCCTCGAACTCGAAGCGCCAGTAGGCGCCGCGCCGCGATATCTCGATGCGGCGCATCTGCTTGACCGGGCTGTGGGCCTGGCAGCTGGACGCGCGGAACGAAGTGAAGTCGTGCTCGCCGAGCAACGCAGCGGCAGCGGTCTGCATGGCGGTCTGGTCGAGTGGGCGGAACACCCAGCCTACCTGACCCTGGTCCACGCCGGGGCGCACCGGCGATTCCAGCAGCACATAGGCATAGCGGCGCGCCTGGGCGCTGGCCCTGGCATGGAAGCTGGCCGGAACCACCCGCGCCCACTGGACCGCCATGTCCGGCGGCAGGAAGCTGTTGGTGCCGCGCACCCACGCATGTTCGGCACGTTCCAGCGGGGTATCGAAATGAACCACCTGCATCAGGCCGTGCACACCGGCATCGGTGCGGCCTGCGCACAGCGTGTTGACCGGCCCGGCTGCGGTGAAGCGTTCCAGGGCCAGTTCGAGCTGATCCTGCACCGTGTTCCCACCCGGCTGGCTCTGCCAGCCGTCATAGGCGCGCCCATTAAAGCCGACGCCCAGCGCGATGCGGTGCATCGGGCCGGGCGTGTGGGGGAGCGCTTCGGGTTCGGACAAACCGGGCGGTCAGGCCAGATCGGCCAGGAAGGTGCGGGCCTTGCTCTGCAGGGTGCCGGAGCTCTCGTTCATGACCTCTTCGGCCAGTGAGCGGGCACCTTCGATGTCGCCGATGGCACGGAACTCTTCGGCCAGCGACAGCTTGGTCTCCAGCGGATTCTCTTCGGTGAGTTCACCGGCCGAGGTGGTGTCGCCAGCGGCGTCGCCCGGCGGATCGAGGTCGAGCGACACGCCCGCCAGGTCGAAGCTCAGCGGCGCTGCGGCCGTGGGGGCGGCCGTCGGTGCTGCCGCCACGGGGGCGATCGGCTCGGCGGCGGCGGGCAGGTCGAGTTCGAAGCCGGGCAGGTCGAGGCCCTTGTCGGCTTCAGGCGCCGGCGATGCGGCGGTCGGAGCCGGAGCCGCGGCGGTGAAGTCGATGTCGAACTCCATGTTCAGCGGCTCCATCTCGCCGGCACCGGAGGAAGCCGGCGCTGCCGGGATCGCCATGGGCGAATCGGCCAGGGGCGCGGGTGCCGTGGGGGCCGGGTCCCGGGGTGCCGCAGCGGCGGTCAGGGATTCGGTGCCGGACAGGTCGGCCATGTCCGACAGGGCGTCTTCCAGGCTGGTCATGTCGTCCGGCTCCATTCGGGCGGAACGGGCGGGTGCGGGCGGGTCGTCGTCGAGCGAGAGGTCCAGGTCGACATCCAGGTTGCCCATGGCCGACAGGGTTCCTGCGCCCGTGGCTGCCGAGAGGCTGCTGGCGCCGAAGGGCAGGGTGTTGACCGGGTCCTGGCCCGCGCTGCGCCCGGTGGCTGCGCCGACCCCGCCCGGCTGGTACAGCGGGTTGGTCGGGTCCAGGTCGCGGCCCCGCTGGCAGATTTCGTCCCACTCGTCACCCCGGCCTTGCGTGAGGCCGAAGGCTTCGGCGGCCACCACCTCGAAGGCCCGCGCGTCCCGGCGCTTGGCGTAGATCTCGCTGAGCTTGGAGTGGATCGCCACCCGCGACGGCGAAGTGCGCAGGGCTTCCTTGAGAATTTCCTCGGCCTGCAGGTCGCGGCCATAGGCCAGGTACACATCGGCCTCCGCCACCGGGTCCACATCGCCGGCAGCGTCGAGCTGGCTGGGCGAATAGACCATCGACGAACCGGAGGCCGCTGCCTCGGCGGTGTCGATCCGCTGGCCACCGCTGGAGCCGAAGAAGGAATCGGGCTGCAGACGGCTCTCGAGGAACGAGCTGTCCACCTGGGAGCGTGCCTTGCGCTGGCGCATCCGGTAGAGCCCGAAGCCGGCCAGCAAGGCCAGCAGGGCCGCCGCACCGGGCAGCACCATCGGGTTGTCGCGAAGCTGGTCCACCAGCCCGCCAGCGCCCATGTCTGCCGGCGGTGCTGCCGGCGCGGGGGCTGCAGCGGGAGCGGGCGCGGCAGGGGCCGCCGGTTCTGCGGGAGCGGCAGCCGGTTCGGCCACGGTGCTGACCGCAGGGGTTGCAGGCACGCCGGCCGGCGCAGGGACGGCCACGCCGGATACGGCGGGCGTGGCCGGAACTTCGGGGGCGGCTGGCGCTGCGCCGGCCGGGACGCCGGAGACCGGCGCTGCCGCCAGCTTGGCCAGGTCCTCGATGTTGCGGTTGAGTTCGGCAGCCCGCTGCTGCGATTCCTGGGTCTGGCGGGCCTGGGCGATCTTGTCTTCGCCTGCGGCTGCACCGGCCGGTGCCCCGGGCTTGCTCAAGGTGAGCTTGTCGGCGGGTGCTGCAGCGGCCTGCGAATCCTTGACCTCGGCCTGCACCTTGCCGCTGGCCTGCTGGCCAGCCGAAGCCACCGCTGCGGTGGGGGCTGCGCCGGCCAGTCGGCGACGGAACTCGTTGAAATCGCGGCTCTGGGCGGTGATCGTCTGGCGCGCCTGTGCAGCATCGACGCCCTGGGCGGCTTCGGCCGAGGGCATGTCCAGCACGCTGCCCGCCTTGATGCGGTTCACGTTGCCGTCGATGAAGGCCTGGGGGTTGCTTTGCAGCATGGCCACCAGCATCTGCTCCAGCGACACGTTGGAAGGCTTGTTGGCAGCGGCGATCCGGCCGGCGGTGTCGCCTGCCCGGACCGTGACCTGTCCGCCACCTGCAGCAGCGGGTGCCGCTGCGGGGGCCGGCGTCCGGGCCGGAGCAACCACCGCGGGTACGGCCGGTGCCGCCGGGCGTGCACGGGGAGCCGGTGCTGCAGCCACCGGCGGAAGCGGTGCCGGAGCCGGTGTGGCCGCCCGCAGGTTGGGCGGATCGAACAGCAGCGTGTAGTCCCGCACCAGCCGGCCGGTGGCCCAGTTGGCCTCCAGCACCAGGTCCACGAACGGCTCATTGACCGGGCGGTTGCCCGCAATGCGCAGGAAGGGGCGGCCGTTGCTGCGGCGCTGAAGGGTGATTTCGACGCCAGCCAATGCAGAACTGGCCTCGATGCCGGCGGCCCGCAGCGCGTCCGGGCTGGCCAGGCGCACCTGCAGGCTGGAGGCTTCCTGAGGCGTGATTTCGGGGATGTCGATTTCGGCGCGGATCGGTTCGCCGAGCGCCGATTTCACCTGCACCGGGCCGAGGGCCAGGGCCAGTGCGTCTCCCGGGTGGGCAAAAGTCAGGGCCAGCACGGCCGCAGCGGCCACAGCATGAAGCCGTACCTTGCCTGTCAGACCTGTGCGAAAAGGCGCACCGGGATCCGATGAAAGGGGCAATGAACGGGGGTGGATGCGCACATGGACCTCGACAGGCAAAAAGCTGGAATTGACCATAGCATCAACGGATTACGGTGACAAGCTAACAATCCGCTTGAGTTTCCAAGGCCACCGTTCGTCACCAACTGCGAAGAAAATCACGTTGCTGTGACACAACGTATCGCCCTGCCGGGGGGCCGGCAGGGCGGGTCCGGTCAGGCGTCGAGCAGGATGCGGAGCATGCGGCGCAGCGGTTCTGCAGCACCCCACAGAAGCTGGTCACCGATGGTGAAGGCGCCGACATATTCGGGGCCCATGGCCAGCTTGCGGATCCGGCCCACCGGGATGGTCATGGTGCCGGTCACGGCCACCGGGGTGAGGTCGCGCAGGGTGGCCTCACGCGTGTTGGGCACCACCTTCACCCACTCGTTGTCGGCAGCGATCATGGCTTCGATGTCGGCCACCGGCACATCCTTCTTCAGCTTGAAGGTCAGGGCCTGGGAGTGGCAGCGCATGGCGCCCACGCGCACGCAGAAACCGTCCACCGGCACTGCGGCGTTGCCGAAGCCCTCGCCCTGTCCCAGGATCTTGTTGGTTTCGGCCATGCCCTTCCACTCTTCCTTGGACATGCCGTTGCCCAGGTCCTTGTCGATCCAGGGGATCAGCGAGCCGCCCAGGGGCACACCGAAGTTGGCGGTCTCGGCGGCCGACAGGGAGCGCTGCTTGGCGATCACCTGGCGGTCGATTTCCAGGATGGCGCTCTTCGGGTCGTCCAGCAGGGCCTTGACCTCGGCGTTCAGGGTGCCGTACTGGGTGAGCAGTTCGCGCATGTGCTGTGCACCGCCGCCGGAAGCGGCCTGGTAGGTCTGGGTGGACATCCACTCCACCAGGCCGGCCTTGTAGAGGGCGCCCACGCCCATCAGCATGCAGCTGACGGTGCAGTTGCCGCCCACCCAGTTGCGGCCGCCGGCGGCCAGCGATTTCTGGATGACCGGCATGTTGACCGGGTCGAGGATGATGACCGCGTCGTCCTTCATGCGCAGGGTGGAGGCGGCGTCGATCCAGTGGCCGTTCCAGCCGGCGGCGCGCAGCTTCGGAAACACCTCGGTGGTGTAGTCGCCGCCCTGCGCGGTGATGACGATGTCGCAGCGCTTGAGGGCCTCGATGTCGAAGGCATCCTGCAGACGGGTTTCGTTGCGCGCCATCGCCGGGGCAGCGCCACCGGCGTTCGAGGTCGAGAAGAACAGGGGTTCGATGAGGTCGAAATCCTTCTCGGCCACCATGCGGTCCATCAGCACGGAGCCGACCATGCCCCGCCAGCCCACGAGTCCTACCAGTTTCGTCATGACATTGCCCTTTGTGAAAAGTTGAGAAATCCTCTTCGATCCGCCCGGCTCGTCGTGCCGGGGGAGGGCGTGACGAACCGGAGCTGGATCAGCCCTTGGTAATGGTTTTGGTGATGGCCTTGACCACCGCGTCACCCATTTCACGGGTGCCGACTTTCGTGGTGCCTTCCGACCAGATGTCCACCGTGCGCAGCCCGGAGGCCAGCACATGGGCCACCGCAGCCTCGATACGGGCAGCGGCGTCGGCCTGGTTGAGAGAGAAGCGGAGCATCATGGCAGCGGACAGGATTGTAGCCAGCGGGTTGGCAATACCCTTGCCGGCAATGTCCGGCGCGCTGCCATGGCTGGGCTCATAGAGGCCCTGGTTGCGGGTGTTCAGCGAGGCCGACGGCAGCATGCCGATGGAGCCGGTGAGCATCGAGGCCTCGTCCGACAGGATGTCGCCGAACATGTTGCCGGTGACGACCACGTCGAACTTCTTGGGGGCTCGCACCAGCTGCATGGCGGCGTTGTCCACATACATGTGCTCCAGCTCCACGTCGGGGTACTGGGCATGGACCTCGGTCACCACGTCCTTCCAGAACTGGAAGGTCTCCAGCACGTTGGCCTTGTCGACGCTGGTGACCTTCTTGTTGCGCTTGCGGGCGGCCTGGAAGGCCACATGGGCGATGCGCTCGATCTCCGGCTTGCTGTAGCGCATGGTGTCGAAGGCTTCCTCGGCGCCGGGGAAGTGGCCGTCGACAGCGGTGCGGCGACCCCGGGGCTGGCCGAAATAGATGTCGCCGGTGAGCTCGCGGATGATCAGGATGTCCAGGCCGGCGATCACCTCGGGCTTCAGGCTGGAGGCGCCCACCAGCTCCGGGTAGCAGATGGCCGGACGGAAGTTGGCGAACAGGCCCATGTGCTTGCGCAGACCCAGGATGGCCTGCTCGGGACGCAGCGGGCGGTCGAGCTTGTCGTACTTCCAGTCGCCCACGGCGCCGAACAGCACGGCGTCGGATGCCATGGCCAGCTTCAGGGTGGACTCGGGCAGCGGGTGGCCATGGGCCTCGTAAGCGGCACCGCCCACCAGGGCGGTTTCCATCTCGAATGGCAGGTCAAGGGCTTCGAGCACCTTGACCGCCTCGGCCACGATTTCGGTGCCGATGCCGTCACCCGGAAGAACTGCGATTTTCATGTTGCTGTGCGTTGGGGGCGGCTCACTGGCCGACCATGGTGTGTGCGAGCCAGGGCTTGGTGGCCAGGCGCTGCGCCTCGAAGGCGGCGATCTTGTCCTTGTGGCGCAGGGTCAGGCCGATGTCGTCCAGCCCGTTGAGCAGGCAGTACTTGCGGAACGGCTGCACGTCGAACGGAATCTCTTCGCCCTGCGGCTTCACGATCACCTGGCGCTCCAGGTCGATGGTGAGTTCGTAGCCCGGGAACGCGGCCACCTCGTCGAACAGGCGGGCCACCGTGGCTTCGGGCAGCACGATGGGCAGCAGGCCGTTCTTGAAGCAGTTGTTGAAGAAGATGTCGGCAAAGCTGGGCGCGATCAGGGCCCGAAAGCCGTACTGCTCGATGGCCCAGGGCGCGTGCTCGCGGCTGGATCCGCAGCCGAAGTTCTGCCGCGCCAGCAGGATGGAGGCGCCGGCATAACGGGGCTGGTTCAGCACGAAGTCGGGGTTGGGCTTGCGGCTGGCCGGGTCCTGGCCCGGCTCGCCCTTGTCGAGGTAGCGCCACTCGTCAAACAGGTTCGGACCGAAGCCGGTCTTGCGGATCGACTTCAGGAACTGCTTGGGAATGATGGCGTCGGTGTCGACGTTGTCCCGGTCCATCGGGGCGACCAGCCCCTTGTGCAACTGAAAGGCTCTCATCACTTCTTGGCGGCGCCTTCCAGCACCTGCCCGCCCTTCTGGATGTCCTGGCCCAGGCCCTGGACGGTGTTGCAGCCGGCCAGTGCGGCGATGGAGGCGGCGAGGATCAGGGTGGCAATCGATTTCATGGACTTTCCTTTCAGGCAAATTGACGGACGTCGACGAAGTGGCCATGCACGGCGGCAGCCGCGGCCATGGCGGGGGAGACCAGATGCGTGCGACCGCCGGCACCCTGGCGGCCTTCGAAGTTGCGGTTGCTGGTGGAGGCGCAGCGCTCACCCGGCTCCAGCCGGTCGGCGTTCATGGCCAGGCACATGCTGCAGCCGGGCTCGCGCCATTCGAAGCCGGCGGCCTTGAAGATCTCGTGCAGGCCTTCGCGCTCGGCCTGGGCCTTCACCAGACCGGAGCCCGGGACCACCATGGCCAGCTTGACGTTGCGCGCCACCTTGCGGCCGAGCTTCTTGATCACGGCGGCGGCTTCGCGCATGTCCTCGATGCGGCTGTTGGTGCAGGAGCCGATGAACACCTTGTCGACAAAGATGTCGTCCAGGCGCTTGCCGGGCTCCAGCGCCATGTAGTTCAGGGCGCGCTCGATGGCGCCGCGCTTGACGGCGTCCTTTTCCTTGTCGGGGTCGGGCACCAGGCCATCGATGCCCAGCACCATTTCGGGCGAGGTGCCCCAGGTGACCTGGGGCAGGATGCGGGTCGCGTCCAGCTCGACCACGGTGTCGAACTTCGCGTCGGCATCGGAGTGCAGCGTCTTCCAGTAGGCCACCGCATGGTCCCATTCGACGCCGTTCGGGGCCAGCGGACGGCCCTTGACGTACTCGATGGTCTTGTCGTCCACGGCGACCAGACCGGCGCGTGCGCCGGCCTCGATGGCCATGTTGCAGACCGTCATGCGGCCTTCCATGCTCAGCGAACGGATGGCCGAGCCGCCGAACTCGATGGTGTAACCGGTGCCGCCGGCGGTGCCGATGCGGCCGATGATGGCCAGCACCACGTCCTTGGCGGTGACACCCCGCGCCAGCTGACCCTCGACGCGGATCAGCATGTTCTTCGCCTTCTTGGCCAGCAGCGTCTGGGTGGCCAGCACATGCTCGACCTCGCTGGTGCCGATGCCATGGGCCAGCGCACCGAAGGCGCCGTGGGTGCTGGTGTGCGAGTCACCGCAGACCACCGTCATGCCGGGCAGGGTGGCACCGTTTTCAGGGCCGATCACATGCACGATGCCCTGGCGCTTGGACATGAACGGGAAAAAGGCAGCCGCACCGAATTCTGCGATGTTGCTGTCCAGCGTGGTGATCTGTTCCTTGCTGATCGGGTCGGCGATGCCGTCGTAGCCCTGTTCCCAGCCGGTGGTGGGGGTGTTGTGGTCGGCCGTGGCCACCACCGAACTCACCCGCCAGACCTTGCGGCCGGTCTGGCGCAGGCCTTCAAAGGCCTGCGGGCTGGTGACTTCGTGCACCAGATGGCGGTCGATGTAGAGGACGGCGGTGCCGTCTTCCTCGGTGTGGACGACGTGTTCGTCCCAGATCTTGTCGTAGAGCGTGCGTCCCATGGCTTTCTGGTGGGTGAGCGGCCGCATGGCGGAGCCGACGATTTTACGGGGTCTGACGCAACAGCGCCCGCCGCACCCGAAGGCGTGGCGGGCGCCGGCACCGGCCTGTCGGCCGATGCGGGGTCACTTCTGGGCCGGGGCGATGTCGCGGCGGGGCGAACCGGTGAACAGCTGGCGCGGACGGCCGATCTTGTACTCGGGGTCACCGATCATCTCGTTGAGCTGGGCGATCCAGCCCACGGTGCGGGCCAGCGCGAAGATCCCGGTGAACAGGTTCACCGGGATGCCGATGGCGCGCTGCACGATGCCGGAGTAGAAGTCGACGTTCGGGTAGAGCTTGCGCGAGACGAAGTACTCGTCTTCCAGGGCGATCTTTTCCAGCTCCTTGGCCAGCTTGAACAGCGGATCGTTTTCCAGACCCAGCTCCTTCAGCACCTCGTCGCAGGTTTCCTGCATGAGCTTGGCGCGCGGGTCGTAGTTCTTGTAGACGCGGTGACCGAAGCCCATCAGCTTGACGCCGGAGTTCTTGTCCTTCACCTGGTTCATGAACTCGCCGACCTTGGCGATGCCGCCATTGCGCTGGATGTCCTCCAGCATGTTCAGGCAGGCCTCGTTGGCACCGCCGTGGGCGGGGCCCCACAGGCAGGCGACGCCGGCCGCGATGGCGGCAAACGGGTTGGTGCCCGACGAACCGCACAGGCGTACGGTGGAGGTGGAGGCGTTCTGCTCGTGGTCGGCGTGCAGGATGAAGATGCGGTCCAGCGCGCGCTCGAGCACCGGGTTGACCTGGTACTCCTCGCAGGGGGTGCCGAACATCATGCGCAGGAAGTTGCCGGCGTAGCTCAGGTTGTTCTGCGGGTACATGTACGGCTGGCCGATGCCGTACTTGTAGGACATGGCGACCAGGGTCGGCATCTTGGCGATCAGTCGGATCGCGGCGATGCGGCGGTGCTCCGGGTTGTTGATGTCGGTGCTGTCGTGATAGAAGGCCGACAGCGCGCCCACCAGGCCGGTCAGCACGGCCATGGGGTGGGCGTCACGGCGGAAGCCGCGCAGGAAGAACTGCATCTGCTCGTTGACCATGGTGTGGTTGGTCACGAGCTTGTGGAAGTCGGTGCGCTCCTGCTCGTTCGGCAGTTCGCCGTTGAGCAGCAGGAAGCAGGTGTCGAGGTAGTCGCAGTGGGTGGCCAGCTGCTCGATGGGGTAGCCGCGGTACAGCAGCTCACCCTTGTCGCCATCGATGTAGGTGATGGCCGACTGGCACGATGCGGTCGACAGAAAGCCCGGGTCGTAGGTGAACATGCCCGTCTGTGCGTACAGCTTCCGGATGTCGATCACGTCCGGACCGATGTTGCCGCCGTACACCGGCAGTTCGACGCTCGGGCTTCCGTTGGAGAACGACAGGGTGGCTTTGTTGTCGACGGGTTTCATGCTGTTTTTCCTCTGGTGGTCAATGAACGGTGGACCTTGCTGCGCGCAGCAAGCCGAGCACCTGGATGACGTCGTCGCGGGCCAGCTGACCCTCCGGTGATCGGCGTCCGAGCAGCAGATCGAGCAGATCGTTGTCGGACAGGTCCATCAGCAGGCCCATCGCCTCGGCCTGACGCACCGTCAGGGTCGAGGCATGGCGGGCGAAAAAGCGCTCGATGAACAGGTCGTTCTCGAGCAGTCCACGGCGGCACCGCCAGCGCAGCTTGCTCAGGGCGCGCTCGTCGAGCAGGGCATCGTCGACGGAAGGGGTGCTGGTCATGGCGGGGCAGGGCGCTGGTGCGGTCTCAGACCGAACGCATCACCATCATTTCCTTGATCTTGCCGATGGCCTTGGTCGGGTTCAGACCCTTCGGGCACACGTCGACGCAGTTCATGATGGTGTGGCAGCGGAACAGGCGGTACGGGTCTTCCAGGTTGTCCAGACGCTCGGCCGTACCTTGGTCGCGGCTGTCGGCGATGAAGCGGTAGGCCTGCAGCAGGCCGGCGGGACCCACGAACTTGTCCGGGTTCCACCAGAAGCTCGGGCAGCTGGTGGAGCAGCTGGCGCACAGGATGCACTCGTACAGGCCGTTGAGCTCTTCGCGCTCTTCGGGGGACTGCAGGCGCTCCTTCTCGGGCGGGGTGGTGTCGTTGATCAGGTACGGCTTGATGCTGTTGTACTGCTTGAAGAACAGCGTCATGTCGACGATCAGGTCGCGGACCACCGGCAGGCCGGGCAGCGGCTTGAGCGTGATCACGCCGGGCAGCGTGTTCATGTTGGTCAGGCAGGCCAGGCCGTTCTTGCCGTTGATGTTCATGGCGTCCGAACCGCACACGCCTTCGCGGCAGGAGCGGCGGAACGAGATGGACGGGTCGAGCGCCTTGAGCTTCATCAGGGCGTCGAGCAGCATGCGCTCGTTGCCGTCGAGCTCGACCTCGATGGTCTGCATGTACGGCTTGGCGTCCTTCTCGGGGTCGTAGCGGTAGATCTTGAAGGTGCGTTTCATGTCGTTGCTCCGGTACGTGATCAGAAGGTGCGGACCTTGGGCGGGACCGATTCCACGGTCAGCGGCTTGAGGTTGACGGCCTTGTAGGTCAGGCTGTTGTCGGCGCTGTGCCACAGGGTGTGCTTCATCCACTCGGCATCGTTGCGGCCGAGCGGGAACTGCGCATCGTCGGCGGGGCGCTCGTAGTCGTACACCGTGTGGGCGCCACGGCATTCCTTGCGGGCGGCGGCGGAGGTCATGGTGGCCTGTGCGGCCTCGATCAGGTTCTCGACCTCCAGGGCTTCGATGCGCGCGGTGTTGAACACCTTGGACTTGTCCTTCAGGCCGATGCTGTTCACGCGGCTGCGGATGGCGTTGATCTTGCCGACGCCCTCGTCCATGCTGGCCTGGGTGCGGAACACGCCGGCGTGCTGCTGCATGGTGGCGCGGATGTCGTTGGCCACGTCCTGGGCGTACTCGCCGTCGGTGGCCGAGTCCAGTCGGGCCAGGCGCGCCAGGGTGCGGTCGGCACCGTCGGCCGGCACCGGTTTGTGGGTCTTGTTCTTGTCGTTGAACTGGACGATGTGGTTGCCGGCCGCGCGGCCAAACACCAGCAGGTCGAGCAGCGAGTTGGTGCCCAGGCGGTTGGCGCCGTGCACGCTGACGCAGGAGCATTCGCCCACCGCGTACAGACCGTTCACCGGCTTCTGGCCACCCTGGCCGTCGGGTACCACCACCTGGCCATTGATGTTGGTCGGGATGCCGCCCATCTGGTAGTGGATGGTGGGCACCACCGGGATCGGCTCGCGGGTGATGTCGACGTTGGCGAAGTTCACGCCGATCTCGTAGACCGAGGGCAGGCGCTTGTGGATGGTCTCGGCGCTCAGGTAGCTGAAATTCAGCAGCACATGGTCCTTGTTGGGACCACAGCCACGGCCTTCCTTGATTTCCTGGTCCATGCAGCGTGAGACGAAGTCGCGCGGTGCGAGGTCTTTCAGGGTGGGGGCGTAGCGCTCCATGAAGCGTTCGCCTTCGGAGTTCACCAGGAAGGCGCCTTCGCCGCGGCAACCTTCGGTCAGCAGCACGCCCGCACCGGCCACGCCGGTGGGGTGGAACTGCCAGAACTCCATGTCTTCCAGCGGGATGCCGGCGCGGGCCGCCATGCCCAGGCCGTCGCCGGTGTTGATGAAGGCGTTGGTGGAGGCGGCATAGATGCGGCCGGCGCCACCGGTGGCCAGCAGGGTGGTCTTGGCTTCGAGCAGGTAGACCTCGCCGGTCTCCATTTCGAGGGCGGTCACGCCCACCACGTCGCCCTCGGCGTCGCGCACCAGATCAAGGGCCATCCACTCCACGAAGAAGGTGGTGCGGGCTGCCACGTTCTGCTGGTACAGGGTGTGCAGCATGGCGTGGCCGGTGCGGTCGGCAGCGGCGCAGGCGCGCGGCACGGCCTTCTCGCCGTAGTTGGCGGTGTGGCCGCCGAACGGACGCTGGTAGATGGTGCCGTCGGGGTTGCGGTCGAACGGCATGCCGAAGTGTTCGAGCTCGTACACCACCTTCGGGGCTTCACGGCACATGAATTCGATGGCGTCCTGGTCGCCCAGCCAGTCGGAGCCCTTGATGGTGTCGTAGAAGTGGTAGTGCCAGTTGTCTTCGCTCATGTTGCCCAGGCTGGCGCCGATGCCGCCTTGAGCAGCCACGGTGTGGGAACGCGTCGGGAAGACCTTGGACAGCACGGCCACTTTCAGACCGGCGCGGGCCAGCTGCAGCGAGGCGCGCATGCCGGAGCCACCGGCGCCGACGATGACGACGTCGAACTGACGCTTGGGAAGGGAGGCGGTAGCAGTCATGGGTCAGATTCTCCAGAGAACTTGAACGGCCCAGCCCAGGCAGGACAGGAGCCAGACCATGGTGAACACGTGCAGCACCAGACGCACGGCGGCGGGCTTCACGTAGTCCATCCAGATGTCACGGATGCCGACCCACACGTGGTAGGTCAAGGCCAGGAACATGGCGAAGGTGAGCGCCTTCATCCATTGCGGAGCGAAGATGCTCGCCCAACCTTCATAACCGAGTGGGCCGCTGGTGAACACCACCTGCAGCAGGACGATGAGGGTGAACAGGGCCATGAGGCCGGCGGTGATGCGCTGGGCCAGCCAGTCGCGCAGGCCGTAGTGGGCGCCGGTGACGACGCGCTTGGAACCGTAGTTGACAGACATGTGCGGAAATCCTTCGAGTGACCGGAACGGCGGGTGTCAGTACAGACCGAACAGCTTGGCGCCCAGCACCACGGTCAGGCCGATGCTCAGCACCAGCGTGGCGATGGCGGACGATTTGCCGAACTGCTTGGTCACGGCGTGGCGGGCGTCCATGTAGAGGTGGCGCACGCCGGCGATCAGGTGGTGCAGGTAGGCCCAGATGATGGCCAGCACCACCAGCTTGAACAGCCAGCCGGGCACGAAGCCGATGCCGGCGCTGAAGGCGCTGGAGAAGCGCTCGTAGGAGATTTCCGACGACACCGAGGTGTCGAACAGCCACACGATGAGGGGCAGCAGGACGAACATCAGGGCGCCGCTGATGCGGTGCAGGATGGACACCCAGCCAGCGGCCGGCAGCCGGTAGGTGGTGAGGTCCTTGAAGGCGTTGATGTTGCGGAACTGGGGCCGCTGGCGAGACAGCTCGGACATGGTGAGGGGCTTTCTTCCGTGGGGCGGGGAGGGGCAGGCGCTGGGTGAGCGGTTGGGGGAGTCGGGCGGCTGTAACCGGTTGGTAACTCAGGCCCGGCAGCCGCAAATTCTATTGCAACGCACCATGACAAAAACTGACGTCACCGCTGTGACGGGGCTATCAAGGTCATTGCCGCTGCGCATCGGTCTGGTCAGCTCAGTTCGTTGCGGTAATGGCGGCTGTCGGTGCGGTAGAGGCCCCGGCGCAGCTCCATCGGCGCGTCGTTGTAGGTGTAGGCGGTGCGTTCGACGCTGAGCAGCGGGCTGCCCGGCGCCACCGACAGCAGCGTCGCGGCGTCGGCTTCGGCGCCCACCGCCTTGAGTTTTTCGACCGCGCGCACCATGCGGACACCGAATTCGGCCTCGAACAGGGCGTACATCGGGCCGCGGTAGTCGGCCAGGGTCTCGACGGTCAGGCCCTTGAACGGTCCCCCGGGCAGCCAGATGTCTTCAAGAATGGTCGGGGAGCCGCCGAACGACAGCACCCGGCGGGCCTGCAGCACCGCGTCGCCGGTGCGCAGGTTCAGCGCCCGGGCCACCTCGGCCGGGGCCCGCAGGCGGCGGCATTCGATGATGCGGCGTTCCGCCGGACCCTGCTCGTCCAGCGAGCCGCCGTCGGGCAGCAGCCGCAGGAAGCGGTACTGGATGTGCTGTTCTGCATGCGTGGCCACGAAGGTGCCCTTGCCCTGACGGCGCACCAGCAGGTTGTCGGTGGCCAGTTCGTCGATGGCCTTGCGCACCGTGCCCTGGCTGACCCGGTAGCGGGCGGCCAGTTCAAGTTCGCTGGGGATCATGTCGCCCGGTTTCCATTCGCCGGCCTGCAGGCTGCGCAGGATCAGCGATTTGATCTGCTGGTAGAGCGGGCTGAACGCGGGTGCGGCTTCGGCAGGCGCTCCAGCGCCCGGTGCGGCCGTGTCCGCGCCCGCGAGGGCGGCGTCGGCTGGGGGCTGGGTGGTGGGCATGGGAAGGTGGGCCGTCGAAGTTCCGGAGACCCTCAATCATATCTTATATAAGACATAAGACAAATTGACGTATCAGGGTTTGCGAGGGTACACTCCCGACCTCTCACAACCGCCCTTTTCCTGGAGTTTTCACATGAGCAAGAAGCCTGTTCGCGTTGCCGTCACCGGTGCCGCCGGCCAGATCGGTTACGCCCTGCTGTTCCGCATCGCCTCGGGCGAAATGCTGGGCAAGGATCAGCCCGTGATCCTGCAACTGCTGGAAATTCCGGACGAGAAAGCCCAGAACGCGCTCAAGGGCGTGATCATGGAACTCGAAGACTGCGCCTTCCCGCTGCTGGCCGGCATCGAGGCCCACAGCGATCCCATGACCGCCTTCAAGGACACCGACTACGCTCTGCTCGTGGGTGCCCGTCCGCGCGGCCCCGGCATGGAGCGCGCCGACCTGCTGGCCGCCAACGCCCAGATCTTCACCGCCCAGGGCAAGGCCCTGAACGCCGTGGCCTCGCGCAACGTGCGCGTGCTGGTGGTCGGCAACCCGGCCAACACCAACGCCTACATCGCCATGAAGAGCGCGCCGGACCTGCCGCGCAAGAACTTCACCGCCATGCTGCGCCTGGACCACAACCGCGCCGCCAGCCAGATCGCCTCCAAGATGGGCATCGCCGTGGGCGACATCGAGAAGCTGGCCGTGTGGGGCAACCACTCGCCCACCATGTATGCCGACTACCGCTTCGCCACCGTGAACGGCAAGAGCGTCAAGGACGCCATCAACGACCACGCCTGGAACAAGGACGTGTTCCTGCCCACCGTGGGCAAGCGCGGTGCCGCGATCATTGCCGCCCGTGGCCTGTCGTCGGCCGCCTCGGCCGCCAACGCCGCCATCGACCACATGCGCGACTGGGCCCTGGGCACCAGCGGCAAGTGGGTCACCATGGGTGTGCCGTCCAACGGCGAATACGGCATCCCCAAGGACGTGATGTTCGGCTACCCGGTCACCTGCGAAGGCGGCGAGTACAAGATCGTCGAAGGTCTGCCGATCGACGCGTTCTCGCAGGAATGCATCGACAAGACCCTGGCTGAGCTGCAGGGCGAGCAGGACGGCGTCAAGCACCTGCTGTAACCGCTTGGTAACTCCAGTGCGCGCCAACCCCGCCAGCATCCTCCTGGACGCCCAGGCGGGGGCGTTTGCGCTGCCGGTGTGTGACCACTACAGCGGCGTCGAGGCCCGCATGCGCAAGAGCCTGCTGCTGCAGGCCGAACTGCAGGCCGAGTTCGGCGCCTGCGTGGTCGACATCACGCTGGACTGCGAAGACGGCGCCCCGGTCGGCGGGGAGGCAGAGCATGGCGCCCTGGTCACCGAGCTGGCTCTCTCGTCGGCGCCCGAGGCCCGGGTGGCGGTGCGGGTCCACCCGGTGGACCATGCCGCCTTCGAGGCCGATGTGGCCACCATTGTCGGCCGTGCCGGCCACCGCCTGTGCCACGTGATGCTGCCCAAGGTGGAGTCGGTGGCCGATGTGCAGCGGGCCGCCGCCGCGCTGGACGCCGCCGGCGCACCCGACCTCATGCTCCATGCCCTGATCGAGTCGCCGGCGGCGGTGCACCGCGCCTTCGACATCGCGGCCCACCCGCGCATCCAGAGCCTGAGCTTCGGCCTGATGGACTTCGTGTCCGCCCACGGCGGGGCGATTCCGTCCGACGGCATGGGCGTGCAGGGCCAGTTCGGCCACCCGCTGGTGCTGCGGGCCAAGCTGGACATCGCCAGCGCCTGCCATGCGCACGGCAAGGTGCCGTCGCACTGCGTGGTCACCGAATTCCGCGACACCGCTGCCCTGCAGGCCGCTGCCCGACGCGCTGCGCGCGAGCTGGGCTACACCCGCATGTGGAGCATCCACCCCGACCAGATCCGCCCCATCCTGGCCGCCTTCGCGCCGGCCGATGACGAGATCGACCAGGCCGCCACCGTCATCGACCGCGCCGCCGCTGCCCAGTGGGCGCCGGTGCAGGTGGACGGCCGGCTGCACGACCGCGCCAGCTACCGCTACTACTGGCAGCTGCTGGAGCGCGCCCACCGCACCGGGCGGGTCATTCCCGACGCGGTGCGGCCCTTGCTGGCCACCCACTGATTTCCTGTCTTTTTCTGGAGAACGCCATGTCCGACTTCCTCGCCGTTTACCGAGCCCATGCCGCCGAGCGCGCTGCCCTGGGCATTCCGCCGCTGCCGCTCGATGCGAAGCAGGTCGCTGCGCTGATCGAGCTGATCAAGAACCCGCCGGCCGGCGAGGACGCCTTCCTGCTCGACCTCCTCACCCACCGCGTGCCCCCGGGCGTGGACGATGCGGCCAAGGTCAAGGCCAGCTTCCTGGCCGCCGTGGCCCACGGCGACCTGAAGGTGGCCCTGATCTCCAAGGCCAAGGCCACCGAGCTGCTGGGCACCATGGTGGGCGGCTACAACGTGCACCCGCTGATCGAGCTGCTGGACGACCCCGACGTGGCCGCGGTGGCCGCCGAGGGCCTGAAGAAGACCCTGCTGATGTTCGACTTCTTCAACGACGTGGCCGAGAAGGCCCGCGCCGGCAACGCCAAGGCGCAGGAAGTCATGAAGAGCTGGGCCGACGCCGAGTGGTTCACCACCCGTCCTGAAGTGCCGAAGTCCATCACCGTGACCGTGTTCAAGGTGCCCGGTGAGACCAACACCGACGACCTCTCGCCCGCGCCCGACGCCTGGAGCCGCCCGGACATTCCGCTGCACTACCTGGCCATGCTGAAGAACACCCGCCCCGACGCGGCCTTCAAGCCCGAGGAAGACGGCAAGCGCGGCCCGATGCAGTTCATCGAGGACCTCAAGAAAAAGGGCCACCTGGTCGCCTACGTGGGCGATGTGGTGGGCACCGGCTCCAGCCGCAAGTCGGCCACCAACTCGGTGATCTGGGCCACCGGCCAGGACATCCCCTTCGTGCCGAACAAGCGCTTCGGTGGCGTGACCCTGGGCGGCAAGATCGCCCCCATCTTCTTCAACACCCAGGAAGACTCCGGCTCGCTGCCCATCGAGGTGGACGTGAGCCAGCTCGAGATGGGTGACGTGATCGAGGTGCTGCCCTACGACGGCAAGATCACCCGCAACGGCGCGACCGTCACCGAGTTCCAGCTCAAGAGCGACGTGCTGTTCGACGAAGTGCGCGCCGGCGGCCGCATCAACCTGATCATCGGCCGCTCGCTGACCGCCAAGGCCCGCGAATTCCTCGGCCTCCCGGCGTCCACCGTGTTCCGCCTGCCGTCCGCTCCCAAGGCCACCAACGCCGGCTTCACCCTGGCCCAGAAGATGGTGGGCCGCGCGGTCGGTCTGCCGGAAGGCCAGGGCGTGCGCCCCGGCACCTACTGCGAGCCGAAGATGACCACCGTGGGTTCGCAGGACACCACCGGCCCCATGACCCGCGACGAACTGAAGGACCTGGCCTGCCTGGGCTTCAGCGCCGATCTGGTGATGCAGAGCTTCTGCCACACCGCCGCTTACCCCAAGCCGGTCGACGTCAAGACCCACCGTGAGCTGCCGGCCTTCATCAGCAACCGGGGCGGCGTGGCCCTGCGCCCGGGCGACGGCGTGATCCACAGCTGGCTCAACCGCCTGCTGCTGCCCGACACCGTGGGCACCGGCGGCGACTCGCACACCCGCTTCCCGATCGGCATCTCGTTCCCGGCCGGCTCCGGTCTGGTGGCCTTCGGCGCCGCCACCGGCGTGATGCCGCTGGACATGCCCGAGAGCGTGCTGGTGCGCTTCAAGGGCCAGATGCAGCCGGGCGTGACCCTGCGCGATCTGGTGCACGCCATTCCGCTGTACGCCATCAAGGCCGGTCTGCTGACCGTGGCCAAGGCCGGCAAGAAAAACATCTTCTCCGGCCGCATCCTGGAAATTGAAGGTCTGCCCGACCTGAAGGTGGAACAGGCCTTCGAGCTGTCCGACGCCTCGGCCGAGCGCTCCGCCGCCGGCTGCACCATCAAGCTCAATCCGGAGCCGATCAAGGAGTACCTCACCAGCAACATCGTGCTGATGAAGAACATGATCGCCGACGGCTACCAGGACAAGCGCACGCTGGAGCGCCGCATCCGCAAGGTCGAGGAGTGGCTGGCCAAGCCCGACCTGCTCGAAGCCGACAAGGACGCCGAGTACGCCGCCGTCATCGAGATCGACCTGAACGAACTCAAGGAGCCGGTGCTGTGCTGCCCGAACGATCCGGACGACGCCAAGGTCCTGAGCGAAGTGGCCGGCACCAAGATCGACGAAGCCTTCATCGGTTCGTGCATGACCAACATCGGCCACTTCCGTGCGGCGGCCAAGCTGCTGGGCGGCCAACGCGACATCCCGGTCAAGCTGTGGGTGGCACCGCCCACCAAGATGGACGAGAGCGAGCTGATCAAGGAAGGCCACTACGCCAACTTCGGCGCCGCCGGTGCCCGCACCGAAATGCCGGGCTGCAGCCTGTGCATGGGCAATCAGGCGCAGGTGCGTGAAGGCGCCACCGTGGTGTCCACCAGCACCCGCAACTTCCCCAACCGCCTGGGCAAGAACACCAACGTGTTCCTGGCTTCTGCCGAGCTGGCGGCCATCGCCTCCAAGCTGGGCAAGCTGCCGACCGTGGCCGAGTACCAGGAGGCCATGGGCATCATCAACAAGGATGCCGCCAGCGTCTACAAGTACATGAACTTCGACCAGATCGAGGAGTACGCCGAGACGGCCAAGGGCGTGTCGGTCTGAACCTGCGTTGACCTGAAGAAAAACCCCCGGTGCTGTGAGGCCCGGGGGTTTTTTCAGACGATGTCGACGCCGTTCTCATGTGATCGACCGCTTTCACCGGGCGGACCTTGGGTGATGGGGGGCGAAGCGAGGGCGTCCTCCATCCGCCGGGCGAATGACGCCCACCCGGACGACACCGCGTTGCCCACGCCCGATGCCGCACCGGTCACGGTGGAGATTCCCAGCTCGACGGCGGGTGCCAGGGCCCGGAAACCCACCCAGCAACCGATGAGGGTCCATCCCAGCGTGGCCATGTCGGTGTAGGCCTCGGTCGTGGTCGTGGGATAGGCGTCCGCACCGAATGCTCCCGTCGAATTGGCGTGGTGCGCCTCATTGGCCGGTCCGTAGTGGGCGATCGAGTTGATCGTGTCCACCAGCGCGATGCTGTAGAGCATCAGCCCTGCCACGTTGGTGACGCCGCGGATCGCCGCCCGCTTGATTTTCAACGGGTCCGCCCGGTAGATGCCTTCCACGTCCTTGGTGGCGACCATCTGCCTGTACTTTTCCCCGATGGCATGGCTGACGTTGTAGGGCTGCTTGGCTTTTCGTGACCTCACCTTGACTTCGGCCAGCAGCTTCCGCCGGTCCTCGTGGGGAAGTTTCTCGAGCTCGATGCGGATCACATCACCCTGGGTCGCAGCATCGAGCGGGGCCACATGGGCGGCATAGAGCGCATCGGAGATTGCGCTCTCGATCCCGACCATGTCCGGCTGCGTCTGTGCCTGGGGCTCGGGGGCGTCCAGGCTTGCCTTGAGCGCATCTTTCAACGACTTGAGGCTGGCCTGTGTGAACTCGAGGTTTCGCCAGTTCAGACGGTCGAGCTTGATGTTGCTGCGCGCAGGGGAGTCGCCCGTGGCCTGAAGGGTGGCCCTGGCCGCGTTCTGAATGCCGACCGTGCCGATCCCGGACAGCAAGCCGCCTGCCACCGACACCAGCAGCTCTGTGGCCGTGGCCAGATTCTTGTTGTTGAAGGTCTCCAGAAGGGAGGTGCGCAGCCACAGTCCTGCCGGGTTGGTCAGCATGTAGACCACCGAGAACGTGAAGAAGGGCAGCTCGTTGCTGGCGATGCCCCGGGCACCTGCCGTGAGCATGGCGGTGGCTTCTTCCCAAGCGCCCGGCATCGGTTTTTGCTGGTCGGCAGGTTTGCCGGGGTCGTGAGCGCAGTCGTAGTTGCAGCTGGCCAGAATGGCCCGAGCCATACGGCGGGCCTGTTCCATGCCGGCCTGGTCGCCCCGCATCCAGCTCTCCACATAGCTGGCCATCGAGGTGACGTAATTGTTGTAGTTGAGCGCGTCTTCGTCGCTGCGCATGCCCATTTTTTCGCGCAACGCGCCCACCACCGGCTCCACACCGAGGTGCAGCAGGCCCGCCACGGTCGCGAAGGCCATGGCCGCGCCGGTGGGGTTGGCACTGGCCGTCAGCGCGAACTGCGCGACCCTGGCGGCCATGAACGAACCTGCGTAGGCCACGGCGCCGGGCCACGAGGCACGGAGGGTGTCGTAACGCGCGTCGCTGTGTTTCAACGTGGGCTGGACATGGGGAGCCGCCAGTACCGTGTCAAGGCTGACCGGCCTTGATGTCGGATCGGCTGGCGGTCTGGGTTTCGGTTTCGGGTGCTGGGCATTGACGGTGACGCCCAGAGAATGACTGTGGGACGTGACCGACTGTGCATCGTCCGGACCGAAGTCCTGCCCAGAATGTCCGGTGCCGGAGTCTGAACTGCCGACGGTTTCACTGCCCTCGTACATCAACCGGGCCGGCACGCGCTTGACCTCGTCGAGTCTCGCCGGGTGACGTTGGGGAGGGTTCATGGACCCGTCCGACGATGGGGGAGTGCCCTTGCTTTCGGACTCCGACCCCGAGCCGCTGACGCCGACACCCCTCGACCGGCTGGACACCCTGGAAGAACTCCGTGAACTGCTCATGAGAGACCTCCGCCGGACTCACGCGCGGAACGCGATGTGACCTGTTCGTCCGGCGACATGAAACCGGCAAAAGGTGTCTGTATCCGTGCCGGTCTGAGCAGTACTTCGCGCCAACGCTCCACTTGTAGCTGAAGCCTTTCCAGCAGCGCCCGCAGTTCCGACTCCTCCAGCAGCGCTACTGCGGGCAGACGGGTGCACAGCAGCACCTGGCGGGTCACCGGATCGACGCCAAAACGCAGGTCGAGGTCGTTCCAGCCAGTGAGCTGCACCAGCAGCAACTGTTCGTAGACCTGCTTCGCATGGTCGTCGTCCACGGCCCCCAGATAGGTCAGCAGCACCGCCGCCTGACCATCCGGTTGCCACAGGATTTCAAAGGTTTCCCCTCGAATCTTGCTGGGCCGACCGGTGCCTAGTGCGTCGGCATCCTCGGCTTGGAGCGACTGGCTCACGTGGCGGCAAAGGGCTTGAAAAGCCGGGAGGTTCATGGCGAGTCTCCTTGCAAAAAGCTGTCGTGTGGAATTCGTGATGGTTTCGTAACGCTTGGCGTGAACCAGTTCCGGTCCCGGTGCGCCCAGGTGCGCCTGCAGCCCGCCGGTCAGGTCGGGCATCGCTTGAGCCGTTGGTCGAAGCGCGGCATGATGGTTTCGTCCTATCCAGGGGGTCCCATGCGCAAGCCCGTCGTGTACAGCCCTTCACGCCGCCCGTCGGCCGGCTCGGCTGTGGGGGCGGGGGAAGCGCCGGTGTCGGAGCCGTTGGTGCCTGCTGTGCCGAAGCCGCGCTGGCGTGACCGCCTGGCTTCCCCGCGTGCCGGCTGGCTGCTGTCTGCGGGCCTGATGGCGACGCTGATCGGTGTGCTGGCCTGGCAGGCGAGCCGCCCGGCCTCGTTGCCGCTGACCCAGAAGACCATCGACGACGCGGTGCTGCGGTCCCTGTCGACCCAGGTGCTGCCGTCGCCGGCCGCGCGTGCGGCCGAGGCGATCCGCCCCGCCGTGGTGCGGGTGCAGTCTTACGGCAGCACCGACGCGGAAGACGACGACGAGGACGGCGTGGGCACCGGGGTGGTGATCGTGGACAAGGGCGTGGTCCTGACCAACCTGCATGTGGTGGCCGGGGCCCGGCGCATCCGGCTGACCTTTGCCGATGGCAGCCACTCGGTGGCCACCATCGTCGGTGCCCAGCCCGAAAACGACCTGGCCGTGCTGCAGGCGCACACCATTCCGGACGATCTGGTGGCCGCCACCATGCGGTCCACCCACGACCTGCTGCCCGGCGAGGAGGTGGTGGCGGTCGGATTCCCGTTCGGCATCGGTCCTTCGGTGTCGGCCGGCGTGGTCTCGGGCCTGGGGCGCTCCTTCAAGTCGCCGGACGGCGAGCAGGAGGTGCGCAACCTGATCCAGTTCGACGCGGCGGCCAACCCCGGCAATTCGGGTGGCCCGCTGGTGACCATGGGTGGCGAGGTGGTCGGCATCGTCACCGGCATCCTCAACCCCACACAGCAACGCACATTTGTCGGCATCGGTTTTGCCGTGCCGATCGAGAGCGCGGCGTCGGCCGCCGGGCTCCCGCCGTTCTGAACCTTCATCCCTTCACAGGAGCCACCCATGACCCAGGACCCCGCCACCGACACCGCCCAGCTGATGGAGCAGATCCTGTACGAGGTGAAACGGGTGGTGGTGGGGCAGGACCGCTTCCTGGAGCGGGTCATGGTGGCCATGCTGGCCCAGGGCCACCTGCTGGTCGAGGGTGTGCCGGGCCTGGCCAAGACGCTCACCGTCAAGACCCTGGCCGACGTGGTGCAGGGCCGTTTCAAGCGCATCCAGTTCACGCCCGATCTGGTGCCGGCCGATCTGGTGGGCACCCGCATCTACAACCAGAAGACCGGCGACTTCAGCACCGCGCTCGGCCCGGTGTTTGCCAACCTGCTGCTGGCCGACGAGATCAACCGCGCGCCGGCCAAGGTGCAGAGCGCGTTGCTGGAGGTGATGCAGGAGCGCCAGGTGACCATTGCCGGCGAGACCCACCGCGTGCCGAACCCGTTCCTGGTGATGGCCACGCAGAACCCGATCGAGACCGAGGGCACCTACCCGCTGCCCGAGGCGCAGGTGGACCGCTTCATGATGAAGGTGGTGGTGGACTACCCGACCGACGAGGAGGAATACGTCATCGTCGAACGGGTCACCGGCCCCGCCATCCAGGTGCGCAGCGTGGCCGACACCACCCAGCTCGCGGCCCTGCAGGCCCGTTGCCGGCAGGTGTATGTGGACCCTTCGCTGGTGCAGCACGCGGTGCGGCTGGTGTCGGCCACGCGCCAGCCCGAGCGGCACGGCATCAAGGACATGGCCCGCTTCATCACCTTCGGTGCCAGCCCGCGCGCCACCATCGGTCTGGTGGAGGGAGCGCGGGCGCTGGCCATGCTGCGCGGGCGCAGCTACGCGCTCCCCGAAGACATGACCGATCTGGTGCCCGACGTGCTGCGGCACCGGGTGGTGCTGTCGTACGAAGGGCTGTCGGAGGGCCTGAGCAGCGACGCGCTGATCGACCGCATCATGAAGCAGGTGCCGCCGCCGGCCCGTCCGCTGGCGCCCGAGCAGCGCGCTGCCTGAAGGCCCCGACCATGTGGCCGCGCTGGTTGTCCCGACGTTCCGAGCCCGAGCCGGTGGCAGCGCCGGCCGCCAGCCCGCAGACGGCCCGCGCCGAGGTGCTGGTGCGCCGGCTGGAATGGACCGTGCTGCGCCGGCTCGACGGCCTGCTGCAGGGCGACCACCGGACCCTCATGCGCGGCGCCGGGCTGGACCTGACCGACCTGCGCGAATACCAGCTGCACGACGATGTGCGCCACATCGACTGGAACGTCACGGCCCGGCTGCAGCAGCCGCATGTGCGGGTGTTCACCGAAGACCGCGAGATGGCGGCCTGGTTCCTGATGGACCTCAGCCCGTCGGTGGACTTCGGCTCCGGCACCCGGCGCAAGAGCGAGGTGGCGCTGTCGTTCGTCACCGTGCTGGGCCGCCTGATCGGGCGCCACGGCAACCGGGTCGGCGCGGTGCTGTTCGGCGCCGGCGGGCCGGGCGGCGTGGACGCGGTGGTGCCGGCGCGGGGCGGTCGCAGCCACCTGCTGCAGATCGTGCAGAAGGTGATGACGGCGGTCGCCAGCCCGGCGCGCGATGCGGCCGGCGGCACCCAGCTGGCCGAACTGCTGCGGGTGGCCGGCCATGTCATCCGGCAGCGGTCCACCGTGTTCGTGGTGTCGGACTTCATCAGCGAACCCGGCTGGGAAGCCGGTCTGGGCGCACTGGCCCGCCGGCACGACGTGGTGGCGGTGCGCCTGTTCGACCCGCTGGAGATCGAGCTGCCCGACGCCGGCCTGCTGCCGGTGCGCGACGCCGAGACCGGCGAGCAGCTCTGGATCGACACCAGCGACCGGGGTTTCCGCCAGCGCTTTGCCCGCATCGCGGCACAGCGCGAAGCCCTGTTGCGCGAGGGCCTGGCCCGCTGCGGCGTGGATACGCTGGAGCTGTCCACCGACGACGATCTGGCCGACGCCTTCACCCGTTTTCTGGATCTGCGGCGCCAGCGCTCGCGCCGCCGTGCCCACCGCGCTGTGGCGCCTGAAGGAGTCCCGGCATGAACACCGATGTCCTCAACCCCGTCCTGGCGCCCCTGGCGGCCTGGTTCCAGCAGTTGCCGGTCAGCTTCCTGTGGCCGCAGATGCTGTGGCTGCTGCTGGCCCTGCCGCTGCTGGTGCTGCTCTACCTGTGGCTGCTCTCGCGGCGCCGCAAGAGCGCGGTGCGGCTGGCCAGCCTGAGCATCGTGCGCGAAGCCGCCGGGCGCGGCCCGGGCTGGCGCCGCCACCTGCCGCCGGTGCTGCTGCTGCTGGCGGTGGCCGCCAGCCTGCTGGCCGCCTCGCGCCCGGTGGCCACGCTGCGGCTGCCCTCGACCCAGCAGACCATCATCCTGGCGATGGATGTGTCCGGCAGCATGCGGGCCGAAGATGTGAAGCCCAACCGGCTGGTGGCTTCGCAGGAGGCGGCCAAGGCCTTCCTGACCAGCCTGCCACGCCATGTGAAGGTGGGCATCGTGGCCTTTGCCGGCTCGGCCCAGGTGGTGCAGCCGCCGACCCTCAGCCGCGACGATCTGGTGGCCGCCATCGACCGCTTCCAGCTCCAGCGGGCCACCGCCATCGGCAGTGCCATCGTGGTGTCGCTGGCCGAGATATTCCCGGACCAGAACATCAGCCTGGGCGACATCACCTACCAGCGCAACACCGATCCGTTTGCGCCCAAGGGGCGGGCCATCGACCGGCCGGCCGCGCAGGACAAGCCCTTCACCCCGGTGCCGCCGGGCTCCTACGGCTCGGCCGCCGTGATCCTGCTCACCGACGGCCAGCGCACCACCGGTGTGGACACGGCCGAGGCCGCGCAGATGGCGGCCGACCGCGGTGTGCGCGTGTACACCGTGGGGGTGGGCACGGTGGACGGCGAGGTGATCGGCTTCGAGGGCTGGTCGATGCGGGTGCGGCTGGATGAGGAAAGCCTCAAGCAGGTGGCCCGCACCACCCAGGCCGAGTACTTCCATGCCGGCACCGCCGACAACCTCAAGCAGGTGTACGCCTCGCTGGGCGCGCGCCTGACCGTGGAGAAAAAGGAAACCGAGATCTCCGGACTGCTGGCGCTGGTGAGCGCGGCACTGGCCCTGCTGGCCGCAGGCCTGTCGCTGCTCTGGTTCCACCGCGTGTTGTGAGGCCTGTCCCGGGTTCACAATCCGGGGCATGAAACACAATGTTCTGGTCGCGGGAGGCGGCATCGGGGGTCTGGCCTGTGCCCTGGCCCTGGGCCGCGCCGGCGTCCCGGTGACGGTGCTGGAACAGGCGCAGGCGTTCGGCGAGATCGGCGCCGGCATCCAGCTCGGGCCCAACGCCATGCGGGTGCTGTCCGACTGGGGCGTGGCCGACGCCCTCCAGGAACACGCCTCCTTTCCCGACGAACTGCGGGTGCGCAGCGCCCACGACGGCCGGCTGCTCGGCCACATGCGGCTGGGTGCCTCCGCGCTGGCCCACTACGGCCACCCTTACGCCAGCGTGCACCGGGCCGACCTGCACCGCGTGCTGCTCTCGGCCTTGCTGGCCGGCGCCCCGGCGTCGCTCAGCCTGAATGCCCGGATGCAGGACTTCGAGCTGCAGGACGACGCGGTGTCGGTGCGGCTGGAGTCGGGTCAGGTCATCGAGGGCGAGGCGCTGGTCGGTTGTGACGGCCTCTGGAGCCGGGTGCGCACCGGTCTGCTCGGCCCCGAGCCGCCCCGGCTCACCGGGCACCTGGCCTACCGCGGCATGATCCCGGCCGACCGGTTGCCCCGCGCGCTGGCCAGCAACACGGTCAATGCCTGGCTGGGGCCACGCATGCACGTGGTGCATTACCCGATCCGCCAGGGGCGCTGGTTCAACGTGGTGGCCGTGGTGCAGGGCCGTGTCGGGCAGGGCCATGCCGGCAGCGACCCTCGCCAGTGGTCGCAGGACGCGCTCACCGCCGACCTGCAGCGGGCCATGGGCCCGCTGGGGGTCGACCTGCGGGCCCTGATCGACGCGGTGCCGTCGTGGACGCTGTGGAGCCTGCACGACCGCCCGCCCATGACCGGCCCGCACGAACACGCCCGAGGCCGTGTGGCCTTGCTGGGCGATGCGGCCCACCCGCTGCGCCCCTACCTGGCCCAGGGCGCCGCCATGGCGCTGGAAGATGCCTGGACGCTGGGTCAGCTGATCGACCGCCACCAGCACCCGGTGGACTGGCCAGCGGTGTTTGCGCGCTTTGCGCGCAGCCGCTGGCAGCGCAATGCCCGTGTGCAGGCCAAGTCGCAGCGCAACGGCCGGGTGTTCCATGCGGCCGGGCTGGTGCGCTGGGGCCGTGATGCCGCCATGAACCTGCTGGGCGAGAAACTGATGGACAACCCGTGGCTGTACGGCGGGCCGCCGCTGCCGGTGGAATGAGCGGCCAGGGCCTGTCGCGCCGGCAATGGCTGGCGAGAGGGCTGGCGGCTGCACCGGTGCTGCTGGCAGTGCCGCCCGGAGCCGCTGCCAGCGCCTGGCCCGCCCGCCCGTTGCGCCTGCTGGTGGGTTTCCCGGCCGGCTCCTCGCCCGACCTCACGGCCCGGCTGCTGGCCGAGCCGCTGGGCCGTGCGCTGGGCCAGCCGGTGGTGGTGGACAACCGGGCAGGCGCCGGCGGCAACCTGGCCGCCACCCTGGTGGCCCGCGCCACCGACGGCCACACCCTGGGGCTCATGATCAATGGCAACCTGACCACCGCACGCCTGCTCCAGACCGCCACCGCCTACGACCCGCAGACCGATCTGGCGCCGGTTGCCCTGCTGGGCAGCGCGCCCCTGCTGCTGTGCTCCGGGGCCGACGCACCCACCGGCTTCAGCGCCTGGCTGGCCCGCGCCCGCGAGGCCGGTTCGCGCTGGAACTTCGGTTCGCCCGGCACCGGCACGCTGGGGCATCTGGGCATGGAACTGCTGCAGCAGCGCACCGGGCTGGCGGCGGTGCATGTGCCGTACCCGGGCAACCCGCAGGTGGTGGCGGCGCTGCTGGCCGGCGAGGTGCAGATGGCCTTGCTGCCGCCGGGTCTGGCCGGGCCGCTGGTGCGTTCGGGCCGGTTGAAGGCGGTGCTGGCCACCGTGGGCGGGCGCAGTGCGCTGGCGCCGGAGGTGCCGGGGCTGGCCGAGTCGGGTGTGGCCTTGCCGCCGCTGGAAATCTGGAATGCGGTGGCGGCTCCCCGTGCGCAACCGGCGGCGCAGGTGCAGCGGCTGGCCACCGAACTCACGCGGCTGGTGCGCGAGCCCGCCCTCCGCGACGCCATGGCCGCCCAGGGCTGGAGCGTGGTGGGTGCCGGCCCGGAGGGCCTGGCCCGCCGTATGGCGGCCGACACCGCCCTCATGGCCCCGCTGATCCGCCGCCTGCAGCCCGGTGCGCTGCGCTGAGCCGGGGCGGGCTCAGAGCGCGGTGCGCAGGGTCCAGATCTCGGGGAACAGCACCACGTCCAGCATCTTGCGCAGGTAGCTCACGCCGCCGGTGCCGCCGGTGCCGCGCTTGAAGCCGATCACCCGCTCCACCGTGGTGAGGTGGCGGAAACGCCAGAGCCGGAAGGTGTCTTCGATGTCGGCCAGTTCCTCGCCCAGCTGGTAGAGGTCCCAGTGGTGGCGCGGCTCGCGGTAGACCTGCAGCCAGGCGGCCTCGACCGCATCGCTGGCTTCATAGGGTCGGGTCCAGTCGCGCTCGGTGTGGCTCTCGGGCACCGGCAGGCCGCGCCGGGCCAGCAGGCGCAGCGCCTCGTCGTAGAGCGACGGTGCGCGCCAGGCGGCGTCCACCACCGCCCGGCGATCGGGGTGGTGGGCATGGGGCTGCAGCATGGCCGGGTTCTTGTTGCCCATGGCGAATTCGATGCAGCGGTACTGGTGGCTCTGGAAGCCGCTGCTCTGCGCCAGGTAGGGCCGCAGCGCGCTGTACTCGGGCGGTGTCATGGTGGCCAGCACGTCCCAGGCGTGCACCAGCTGTTCCATGATGCGGCTCACCCGGGCCAGCATCTTGAAGGCCGGCGCCAGATCGTCGCGGGCCACATGGTCGATGGCGGCCTGCAGCTCGTGCAGCATGAGCTTCATCCACAGCTCGCTGGTCTGGTGCTGCACGATGAACAGCATCTCGTCGTGGGCGGGCGAGAGCGGCTTCTGCGCCGACAGGATGGCGTCGAGCTGCAGGTAGTCGCCGTAGCTCATGTCCCGGCTGAAATCGAGCTGTGCGCCTTCCTGGTGGACGATGGCCTCGGGCAGGGCCGGGGCCGGGGCCGAGGCTCCACCGCCGGAGAACGGGCAGCCACCGGCCGCCGGGTTGCGGTCGTTCGGTTCGGTCATGGTGGTTCCTTTCAGGTCACGGCGTGGCGGCGGGCCCAGCGCGGTTCGCGCCATTCGCCGCTCTCCAGCACCTGGTGCAGGTGTTCCACGGCTTGCCACACATCCTCGAAACGCAGGTAGAGCGGCGTGAAGCCGAAGCGCAGGATGTCCGGGTGCGCGGCGCCGTCGCCAGCCCGGAAGTCGCCGATCACGCCACGCGCGATCAGGGCCTGCACGATGGCGTAGGCCGCGTGGCCCTCATCGCCGGCACCGGTGTGGCGCACCAGGCTCACCTGCGATCCGCGCGCGGCTTCATCGGCCGGCGTGACGCAGGCCATGCCGTGGCCGGCACAGCGCTCCTCCACCAGCCGGCGGAACAGGTCGGTCAGCGCCAGCGATTTCTGGCGCAGCGCGTTCATGCCGCCGTGGGCTTCTGCGGCCAGGACGGTGTCCACCCCGCATTCCAGCGCGGCCAGGCTGATCATGGGTTGCGAGCCGCACTGGTAGCGGCCGATGCCGGGGGCCGGCTGGTAGTCGGGCGTGAAGGCGAACGGCGCGGCATGGCCCCACCAGCCGGCCAGCGGCTGCCAGAAGCGGTCGGCATGGCGCGGGTTGACCCAGACGAAGGCCGGTGCGCCGGGTCCGCCATTGAGGTACTTGTAGCCGCAGCCCACCGCAAAGTCGGCGTCCGAGCCGGTCAGGTCCAGGGGCACGGCGCCGGCGCTGTGCGCCAGGTCCCAGACGGTCAGCACGCCGGCGGCATGGGCGGCGGCGGTCACCGCGGCCATGTCGTGCATGGCGCCGGTGCGGTAGTTCACATGGGTGAGCATCAGGATGGCGGCCTTCGGGTCCTGCAGCGCGGCAGGAATGGCGGCTGCGTCGTCCACCAGCACCAGCTCCCAGCCCTTGTCCTTGCACAGCGCCTCGGCGATGTAGAGGTCGGTGGGGAAGTTGCTGCGCTCGCTGACGATGCGCCAGCGTCCGGGGGCGTCCTGCGCGCTCTGGCGCAGGGCGGCGCTCAGCACCTTGAACAGGTTGACCGAGGTGCTGTCGGTGGCCACGGTGGTGCCCGGTGCGGCACCGATGAGCCGGCCGATCTTGTCGCCCACGCGGCGCGGCGCCTCGAACCAGCCGGCCTTGTTCCAGCTCTGGATCAGGTCCTGCCCCCACTCCTGCTGCACGACTTGCGCCACGCGCGCCGGGACCGAAGCCGGCATGGCCCCCAGCGAGTTGCCGTCGAGGTAGATGGTGCCCTCGGGCACGACGAACAGGTCGCGCAGGTGGCGCAGCGGGTCTTGCGCGTCGAGCGCGCGGCAGTCTTGCAAGGTGGTGGGCAGATCGGTGTGATGGAGGGCGGTCATGGCAGTTCTCGCAGCACCGCGCGCACCGGGGAGGCGTCGGCGGTGGTCAGTTTCAGGGGCAGGGCAATGAGCTCGTAGTCGCCTTCGGGCACGTCGTCGAGCAGCAGGTTTTCCAGCACGCGCAGGCCGTGGCGGCGCACCGCCTGGTGGCTGGGCAGGGTCTTGCTGTCGGCCGGGTCGAGGCTGGCGCTGTCGGTGCCGACCAGCAGCACGCCCCGGGCCGCCAGCAGGTCGATGGTGGCCGGGTCGAAGGCGGGCAGGGCGGTGTCGAAGGTGGTCTGGGGCATCTGCCGGTACATCCGCACCAGCACCCTGGGCGGCGTGTTGCGCAGGGCATGGGCGATGTGCTGCGGCTGCACCAGCGTGCCGACCCCGATGGCATGCACCACGCGGCAGCGGCCGAGGAAGGGCGTCAGATCGACCTCGCCGATGGCGCGGCCGGCCGGGTCGTAGTGCAGCGGCGCATCGGCGTGGGCGCCGGTGTGGGGCGAGAGCGTGAGGCTGCCCACGTTCACCGGACAGCCCGGTTCGATGGTGGCCACCCAGTGCTGCTGGTATGCCGTGTCGCCCGGAAAGACGGGCGATCCGGCGTGCAGCGGCGGTGAAATGTCCCAGAGCTTTTTCATGGAGCCGGGAAGGTAGCACCGGCCGAAAACGCGTGGTGTCGGTTATTTCCAACGACCGCGCACGACGCGCATCCAGCGCATCCCGATCACGGGTGCCGCACCACCAGCACCTTCAGCGCCCGGTCGGGCGAGGCATCGGCAAAGGCCGGCGGGTTGGGCAGGCGCTGCTCCACTTCCAGCACCGGTGCCTCGCGCGCCAGGGCCTCGCGCAGGAAGGACTCCGGCATTTCCGGCGCGTTCAGGCAGATCAGCGCCAGGCCGCCGGGCAGCAGCAGGTCGGGCAGGCGGCGCAGCAGACGCGGGTAGTCCTTGGTGGCCACGAAGCTGCCCTTCTGGTAGCTCGGCGGGTCGACGACGACCAGCCCGTAAGGCCCCAGCCGATTGACCTTGCCCCAGGAGGTGAACAGGTCGTGCGCCAGAAACCGGGCGCCACCGGGGATGCCGTTGATCTGGTGGTTGAGCTGGCCCGTGGCGAGAGCGCCCTGGGCCATGTCGAGGTTCACCACCTCTTTCGCGCCGGCCTGAAGCGCCACCACCGAAAACGCGCAGGTGTAGGCGAACAGGTTGAGCACCTTGTGGCCGGCCGCATGGCGGCGGACCCAGCGCCGGCCCTCGGCCATGTCCAGGAACAGCCCGTGGTTCTGTCCGCGCAACAGGTGCACCCGGTAGGTCGTGCCGTCTTCGGTCACGTTGTGCGGCTCGGGCACGCTGCCGGCCATCACGGTGGTCAGCGGCCGGCTGGCGGGGCCGTCGGGCTGTCGGCGCTGGAACACCCAGTTCAGCGGTTCGCCGGGGCGCAGCTGCGCCTGCCGGGCCGCCAGCGCCTCGCCGATGCGCTGCGCGTCTTCATCGCTGGCCTCGCCGAAGCGGGTGACCAGCCAGACCGGCGCATACCAGTCCAGCGCCCAGTCGGTGGCGTCCGGGTGCAGCCCGCCCCGACCGTGGAACAGGCGCTGGGCGTCGGTGCCCGGCGTGGCGCGGGCGATGGCGTCGATGAGGGATTGCAACGCGGGTTCCGGGCCGATGCCTTCAGGCGCCGTGCGTTGCCAGCGGGGACAGACCGTGTCGCTGGCGCGCACGGCCACAGGCATCGCTGCCTTCCTCGAATTCGCGACAGGGACTGGGGCGCCACTCGTAGATGCCGCAGGTGGCGCGCTCGCCGACCCGGCCTGTGAGTGCTGCGCAGCGGATGGGCACATGGTCGGTGCCGCGCATGCGCATGGTGCTGCCATTGACCTCCACCGCCAGACCGGTCGGCACGCTGCCGCCCATGTCTTCCATCTCGTAGACCGCGAAGTCGACCCGGAAGCAGGCGCAGCAGGCGCCACAGGCGGTGCAGGCAGACATGGCCACCCCGCCTTACAGCCGGCCGAGCAGCAGGTACTCCATGAGCGCCTTCTGCACGTGCATGCGGTTCTCGGCCTCGTCCCAGACCACGCTCTGCGGCCCGTCGATCACCTCGGCCGTGACTTCCTCGCCCCGGTGGGCCGGCAGGCAGTGCATGAAGAGGGCGTCGGGTCTGGCGCGGCGCATCATGTCTTCATCCACGCACCACTGGGCGAAGGCGGCGCGCCGCACCTCGTTCTCGGCCTCGAAGCCCATGCTGGTCCAGACATCGGTGGTCACCAGATCGGCGCCGGCACAGGCCTCGCGCGGGTCCTTGAAGGTCTTGAAGCAGTCGCTGCGGGTGATGCCGGCCAGCGCCGGGTCCACCTCGTAGCCGCTCGGGGTGCTCACATGCACCGTGAAGCCCAGCAGCTCGGCCGCCTGCAGCCAGGTGTTGGCCATGTTGTTGCCGTCGCCCACCCAGGCCACCACCTTGCCGCGCAGGGCGTCCAGTGGATCGCCGCCGGGGGCAGGGCGGTACTCCACCAGGGTGAACAGGTCGGCCAGGATCTGGCAGGGGTGGAACTCGTTGGTCAGGCCGTTGATGACCGGCACCCGCGAATGGGCGGCGAAGCGCTCGATCTTGGTCTGCTCGAAGGTGCGGATCATGACCAGGTCGACCATGCGGCTGATCACCTTGGCGCTGTCCTCGATGGGCTCGGCCCGGCCCAGCTGGCTGTCGCCGGTGGTCAGGTGCACCACCGAGCCACCGAGCTGGTACATGCCGGCCTCGAAGCTCACCCGGGTGCGTGTGCTGGCCTTCTCGAAGATCATGGCCAGGGTGCGGTCCGGGTCGGCAAACGGGTGGTGCTTCTCGAAGGCCTTGAACTTGCCCTTGATGAAGGCAGCGCGCCGCAGCAGGTAGGCGTACTCGTCGGCGGACAGGTCCTTGAACTGCAGGTAATGGCGGATGGTCATGGCGGAAGTCATTCGGCAAGGAAGGCGTGCACGATGGGCAGCAGCAGGGCGACCACCTCGTCGGCCTCGGCGGTGGTCATGATCAGCGGCGGCACCAGGCGGATCACGCTGTCGGCGGTCACGCTCAGCAGCAGGCCGGCGTCGGCAGCACGCTGGGTGATGGCGCCGCAGGGGCGGTCCAGCTCGATGCCGATCATCAGGCCCTGACCACGGATCTCGCGCACGCCGGGGCGGCCCGCCAGACCCATTTCCAGCGCGGCCCGCAGGTGGGCCCCCACGTGCTCCACATGGGTCAGCAGACCGTCTTCCTCGATGATGCGGATGGTTTCCACACCGGCCCGCATGGCCAGCGGGTTGCCGCCGAAGGTGGTGCCGTGGTTGCCCGGCTGGAAGATGTTCGCTGCCTTCGGACCAGCCACCACCGCGCCGATCGGCACACCCGAACCCAGGCCCTTGGCCAGCGGCATCACGTCCGGCAGGATGCCGGCCCACTGGTGCGCGAACCATTTGCCGGTGCGGCCCATGCCGCACTGCACCTCGTCGATCATGAGCAGCCAGTCGCGCTGGTCGCACAGGGCGCGCACCTCTTGCAGGTACTGGGCGCGCATGGGGTTCACGCCGCCTTCGCCCTGGATGGTCTCGAAGAACACCGCCACCACGTTGGGGTTGCCTTCGGTGGCCTTCTTCAGCGCCTCGATGTCGTTCGCCGGCACGCGCACGAAGCCTTCCACCAGCGGTCCGAAACCGGCCTGCACCTTGGGGTTGCCGGTGGCCGACAGGGTGGCGATGGAGCGGCCATGGAAGGCCTTCTCATAGACCACGATCTCCGGCCGCTCGATGCCCTTGTCGTGGCCGAACTTGCGCGCCAGCTTCAGCGCGGCCTCGTTGGCCTCCAGACCGGTGCTGCAGAAGAACACATTGGTCAGGCCCGAACGTTCCACCAGCATCTGCGCCAGCCGTTCCTGGTCGGGCACGTGGTAATAGTTGCAGCAGTGGATCATCTTCGCCACCTGGTCCTGCAGGGCCGGCACCAGCTTCGGGTGTGCATGGCCCAGGGTGTTGACCGCGATGCCGGCCAGCGCGTCCAGGTAGGACTTGCCGTTCACATCCCAGACGCGGCAGCCTTCCCCGTGCGACAGGGCGATCGGCAGGCGCCCGTAGGTGTTCATCACATGGGGCGAGGCGGCGGCAGCGACGGCGGTGGGCAGGGCGGCGTTCATGGGGTTCTCCGGAAGGCAGGGCCCGCACGGGCCCGGTGGGTGCCAGAAACAGAAGCGGCTCAACGCCCGACAGGTCGGGTTGAGCCGTTGAACGCGGATTTTAGGCGCATGCCTGTGACACGGGTTATCCCTGATTTCAGGTCTTATATAAGATAGAATACCGGCGCCTGTACCAGCCGGGTGATCCCCGGCTGGCCGGCACACCCACCTCCTGAGGCCCTCCACCCGAAGGCTGCGTCCGAATGGCCACACCGTCCGCCAAACAAGTGTTCATCCAGGGCATCACCCGCGATGGCCGCACCTTCCGCCCCAGCGACTGGGCCGAGCGGCTGGCCGGGGTCATGAGCAGCTTCCGCCCCGGTGGCGCCCAGCCCGGCAGCCACCTCAGCTACTCCCCCTGGTGTGTGCCCAACACCATCAACGGCGTGAAATGCGTGGTGGTCCACAGCGACCTGCGGGATGCCGAACCCATGGCCTGGGACTTCTGCATGAACTTCGCCCGCGACAACGACCTGCAGGTGGTCGAGGGCTGCCTGATCCCGGACCGCTGAAGCGCCGCGCTTCACGCTGCACGCGGATCGTCCGGGCAACAAAAAAGCCGTCTTGCGACGGCTTTCTGCTTTTTTTGCTGGCAGCGCACCCGGTTCAAACGGCGGGCCTGGAGGCCCGGGCTGCTGGGGGGCAGGTCAGGCGGCGGCGGTGGCCAGTGCCTTGACCTTGGCAGACAGGCGACTCTTGTCGCGAGCGGCCTTGTTCTTGTGGAAGATGCCCTTGTCGGCCACGATGTCGACCACGGCCTGCATCTTGGCGAACAGTTCGGTCGCCTTGGTCTTGTCGCCGCTAAGAACGGCTTTTTCGACGTTCTTGACAGCGGTACGGTATTTGGAGCGCAGCGAGGAATTCGCGGCATTCAGTTTGACGTCCTGGCGGGCGCGTTTGCGACCGGAGGCCAGGCGGGGGTTCTTTTTCTTGGGCTTGGTGGCCATGGTGATGTTCCTTGAGTGTTTGTGGATGTTGCCAGCAAAGCCCGCGATTATAGCCCTGCCGCCAGGTTGCGCCACCCGGGGCTGCGGCGGCCGGGGAGGGCTCGTTACACTGCGCCGGTGTCGCTCTTCAAGTCCGCCTCCGTCGTCTCCCTGCTCACGCTGGCCTCGCGCATCACCGGGCTGGTGCGCGAACTGCTCATGGCGGCCACCTTCGGTGCCAGTGCCCTGACCGACGCCTTCAACGTCGCCTTCCGCATTCCCAACCTGCTGCGCCGGCTGTTCGCCGAAGGCGCCTTCAGCCAGGCGTTCGTGCCGGTGCTGGCCGCCGCGCGCGAACAGGACGGCGACGACGCCACCCGCCTCATGATCGGCCAGATCGCCACCGTGCTGGCCTGGGCGCTCACCCTGACCTGCATCCTGGGCGTGCTGGCGGCGCCGGTGCTGGTGTATGCCATGGCGGCCGGCCTGAAGCAGTCGCCCGAGGGTTTCGAGGCGGCCGTGCTCATGACCCGCTGGATGTTCCCCTACATCGCCTTCATGTCGTTCGTGGCGCTGGCGGCCGGCATCCTGAACACCTGGCGTCGCTTTGCGGTGCCGGCGGCCACGCCGGTGCTGCTGAACGTGGCCATGATCGGAGCTGCGCTGTGGGGGGCGCCCTGGTTCGCGTCGATGGGCATCGAGCCCATCCTCGCCATGGCCGGTGGCGTGCTGCTGGGCGGCTGCCTGCAGCTCGGCGTGCAGCTGCCCGCGCTGGCACGGCTCGGGCTGCTGCCCCGCGTCGGCCTGACCCCGGCCGCGCTGCGAACCGCCTGGAGCCACCCTGGCACCCGGCGCGTGACCACCCTCATGCTGCCGGCCCTGCTGGGGGTCAGCGTGGCCCAGCTGTCGCTGCTCATCAACACCCAGATCGCCTCCCACCTGGCGGTGGGCAGCGTGAGCTGGCTGACCTACGCCGACCGCCTGATGGAGTTCCCCACCGCGCTGCTGGGCGTGGCGCTGGGCGTGGTGTTGCTGCCCCAGCTGGCTTCGGCGCAGGCCGCCGGCGATGCCGAGCGCTACAGCGGCCTGCTCGACTGGGGGCTGCGGCTGGTGGTGCTGCTGGCGGTGCCCTGTGCGGTGGCCCTGCTCACCTTCGCCCAGCCGCTGGTGGCGGTGCTGTACCACTACGGGCGCTTCGGCGCCGGCGACGTGCAGCAGACGGCGGCCGCCCTCATGGGCTACGGCGCCGGGCTGCTCGGGCTCATCGCCATCAAGGTGCTGGCGCCGGGCTTCTATGCGCGGCAGGACATCCGCACCCCGGTGAAGATCGCCGTGGGCGTGCTGGTGCTGACCCAGTTGCTCAACATCGCCCTGGTGCCCCTGTTCGACCACGCCGGCCTGGCGCTGGCCATCGGCATCGGCGCCATGGTGAATGCGCTGTTCCTGCTGGTCGGGCTGATCCGGCGCGGTGCCTACCGGCCTTCGCCGGGCTGGCTCAAGTTCTCGCTGCAGGTGCTGGCGGCCAGTGCGCTGCTGGCGGTGCTGCTCATGTGGCTGTCTGCGCGCTTCGTCTGGACCGGCTTCGAGGGTCAGGCCCTGCAGCGCATCGGCTGGCTGGTGGTGTCGGTGCTGGGCGCCGTGGTGGTGTATTTCGGGGCCTTGCTGCTGTCGGGCCTGTCGCTGCGCCAGTTCGTGCGGAAATGACGTAATCTGGACGCCCACCGCCCGATCCGCCCATGGACCTCGACTTTTCCGCTCCGACCCCGCTGGGGTACTTTGCCACCCTGGTCAGCGACGACGACGCCTTTCCCCTGTTCGAGGCGGCGGTGTCGGTGGCACAGGACGAATACCCCGACATGGACGTGCAGCAGGTGCTCGGCGATGTCGACCAGATGGTGGCCCGGCTGCGCCGTCGCTGCCCGGACGACGCCGGCCCGCTGCAGCGGCTGCGGGCGCTCAACCAGTTCTTCTTCCGCGACCTGGGCTTCGGCGGCAACGTCAACAACTACTACGACCCCGACAACAGCTACCTCAACGCGGTGCTGCGCACCCGGCGGGGCATTCCGATCACGCTGGCCGTGCTCTGGCTGGAGCTGGCCCAGGGCATGGGCCTGAAGGCGCGGGGCATCAACTTTCCCGGCCATTTCATGGTCAAGGTCAACCTGCCCAACGGGCAGGTGGTGATCGACCCCTTCAACGGCCAGTCGCTCAGCCGCGACGAACTCGCCGAGCGACTGGAGCCCTACAAGCGCCGCAACGGCCTGGTGGACGACTTCGATGTGCCGGTGGGTCTGTACCTGCAGGCGGCCCAGCCGCGCGACATCCTGGCGCGCATGCTGCGCAACCTGAAGGAGATCCACCGCGCGCAGGAAGACTGGCTGCGCCTGATCGCGGTGCAGGACCGGCTGCTGATCCTGCTGCCCGATGCCTGGACCGAGTACCGCGACCGGGGTCTGGCCTGGGCCGAGCTGGGCGAGGCGCGGCTGGCGGTGGCCGATCTGGACATCTACGTGGTCCATGCCGACGACCCGCTGGACCGCGAGGCCATCACCCAGCGGCTGCAGGAGCTTCGGCGCGCCCTGAACTGATGTGTCTGCCGCGACCGGCGGCGTGCATGAGGGTGTGACCGGTGTTTCGGCGTGTAAGACCGTTTGACGCCGCCGGGGGCGGCGAAGAACATCCGCCCCGCCGATCCACAACCCAGAACATCCCACATGACCCAGAAAATCTACCGCGCTGTGGCCTGCGCCCTCATTCCCGCCATGACCCTGGGCAGCCTGCCGCTGCAGGCCCAGGCCGGCATCGTGGGCACCGAGCAGGCCCTGGTGACGCCGGCCGGCCAGGCCGACCGTGACCGCGTGAGCAGCTTCCTGGCCCGCGAGGACGTGCGCAAGGAGCTCATGGCCCAGGGCGTGAACACCGACGACGCCATTGCGCGTGTGCAGGCCATGTCGGACGCCGAGGTGGCCCAGCTGGCCCAGCGCGTCGATCAGGCTCCCGCCGGTGCCGGCGTGGTGGGCGTGCTGTTCACCATCTTCCTGATCCTGCTGGTCACCGACATCCTGGGCTTCACCAAGGTCTACCCGTTCACCCGCCCGATCCGATGACACCGCCCCGCCGGGGCCCCTCGACCCCCGCCCTGGCGGGGGTCGTGCTTTGCGTGGCCCTGCTGGCCGGGTGCGCAGCGCCGCCCCAGGTGGCGCAGCTGCAGAGTGACTGGCCCAGCGGGCTGCCGGCCCGCACGCTGCTCAGCCGCGTGCCCTTCATTCCCCAGGACGATTTCCTGTGCGGCCCGGCCACGCTGGCCATGGTGTCGCAGGCCGCCGGCCGCTCGGTGAGCGCCGAGCAGCTCACGCCGCAGGTGTACCTGCCGGGCCGGCAGGGTGCCCTGCAGACCGAGATGCTGGCGGCTGCACGTCGCCAGGGGCTGGTGGCCTATCCGCTGGCGCCCGATCTGCGCACCCTGCTGACCGAAGTGGCCGCCGGCGAACCGGTGCTGGTGCTGCAGAACCTGTCGTTGCCGATTGCCCCCCAGTGGCATTACGCCGTGGCCGTGGGCTACGACCGCGCCCGCGACGAGATCGTGCTGCACTCCGGCACCACGCCGCGCATGCCCATGGCCCTGCCGACCTTCGAGCGCACCTGGGCGCGCAGCGGCTACTGGGCGGTCCGGGTGACCGCGCCCGACCGCCTGCCCGCCACGGCCGATGCCGACGGCTGGGCCAACGCGGTGGCAGCACTGGAGCGTTCCGATGTGCCGGCGGCCCATGTGGCCTACCGCACCGGGCTGCGCCGGTGGTCGAACCACCGCATCCTGATGCTCGGACTGGGCAATACCCACTATGCCCAGGGCCGGCGCGATCAGGCGGCGGTGGCCTATGCCGCCACGGTGCGGGCCCACCCCGACTTTGCCGACGCCTGGAACAACCTGGCCCAGGTGCGACTGGAGCTGGGGCAACTGCCCCAGGCCCGCGAGGCGGTGCGCCGGGCCGTGGCACTGGGTGGCCCACGGCAGGCCGATTACCTGAAACTCCAGGCCACCATCGACGCGAGGCGGCAGCCATGACCCGGCTGCTGCTGGTGGGTGCGACCGGGCTGGTCGGTGGCCATGTGCTGGAGCAGGCGCTGGCCGATCCGCGCGTGTCCGTGGTGGTGGCGCCGACCCGGCGGGCCCTGGCGCCGCGCCCCGGCCTGATCAACCCGGTGGTGGACTTCGATCGCCTGCCGCAGGACGCCGACTGGTGGGCGGTGGATGCCGTGGTCTGCACCCTGGGCACCACGGCGCGCAAGGCCGGCAGCCCGGCTGCGTTCTACCGGGTCGATCACGATCATCCGCTGGAGGTGGCCTATCTGGCCCGTCGCCATGGCGCGCAGGCTTACGCGCTCAATTCGGCCCTGGGGGCAGACGCCGCTTCACGGGTGTTCTACCTGCGCACCAAGGGCGAGATCGAGCGCGATCTGCAGGCGGTGGGTTATCCGTCGCTCACGCTGGTGCGGCCGGGTCTGATCGGCGGCGCCCGGGCAGAAAGCCGGCCGCTGGAGCAGCTGGCCGTGGTGGCCTCCGGCTGGGTCCAGCCGCTGCTGCCGGCCCGCTGGCGGGTGGTGCCGGCCTCGCGCATTGCGCACCACCTGCTGCAGGCGGTGCTGGCAGGCACACCCGGTGTGCGGGTGCTGCCGTCCGAAGCCCTGCTCTGATCCGGCAGGGCCGGGTGTCAGGCCACCACCACGGCCGCACCCTGGCCGCGTTCGGCAATCACGCCGATCTCGTGCACCGACTCGCCCAGGCCACGCAACGTGGCGGCGCAGGCGGCGGCCTCTTCGGCGGCGATCACCACCACCATGCCGATGCCGTTGTTGAAGGTGCGGTTCATCTCGATGTCGTCGATGCCGGCCGTGGCCTGCAGCCAGGCGAACAGCTCGCTCTGCGGCCAGCTGCCCTTCTTCAGGTGTGCGGCCGTGCCTTCGGGCAGCACGCGCGGAATGTTCTCCAGCAGGCCGCCGCCGGTGATGTGGGCCAGCGCCTTGATCGGGTGCTGCGCCAGTGCAGCCAGCACGTTCTTCACGTACAGGCGGGTCGGCTTCATGACCGCTTCCTTGAACGGCATGCCGTCCAGCGTGGCCGGCAGGTTGCCGGCGGCCCGCTCGATGCACTTGCGCACCAGCGAGAAGCCGTTGGAATGCACGCCGTGCGAGGCCAGGCCCAGCACCACGTCGCCCGGCTTCACGTTCTGGCCGGACAGGATCTTGCTCTTCTCGACCGCGCCGACGCAGAAGCCGGCCAGGTCGTATTCGCCGGCCGGGTACATGCCCGGCATTTCGGCGGTCTCGCCACCGATCAGGGCGCAGCCGGACAGTTCACAGCCCTTGGCAATGCCGCCGACCACGGCCGCAGCGGTGTCCACGTCGAGCTTGCCACAGGCAAAGTAGTCCAGGAAGAACAGGGGTTCGGCGCCCTGCACCAGCACATCGTTCACGCTCATGGCCACCAGATCGATGCCCACCGTGTCGTGCATGTTCCACTCGAAAGCCAGCTTGAGCTTGGTGCCGACACCGTCGGTGCCGCTCACCAGCACCGGCTCCTTGTAGCGCTTGGGCACCTCGAACAAGGCACCAAAACCGCCGATGCCGGCCAGCACGCCTTCGCGCATGGTCTTCTTCGCCAGGGGCTTGATGCGGTCGACCAGTGCGTCACCGGCGTCGATGTCGACACCGGCGTCTTTGTAGGAGAGGGGGGTGTGGTTCTGGCTCATGGGTGGCAGGCGAGGGCGCCCGAATAGAATTTGGGCTGGATTTTAAGGGTTGGCCTGCTGTGGCCACCCGCACGTCCGACCCGCACGCCCGACCCGCATGACCTTCACCCCCACCCAGACCCGCGCCGCCGTCTGGGCCAGTCTGGCCCTGGCCATCGGCTGGCTGCTCTCCCTGCTGGCGCCGGTGCTCATGCCTTTCCTGCTGGCCATGGTGGTGGCGTATGCGCTGCACCCGCTGGTGGAGCGCTGGGCCCTGCGGCGGGTGCCGCGCTGGCTGGGCGCCGGCATCGCCATCTCCCTGCTGATGCTGGTGCTGCTGGCGGTGGTGCTGCTGATCGTGCCGGTCATCACGGCGCAGCTGCCCCTGCTGCGCGATCAGGTGCCGGCGCTGCTGGACCGGGCGAATGAATTCATCGTGCCGCTGGCGGCGCGCTTCGGCATCGACCTGCAGATCGACACGGCCCAGGTGCGCGAATGGCTCAAGCAGGTGGTGACCGGCCACGAAAGTCAGCTGATCGGCGGGCTGCTGTCCTCATTGCGCATCGGCGGCAGTGCGCTGGCGGCGGTCATCGGCAACCTGTTCCTGATGCCCATCGTGGCCTTCTACCTGCTGCTCGACTGGGACTCGCTGGTCCAGCGCTTCAAGGACCTGATCCCGCCGCGCTGGCGCGAGCGCGTGCAGTCCTTTCTGGACGAGACCGACGAGGTGCTGGGTCAGTACCTGCGTGGCCAGCTGATGGTCATGGGCCTGCTGGCGGTGTTCTACACCGTGGGCCTGGCGCTCACCGGGCTGAAGCTGGCGCTGCCCATCGGCGTGTTCACCGGCCTGGCGGTGTTCGTGCCGTACCTGGGTTTCGGTCTTGGCCTGGTGCTGGCGGTGCTGGCCGCGCTGCTGCAGTTCCAGAGCCTGTTCGGCGTGGTTGCCGTGCTGGCGGTCTACGGCATAGGCCAGGTGCTGGAGAGCCTGTACCTCACGCCGCGCCTGCTGGGCGAGCGCATCGGCCTGCACCCGATCGCGGTCATCTTCGCGCTGCTGGCCTTCGGCCATCTGTTCGGCTTCGTGGGCGTGCTGATCGCGCTGCCGGCCAGTGCGGTGCTGCTGGTGGCCATCCGCCGCGCCCGCACCACCTACCTGAACAGCCCGCTGTACCGGGAAAGTGCAAGCGACGGTTCGGGCCGGCCCGACCGGCCGGACTGACCCCATGTCGACCATGAAGCAGCTTGCGCTCGACATCGGACTGGCCCCGGTCCCGACCCTGGCCAATTTCGTCCCGGCGGGCAACGAAGCCGCCCTGGAGCACCTGCGCCTGTGGGCCGGCAGCCCGACGCGGTCCCCGGTGCCCACCTGCCTGTGGGGCGCCAGCGGCAGCGGCAAGACCCACCTGCTGCTGGCGGTGCGCGAGGCCTTCCGCGAGCACGGCGCGCGCGTCGGCTGGATGGACGCCGCCACCCTGAACCCGCCCGACTACGACGAGCAGTGGGAGGCCGTCATTCTGGACGACTGCCACCTCTACACCGCCAGCCAGCAGGCCATGGCCTTCAACTGGTTCGTGCATGCCCAGACGCCCGCGCAGGGCAGCGCCCGCTGGGTGCTGGCGGCGGCCACCCTGCCGCCCTCGGACCTGCAGCTGCGCGAAGACCTGCGCACCCGGCTGGGCTGGGGCCATGTGTTCCAGCTCCATGCCCTGGGCGAGACCGAACGCCGCGCCGTGCTGCGCCGCGCCGCCGACGAGCGCGGCGTGTTCCTGAGCGACGAGGTCATGGACTTCATGCTCAACCGCTTCTCCCGCGACCTCTCCAGCCTCATGCTGCTGCTCGACCAGCTCGATGCCTACGCCCTGCGCACCCAGCGGGCCATCACCATCCCGCTGATCCGATCCATGCTGGAAAACGAATGACCGCCCCCATGCGCCTGACGCTGTTCGACCTCGACCACACCCTGCTGCCACTCGACTCCGACCACGCCTGGGGCCAGTTCACCGTGCAGCTCGGCTGGCGCGACGAGGCCGACTTCGGCCGCGCCAACGACCGCTTCTACCAGGCCTACAAGGACGGCACCCTCGACATCCACGAGTACGTCCGCTTCGCCACCGAAGCCGTGCGCGAGCGCGGCATGGCCCAGGCCCACGCCGCGCACGAGCGCTTCATGGCCGAGGTGATCCGTCCGGCCATCACCGAGCAGGCCCGGGCGCTGGTGCGCTCGCACCAGGCCGCCGGTGACACCGTGGTCATCGTCACCGCCACCAACGAATTCGTCACCCGACCCATCGCCCGCGCCTTCGGTGTGGACGAACTCATCGCCATCGACCTGGTCACCGGGACCGACGGCGCCATCACCGGCGACATCCGGGGCATCCCCTCGTTCCGCCAGGGCAAGGTGCTGCGTGTGGAACAATGGCTGGCCGATCGGGGCCTGCGCTGGTCCGATCTGCAGCACACCACCTTCTACAGCGACTCGCCCAACGACCTGCCGTTGCTCGAGAAGGTGCACGAGCCGGTGGCCACCAACCCCGACGAGCGCCTCGGCGCCGTGGCCCGCGAACGTGGCTGGCGCATCCTCCATCTCTTCGAATGATCAAGAAACTCATCGACAAGCTGCTCGGCAAGTCCGGCAGCGGCCCGGCCCGCAAGGCATCCCCCTTCGGCCAGCGGCAGGACGTTCCTGCCAGCGTCCACGGCATCAACCCGCAGCTGGTGGACCAGCGCGCGCTGGACGTGGTCAACACCTTGCAGCAGGCCGGTTTTGCCGCCTACATCGTCGGTGGCGCGGTGCGCGACCTGCTGCTGGGCCTGCGCCCCAAGGACTTCGACGTGGCCACCAACGCCACGCCGGAACAGGTCAAGGGCCTGTTCCGCCGCGCCTTCATCATCGGCCGGCGCTTCCGCATCGTGCACGTGGTGTACGGCCGTGGCCGCGAGCACGAGGTGATCGAGGTCTCCACCTTCCGCGCCTACCTCGACAGCAACGATGCCGAGCAGGTGGCCGGCAACGAGCGCACCAGCAAGGGCGAGCTCGCCGGCATGAAGCACGCGGTGGACGCCAGCGGCCGGGTGCTGCGCGACAACGTCTGGGGCCCCATCGAGCAGGACGCCGCCCGCCGCGACTTCAGCATCAACGCCATGTACTACGACCCGGCCACGCAGACCGTGGTCGACTTCCACCACGGCATCCGCGACGCGCAGAAGCGCGTGCTGCGCATGATCGGCGACCCCGCCACCCGCTACCGCGAAGACCCGGTGCGCATCATCCGCGCCGTGCGTTTCGGCGCCAAGCTCAGCGGCCTGGGCTTCCAGTTCGACCCCAAGACCCTGGCCCCGCTGGTGTCCTCGCGCACCCTGCTGGCCGATGTGCCGCAGAGCCGCCTGTTCGACGAAATGCTCAAGCTGCTGCAGACCGGCCACGCGCTGGCCAGCGTGGCACAGCTCAAGAGCGTCGGCCTGGACACCGGCATCTACCCGCTGCTCGACATCGTGGTGCAGCGTGCCGACGAAGCCTTCGTGAAGGCAGCCCTGCAGGACACCGACCGCCGCGTCTCCGAAGGCAAGCCGGTGGCCCCCAGCTTCCTGCTCGCCTGCGTGCTCTGGGCCGACGTGCGACAGGCCTGGGAGCGCCGCCTGCAGCCGCGCCCCGGCCAGCGTCCGGTGCCGCCGTTCGCGGCCCTGCAGGACGCGGTGGATGACGCCTTCGAGGCCCGCATCGGCGACGTCTCGGGTCGCGGCAAGCTGGGCACCGACATGCGCGAGATCTGGATGATGCAGCCCCGCTTCGACAAGCGCGTGGGCAGCTCCCCGCTCACCCTGGTGGAGCAGCCGCGGTTCCGGGCCGGTTTCGACTTCCTGCGCTTGCGCGCCCAGACCGGCGAGGTGGACGAGGAGCTGGCCCACTGGTGGGAGACCTTCAGTATCGCCAGCGACGACATGCGCCAGGACATGCTGGAAGAGCACCGCCGCGCCAGCGGCAAGGCCCAGCCGCGCCGCGTGCGCCGGGGCGATGCCGAACACCCCGGCGATGCGGCGCCTGCGGGCCGCACCCACCGCCTGCCGGCCGCAGCCCCCGCCCCCCGGACGGACAACATGCCCGAGGGGGGCGATGAGGCCGACGAGGCCGGCGACCGTGACGAAGAGGGCACCGAGCCCATGACCGATCCCGCCGCGCCGGCCAAAAAACGCCGCCGTCGCCGCCGCAAGCCTGGTGGTGGTGCCGGTGGTGCCGGTGGTGCCAATGGTGCCGATGGCGGCAGCGCGCCTTGAAGTACGGGCCTTCGTGGCCCTGGGCGCCAACCTGGGCGATGCGGCTGCCACCGTCCAGCGCGCCCTGCAGACCCTGGCCAGCGCGCCCGGCCTGCGGCTGCTGAAGGCGTCCAGCCTGTACCGCACCGCCCCGGTCGATGCCACCGGGCCCGACTTCATCAATGCCGTGGCCGAGCTGGCCACCACCCTCACCGCGCCCGACCTGCTCGACACCCTGCAGGCCATCGAAGCCGCTGAAGGCCGCGAGCGCCCCTACCGCCATGCCCCGCGCACGCTCGATCTGGACCTGTTGCTGTACGGCGATGCGCGCATCCATTCACCGCGGCTGACGGTGCCGCACCCCCGCCTGTTCGAGCGGGCCTTCGTGCTGTTGCCGCTGGCGGAGGTGGCGCCCGCTGCGGTGACGCCGGCGCAGCTGTCTGCAGTCAGAGATCAGCGCATCGAGCGCATCGACACCCTCTGATCCGGTCGACCCCGGATCACGGCGCCAGCCGTTCCCGCAGCCAGCCGCCATCGGCCTGCTTGAGGTAGCGCAGCCGGTCGTGCAGACGGCTCTTGCGGCCCTGCCAGAACTCCCAGCCGTCCGGCACCAGCCGGAAACCGCCCCAGTGCGGCGGGCGGGGCGGGTTCAGCAGGAACTGGGCGCCGTACTTGGCGGCGTTGGTGACCAGCACGGTGCGGCTGTCGATCACCTGGCTCTGCGGGCTGGCCCAGGCGCCGATGCGGCTGTCCAGCGGGCGGCTGTGGAAGTAGGTATCGCTTTCCTCGTCGCTCACCTTCTCCACCCGGCCTTCGATGCGCACCACGCGTTCGAGCTCGACCCAGTGGAACTGCAGGGCAGCAAACGGGTTGCCGGCCAGTTCGCGGCCCTTGCGGCTCTCGAAGTTGGTGTACCAGACGATGCCACGCTCATCGAAGCCCTTGATCAGCACCACGCGGGTGCTGGGCCGCAGGTCGGAGCCCACGGTGGCCACGGTCATGGCGTTGGGTTCGGGCAGTTCGCCGCTGATGGCTTCCTGGAGCCACTGCTGGAACTGCTGCAGCGGGTCGGCATGCGAGGCGGACTCGCTGAGTTCGGCTTTTTCGTAGCTCTTGCGCAGGTCGGCGATGTTCATGCGCGGCAGTATAGGCAGCGCCCGGGTCAGGCCGCGTCCGTGGGGTCGGGCGCCAGGCGCAGCAGGCGTTCCAGGGCATGGTCGTGGATGCCGTGTTCGGCCAGCCCGTGCAGGGTCTGGCGGGCATAGTCGAGCGTGGTGCCGTAACGCCCGCAGCTTTGCGAAAAGATCTGCCGGTAGCGTTCGGGCGGCAGCACGCCGGTGTAGCTGGGGCTGCGGCGCGAGAGGGTGAAGGCCAGGGCCCGCACCGGCCCTTGCGGCGTCTGGCACAGCAGCCATTTCGGGTCGTAGACCGGGCGGGGCATCTCGCGCGCCCAAAGGGCCGGCATGCGGGCTTCCACCTCGTCGTGCGGCAGGCGCAGCACAAGGCCGTCGCAGCAGCCGCCGGGCAGCAGCGCGAACACCAGCCCGGGGCAGTCTTCGGTGCCCCGGTTGATGCGGCTCCACATCTGCAGCGCGCGGTGGTGGCCGTGCACGCGCGCGGGCCGGCTTTCGGCCACCTCGAACTCGGGCCGCCACACCAGCGAGGCATAGGCGAACAGCCAGAGGTCCTCGCGCGGGCCCTGGGCGCGCCACTGCGCCAGCGTCTGCTGCAGCATGACCGCGCCATCGCGCGGGCTAGAATCCAGGGCTTTGCTCACTTCACCTCACCTTTGTCGGAGATTCGATTCATGGCCTCGCAGGATAACGATCAGGACGTGCGCGTCGCATTCGCAGTGATCATCGCCATCGTGGTGTTGCTGGTGGGCAGCGTGGTGGGCATCGGCATCCAGCGCGCCGGTGCACCCAAGGCCGCTCCGGCAACGGCCGCTGCTGCGCCCGCCGCAGCCGGCACCGTGGTGGTGGAAGACGCCAGCGTGGTGGTCGAGAACGGTGTCGTGAAGTTCTACTTCGCCACCGGCCAGGCCGATCTGGCCCCGGGCGCGGTCGATGCACTGGCCGAAGCCATCGCGGCCGCACAGGCCGGCAGCGCACTCGCCATCTCCGGTTTCCACGACGCCACCGGCAGCCTGGAAGCCAATGAAGAACTCGCCAAGCGCCGTGCCCAGGCCGTGCGCGACGTGCTGGCCGCAGCCGGCGTCAAGCCCGAGAGCCTGCAGCTCAGCAAGCCCGAGGTCACCACCGGCACCGGCAACAACGCCGAAGCCCGCCGGGTGGAAGTCAGCATCGTCCGCTGACCCCCTTCAGCGGCGCCAGCCGCTGCCCAGCAAGGCCTGCTCCGCGGCATCGTCCAGCGGGCGGGCCTTGAGTTTTTCCAGCACCGCATCGGCCCGCTCCTGGCGCTGGCTGCTGGCCGTCACGTAGCCGGCGCTGGCACCCGCCTCCGCGAACACCACCTGCCACCGGTCCGACCCGGTGCGGCAGACCACCGCCAGTTCGCTCTGGCCGCCGTCCGCCGTGGTCCGGCCGATCTCGCGACACGGCCCCTCGGTGGTCTCGAAACTCGCCACCAGGCTGGTCATCCCCTGCGGGGTCTGCAACCGGCTGCCGCTGGCGGCGGTGTCCAGGACCCGCTGCAGGGCCGCATCGCTCACGGTGGTGCCGGTCTGCAGGGCCCAGCGCTCGGTTGCATCGCCGGCCTGCCATGGGCCGGCCGGCCAGGTCAGCACCGCCACCAACGAGGCCAGCGCGCCACCCGCCGCCACAGCGGGCCAGCGGGTGCCCTGGTTCCACCACGAGCGCACCCAGCCCCATCCGGCCGATCCGATGGATGTCGGTTCCGGACGCCGTCGCGCCCCGGCATCGCTTCGCTGCCGGGGGTCGGGTGCGCGCCAGATGGCGTCGATCAGCCGGGGTGGCACCGGTTCTTCCAGCACCGGGCCGAACGATCGGCGGGCCAGGTCCGCGCTGCGGGCCAGCCGATCGAGCCGGGCGCTGGCGTCGGCGTCGGTCTGCAGCGCTGCCTCCAGCCGGGCGCACGCGGCATCGTCGAGCTGTCCGTCGAGGTAGGCGATGAGGGTCGGGTCGTCAATCGGCATGTCGGTTTCCTGCATGACCCAGCTGGTCGGCCAGCCGGATGCGGGCCCGCGAGAGTCGGCTCATCACGGTGCCCAGGGGAATGTTCAAGGCCTGTGCAGCCTCCTGGTAGCTCAGCCCGTCCACGGTGACCAGCATCAGCACGGCCCGCTGGTCGTCCGGCAGGGCGGCGATGGCCAGGCGGACCGCGCGCAGTTCGCTGCGCCGCTCCACCAGCTCGCGGCCGTCTTCGCCCACAGCTTCGGGCAGGTCTTCGATGACGGTGTCTTCGGGGCGCCGCTGGCGGCTGCGGTAGTCGTCGATCCAGGTGGTCTGGACGATGCGGAACATCCAGCTCGCCAGGCTGGTGTCCGGCTGCCACTGGTGCCAGCGCTCCAGGGCCTTCAGGCAGGCGGTCTGCACCAGGTCGTCGGCCAGCGGCGGGTCGTGCGTGAGCCCGCAGGCGAACCGCCGCAGCCGGGGCAGCAGGCTGACGATCTGGGCTCGGGGGTCGGCGTCGGTCATGCAGGTAGAACGTCTGGGCCGGCGGATTATTCCGCCCTGCACGGAATATCCGGCTGCCCGGGGCCGTTGTCCCGAACATGGCCGGGTCATGCCGGTTTGCACTAACCTCGCCCACCATGTCTGCGCCCCTGTCTTTTCCCATCACTGCCCGATGGACTGGCCTGTACCGGTCGGGCCGTCCGTGGCGCACGGCGTGCCTGCTGCTGGCCCTGTGGGCGGGTCTGCCGCTGCTCCCGGGGCACGGCAACCCGCCGGCCGGCGCCGGCCAGGCCTGGGCCCAGGATGGCGGTGGCGACGACGGCGGTGACGATGGCGACGGCGGTGCCGGCGGCGGTCGCGCCGGCGCGGCCGGCACCCGGGGCGGCGACGGGCGCTCCGACAGCGACACCGGCATCCAGGAGCCGGCACCCCGGGTTGACCCGGGCCGTTCGGTGGCCCAGGAGCTGGTGGGCGTGAACCCGTCGGCAGCGGCCCTGCGGCGCGCCGGGGCGCTGGGCCTGCAGGTGGTCCAGACCCAGCGCCTGGGCCAGCTCGGACTGGTGGTGGTCCGCCTGCGCGTGCCCCCCGGGCTGGACGCCCGCACCGCGCTGGCGCTGGCCGAGGAACGCGACCCGGGGGTGTTCGATCTGCACCACCGCTTCCGCCTGCAGCAGGGCAACCGCTCCGAGGCGCCGGCGGGTGCCTGCGACCTGCCCGGCTGCGAGCCGCTGGCCCAGATCGGCTGGCCGGCGTCGGCCCGATGCGGCGCGGGCCAGACCGTCGGGCTGGTCGATGGCCCGGTGGCCCGATCGGCAACGGGCCTGCGCGGTCTGGACCTGCAGCAGCGCCGCCTGGCGCCGCCCGGCAGTCCGCCGGCCGATGAAGACCACGGAACGGCCGTGGCCCTGCTGCTGGCCGGCCAGCCCTCCGGCGGATTCCAGGGCCTGCTGCCGGCGGTCCGGCTCCGGGTCGCCGTGCCGTTTTACCGCCTGCCCGACGGGCAGGTGTCGGCCGATGCCTTCGACCTCGCCGCCAGCCTGGACTGGCTGGTGGGGCAGGGCACCGACGTCATCGGGCTGAGCCTGAGCGGCCCGCCCAACCGGGTGCTGGCCGCTGCGGTGCGCGAGGCGCAGGCGCGCGGCGCTGTGCTGGTGGCGGCTGTGGGCAATGAAGGCCGGGCCGCGCCGCCCGCGCACCCGGCCGCGCTGGACGGGGTGCTGGGCGTCACCGCGCTGGCGGCCGACGGCCGCCTCTACTGGCGTGCCGGGCAGGGCGCTCAGGTCGACTTCGCGCTGCCCGGCGTCGGGGTGTCGGTGCCCCAGCCCGACGGCCAGCTGCAGCGCCGCAACGGCACCTCGTTTGCGGTGCCGTACCTGGTGGCCCAGGTGTCGCAAAGCCTGGCCGAGGGCCGGACGGCCGCCCGTCAGTGGCGCGATGGCTCGGCCATCCCGGTGAACGATCTGGGTCCGCGTGGCCGCGACGACCAGTACGGCTGGGGCCTGCCGCGCCCGGCGTTGCAGTGCCGCTGAACGCAGGCCACGCGCCCGATCAGTCGTTCTGCAGCCGCAACAGCACCGCCTGCAGCCGCGCCTCGGTGGCCAACTCGCCGGGCAGCGCCGCCGACAGCACCGACTGACGCACCCGTCCGCCTTCGTACCAGGTGCGCTGCACATAGTGGCCGAGGGCGGGTGCGTAGTCCCAGGTCATGATCTGGCCGGGCAGCCCGGTGCTGACACTGCGCGCCGCGCACCGCACATGGAAGGCCTCGAAGTCGCCCGCCGGCACCGACACATAGCGGGTGTCGACCACCTCACAGCGCCAGCGCTGCACCACCGTCTGCTCGATGCCGAACACCGTCTGCTTCTGGTGCCGGTGCTCGGTGAACTCGACCGATCGCCCGGTCTGCAGTGGCCACAGCGTCTCCGGCCGCCCCTCGATGCGGCTGCGGATGTGGCGGCCCGGCAGCGTCTGGTCCACGATCGGCACAAAGAAGTGGCCGGTGGTGGTGTAGCTCTGGCCGTCGGTGGTCTGCCACACCCAGCGATCGCCCTGGCCGCTCACGATCCGGCGCACCGTGCTGCGCCCGAACACGAACACGTCGCCGGGGCGCCAGGCGGGTCGCGCCGCCGCCGGCAGGCTGGGCACCCGGGCCACGGAGTCGCTCTGATTGCCCAGGGATTGCACCGCATCGTCCAGGCCGCCCGCCGGCACCAGCGCACAGCCGGAGAGCCAGGCCGACAGCCCGACCACCACGGCGGTGAGCCGGACGGTGGAACGGGCAGGGGGCCGGGCAGGGGGCCGGGCTGGCTGTGGTGGGGTGTGATCCGGCGTCATGGGGTCATCGGCGTTCGCGGGCCTCTTTGCGGTACCAGCCGTCGGCGGTGCCGGTCGCGCGGTGGATACGCTCCCGTTCGGCCGCCTCGGCGGGGGTCTCGGCACGCACGATACCTTCGAGCCGCGCGTCCTGCCGGCGGAACGGAATCACCTGAACCAGCGGTGTGCCTTTCTCCAGGGTGTGCAGGCCGTCGCTGCCGATGGCAAAGAACGGGAAGTGGATGAGGGCGTGGTAGGTGTCGGTGTCGACCACGCCGGCGGCCACCTCCACCACACCATTGGGGCGGTTGAGCGGCGGCACGAACAGGCAGCTCCAGCCCGGCGGCGTGCGGATGGCCCAGTGGTTGTGGAACTTGCCCGGCGGGCGCGGCGACATCGGATGGCCGGCCACCTGGTAGGAGTGGTGCTGGCTGACCATGGTGCGGTCGAAATCCCAGCCGCTGTTGACGGTCTGTCCGCCGTCGGCGATCTCGATCCGGACGGTGGCCGCCAGCGGCAGCACCCAGCCGGCGTTCATGGCGTCCAGGAACGGCATGCAACGCTTGACGGTGAGTGCGTTGTCGGTGACCGACAGGCGCTCCTTGTCCACCGCCGGCAGCCGCCGGAACCAGTCGGGCAAGGCGTCACGGGCCGGTACGGGTTCGGCGATGACGCCCAGGTTTTCGGGGGCACACAGGAATTCGATCCGTGGCGCGGGGCGTCCGAACATGGGGGCTCCTGATCAGCCTCACTGGCTGCGGTTGGAAGAAGAGTTGGAACTGGAGTTGGACGACGAATTCGAGCTCGAGTTGGACGAGCTGTTCGAGCTGCTGTTGGAACTGCTGTTCGAGCTGCTCTTGCCGGCCCGCCGCGCTGGCGGCGCCGACTCCAGGCCGATCGCCCGGGCTGCGCCGTAGATCCCGTTTTCCCAGCCCTTGAAGAAGCCGTGCACGGCGGTGTCGCCGCGGGCTGTGCCCCGGTTGGAGCTGCTGTTCGAACTGGAGTTGGAGCTGCTGTTCGAACTGCTGTTGGAGGAGCTGTTGGAACTGCTGTTCGAGCTCGAATTGGACGACGAGTTGGAGCTTGAGTTGCTGGAGGAATTGCTGGATGAGTTGCTCGACGAGTTGCCCGAGCGACCGCCGCCGAAGCCGCCACCACCCTGGCCGCCACGTCCGCCGCTGGCGCTCGAACCGCCGCTGGAGCCGCCGTTGCTGCTGCCATTGCTGCTGCTGTTGCCAGCCGTGAAGCGGGGGGTCCTGTGGGCGGTGCCGAGCACGTCCTGTGCGGCTTCGCCGATGGCCTGGACCAGCGGGGCCACCTGGGCCTGTGACGGAGCGGGGAGCACTGTGCTGCCAAGGGCGGTGACCAGCATGCCGAGCGGAGTTTTCATGGGAGCCTTCCGGTGGTTGGGGGTTGTGTCGGGGTGTACTCCGGACAACGTCGGCCGGGCATGTCCCATTCCATCCGGTCGGGTAAGGGTGTGTAACGCCCCGCCGTTTCAGCGCAGCGCGCCCTGCCGCAGCGCCTGATCGACCCGCTGCCGGGTCTGGGCCACCAGGTAGTCCAGGAACACCTGGGTGCGCCGGGGCATGAACTTGCGGCTGGGCAGGGCCGCGTACAGGTTGAGCCGGTCGGTGATCCAGGGGGACAGCACCCGCACCAGCCGGCCGCTGGCCAGCATGGGTGCCGCCAGCTCCAGGGTGGTGGCGGTGATGCCGGCCCCGTCCAGGGCGGCATGCATGAGCGTGTCGGTGTGGTTGGCCCACAGCACCGGCTCCACCTCCACCTCGGTCGGGCGGTCACCGTCGGCTGCGTTCAGCAGGCGCCAGACCCGGCTGCGCCCCACCGAAGGCTTGAGGCGCAGGCAGTCGTGCCGGGCCAGGTCTTCCGGCCGCTGCGGCTGGCCCCGGCGCTTGAGGTAATCCGGCGAGGCCAGCAGGATGGCTTCGGACGCGATCACCTTGCGCGCGATCACGTTGGCATCGAAGCCGGTGCTGGTGCCCAGCAAGGTGATGTCGTAGGCCTCGATCGGGGGTTCGCGGTGGGACGCCACTTCGATGTCGAGCCGGATCTTGGGATAAGTCTGCCGAAAGCCGGACACCAGCGGCGCCAGCACATGGGTGGCCAGCACCGGTGGTGCCAGCACCCGCAGCACGCCGGCCAGCTCGCGGGTCTGCGAACTCACCAGTTCACCGGCTTCGTCCAGGTCGATCAGCACCTGGCGGATGCGCTCCAGGTAGGCCTCGCCGGCTTCGGTGAGGGACACCCGCCGGGTGGTGCGGTGCAGCAGGCGGGTCCCGAGGTGTTCTTCGAGATCGGCCACCAGACGGGTCACCACCGCGGGCGACTGGTCCAGGGCACGGGCGGCAGCGGCAAAACCACCTTCTTCGATCACCTTCTGGAAGGCGCGCAACGAGCTGAGTCGGTCCATGGTGCGGGGGCTCCTGCGGGCGGCCAAACGCCCTGAGATACGGGTAAACCCAAAAGATTGTTGCTGATTTAGAAATATACCAATCAGTCACATGATGTTTTTCATCGTGATCAGAAACTTTACAGTCCATCCCATCGATGCAGGTTTCGCACAGTGATCCGGCACCGAAGTCAGTGATCCCTCTGTTTTCTCCGTCATTCAACCCCAACAGGAGTTACCCCATGAAAGCCCAACGCCTCTCCCTGATCGCTCTGTCCTTCGCTGCCCTGGCCGCCGGCAACGCCTTCGCCGCCGACCCGACCGCCGCCAAGACCCGTGAGCAGGTCCGTGCCGAACTGGCCGAAGCCCGTGCCACCGGCAACATCATTGCCAACAGCGAAGTCCACATCACCGAGCGCGAGCTGTTCCCCGGCCGTTACGAGCAGGCCGCTGCTCCCGTGGCTGCCAAGGCCGCCCCGGCTGCCGCCGCCGTGACCACCGGCAAGACCCGCGCCGAAGTGCTGGCCGAGCTGGCCGAAGCCCGCCGCACCGGCAACATCATTGCCAACAGCGAAGTCTCGATCACCGAGCGCGATCTGTTCCCCGGCCGCTACGCCGCCCAGGACACCATGCAGGCTGGCCAGCCCGCTTCGTCCACCGCACAGGCTGCCGACGGCGTCGTGCGCCAGTGATGATCCCGACCCGGCACGACCGGGTCACGGTGATCCATCCGAAACCGCCACCGGTCCGCCCGTGGCGGTTTTTTCCGTGTGCTCGGGCAGGCCGATGCGCACCGTCAGCCCGCCGCCGGGGGTGTCGAGCAGTTCCAGCGTCCCGCCCAGCTGGCCGACGATGCTCGCGGCAATGGCCAGTCCGAGCCCGCTGCCATTGCCGCTCTGGGGGTTGAGCCGCACGAAGCGCTGCAGGGCGCGTTCGCGCTGGGCCGGTGCAATGCCGGGTCCGTTGTCCCGCACCTCCAGCCACACCTGACCCTGGTCGCGCACCACGTTGAGGTCGACCCGGCAGCCCGCATCGGCATGGCGCAGGGCGTTGTCCACCAGGTTGTCCAGCAACACCCGCATTTCCGACGGATCGGCCCAGACCACCGCCCGGTCGCGCCGCACCAGGCCCAGGTCCATGCCGCGGGCGTCGGCCTGTGCTGAAAACGCCGCCACCACCTGCGCGGCCAGCGCGTCCACCGCCACCGTCCGGGGCATGCGTTCCTGCTCGCGCACATCCGGCTCCAGCCGGGCCATCTGCAGCAGCTGGGCCACCAGCCGGGTGGCGCGGGCGATGCCCCGGTCCAGTTCGTCCAGCGCCAGACCGCGCTGCGCATCGGTGGCCCGGCGGGCCAGCTGGGCCTGCAGCTTGATGGCCGCCAGCGGCGTGTTCAGTTCGTGTGCGGCATCGGCCAGCAGCGCCCGCTGCCCGCTGAGCAGCGCATCCACCCGGGCCAGCAGCTGGTTGAGCGCCTGGCCCAGCGGCAGCAGTTCTTCGGGCAGCCGGCCGGTGTCGATGGCCGGCAGCTCCTGCAGGTTGTCGTGCTGGCGGATCTGCCGTCCCAGGGCGTGCAGGGGCGCCAGCGCCCGCGACACGGCGGTGTGGATCAGCAGCGTGAGCACCAGCACCAGCAGGCACAGCGGCACCACCAGCGAGGGCAGCAGCTCGGCGAAATCGCTGGCCCGGTCGGCCGAGGTCACCGCCACCTGCACCCGCTGGTGCCGGTCCACCACGGTGTAGACCCGCCAGGGCTCGTCCTGCCACTGGACCAGATGGAAGCCCGGCTGCTGCAGCGGCGGTCCGATGTCGTCAAGCGATGAGTACACCAGCTCCCCGTCCTCCAGCCAGATCTGGCTGACGAACTGGCCCAGGTCTTCGGTCGGCACCTCTGCCGGTACCTCGGCCACCGCTTCGGTCGATGCCTCTGTCGACGCTTCGTCTGACGCCTCGGTCGCGGCCGGGTCCGGCTCGACCGGGGCGGAAGGGCGCTGGGCGGCATCGGGCGACAGCGTCGGCTGCACCCCGTGCCGCACCACCGACCAGGCGATCTGCTCCAGGCCGTAGTCGCGGATGCGGTTGAAAGCGTCCCAGGCCAGCCGATAGGTCAGCGCGCTGCACAGCACCGAGGTCACCACCAGCGCTGTGATCTGCCACAGCAGCAGCCGCTGCCGGATGGAGTTCAAGGGGCGACCTCGACCAGCTTGTAGCCCACGCCACGCACGTTCTTGATCCAGTCGCTGCCGATCTTGCGCCGCAGGTGGTGCAGGTGCACCTCCACCGCGTTGCTGGAGGGCTCGCCCTGCCAGCCGTACAGCCGGCTTTCCAGTTGCTCCCGCGAGAGCACCGCGCCGGGCTGCTCCATGAGCGCGGCCAGCAGGTCGAATTCGCGCGGCGCCAGCAGCACCGGCTCATCGCCCAGCAGCACCTCGCGCCGCACCGGGTTGAGCACCAGCGCCCCGACCCGCATGTCGGGCTGTGGCCGACCTTGTCGGCGCCGGGCCAGGGCGTGCACGCGGGCCACCAGCTCGTCCAGATCGAAGGGTTTGGTCAGGTAGTCGTCGGCGCCCTGGTTGAGCCCGAGGATGCGGTCGCTCACCGCGTCCCGGGCCGACACCACCAGCACCGCCACCTCCAGCTCCCGGGAGCGCAGCCACTGGAGCAGCTGCAGGCCGTCCAGGCCGGGCAGGCCGATGTCGAGCAGCAGCACGTCGTAAGTCTGGGTCTGCAGGGCCGCCTGCGCGGTGGGGCCGTCGCGCACCCAGTCGACCGTCATGCCGGCCTGGCGCAGGCCCTTGTCCATGCCCTGGCCCAGCATGGCGTCGTCTTCAGCGAGCAGGAGTTTCATGGGCGCCGAGTTTGCGCCAAAAGACCGTGGGCGGTACAGCATGCGGGCGGCTTCTGGTACAACCCGCGCACCTTCAGGAGCCCGCATGTCCACCTTCCGCCAAGTCGTGCTGTTCACCGATGTCGATGGCCGCGCCCGTTTCCGTGAGGAAGAGCTGGCGCTCGATCAGGGCACACCGGCGGCGCGCCTGTCTGCCGTGCAGCCCGCTTCTGCGCTCCAGCTGCGCGAGAGCCCGGTGGGCTTTCGCAGCAACTTTCATTGCACCGGGCAGCCGCAGTGGCTGTTCGTGCTGCGCGGCGTGATGGAGATCGGTCTGCAGGACGGCAGCACCCGGCGCTTCGGGCCGGGCGATCACTTCTATTCGGCCGACACCCTGCCTCAGGGTGCGACCTTTGACCCCCAGGTGCACGGCCACTGGAGCCGGCAGGTGGGGGACGAACCCCTGGTCACGCTGTTCGTGCGCGACTGAGGGGTCCGCCGGGCTTCAGCGGATGCGGCCGAAGCTGGTGCGCAGCGGGTCGGCCGGGCCGCCCTGCTGTCCGCCTTTTCCACCACCCTTGCCGCCCTTGTTGTGGCGGTTGCCGGTGCGCATGGCGTCGATGCTGGTGCGCAGCGGGTCGGGCTGACCGCCCGGGTTGGCCGGACGCGGACGCGGCTCGCGGATGCGCAGGCTGCCCAGGTGGGCGTTGGGGCCGGGCTGGCGCTCGGCACCGGGCTCGCGGTCACCCCGCTCGGCCCGGTCACCTCGGTCACCCCGATCACCACGGTCGTTCCGATCGCTGCGCGGCGGGCGCTGACCACCCTGACCGCCGGGCCCACCCTGACCGCCGCGGCCACCACGGCCCTGGCCCTGACCGTTCGCCTGCTGCGGGCGCTGACCGCCCTGACGGCGACCATCGCCCCGGGCCTCGCGCGGTTCACGGGCTTCACGGGGCTCACGCGGTGCATCGCCGTCGGCCTCATCGCCAGCCGGCCGGGGCGCGCCCCGGCCGCCACGGCCCTGGCCTTCGCCGCCCTTCTTCTCGCGCATGCGCTGCATCATTTCCTGGCGCGCTGCCTTGGCGGCGGCGGCCATCACGTCGCGGCTCGGCGGCTTGCCGGCACCGCCCCAGATGGTCTGGCGACCCATGGCGATGGGCTCGGCCTTCTCGCCCGGCTCGGGCATGAATTCCTGGAAGATTTCCACCGGGATCTGCTGCTTGGTGAAGCGCTCGATCTCCATCATGAAGCCTTCTTCGTCCAGGCTCACCAGGTTGACGGCGTGGCCCTCGCGGCCGGCGCGGCCGGTGCGGCCGATGCGGTGCACATAGTCTTCGCAGACGTTGGGGATCTCGTAATTGACCACGTGCGGCAGCTCGTCGATGTCGATGCCACGGGCCGCGATGTCGGTCGCCACCAGAGCACGGATGTCGCCGCTCTTGAAGCCGGCGAGGGCCTGGGTGCGGGCACCCTGGCTCTTGTTGCCGTGCAGCGCCATGGCGCTGATGCCGTTCTTCTCGAGGTAGTCGGCCACATTGTTGGCGCCGAACTTGGTGCGGGTGAACACCAGCACCTGGCTCCAGTTGTGCTGGTTGATGATGTGCACCAGCAAGGCCTTCTTCTTGCCCCGGCCGACCGGGTGGATGACCTGGCTGATGCGCTGCACCGTGGTGTTGCGCGGGGTCACCTGGATGTGCAGCGGGTCCTTGAGGAGCGCGCTGGCCAGGTCACGGATCTCGTCGCTGAAGGTGGCCGAGAACAGCAGGCTCTGCTTGTCGCGCGGCACCAGGGCCAGCACCTTCTTCACGTCGTGGATGAAGCCCATGTCGAGCATGCGGTCCGCTTCGTCGAGCACCAGGGTCTGCACCTGCGAGAGGTCCAGGAAGCCTTGCTGCTGCAGGTCGAGCAGGCGGCCCGGCGTGGCCACCAGGATGTCCACACCCCGCTTCATGGCGTTGATCTGGGGGTTCATGCCCACACCGCCGAACACCACGGTGGAGGTCAGGTCCAGGTGCTTGCCGTAGGTCTTGACCGATTCCTCGACCTGGGCGGCGAGTTCGCGGGTGGGGGTCAGCACCAGGGCCCGGATGCCGATGCCGCCGAAGCGGCTCTTGCCGCGCGGCGTGGTCGACAGGCGCTGCAGCAGCGGCAGCGTGAAGGCGGCGGTCTTGCCGGTGCCGGTCTGGGCGCCGGCGAGCAGGTCGCGGCCGGCCAGCACGGCCGGGATGGCCTCGGCCTGGATGGGGGTGGGCGTGTCGTAGCCTTGCTCGCGCACCGCTTGCACGATGGCCGGGGCCAGATTCAGTTCGTCGAATGTCATGTCGTTTGAGGCGCCCGTCCAGGGCGCTGGGATCACCGGCCACATCGGTCTGCCGTGGAGGCGGGCCGTTCAGTGCAGGGTCGGTGGATTCAGGGTCTGGCGCCGCCCGGGGAAGGGTGGGGCGCCCCAGCAGAGGGCTGGTTGCGGGCCGACTGATGTGCCCGCAAGGCCCGTATTGTGGCATGCGGGGATAATCCGGGGTTCTGCGCCGCCGCTGCCGGTGGCCCGCCCCCCTTTTTTTCATCCATTCACACAGGCTCACATGGCCCAATACGTCTTTTCCATGAACCGGGTCGGCAAGATCGTGCCGCCCAAGCGCCAGATCCTCAAGGACATCTCGCTCTCGTTCTTCCCCGGCGCCAAGATCGGTGTGCTGGGCACCAACGGTTCCGGCAAGTCGACGCTGCTCAAGATCATGGCCGGCATCGACAAGGAGATCGAGGGCGAGGCCATCCCCATGCCGGGCATCCGCATCGGCTACCTGCCGCAGGAGCCGCAGCTCGACCCGGAACAGACCGTGCGCGAGGCGGTGGAGGCCAGCATGAGCGGCGTGCGCGCCGCCCAGAAGCGGCTGGAAGAGGTGTACGCCGCCTACGCCGAGGAAGACGCCGACTTCGACGCCCTGGCCGCCGAGCAGGCCCAGCTCGAAGCCATCATTTCCACCGCCGGCACCGACTCCGAGCACCAGCTCGAGATTGCCGCCGACGCCCTGCGTCTGCCGCCCTGGGACGCGAAGATCGGCGTGCTGTCCGGCGGCGAGAAGCGCCGCGTGGCCCTGTGCTGCCTGCTGCTGTCCAAGCCCGACATGCTGCTGCTCGACGAACCCACCAACCACCTGGATGCCGAGTCGGTGGACTGGCTGGAGGTGTTCCTGCAGCGCTTCTCCGGCACCGTGGTGGCCATCACCCACGACCGCTACTTCCTGGACAACGCGGCCGAGTGGATTCTGGAACTCGACCGTGGCCAGGGCATTCCGTACAAGGGCAACTACTCCACCTGGCTGGAGCAGAAGGAAGCCCGCCTGGAGCAGGAGCAGCGCACCGAAGACGCCCGCACCAAGGCCATGAAGAAGGAACTGGAGTGGGTGCGGCAGAACCCCAAGGGCCGCCAGGCCAAGAGCAAGGCGCGTCTGGCCCGCTTCGAGGAGCTGAGCGACGTCGAATACCAGAAGCGCAACGAGACCAACGAGATCTTCATTCCGGTGGCCGAGCGCCTGGGCAATGAGGTGATCGAATTCCAGGGCGTGAGCAAGTCCTTCGGTGACCGGGTGCTGATCGACAACCTGAGCTTCTCGGTGCCGGCGGGAGCCATCGTGGGCATCATCGGCCCCAACGGTGCCGGCAAGTCCACGCTGTTCAAGCTGATCACCGGCAAGGAGACGCCGGACAGCGGCACGGTCAAGATCGGCCAGACCGTCAAGATCGCGGCGGTGGACCAGACCCGTGAAGGCCTGGAGGGCGACAAGACGGTGTGGCAGGACGTCTCGGGCGGCCTGGACATGATCACCGTGGGCAAATTCCAGATGCCCAGCCGCGCCTATTGCGGTCGTTTCAATTTCTCGGGCGGCGACCAGCAGAAGCTGGTGAAGAACCTCTCGGGCGGCGAGCGGGGTCGTCTGCACCTGGCCAAGATGCTGGCCGAAGGCGGCAACGTGCTGCTGCTGGACGAGCCGTCCAACGACCTGGACGTGGAAACCCTGCGTGCGCTGGAAGAGGCCCTGCTGGAATTTGCCGGCAGCGCCCTGGTGGTCAGCCACGACCGCTGGTTCCTCGACCGCATCTGCACCCACATCCTGGCCGCCGAGGGCGACAGCCAGTGGACCTTCTTCAACGGCAACTACCAGGAGTACGAGGCCGACAAGAAGAAGCGCCTGGGCGAAGAGGGTGCCAAGCCCAAGCGGGCCCGCTTCAAGAGCCTGGCCTGATGACCGACGAACAGGTTCTGGCCCAGACCCGCGAATGGGTGGAGAAGGCCGTGATCGGCCTGAACCTCTGCCCGTTCGCCCGCGCTGTCTGGGTGCGCGACCAGGTGCGTGTGGTGGTGAGCCGCGCCCGGCATGTGGACGCCTTCCTGGACGAGCTCGACCGCGAACTCGACCTGCTGGCCACCACGCCGGCCGAGCAGATCGACACCACCTTGCTGGTGCACCCGGCGCTGTTCCCCGACTTCGGGCAGTTCAACGACTTTCTGGGCGTGGTCGACGATGTGGTGGCCGAGCACGACCTGGAGGGCGTGATCCAGGTGGCGCCGTTCCACCCGCTGTTCCAGTTCGAGGGCACCGAGCCGGACGACATCACCAACGCCACCAACCGCTCGCCGTTCCCGATCCTGCACCTGCTGCGGGAAGAGAGCGTGGAGCGCGCCGTGGCCACCGATGCCGGTGATGCCGACGCCATCGTCGAGCGCAACATGAAGACGCTGCGCGATCTGGGCCACGACGGCTGGGCCCGACTGTGGAATAAGTCCTGACCCGTCGGCGCCCGCTACTCCCTACGGAGTATTGAATGCCTTCGCGGGGCAAAATACGGTACTGGGCATTTGTCAGCCCAATGCCATTGCCCGGGAAACCCCACCATGAATGCCACCGTCAGGCCTGAAGTCGACGTCTACATCCAGGATGCACTGTCCCAGACTGCGAACTGGCTGCCGCGCTGGCTCGACCAGGTCAGTGTTTCCCTGAAGAACCTCGAAGCCGCCGAGCCGGGTGCCATGGAGCGCAAGGCGCTCAACACGGCCCGTCTGGAGGCCGACCGGCACCGCGAGTCGCTGGTCGAGGCCTACCGGGCCGAGCTGGAGGCCAGCACCCGGCCGCAGCAGGCCGGCGCCGGACAGGACGGCAAACCCCGGGTGAGCTTCGACGAGCTCGAACTCATGGGCGACGACCAGGTGCAGGAAACCGTGGAGTTCGCCCGGCTCCAGCAAGTGGTGGAGATGACGCTCGAAGACCTCGACGCCGAACTCAACGCCCGCATGTGCAGTGCGCTGGGCCTGCAGCAGATCAATCCGGACGCCAACCCGCTGCGCCCGTCGGCGTTCATCGGTGCCCTCTCGAGGGCCATGAAGGCCGACCGTGTCGAGGCATCGGTGCGTGGCCGCTGGCTGAAGGCGGGCGCTGCCGCACTGGGCGAGCAGCTGGCGGGCGTCTTTCTCGGTCTGATCGAAAAACTGGACGAGAACGGTGTGCGGCCGGTGGGCTTCGGCGTGACCCGCCCGTTCGCCGCGAGCCGCTCCAGCCCGAACTCGGTGTCGGGCCCGCGCTCGCGCCGTGGCGAGACCAAGACGCTCAAGCCGGGCGAGCGCAGCATGCCGGGCGACCCGCTGCTGACGCTGGACCAGCTGCACCGCCTGCTGGTGGGCAACCTGGGCCCGGAAGAGTCGGGCAGCGAGCCGCAGCAGGTCAACCAGGCGATGGTCCGCAACCTGGCCAGCGAGGTGGTGACGCTCATGATGCGGCAGATCACCGACGACAAGCGCATCCTCCAGCCGATCCGGGACATCCTGCACGGCATGAAGCCGGCGCTGATCGACCTGGCCCGCGCCGACCCGCGTTTCTTTGCCGATCGCCACAACCCGGCCCGTCGGCTGCTGGACGCCGTCATCGAGCGTTCGCTCGGTTTCAAGAGCGAGGCCGAATCCGGCTACGCACCGTTTGCCGCCGAGATCCGAGGCATCCAGCGCGCCCTGCTGCGCTCGGGTGACGATGTGCCTGAGCGCTTTCCCGAGCTGCTGGAGCGGCTGCAGCGCTTCAGCACCCGGGCGGTCGAGCCATCCCAGGAGGCGCGCGGCCTGGCGGTCAACACGCTGGTGCGGGTGGAGCAGCGCAATCTGCTGGCCGAACGCCTGGTGCACGAATTCCGCGATCTCAAGGACTTCCCCAAGGCACCCGGCGTGGTCCGCCGCTTCCTGACCGGCCCGTGGGCCCAGGTGGTGGCCCAGGCCCGGCTCGAAGAAGGGGCCCGCCCGCCGCTGCTGCCGGCCGATGCCGCCTCGCGCCGCTATTCCGAGGTCATCATCGACCTGCTGTGGTCCTGCCAGGTGGGGCTGGCCAGCCTGAACCGCCCCCGGCTGGTGAAGGTGATCCCGGTCATCCTGCGCACGCTGCGCGAGGGGCTGGATTCCATCGACTACCCGCGTGCCGCCACCGAAGGTTTCTTCCAGGCGCTGATGGGCCTGCACGAGGCGGCCTACAAGACCCAGCGACCCGGCGTGCCGGAGGACAACCCGCCCAGCCGCCAGGACGTGGAAGACGTGTCGATGTGGATGCAGAGCCAGGAAGCCAAGGACACCGGCTTCATGACCGACCTGCCGCCCGAGACCCAGCCGCCGGCCTACGAAAACACCCAGCCGCTGCCGCCGGGTGAGCTGCCCGACGCCCAGCCCGATACCCGTGTCATGGAGAGCCGCCTGCCGGTGGAGCTGACGGTGGGGGCCTGGTTCGAGATGCCGCTGGACGGTGTGACCACCCGCTGCCAGATCACCTGGGCCAGCCCGCACGGCACGCTCTACCTGTTCAACACGGCCACCGGCAAGTCGGTGTCGATGACGCGCCGCAACCTGGACCGCCTGATCGACCAGGACCGGCTGCGCATGATCGCCCGCCAGAGCGTGGTGGACGACGCGCTGGACGCGGTGGCCCAGCAGGCCCTGCGGAACTCGTCGGCTTCCGGCAAGACCTGAGGCCCGCCCCGGGCCGTGCGCAGGCCGGGCGCCGGTTCAGGCGGCCTTGCGCAACAGCTTCTTGCGCACCAGGTGGATGTTGCTGCGCAGGGCGTAGAGCTCGTCGGTGTAGCTCAGCGGCACCACCACCTTTTCCACCTTGGTCTCCATGGTGTCGATCTGCTCCAGCAGCCGGTCGGCCGCCTCGCCCGATTCGTGGCGTTGCTCGATGTCGCGCAGCTCGGCGTACCAGCGGAACACCCGCGAGCGGATGCGGAAGGTGTAGAGCGGCGGGATGATGCGCGAGAGCGGCAGCGCCAGCGCAATGATCAGACCCATGGCCAGCCACATGCGCTCGATCAGGTTGGCCAGCCAGAACGGCAGGTAGCGCTGCAGGAAGGGCTGCCCGCCCCGGATGGCGCGCTGTGCCTCGTCGGCCACCGGTATCTCGCTGTGCTCCAGGCTGGGGTATTCGCGCGCCCTGCTGAACCAGCCGGCGCTGCCGTGCAGCCGGGTGGCCGTCTGCGAGAACAGCTGCAGCACGGCCGGGTGGGTGTCGGCCCGGGCCAGCAGGCTGGTGGTCGAGGCCACCAGCCGCACCCGGCGGGGCGGGATGTTGGCCGAGAGGTCCACCATGCCCTGGGGCATGACCACCGGTGTCAGGTAGGCGAAGCGGCGCGAATAGGCTTCGTTCTGGGTGAAGTCCATCAGCCGCACGCCGGGCGTCTGCAGCAGCATCTGCACCATCAGCGACTCCGGTGCCGAGGCAAACACCAGCGCGTCCAGCTCGCCGTCCAGAAAGGCCACCGTGGCCGGTGTCTGTTCCAGCTGGCTCAGCCGCAGGTCGCGCGGCGCCATGCGGTTGACCTCCAGCAAGGTCTCGAACAGCCGGGGCACGCCGCTGCCGGCCGTGCCCACATTGACCCGCCAGCCACGCAGGTCGGACAGGGTCTCCAGCGTGCCGCTGCGGCGCAGCTGGCGCGCCCGTTCTTCGCGGTAGAAGACCCACAGCGGTTCGACGAACAGGCTGCCCAGCGACGCGAGGTCCTCGGTGTCGGCCTCTGAAATGTTGCCGGTGCCGCCCTGCACGAAGCCGATGTCGGCCTTGCCCCGGCGCAGCCGCTCCAGGTTGTCCGAAGAGCCCTCGGTCTGCAGCAGTTCAACCGTGATGCCTTCTCGCGCCAGCGCTTCCGCATAACGCCGTCCGAAGGTTTCGTAGGCGCTCTGCGCCGGGCCGGTGGCCAGCACCACAGTTTTGGGCGGGGTCGGGTTGAGCCACCAGTAGGCGGCCACCAGCAGGGCCACGGTCAGCAGGGCAAACGGCCCGAAGGACAGCAGCATCTCGCGCAGCGAGATGAGGGTGTAGCGAAGGGTTTTCGGCATGGCTGCGGACGGTATCACGCAAGGCATCGAACCAATGTCATCGGTCGGTAAATCACGAACGAAGTCGATACGTTGTGATTGGCGCATGACTTGACCTGGGCCAGCCGGCGAGCATCCAGGGCTTTGCCCTTGCGGCCCCACCAGCCTACCGGCCCGCCAGCCGGTCAGACCATGAGAACACCTTTCTCCGCCGCCGCCCTGTTCATGCTGACCGTGGGCACGACCGCCACCGCTGTGGCCGCCGCTGCCGAACCGGGCAGCCTGCCGGCCCTGAACCTCGGGCCCTGGCAGATCGGCGCCCAGGCCACCCGCTACAGCACCGAAGACGAAAGCCACCGCATCGACGCCCGGCTGGTGCATTCGTCGCGCTACCGCCAGCAGTTCGGCGTGGACGCGGGCTGGCTGGTGGGGGATCGTTGGGCGGCCGGCTTCAATCTGGCGGCCGGGCGCACCGGCGACTTCCGCGACCTGGTGGGCAACCTGGTGCACAGCCCGGTGGAGGGCTGGCATGGTCGCCTCTCGCTGGGCCGGCTGCAAAGCACCGACGCCTACAGCTTTGCGTCCGGCCCGGCCGATGTGCGGGTGCAGCAGGACGCCTGGCTGGCTGGCCTGGTGCGCGAGGGCCCGGCGCAAGGCCTGTGGGGCGACGCCCGCTGGACCATGTACGGCGCCCGTGCCCGGGTGCCGGCGCTGGCGCCCGTGGTGATCCAGAGCCGCACCGGCGCCATCCTGCAGGCCAGCACCGATGTGCGGCGTCTGTCGGCCGGGCAGATGCTGGGCACCGATCTGGCGATCGGCCTGTTCCCCGTGTCCGATGCGCGGCTGGACCTGGCCTTGGGCCGCGAGCGGACCCGCTTTCCCATGGCCGACGGCACCGATGCCGGTTCCACCCGGCTGGTGGGCCGCCTCGGCTGGCTCCAGGACCTCGACGGCTGCCGCCGCGTCGGCCTGAACCTCGCCTCGACCACCGCCAGCCGCACCCTCGGGCTGGTGTGGGAGTCGGGCCAATGGCAGCTGGGGCTGTCCCGGTCGGTGCAGCAACCCCAGCCGGCTGAAACCCGGTTGTCGCTGGGCTGGCGGGTGCCGATCGGTGGGTCCGCCACGGCTGGCGTACCGGCCTTGGCAAGCTGTGCCCGCACCCCGCTGCGCGCACAGGCCGGCGTGGCGCGCCTGCAGCTGGCGTCGCAGCGGCCGGCCCAGCTGCCCCGCACCGTGCTGGCCCGGGTCGATCGCACCCTGCAGCCCCAGGCCCTGGCGGCCATCGACACCTCGCTGGTGGCGCCCGGTTATGGCGTGGCCATCGTCGGCGGGAAGCTCCTGTTCACGCTGGAGCTGGCAGCCCAGGGGCTGGTCGACCTGCGCACGCTGGAGAACGCGGCCACGGTGGCCAATGTGGGCATCAACGGACAGCCTTTCCTGCTGCTCTCGGGCAACCAGGTGGTGATCCAGCTCGACAACATCCCCAACCCCGGCGCAGGCCAGCAACTCACCTACGAGGCCGACTTCGCCTCGGTCAACGACCCCGTGCAGGGCGTCATCGTCATGCGCATCAGCTTCACCGTCAAAGGCCGTTGAATTCCATGAAAACCGTCCGTTCTTTCTGGCTTGCAGGGGTGTTGTCCTGCCTGCTTGCAGCGACCTGGCCGCTGCAGGCGCCGGCCCAGGTGGCCGTGGTGGGTGCCACCGCTGGCAGCGTGCCCCAACTGGCCTTCCGCCAGGCCGAGATGTCCCGGGTCTGGAATGCTGGCAGCTTCACCCAGACCGCCACCGCCGCCGGCAGCAAGGGTGCCATCAGCTACAGCAGCAGCGACCCGGCGGTGGCGTCGGTGCAGGCGGGTTCCGGTCTGGTCACGCCGCTGCGCCAGGGGGAGGTCACCATCACTGCGGTGCAGGCCCCGCAGGGGTTCTTCCCGCTGGCCCGGGCCAGTTACCGGGTCCGGCTGGCGGCCGGCGTGCCGGTGCTGCAGCCCTGGGTGCTGCCGCCGCTGGGCCTGGCGGGTGCTCCGGTGACGCTGACCCCGCCGGTCTCCAGCAGCCCGGGGGCCTTCAGCTTCAGCAGCAGCGCCCCGGCCGTGGCCAGCGTGGTGGGCAACCAGCTCACCGTCCTGGGCAGCGGCGAGGCCGTCATCACCGCCACCCAGGCGGCCACCGGCGACTACACCGCCGCCACCGCCACCGCGCGCCTGCTGGTGAACCTGCAACAGCCGGTGGTCGGGCCGCTGGTGCCGCCCCAGGGGCTGGTGTACGGCGCCGCGCCGTCGCTGCTGGTGGCGCCGTCCAGCGACAACCCGGCCCCCTTCGTCTTCAGCAGCAGCCAGCCGCAGGTGGTGGAGGTGAGCGGTAGCCAGCTGGTGGTCCGGGGGGCGGGCACCGCGGTGATCACCGCCACCCAGCCGGCGCAGGGCGGCTTCGGGGGAGCGAGCTTGAGCGCCACTGTGCAGGTGGCCAAAGCCGCGCCGACCCTGGGCCTGCCCGCCGATCCGTTGCTGCGGGAGTCGCGCTGGCAGACCAGCGAGATCCCCATGATCCTGGGCCTGACACCCGGGCACATGGGCACCGGCGGCGGCACCTGGTCGGTGGCGGACGGTGTGATCGTGCTGTCCCAGGCGGTCAATGCCAGCGGCCAGCCGTTGGTCCGGGTGTCGACGCCCGGCCGCTACGCCCTGCGCTATAGCGTGCCGGAAAGCGCAAACACCCTGGCCGGTTCGATCGACGTGCCGATGCTGGCTTTCGCCAACCAGCCGTTCCAGCTGGTGGATGCAACGGTCAACCGCCCGCCGTCCTTGCCGACCGACACGGTCATCGGCTCGGTGACCGGCGTGTCGTCACCGCCGTTCGGGACCCCGGTGGTGAGCCTCCAGGTTTGCATCGACCGCAGCACCGTCTACCGTCTGCGTTTTGCGGTGCCCAACGGCGAAGCCTTCGGGGTCGACTGGGCCGATCCGCCGGCCACCGCCATCACACCGACGGGGGGCGAGGTGGTCATCGACCTCGCCCTGGGCGGCAACCCGGCCGATCTGGAGCCGTCACGGGTCCTGCGGGTGCGTCAGCTCGGCTCTGCCGACGGGCTCTACCGGGAGGTGACGCGCACCCTGCGGATCGATGCCACGCCGGTGCTGTGCCCGAGCGTGCCGGTCTGATCAGGCGGGGATGGCGCTGCGGCGCTCGAGGCGGAAGATGCGCACCGCCTCGTTCATCACCTGGGCCTGGGCCTGCAGCGAGCTGGCGGCTGCGGCCAGTTCTTCCACCATGGCCGAGTTCTGCTGGGTGACCGAGTCGAGCTGACCGACCGCCTGGTTGATCTGGCCGATGCCCATGGACTGTTCGTTGGTGGCGCTGGTGATCTCGCCGATCAGGCCGTTGACCTGCTCGACCGCCTTGACCACGTTGCCCATGGTCTGACCGGCGTTGTGCACCAGCTGGCTGCCCTGGGCCACCTTGTTCGACGACTCGTCGATCAGCACCTTGATCTCCTTGGCCGCCGACAGGGTGCGCTGCGCCAGGTTGCGGACCTCACCGGCCACCACCGCAAATCCACGGCCTTGTTCACCGGCGCGGGCGGCTTCCACGGCAGCGTTGAGGGCCAGGATGTTGGTCTGGAACGAGATGCCGTCGATCACCTGGATGATTTCGCCGATGCGGGCCGACGACTTGCTGATGTCTTCCATGGTGCTCACCACCTGTCCCATCGCCAGGTTGCCTTCGCGGGCCACCATGGCCGCCTTTTCGGACAGCGTGGCGGCTTCGCGCGAGGAATTCGCGCTCTGGGCCACGGTGCTGGTGAGTTCTTCCATCGACGCGGCGGTCTCTTCCAGGCTGCTGGCCTGGGCCTCGGTGCGGGAGGACAGGTCCTGGTTGCCGCTGGCAATCTGGTTGGAGGCCACCTGCACGCCCTCGACCTCGTGGCGCACGTCGGACACCACCGCCTGCAGGTTCACATTGAGCTGGTTCAGTGCCTTGGCCAGTTCGCCGAACTCGCCGGTGGTGGCGCCCTTGAACCGGGCGGACAGGTCGCCTGCGGCCATGGTGTTGGCGAAGCGGATGGCATCGTTGAGCGGGTTGATCAGCTGGCGGCGCAGGACCAGCGCGCCGCCGGCAGCGATGCCCAGCAGCACGGCGGCAGCACCGGCGTGCACCGCAGCGCCGTGCGACGCCGCCAGTTCACCGACGACCAGACCCGCCGCCGTCAGTCCGACGGACATCAGCGCGATGCGCCGGCCCAGCGTCATCCGCAGGGCGCCGCGCAAGGTGCCCAGCAGACCCTTGTGCACCAGCTGGCCCTTGTGCAGCGCCACCACCTGCTGGCCGGCGTCGCGTTCGGTCCGCATCCGGGCGTACAGCGCCTCGGCCGCCTGCACCTGCTCCCGTGTGGGTTTGGTGCGCACCGACATGAAGCCGACCGCCTGACCGTTCTCCATGATGGGCGTGGCGTTGGCCACCACCCAGTAGTGGTCGCCGTTCTTGCGCCGGTTCTTCACCAGCGCCGACCAGGGTTGGCCGCCCTTGAGCGTTTCCCACATGTCGCGGAACGCTTCCTGCGGCATGTCGGGGTGTCGCACGATGTTGTGCGGCTGGCCGATGAGTTCTTCCCGGTCGTAGCCACTGACCGCGATGAACGCCGGGTTGCAGTAGGTGATGTGGCTCTGCAGGTCGGTCGTGGAGACCAGGGTCACGCCATCGGGAATGACGAATTCGTTGTGGGTGACAGGCAGATTGGTACGCATGGGGCCTCGCACGGTGCAGGACTGGGAACAGATCCCGCCGGTGATGCGGGATCGGGTTCAGGGCAGTCTAGGGACCGCGCCAGGAGCCGATGGGCCAATATCACGGGCGATTGCCTGCCATATCGGGCCTGTCCCTGCCGCGCTTGAGGCCTTTCCGTCAAAAAATGATGACATTCGTATTTGTCATGGACAACCGCACGCCTCAGGGGCGCGGTTCGATACTGAGAACGGTGTAGGTGCCATTGATCTGGTCGGCGGTGAAACGGACCTTGTCGCCGGCCTTGATGCCGTTGAGGATGGCCGGGTTGCGCGCCTTGAACACCATGGTCATGGGGGGCATGTCGAGGTTGCGGATGTCGCCATGGCGCAGCGTCACGGCGCCTGCCCCGGCATCGACCCGACGCACCTCGGCCTCGGCCCAGGGCAGGGTGCCCGGAGCGGCCGCCGCCGGGGCTGCGGACGGGGCTGCTGACGGAGAGACGGCGGGCGAATGGCCGCTGTGCTGGGCCAGGGCCAGCGAGCCGGCGCCGGCCAGCAGGGTGGCCATGAGCGTGGTCCTGAGGGTGGATTTCATGTCGGACTCCTGAAAAGCAGCCGTTCAGCTGCGGAAATAAGACTGGTAAACGCGCGAGCTGCCGTCCTTGAGGACCAGCACCACATCGTAGGGGTCGCGCCGGTTGCCGTAGACCTCGCCATCCATGCCGGGGCTGCCCACCGGCATGCCGGGCACGGCCAGACCGATGGCCTGCGGTTTTTCGGCCAGCAGGCGGCGGATCTCGCGGGCGTTCACATGGCCCTCGATCACATAGCCGCCGATCAGGCCGGTGTGGCAGGAACCGTAGCGGTCGGGCAGGCCCAGGCGGCGGCGCACGGCGGTGTTGCCGGTGTCGAAGGTCTGCACCACGAAGCCGTCGGCCTGGAGGTAGTTGACCCAGTCCTGGCAGCAGCCGCAGTTGGGGTCCTTCCAGACCTGCAGCACCGGCAGCGCGGCGGGGGTGTTCTGGGCCAGCGCCAGTCCGGCGAGGCCGGCCAGGGGCAGGGCAGCGGTGGCGCGCAGCAGGCGGCGGCGCGAGAGCAGCGGAGCGGAAGAGGAAGCGGTGTTCATTGGTTCATCCTTGGGTGGGTCTGACACGGAGGGTGCCGCGCATGCCGGCTTCAAAATGGCCGGCGATCAGGCATGCGAATCCGAATTCGCCAGCCCGGTTGAAGTTCCAGACAATGTCGCCGCGTTTCCCGGGCGGCACATGGGCCATGTAGGGCTCGTCGTGCGCCATGCCGGGGAAGCGCTTCATCAGCTCGGCATGGGCCTGCAGCTCTTCCTCGGTGCCGATCACGATTTCGTGCATCACCTGCCCCGCATTCACGGCGCGCAGGCGCAGCGTCTCGCCCTGGCGCACCTCCAGGTGCGACGGGCTGAGCTTCATGTCGTCGCTCATGCGGATGGTGATGGTGCGGCTGACCTTGCGCGGGTCGCCGGCAATGCCCCAGGGCTTCTGTTCGGGCGGCAGATCGGTCCGGGGCTTGCCATGGCTGTCACCGTGGGCCTGCGCCAGGCCGGGCCAGGCCAGCCCGAGCAGGCTGGCCAGCAGCCCGTTTTGGGCGGTGCGTCGGTTGATGGGTTTCATGCGGTGTGCTTTCGGTGTTCGGTGAACGCTCTAGTGGTGGCCGTGCCCGTGGCCGGCCGGCTTGCGGGCCGTACCCTCAAGGGTAGCTTTGGCCGGCGCAGGCGTGGCCGCCGGACGTGATGGCGCCGGCGCCTGGCCCACATCCACCGGACGGGCCTGGGTGCCGGGGGGCATGGCGTAGTCGCCGGGGTCGCGGTAGTCGTTGGCGCCCAGGCTGGCGCGCACCTTCAGCGTGGTGAACATGCCGCCCATCTCGATCGGACCGTACGGGCCGCTGCCGGTCATCATGGGGAAGGTGTTGGCCGGCAGCTCCATCTGCATCTCGCCCATGTCGGCCATGCCGCGCTCGCCCATGACCATGTAGTCCGGCTGCGCACGCTGCAGGGCACCCACCAGGCCGCGGTGGTCGGTGCCGATCATGGTCGGCACGCCGTGGCCCATGGCGCCCATGGTGTGGTGGCTCTTGTGGCAGTGCATGGCCCAGTCGCCGGGTTCGTCGGCGATGAATTCGAGCTGCCGCATCTGGCCCACGGCCACATCGGTGGTCACCTCCGGCCAGCGCGCGGTTCTGGGTACCGGGCCGCCGTCGGTGCCGCTCACCTCGAACTCGATGCCGTGGATGTGGATCGGGTGGTTGGTCATGGTCAGGTTGCCCACCCGCACCCGCACCCGGTCGCCCAGGCGGGCCACCAGCGGCGTGATGCCGGGGAACACGCGGCTGTTCCAGGCCCAGATGTTCTGCTCCAGCATGGTGTTGACCTGCGGCGTCATGCTGCCGGGCTGCACGTCGAAGGCGTTGAGCAGGAAGCAGTAGTCGCGCTGCACGGGATCGATGTGTGGATGCCGACCCTTCGGGTGGGTGACCCAGAAACCCATCATGCCCATGGCCATCTGCACCATTTCGTCGGCATGCGGGTGGTACATGAAGGTGCCGGGGCGTTTCGCCTCGAACTCGTAGACGAAGGTCTTGCCCACCGGAATCTGCGGCTGGTTCAGCCCGCCCACGCCGTCCATGCCGTTGGGCAGCCGCTGGCCGTGCCAGTGGATGGTGGTGTGCTCGGGCAGGCGGTTGGTCACGAAGATGCGGACCCGGTCGCCCTCGACCACTTCAATGGTCGGGCCCGGGCTCTGGCCGTTGTAGCCCCACATGTTGACGTGGAAGCCGGGCGCCATTTCGCGCACCACCGGCTCGGCCACCAGGTGGAATTCCTTGACGCCGTTGTTCATGCGCCAGGGCAGGGTCCAGCCGTTGAGGGTGACCACCGGCTGGTAGGGCCGGCCGGCGCCGGTCACGCCGGGCGGGGTCCAGGGGCCGGCGGTGTCGGCCGAGGTCTGCTGCGGCGCTTCGGGGAGCGCGGCCATGGCCACGCGGCTGACGCTGGCCGCGCTCACGGCCGTCACGGCGGTGGCCGCAGCGCCGGTGAGCCACTGCCGCCGGCTGCTGGAGGAAGGGGTGTTTTTCATGTCAGTGTCCGGGTGAGGCGGCGCCGGTGCCGGCGGCCGCTGCGTTGTCGGGGGCCAGGCTCACGGCCGAGGCCGGCGCGCCGGCCAGCAGGGCCTGGCCGTCGGCCAGGGCGCGCCAGTAGGTGGCGCGGGCCTGCAGCGCGGTGTCGAGCGCACCGATGCGTTCGCGCGCGCTGGCCAGCAGGTCCCAGGTGCTCTGCAGCATGCCGTTGTAGCGGAGCAGGGTTTCCTGATCGAGCGCGGTGTGCAGCTTGATCAGGCCGTCGGTGGCCTGGCGGGCGGCGGCGTGCCGCAGGGCCACCTGCTGCCAGGCCAGCCGGGCGGCAGAGCGCCGTTCGGCGGCGTGCGACAGCAGCCGCGCCTGCCCGTGCAGCGAACGCTCGGCGGCCGCATCGCCGGGGCGCTCCAGGGCCGCGATGTGCGGGGGCGCCGAAACTCCGGTACCGGCGCTGGCCACCGCCTGGTCGAGCCGGGCCTGCAGCAGGGCCTCGCGGGCCGGATCGGCGGCCCGGCGGTCGCGTTCCACCTCGGTGCGCAGCAGTGCCAGATCGGCGTCGGCCTGCAGCGCCAGGGCTTCGATGCGCCCGGCGTCCACCGCCTGGTCGGGCCACACCGCTTCGGGCAGCGCCGGCAGACCCTGGGGCAGGCGTGCGGCGAGGGCCACGATGTCCGGGCCCCGCCACAGACCCAGCCGGCCGGCCAGCGCTTCCACGGCAGCGCGCTCGGCCAGCCGCGCCGACACCAGGGCTTGCCAGGCAGCGGTCTCGACCAGCTGTTCCCGCATCTGACGGGCCTGGCTCCAGTTGCCGGCCACCACCATGCGGCGGCCGAGTTCGGCACCGGTGCGGGCCACATCGTGGGCCTGGGCCATGAGTGCGGCCCGGGTGCGGGCGGTCACCGCATCCACCCAGGCCTTGTGCACCCCTTGCACATGGCGGGCCCAGGCGGCCTGAACGGTGGCCCGTTCGCGGGGGTTCATCTCCGGCCGGGTGAACAGCTCGGGCTGGTGCTTCAGGGAGGCTGCCAGGGCGGCCTGCAGCGTCAACGGCTCGGGCGCGGATGGCGTGGATGGCGTGGATGGCGTGGATGGGGTCGAGCCCGGGGCGGCCGCGGGCTCGGCACGGGCCTGCTCCCAGCGCAACAGGTCGATGTGACCCCGGGCGAAGGCCGCCACCTGGTCATTGACGCGTTGCCACTGGGCGCGGGCAGCGGGCAGCCCTTCGGGCAGGGCCGGCGGATCGGACGAGGGTTCGGCGGGCAGCAGGGGCCACGCGGGGGGGCTGGCCTGGGCGGCGGGGTCGGCGGCGGTCAAGCCGTCGGCTGCACCGGGCAGGCCGGCCATCGCAGCGGGCAGGTGGCCCGCCATCAACAGGCCGGCCACCAGCGGGCCAGCCAGCAAAGGCCGGGTGAATCGGATCATGGGTCATCTCCTGACAGTCTGAACAGACGCCGGCAGCAGGCCGCACCCCTGCGGGCACGGTCACCGACCGGCGCAACCGGGGTTCAGGTCAGGCGATGGGGGGTTTGTGGCGCCGTGGCGGCACCAGGCTGGCAAAGCGCACGTCAGGGGCTGCCTGAACATGGTGCGGGGCCGGCGCTGCGTCGTCCTGCCAGGCGGTCAGGCTCAGCACCGGGCCGTTGCAGACATCGCAGGCGTTGTGGCTGGGGCAGTGATCGTCGGCGGCTGCGTCGGCGATCGGGGTGTGTCCGGCGTGGTCTGCGTGATCCGGATGGTCTGCGGCCCCGGTCATGGCGCCGTGCCCTGCGGCGTGGGCATCCGCCGGCTGGGCATCTGCCGGCTGCGCGTCGGTGGTCTGGGCCGGCAGGTGGCTTTGCGTCGGCAGGACCGACAGGGCCATGGCGTCGCCGGCCCAGGCCCGCAGGGGCATGAGCAGCATCAGCAGGACCAGGGCAAAGACGCGCATGGGCGGAATGATACGGCCCGGGGCGTCCGAGTTCCGTCAAGCCTGCAGCAGCGCTGTGGCCTTTTGCAGCCACAGCCGCATGCTGTCGGTCAGGTCGCGCTGGCTGAAGGAGCAGCTTTCGGCATCGAACAGGGCGCTGGACTCCAGCCGGTCCAGCAGGCCGTTCAGCACCTCGGCGTAGCGCGGGGGCAGCCGGGCCAGCAGCTCGGGCTGATCGCGGGCCAGCGCCACGAACTGGCGGGTGTCCAGCCGGCCGGCCTGGAGTTCGGTGAGGGCCTGGTCCAGACGTTCCAGTGTCGGGTTCGGGTCGGTGATCATGGGGGCAGCGATGAAAGCGGTGGAGTAGGGGTGACGGCGGGGGGCAGCGGCATGCCGCGCTGGGCCATGACCAGCCGCAGGCGGTCGGGGCGGTCGGTGATCAGGCCGTTCACACCCCGGTCGATCAGCCGCTCCATGTCGGCGGTTTCGTTGACGGTCCAGGGGATCACCTGCAGCCCGAGCCCGCGGGCTTCCTCCAGGGTGGCCTGGTCCAGGTCGGCATGGTGGGGCGACCAGATGCGGCCACCCGCGGCACGCACCAGCGCGGGCACGCTGTCGTGGTCGCTCAGGCGGCGGCCACCGGTCCAGGCGGTGCCGGCCAGCGTGTCGAAGCGGGGCTGGCGGGCGGTCAGGTAGACGCGTGGCCACGAGGGGGCCAGCCGCCGCGCGACGTCGAGCGTGCGCCAGTCGAAGCTCTGCAGCTGGGTGCGGTCCAGCATGCCGTGTGCACGGGTCACCTCCAGCACCGCCTGCACCAGGCGCCGGGGGTCGGCGGAGGCCTGCGGCCGGCGCGGGTCGATCTTGGTCTCGATGCTCAGGCGGACATGGTCGGCGCCCGATCGCCTGACCAGCCGGTAGACCTCGGCCAGCGTCGGCATGCGCGCGCCGTCGACCGCCTGCTGGTCGGGGAAGTCGCGCGCATAGCGGCTGGCCGGGTTGATGCGGCCCACATCCCACTGGCGGATCTGGCGCAGGGTCTGGCGCACGAAGGGCGTGCCTGGGCTCTGCAGCCAGCGGCCCTGGCGGTTGCGGGTGATGTCGGGGTTGGGGGCCAGGTCGTGGGCCACCACTGGCACGCCGTCGGCGCTGAGCACCACGTCGAGTTCGAGGGTGTCCACGCCGATGGCGAGTGCTCGGGTGAACCCGGCCAGGGTGTTCTCCGGGGCCAGGGCGCGTGCGCCCCGGTGGCCCTGCAGGTCGAAGCCCTCGGCCTGCACCGCTGTGGCCGTGCACAGCAGCGCCGACAGGAGCCAGACCGCCAGACGCATGGGCCGGACTCAGTGGCCCAGGATCTTGGAGAGGAAGTCCTGGGTGCGCGGCTGCCGGTTTTCCGGGTGGGCGAAAAACTCTTCCTTGGAGCAGTCCTCCAGGATGTGGCCGCCCACGTCGATGAAGATCACACGGTTGGCCACCTTCCGGGCAAAGCCCATCTCGTGGGTGACCACCATCATGGTCATGCCTTCCTTGGCCAGGTTGACCATGACATCGAGCACCTCGCCGACCATTTCCGGGTCGAGCGCCGAGGTGGGTTCGTCAAACAGCATGACCACCGGGTCCATCGACAGCGCGCGGGCAATGGCCACGCGCTGCTGCTGGCCGCCGGAGAGCTGGCCGGGGAACTTGTCCTTGTGGGCCATCAGGCCGACGCGCTCCAGCATCTTCAGGCCACGCACCTTGGCTTCGTCGGCGCTGCGGCCCAGCACCTTGATCTGGGCGATGGTGAGGTTTTCGGTCACGCTCAGGTGCGGGAACAGCTCGAAGTGCTGGAACACCATGCCGACCCGGCTGCGCAGCTGCGGCAGGTTGGTCTTGGGGTCGTGCAGCGCCACGCCGTTGACGAAGATCTCGCCCTTCTGGATGGGCTCCAGGCCATTGACGGTCTTGATGAGCGTGGACTTGCCCGAACCCGAGGGGCCGCACACCACCACCACATCGCCCTTGTTGATGGACACCGAGCAGTCGTTGAGCACCTGCACCGGGCCGTACCACTTGGAGACGTTCTTGATTTCAATCATGTTGTTCACCGATTAACGAATGATGGCGATGCGGGCCTGCAGCCGCTTGACGATCCACGACAGTGCAAAACAGATGGCGAAGTACACCACTGCGGCAATCAGGTAGACCTCTTCGGGGCGGCCATAGATCTTGCCGGCGGTGACGAAGCCCTTGAGCATGTCGTAGGCGCCGATGGCATAGACCAGCGAGGTGTCCTGGAACAGGATGATGGTCTGGGTCAGCAGCACCGGCAGCATGTTGCGGAAGGCCTGCGGCAGCACCACCAGACGCATGTTCTGGCTGTAGGTCATGCCCAGCGCCTGTCCGGCGAACACCTGACCGCGGGGGATTGACTGGATGCCGGCCCGCATGATCTCGCTGAAGTACGCCGCCTCGAAGGCGATGAAGGTGATCACCGCCGACATCTCGGCCCCGATGGGCCGGCCGATCAGGGTGGGCACCAGCAGGAAGAACCACAGGATCACCATCACCAGCGGGATGCTGCGCATGCCGTTGACATAGATGGTGGCCGGTATGGCCAGGATCGGGTTGCCCGAGAGGCGCATGAGCGCCAGCACGGTGCCCAGCAGGATGCCGCCGATGGTGGCCACGATGGTCAGCTGCACGCTGAACCACAGGCCGCTCAGCACGAACTTGCTGAAGACGTCCCAGTTGAAGAAGGCAAGGTCGAGTCCGCCCATGTCAGTGGCCTCCGCCGGTCTGGCCGGCCACGATCAGGCCGGGAACGCGGGCACGCCGCTCGATGAAGGCGAACACACGGTTCACCGCGAAGGCCGAGATGGCGTACAGGGCGGTGACCGCGATGTAGATCTCGATGCCGCGCGAGGTTTCCTCCTGGGCCTGCATGGCGAACATGGTGAGTTCGGCAATCGACACCGCAAAGGCCACCGACGAGTTCTTCAGCAGGTTCATGGACTCGCTGGTCAGCGGCGGCAGGATGATGCGGAAGGCCATCGGCAGGATCACGTAGCGGTAGGCCTGACCGGTGGTGAAGCCCATGGCCATGGCGGCGTAGCGCTGGCCACGCGGCAGGGCCTGCACGCCGGCCCGCACCTGTTCGGCAATGCGGGCCGAGGTGAAGAAGCCCAGCGCCAGCACCACCAGCACGAAGCCGGAGAGCTGCTGCATGACCGGAAACAGCTTGGGCAGCACGAAGTACCACAGGAAGATCTGCACCAGCAGGGGAATGTTGCGGAACAGCTCGACCCAGGCGTTGGCCAGCCGCACCAGCCAGGGGCTGTCGGGCAGCGTGCGCAGCGTGCCGACCAGGGTGCCCATGAGGATGGCCACCACCCAGGCCCAGGCGGCCACGGACAGCGTCCAGCCCCAGGCTTCCATCATCCATTCCAGGTAGGTGCGGCCGCTGCCGTCATCGGTCAGGAATACCTGCCAGTCCCAATTCATGTCGTCACCATGTTGTTGTGTTGCATTCGGGTTTCAAAGCAGAAACCCCGCAGGCGGGTCTCGCTGCGGGGTTCCGTTCAGGCGGGCCTGATCAGGCCGCCATCACTTCTTGGCGTACTCTTCCACCGGCTTGTCGTTGGGGGTGGCCCAGACGGCCTTGGTGGCTTCGGTGGCGGGCAGGCCCACGCGGGTGTTGGACGGCGGGATCGGCTGCACGAACCACTTGTCGTAGAGCTTGGCGATCTCGCCGGACTTCATCATGGCCTTGATGCTGTCGTCCACGGCCTTCTTGAAGGCCGGGTCGTCCTTGCGGATCATGATGGCGATCGGCTCGACCGACAGCACTTCACCCACGATCCGGAAGTCGCCAGGGGCCTTGGACTTGGCGATGTTGCCGGCCAGGATCTGGCCGTCCATCACGAAGGCGTCGGCACGGCCGGATTCCAGCAGCAGGAAGCTCTCGGCGTGGTCCTTGCCGAACACTTCCTCGAAGTTCACGCCGGCGCCGCGCTCGTGCTTGCGCAGCAGCTGCACCGAGGTGGTGCCGGTGGTGGTGGCGACCTTCTTGCCATTGAGCTGGGCGATGCTGGTGATGCCCGATGCGGCCTTGGTGGCGATCCGCACTTCCTCGACATAAGTGGTCACGGCAAAGGCCACATCGCGCTGGCGGGCCAAGTTGTTGGTGGTGGAGCCGCACTCGATGTCCACGGTGCCGTTCTGCACCAGCGGGATGCGGTTCTGGGAGGTGACCGACAGGTACTTCACTTCCAGATTGGGCAGGGCCAGCTGTTTCTGCACATCGGCCAGCACGCGCTGGCAGATTTCCACGTGGTAGCCGGCGTACTTGCCATCGCCCAGGGTGTAGGACAGGGCCCCGGACGAATCGCGCACGCCCATGGTGGCGGTACCGGAAGCCTTGATCTTGGCCAGCGTGTCATTGGCCTGGGCCATGGCGCCGGTGGCCGCCAGGGCCAGCGCGAGGGTGAGTACGTGTTTTTTCATGAGTTCTCCGTCGTGTGATCGAAACGAAAGCCGGGCAGGGATGGGGGCCCGGACAACCCCGGTCATGCCACCTGATGGGTGGAAACCGACCGCGACTATAGTGCGGCGCCCGCGCCTTGCGGGCGGGGGTTTCCTTGATCCGGTATGCAAAACGCGTATGAAACCATCCGTGTGGTGTCGGTTCCGCTGGTCTTCCCATGCAGTTTCCATGCCACGGTCCCGACCGTGACACGCGCCGGATGCGGTGGGATACGGGGCGCCGTATGCTGGAGAAGGCCGCCCCGCGGCCCCACGACAACGACAGCAGGAGACCGCGCATGAGCACCGCCCCCCAGCCCACCCGCGCCCACCACCGCGTCTGGCCCAAGCGCCTGCCGCACAGCCTGAGACCCCCGGCCACCTCCCTGTGGACCAACCTGGAGGTCAGCGCACTGCGCTACCCGGACAAGCCGGCGCTGGTCTTCTTCGACCGCAGCACCACCTACGCCGACCTGCAGCAGCAGGCCGAGCGGCTGGCCGCCCACCTGCGGGCCGTCGGCGTGCAGGACGGCGACCGGGTCATCCTTTACATGCAGAACTGTCCGCAGTGGGTGGTGGCGCATTTCGCCATCCTGCGCGCCAATGCGGTGGTGGTGCCGGTCAACCCCATGAACAAGGCCGACGAGCTGCAGCACTACATCACCGACCCGGACGCACGGGTCGCGATCTGCGCCGCCGACCTGGCCCCCGAGCTGGCCCGGGCCGACGCCGCCCTGCCCGAGACCGACCGCCTGCAGCACATGGTGGTGAGCCACTATGCCGACGCCATGGGGCCGCAGGCCGACGTGCCGCCCGCCTGGCAGGAGTGGCTGGGCAGCCGCCATGCGCCGCCGACGCTGACCCGGGGCACCGTGACCGACTGGTCGCAGGCGCTGGCCTGTGCCGACCCGCTGCCGGCCCACAACCGCCGCCCGGACGACCTGGCGGTGCTGCCCTACACCAGCGGCACCACCGGCCTGCCCAAGGGCTGCATGCACCCGCACCGCACCCTCATGCACAACGCGGTGGCCAGCACGCTGTGGGGCAATGCCTCGCCCGAGACGGTGGCGCTGGTGGTGGTGCCGCTGTTTCACATCACCGGCATGGTGACCGGCATGCACGCCTGCCTGTATGGCGGCGCCACCGTGGTGCTGATGCCGCGCTGGGACCGCGAGCTGGCCGGTCGCCTCATTTCGCGCTGGCGGGTGACCAGCTGGACCAACATCCCCACCATGGTGATCGACCTGCTGGCCAGCCCGAACTTCAGCCAGTACGACCTCTCCAGCCTGGTCTATATCGGCGGTGGCGGCGCGGCCATGCCGGCGGCGGTGGCCCAGCGCCTGTTCGACCAGTTCGGCCTGCGCTACTCCGAAGGTTATGGCCTGACCGAGACCGCCGCGCCCTCGCACAGCAACCCGCCCGATGCGCCCCGGCAGCAGTGCCTGGGCATCCCGTTCATGAGCACCGACGCCCGCGTGATCGACCCCGAGACGCTGCAGGAAATGCCGCAGGGCGAAGCGGGCGAGATCATCATCCACGGCCCCGAGGTGTTCGACGGCTACTGGAAACGCCCGGAAGCCACCGAGGCCGCCTTCATCACCTTCGAGGGCAAGCGCTTCTTCCGCTCCGGCGACCTGGGGCGGGTTGACGAAGACGGCTACTTCTTCATCACCGACCGGCTCAAACGCATGATCAATGCCAGCGGCTTCAAGGTCTGGCCGGCCGAGGTCGAGGCGCTCATGTTCCGCCACCCGGCCATCGCCGAGGCCTGCGTCATCGCCACCCGCGACAGCTACCGGGGCGAGAGCGTGAAGGCGGTGGTGGTGCTGCGGCAGGACGCGCAGGGCGTGAGCGAGCAGGACATCCTGGACTGGTGCCGCGAACACATGGCGGTCTACAAATGCCCGAAGAGCGTGCAGTTCGTGCCGGCCCTGCCCAAGAGCGGCAGCGGCAAGGTGATGTGGCGCCTGCTGCAGGAGCAGGAGAAGGCCGCCGCGCCACAATGACGGGATGAACTTCTTCACCGACGCCTTCCGGCGCCTGTGGCAACCGCGCAAGCCGCTGTTCTGGCTCGCGTTCGGCTTCAACGCCCTGGCGTCCTTCATGAGCTTCTTCATCCAGACCCGGCAGCCGCCGACCGGCCTGGCCCTGGCTGTGGGCCTGCTGGCCCTGACCAACAGCCTGATCGGTGCCTGGCTGACCTGGCGGCTCTGGAACGACCCGCCCGAGCGCACCGACGATCAACCCTGACCACCCCCGGAGACACGCATGTTCAAAGCCCTGCAGATCACCCAACCCGAGAGCGGCTACCGCTGCGACCTGACCGAGCTCGACGAATCCAGCCTGCCCGAGGGCGACGTGACGGTGCAGGTGGCCTGGTCGACCATCAACTACAAGGACGGCCTGGCCATCACCGGCCGCTCGCCGGTGGTGCGCAAGTTCCCCATGGTGCCGGGCATCGATTTCGCCGGCACCGTGACCGACAGCCAGCACCCGCGCTTCAAGCCCGGTGACCGGGTGGTGCTCAACGGCTGGGGCGTGGGCGAGACGCACCCCGGCGGGCTGGCGCAGAAGGCCCGCGTCAAGGGCGACTGGCTGGTGGCCCTGCCGGCCGGCTTCAGCGAACGCGACGCCATGGCCATCGGCACCGCCGGCTACACCGCCATGCTGTGCGTGCAGGCCCTGCAGGACCACTGGGCCGCGCGCGGCGTGGCCGCCGGCAGCGGCGAGGTGCTGGTGACCGGCGCCGGCGGTGGCGTGGGCAGCGTGGCCATCGCGCTGCTGGCCGCGCTGGGCCACACCGTGGTGGCCTCCACCGGCCGCCCGGCCGAGGCCGACTACCTGCGTTCGCTGGGTGCGGCCGACGTCATCGACCGCGCCACCCTCTCGGCCCCGGGCAAGCCGCTGCAGAAGGAGCGCTGGATCGGCGTGGTGGATTCGGTGGGCAGCCACACCCTGGCGAATGCCTGCGCCAGCACGCGCTACGGCGGGGCGGTGGCGGCCTGCGGCCTGGCCCAGGGCATGGACCTGCCGGCCAGCGTGGCCCCCTTCATCCTGCGCGGCGTCACGCTGTTCGGCATCGACAGCGTCATGGCGCCCATGGCCCGGCGCGAGGCCGCGTGGGCCGCACTGGACCGCCTGATCGACCGGCCGAAACTGGCCGCCATGACCCGCGCCATTTCACTGGCCGAGGCGGTGCAGGCCGGGCACGACATCCTGGCCGGGCAGGTGCGCGGCCGGCTGGTGGTGGACGTGAACGCCTGACGCCAAAAGCCCGGTCAGGCCGCCGGCACGATCTGCCGGTAGGCGTGCCAGGTGGCATGGCCCACCACCGGGCCGGCCACGAACAGGCCGGCGAACCAGGGCAGCATGGCCAGTCCGACCAGCAGCGTGATGAGCGCGCCCCACCACAGCATCACACCCGGGTTCTGCAGGCTGGCGCGGATGCTGGTCAGGCCGGACGACACCGCATCGGACTGCCGGTCCAGGATCATGGGGATGCTGATGGCGCTGGTGATGAAGATCAGCCCGGCGAACAGCCCGCCCACCAGCGTGTAGGTGATCAGGAACTCGATGTTCTCGCGGCTGAACAGCTGCTGCAGCAGGTGGGCCGCATCGGGCATGGTGTTGAAGGTGACCGCAAACACCACCAGCGATGCCCGGCCCCACAACATTTCCAGGATGAGCAGCACGCCGGCAAAGATGGCCATGGTGCCCAGCATCGGCCGCCAGGCCATCAGCGAGGCGCGCAGCGAGGGCCGGCGGCCCTGTTCCAGCGCACGGCTGGCGTCGTACAGGCCCAGGCACAGGAAGGGACCCATCAGCAGGAAGCCGGCCGAGAGCGCCAGCACATAGGCCGGTGCCGAGCGGAACACCGCCAGCAGCGCATGGCCCATCAGGAAGAAGCACAGGCCGTAGAACAGGCCGATGCGCGGGCAGCGGATGAAGTCGCGCCAGCCGGCGGCCAGCCAGCGCAGGGGGTCGGCGGCGCGCAGGTCGGCCAGCTTCAGGTCGAACACCGAAGGGCCTCGGCCCGAGGGTTCCGGTGCTTGCTCGTTCAGGGTGTCGGCCATGGTGTCTGGGGTGAGTGCGGGGAGACATTGGGCCATCGTCACCGGGTGGCGGCAACCGGTATTTCCCGGGGCTACACTGCCGCCCCATGACCCAGGAATTCAAGCCGCCGTACGTGTCCCCGGCCGACATGGCCCATGCCCTGCAGCAGCAGGGATTTGCCCTGATGGACGCCGCCGGTGTGGCGCAGTGGCTGCAGGCCGACCCGGCCGATTTCGAGGCCCTGACCGCGCCCTGGGACCGGCTGGTGCCCGACGCCTATCTGAAGGATGGCGGGCGCTACCGCAAGCGCCGCCACAGCTGCTTCGTGGTGGACGGCCCGCAGGTCCGCCAGGTGCCGCACCGGGCGCACTGGCAGCCGCTGGAATACAACGCGCTGCACGGCGGCATGCAGCGCTGGTTCGAGCCCATGGAGCCGCAGCAGGTGGCGCAACCGCTGTGGCAGCGCCTGCTGCAGCGGCTGGGCGAGGCCGCCAGCAACTTGCGCGGTGCCCGGCCCTGGTTCGTGGAGGCGCATCCGTTCCGCATCGACACCACCGACGGCATCGGCCGCCCCACGCCTGAGGGCGCCCACCGCGACGGCGTGGACCTGGTCGCGGTGTTTCTCGTCGGCCGGCACGCCATCAAGGGCGGCGAGAGCCGGGTGTTCGAGGCCGACGGCCCGGCCGGCCAGCGCTTCACGCTGCGCGAGCCGTGGTCGCTGCTGCTGCTGGACGATGCGCGCGTCATCCACGAGAGCACCCCCATCCAGCCGCTGGACCCGGAGGGTTTCGGCTGGCGCGACACGCTGGTGGTCACCTGCCGCGCCGGCGGCTTCCAGGGCGACTGAAGCCTCGACCGGGCCGCGTGATCAGACCCCGCCGGTGGGGTGGGTGGGATCGACCCACAGCACCGTCTGCGGCTTTTCCACCGGCTCGATGTCCAGGTTGACCGCCACCGCCTGGCCGTCGCTGCGGCACAGCACGCACTCCAGCACCTCGGTCGGGCTGGCATTGATCTCCTGGTGCGGCACATACGGCGGCACATAGATGAAGTCGCCCGGGCCGGCCTCTGCGGTGAACTCCAGCCGCTCGCCCCAGCGCATGCGGGCGCGGCCCTTGACCACATAGATCACGCTCTCCAGCGGCCCGTGGTGGTGGGCGCCGGTCTTGGCATCGGGGTGGATGGTCACGGTGCCGGCCCACAGCTTCTGGGCCCCCACCCGGGCGAAATTGATGGCGGCCTTGCGGTCCATGCCCGGAGTGGAGGGCACGTTGCCATCCAGCTGGTTGCCCGGGATCACCCGCACGCCGTCGTGCTTCCAGGCGGGGGTGTCATGGGGATGGTCGTGAGGATGGTTGTGATCGTGTGCCATGGCGCTGTCTCCTGTTTTTTTCAGACGCCAGTGTGCCAGCCGTCGGTCGGCGCCGCACCGACAATCGGGACATCTGTCTTCCGGAGAGCCGCCTTGCCCTTGCCCGAACCCGCCCCGCGCACCCCCATGCACACCCGCCGCGTCACCTACCAGGGCTTCCGCCGCGACGACGGCCTGTGGGACATCGAGGGCGAGCTGCACGACAGCAAGCCCCATGCCTTCGAAATCGAAGGAGAGGGCCGCTGGGAGCCCCACGAGGCCATCCACCACATGCGGCTGCGGGTCACCTTCGACGAGGCCATGGTGATCCGGGCCATCGACGTGGCCATGGACAGCCACCCGCACGATCCCTGCCCGCAGGCGATGGCGCCGATGCAGCGCATGGTGGGCGAGACGCTGGGCCGGGGCTGGCGCCAGACCATCCAGCGTCACCTGGGCGGCGTGCAGGGCTGCACCCACCTGCGCGAGCTGCTGTTCAACCTGGCCACCGCCGCCTTCCAGACCCGCTCCGCCTCGTTCGCGCCGCCGGCCGACGGGCGTCCGCCGCCGCACCTGGGCCAGTGCCTGGCCTGGGACTTCAATGGCCCGGTGGTCGAGAAGGTCTACCCGATGTTTTTCCGCTGGAGCCCGCCATGAAAGCATTCCTGCCCTTGCTGCTCGCGCTGCTGGCCGTCCCGGCCCAGGCCATCGACCCGGGTTACGCGCGCCAGCTCGAACGCGCCGGCTGCACCCAGATGAGCGAGCTGCAGGGTTGCGACATCCGCCGCAGCCGGGCCGAGAACGAACGCGCCGGCTTCAAGGCGGGGCAACCCGTCACGCCGTACGCGGGGCGCTGGCTGGCCCGGCACGACGACGGGCGCCCGGTGGCCCGCATCCGCATCGACGGCAACGAGCGGGTCCGGGTGGACGACCAGCCGGTCCAGGCCCGGCGCAGCGACGGCGCACTGGTGTTCCGCCGCGGGCCGGTGATGTTCACCGTGCAGGGCGACCGCCGCCTGGTGGGCGAGGACGTGTGGCGCGACACCGACGCCGGCACCCAGGGGCCGATCGTCGCCGACTGAGGCGGCCCGCCGCCCGCTTCAGTCGGTCAGGGCCGCATAGGCCAGCGTGCGGAACAGCAGGCGGTATTCCTCGCGCTGGTTGGGCGCCTGGGCCAGGAAGATGCCCCAGGTGTCCAGGGCCGGGTCGATGAAGAAGCTGGTGCCGCCGATGCCGCTCCAGTGGTTGGTGCCCACCGAGCCGGGCATCAGCGCTTCACCGGCTGCGGTGCGCACCGCCATGGTCAGGCCGAAGCCGTGGCCGGGGGGCAGCAGGGCATCGTTCGCTTCGGCCCGGATGGGCCCCAGGTGGTCGGCCATGGCAAACCGCAGCGTCTGCGGCCCGAGCAGGCGAACACCATCAAGCGCCCCCCCGCCGGCCAGGCACTGCAGGAACCGGGCGTAGTCGCGCGCGGTCGACACCAGCCCGCCGCCGCCGCTCTCCAGCGCGGGGGCGGTGCGCGGGTCAAAGAGCCGCATGTTGATGCCGCCGTCCGGGTCCTGCGCGAAGGGTTCGGCAATGCGGCCATGCTCGCCCGCCGGGACCGCGAAGGCGGTGTCGTGCAGGCCCAGCGGATCGAGCAGCACCTGCTGCAGATGGCGCCCCAGCGTCTGGCCGGTGACGGCCTCGATCACGCAGCCCAGCACGTCGGTGGCGCGGCTGTAGGCCCAGCGGCTGCCGGGCTGGCAGAACAGCGGAATGGCCGCCAGCGCCTCGGCAAACTCGGCGTTGCTGCGCTGGCGCGAGCCGATGTTCGCTTCGGCGTACAGGCGCTGCACCTTGGAGGCACCGAGGAATTCGTAGGTCAGGCCGGCGGTGTGGCGCAGCAGGTCCTGCACCGTGGGCGGACGCACCGGGGCCTGCAGCTGCACGCCCTCCGGCGTTTCCAGCAGCACCGGGGTATGGGCAAAGGCCGGCAGGTGCCGGGCCACCGGATCGGCCAGCGACAGGCGCCCCTGTTCCACCAGCATCAGAGCCGCCACCGACACCATGGGCTTGGTCATGGAGTAGATGCGGAACAGCGCGTCCGGCGCCATGGCCGGGCCACCGGGGGCCAGCCGGCCCACGGCCTCGTGCAGCACCACCCGGCCGCGGCGGCCCAGCATCAGCACCGCGCCGGGCAGGCGACCCCGGTCGACCTCGCGCTGGAACACCTGCACCAGCGCACGGGTGCGGTCGGGGCACAGCCCGACCTCGGCCGGATCGCCCCGCGGCAGTTCCCGATGGGCCGCCATGTCAGCTGCCGTAGCGCTGGCGCGCCAGCTCGGCGCCCTGGGCCAGCGCTTCCAGCTTGGCCATGGCCACTTCGCGGCTCATGGGGGCCAGGCCGCAGTTGGTGCAGGCGATCAGCCGTTCGCGCGGCACGTACTTCAGGGCCAGGCCGATGGTGTCGGCGATCTGCTCCGGGGTCTCGATCTCGTTGCTGGCCACGTCGATCACGCCGACCATGACGTCCTTGCCCTTCAGCAGCGCCATCAGCTCGGGCGGCACATGCGAATGGAAACACTCCAGGCTCACCTGCTGGATGCTGCTGGCGGCGAGTGCGGGGAACACCTTCTCGTACTGGCGCCACTGGTCACCCAGGGTCTCTTTCCATTTCACGTTGGCCTCGATGCCGTAGCCGTAGCAGATGTGCACGGCGGTGGTGCAGGTGAGGCCCTGTGCGGCGCGTTCCAGGGCCTTGACGCCCCAGTCGGCGGCTTCTTCCATGTAGACGTTGAAGGCCGGTTCGTCGAACTGGATGATGTCCACGCCGTCGGCCTGCAGGGCCAGGGCTTCCTGGTTAAGCAGCTCCGCGAAGGCCATGGCCATCTTGACCTTGTCACCGTAGAAGCGGTCGGCCACGGTGTCGACGATGGTCATGGGCCCGGGCAGCGTGAACTTGAGCTTTTTGCTGGTGTGCTTGCGGGCCAGCTGCGCTTCGAAGGCGTGCACGCGGCCCTTCAGGCGCAGCGGGGCCACCACCTGCGGAACCATGGCGTCGTAGCGGTTGTTGCGGATGCCCATCTTGACCTTGTTCTCGAAGTCGATGCCCTCGACCTGTTCGACAAAGCCGTGCACGAAGTGCTGGCGCGCCTGCTCGCCGTCACCGATCACGTCCAGCCCGGCGTCTTCCTGGGCCTTGATCCAGAGCAGGGTGGCATCGGCCTTGGCCTGCAGCAGTTCGGGGCCCTGGGTCTTCCATTGCGGCCAGAGTTTTTCGGTCTCGGCGAGCCAGTGGGGTTTGGGCAGGCTGCCGGCGATGGCGGTGCGGAACATGGGTGAAGTCTCCTGGGGTCGTGGCGAAAAAGGGTGAAGTGTCACGCAGAAGGCGTGCGCCGGATGGCGTTGGGGAAATACAGGGCGGTCAGGCTGACGCTGTGCACCGGCGAGAAGTCGTCACCGACCACCGTGCCGCCGGTGGCGTGGCGGCGCCATTCGCGCACCCAGTGCAGGGTGTCGCAGACTTCGGCCAGGCCCACCGTCTCGCGGTCGCCAATGAGGATGCCATGCACCCGCAGGCCGAGCCGGGCCTTGGCGTCGCGCAGGCGGGCCAGCATGGTGTGGGTGACGCCGAATTCGCCGTCGCTGACGATGAGGATGTCGGCGTCCTCCCAGCCGGTGTCCTGCACCCGGTCGATGGCCACCTCCAGCGGGGTCTGCACATCGGTGCCGCCGTCGAAGCTCTGACCCATCAGGTCCAGCAGGCGCTCCAGGCCGTCGGCGCTGAGCGCCAGTTCGCGCTCCAGCAATTCGTCGCGTCCGCCGAAGGCCAGCAGCCGGCAGCCGCGCTGCCCGGCGTGGGCACTGCGCAGGGCCTGCAGCACGCAGGCCTTGGCCACGTTTTCGGGTGCGCCACGCATGGAGCCCGAGGTGTCCAGGCACACGATCATCGGCCCGCGCCCGGCCGGCGCCGGCTGCGGCCGGCGGGCCTGCGGTTCGGGGCGGGGCAGCGGGCGCTGCCTGGGGTGGGGTGCGCGGTCGTCGTAGCTCTGCAGCTGGGCTTCTGCAAAGCGGGCGCGCCACAGCCGGCGCAGTGCCGGGTGGGTCAGGTTCAGGCTCTCGGTGCCGGTCATGCGGGCCAGGTCGCGCGCGCGGCGTACCCCGTCGACCGACTGCGGCTCGGGGCGCCGTTCCTGCTCGTCGGCCGGGTGGCGCGCGGCGCCGGTGTGCGGCAGCGGATCCGGCCGGGGCTGGGGTGCTGGCGGCAGGCGGGCTTCGGTGCGCCGGCGGCCGACGCCGTCGATGAAGGCGGTCAGCCGGGGCAGGCGCTGCAGCACCTCGCCGATGCGCCGCGCTTCCTGCCATTCGCGCCGGCTGAGCTGGCCCCGCAGCTCGTCCCAGCGCAGGCGGGCCAGATCGCCCAGCGACTGCATCAGGGCCAGCACCTCGTCCCAGCCCTTGCGCTGCAGGTCCCAGCTGTCCCGGAATTCGGCGGTCATGCGTTCGATCGCCTCGGCCCGGGGGGTGTCCGGGGCGCGGTCGATCAGGCTGTCCAGGTGCCAGAGCAGGCTTTGCAGCACCTGCAGCGACAGCGGTTCGCTGCCCTGGGTGAGGGCGGTGAGTTCGAGTTCGGCCAGCAGGGGGCGCAGGGCCCGGCTGGCATCGGGGTCGCCGAGGTCGGCGTCGTGCGGGGGCAGGGCACCGTCCAGCAGGGCCTGGCGCCAGCGGGCCAGGTCGGGCAGCCGCTGTTCGGGCTGGCCGCTGCTGCACACCACCGCCCACCGCCACAGCTCGCGCGGCAGGGCATCCAGCCGGTGCCAGGGCCGGTCGGCAGGGTTCAGTTCGCCGTCCATGCCACGGGGGCGGGTTCGGTCGGTGGCAGCTGGTGGTCGACCGGCAGCGAGGCGAAGCCGTCGCGGTGGGTCCGCAGCGCAGCGCACAGGGCCTGCAGCCGCTGCAGCCGCTCCTGGTGCACCGCCCCGATGTGCGCGCGCCAGGACGGCGGCAGCCAGTCGTGCGCGGCCGCGGCGGCCAGCACCGTGTCGGCCGTGGCCTGCACCTGGGCCAGCAGGGCTTCGAGCTGGCCCAGCAGTTCGTCGCACTGCCGGGTGCGCGCTGCGATGTGCACCGGGCTGTAGCGCCGGTGCGCCCGCTCGCTGGTGATGCGCACCAGCTCGTTCTGGCCGGCCTCGGGGCCGGCGATGGCCTTGGCCAGGGCGAGCTTGCCGGCGCTGTCGTCCTGGGCGTCGGCCGGCGCGCGGCGTTCGATGTCGAGCTGCTGTTCAAAGGCCTGCACCGCACGCGCCAGGCCGTCGGTGGGCAGGGGCCCGGCCTGCGCCACCCGCTGCATGAACAGCTCGGTCCAGCCCGGCACCGAGGCCGGTTCGTGGGCCAGCACGAAGGGCAGCAGCCAGAGGTCCCAGGCATCGACCGCCACCGCCCCCCGGCTGGCGGCCTGCACCTGCAGCAGGGCCACCAGCTGGCGCCAGCGGCGGTCGGACACCGGCTGGGCGGTCCGGGCGGCGTGTTCTCGGGCAGTGTGCAGCAGGGCGCGGGCTTCATCGCCGAGCGCCACGGTGGCAGCGGCTGCCCGCACGGCGTGCAGATCGGCCAGCGACAGGCTGGCCGGCGGCGCGGTGGCGGCTTTGGCGTCGGTGGTCAGCAGGGCATCGAAGTGGGCGTCGTCCACCGGCTGCACCGGCACGCGCAGCAGGAAGCGGTCGTGAAAGGCCAGCAGGCTGTCGTCCTGGGGCGGTTCGTTGGTGGCGCCCACCAGGGTGAGCAGCGGGGCCGGCACACGCTGGCTGCCGTTGTCGAACAGGCGTTCGTGCAGCAGGCCCAGCAAGGTGTTGAGAATGGCCGAGTTGGCCTTGAACACCTCGTCCAGGAAAGCCACCTCGGCGGCGGGCAGGTAGCCCTCGGTCAGGCGTTCGTAACAGTCGGCTTCCAGGGCCTGCAGCGAGAGCGGACCGAACAGCTCCTCAGGCACCGAGAAGCGCGTGAGCAGGCGCTCGAAGTACCGGGTGCCCGGCAGCAGCCGCTGCAGCCGCCGCGCCAGCTCGCTCTTGGCGGTGCCGGGCGGGCCGATGAGCAGCAGGTGCTCGCCCGCCAGGGCCGAGAGCAGCAAGGCCCGCGCCGCCACGTCGCGCTGCAGCAGGCCGTGCTCCAGCATGGCCAGCGGTGCGGCCCAGCGATTCGCGCTCGACCGCCGCGAAGGGCCGCCCCGAGCCAGGTCAGCCCCCTCGGGGGGCAGCGACCCGCGCAGCGGTGGAGCGTGGGGGCTCATGTTCTTTCCCGCCGCGAAGGGCCGCCCCGAGCCAGGTCAGTCCCCTCGGGGGGCAGCGACCCGCGCAGCGGTGGAGCGTGGGGGCTCATGTTCTTTCAAAGATCGCGGCGATGCCCTGACCGCCGCCGATGCACATGGTCACCAGCGCGTAGCGGCCATTGACGCGCTGCAGCTCGTGCAGGGCCTTGACCGTGATCAGCGCACCGGTGGCGCCGATCGGGTGGCCCAGCGAGATGCCCGAGCCGTTGGGGTTGACCTTGGCCGGGTCCAGACCCAGGTCGCGGGTGACGGCGCAGGCCTGGGCGGCAAAGGCCTCGTTGGCCTCGATCACGTCCAGGTCGTTGACCGTCAGGCCCGCCTTCTGCAGCGCCAGCCTGGTGGCCGGCACCGGGCCGATGCCCATGTACTTGGGGTCCACGCCGGCGTGGGCATAGGCCACCAGGCGGGCCATCGGCTGGATGCCGCGTGCCTTGGCGGCGCCGGCTTCCATCAGCACCACGGCCGCGGCCGCGTCGTTGATGCCGGAGGCGTTGCCGGCGGTGACGGTGCCGTTCTCCTTCAGGAACACCGGCTTGAGCTTGCCCAGGTCTTCCAGGGTGGCGTTCGGTCGGAAGTGTTCGTCGGTTTCATAGGCCACCTCGCCTTTGCGGCTCTTGAGCATGACCGGCACGATCTGGCCCTTGAAGCGGCCTTCTTCGGTGGCGCGCTGGGCGCGGTTGTGACTTTCCACGGCCAGGCGGTCCTGGTCTTCGCGGCTGATGCCCCACTTGGCCGCGATGTTCTCGGCCGTCACACCCATGTGGATGGTGTGGAACGGGTCGTGCAGGGCGCCGACCATCATGTCGACCAGGGTGGCGTCGCCCATGCGGGCGCCCCAGCGGGTGTTCAGGCTGGCGAACGGGGCGCGGCTCATGTTCTCGGCGCCGGCGCCGATGGCGATGTCGGCATCGCCCAGGGCAATGCTCTGTGCCGCCGACACGATAGCCTGCAGGCCGGAGCCGCACAGGCGGTTGACGTTGAAGGCCGGCGTGCCTTCGCCGCAGCCACCGTGGATGGCGGCCACGCGCGAGAGGTACATGTCCTTGGGTTCGGTGTTGACCACGTGGCCGAACACCACATGGCCGACGTCCTTGCCGTCCACGCCGGCACGCGCCAGCGACTCGCGCACCACCTGGGCACCGAGCTGGGTGGGGGGAACGTCCTTGAGGCTGCCGCCGAAGGTGCCGATGGCGGTGCGCACGGCGCTGGCGACAACGATGTCTCGGGTCATGGAAAGGTCTCCGCTGGGGGGTGGGTGAAAGGGATACCCGCCATGGTAAGCCCGGCGGTTCAGAACGCCTGTCGCGCCAGCAGCCGCAGCCGCTCCGGCTGGCGGGGGTCGAAGCGGGTGACGAACACTTCGCCGCTGGCCGGGAACTCGCCGGTGAGTGCGGTCATGTTGACCTGGTGGGTGACCAGCATCCAGTTGGCCGGTGCCTTGACGCCGGCCACCCCCTGCAGCACGGCCCGGGTCTGCGCGGCGCGGTCGCCGACCTGGAAAAAGGAGTTCAGCGGCGCCCACACCGTGTGGCGCCCGAAGGCCAGCTGCGCGGTGTCGACGCAGCGGCACCAGGCGCTGCTGCGCACCTCGGCCAGCTGCACCCGTTCGCGCTGGAAGGCTTCGCCCAGGGCGCGTGCCTGCTGGCGGCCGGCCTCGCTCAGGTTGCGCTGGCTGCTGCAGTCGTCGAGCCGGAAGCCGGGCGGGTCGCCCACGCCCGCCACGGTGACGGCGTGGCGCATCAGCACCACGCAACCCCCGGCGCGCAGCAGATCCCAGAAGCCGGTGGCCGGGGTGTCGGCGGTCTGGGCCTGCCCGGCGGCGGGCAGGGTCAGGGCCAGGGCGGAGGTGGCGAGAAAGTCGCGTCGTTGCATGGCGGGTCCTTGGGTGGGGTCAGGCGTCGCGCACGTCGGCCACCGGTTGGCGGCCGAAGTCCGGGCGGTCCAGCCAGGCCAGCACGCGGGCGGCGGCCTGTTGCGGTGATGTGAGCACGCCGCTGCGCAGCAGTTCCACGAACCGCTCGCGGTCGGGGAAGGCGGAGGTTTCGGCCCCGCGCAGCTGCACCTGCATGTCGGTGTCAATGACGCCGGGCGCGAGCGAGACCAGCTTCGCACCGTGGGGCTGTTGCGCCTGGTCGAGCGCGGCGCAGCGGGTGAAGTGGTCCAGCCCGGCCTTGGCGGCGCAGTAGGGCGCCTGCGAGGCCATGGGGTGGCGGCCCAGCCCGGACGAGATGTTGAGCACCCGGCGCGGGCCGCGCCAGCCCTGCTCGACCCAACGGCTGGTGGCGCCCAGGAAGGCGCCGGTCAGGAGCAGGGGCGCCTCCAGCCCGACCCGCAGGGCGTGCGCCACCTGGGTGGGCGGCACGGCCTCCAGCGGCGCCACGGCCGGAATGACACCGGCGTTGTTGATGAGGGTGGCGCTGCCCACCTCGGCCTGGTTCTGCTCATCGAGCCATTGCGCCAGCCGCGCCGCCACCGCTTCGCCATCGACCAGATCGGCCGACCATTGCAGCAGCGGCGCGCCCAGCGCGTCGGCCTGGGCCTGCAGTTCGGGGTGGGTGCTGCGCGACAGGCAGAGCAGCAGCCGGTCGGGCGCGAGCAGCTGCTGCGCCATGGCGAGGCCCAGGCCCCGCGAGGCGCCGGTGAGAACGGTGATGTGCATGGTGGTGGGTCCTGGGCAGTGGGTTCAGAAAGGACAGGGGCTGTGGAAGCTCAAGGTCTGGCCGCTGGCCGGGTGCGGCAGCGACAGCTCGCAGGCGTGCAGCAGCAGGCGGCCGGACCAGCCCTGCTGTTCGCTGGTGGCGTACAGCGGGTCGCCCACGATCGGGTGTCCGATGGCCTGCAGGTGCACCCGCAGCTGGTGGGTTCGGCCGGTGACGGGTTCGAGTTCCAGCCGCGTGGTGATGACCGGGCGATCTGCCGGGGCATCGGGCTGCCAGGGTGCTGCCGCCAGCCGCCGCCAGCGGGTCAGGCTGGGCTTGCCGTTCTGCTGGTGCACGATGCTGCGCGGTCGGTTGAGCCAGTCGATCATGAGCGGCAGGTCGATCGAGCCTTCGGGCTCTGCGAGCGCGCCGGCCACCACCGCCTGGTACCGCTTGTGCACCCGGCGCTGCTCGAAGGCCAGGCTGAGCGCACGCTGCACCGGCAGGCCGCGCGCCATGACCAGCAAGCCCGAGGTGGCCATGTCGAGCCGGTGCACGATCAGCGCGTCCGGCCACAGGGCCTGGGCGCGGCTGCTCAGGCAGTCCTGCTTGTCCGGGCCACGGCCGGGCACGGCGAGAAGGCCGGCGGGCTTGTCGAGCACCAGCAGGTGCTCGTCGATGAACAGGGGCGTCATGGCCGGCCGGCGGCCAGCGCGGCGCGCAGATCGTCCGCGTCGATGCGCCGCGCCGCGCCGAAGCCGGCAATCTGCCGCGCCTGCAGCGGGTGCAGCAGCACGAAGCGGAAGTCGGGCAGGGCGGTCATGTCGGCGGCCTCGGGAAAGCGCTCCAGGTAGGCGGCCCGGGCGGTGGCCAGTGCCTCGCCCTGCGCGGTCTCGGCGCGCACCGCCAGGCTGACGCGGGGCAGCGCATGCACCGGCTCGCCGTCGACCTCGCCCTGGTCCACCAGCAGCGCGGCGCGCGGTTCGGCCTGCAGTTGCGCGGTGTGCGGTGCCAGCGCGCTGACATGGATCACCACACAGGCCAGCCCGGGACACACCGCAAACGGCACCAGCGAGACGGCGGGGGCGCCGGCCTCGTCGCGCGTGGCCAGCGCGGCGGTGCGGCGGCTCCACAGCAGCTCACGCAGGGCATGGGTCAGGCGGGGTTCGTGCGGGGTGCTGGACATCCACCGATGCTAAACCGCAGCCCGCGAAGGGCCGGCGCGCAGCAGGGACAATCATGCCCATGCTGCTGCTGGCCCCCATGGAAGGATTGCTCGACGCCACCCTGCGCGACGTCTTGACGCGCCTGGGCGGCATGGACCGTTGCACCAGCGAGTTCATCCGCATCACGAACATGCTGCTGCCCGAGCGGTCGTTCACCCGGGTGGTGCCCGAGCTGCTGCACGGCGGCCGCACCCGGGCCGGCGTGCCGGTGCGACCGCAGCTGCTGGGTTCCGACCCGGCCTGCATGGCCGACAACGCGGCGCGGCTGGCCAGCTTCGAGCCGCCCGGCATCGACCTGAACTTTGGTTGCCCGGCCAAGACGGTGAACAACAGCCGGGGCGGCGCCGTCCTGCTGGACGAACCCTGGCTGGTGCACCAGATCGTGCGCGCGGTGCGGCGTGCGGTGCCGGCCCATGTGCCGGTGTCGGCCAAGATGCGCCTGGGCTTCAACGACGACGCCCGCGCCGAAGACAACGCCCTGGCCATCACCGAGGCCGGCGCCAGCGAGCTGGTCATCCATGCCCGCACCAAGGCCGATGGCTACCGCCCCCCGGCCTGGTGGGAGCGCATTGCCCAGGTGCGCGAAAGCCTGCCGGCCGAGCACCCGGTGCTGATCGCCAACGGCGAGATCTGGAACGTGGCCGATGCCCGGCGCTGCCAGGCCGTCTCGGGCTGCGACCACATCATGATCGGCCGCGGTCTGGTGGCCGACCCGGGGCTGGCGCGCGAACTGGCCGGCGGCCCGGGCGCGGAATGGGATGAGATCGAGCCGCTGCTGCTGCCCTTCTGGGAGCAGGTCAGCGCGCGTGTGGAACGGCGCCACCGCGCCGGGCGCCTCAAGCAGTGGCTCAACTACCTGCGCCGCCGGCACCCCGGTGCGCAACAGGCGTTTGACGAGCTGCGGCTGTCCAATGAACCGTCTTTCATCGAGGCCTGGCTGGACCGGCGCGCCGCCTGCAGAAATGCGGCAACCGTGTTAACTTCTGCGCCCCTGATGCCGACACCCGACCCCGTATGACTTCCCTGCCTTCCCGTCTGGACGCCCTGGGCACCGAGCGCCTGCAGGGCATGCGCCGCGGCCTCGAGAAAGAAAGCCTGCGCTCCCAGCCGGACGGCAAACTGGCCCTCACCCCGCACCCGGTGGCCCTGGGCAGTGCGCTGACCCACCCGCACATCACCACCGACTACAGCGAGTCGCAGCTCGAACTCATCACCGGCGTGCACGCCAGCGTGGCCTCCACCCTGGCCGAGCTGACCGAGATCCACCAGTACACCGTGCGCACCCTGCGCAGCCAGGGCGGTGCGGCGGGTCAGGAAATGTTGTGGGCATCGAGCATGCCCTGCGGCCTGCCCACCGACGAGACCATCCCGCTGGGCCGCTACGGCGGCAGCAATGTCGGCCGCGCCAAAAGCGTCTACCGCATGGGGCTGGGCCACCGCTATGGCCGGCGCATGCAGACCATCTCGGGCATCCACTACAACTGGTCGCTGCCCGGTGTCGACAACGACGGTTACTTCGCGCTGATCCGCAATTTCCGCCGCCATGCCTTCCTGCTGCTGTCCCTGTTCGGGGCCTCGCCGGCGGTGTGCTCCAGCTTCGTCGAGGGGCGCCAGCACGAGCTGCAGCCACTGGGCGACGGTGGCTGCCTGCACATGCCCCACGGCACCTCGCTGCGCATGGGACGGCTGGGCTACCAGAGCGAGGCCCAGGCCACGCTGGCGGTCAGCTACAACGGCCTGGAGGGCTACGCCGCTTCACTGCACGACGCGCTCACCCGACCCTGGCCTGCCTACGAAGCGCTGGGCATCCGCAACCCCGGGGGCGACTACAACCAGCTCGCCACCACGCTGCTGCAGATCGAGAACGAGTTCTACGGCACCATCCGGCCCAAGCGCGTCATCTTCCCCGGCGAACGCCCGCTGCATGCGCTGCGCGAACGCGGGGTGGAATACATCGAGGTGCGCCTGCTCGACCTCAACCCCTTCGAGCCCATCGGCATCTCGGCCAGCACGCTGCGCTTCATCGACGTCTTCCTGCTGCACTGCCTGCTCTCCGACAGCCCGCCCGACACGCCGGCCGAGATCCGCGAACTGGCCCAGAACCAGCACCTGACGGCCGCCCGCGGCCGCGAGCCCGGCCTGCAGCTGGTGCGCGGTGGCCAGCCGGTCGCCCTGGTGGACTGGGGCACCGAAATCATCGATCAGCTGGTGCCGCTGGCCGAACGGCTGGACGCGCTGCACGGCGGCCACGACCATGTGCTGGCGGTGTCGCAGGCCCGGGCATCCTTGCACGCACCGGACACGCTGCCGTCGGCCCGTGTGCTGCGCGCCATGGCGCAGGAGCACGGCGATTCCTTCATCGGGTTCATCAAGGCCCAGTCGGCCGAGATCCACCGCCAGCTGCTGGCCCTGCCGTGGAGCGCGAAGCAGCAGGCCCGCTTTGAAGCCATGGCCGAGCAGTCGGTGCACGACCAGCGCGCCATCGAGACGGCCGACACCATGCCGTTCGAGATCTACCGCCAGGAATATGTGTCGCCCGAGCGGCTGGGCCGACCCCGCAGCGCCCCGGCGCCGCAGACCCAGGCCACGGCGTTGCCCATTCCTTGAGCAACCCAGAAAAGTCCCTTGTGCCACAGGCACTTGCCGCCGCCGTACACGGCTGACCCGGACTTATTCACACCCTTGTCCCCACTTTCCGGGGACAACTGTGACCCAGGGCCGATCAGGCTTCGCCGCCGAAGCGCTTGATCAGGTTGGCGATGTACTTGTCGACCAGCTTTTCGAACTCGGCCTCCACCACCGGGGCCACCACCATCTTCATCAGGCCGGGCAGCGGCACGTCCACCGTGCCTTCGATGGCGAGTTCGAGCGAGGTGGTCTTGCCCTCGCCGACGATCTTCCAGTGACCGCCCACCAGGGCGTTGCCCACGCCCTTGACCGGCGTCCACTTGACGGTGCCGGTGCCTTTGGCGGCGTCGAACTTGCTGGTGTACTTGCTGGCATACACCGTCTGGATGTTGACCTGCGCGGTGCCCACCTTCTCCATCTCCCATCGGTATGTGCCGCCGCCCATGTCGACCAGCTGTTCCACCTTCGGAAAGTGGCTGACCGATTCCGGCACGTCGGACAGCACCGCAAACACATCGGCAGCGGCGGACTTGACCGCAAATTCATAACCCAGATCGATCTTGACGGTGATGCTCATGTGGTTCTCTGCTGAGGGGATGCGGGCCATTCTAGGCAGCGCCCCCATGGCCGGCGCTCGGGGCTTACACCGAGGCGCTCAGGGCACAATGCCGCCTTTGTTTCACCTGCCGCCCCCATGAGCATCCAGTGGTTCCCCGGTCACATGCACCTCACCCGCAAGGCGATTGCGGAGCGGGTGAAGGCCATCGATGTCGTGATCGAAATGCTCGACGCGCGCCTGCCCGGGTCCAGTGCCAACCCGCTGCTGGCCGACCTGACCGGCCACAAGCCCACCCTGAAGGTGCTCAACAAGCAGGACATGGCCGACCCGGCCCGCACCGAGCAGTGGCTGGCCCACTACCGTGCCCAGCCCGGCACGCGCGCCATTCCGCTGGACGCCAGCCACACCTCGCCGGCCCGCGCGCTGGTGGCCGAATGCCGCGAACTCGCGCCGTTGCGCGGCGGCATGGTCAAGCCGCTGCGGGTGCTGATCTGCGGCATTCCGAACGTGGGCAAGAGCACGCTCATCAACACCCTCATGGGCAAGCGCGCCACCAAGACCGGCGACGAAGCCGGCGTGACCCGCAACGAGCAGCGCGTGGCCCTGGCCGACGATTGCTACCTGTTCGACACGCCCGGCGTGCTCTGGCCCCGCATCGTGGTGCCCGAAAGCGGCACCCTGCTGGCCGCCAGCGGCGCGGTGGGCCGCAATGCCTACGACGACGAATCCGTCGCGCTGGACCTGCTCGATCTGCTCAAGCTGGCCTACCCGGTGCTGCTGGAGGAGCGCTACCGCTTCGGCCTGAACCCGGCGGCCCTGGCCGAGGCCCATGCCGAGGTGCTGATGGAATCGATCGGGCGGCAGCGCGGGGCGCTGGTGGCCGGGGGCAAGGTCAACCTGACCAAGGCCGCCGAGCTGGTGATTGCCGACTTCCGACAGGGCCACATGGGCCGCATCACCCTGGAGACGCCGGAGCAGTTCGGGCGCTGGCTGGCGGCCGGCGAGGCCGCCGATGCACAGCGGCAGAAGGCCCGTGGCGACCGCCCGAACAGCCCCTCCGGCGGCCGCCGCAAACGCTGAGCTGCGTCAGCCGCAGGCCCGCATCAGCGGCTGAAGATGGCGTGGGCGATCAGCCCGGTGGCCACCGCCACCAGCAGGAACTCGCCATCCACGCTCACCCACTGGTGGCCCCGCGGCGGGGCGTACAGCTGGCGGTGGTGGCGGTGATCGATCACCACATGGCGCTGCTGCACCACATGGCGCGGCAGGTACTGGCCCTTGTGCCAGCGCGGGCCGTTGCGGTAGATGTGGTTGTGCTGGTGGACGATACGCACGTCCGGCCGGTGGTCGCGGCGCCAGTCACGGCGGTCATCGCGGCGGTCGTCCCAGCGATCGTGGCGGCTGTCATGGCGATGTTCGTAGCGGTGGTCCTGGCGGTGGCCGCGGCGGTCGTCATCGGCCAGGGCCAGCGTGCCCATGCCGAGGGTGCTGGCAGCCATCACCGTGGTCATGATCTGGCGGAACTTCATGGCGGGTCTCCTGTGGGGTGTTGAGGAGCCTTCATGCTCGCGGCGCCGTGTTTCGGTCGTGTCAATGGCGTGCGCCGCTGGCGCAAAGAGCGCCGGCCCGCTGTTACCGGCCCGGCGCGGCCTGCCAGACCAGCAGCAGGTTGTTGGCCGGCATGGCGATGCGTTGCGCCAGTTGCAGGCTGGCCGTCTCGGCCTGCTGTGCCACCTGGTGCAGCCAGCGCAGGCCCCACGCAGGGTCGCGCGCGCGCAGGCTCTGGTCGAAGGCCAGGTTGCCGGGCGAGGTCTCCACGCCTTCTTCCAGGTAGGGCCCGTAGGTCAGCAACAGGCCGCCGGGTCGCAGCACGCGGGCGCTGCCCTGCATCAGCCCGGCGCAGGCCGACCACGGCGCAATGTGCAGCAGGTTGGCGCAGTACACCGCATCGAAGCAGGCCAGCCAGGGGGTTGGTGTGCCCCATTGCGAGGCCGTGACGTCGAGCCGCACCGCCGGCTGCACCGAGGCCAGGTGCGCGGTGCGTGCCGCGATGCCGGGCAATGCGTCGGCCATGAAGTCGGTCGGTTGCCAGCGCCAGCCGGGCAGGGCGGGGGCCATGTGTTCGGCATGTTGCCCGGTGCCCGAAGCCACCTCCAGCAGATGCCCCTGCGCCGGCAGCAGGCGCAGCAGTTGTTCCAGGATGGGTTGGCGGTTGCGGTCGGCGGCAGGGCTGAAAGGCAGGGGTTCGGTCATGCGGCGATTCTGGCGAGAATGCGGGCCATGCGTAACCTGCCTGCTCTGCCTACCCCCGACCGTGTCATCCGGGTGATCTGCGCCCTGGGCCTGCTGGTGCTGCTGATGCTGTTGCAAGGCTGCGCCATGAGCTGGATCCGGTCGGCCGGCCCGCAGGACGTGTCCACGCCCGAGTTCACCGTGATCAGCGGGCGCATGAACTACATCATCGACGGCGAGCCGATGGCGCCCTATGGCAGCGCCCCGCGCTGGGGTGCCCCCAACCTGATCGCGCTGCGCATGGAAGACGGCAACCCGTATGTGTTCCCGCAGGTCGATGCGGCCACCGGCGCGTTCCGGCTCAAGGTGCCGCCCGGTGCCTATGTGGTGAGCCAGATCGGGCCGCCCGCCCACCTCGGCCGGCACGTGGCCTGGCCGCGGCTGGTGCTGTGCGTGCCGGCATCCCATGGTGCGGCGGTGCAGGCCGTGCAGGCGGTGCATGTGGGGCATCTGCAGCTGCTGGGTACCCGTTACCGCGAGACCTACACCCTGAGCACCGGCAGCCAGCAGGTGTCGCAAGGCGTGCGCTACCGGTATGCCGTGGTCGATGAAGCGGGGGCCGGCCCGCGGTCGCTGTTCCGCGAGATCCCTGATCTGCCCATCGGCCAGCGCCTGCAGGAGCGCTGGCAGCAGGACCGGGCCGGGCTCATCCGGCAGATCTGCGGCTAGAGCGGCATCGAGCGGGCCAGCAGCTGCTCCCGCACCGGACCCGCCACCGGCGGCAACGCGACCAGATCCACCCGCACGCCGATCAGGCCCTCCAGTGCCTCGCGCAGCGGGGTCGGGTCGAACGCGCCGTCGGGGTGATCCACCAGCAGATCGATCTCGGTACCGGGCGCGTCCTCGCCCCGGGCTACCGCACCAAAAGCCCGCAAGGCGGTGGCGCCGTGCTGCTGCACCACCGCCTGCAGCGCCGGCCGCAGGCGCACCAGCGTGGCCGAGGGGCGTTCGGGTGCGGCCGGTTCCGGCGGGGCGGGCGGGTGCGGAGCGGACATGTCGTTCTCCTGGGCGGGGGAAACTTCTATCGAAAGTCTGATTGTTCTCTATCCACTTGATTCTTCACCTATGGGGGTAGGGGTTGGTCCGCCGAGCGGTGCCCAGCCCGTACCATCGCGGCCATGACCCATGCCGTTGCCCGCCTGCGCCAGACCCGACTGGCCGCCAGCACCAAACCCTTCAACGCCCGGGGTTCCAGCCTGGTGCGGTGCGAACGCTGCCGCCTGCCCGCCAGCCACTGCGTCTGCGAATGGCGACCCAGCGTGCCCACCCGGGCCGGCATGTGCCTGCTGATGGGCGACATCGAATCCCTCAAGCCCAGCAACACCGGCTGGCTGATCGCCGACGTGGTGCCCGACACCTTTGCCTTCGGCTGGTCGCGCACCCAGCCCGACCCCGGTTTTGTCGCTCTGTTGGCCGACCCGGCCTGGCAGCCGGTGGTGGTGTTCCCCGGCGATCTGGTGGAGCCCGAGCGGGTGGTCAGCGACCTCTCGGGCCTGACCCCGATGCCGGCGCCCGGTGCGCCCGCCACCGGCCCGCGCCCGCTGTTCGTGCTGCTCGACGGCACCTGGACCGAGGCCCGCAAGATGTTCCGCAAGAGCCCGCACCTGCAGACGCTGCCGGTGCTCAGCCTCGACCCCGGCCACGCCTCCACCTACCGGCTGCGGCGCTCGCAGTTCGACCACCATTTCTGCACCGCCGAGGTGGCCGCCATGTGTTTGCACATGGCCGGCGACGAAGCCGCTGCGTCGGCCCTGTCGGCCTGGCTTCAGGTGTTCAGCCACCACTACCTGCGCTGTCGCCAGAACCAGCCGCCGGACACCGGCAGCGAAGCGCACGCGCAACTCGGTTCATGAACGCGCTGCCCACCGTCCTGCTGACCGGGTTCGACCCCTTCGGCGGCGCCACCCGCAACCCCAGCAGCGAGGCGGTGCAGGCGCTGCACGGCACCACGCTGGCAGGCCACCGGGTGCAGGCGCTGGAGCTGCCCACCGTGTTTGGCGATGCGTGGCAGGTGCTGCACGTAGCCATGCGGCAGCACCGCCCCGCGCTGGTGGTGTGCGTGGGCCAGGCCGGCGGCCGCCAGGGCCTGCACATCGAACGCGTGGCCATCAATCTGGACGACGCCAGCATCCCCGACAACGCCGGCCATCAACCGCGCGAACAGCCCATCGAACCCGGCGCACCCACCGCCTACTTCAGCAGCCTGCCGTTGCAGGCCGTGGTGACCGAACTGCGCACACAAGGCCTGCCGGCCGAGGTGTCCAACAGCGCCGGCACCTTCGTCTGCAACCACGTGTTCTACCGGCTCATGCACGCCTTGGCCACCGAGCCGGAACTGCGCGGCACGCGCGGTGGGTTCGTGCATGTGCCGTGGCTGCCGGAGCAGGGGAGCCCGGGGATGGGGCTGGGGGATGTGGTGCGGGGGCTGCGGGGGGTGGTGGAGGTCAGCACCGGTGACACAAGAATCACCCGGCCTTCAACACCCTGCGCAAAGCCCGGATCTTCTGCCAGACCACAGCCTTCGGCAGGGTCATGGCCATGACCTGCATGCACCGCTCCAGCCAGCCCTGGCGTTCCTGCAAACGGTCAATCGCTCTCGCCAGATCGCGTGCCACCGCCGGCCCGTACGCCTCTGTGGCCTTGGCCAGTGCAGCGCGCAGCGCGGGCAGGCGCAGGTCCATCATGGCCAGGTCGATCACATCGCGGCTGAACACACCGTCGTCCGCCTGGCGATCAGCGTTGGCCAGCAGCTTGGAGCAGGCCAGATCGAGCCGCGTCAGCGTGCCGATGCCACAGAGCACATCGTCAGGTCCGGCCGCCTCCAGAGTGATCCGTGCCTCGCGGACGATTTCAAACTTGATCGCCTGACTGTCCATCAGCACCACCGTGCGCACGCCGTACTGATCGGCCCGCACTTCGCGCAGCTGCGTCAGCGGCTGAGCTCCCGGTCGGACCAACGCGTTGAGGCCCGCAGGCCCGGTGACCAGCCCGCGGAGTTCCCGGTAGCCTGTGGCGTCGGACACCAGAAAGTCCATGTTCACCGACTCGCGGTACTCGCCGTATCGCAGGGCGATGCAGGTGCCCCCGCCGAACAGGCAGCCGTGTCGGCGCAAGACGTCGCCATCCAGCGCTCCCAGCACATGCGCAATGCGCTGGTGGTGGGGGCGCTCAAACATCGGGTGTGTCCATGACCGCAGCGCCGCCCAGCCCGGCCCGCAGGGCCTGCAGCAGTGCCTGTTCGGTGGGCGTCATCGCAGCCGTGTCCAGATGGCGCGCATTGCGTTCGTAGATGCCCAGCGCCTCCACGGGCGTGAGCGTGTCGGTGCCGTGCACCTGCCAGGCCAGCGCCTGGAGCTGCGGATAGTCCGCGAGGCGCACGCGAACCGGTATCCACTGGGACAGATCCGTGTCAGGGATACCCCCGGTATTCGCGGCGCTGGCGTCTTCGGCGTCGAGGGCCGCCAGCGACAGCCCCAGCACCGCCAGCGCATTGGCCCAGGCACCTGCTGTCACGGAAGGTTCCCCCTTTTCGATGCGGTGCAGCGTCACCCGCGACATGCCGGCGGCCTCTGCGGCCGCCGTGCTGCTCACCTTCAGCGCCTTGCGGCGGGCGCGCAGCTGTGCCCCCAGGGCTTGTAGCTGGGCGGGACTTTGAATGACTGGGATGGGTGGTTGGGCAGACATTTGTTTCTCATTCTGATCATTTGGCCTGAAATGTCAATTATGAGAAACAATAAATCGGTCTGTAGGTCAGGCTGTACCGAGCGCTTCAGCCACTTTCTGCGTCGCCGCTATCAAGTCCTTGACCAGCCGCTCGTCCACCTCCAGCAAGCCTTCGTATTCGCCGAGGTTGCGCTTGTTGTGGCACAGGTCCAGAACGCGCCAGACTTCCGGCCCCAACCCCAGCGTGTGGGGCAGCGCCTGAAAGACGATGTAGCGGTTGGAAGCACGGTAGCCCTTGGCGCGCAGCGCGGCCAGGCAAAGGGCGTGGGCAGCGTTGTATGCCAGGTCGAAGCGACTCTCCAGCGCCAACGCGGTATTGCCGGCGTCGATCAGGCGCGCACGCCCCGTGCGCAGCAAGCCCGCCATTTCGGCGGCATCGGGCGGCTCTGGTTTGAGCGAGCCGCCTGGACGGCTCAGGTTCTCAAGTGGGTGGGGTGGGCTCATCCTGCGTTGACTCCTTGGGTCCCATCAGCCATATCGTCGGCTGTTGCATCACGCGGCGGATGAACGCATTGTCGCCCTGCTGCCGGGCGCGAAAATCGGTGGCGGTGTAGAGCGCCGGATTGATGGTGCGGCCGAGCACCTGACCCGCTTCTTCCAGCGCTGCGAACAGCTCGCCGTAGCTCAGCGAGTCGCTGACCACCAGCAGGTCCACGTCGCTCGCTGCCGTGTCCTGCTGCCGTGCGATGGAGCCGAACACCAAGGCCCGCTCTATCTGCGGTGCCAGGGGCGCCAGCGCAGCACGCAACACATCGGCCAGCCCCATGGTCTTGAGCACCAGCCCGCGCAGCTCGGCAAACACCGGCGATGCGGCGTTGGCCTGAAAGTGCTTCTGGTTGCCCTGCCTGCGTACCGTGAGCAAACCTGCCGCAGCCAGATCGGCCAGCTCGCGCTGCACCGCGCCCGCGCCCGATTGCGCCAGGCCGATCAACTCGTTGGTGTAGAAGCTGCGGTCTGGCGCGCCGAACAGCACCGCGAGGACCCGCTGGCGCACCTTGGGGAAGAGGGCATTGGCGGCGGACGATGGAGAAGGTGACTGATTTGTACCCATATTGGGTTCAATGATACCCAAATAAGGGATTTTGGGATGATTCGGCCATCCCGTCGAAAGCGAGAGCCCCCAGCCCAACGCAAATGCCACGCCTGGGCCGACATGGCCATCCTCTGCCGTAACCCTGGCGCAATGGACCTGTTCGCCGAAGTCCTGCGCAAACGCCGGCTGCCGCACCAGGTGCGCCGCAACTCATCCAGCGTGTACGACCCGGCGCACGACAGCATCAAGGTGATGACGCTGCACGTCAGCAAAGGCCTGGAGCTCCCGGTGGTGGCGCTGGTCGGCGCCGGGCGCATGCCCGCCAAGGGCGAAGACGAGCGCAAGGAAACGCGGTCGTTCGATGTGGGCGCCAATTCGGGCGACGCGGCGAATGGTGATCGGGGTGAGTGGGGACAGCAGATTCGCAGTACACCAGAAAAACGTAAGGCCTCGTTCCGATCCTGTTGATGCTGTCATTAACAAATTAATCCGAAGATAAACTCACCAAAGTTGCTTCTCGGCAAGCTTTGCTCGCTCACGCTCGACCAGTTCTGCAAGTTTTCCCAGCTCTGTAGTCAATTCTTTGTGGTTGTCTTTTGGTGAGTATTTGATGAACTCGAGGTTCAAAGACTCCCCAATCACTTCTGATGAAACAGGGCCGAGGGCGTCGCTTGCAATTGCGAAATAATGCTGCCGACTATGGGAGAACGAATAGGCGTAATCTTCCAGCAAGAGTCTGATGTCGGGATCAGACAGCCCACATCCCAGAAATAGAAAGGTGTGCGTCCTCAGAAGTGATTCTATCAATGAATAGAAGCTTCGGTGCTGATTTCTTGCCTTCGCGTATTCTCCTCGGGTGAAAATCAATTCGTTCGGGCGAGATACTGTTCCATGAATCTTTACAATTAATCGCTCATTGCCGCGCAGGGACTCCGCGAGATCTACGTCCTTATAGTGTTTTACTGTGGACGTCCCCCCAGAGGCGTTAGAAGCGTAGTTGTCGTAGATTTCATCAAAGTTAGGCGTTATGACTGTCCTAAGATCAAGTTTGTGAATGTGCTGATGTATCTCGGCTGGTTTGTATTTGGGTTCTTTGAACTCTTGCCGGACCTTTTTAACAAACTCCTCGCGGCCAATTGCTGATTTTAGAATATCGCATACCGAAAGAAGGTCGTTTTCGCTCATCAATCTTTCGATTGACAAGAGATCGGCTTTATTTATTTTTCGTTGTCGCTTGGCCTCGATTTTTATGTTTTCGAGAAACTTCCACCAAGATTCGGGTTGTTTGTCATTTTCTCCCTTTGAGTTTCTAGATACCCCAGAGCCGAAAAAGATCACTGCCCTTCTGGAAGCAAGATCTTCAACTAGATTCTTTGGCCAAGTGATCATGATAGCGCTTCAATGTGCTTTTCCACCTTTTTGCCTATTGCTGAAAATACAGCCAAGGCATCACGCACTTTGTCGAAATGGGCTCCCACGACACCATCCGAGGATCCCAGCGCGAAGATCGGCTTTGATACTGATTGCGACATTGGAACAACGCTTTGCAAGTAGGGAATCTCTCCCATCTTGTAATCTAGTTTTGATCCTTGATTAAATATATCAATGATGTGTTTTTTGATGCCTGGCTCTACTCTCTTGATTAGTTTTTCGTAGGCCTTAACTGGCTGTTTCTTGCCGTCAACTGTTTTGGCAGTGTATTGTTGTGTAATGTAGCCGAGAAACTTCAAGTTCGCTGTGAGTTCTTTCCCGTGGAGTTTGTATACCTCTCCCTCTCTTTTTTTGTATGTTCTAAGTCCTTGTTCGAGATCTTCTTGCCAACTCTTTACTGACACTTCGATATTTTGGAGTCCTCGAATACTGAAGATATCCGAGGACATGGGGATTAAGAAGAAGTCTGTAGAAAGCAGAATCGCTCGATTGATTGCGCCTAACGAAGGACCGACGTCGAAAAAGACAAGATCGTAGGACTTGCATTTTTCTAGTAGATCTCTCACGAATGCGGTTGTTTGTAGTCCTCTTTCTTGCCCCGCGATGGCGTCAACCCAGTCTCTTGACAAAAAATCTTCCGCAATTGCGAATTTTGGGTCGCCCGGTATCAGGTCGACTTGAAATCCGGGACTTTGAATGATGGGAAGCGGGGTGTCTAAGAATCCCTTCCCTTTGCGAAGGGGCTTTATAAGATCGTTAATAGTTCCGCTTTCTTTGCTGTAGAGCTTTTCGAGCGTTTCTTCGACCAGCATGTAGGCTGTTGCATTGCACTGCGGATCGCAATCAATTACTAGTACTTTCTTCCCTCTTTTTATGGCGTAATATGCGGCCAGATTGCATAGGAGCGTCGTCTTTCCAACCCCGCCCTTATTATTGAATACACAGATAGATTTCATTGCGACCCCGTATGCTAATTATTTGCCCCACGAATCCTTCAACCCCGTAACCCGGTTGAACACCACTTTCCCGCCCACCCCGTGATCCACCCGATCCGCCACGAAGTACCCGTGCCGCTCGAACTGAAACTTCTGGTCCGGCTTCGCCGCGGCCAGTGAGGGCTCCACGTAAGCGGTCACCACTTTCAGGCTGTCGGGGTTGAGGGCGTCCAGGAAGTTCTTGCCTCCGGCGTCGGGGTGCGGGTCGCTGAACAGGCGGTCGTAGAGGCGCACTTCGGCTCTGACGCCGTCGGCCACGCCCACCCAGGTGATGGCGGCCTTGGCCTTGACGCTGTCGGCGCCGGGGGTGCCGCTCTTGGTGCCGGGGATGACCTTGGCGTGCACTGCCGTCACCTGGCCGTCGGCGTCTTTGTCGCAGCCGGTGCACTCGATCACATAGCCACCCTTCAGGCGCACCACCGCTCCAGCGGACGTAGTGCCGTCCGCGTTCACTTTCGGCGGGGTCAGGCGCTTGTAGCCCTTGGGCGGCACTTCTTCAAAGTCCTCGCGCTCGATCCACACGTCCCGTCCGATCTGGAACACGCGGTCGGGCGGGGGCGTCTGGCCTTCGGCGATGGCGCTGTGGGGCAGGGCGGGCTGGGTGCAGGGCTCGGTGTAGCCGTCGGACCCGAACACTTCGGCCCAGTTGGTCAGCACCAGTTTCACCGGGTCGAGCACGGCCATGCCGCGGTGGGCCTTGTTCTCCAGGTCTTCGCGCAGGCAGCCGTCGAGGGTGCTGTAGTCGATCCAGCTGTCGCTCTTGGTGACGCCGATGCGTTCGGCGAACAGCTGGATGGCTTCGGGCGTGTAGCCGCGCCGGCGCAGGCCGACGATGGTGGGCATGCGCGGGTCGTCCCAGCCGTTCACCTTGTTCTCGTTCACCAGCTGGGCCAGCTTGCGCTTGCTGGTGATCACATAGGTGAGGTTGAGGCGCGCAAATTCGTACTGGCGCGGCGGCGGGGCCTGCAGCAGGCCGCATTCGGTCAGGCGCTCCAGCAGCCAGTCGTAGAACGGGCGCTGGTCTTCAAATTCCAGCGTGCAGATGCTGTGGGTGATCTGTTCCAGCGCGTCCTCTATGGGGTGCGCAAAGGTGTACATGGGGTAGATGCACCAGGCAT
>JAESFP010000057.1_pt1 | contig 231464 bp, 226 predicted proteins | sample 9266181 | NCBI WGS metagenome assembly JAESFP01 (sample SAMN14502547, study PRJNA617102) | algae metagenome | isolation source: Pegethrix bostrychoides GSE-TBD4-15B and co-occurring heterotrophs from... | place: USA: Grand Staircase-escalante National Monument, Utah | collected 2006-08-15
CGAGGGCGATGACACGCTGACCGGGGGGGCGGGGCTCGACCGGCTGGAGGGGGGCGCGGGGCTGGACATCGCCTCGTACGCCCAGTCCGGGGCGCTTCGGGTCGATCTGGCGACGCCGGTTCTGTCGACGGGCGAGGCTTTGGGCGATGTGTTTGACGGGATCGAGGGGCTGCAGGGCGGGGGGTCGAACGACACGCTTTCGGGGGACGGCGGCGCGACCCTGCTGCTTGGCGGGGCGGGGTCTGATCAACTGGACGGCCGGTCGGGCAGCGACACGCTTCTGGGCGAGGCGGGCCATGACACGCTTTATGGCGGCGAGGGGTCCGACCGGCTGGAGGGCGGGGCCGACCACGACCGGCTGGAGGGCGGGACCGAGGCCGACAGCCTGATGGGCGGCGAGGGCAACGATCTTCTGTTCGGCGGCGACGGCGCAGACCTGATCGACGGCGGCGGGGGGAACGACCGGCTGGACGGCGGGGCCGAGGCGGACGTGCTGACCGGCGGGCTTGGAGTTGATACGTTCATATTTTCTGCGGGCAATGACATCATCACGGACTTCCGCGACCGCGAAGACAAGATCCTGTTGGATCGCGCCCTTTGGGACGGGGTGCCGCCGTCGGTCGGCGCCCTTGTCGCCAGCGCAACTCTGACCACGACAGGCCTTCTTCTGGACTTTGGAGACGGCAATACTCTGGACATCCGGGGAATTTTCAACGCATCACTTCTGGCCGACGACATCCTGTTTTATTGATGGGAACGGACGGGGGTTTGCATGACGAAACGGGTGCTGGTGACGGGCGGGGCAGGCTACATCGGGGCCCACGCCTGCAAGGCCTTGGCGCGGGCTGGGTTCGAGCCGGTGGTATTCGACAACCTGTCGACCGGCTGGGCCGAGGCGGTGAAATGGGGACCGTTCGTGCAGGGTGACCTTATGGACCGTGCGGACATTGATGCGGCGCTGGCCGAGCATCGCCCGGTAGCGGTGATGCATTTCGCGGCGCTGTCGCTGGTAGGCGAGTCGATGAAGGACCCCGCGTATTACTGGCGGGTGAACACGGGCGGCGCGCTGAACCTTTTGGAGGCCTGCGCTGCCGCAGGGGTCCAGAATTTTGTCTTTTCGTCGACTTGCGCGACCTATGGTGATCAGGACGGGCTATTGCTGACCGAGGAAACGGCGCAGCGTCCGATCAATGCCTATGGTGGCTCAAAGCTGGCAATTGAACAAATGCTGCGCGATTTCAGCGCGGCGCATGGGATAAACCATGTGATCTTTAGATATTTCAACGTTGCGGGTGCCGATCCCGAAGGCGAGATCGGCGAGCAGCATCTGCCCGAGACGCATCTGATCCCGCTGATGCTGGATGCGGTTGCAGGCAAGCGCCCGGCATTGACGGTGTTCGGGACGGATTATCCCACCCCGGATGGTACCTGCGTTCGCGATTACGTGCACGTGACCGACCTGGCAGAGGCGCATGTGCTGGGGTTGCAGCGACTGCTGGACGGCAAGGGCAACGGAGTCTTTTGTCTGGGCACCGGGCGCGGCTTTTCGGTCCGCGAGGTGATCGAGGCAAGCCGGGCCGTGACCAACCGGGAAGTCCCGGTGTTGATCGGCGACCGGCGGCCGGGCGATGCGGCATCTCTGGTCTCGTCCTCGACCCATGCAATTGAGGAATTGGGATGGGAGCCGAAGCATTCGACCCTGCGCCAGATGATTGGCGATGCCTGGGCTTGGGCGCAGAAGCCGGGTTTTTCGGGCTGATCAGAGGTCCCAGTCAAGCGCGGCCGTTCTTGGCGCCGATGTACCAGGCCCGGTGGGGCCGAGCCAGCCGCCGCGAAACGGGAGCTTTCGTTCCGCGCCCCAGTCGCCGGTGACGGTCAGCACATCGTCCTCAAGCATCACCCCCGCGACCGATTGGCCGGTGGGCCAGCGGATGGCACCCATGACATGGCGGATATCGACCGTACCGATCGGGTCAAGCATGATCAGGGCGGGTTGCCCAGCGGCGGTCAGCGGGTCGGGCGTTTCCTTAGACGACAGGCCGAGGGCGGGCAGGGCGGCGCCTTCCTCGACCCCGAGGCAACCAGTATGACGCCCGTTCCACGGTGCATAGTCGCGCCCGCCGTTGGAATGCCAGAGCATGGTCATCGGCAGCTTTTGCGGATTGCGCAACGTGAGGATCAGATCGCCCTCGTTCGGCCGAACCACGGCTGTCCAGCCCAGAAGCGAGGCCGGATCTTCGATGCCCGAGACGAAATCTTCATGCGCGGGGCCCCAGGGGTAGCTTTGAAGGTTGATTGTGGTTCCGTCCGAACCAGGAAACTCGGCCGCATCTTCGGCACGCTTGGGATAGGCAAGGCACGAGCGGCCCCGCGTGGTTTCAAGTGGTTCGCCAAAGGTTTCCCACCAGCGCTTGCGCGAGAACGAGAGCTTTGCGCCGTTCGGGACCGAGATCATCGCATGGTTCGCAACCGGAAGTGCGCCAGTGCCGCCGATGAAAAGATGGCGCTGACAGACGAAGGGATGGTCGTCGGAGACCGAAAGCTCTTTGACGACGGTGGCGCCCATCACTTCGCCTGCAAGGATCGCGCGCAGGGTGCCGGGAGTGGCGGGAGTCGCATGCCAGCAGCCGTTCGCGGTAAGCCCGTGAAGGCCTTGCGGGCTTGCGCCGAACGGGGCAGCCAGAAAATCGCCTGCGAGCCAACGCTGGTGCGGCGGAGCATCGGGCGGGACCTCGTCTGCGGACCACGGGGCGCGATGAAGCGGCGATATCGAGCTGCCCTCGTCCGTGACGGTAAGGCCGTCCAACACGCCGCCTTGGGGTGAAAAGCCAAAGCTGATGCCACGGGCGCTGATCGTTTCGGTCATGGCTGGCCTCCGGTTAGGGATCGTGGCAGGCTACGTCCCGATGACCTCCAAGGGCAAGGACGGGCTGCAAACTGCGTTAGGCCGGCAGGAGTTCGAGGGCCACGCCCTGACCAACACCGACACAGAGGGTCACAAGCGCCGATCTGCCGCCGGTTTCGTGCAATCTGCGGGCAGCGGTGCCGGCAAGGCGAGCGCCAGACATTCCCAAGGGGTGGCCCATCGCGATGGCCCCGCCTTTGGCGTTCAGCCGGAGGTCGTCGTCGGGTATCCCCCAGGCGCGGGTACAGGCGAGGACCTGGGCGGCGAAGGCTTCATTGAGTTCGATCGTATCGTGGTCGGCAGCGTGGCGGCCAGTGCGGGTTTGCAGGCGGCGGGCCGCTTCGACCGGACCTAGCCCCATGATCCGCGGTTCGACCCCGCCAGAGGCCGCGGCCCCGAGGCGGGCCAGGGGCGTGAGGCCGTGGCGGCTGACCGCTGCCGCAGAGGCGAGGATCACGCCGGCTGCGCCATCGTTGACGCCTGAGGCATTCCCGGCGGTGACCGTGCCGGGGCTGCGAAACGGGGTGGGAAGGGCTGCGAGTCTTTCCAGGCTTGTGGGTCTTGGGTGTTCGTCAGTGCTGACAGTCGTCTCGCCTTTTCGGCCAGGGATGGTGACGGGCAGGATGTCGGCAGCGTGCCAGGCGGCGTCATAGCGGGATTGGGAGAGGAGGGCGTAGCGGTCCTGATCCTCGCGGCTGATGCCGTGTTCGGCAGCAAGGTTTTCGGCGGTTTCGGGCATGGCGTCAGTGCCCCAGGTCCCTGCCATTCGGGGATGGATGAAACGCCAGCCGATGGTGGTGTCGTGGATTTCGGGCGTGCGGGCAAAGGGGGTTTCGGACTTGGGCATGACGAAGGGCGCACGCGACATGCTTTCGACGCCACCTGCGAGGATGATCTCGGCGGCCCCGTCGCGGATGGCGCGGGCGGCGATGATGACGGCATCAAGGCCCGAGGCGCAAAGCCGGTTGACGGTCAGCGCGGGGACGGAAGGCCCGAGGCGCGACAGGAGCACGGCCATCCGGGCGACGTTTCGGTTGTCCTCGCCGGCCTGATTGGCGCAGCCGAAGATCACCTCGTCCACGGGCAGGTCGTGAAGATCGAGCAGTCCGTCGATCACCCGCGTCGCCAGATCATCGGGGCGGACCATGGACAATGCCCCGGCATAGCGGCCGATGGGGGTGCGGCGGTGGGCGCAAAGGAAGACGTCCGTCATTGGGCCTCCAGCCCCGGGGCGGGGTCGTAGCGGGGTTTCAGCACCTGCGGCGCGGCAGCGCGCAGGCGGGCGAGCTCGGCGCGGACGGCAGTGCGACCATGGCGGGCCAAAGCCTCGAACGGGCCGCGCGGGAAGTTGAGGCCAAGGCGCATCGCGGTGTCGATGCCTTCGGGGGTGGTGCCCCCTTCCGCGAGAAGCCAGTGCGCTTCGTTGACCAGCGTCGCCTCGATGCGCAGCGCGATGGCTGCGGCGTCGGGCGGCGGGGGCGCATGGGGTTCGGGGAAGGTGAAGCCTTGCCCGGCCTTGCGGCCAAGATTGCCACCGGCAACCTGGGTCTTCAGCGGCTCGAACACATGATAGCGGGGATGGCCGTACATGGCCCGATGCAGGCCCTCGGTGGCCGCAAGGTTGATGTCGGCGCCAATGAGATCGATCAGCGCGAAGGGGCCAAGCCGGTAGCCAGCGGCGGTCATGGCGGCGTCAATTTCGGCTGCGCTGCGGCCTTCGGTGAGGATCGCCAGCGCCTCGCCATAGAAAGGCCGGGCGCAGCGGTTGACGACGAAGCCCGGGCGGTCGGGGCAAAGGATGACGGTCTTGCCGGTCGCCTCGGTCCAGACTTTGGCACGCGTGACGGCGGCGGGGTCGGTGCCCGCGTGGGGGGCAAGCTCGACCAGTTTCATCGCCGGGGGCGGGTTGAAGAAGTGCAGCGCAAGGACGCGGTCCGGGTGAAGAAGCCCATCGGCAACGGCATTGATCGGCAGCGACGAGGTATTTGTGGCCAGGATTGCGTCAGCGGTCACGATGGTTTCGAGGGCGGTGAAGAGGGTCCGCTTGGCCTCGATCTTCTCGACGATCGCCTCGATGATCATCCGGGCCGGGGCGAAAGCCGACAGGTCCGGGGCCACTGTCAGGCGAAAGAGGGTGGCGTCGCGGTCAGCCTCGGTCAGTTTTCCGGCCGTGACACGGGACGTCAGCGTCTCTGCCAGCCGGGGCGTTGCGCTATCGCGGGCCGGGGCATGTGCGTCGGTCGCGATGACCGGGAACCCGGCCTGGGCAAACACCTGCGCGATGCCAAGGCCCATCGTGCCAAGCCCCACGACACCAATGGTGGGACGATCACTCATCGCCCGGTGAACCGGGGTTTGCGCTTTTCGCGGAAGGCGCGGATCCCTTCGGCCTTGTCGACGCTATCAAGAAGGGCCTCGAACGCCGCCCGTTCTTCGGCAAGTGCAAGCGAGGTTTCGGCCCCTTTCACTAGTGCGGCCTTTGCAGCCATCATGGCAAGGGGTGCGCGGTCAGCCAGCCTTTCGGTCAGCGGAACGGCAATGTCTTCGGCGGCACCGTCGGAAATCCAGCCTGCGATGCCCCAGTCATGGGCGATGACGGCGGGCAGCACCTCTCCGGTCAGGACAAGCCGCGTGGCGCGCGCGCGGCCGATCAGCGACATCAGCCTTTGCGCCCCGCCAGCACCCGGGATGAGGCCAAGGTTGGTCTCGGGCAGGCCGACGCGGGCTGTGGCCCCAAGGACCATGCAGTCCGCCATCAGCGCAAGCTCGAACCCGCCGCCAAGCGCAAAGCCGTCGACTGCGGCCACGAGGGGTTTCGGAAAGGTCCGGACCCCGGCCCAATGCGCCTTGCGGGGGTCGATAGCACCCTCAGCGGTGGTTTTCCCCTCGATCTCGGCAATATCCGCCCCGGCGGCGAAGTGTCCGCCTGCTCCGGTCAACAGGACCGCCCGGCAGCCCGGATCATGCGCAAGCGCCGTCAGCACCTCTGCCAACTGCGCCAGAAGTGCAGTGCTCAGCGCGTTCTTCGCCAGCGGCCGGTTCAGCGTGAGCTTCGTCCAAAGCCCCTGCGGTTCGATGATCAGCGTCTCCATTCCGGCATCCTGCACCAGCGCGGGAGAATTTCAAGCTGAAAACTTCAAGCTTGAAATTATTTTGCGCGGATGGCAGGCTGAAAGGCGAACAGACTCGGGGAGGGTCAGGTGAAGGTTCTTTGCCTTGGGGGCGGGCCGGCGGGGCTGTACTTTGCGATCTCGATGAAGCTGCGCGACCCGTCGCATCAGGTGACTGTGCTAGAGCGCAACCGCGCCAATGACACGTTCGGCTGGGGGGTGGTGCTGTCGGACGACGCGATGGCGCGGATGAAGAAGAACGACCCGCAATCCTATGACGCGATCAAGGCGGGCTTTGCCTATTGGGACGATATCGCTGTCGTGCATCGCGGCGAGCGGATCGTCTCGGGCGGGCATGGCTTTGCCGGGATCGGGCGGATGAAGCTGTTGCTGCTGCTGCAGGACCGGGCGCGAGAGCTGGGGGTGGACCTGCAGTTCCAGACCGAATTCAAGTCGGCCGAGGATTACCGGCAGGACTATGATCTGGTGGTGGCGGCGGACGGGATCAACTCGCTCGTCCGCCGCGAATATGCCGAGGTTTTCAAGCCCGATATCGACCAGCGCTTGGTCAAGTTCATCTGGCTTGGCACGCATCAGAAGTTCGACGACGCCTTTACCTTCATTTTCGAGCAAACCGAATGGGGCTGGTTCTGGGCGCATGTCTACCAGTTCGATGCTGATACCGCGACGTTCATCGTCGATTGCATGCCCGACACCTGGGACCGCGCGGGCTTTGCCGAAATGTCGAAGGAAGAGATCGTCGCGGCCTGCGAAAAGATTTTCGCGGGTCATTTGGGCGGCCATGCGCTGATGTCGAATGCCATCCATCTGCGCGGATCGGCGGTCTGGATGCAGTTTCCGCGCGTGCTTTGCGAGCACTGGTACAACAGCAATGTCGTGCTGATGGGCGATGCCGCGGCAACGGGCCACTATTCGATCGGCTCGGGGTCCCGGCTGGCCTTTGACAGTGCGATCGCGCTGGCCGACTACCTGCATTCGGAACCCACTCTGGAGAGGGCTTTCCAGCGCTATCAGGACGAACGCCGGGTCGAGGTGCTGCGTCTGCAATCGGCGGCTCGCAACAGCCTTGAATGGTTCGAGCGGGTCGAGCGGTACCTGGACATGGCGCCCATGCAGTTCGCCTATTCGCTGCTGACGCGCAGCCAGCGGATTTCCCACGAAAACCTGCGGCTGCGCGACCCCGACTGGCTGAGGAAGGCCGAGGACTGGTTCCAGGCCCAGGCTGACGGGCAAGCCGGTCGCCAACCGATGTTCGCGCCCTTTCAATTGCGCGGGATGCGGCTGGAAAACCGCGTCGTCGTCTCGCCCATGGCGCAGTACAAGGCGGTGGATGGCTGCCCGACAGACTGGCATTTCGTACACTACGCCGAACGGGCCAAGGGCGGAGCGGGCCTGGTCTACACCGAGATGACCTGCGTTTCGCCCGAAGGCCGGATTACTTTGGGGTGTCCGGGACTTTATGCGCCCGAACACGAGGTGGCGTGGAAGCGGCTGGTCGATTTCGTGCATGCCGAGACCGAGGCGAAGCTCTGCTGCCAGATCGGGCATTCTGGGCGGAAGGGCAGCACTCAGCTTGGCTGGGAGGAGGGCGATGCGCCGCTGTCGTCAGGTAACTGGCCGGTAATGAGCGCCAGTGCGATCCCGTGGAGCGACGGGAACGCGGCGCCGAAGGCGATGACGCGGGATGACATGGACATGGTGCGGGACCAGTTCGTCAGTGCGACCCGGATGGCCGAACGCGCCGGATTTGACATGATCGAACTTCATGCAGCCCACGGCTATCTGATCTCGTCTTTCATCAGCCCAAAATCGAACATCCGGACGGATGAGTATGGCGGCGGGCTGGAGAACCGGCTGCGCTGGCCGCTGGAGGTGTTCCGGGCGATGCGCGCAGTCTGGCCCGAGCAAAAGCCGATGTCGGTACGGATCTCGGCCAATGACTGGGTGGGAGAGACCGGGGTGACGCCCGAAGACGCGGTCGAGATCGCCAAGGCCTTTGCCGCAGCCGGGGCTGATATCATCGACGTCAGTGCCGGGCAGACCAGCACCGAGGCAACGCCGGTCTATGGCCGGATGTTCCAGACTCCCTTCAGCGACCGCATCCGGAACGAAGCAGGACTGGCAACAATAGCGGTCGGCAATATCACCGAGGCCGATCAGGTCAACGGCATCCTGCTGGCGGGTCGGGCTGACCTGGTAGCGCTGGCCCGGCCGCATCTGGCCGACCCGTACTGGACGCTGCACGCGGCGGTTCAGGCTGGGGACACTGGGGCGGTCTGGCCGAAGCCCTACCTGTCCGGGCGCGATCAGGCGCTGCGGCTGCAGGCGCGCGCTCAGGAAGTGATCCGGGTATGACGTTCGCGGGCAGACGCGTTCTGGTGACGGGTGGCGGGTCAGGCGCGGGGGCCGATCTTGCACGGGGCTTTGCTGGGGCGGGGGCCGACGTGGTGATTTCGGGCCGTCGCGCTGACGCTCTGCGCGCCGTGGCCGAGCCTCTGGGTGCCCGATGGGTGCAGGCGGATGTCACCGACGAGAACTCTGTCAAACGGATGTTTCACCAGGCTGGACCTTGCGACATCGTGATCGCCAATGCGGGGGCGGCCGACTGCGGGGTCATGGCGAAGACCACGCTTGCCCAATGGAATGCAATGATAGCCGTCAATCTGACCGGTGTTTTCCTGACCTTCCGCGAGGCATTGACGCAGTTTCACGGCGAAGGGCGGCTGATTGCCGTGGCCTCGACGGCGGGTCTGAAAGGCTATGCCAAGGTCGCCCCCTATGCGGCGGCCAAACACGGGGTGGTGGGGCTGGTTCGGTCACTGGCGCTGGAAGTGGCCCGGAAGGGGATCACGGTCAACGCGATATGTCCGGGGTATCTGGACACACCGATGACAGATCATTCGGTCCAGGTGATCGCCGACAAGACCGGCCGCAGCCTGGCCGAGGCGAGGGCGGTGCTGGAGGGGCTGAGCCCTCAAGGGCGGCTCTTTCAACCCTCGGAAGTGACAGCTGCGGCACTGTATCTCGCATCTGATACGGCGCGGGGGGTCAACGGGGCGTGCGTGACGATCTCGGGGGGCGAGGTGTGAGCGAGGGGTCAAAGCGGCGGCTGAAGATGTGGGTGCGGCTTTTGGGGGTGACGCGTGCCTCGGAGAACCATCTGCGGGAATTCCTGCGGCTGAAGCACGACACGACGCTGCCGCGCTTTGACGTCATGGCGGCGCTGTACCGGCGGCGGGACGGCGTAACGATGAGCGAGCTTTCCCGGATGCTGCTGGTCTCGAACGGCAATGCGACGGCGGTGGTGGACCGGCTGGAAAGCGACGGGTTCGTGCGACGGACGCCAAGCGAGGTCGACCGCCGAACGGTGCATGTCGCCCTGACGCCCGAGGGGCTGCGGGCCTTTGAGGCGATGGCCGAAGGGCATGAGGCCGAGGTTTCGCGGCTGTTCGCCGGGATCCCGGACGAAGATCTGGACCAGGTGACGGCGATCTTGAAAAGGATGGGGCGATGACCGAACTTGCGGGCCTGAAGCCCACGCATTTCCTTTGGAAGGTTCAGGACCAGGTGGCCGTGATCCGGCTGAACCGGCCCGACCGCAAGAACCCGCTGACCTTCGACAGCTACGCCGAGCTGCGCGACACCTTCCGGGCGCTGGTCTATGCCTCCGATGTGGATGTGGTGGTCTTCGCGTCGAACGGGGGAAATTTCTGCTCGGGCGGGGATGTGCATGACATCATCGGGCCGCTGATTGGGCGTCCGATGAAGGACCTTCTCGCGTTCACCCGGATGACCGGGGACCTGGTGAAGGCGATGATCGGTTGCGGCAAGCCGATCATTGCGGCGGTGGATGGGGTGGCAGTTGGCGCGGGGGCGATCATCGCGATGGCGTCCGACCTGCGGCTGGCAACGCCTGCCGCAAAATGCGCGTTTCTTTTCACCCGGGTCGGCCTTGCGGGCTGCGACATGGGGGCCTGCGCGATGCTGCCCCGGATCATCGGTCAGGGCCGGGCGGCCGAGCTTTTGTACTCGGGTCGGGTAATGGGTGCCGAAGAGGGCGAACGCTGGGGGTTCTGGAACGCGCTGCATGCGCCCGAGGCGCTTGAGGGAGAGGCGATGGCACTGGCGCAGCGGCTGGCCTCGGGGCCGGTCTTTGCACACGGGATCACCAAGACGCAGCTTCATCAGGAATGGAACATGGGGCTTGAGCAGGCGATCGAGGCCGAAGCGCAGGCCCAGGCGATCTGCATGCAGACCAAGGACTTCGAGCGGGCCTACAGGGCCTTTGTCGCCAAGGAAAAACCGGCGTTCCGGGGGGATTGAGATGCGATTTTTCGACGAAGGATCGGGCCCGTCGCGCAGAGCGGAAGGACGGATATGAGCGACATCAGCTTTCTTTCCTGGCCGTTTTTCGAAGACCGCCACCGCGAACTGGCTGGCGCGCTGGACGATTGGTGCGCCGCGAACTTGCCGGTTGACCACAGGGACGTCGATGCTGCCTGCACGGGGCTGGTGGCGGCTTTGGGGGCCGGGGGGTGGCTTCAACACTCTGGCGCCGGGAAGGGGGAGCGGCTGGATGTCCGCTCGTTGTGCCTGATCCGCGAGACGCTGGCGCGGCATGACGGGCTGGCCGATTTCGCCTTTGCGATGCAGGGGTTGGGGATGGGGGCGGTGTCGCTGTTCGGGACTGCGAGCCAGCAGGAGTGGCTGATGAAGACGCGGTCGGGTCGGGCGATTTCCGGCTTTGCACTGACCGAACCCGGGTCGGGTTCGGATGTCGCGGCGACGGCGACCGTGGCTACGCGTGTACCCGGTGGCTGGCTGTTGAACGGCGAGAAGACCTATATCTCGAATGGCGGGATCGCCGATCTTTACGTGATCTTCGCCCGAACCGGCGAATCCCCCGGCGCACGGGGGCTGTCGGCTTTCCTGATGCCCGCCAACACCCCGGGGCTGGAGGTTGTGAGCCGCATCGAAGTGATGGCCCCGCATCCGCTTGCCCATCTGCGGCTGACGGATGTCGACCTGCCCGATGATGCACTGATCGGCGCGCCCGGAGAAGGCTTCAAGATCGCCATGTCGGTGCTGGATGTGTTTCGGTCGACCGTCGGAGCGGCGGCCCTTGGGTTTGCGCGCCGCGCACTGGATGAGGCTCTGACGCGCGCCCAATGGCGGCGCATCCAGGGGCAGGCGTTGTCCGAATTGCAGCTGGTCCAAGGGCATCTGGCCGACATGGCGCTGGAGATTGATGCTTCGGCGCTGCTGGTCTACCGGGCGGCCTGGGTGAAGGATCAGGGCGCGGCTCGGGCCAGCCGCGAGGCGGCGATGGCCAAGCTTTATGCGACCGAGGCCGCGCAGCGGGTTATCGACATGGCGGTGCAGCTGCATGGAGGCGACGGTGTCCGCCTGGGCTTTGCGGTCGAGAGCCTGTACCGTGAAATCCGGGCGCTTCGGATCTACGAAGGCGCAAGCGACGTCCAGCGCATCATCATCGCGCGAAGCCTTCTGGGATGATATACCATCGCGAAATCCCGGTCGAGTTCAACCACTGCGATCCGGCAGGGATCGTCTTCTATCCGCGCTATTTCGAGATGGTGAATTCCGTGGTGGAAAACTTCTTCCGCGAGGTGGCGGGGGTGTCCTATGCCGCGATGATGAAAGGCGGCGAGGGGGTGCCGACCGCGCGGCTGGAGGCGACGTTTCTTAGCCCAAGCCGGTTGGGCGATGTCCTCGACTGGCGGCTGGCCGTCACGCGGCTGGGCGGAAGTTCGGTGGGCTTCACCGTCGGGGCCTGGTGCGATGGCGGCCATCGGCTAATGGTCGATCTGGTGCTGGTCTGGGTCGAGTGGGAAGGGCGGCCGAAGCCTTGGCCCCAGGCGCTGCGGCAGCGGATATTGGATTTCATGGAGAAGGACGATGCATGAGGTTCTGCACCCAATGGGCTGGAAACCGGCTGTTGGCTATGCCAACGGCGTCGCAGCCGAGGGGCGGATGGTCTTTACCGGCGGGATCATCGGCTGGAACGCCGATCAGGTCTTCGAGACGGACGATTTCGTGGGCCAGGTCGAACAGGTATTGCGTTCGATTGTCGAGGTGCTGGCCTGCGCGGGGGCGGGGCCGCAGCATCTGGTGCGGCTGACCTGGTATGTGACCGACAAGCGCGAATACCTTGCGCAGCTGAAGGAGCTTGGGGCGGTCTACAAGGCGGTGATCGGGCGGCATTACCCTGCCATGGCTCTGGTGCAGGTCGTGGCGCTGGTCGAGGACCGCGCCAAGGTGGAAATCGAGGCAACGGCTGTCATTCCGAAAGGGTGACGGTGCCGGGTTTGGGAGGACCGGGGGCCATGCTTGGACCTACAGGACATATTGACACGTTTGCCCGCGACCGGCTGCCCCCGGCCGAGGACTGGCCGGAGTTCCGGCTGCAGGGTTTCGACTATCCGGACTGGCTGAACGTCGGGGTCGAGCTGACCGATGCAATGGTGGCCAAGGGCTTCGGCGACCATACCGCGCTGATCGGCAATGGCCGGAGCCGCACCTACAAAGAATTGGCCGACTGGACCAACCGTCTGGCCCATGCGCTGGTCGAGGATTACGGCGTCAAGCCCGGCAATCGGGTGCTGATCCGCAGCGCGAACAACCCGGCGATGGTGGCCTGCTGGCTTGCGGCGACCAAGGCGGGGGCAGTGGTGGTGAACACCATGCCGATGCTGCGGGCTGGCGAGCTTGGTCAGATCGTCGACAAGGCCGAGATCGCTCTGGCGCTGTGTGACACGCGGTTGATGGAGGAGCTGGTCGCCTGCGCCAAGGGGTCGAAGCATCTTAAGTCGGTGATCGGATTTGATGGCACCGCGAACCATGGCGCGGAACTGGACCGGGTGGCCTTGTCGAAATCGGTGCGGTTTCAGGCCGTGCTGACTGGCCGCGACGATGTGGCGCTGTTGGGCTTCACTTCGGGGACAACGGGCGAACCCAAGGCCACCATGCATTTCCACCGCGATCTTCTGATCATCGCGGACGGCTATGCCCGCGAGGTTCTTAAGGTCACGCCGGAGGATGTCTTCGTGGGCTCGCCGCCCCTGGCCTTTACCTTCGGTCTGGGCGGCCTTGCAGTCTTTCCGCTGCGCTTCGGTGCGGCGGCGGCATTGCTGGAACAGGCCTCACCGCCCAACATGATCGAGATCATCCAGGAGCACCGGGCGACGGTCTGCTTCACGGCGCCGACGGCATACCGGGTGATGCTGAAGGCGATGGCCGAAGGCGCAGACCTCTCTTCGCTTCGCGCCGCTGTGTCTGCGGGCGAGACGCTTCCAGCCCCGGTCTACGAGGAATGGACGGCCAAGACTGGCAAGCCGATGCTGGACGGGATCGGTGCGACCGAGATGCTGCACATCTTCCTGACCAACCGGTTCGACGATCATCGCCCGGGCTGTACCGGACGTCCCGTCACGGGCTATGACGCGCGGGTCTTGGGCGAGGACATGGCGGAGCTTCCCCGTGGGGAAGTTGGACGGCTGGCCGTGCGGGGCCCGACGGGGTGCCGGTATCTCTCGGACGCCCGGCAGAAGAACTACGTGCGGGATGGCTGGAACCTGACGGGCGACAGCTTCTGGCAGGACGATGAGGGCCGATTCCACTTTGCCGCGCGGTCGGACGACATGATCGTCTCGGCGGGCTACAACATCGCGGGGCCAGAGGTCGAGGCAGCGCTGTTGTCGCACCCGTCCGTCCTGGAATGCGCGGTGGTCGGTGCCCCGGATGACGAGCGTGGTCAGCTGGTCGAGGCGCATGTCGTGCTTGCGGCCGGGCAGGTGCCCGGAGAAGGCATGGTCAAGGCCTTGCAAGACCACGTCAAGTCGGTGATCGCTCCTTTCAAATACCCCCGGCGGGTGGTGTTTGTCGATGCCTTGCCCAAGACGCAGACCGGCAAAATCCAGCGCTTTCGTCTCCGGTCTTGACCGCCTGCGCCCCCCTCCCTCAATCACCCGGCGGCAGATGAATGGCCTTTCTGTAGGCCCGCTGCCCGTACAAAAGCGCAGACGCGCTGTCGGACAGGCGAACAGCCAACACTCGGCCGACGATGATGTGATGCGTTTCCCACAGCAGAGCTGTCGCCAGACGGCATTCAAAGGCCGCGGTCGCACCGCCAAGAAGGGGCTGGCCGGCCACGCCCGCCTCCCAGGCCACACGGTCAAAGCGTTCCGAGCGCTCGGCGCCGCTGCGGCCTGCGAAAAGGTTCGACACCTCTTGCTGATTCTCGGCCAGAAGGTTGGCGCAGAAGGCCCGGTTCTTAAGAATTGCAGTTGCCGCCGGGGTCTGGTGATGGATGCATAAAAGCAGCGAAGGGTTTTCGCCATCCGCCGAAATCGAGGTGAGCGACGAGACCGTAACCCCGGCCCGCCCGCCTTCGCCATCGGTGGTCGCTACCGCCACGAAAGTGGCGGCGCGGCTCATGCCTTCAACGAATGCGGCACGCAGGTCCATTGTCTTGCTCCCAATCTACTCAGCCCGACTCTGGACTTCCCCGGTTTCCGTTGAGCGCGTTTCACTCACTTCCCGGGCCTTTCGCTGGAGGGCGTCTGGGCCATGAAAGCCAAGCAAACAATATCGCCTGACAGGGATATAGGACCCGTATATGTACTTGCGACAGCATTTTCGGCCTGTGCGCCCATCCGCCAAGCGACCGGCCAGCCTCATTGCGGAATTGCCCGCCGCCGCGTTGATCGGGCGCGGTCTATGCCATTGCCTCGGCTCTCAACGATTCATGGCGGGCGCAAGCCGGGCGGTTGCCCCGCCAAGCCCACCAAGATCATCAAGAATCGGGCAATCGGGCCGGTTATCGCCCGCACAGGCATGGACCAGATGCTGCAGCGTCGCCTTCATCTCCTCCATCTCTCGGATCCGCGCCTCCAGCGCATCTACCTGTGTTTCGGCCATTCGCTTCACATCTGCGCTGGCGCGGTCCCGGTCACGCCACAGCGCCAGAAGGTCGGCGACCTTCTCCATCGGAAAGCCAAGATCGCGTGCCCGGCGGACGAAGCGGAGGACCTGCACCTCTTTCGGCCCATAGGTCCGATAGCCCGATCCCGTGCGTCCGGCAGGGGGGATGAGGCCCGTTTCCTCATAATAGCGGATCATCTTTGCCGACACACCCGAGGCCCGGGAAGCTTCACCGATGTTCATCATTTGCGGGCTCCGTAACGTTTCAGCCGTAAAGCATTGGTCAGGACAAAGACCGACGACATTGCCATGGCACCAGCAGCCAGGACCGGGGAAAGAAGCACGCCGAAGGCCGGGTAAAGTACGCCTGCCGCAACCGGGATCAGCGCAGCATTATAGGCAAAGGCCCAGAAGAGGTTCTGCCGGATGTTCCGCATCGTGGCACGCGACAGGCCGATGGCCTCGGCCAGCGCGGGCAGACGGCCCGCGATCAGAACCACATCAGCCGCCTCGATGGCAATATCGGTGCCGGTCCCCATGGCAACACCGACATCGGCCTTGGCCAGCGCCGGGGCATCATTGATCCCGTCGCCCGCGAAAGCAAGGCTGCCTGCCGCTTTCAGCTTGCCGATCACCTCGACCTTGCCCTCGGGCGTCACCTCGGCCACCACTTCGTCGATCCCGAGGTCGCGGGCAATGGCCCGTGCGGTCCGGGCATCGTCACCGGAGATCATGGCAAGCCTCAACCCGAGCGCCTTCAACGCCGCAATCGCCGCCGGGGTCGAGGGTTTGACCGGATCGGCCACTGCCAGCAGTGCCACCGCCTTGCCATTCCGCGCGGCATAGATCGGGCTTTCGCCACGTTCGGCCAGCATCGTGGCCTCTGCCGTGAACGCCGTCACCTCCACCCCGCGCGCCGCCATTTCGCGGGCTGAGCCGAGGATGATTTCGGCCCCGTTGACCTGGGCGGAAACACCATGTCCCGGGGTTGCCAGAAATTCCTCGACGTCGGGAAACACCGCTCCCGCTGCCGCCGCGACGATGGCCCGCGCGACTGGGTGTTCGGACTTTGCCTCGACCGCCGCCAGAATCGGCAACAGGGCCGCCCGCGTTTCGCCAGGCGCCGGGTGAAAGGCGGTCAGGACCGGTCGGCCTTCGGTCAGGGTCCCGGTCTTGTCGAAGGCCACCACCTGCACCCCTTGCAGAGCCTGCAGCGCCTCGCCCTTGCGGAACAGGATGCCAAGCTCGGCTCCCCTTCCGGTGCCGACCAGGATCGAGACCGGCGTTGCCAGCCCCATGGCACAGGGGCAGGCGATGATCAGGACGGCCACCGCATTGACCAGCGCCATCGGCAGGGCAGGTGCGGGGCCAAAGACCATCCAGACCACGAAGGTCAGCACCGCCGCAGCCATAACGGCGGGCACGAACCACAGGGTCACCTTGTCGACCAGCGCTTGGATCGGCAGCTTGCCGCCCTGCGCCGCTTCGACCATTCGGATGATGCGGGCAAGCATCGTGTCGGCCCCGACCGCCACCGCCTCGATCACCAGCGCCCCGGTCTGGTTCACCGTGCCGCCGACTACCCGGTCGCCGGTGTGTTTCTCGACCGGTACCGGTTCGCCGGTCACCATGGATTCGTCGATCCAGCTTCCGCCTTCGATCACCCGGCCATCCACCGGCACCCGTTCTCCTGGTCGCAGCTCCAGAACGTCGCCAGGGCGAAGTTCGGCAACCGGCACATCCACCCCATGCCGCAGATGCGCGACGGCAGGCTGCAACCCGATCAGCTTTTCGATTGCTGCCGAGGATTGCCCCCGCGCCCGCGCCTCCAGCAACCGTCCGAGAAGGATCAGCGTGACCATCATCGCTGCCGCCTCGAAATAGATCGCGACCGTGCCTTGCGGCAAGAGCCCCGGCGTAAAAGTCGCGAGTGTCGAATAGGCCCAGGCCGCGCCCGATCCGAGAGCCACGAGCGAGGACATGTCGGGTGCCCCCTTCATAAGCGCCGGAATGCCACGGCTGAAGAACCGTCGTCCGGGACCCGCCAGCACCAGCGTCGTCAACAGGAACTGGATCAGCCAGCTTGCCCCCTGACCGATGGTCGCCATCACCCAGTGATGAAAAGCCGGGACCATGTGTCCGCCCATCTCCAGGACGAAGACCGGCAGAGTCAGGGCCGCCGCAATCATGAGATCGCGCTTCAAGACTGCCGCTTCTCTGTCGCGCCGCTGGCTGAGGCTCTCATCACCCGCATCGGCAATCCGCGCCTGATATCCGGCGGCCTTGATCGCCGCGATCAACGCGGCAGGGTCCGCCACCCCGTCGACCCGAGCGCTTTCGGTGGCAAGGTTGACATGGGCAAGCGTTACGCCAGGCACCGACTGCAGCGCACGCTCGACCCGCGCGACGCAAGAGGCGCAGGTCATCCCGTCGATCGTCAACTCCCGCGCTTGGGCAGCGACGCTGTAGCCCGCCCCCGTCACCGCGTGGATCAGCGCGTCGGGCGGGGCTATACCTCGGATCTCGGCGGTTTCTGTCGCAAGGTTCACGGCGGCCGAGCTGACGCCTGGAACGGCCTTCAACGCCCGCTCGACCCGCCCCGCGCATGACGCGCAGGTCATTCCCGTAACGGGCAGCGTCGTGGTGGTTTCAACCGGGTGCTTGGTCATGGTCCATCCTTCCATTGGGCTGGGACCCACTTCATATGGACCTTCCCATGATGGGAAGGTCAAGAGTGTTATTGGAATTCTTTGTCCTGCGGCCTGCTCCGGGGCCTCACGCGCTAGGCAGGTCGAGCCCAAATCGTGAAAATCTGATTGACAGCTCAGTCAGTCGAATGCGAGCCTCAGGGAATCCCTCAGTAACCATGAGTCCTTCATGCCTACCTTTCCCCGTCGCAATCTGTCCAAATCCAACGCCCAGTTCCAACGTGCCGTAAAAAGGCTGCCGCTCGGCGTGTCCTCGACCTTTCGTTACTGGGGTGATGACCGCACGATCTATGTCCACCATGGCAAGGGCGGGCGGACCTGGGACATCGACGGCAACAACTACGTCGACTACCGGCTTGGCTATGGGCCTGCGATCCTGGGCTATGCCGATGATCGGGTCGATGCGGCGGCGCGCAAGGGGATGGAGGTCGGGGGCGTCTTCGCGCTGTCGACCGAGCGAGAACTGACCGTGGCCGAGCGCATCTCGAAGATGGTGCCCGCCGCCGAGCTTGTCCGCTTTTCGAACTCTGGCACCGAGGCGGTGATGGCGGCCCTGCGGCTGGCCCGCGCCTTTACGGGTCGCGAGCAGTATCTTCTGGTCGAGGGCGGTTACCACGGCCTCTTCGATGCCGCGATGTGGATGTCGAACATGGACGAATGGGATCTGGGGTCGAATACCGACCCCGAGCTTGTGCCCTATGGCAAGGGCATTCCCCCGACCGTCAAGCAGCTGGCCCACATCACCCCGATGAACGATTTCCAGCGGCTTGAGGATATGTTCAAACGCCATGGCGACAAGCTGGCGGCGATGCTGATCGAGCCCATCCAGGGCAACTGCTGTTCGATCATGGCGAAGGTTGAATATGTGCACCTTGCCCGTGAGCTTTGCACCAAGTACGGCGTCATGCTGATCATCGACGAGGTGAAATCCGGCTTCCGTGTTGGCAAGAGCGGCATTCAGGGGATCATGGGCGTCGTGCCCGACATCACCACCTTCGCCAAAGCGATGGGCAACGGCTATCCGATTGCAGTCGTTGCCGGCAGGGAGGAAGTGATGCGCACCTTCCGCTATGGCGGTGCCTCGCATGGCGGCACCTATACCGCGCATTCGGTCAGCCTTGCTGCTGCCGAAGAATGCCTGCGCATCCTGGATGAAACCCCGGCGCTGAAAACTTTGGCAAGCCATGGCGAGCGGTTGAAGACGGGCATCTCGACGATCCTCGATACCCGCAAGATCGCGCATTCCTACACCGGCCATCCGTCGATGTTCGGCCTCTTCTTTGCCGAGACGCCCCCCGACAATTACCGGGCTTGGAAGACTTCGGACTACACCTTCTACGACCAGATGGCCTATTTCCTGCACGACCTCGGCATCATCTGCGAACCCGACAGCCGCGAGCCCTGGTTCATGTGCGAAGCGCACGGGCTGGACGAAACCTGCCTGACCGACACGCTGAAGGCCGTTGAGGCTGCGGTCGACCTTACCCTTGAAACGCTGGACCGGGTTGATCCCGTCAAGGAAGCCATCGGTGGCTGATGCGGGCCAGACCTTCGATGCACTGATCATCGGGGCCGGGCATAACGGTCTGGTGACCGCCTGCTACCTTGCGCGGGCGGGCCTCAAGGTGCTGGTCGTCGAAAAGAATGACTGGATCGGCGGGGCCGCCGTCAGCCGCGAGCTTTTCCCCGGCTTCACCTATTCCAACTGTTCTTACGTCAGCAGCCTCTTCCGCCCCGAGATCATGCGCGACCTCGAACTGCCGAAGCACGGGCTGCAGATCCTGCCCTACGAAGGTGGCGCCTTGTTCACCGAAACCGGTGGCTATCTGGGCATGTTCCGCGACCACGACGCCAACCGCCGCGAATTCGCCCGCCATTCCAAGCGCGACGCCGAGGCCTATGACCGCTACTCGCGCGATATCCTGCGCAACTGCCGCCTGATCCGCCCGATGTTGATGCGCCGCCCGCCGGACCTGGCGTCTTTCCGGCCGCGCGACCTGATGGAACTGGCGTGGCTGGGGAAACAGATCACCGGCCAGTCGGAAGCACAGATTTACGACATGATGCGCTTCTGGACGATGTCCATCGCCGATTTTCTGGACGAGTATTTCGAGAATCCGGCGGTGAAAGCCTATCAGGCCGTGGGCTCGATCATCGGCACCGCTTTGGGACCGATGTCGCCGGGGACGGCCTATGTGCTCCTTCACCACGCGATGGGAGATGTGGACGGCAATGTCGGCTCCTGGGGCTATTCGCGCGGCGGGATGGGCGGGATCACCAAGGCGCTGACCGCTTCTCTTCGGGCGGCGGGGGGCGAGGTGCGGACCGGCTCCGGCGTCGCCCAGGTGCTGGTGCAGAACAGTCGCGCGGTGGGGGTCGTGCTGGAAAACGGCGACGAGTTGCGCGCCCGGCGGGTGATTTCGAACATGGATGTGCGGCGGACGTTCCTGAAGCATGTCGAGGAAAAAGAACTGCCGGGCGAATTCCTGAAGCGGGTGCGGGCGTTCAAGACGCGCGGGTCCTCTGGAAAGTTGAACATCGCGCTGGACGGAGTGCCGACGTTCACTGCCCTGCCTGAGGGTGCCCCGAACATCCGCGGCGACCTTCATTTCACCGACACGATCGAGAAGATGGAACGGGCCTACGACGACTGGAAGGCTGGTCACTACAGCCAGAACCCGTTCCAGGACGTGATGATCCCGACGCTGATCGACCCCACGATGACCCCGCCCGGCAAGCATTTCATGTCCTGCTTCGTGCAATACGCCCCTCCGAACATCGAGGGCCGCGACTGGACCGACGCCGACCGCGACGGGTTCCGCGATGCCTGCCTGAACCAGATCGAGACCTACGCGCCCGGCTTCAAGTCGCTGGTCCTGCATGTCGAGGTGCGCACCCCGCGTGAGCTTGAGGCCGAGGTTGGCCTGACCGAAGGCAACATCTTCCAGGGCGAACTGACCTTCGACCAGATGTTCTTCAATCGCCCCTTGCCGGGCTATGCGAACTATCGTTCACCTATCGGCGATCTGTGGATTTGTGGCTCCTCGACTCACCCCGGCGGCGGGGTGATGGGGGCTCCGGGTCGCAATGCGGCGGCAGAGGTTTTGCGCGACATGAAAATGCCCGCCAAGGACATGAGCGACGCCTATGCCATCGTTTGACGCGATCATCATTGGCGCGGGGCCGAACGGGTTGGCAGCGGCGCACCGGCTGGCGTCGAAGGGCGCCAAGGTTCTGGTGCTGGAGGCTGCCGAGACGCCCGGTGGTGGCGCGGGCCTCTCGCATCTTTCCTACAACCTCGACCCTCGTATCGAGACCGCGATGAACCTTGCCACCCATGGGCTGGAGTGGCTGGCGACCAACCTTGCCACTACGGCGCTTTCGCCGGACGGCAACCACTTGCGGCTCGAAGGTCCGGTCGGCGTGGCCCTCACCGGCGACATCTCTGCCGAGGAACGCGTCGCATGGGATACCCTCCGCGCGCGCCTTCTGCGTTTTGCGGCTGTCCTGTCGCCCCTGAATCAGATGACCCCGCCCCGAATTGCCAAGGGTGTAGGCAACCCGATGCTGCAGCTTGGCATGATTGGGCTAAAGGCGCGGATGCTGGGTGCCAAGGACTTCCGCGAGCTTGGCCGCATTCTTCTGACCAATGTCCACGATCTTCTGGACGACGAACTTACCTCGCCCCTGCTGAAAGGCGCATTGGCGTTTGACGCGACCCTGGGCGGCTGGCTCGGCCCCCGTTCGCCGAACTCGGTCTTGCCCTGGCTGGTGCGGCTATCGGGGCAGACGGCCGGGGTGCAAGGGGCTTTGGGTCTGCCGAAAGGCGGAATGGCGGTTCTGGGGACCGCCATGGCACGGGCGGCTGCGGCGCAAGGGGTGACCCTGCGCTACGCCGCCCGTGTCCATCGGATCATCGTGGAAGGTGAGCGGGTTGCAGGGATTGTCCTGACCTCAGCAGAAGAAATCCGCGCCCCGCAGGTGGTCTCGACCATCGCGCCGAAGACGACGCTTCTGGACCTCGTCGGCCCGCGCCATCTGGACGCGGGGCTGACGACGCACGCCCGCCACCTGAAGGCGCGGGGCGGGGCGGCGAAGCTTGATCTGCGATTGAAGGGGCTGCCCGATTTTCTGGGCGCGAATGTCACCGACCGGCTGATCATCGCAGGGTCCGAGCACGATGTCGAACGCGCCTTCAACCCGGTGAAATACGGCCGCCTACCCGACCGCCCGGTGATGGAGATCGTGATCGCTTCGGCTCATCGCCCCGGCCCGGACCACCACCTGAGCGCCATCGCCCAATTCGCCCCCCATGCCCCCGCAGACCGAGACGCCGCCCGCGCCGACATGCTGGCCGCCTGCATGGCACAACTTGAGGTTCAAGCGCCGGGGATCGGCGCGCTGGTCGAAAGTGCGGAACTGCTGATGCCCTATGACATCGAGGACCGGTACGGCCTGCCCGGTGGCCAATGGCACGCGGGTGAGCTTTCCGTCGAGCAGATGCTCTTCCTCCGCCCCCTTCCCGGCCTAGCGCAGTATCGCGGGCCGATCCCCGGCCTCTGGCTGGCTTCAGCTGGCTGCCACCCCGGCGGCGGGGTCTCGGGGTCCGCAGGTTGGAACGCCGCCCTTGCGATGGAGGCCGCAGGATGAACCCCCTTCGGCACTACGAAACGCCCCTTCTTCAGACCCCCTTCCACCCCCGGACCGAGGCCGCAAACAAGCTTTGGTCCTGGGGCAACTGGGGCGGCTACACCACGGTACTCACCTATGAAGACCAGGCGATGGAGCATTCGGCCATCCGAAATACCGCCACGGTTTATGACCTTTGCCCGATGATCAAATACCGGATCGAGGGGCCCGAGGCGGCGGAGTATCTGAACCGCCTCACGATCCGCAACGCCGCAAAACTGTCGGTCGGTGGGGTCCATTACACCGCCTGGGTCAATGACGCGGGGCACCTGCTGGACGACGGCACCCTCTTCCGTCTGGCCCCCGACCGCTATCGGCTTTGCTGTCAGGAACGTCATTTGCCCTGGCTGCTGGACTCTGCGCACGGCTTTGACGTGACGATCCACGAGGAAACCGAGGCGATAGCCGCCCTGTCGCTACAAGGTCCGACCTCTGCCGAAATACTGCGGCTTGCAGGCTTTGCCATCGACAAGCTGAAACCTTTCCGCATGGCTGAGTTCGCCTTGGGCAACGGGCCACTGATGATCTCGCGCACCGGGTTCACGGGCGACCTCGGCTACGAGCTTTGGACCACGCCTGACCAAGCGCTCCCCCTCTGGGACCGCCTCTTCGACGCAGGCAAACTCCACGGCCTCCGTCCCATCGGGTCGGACGCGCTGAACATCGCGCGACTGGAGGCGGGGTTCATCATCACCGGCTATGACTTTACCCCCGCCGATATCTGCGTGCGGGAAGACCGCCTGCGCTCGCCACTGGAAATGGGACTTGGCTGGCTGATCGACTGGGACAAGGGCCATTTCACCGGCAAGGACGCGTTGATCCGGCAGCGCGACACGGGCACCAAGTGGTCCTTTGTAGGGCTGGAGATCGATGGCAACATCTCGGCCGAAGGCGCGATCCTTTATCACAACCAGAAGCATGAGGTCGGCGTCATCACCGGGGCGATCTGGTCGCCGGTCCTGAAAAAGAACATCGCACTCGCGCAGGTGCTGACGAAATATGCCGGTGGCGAGAACATCTGGGCGGAAATCTATGCGCTGCGCGAGCTTCACTATGCCAAGATGATGATGCGCGCCCGTGTGGTCGAACGCCCCTTCTTCAACCCCGACCGTCGCCGCGCCACTCCACCTGGGAGGTTCTGATGGGACATGCCGACCGCCACCCGCTTTCGCCGCGCCTTGATCATTGCCCCGAAGGTCTGCCGCGCACGGCTTACCTGGACCAAGGCTGGTATGACCGCGAGATTGCGACGATCTTTGCCCGGCAATGGGTGATGGTCGGCCGCGCCGGCGACTTCACGACGGGGAAGATGCGGCGGGTCAAGGTCGGCGCGGCATCGGTCATTGTGCTGCGCGACAGCGATGAGAACCTTGCCGCTTGGCACAATTCCTGCCCGCATCGTGGGTCCGAGCTCTGCCGCGCAGAAGAGGAACCGGTGGGCAGGCTGATCCGCTGCCCCTACCACGCCTTTTCCTTTGCGGCCTCGGATGGGCGGCTCGTCTCGACCGCCCATGCCGTTCCGACCGACGATTTCGACCGCAAGGCGCATGGCCTTAAGCCCGTCTCGACCCATGTCTGGAACGGGTTTCTGTTCCTCAACCTCGCGGCCAACCCCGGCCCACTTTGGTCCGATGTTGGGCTTGAGACGCTGAACAACTGGCCGATGGACAGCCTTGCGACCGGCCACCATTGGGAAGCCGATATCGCCTGCAACTGGAAAGCCTTCTGGGAGAATTACTCGGAATGCCTGCACTGCCCGGGCATCCACCCCGAGCTTTGCGACATGGTCCCGCTTTATGGCTCCGGGATCATGGGCCCGTCCGAGGCATTGGGCTGGGCGCCGGATGACCCGGCCCGATCGAACCTTCGGCAGGGCGCGCAAAGCTGGACGATGGATGGCAGTCCCTGCGGGCCGGTTTTCCCGGGTCTGACGGATGCCGAACGCGGCGCGGGCTACAGTTTCGTTACCCTCTGGCCCTCGGCCTATGTCGTGGCGCATGTCGACTATGTCCGGTCGGTCCGGATTGTGCCCTTGGGGCCGGAACAGACGCGGTTGGTGGCAGAATGGCACTTTTCGCCCGAGACGCTGGCGCAACCCGGCTTCGATGCCGGTGCGGTCGCCGCTTTCGCCAAGATAGTAATGGAGCAGGATGGCGCGGCCTCCGAGATGAACCATCGCGGCATGCGGTCCCCCGCCTTTAAAGCCGCGCGGCTGATGCCCGAGGAATACGAGATCCATCGATTCCACCAATGGCTCCTGACCGAACTGGAGGCCGCGCCATGAACGAGATGTCCCCCAAGACCTTGACCGTGCCGAACGACTGGGACCGCCGGGGGCTTCCCGCCTGGACCTATCACTCGCAGGCCCTGTTCGAGCTGGAACGCACGCACGTGTTCCTGAACCACTGGCAGGTTGCCTGCCATGTGAACGACGTGCCGCAAACCGGCGACTGGCGAAGCTTCGATCTTCTGGGCGAACGCGCGGTCATCATCCGGGGTCAGGACGGGGTGGTGCGTGCCTTTCACAACCTCTGTCGTCACCGGGGCTCGCGGGTGGTCGATGGCGCGGAAGGCAGTTGCAAGGGTGCGCTCGTCTGCCCGTTCCACGGCTGGGTCTACAATCTGGACGGCACCCTGCGCGGGGTTGCCCGGCCCGAGACCTTTGGCAGCTTGGACCGTGAGAAATTCGGCCTGAAGCCGGTCGAGATGGAAATCTGGCAGGGCTTCGTCTTCATCCGGTTTTTGCCCGGACCGCAGCCCTCGGTCGGCGAATGCCTGCATCCTTACGCCGAGGATTTCCTAGGTTTCCGCTCGGAAGGCCTGCTGCCGACCGGCAACCACGGCTATTGGGGCAAGACGCCGGTCAACTGGAAATCGGTCTGCGACGTCGACAACGAGGGCTATCACGTCGCATTGGCCCACCCGTCGCTGCAAGAGCTGTACGGCACCAGCTACAAGGACGTCTTCCACAAAAACGGCCTCTTCCAGTCCAAAGCCACCTATGGCGACCGGCCCGGGAGACTGTGGTCGGTCAGGAACTATGTGAAGATCTCTCCGCTTCAGGACTGGTTGCCGCAACCTCTGCAACGGGCCTGGAACTACTATGGGATGTTCCCCAACACGGTGTTCATCTTCACGCCCGAAGCCGTGCAGTTCTACCAGGAAATCCCGATTTCGGTGAACGAGACCTGGATGACCTTCAACGGCTATCGGCAACCGAACGAGTCCCGGCAGACGCGCCTGGCCCGCTATCTCGCGGCGCGCATTGACCGCCACACCTCGGCCGAAGATCAGCAGCTCACGATCTGGTCGAACGAGTCGATGAAGTCTACCGCCTTTGAAGACGTCCATCTCTCAGACCTCGAATTCGGTGTGAGACAGCACCATGACAAGATGCGTTGCCTCCTGCCGGTCATGGCGCTGGCCGATGCCCCGCCCGAGGATCAAATCGTGGCACGGAACGAAGAAATGACTTGTCAGACCAAGGCTCGGGAATAAGCTGACTGAATAATCAACCACCAATAAACCACGGGGAGACTGCCATGAAACTGAACCGCCGCCAGGCGCTGATCGGTGCTACCGCCACCCTCGCCACACCATGGGTCCGTCCGTCCCGGGCGCAAGGGGGCGTGGTGAACGTCTACAATTGGGCCGATTACATCGGTGAGACGACCCTGGCCGATTTCACCGCCGAGACCGGGATCGAGGTCGTCTACGACCTCTACGCCAGTGCCGAGGAAATGCAGGCCAAGCTGCTGGCCGGGTCCACCGGCTATGATGTGGTGCTGCACTCGGGGCAAGGCCTGCCGCGATCAATCCAGGCGGGCGTTCTGCAAAAGATTGACCGCTCGAAGCTGACCCTCTGGGGCAATCTTGATCCCGATATCCTGAAGGTCTTTTCGCTTTACGACCCGAACTACGATTACTGCGTGCCCTATATGTGGGGCTCGGTGGGCATGACCTACAACATCGACATGGTCAAGGAACGCATTCCGGACGCCGATCTGGAATCGCTCGACCTGATCATGAAGCCGGAATTTGCCGCCCTTCTGGCCGATTGCGGCATCTCGCTTTTGGACAGCCCCAATGACATCGGTTACATGATCCTGAGCTATCTCGGCGTCGATCCGAACAAGGCCGGACCTGCGGAATGGGCCAAGATGGTCGAGGCGGTGAAGCCGGTCCGTGAATACATCGCGACCTTCGACAACGCGAACTACCTGACCGCGATCCCGAACGGCGAGCTTTGTGCGATCAACAACTGGTCGGGCGACTATGGTGTCGCCAAGGCGCGGGCGGCCGAGGCCGGGATCGAGATGAACCTTGGGTACTTCGTCCCGAAGACCGGCTCGCCGGCCTGGTACGATGTCTGGGCGGTTCCGGCCGATGCGCCGAATCTCGACAACGCGCATCTCTTCCTCGATTACCTCTTGCGCCCCGAGGTCATTGCCGCCTGCACCAACTTCACCGGCTATGGCAACGTCAATCTGGCCTCGAAGCCCTTCGTCGATCCAGCAATTCTGGCCGATCCGGCGATCTATCCCGATGCCACGGCGATTGCCCGGCTTTATACGCCCTTGCCCCAGACCATCGAACAAGAGACCGACCTCAATCGGGCCTGGACCGAGATCAAGACGGGCGGCTGAGCATGGTTTCGGCAACTGCCGAGCCGTTCCTGCGGATCGAAGGCGTGTCCAAGGCCTTCGGGACCTTCATGGCGGTCGACAATGTCTCGCTTGACGTCGGCAAGGGCGAGATTTTCGCGCTGCTTGGCGGGTCGGGATGTGGCAAGACCACATTGCTGCGGATGCTTGCGGGGTTCGAGGAACCGACCTCGGGCCGCATCTTCCTTGATGGCCGCGACATGGCGGGCGTTCCCCCTTGGGAGCGTCCGGTCCACATGATGTTCCAGTCCTACGCGATCTTTCCCCACATGACGGTCGAAGCGAATGTGGGTTACGGGCTGAAACACGAACGCGCGCTTGACAGCACGGCCCGCGCCGCCTGTGTCGTGGAAATGTTGGACCTCGTGCAGCTGACCCCCTTTGCCAAACGCAAACCTCACCAGATTTCCGGCGGCCAACGCCAGCGGGTGGCCCTTGCCCGGGCCTTGGCGCGACAGCCGAAACTCCTCCTTCTTGATGAGCCTCTTGCCGCGCTGGACAAGAAGCTCCGTGAACATACTCAGTTCGAGCTGATGTCGATCCAGGAACGCACCGGCGTCACCTTCATCGTCGTGACCCATGATCAGGAAGAGGCGATGACCCTGTCGGACCGGATCGCGGTGATGGACAATGGCCGGGTGAAACAGGTCGGCAGTCCGACCGAGATCTACGAATTCCCGAACAGCCGGTTTGTGGCGGGGTTCATCGGGTCGGTGAACAGTTTCGATGCCACCGTTCTGTCACGTGAAAAGCCTTTTCTTCGCTTGTCTGTCCCAGGTCTTGACGGCGAGGTCCTGGCCCGTGACGTTCCCTCGGTTACCGAAGGTCAGGCGGTCACGCTCGCCGTCCGACCCGAGAAGATTCACCTCTCGAAAAACCGGCCGGACGGCGCCAATACGTTTCAGGGTCAGGTCAAGGACCTGGCCTATTTCGGCAAGGACAGCCTTTACCGGATCGCCCTTCCCGGCATGCTGGTGCAAGCCCATGCCGTCAACGCCCGACGCGGGGACGAGGGCTCCAGGGTCGCCGATTGGGATGAAGCGGTCTGGCTCTCGTTCGAACCGGCTTCTGCAATCGTGCTGGGAGAATAGCGATGTCGGGCGGAGGCTTTTCACGCTGGTTCGATCGGAAAGGCTGGGCCGGGCTTCTTATTGGCGCACCTTATCTCTGGCTGGTGATCTTCTTTCTCTTGCCGTTCTTCATCGTTGTCGTGATGAGCCTTGCAACCAATACCCCCACAGCGCCGCCGTTTTCGTTGGGGGGCGACTATCCTTGGGTCAACTGGGGGTCGTTCGAGCGTGTCTTGACCGATACGCTTTATGTCCGGGCTTTTCTGATATCGATCATGAATGCCTTCATCGCAGCGGTCCTATGCCTTCTCATCGGCTATCCAATGGCACTTGGACTGACACGGGTGTCGAAAAGCTGGCGCAACATCCTTCTGATGCTGGTGATCCTGCCGTTCTGGACGTCGTTCCTTCTGCGCGTCTATGCCTGGATGGGGTTGATGGGCAAGAATAGTTGGTTCAACGGGCTTTTGACCGATGGCTGGAATTTTCTGGTACCGATGGATTGGGCGATCAGGTCCGTCCCCATGATGCAGACGAATTTCGCAGTCGTGCTGGTCATGGTCTATACCTACCTGCCCTTCATGATCCTGCCGCTTTACGCCAGCCTTGAACGGCTTGACCCGACGCTGGATGAGGCCGCGATGGACCTTGGCAGCCGCCCGCATCAGGTATTCTGGGACATCACCCTGCCGCAATCCATCCCGGGTATTGTCGCCGGAGGGATGCTGGTCTTTATCCCCGCAGCGGGCGAGTTGGTGATCCCGTCGCTCGTCGGCAATGCCTCGCAGCCGATGATCGGCAAGATCATTCTGGATGAATTCGCGCAGGCCCGTGACTGGCCCATGGCCTCGGCTGTTGCGGTGGCGTTGCTGATCCTGATGGTCGTGCCGACGATGATCTATAGCCATTACCAAGCCAAGGCGGAGGGCTCGAAGTGAAGCGCCGCCCGACCTTTCTGATCACGGTCCTCTGCTTCGGCTTTGCGTTCTTCTACATTCCGATCCTGTCAATGATCGTCTACAGCTTCAATTCCTCGCGCCTGGCCACGGTCTGGGGCGGGTTCTCGACAAAGTGGTATGTCTCGCTAATGTCGAACGACAAGGTGATCGACGCGCTGCTCCTGTCGCTGAAGATCGCGCTCGTCTCAGCGACCTTCGCAACCATCCTTGGCACGATGGCCGGGATCACCCTCGCTCGATTCAACAAGTTCCGGGGCCGCACCCTGTTCTCGGGTCTGGTCACCGCCCCCTTGATCATGCCCGAGGTGATCACCGGCATCTCCAGCTTGATCTTCTTCATTCTGCTGGCCGACTGGATCGGCTGGCCGGCGCAGCGCGGGTTCACCACCATCACGCTGGCCCACATCACGTTTTCCATGGTCTTTGTGACCACCATCGTCAACGCCCGCATGGTCCAATCGGACCGGGCCATCGAAGAGGCTGCGATGGACCTGGGCTCGCGCCCGTGGCAGGTGATGTTCGACATCACGCTGCCGGTCATTTCCCCCGCGATCCTGTCCGGGTGGCTTTTGGCCTTTACCATCTCGCTTGATGACGTCGTGATCAGCTCCTTCGTCACGGGTCCCGGGTCTACGACCCTGCCGCTTCTTGTGTGGTCCAAGGTCCGGCTGGGCGTGACCCCGGACATCAACGCCTTGGCGACGCTTATGGTCCTGACCGTCGGGGCCGGGGTCATCGCGGCAAGCATCATAATGAGCCGGGCCGAAAAGCGGCGCCTTGCCGAAGAGCGTCTCGCCTATCGCAGCAATGACTGAAACGCTGCATCTTCTTCATGCACCGCTGGGCGAGCCGGGCTCAGGTCGCGTCCGCTATGGCGCGGCAATGGCGCTTTGGCGTGACGGCCTCATCAGCGCCGACGTGCTGGAGGTTTACCGCATCGCCTCGGCCCATGACGCCCGCGATCCGCTGTCGGCCTTGCGCGAAGGGGGGATGCCCATGCCACCCTTGCCGCCTAAGAACGATCCGGTGCGGGCCCTTTACCTGGCCGCGCGGGAGTATCTCCTGTCGCTCGACCACCCGGGTGCCGAAGAGGTCCGCGCCGGCCTGCCCGCAGATCCGGGGCCGGAACTCGACATGCCGACGCAAAGTAATGCAGTCGTTGACCGCTGGCTGTCGCCTGCCTTGCACACCGTGGCCATCGACCGGCCGATTTTGTCGCAGGCCATCCAGGCCGCCGCCGACCATCTGCCATGGGTCACCTATGACGCCTATCCGCGCGCCATGATTGGTGAGGCCTTTGCCACTGACCATGCCTTCGCGTCGATCATCGGAGCCGACGCTCCTTTCGCGGCCCAGGACTTCGACGCTGGCCTCTTCCTGATCGCGCCGCATGTGCTTTATCGCGACCGCAACCACGCCGCCCCGGAGCTTTACGCCCCCCTCACTGGCCCGCACGGCTGGCGATTCGGCCCCGGCCGACCGCTTCAGGTGAAACCAGCACACATCCCGATCTGGAACCCGCCATTCCAGCCACATTTGACCCTCGTGGGATCGCTGCCATTCCTTGGCTTTTTCGTGTGGACCAAAGATGTTGATGAGTCCGCCGTGGTCCTGCCCAGTGACGACTGGGCAAGGCTTGAACGCATGACCTTGGCCTGACCTTCCTCGGCTTCACCAGAAGCCTAGAATGGACCAGTCCGAAGCCTACAGCAGAAGGGAAAGTGCGCTTCGCAATCATAGCGTGGGCGCGTTGCGAGACCGCCACCGTCCCGGCAATTCTTGAAGGAAACTCAAGCATCTCTTGCAGGCAAGACTCGTCCGGCATTAAGACTTCAACATGCCCCGATGGGCTGAAACTCTATAAGGGTAGGGACATGAACAAACTTATCGCTAAATTTCTTGGGTTTTCTGTCGCCCTCAGCACCGCAACCGCCTACGCTGGCGGCCCGGTGGTTGTTATTGAGGAAGGCCAGCCTGAAGTCGTGGCAGAAAAGCCCCGTTCGGGTTGGATTGTGCCGGTGATCATCGGACTAATCGTCGTTTGCGCCATTGCCTGTGGCGACGACGAAGAAGAAGCAACTACCACCGAGTAAGCTGTTGCTGACGGGTCAGTCCAGACCCGTCAGCAGACGCCAGGTTTTGGTTGAAGACCCCAGTGGTGCTAAGCGCCACTGGGGTTTGCCATTAGAAGCGTCCGGCGCGGACAGGCCCGATGTCGACGGTTGGATGTCGGCCCGCGACCAGGTCGGCGACGATACTGGCGGTGATCGGGGCCATCGTAACCCCAAGGTGACCATGCCCGAACGCGTAGATCACATCGGGCCCGCCCCGTGACAGGCCAATCACCGGCAGGCTGTCGGGCAGACTTGGTCGAAACCCCATCCAGTCGCGGTCTGGCTCTTTAAGGTCGGGGAAAAACCGTCTTGCGCCTTCGATCAGCTTTCGCACCCGATGCGGCGAGGGCGGCAAGGTCAACCCGCCGAGTTCAACCGTCCCCGCGACCCTGAGACGCCCGGCCATCGGGCAGAAGTAAAAGCCGCGCGCCGTTGGGCAGACCGGACGGCGAAGCAAGGGCTTGGCCATATCCCACTCGACATGATAGCCGCGCTCGGTTTCCAGCGGGATCCGATCCCCCGCCTGCCGCGCCAATAGCCCCGAATGTGCCCCGGCCGCGATCACCACCTTGCGAGCGTGCAGATGCAGCGCCGGTCCCTCGATGACCACACCATCCGGCCCCCGCGTCAGCCGTTCGGCCCGGGCCGTCAGATGACGCGCCTTCGCAAGGACCGTGGCTGCAATCACCCCCATCATCCGGCCCGGATCGTCCAGGAACGTGGCATCGGCGAAATGGGCAGCACCGCCCATCCCCGGGGGCAGCGCAGGTTCCAACTCGGCCAGCTGCCTTGGCCCGACCAGCTCGACGGCTACGCCATGCGCCTGACGCCTGCCCAACTCCTCCCAGGCATTCGCAAAAACTTGCGGGGTTTCGTAAAGGTAAAGACACCCCCGCCGCTGCAGGATCCCCGCGCCCGAGACCCGCAGCGCAAGCTCGTCCCAGCGTTCCCCGGCATCGGCCAGAAGCGCCGCAATAGAGCGCGCGTTCCTCTCGGTCGCCGCCGGCAGCGACTGCCGAAGGAACCGCAACAGCCAGGGCAACAGGCTTGGCAAGGCACGGTGCCTTATCGCCAAGGGGGATGTTCTGCTGAACAGCAGCGACGGCAGCGACCGCAAGACATCCGGTGTCCCCACCGGGCGGGTGGCATAGCCTGCAATGGTCCCGGCGTTGCCATAACTTGCCCCCATGCCGGGCTGACCGGGGTCGACCAGCACAACCTCGTGACCGGCATCGGTCAGCTCAAGCGCAACCGTCAGCCCGACGACGCCTGCGCCGATCACGGCGATTTCGGTTTGCTCCCGGTTCCGCATCCTGCGAAAGGCCCGCCTGGCTATAGTCCCAGGTGGGCCATGCCCTTACATGCAGGCCTCGTAAAGCGCCCTGGTATTCTTCCGGGTCATCTTTACCGGATTTGCTCCGGCAGTCGGGTCTTCCAGCGCCATCTCGGTCAACATGTCGAAATCCGGGTTCTTCACACCAAGCTTCGTCAGGTTTTGCGGGATGTTCAGGTCCTCACGCAGGTCCATCACCGTCGCGCGGAAACCCTTGAAGCCGCCCTTGATCCCGCAATAGGCCGCCGCCGAAGCCAGCTTGTCCTTCACGGCCTTCCGATTGAAGTCCAGAACCATCGGCATGACCACCGCATTCGTCGTCCCATGATGGGTGTTGTAAAGCGCGCCGATCGGATGGCTTAGCGCATGTATCGCCCCAAGCCCTTTCTGGAACGCCACGGCGCCCATCGCTGCCGCGGACATCATATGCGCCCGCGCCTCAAGGTCGTCGGGATGCTTGTAGGCGCGGTGGAGGTTTTCGAACACCAGCCGCATGCCTTCCAGAGCGATGCCCTGGGACATCGGATGGTAGAAAGGCGAACAGTAGGCCTCAATACAATGCGCCAGCGCGTCCATGCCAGTGCCCGCAGTGATGAACTTCGGCATCCCCACCGTCAGCGCGGGGTCACAGATCGTGACTTTCGGCATCAGGGCAGGGTGGAAGATGATCTTCTTCTTGTGGGTCTCGCTGTTGGTCAGAACGCCCGCGCGTCCGACTTCGCTGCCGGTTCCGGCTGTCGTCGGCACCGCGATGATCGGGGCAATCTTGCTGGCGTCAGCACGGGTGTACCAGTCGTCGATATCCTCAAGATCCCAGACCGAAAGACCTTTCTTCTGCCCCGCCATCAGCGCGATCATCTTGCCAAGATCCAGGGCCGAGCCCCCCCCGAAGCAGATCACCCCATCATGCTTGCCCGCCTTGTAGACGGCGATCCCGGCCGCCATGTTCCTTTCGTTCGGGTTCGGGTCGACCTCGGAAAAGACCGCCCGGCCAAGGCCCGCCTGCTCCAGCGCATCCAGCGCGGCAGCGGTGATCGGCAGTGAGGCCAGCGCCTTGTCGGTCACCAGCAGAGGTGCCTTCAGGCCGGTGAATTTGGTGTGCTCGGCAAGTTCGGAAATCCTGCCGACGCCGAACTTGATTGCGGTCGGGTAAGACCAGTTGCGGTTGGGAACGTTATGGCTCATCGGTTCAGACTTTCTTCAGATGATAGGATTTTGGTCGGGTCACCGAGTGGAAGCCCAGGTAGGACAGCGATCCTCCCCGCCCGGTATCCTTGCAGCCCGTCCAGCAAAGCGCCGGGTCAAGGTAGTCGGCCCGGTTCATGAACACGGTCCCGGTCTCGACCTGCTCTCCCAGTCTGGCGGCAGTGTCGTAGTCCTCGGTCCAGATGCTGGCCGTCAGACCGTAGGGTGAGTCGTTCATCAGCCGCAAAGCCTCGGCGTCGTCCTTGACCTTCATGATGCCGACAACCGGGCCGAAGCTTTCTTCCATCATGACCCGCATCGAATGGTCGACGTTCACCAGCACTTGCGGCGCAAGATAGGCACCCCCGTCATCCGCCGGAAAGAGCTCCGGGTCGATCAGGGCCTTGGCGCCCTTGGCCACCGCTTCCGCGATCTGGTCACGCACGACCTTGGCAAAGCGCTTGTTGGCCATTGGCCCAAGCGTGCTGTCGGCGTCGAACGGATTGCCCAGCTTCAGCGCCTTGACCCAGGCGACGGCCTTTTCAACGAACGCATCGTACAGCGATTCATGGACATAGATCCGCTCGATCCCGCAGCAGCATTGGCCTGCATTGTACATCGCCCCGTCCATCAGCGTATCGACCGCCGCGTCCAGGTTCGCATCGGCGCGGACATAACCGGGGTCCTTGCCCCCAAGCTCCAGCCCCAGCGGCGTGAACGTCCCCGCCGCCGCCCGCTCCATCGCCTGACCACCGGCGACAGACCCGGTAAAGTTCACGAACCCGAACGACCGCGCCGCAATCAGTGCCTCGGTCGTCGTATGGTCCAGCACCACGTTCTGAAACACATCAGCGGGTACGCCAGCCGCATGGAAAGCCTCGGCCATCCGCTCGCCCACCAGCATCGTCTGGCTCGCGTGCTTCAGGATCACGGTATTGCCCGCGATCAAGGCCGGAACCAGCGTGTTGATCGTGGTGAGGTAGGGATAGTTCCACGGCGCCACGATGAAGACCACGCCCACCGGGTCGCGGGCCAGATAGCGGCGGAACTTGTCGCTGTCTTCGACCATCTGAGGAGCCAAAGTCGCCGCCGCGATCTCGGCCATGTACTCGGTCCGGGCATTCACCCCGCCGAACTCGCCGCCAAACCGAGTGGGGCGGCCCATCTGCCAGGCGAGCTCCTCGACCACCACGTCCTTCATCTCGTTCAGCTTCGCGACACCCGCCTTGACGAGTGCGATGCGTTCGACCAGTGGCCGCGCGGCCCAGGCCTTCTGCGCCGCCTTCGCCGCCGCAACAGCCGCCGTCGCGGCCTCTGGCGACAGGGGGGTGCGGGTCGCGTAGACCGATCCGTCAACCGGGGAAATCAGTTCGATTGGTTTCATGTCGTCCTCGTAGGTCGGGGTTCACCCCGACTCTGTCCAAAAATGTCGGAGCAAGCCCCGGTCTACGCCCGTTCCAACAGCCGCTGGATCTCGAAGTCGGTCACCACGCGGTCGGTCTCGGAAATCTCCCACTGCGCGGCATGGTGGTAGTGGTCGACCACCCCGTCGCCAAACGCCGCGCGATACATCGCCGAGCCGTTCAGCAGGTCGGCCGCCTCGCGTAGGTTATGGGGTATCTCGCGCACCCCGCCCGCCGCATACATGTCGCCCTTCATTTCGGGCTCCAGCTCCAGCTTCTGCTCGATCCCCGCCAGACCGGCGGCCAGAAGGGCGGCACAGGTCAGATAGGGGTTCACGTCCGACCCCGGGATCCGGCACTCCACCCGGATCGCCTTGGTGTGCTCGCCACAGACCCGGAAACCGGCGGTCCGGTTGTCGGCGGACCAGACAGCCTTTGTCGGCGCGAACATCCCCACGGTGAACCGCTTGTAGCTGTTCACATAAGGTGCCAGGAACACCGTCATCTCGCGGGCATAGGCCAGTTGCCCGGCGATGTAGTGCTTCATCAGGTCGGACATGCCGTGCTTGTCCTTCTTGTCAAAGAACGCGGGCTTGCCGTCCTTGGTCCAAAGCGACTGATGGCAATGCGACGACGACCCCGCCTTGCGGTGATCATACTTGGACATGAACGTCACCGATCGCCCCTTGGTCCAGGCTATCTCCTTGATGCCGTTCTTGATGATCGTGTGGTTGTCAGCCGTATCCAGCGCGTCGGAATAGCGGTAGTTCACTTCCTCCTGACCGCTGTCCGCCTCGCCCTTGGAGTTCTCGATCGGGATCCCCGCACCAAAAAGCCCGTTGCGGATGGCGCGCATGACCTCTTCTTCCTTCGTCGTCTGGAAGATGTGGTAATCCTCGTTATAGGCGCTGATCGCCTTCAAGCCGGTGAAATTGCTGTCGCGCAGCGACTCGTAGCTGTTCTCAAAAAGATAGAACTCCAGTTCGGTCGCCATCATCGGCTCGAACCCCAAAGCACGGGCACGTTCGACCTGGCGCTTCAGGATCTGGCGGGGTGAATGGGCGACCGGGTGGTGATGGTGATCCAGCATATCGCACAGCACCAGTGCGGTCCCCGGCAACCAGGGGATCAGCCGCAGGGTGGTCATGTCGGGCTTCATCACATAGTCGCCATAACCGGTCTGCCAGTTCGAGGACTTGTAGCCCTGAACCGTGGTCATCTCCATGTCGACGGCCAGCAGATAGTTGCAGCAATGGGTCTCTTCCCAGCCGCCGTTGACGAAGAACTGCGCGTGAAAGCGCTTGCCCATCATGCGGCCTTGCATGTCGACCCCGGTCACGACGACCGTATCGATTTCGCCGCGCTTCACGGCGGTTTTCAATTCTTCAAGTGTCAGATTGCCGGGCATCTATGCCTCTTTCTCATGTCGGGTGTGGGTCAGGGGCCGCAGCCCCGGTGGTCAGCAAAGGCGGCCGTTGCCCGCTTTGCACCCCCGAATTCGGGCTTGCGCGGCCAGCATGGGCCGCAGCCAGTATCTTGCGGTTCGGACCGCATCCCTTGTCTCTCCCCCGGTCACAGGCATCAGCTTGTGAATTTGATCATTCATTCACAGGTCGGGGGCTTTCCGCAAGCCCCTCTGCTTTTCGCGCACTCGCACTTGCGAAGGCGTTCAGCAAAACCGCGGTCAAAAGCACCGCCCCACCGATCAGCGTGGCACGGCTCACCGTCTCTCCCACGACCAGCCAAACCCAGAACGGAGCCAACAGGACCTCGATCAGTGACAGAAGCGTCAGCTCGGCAGCCGGGACGACCTTGCTGCCAATCGTGTACATCACCAGGCCAAGCGCCACGATCCCCGCCCCCATCGCGGCGGCCAAGCCCATGTCACGGGTCGAGACCAGAAGTGGCTCGCCCCGCACCAGCAGGATCACCCCCGCGACAAGGGTTGCGAAGATCGCGCCCAGCATGGCAGCCGGCAGCATGTCCGCGACCCGACCCCAACGCAGCGCGACCGTGAAGGCGCCGAAGCCGACTGCCGACAACAGCGCCGCTAGGTTGCCTTCCAGCGCGCCGGTTGCCAGCCCGTCCCGCACCATCAGATACATGCCAAATGCTGCAAGCCCGATCGCAGCCCAGGTCGCGGACCGCACCTTCTCGTGCAGAAATACCCGGCCAAGGACGGCCGCGACGAAGGGCGAGGCCGAGAAAAGCAGGACGGCGTTTGCGACAGTCGTGGTCTGGAAGGCATAGATCGCACCGGAAAATGCGACGACAAGGCCAAGACCGCCCAGGACGCCCGCAAGGCCCACCGCCCGCACCGACGCAATTGGACGCCCGCCCGAGTTCCACCAGATGAAGCCCAGCAGGACCGGCACCATCCCCGCCGAGCGCCAGAACAGGATCGCCCAGACCGAGGCGTCTTCGATCTGCCGCAGGCCAAGGCCCATCAGCGACCAAAGGCTTCCCGCCGCCAGACACAGTGCCACGCCCGTCCCATACCGCATTGCAAGCCCTCTTTGCGCCATTGCTGGCACGGCCTGCAGGGGGGAGGCTGTTCCGTTCCCGACCTCTGGCGATCAGTAGCCGCGCGACCGGTCAACCCGGTGCAGGAAAGGCTCACCCGCCTCGCCCCGCCGGATGTTTTCGGCAATCACGCGGGCGGCAGAGGTGGTGCGGGTATCCGCCGCGATATGCGGTGTCACCGTCACGCGCGGGTGGGTCCAGAACGGATGATCCTGGGGCAGGGGCTCGATCCGGAACACATCCAGCGTCGCATGGCCAATGTGCCCGGCATCCAGCGCCGCCAGCAGGGCTTCGTCATCAATCAGCGGCCCCCGCCCAGGGTTCAGGATGACCACGCCTTTGGGCAGCATCGCCAGCCGCTCGGCGTTCAGAAGGTTTTCGGTTTCGGGCGTCTTTGGCAGCAACGTCACCAGGATCGCCGCCGTCGAAAGCGCCTGCCGCAAACCAGCCTCACCATGCAGAGAGCCGGGCTTTTCGGTCCGGCTCCAGGTCGTGACCGGAAAATTCAACGCCCGCAGCGCCGCCGCCGAGGCCGACCCAAGCGCGCCCGTCCCAAGGACCGTCACCGGTCGTTCGCGGGCAAGGGGCGGGCAGGTCGGGTCCCAGACATGCCCGGTGTTCACGATATGCCGGTCCATCCCCAGATGGTGGCGCAGGGCATGGCCCACGACCCATTCTACCATGCCTTCGGTCATCCAGGGATCGACCATCCGGCAAAGCGGTTGGGTGAGGGTCTCATTGCCGATGATCCGCTCGACGCCAGCCCAAAGGCTGAGGACCGCTTTGGTTCGGGTATAAGGCGCGAAATCCTGCAGCGGGGACGAGGGCGCATAGACGATATAATCGACTTCCGCGGGTTCAGCCTCGGTCACCACCCTTGCCGCAACGCCCGCTTCGGCCAGGGCATTCGGAAGCTCGGCCTCATACTCCGCCCAAAGGCCGGGGACTGCAAAAAGCACCGTCACCATCGCTCACCTCGGCCTATGGACATGCGCACTTTGGACCAGACCAAAGCCGACCAGCAGCACCATCATCGCCGACCCGCCGTAGCTTAGAAGCGGCAAGGGCACACCCACAACCGGGGCCATGCCCATCACCATCGACAGGTTGACCGCGATATAGAAAAAGAAGTTCGCGACGACTCCGACGATCAGCAGGGACGAGAACCGGTCGCGGTTCTGGAAGGCCGCGACCAGGCAAAACCCGATGATCAGCGCGTAAAGGCCAAGCAGCGAGAACGCCCCGAGAAACCCGAACTCCTCGGCCAGCGTGGTGAAGATGAAATCTGTGTGCTTTTCCGGCAGGAAGTTGAGCCGACTTTGCGTGCCCTGCATGAACCCCTTGCCCGACCACCCGCCAGACCCCAGCGCGATCTTCGCCTGGATGATGTTGTAGCCCGCCCCCAACGGGTCAGCCGTCGGATCAAGGAACGTGTCGATCCGCTTGTACTGATAGTCGTGCAGCAACTGCCACGGCGTCCCGCGCGAAAAGAACACCCCCGCAACCGCCCCCACCCCCAGCGACAAGACCGCCGCGAAGTACCAAAGACTGACCCCGGCGGCGAACATGACCGTGGCACCCGCCAGGATCAGCATCAGCGAGGTGCCGAGGTTCGGCTGCAACAACACCAGGACCGTCGGCGTCACGATCAGAAGGACCGGGATCAGCACGTACAAGGGCCGCGAGGCGAGCTTCGGATCCAGCCAGTCGTAGTAGGCGGCCAGGAACATCACCAAGGTGAACTTCATCATCTCGGAAGGCTGCAACCGGATGAACCCCAGGTCGATCCAGCGCTGCGCGCCCATGCCGACATCGCCAAAGAACTCGACGAAAAGAAGCAACACGAAGGCCACCGCATAGGCCAGCCCCGACATGCCGCGCCAGAACCAGATCGGCACCATCGCGACGATGAACATCAGCACCATCCCGGCGGCAAAGCGTTCCATCTGCGGCCGGGCCCAGGTGTCAAGCTTGCCCCCCGCAATCGAAAACAGCATCAGAAACCCGACCGAGGCAACGGCTGTCACCAGCACGACCAAAGGCCAGTTGATGTGCAGAACCTTGCGTAAGCCAGTCGGCGCCTGTTTCAGGTTGTATTCAAGAAAGCTCATCGCCCGCCCCTCACGCCGGTGCCCGGACCGGGGTCAACCCCGACACCGGATCACGCAGCGGCAGTTCCTTCAGCATGGTCTCGATCCGGCCGCGCTGGCTGGAGGGATAGGCCTCCAACGACGGCAACCCGTCCGACATCGCCCGCAGGATGATGTCGCGCGCAATCGGCGCTGCGGCAAGCGACCCACCGCCGCCATGCTCGACCACGACCGCTACCGCGTAGCGAGGGGCGTCATAAGGCGCAAAGCCCACGAAAAGCGCATGGTCCCGCCGCTCCCAGGGCAGATCCTCATTCGAGATGACGCCCGCTTCCCGCTCGGCCTTGGTGATGTTCCGGACCTGGCTGGTCCCGGTCTTTCCCGCCATCACCATGGTCGGCTCGACAATCCGGCTCGACTTTCCCGTCCCACGCTCGCCGTTCACCACTTCATGCATGCCCTGGCGGACCGCTGCCAGGTATTCCGGCGCTATGTCCAGCGGCGGGGCTGCAGGGACTGGCAGCTCCTGGCCCTGAACCATGCGGACCAGCCGGGGTGAAACCGCCCTGCCGCTTGCAATCCGCGCTGTCATCACCGCCAGTTGCAGCGGCGAGGTCAGCACATAGCCTTGGCCGATCGAGGCGTTGATCGTGTCGCCGATCCGCCATTCCTGCTTGTAGCGCTCAAGCTTCCAGCCCTTTGTCGGCATGGTCCCTTCGGTGATCGCCGACATCGGGATGTCGAAGCGCTGGCCAAGGCCCAGTTTCCGCCCCATCTCAGCGATCTTCTCGATCCCTACCTTCTGCGCGACGTCGTAGTAATAGACGTCACAGCTTTCGCTCAACGACCGCTCCAGCCGGACCGTCCCGTGCCCCCCGCCTTTCCAGCAATGGAACCGCCGCTCGCCGAACTCGATGTAGCCAGGGCAACTGACCTTGGTGTCTGGTGTCACGACACCCGCTTCCAAAGCCGCAAGCGCCGTCACCATCTTGAAAGTCGACCCCGGCGGATAGGCCCCAGAGACCGTCTTGTTCGCCAAAGGCCTGTGGTCATTTTCCGTCAACAGGTTGTAATCAGTGTGGCTGATCCCGCGCACGAAAAGGTTCGGGTCAAACGACGGCGACGAGGCGATGCAGATGATGTCGCCGTTCGTCACGTCAATCACCACTGCGGCAGCACTTTCGTCGCCTAGCCGGGCCTGGGCAAAGTTCTGCACATCCGCGTCGATGGTCAGCCTGATATCGGCCCCCGGATCGCCCTCTTGCCGGTCCAGCTCGCGCATGACCCGGCCAGCCGAATTGACCTCGACCTGCTTGGTACCTGCCCGACCCCGCAGCGTGTCTTCCATCCACTTCTCGACCCCGATCTTTCCAATCTGGAACTTGTGGGTCTTCAACAGCGGGTCCGGGTTGGTAAGCTCTTCCAGGTCCTTGTCGCTGACCGGACCGACGTAGCCCACGACATGGGCAAACTCGAAATCAAGCGGATAGCGCCGCGACAAACCAACCTCGGGCACGACCCCTGGCAGGGCTGGGGCATTGAGGGCGGCCTTCGAGAAGTCCTCCCAGCTGATCCGGTCCGCCACCGTCACCGACACATGGGGCCTGAGGCTCCGGACCTCTTCGATCGCCTGATCCAGCTCCTCTGCCGTCATCGGGATGATCGTCGCCAGCCGCCGAAGCACAAGTTCCGCGTCGCCAGCCGCTTCGCGGGTGATGGTCACGCGGTAGTTCTGCTCGTTGCCAGCGATCAGTTTGCCGTTCCGGTCGTAGATCAGCCCGCGTTCGGGGGGGATCAAATGGACGTTGATCCGGTTTTCCTCGGCCAGCAGCTTGAACTCGTCGGCCTGATCAACCTGCAGATAGCGCATGCGCGCGCCAAGCACGGCCACCATCGCCCCCATGGCGCCGCCCAACATCAATGTGCGACGATTGAGCGTGCGGTTGCTCTCTTCGCTTTCGCGAGCGTTCCGTTTCACAACCGCCTCCCGAAATTGTCGACTTCGCCGGTCGCGGGTTTTCTAAGGTCAAGCGCCAACCGCGAAAGCCCCACCACAAGGGGATAAAGTGCGATGGACCACAGAACCTGAACAATGGCAAAACCGAAAGGTGGCTGCGGCACGAAGGTAACGCCCAGCACCAGCCGGTAGACCAGCAACATCCCCAGCATCGCGCCTGACACCACGGCCCACTCGACCAGAAGGTTCAGCTCTCGCGTCAGCTCGATACGCGAGCGCAGTGTTTCCGTCGCCATGATTACGATCGCGGTCCAAAGACCCGGTGGACGCATCAGGATCAGGTCTTCGGCCAGGATGACGGCCAGGATCAGCGGCATCGGCAGGAAGTCCGGTCGCCGGACGATCCAGGCCATGATGATGCAGATCAGCAGGTCCGGCCCCGGCAGGGTGCCGGCTGTACTGCCCGACGGCAAAAGCCGGATGAACAGCAGACTCAGTGCGATGGCCAGGAAGAGGCCGCGAAAGATCCAGTGTTCCTGCCGCCAGAACTCACCCATCGCCGCCCTCGGGGTCAGCACCCTCGGCGGCACCCGAGCCAGCGGCCTCGACATCGCCGCCTTCGGTCTGGATCGGCGGTTCACCTGCCGCCGCTTCCGCCGCTGCGGTCGAGCCGTCAGGCCGCTGCGTCAGCGCCGTCGGGGCGACAAGGCTGCCTGGGTCCGTGATCGGCTCCAACTCGTGGCTGCGCAGGACCCGCAGAAATTCCAGCCGCTGGTAGTCAGCCGCAAGTTTCACTCGCAGCCGCTTGTCCGTTCCAAGCGCCACCGTGCCGACCAGCAGCCCCGCCGGAAACACACCGCCATCGCCCGAGGTCACCACCCGGTCGCCCGGGCGCACTTCATCGGCATCCTCAATGAAATCCAACGGTGGCAACGGTGAGTTGTCGCCGCTGAGCAGGGCTTTCTGCCCGGACGGCTGAATCGTCACCGGAATCCGGCTGTTCGAATCCATCACCAGGATGACTCGCGACGTGCGCTCGCCCACACCCGAGATGCGGCCGACCAGCCCCAATCCGTCCATCGTCGCCCAGCCGTCGCGGATGCCGTCGCGTTCGCCGACGTTCAAAAGGACCGACTGGCGGAACGGGCTTCCGCTGTCGGCCATCACCACACCCGTGACATGGGTCAGCTTCGGGTCAAGCCGAACCTTGTTCAAATCCAGAAGCCGGGCGTTCTTCTGTTCCAACTGCAATGCAGCCTCTTTCCAGGCCTCCATGCGTCGCAACTCCTCGCGCAGTTCCTGGTTCTGCTCGAGAAGCTGGGCGTAAGACTGGAAATCGCCCACCACATCCGACGTCCAGGTGACCGGGGCCATCGCCCAGCTCATCGAGGGCACGAACCGGTCGACCAGATCCGCCCGGATACGCTCGACGCGCGGACTGTCGATTCGCCAGAAGATAAAGATCGCCAGCAGCAGCAGGACAGCGATCCAGACCGCCAGCCTGCGCAAGGGGCGCGAAAACTCTTCTGGTGCAGTGCGGGTCTTGGCCACGGGTCAGCCTCATCCACCAGGTGCCACGGCACCTCGGCTTAGGTGTCGTAATCGATCACATGCCGAAGCTGCTTTTCATATTCCAGCGCTTTCCCGGTCCCAAGCGCAACACAATTCAGTGACTCGTTCGCGACCGAGATCGAAAGCCCCGTCTGCTCGCGCAAGCTCAGGTCCAACTCGCCCAGAAGCGCGCCGCCCCCGGTCAGCATCACCCCCCGGTCAACGATATCTGCCGCAAGGTCAGGTGGCGTCGCCTCCAGCGCCTGCATCACCGCATCGCAGATCTGCTGCACCGGTTCTGCCAGCGCCTCGGCCACCTGGGCCTGGTTGATTTCGGTTTCCTTCGGCACGCCGTTCAAAAGGTCGCGCCCCCGGATCGTCATCGCCGCGCCCCGCCCGTCATCGGGCATCCGTGCCGTGCCGATGCTGGTCTTGATCCGCTCGGCCGTAGATTCGCCGATCAGAAGGTTCTGATGACGGCGAAGGTAGCTCACAATCGCCTCGTCCATCCGGTCGCCGCCAACACGGACCGAGCGGGCATAGACGATGTCGCCCAAGGACAGCACCGCCACCTCGGTCGTCCCCCCGCCGATATCGACCACCATGTTCCCCGTCGGCTCGGTGATCGGCATCCCCGCGCCAATCGCCGCCGCAATCGGCTCGGCAATCAACCCGGCCCGCTTGGCCCCTGCCGACAGCACCGACTGCCGGATCGCCCGCTTTTCCACTGGGGTCGCGCCATGCGGCACACAGACGATGATCTTCGGCTTGCTGATCGTCGACCGCTTGTGCACCTTGCGGATGAAATGCTTGATCATCTCTTCCGCCGCCTCGAAGTCGGCGATCACCCCGTCGCGCATCGGACGGATCGCCGAGATGGTGCCAGGCGTCCGGCCCAGCATCAGCTTGGCATCCTCGCCCACTGCCAGCACCACCTTCTTGCCGTCCTTGATGTGATAGGCCACCACCGAGGGTTCGTTCAGAACGATCCCCTTGCCCCGGATATAGACCAGGGTGTTGGCCGTGCCGAGGTCGATGGCCATGTCCGACGAGAAGAGGCCAGGGAAGAAAGCCATGGGTAGTCCTTCACAGTAGGCAATACGTAGGCACCCGACTCGGGGGTAACCCGACGGGGCGTCTTCTTATAATGGCAAGGGGCAGCAAAGCGAAAGCCCTGGTCAGGCCTGCGGGCTTAATTCCGCGTGCTTGCACAAATCCGATCTTTCAACCCAGAATCGCATTGCACGGCAGCGGTTTCTTGCACTTTGACAATATGCGATGCTTGCGCATGAAATCAGCGGGAGAAATCGGATGGTCGGGGTTGCAGGACGGGTGGCGCTGGTCACTGGGGCAGGCAGCGCGGGGGGAATCGGTTTTGCCATCGCCACGGCCCTGACCGCGGCCGGAGCAAAGGTCTGCGTTACTGCAACGACCGACCGGATCCAGGCCCGCGGAGACGCGCTTTCCGCCATGTCCCATATTGCCGATCTGACCGATCCGGCGCAGGTCGCGAGGCTTTTCGCCGCCGTCACCGACCGGCTTGGCCCGGTCGACATCCTCGTGAACAACGCCGGTATGGTCCAGACCGGCAAGCGGGTGAAACGCAGTCACCTCGCCGACTGGTCGGACAAGGATTGGGCGCATCACATGGCGCTCAACATCAACACCACCTTCCACTGCTGTCGTGCCGCGCTGCCGGGGATGGCCGCAAAAGGCTATGGCCGGATCGTCAACATCTCTTCGGTTACAGGCCCCGTCGTCACCATCGACGGCTCCTCGGCCTATGCCACCGCCAAGGCCGCGATCACCGGCATGACCCGATCCATCGCGCTTGAATATGGACGGCAGGGCATCACCTGCAACGCCGTCCTGCCCGGCTGGATCATCACCGAAAGCTCCAGCCCCAAGGAAGTCCGTGCCGGAAAAGCCACTCCTGCCGGGCGCGCCGGCACCCCGGACGAGGTCGCCGCCTGCGCCCTTTTCCTCGCGTCCGAAGAGGCCTCCTACGTCACCGGATCGATGCTGGTTGTGGACGGCGGCAATACCCTGCAAGAGTTGAAAGGATGACCGATCCCGCTTTCCTGCCCGGCGTTCCCGCCGCGGCCGTCCTTGCCGCCCTTCGCCGCGCCCCGGGCAACGAACTCGCCTCCGGCAAGTTTGACAGTCAGGAATCCTCCGCCGCGCTGGTTGCCAATACCTTCGGCTGGTTCCTTGACCGCCCCAAGCTTCTGCCACCCCTGCCCGGCGCGCCGATGGGTCAGCCTGACGAAGTAGAGATCGAGGCCGAAATGCGGTTTCCTTGGTCTGGCGGCCGACACCCCTGGATGGACGCGGTTCTGACCACATCGACCACCTTGGTCGGAGTGGAGTCCAAGCGGTACGAACCCTTTCGTCCCCGCAAGACCCCAGTTTTTTCCGAAGCCTATGATAGCCGCGATTGGGGCCCGAGAATGGGCCGCTTTACCGCAATGCGCAAAGCGCTGACCACGGGCCACCAGACCTATCGCCATCTGGATGCGGTGCAACTGGTCAAGCATGCATATGGCTTGAAAACCCAAAGCCTGAAACGGGCGCGTGGCGCGGTGCTGGTCTACCTTCACGCCGCCCCCGCCACCTGGGCCAGCGGCAAGCCCGTCGATCCCGCCGCCATCGCCCGGCATCTGGCCGAGATCGCCGATTTCGCTCGCGCAGTGAAGGGCGATGACGTGATCTTCGTCCCGCTGAGTTGGGCTGATCTGCTGGCTGAGTGGTCGAAGATCCCCGCTCTGGCCGCGCACGCCGCTGCAGTCAGAGGATGGTTTGGCGGGCTGTAGGCGGGCGGGCCGTTCGGGTCTGGCGACAGTTCGAAAGCGCCTTTTCAGGATCAAGCGGCGGGTAGGCACTTTCGGGCGGCGCCTTTCCCATCAACCGCGGGCGCAGGTCCTCACGCTCAACTCCCATATCGGCCAAAAGCCGATCATCCAGACCCACGAGGTGGATGTAATCCTTCTCGGCCTTCCACCAGTGCTGCAATCGTTTCCACATGGCCGCTTCCGTTTCCGTTGAAGACCCCCTTTTCTCACGGTCGGCGTTCTGCGATAATCAGACATTATCAAAATGTGGAATGAAGTGGGGCTAATAAATTCGGAGGGCTGACTACAGCGAGCTTCGGGCTTTCGCCGCCGTGATCCGGCATGGCAGTTTCACCCGTGCGGCGACGCATCTTGGGGTGTCGCCCTCGGCGCTCAGCCAGACGATCCGCGCGCTGGAGGACCGGCTTGGCCAGCGCCTGCTGAACCGCACCACACGCAGCGTCGCGGCCAGCCATGCCGGGCAGGCTTTGGCTGAACGATTGCTTCCGGTGCTGGACGATCTGGACGGCGTGCTGGATGCCACTTTCGCCGCGGCGGGTGAGATCGCAGGTCCTCTGCGGCTGAACACGGCGCGCGTCGCGATCCCCGGGCTTTCGGTGCTGATCCCGGGATTTCTGACCCGATACCCGCGTGTCACGCTGGAAGTCGTCGCCAATGATGCACTGGTCGACATCGTGGCGCAGGGGTTCGACGCCGGGATCCGCCTGGCCGAGCGGTTGGAGGTGGATATGATCGCGGTGCCCTTCGGTCGCGATCTGCGGATGGCTGCGGCGGCGGCGCCCGGCTACCTCGCCGCCCACGGGACGCCAGTTCACCCCCGCGATCTCGAGCAGCATCCTTGCCTGGTGACGCTCGCCCCGTCGACGGGCACGCCCTATCGGTGGGAGTTCGAGAAGAACGGCGAGGCCCTGCGGATCGCCGTCACCGGCCCGCTTCTGACTGAAAACACCGCCCTTCGCCGCCATGCCACGCGGTCGGGTCTTGGGATCGGCTATTTCTTCGAGGCCGAGATTGCGGCCGACCTCTCCGCGTGCCGCCTTGTGCGGCTGCTCGAGGACTGGACGCCGCCCTATCCGGGCTGCCAGCTTTACTACCCCAGCCGCCGCCTGCCGCCGCCGCCACTTCGGGCCTTCGTGGATTACCTGCGGGAAATGGAGCGCGGGCAGACCTTTCCATAAGGTTAATGTCCACGAAATAACCGTTTTATGGCAAAGGCTTACCCGAAGTGTCCACCGTGGGCACTTCGGGCTTCTTCTCACTCGCCGTGATAGCTGACCGTCTTCACATCCTCACCCGGGGCCGTCTTCTGCCGCCGGATGATCAGCCGGTTCAGCGCGTTGATATAGGCCCGCGTCGAGGCGACAATCGTATCGGTATCAGCTGAGGAGCCGGTCACGATACGCCCGTCCTCCTCCAGTCGGACCGAAACCGTCGCCTGTGCGTCGGTCCCTTCGGTCACGGCATTGACCTGATAGACGGCAAGTCGGGCCTTGTGGGGGAAGAGCATCTTCACGCACATGAAAGCCGCGTCCACCGGCCCGTCGCCGGTCGCGTCGATCTTTTGTTCGACCCCGTCGATCGAAAGCGTCATCTCGGCCTCCTGCGGCCCCTCGGTCCCGCAGACGACGCGCAGCTTTTTCAGCTGGAGGAATTCGTAGGCATCGTTGGTCTGCTCATCACTGACCAGCGCGATGAGGTCGTCGTCGTAGACCTCTTTCTTGCGATCGGCGAGCGCCTTGAACCGCACGAAGACGTCGTTCAGCTGATTGTCGGCCAGTTCGAACCCCAGCTCCTTCAGCTTGGCCCGGAGCGCGGCGCGGCCCGAATGCTTGCCCATCGCGATGTTCGCCTGAGACAGGCCGATATCTTCTGGCCGCATGATCTCGAAGGTCTGGACGTTCTTGAGGACCCCATCCTGATGAATGCCGCTTTCATGCAGGAACGCGTTCTTGCCGACGATGGCCTTGTTGAACTGGACCGGAAAGCCCGAGACCTGGCTGACCCGGCGTGACAGGTTCATGATCTTGGTCGTGTCGATCCCGGTGTGAAACGGCAGGATGTCATTCCTGACCCGCATCGCCATCACCACCTCTTCCAGGGCCGTATTCCCGGCCCGCTCTCCCAGACCGTTGATCGTGCATTCGATCTGCCGCGCACCTGCCTCGACTGCGGCCAGAGAGTTGGCAGTCGCCATGCCAAGGTCGTTGTGGCAGTGGGTCGCAAAGATGATGTCGTCCGCGCCCGGCACCCGCTCCAGCAGCATCCGGATGATCTTGGCGGATTCCATCGGGTAGGTGTAGCCGACGGTGTCGGGGATGTTGATCGTCGTCGCGCCCGCCTGGATCGCGATTTCCACCACCCGGCAGAGATAGTCGTGTTCGGTGCGGGTAGCATCCATCGGCGACCACTGGACGTTGTCGCAAAGATTCCGGGCATGGGTCACGGTCTGATGGATCCGCTCGGCCATCTGGTCCATATCAAGGTTCGGGATCGCGCGGTGCAGAGGCGAGGTGCCAATGAAGGTGTGGATGCGGGGGGACTTTGCATGGCGAACCGCCTCCCAGCAGCGGTCGATGTCCTTCTGGTTGGCCCGTGCGAGGCCGCAGATCGTGGAGTTCTTCGCCCGCCGCGAAATCTCGCTGACGGCAGCGAAGTCACCTTCCGAGGCGATGGGGAAGCCCGCTTCGATGATGTCGACGCCCATATCATCCAGAAGCATGGCGATCTCCAGCTTCTCTTCATGGGTCATGGTCGCGCCGGGCGACTGTTCGCCGTCACGTAGCGTCGTATCGAAGATGACGACACGGTCTTGGGGGGAATGGGTCATGGCTCTGGTCCTGTTTTCCTAGCTGCGGTCCGGTTGGGCGCTGGTCACCTCTGAGCGGTCGCGCCCGAGGGGCACGCTCAGAGGCGGCTAAGAAGGAGTAGGCCAAGCAAAGTCGCAGGGCGGGATGCCCGGAAAGCGGCGAGGATGCGGTGTCCCTTGGTCATGGTGCGAAACTATACGGGGGAAATCATGGAAGGGAAGGGGATTTCTTGACGCGTAGTGTGCAATTTGCCCACCCTACAATCCACCCACCGCCGAGGAGAGGCGGAAGCTGATCGCTTCGGCGATATGGGGTTTGCGGACGGATTGGCTGCCGTCAAGATCGGCGATGGTCCGGGCGACGCGGAGGACACGGTGATAGCCGCGCGCCGAAAGCTTCATGCGCTCGGCGACGCGGGCGATCAGGTCCTTACCCTCCAGGTCTGGGGTCGCGTATTCCTCGAGCGTCTTGCCTTCCAGATCGGCGTTGACCCGCAGTTCAGGATGGTCCGTGAATCGTGCGGTCTGGCAGTCGCGGGCGGCGGTCACGCGGGCGGCGATCGTCGCCGAACTGTCCCCCGATGCAGGGAGATCAAGGTCGGCGAACGCAACGGGGGGGACCTCGACGCGCAGATCGAAGCGGTCGATCAGCGGGCCGGAGATGCGACCAAGGTAATCCTCACCGCAGATCGGCGCGCGACCACAGGCGCGGGAGGGGTCGGAAAGATAGCCGCATTTGCAGGGGTTGGCGGCGGCGATAAGGAGGAACCGGCAGGGATAGCGGATATGGGCATTGGCGCGGGCGACCATGACGCTTCCTGTTTCGATCGGTTGGCGAAGCGTGTCGAGGACGGTGCGTGGAAACTCGGGGAATTCGTCAAGGAAGAGCACGCCGTTATGGGCAATGCTGATCTCGCCAGGCTTGGCGCCCCGGCCCCCGCCGACGATGGCGGCCATCGAGGCAGTGTGGTGCGGCTCGCGAAAGGGCCGGTCGCGCGAGATGCCGCCTTCGGTCAGAAGTCCTGCAAGGGAATGTATCATCGAGGTTTCCAGGGCCTCGGTCGCGGAAAGTGGCGGCAGGATGCCGGGGAGACGGGCGGCAAGCATCGATTTTCCCGAACCGGGCGTGCCGACCATGAAAAGATGGTGCCGCCCGGCAGCAGCGATTTCCAAGGCCCGCTTGGCGCGTTCCTGACCCTTCACCTCACGAAAGTCGCGGGGGGTATGGCTGCGGGTCACCTCTCCAGCCTCGGCAGGCGTCAGGGGCGCGCGACCGGTGTAATGGTGCAGCACCTCCTCCAATGAGCTGGCTGCGAGGACCTGTGTCGCACCAACCCAGGCGGCTTCGGCGCCGCAGGCCTTGGGGCAAAGGAGCGCCCGGTCCTCGACTGCGGCGGCCATGGCGGCGGGAAGGGCTCCGGCAACCGGGATCAGGCGACCGTCAAGGGAAAGCTCGCCCAGAGCCACCGTGCCTTCGACATCCTCGCGCGGGATGATTTCGAGGGCGGCAAGCAAGGCAATGGCGATTGGAAGGTCGAAGTGCGAGCCTTCTTTCGGCAGGTCGGCGGGCGACAGGTTGACTGTGATCCGCTTTGCCGGAAGGGCAATGGAGAGGGCCTGCAGCGAGGCGCGGACGCGTTCCTTGGCCTCGGTCACGGCCTTGTCGGGCAGGCCCACCAGCGTGAACGAGGGCGAGCCGGGGGAGACGGCGCATTGCACTTCAACGAGGCGAGCCTCGACACCTTCGAAGGCAACTGTGTAGGCGCGGGCGGTCATGTCTGCCGCCCGCGTCTTGCAAAAATCTTACCTGATCCGTTCACGCTCACCGCCCCGCCTTCATCAAGGTTAACGGGTAGGGCGGAATGGTTTACGAATGGTAAAGGGTCATGAATTTTGGCCAGGCTTCCGGGTCGGCCACGGTCTTGTCGCGGCAGAAAGCGTTACAAAAGCCGAAGCGACGACCGTAAAGCTCCAGCACATGGGTCACGGGTTTGCCGGAATAAGGGCAGGCCTGATTTTCGGCCTCGGTCCCGTCGACCGCCCGGGCGGGCAGGCGCACCGGGCCTGGCCAGTCGCGGCGGGGATAGTCGCGGCGATAGTAATCCTGGTCGGCACCGTCGACCATGCCCATCGCCCGCCAGCGGCGGAAGGAGGGGTGCGAAAGGTGGGTGCCGACATAGACCATCGCGTCGGGCCCGACGGGCAAGTTGTAGGTGGCAATCCGGGCGGCCACCGGGGCAAAGAAGGCGTCGGCGGCAGAATAGGCCCCGCAAAGCCAAAGTGAGGTGAAGCCCGTCGTCTGACGCGCCCAGGCCCATAGCGTTTCCAGCCGGGCGAGGTCTGCCAGCACCTCGGCAGGGGGTTGGCAGTCGGTATAGCTGACCCGCAGGTTCATCGGGCAGTAACTGCGCAGCGCGGTGAAACCTGCATGCATTTCCGCAGCCAGAACTCGGGCCGTGGCGCGGGCATGGGGGTCGGTCGGCCAAAGGCCAGCCTCGGGGTGGCGGGTTGCCAGTTCCTCGGCGATGGCGACGGTTTCCGGGACCACGCTGCCTTCGGGTGTGCGCATGGTCGGGGCGGTTCTTGCCGGGAAATAGTCCTTGAGCATGCTCGCCAGTTCGTCAGTATAAAGCCGGGCGGAATGGGTCTTCACCGGGATGCCGAAGGCGTCGAACAGAAGCCAGCCACGCAAGCTCCAGCTGGAATAGGCGCGGTCGCCGATAACAAGGTCATAGGTCATGTGTATTGTCCTTTCGGGCGCAGTGAAACCCGAGTTCGGGGGCAAAAGAAAACGATGAATTGTGACCGGCGCAATCACGGACGATGATTGATCGCGAAAACCCTGCTTGGCGGGCCATAGGTCAGGCAGGTGACCGAAAGGTTGTCGATCCTATGGCCGAAAGCGGCTTGGGGCGACAGGCCTTCTGCCCGTTGCAAGGCCGCGACGATCGGGCCAAAATGCGCGACGATGATCATGTCGTGGGCAGCCCCACGAAGGCGGTCAAGTGCTGCCCAGGTCCGGTCGGTCAGATCGTTCCAGCTTTCACCACCGGGGGGGCGGATATCGCCCGGAGTCTCCCAAAAGGCGCGGATCAGGTCGGGGCTTGCGGCCTCGATCTCGGCAAAGCTGCGCGTTTCCCACTGGCCGAAGTGGATTTCCCGCAGGTCCGGGTCATGGGCCAGTCGCTGTCGGGGGCCAAGTGCATCGGCGGTCGCAACGGCGCGCGTGAGGTCGGAGGAAATGATGGGCGCGTCCGTAGGCAGGTGCGCGACAAGGCGGGCCAGAGCGGCGGTATCCGAAAGGTCGACGGGAAGGTCGGTCCAGCCGACCATGGATTTGGCATGGGTGGGTCCGTGGCGGACGAGCCAGAACCGGGTCACGGCAGCTGACCTTTCAGAACCAGCGGCAGGCCGGCGATCACGGTGACGACCAACGACGCTGCCTGGGCAAGGCGCTGGTTCAGCCGCCCCTGTTCGTCACGAAAGCGGCGGGCAAGCGCATTTTCGGGAACTATTCCCCAGCCGACCTCGTTGGTGACCATGACGACCGGTGCGGTGCAGGCGTCGAGCGCGGTGAGCAGGCCTGCAGTTTCGGTCGGGATGTCGTGCTCTGCAAGGAGGTGGTTGGTGAGCCATAAGGTTGCGCAGTCGATGAGCACGGCCTCATCGGCTTCGGCGGAAAGAAGCGCTGCGGGAAGGTCAAGCGGGGCCTCGACCGTGATCCAACCGCCCCCCCGGTCGCCCTGATGCTGCGCGATCCGGGCGCGCATCTCGTTATCCCAAGCCTCGGCTGTGGCTATGTAGCGCCGGGGGCGGAAGGTCGCGGTGATCAATCGCTCGGCAAAGGCAGATTTGCCGGACCTGGCGCCGCCGATCACAAGCGTAAGAGCCGGCAAATCGCGATGTTGCAGTGATCCGGTCACGGACATGCTCCGTAAGAGAAGAAAGTTCAAAAAGGCGGAAGCGCCGCGAGAAACCGATCAGGAGGCGATCATGGCACTTGACGGATATAACGACCAGAGGATGTCGCGCCAAGCGATGAAGGCCGAGCTTCTGGATGCCGAGACGGAACAGTGGCTGGCGCGTGCCTGGCGCGATCAGCGCGACGAACGGGCGCTGCACCGCCTGATTACAGCCTACATGCGGTTGGCGATCTCCATGGCAGCCAAGTTTCGGCGTTATGGCGCACCGATGAACGACTTGATCCAGGAAGCTTCGCTAGGCCTTATGAAGGCAGCCGACAAGTTCGATCCTGACCGCGGGGTCCGCTTCTCGACCTATGCGGTCTGGTGGATCAAGGCGAGCATCCAGGACTATGTGATGCGGAACTGGTCACTGGTGCGGACCGGGTCGACCTCGGCGCAAAAGGCGCTTTTCTTCAACCTGCGCCGGGTGCAGGCAAAACTGGAGCGGGAAGCCTCCGAGTGTGGCGAGCGGCTTGACCAGCATCAGTTGCGCCAAAAGGTCGCGGCCGAAGTCGGCGTTTCAGTTGCGGATGTCGAGATGATGGAGGGTCGCCTTTCAGGATCGGACTTCTCGCTGAATGCGATGCAGTCGTCAGATGACGATGGTCGTGAATGGATTGATGTCCTGGAAGACGAAGGCATGCAGGCGGCAGAAGTTGTCGAGGGCGCCCATGACGCCCAGCTTTTGCGCGGCTGGCTGGCCAACGCCCTGCAAGGTCTGAACCCGCGCGAGCGCTATATCGTTGCCGAGCGCAAGCTTCGGGAAGACGGCAAGACGCTTGAGTCCTTGGGCGAAGAGCTTGGTTTGTCGAAAGAGCGGGTCCGGCAGCTTGAGGCTGCGGCCTTTGCCAAGATGCGGCGCAGCTTGGAAGGGCAGACGCGCGAATTTCGCCACTTCCTAGCGTGATCCGCGGTCAGGGTGGTTACTGAATTGAGCGGGCGCAAGGGCACCCGCACTTCTTTGATGTCGCCTGCGCACCGTCGCGCTTGGGCTCCCGACTTCCACGCCGCGCTAAGATGCTGCCGACAGCTGAAACTCGGCCTGGGTGTTGAGTTTGCCGCCCCTCGCCCCTACACCTTTGGTCAGACCCTGAAGGAGGGCTCGGGCAGATGTTGGCGGGCAAGCGTATACTTCTGATCATCGGCGGCGGGATCGCGGCCTACAAGGCCTTGGAGCTGATCAGGTTGATCCAGAAGGCGGGAGGAGCGGTCACGCCGGTCCTGACCCGGGCGGGGGCAGAGTTCGTGACACCGCTTAGCGCCGGGGCACTGGCGGGGGCGAAGGTCTATCAGGACCTTTTCGATCTGACCGACGAGGCAGAGATGGGGCATATTCAGCTTTCACGCGCGGCCGATCTGTTGGTGGTGGCCCCGGCGACAGCGGATTTGCTGGCAAAGATGGCGGGCGGGCGGGCGGATGATCTGGCCTCGACGCTGCTGTTGGCCACGGACAAGCGGGTGTTGGTGGCGCCTGCGATGAATGTGCGGATGTGGGCGCATCCGGCAACGCAGCGCAACCTAGCGGTCTTGCGCGAGGATGGGGTGCTGACGGTCGGGCCCGATGAGGGCGAGATGGCCTGTGGCGAGTACGGTCCGGGGCGGATGGCCGAGCCTGCGGCGATTGTCGAAGCGATCGGGATGGCGTTGGGCGGTAGGCCCCTAGCTGGGCGACATGTGATCGTAACCTCGGGCCCGACGCATGAGCCGATTGATCCGGTGCGCTATATCGCCAATCGTTCCTCGGGGGCCCAAGGGACAGCCATTGCTGTGGCGCTTCGCGATCTGGGCGCACGGGTGACGTTTGTGACCGGGCCGGCGGCAGTCGATCCACCGTTGGGCGTGGCAGTGGTCCGCGTTGAGACGGCGCAGGAGATGGCGACCGCGGTTGAAGCGGCCTTGCCCGCAGACGCGGCGGTGATGGCGGCGGCCGTGGCAGACTGGCGGGTGACAAATGCCTCGGGGCAGAAGATGAAGAAGGACGGTGCGGGCAGGGCTCCCGTGCTGGAGTTTGCCGAGAACCCGGACATTCTGGCGATGCTGTCCCACGGTAACACGCGGCCCAGGCTGGTGGTGGGCTTCGCGGCCGAGACGACGGATGTGGTGGCTCATGCGACAGCGAAGCGTGCCCGCAAGGGCTGTGACTGGATCGTGGCGAATGACGTCTCGCCCGCTACCGGGATCATGGGGGGTGCCGAGAACGCGGTGACCTTGATCACGACGGAAGGGGCAGAGCCCTGGCCCCGAATGGCCAAGGATGAGGTCGCCCGGCGACTGGCTGCGCGGATTGCCGAGGCCTTGGGCTGACGGCAGCGTTTGATGCCTTCGGCGGGGATACTTGGGGACAGAAAATGACAGATCGGAGGCGCCCCGTGGTAAGAGTGATGTGGGAGGACTGGGCAGACCGGTCCTTGCCGTTGCCGGTCTATCAGACGGCAGGGGCGGCGGGCGCGGATTTGTGCGCGAACTTTCCGCCAGAATTGCGGGCCGCAGGGCTGACGCTGGCCCCGATGCAGCGGGCGATCTGTCCGACTGGGATCCGGGTGGCGATCCCGGAGGGTTATGAGCTGCAAGTACGGCCGCGGTCAGGGCTTGCCTCGAAGCATGGGATCACGTTGCCGAACACGCCCGGCACGATTGACAGTGACTATCGGGGCCCCTTGGGCGTGTCTCTGATCAACCTGGGGACCGAGTCCTACACCATCCGCCACGGCGACCGAGTGGCGCAGGTGGTGGTGGCCCCGGTGGTTCAGGCGGGCTTTACGGTGGTCGAGGTGCTGGATCAGACTGAGCGCGGGACCGGGGGCTTCGGGTCCACGGGCTTTGGATCGGGACGGTCGTGATCGGGCTGCTGGGGTTCTTGGTCATCTGGAGAATGCGGCTTCGTCTTGGTCTGGGCGAAAACTGGGCCGTGGGGGCAGCGCTCTGGTGGGCCCTCCTGATCGTCGTGCATCTGCCCGCAATTGGAGAGAACCCCTTCGCGAGGGCGGTGGGAGGGAACTTTGGGGCCTGGTTGGTGTTTGGGCTGCTGGCGGGGGTCGTGCTGGGTTACCGGGAGCTCCTGAGAGCGGTGAAAAGGTGGCAAGCTTCTGGCACGGAGCCCGCACCTCAACCAGCGTTCCGCGCGGCGGAATTGGACCGTTATGCCCGCCACATAATGTTGCGCGAGATCGGCGGGGCGGGGCAGAAGCGGCTCAAGGCGGCAAAGGTGCTGGTCGTGGGGGCAGGGGGCCTTGGGTCTCCGGCGCTGCTGTATCTTGCGGGGGCGGGGGTCGGGACCATCGGGGTGATCGACGCGGATGTGGTCGAGGGGTCGAACCTGCAGCGGCAGGTGATCCACACGGACCAACGGATCGGGATGCCGAAGGTGTTCTCGGCCGAGCTAGCGATGAAGGCACTGAACCCGTTCATCCAGGTCAGGCCCTACAATCGGGCGCTGACCGAGGAGAACGCGGCGGCCCTGGTGGGGGACTATGATCTGGTGCTGGACGGGACGGATGATTTCGATACCCGCTACCTGGTGAACCGGGCTTGTGTCGCGGCGGGGGTGCCGCTGATCTCGGGGGCGATCACGCAGTGGGAGGGGCAGCTGAGCCTCTTCGATCCGACGAAGGGCGGCCCCTGCTATGCCTGCGTCTTCCCGGTGAAGCCCGCGCCGGGGCTGGTGCCGAGCTGCGCCGAGGCGGGGGTGGCCGCACCCCTGCCGGGAATCATCGGCGCGATGATGGCGATGGAGGCGGTGAAGCACCTGACCGGGGCGGGGGAGACGCTGGTAGGGCGGCTGATGATCCATGATGCCCTCTATGCCGAGACGAGGGTGATCGGGGTCAAGCGACGGGCGGGGTGCGAGGTCTGCGGAGCAAAACACGGGTAGGCGCCGCACAGAGCCGCCGCCGGTGTCCACGGTGGACAATCCATTTGAATCTTTTTACATCAATGGGTTATCCGTGGGTGTTAGGGATTTGTTAGGAATCGGATCGACCGGCCATGTGACGCTGGCTGGCATTGACGGACTTGACGCACTGAGCCCTTTGCCGATCCCTGCCGTCGGCGCAGCGAATGACGACTTCGAGCCCTTCCGAGACATTCAGATAATCCGAAACGCGGCAGCTTGTCTTACAGGGGCAGCGTGGCGCTCGGCTCGTTTCGGGCCTTCGCTAAACATTCAAGCGCCGCACCGCAGCTTCCCGAAAGCGGACACTGGCGCGACACTTGATATTTGGTTCTTGCAGCACTATGCTATCGGTAGCGGGTTTTTTCGGCGGAAACGCCGTGTGAAAAACGTCATGTTCGTAAGTCACTAATTGCTGTTGTGCTTCTGGCGACCGGCATCCTCTATACGCTTGGAACTTTCGGTATAGGACCGATGACCCTGATAGGAGGACTTGCCATGGGAAAAGAACTTAACTCGCTAATTGGGAACTTTATTCTTGGATACTGCGCAAGCTATATCTTCAACTTGACGTTTTCGCCGAAAGAATCTGATTTTTAGATTTTCGATTGGCATATTCACGCCTCACACTCTCGCCGTTTAGGCGATTGGTTGGATTTTGTCGTTCTTTCTAAGCCGGTAAGGTGACCAATGCTCATCAAACTTAAGGACTACGAGAGAATTTTTCAGATTGTTTCGGCGGTAGTCCATAGCGAGGACGGCGAACCTGCGCGTGCCTGCATCCACTACAGCCTGTTTGGAGCAAAGATCTTGGTCGATCATTATGGGGTAGACGCAAAAGTTAGTTGTGGCTTGGCGATGTACCATTTGGGTGACGACCATGAGGTTCTTTGTTTCGGCGAGAAAACCCCCTCAGGAGTAACCAGCACAAACGAGGGTTTCCATTGCTGGGTCGAGGCCGAAGGGTGGTTGCTTGACTTCATGGCCCCCAATTTCGGAGCTCTAAAGCAGACCGAATATACTGCAGGTTCGAAGATGTTTCAAAAGCCCGTGTCGGATATGGCAGAACATCCGGACGATATGACCAGTGCGGGTGATTTTTTCCTCATGCACAATCCGAATCTGTCTGAATCAGTTTTGATGCCGATTGTAGAGCATCTTGGTATTCAAGACTTAGCGAAGCTGTGTTCGCAGTGGTTCAAGAAGACGCCACGAAAAATACAAATGTCTGCCGCGACCGTAGATCAGAAGGGAAAAATGCGCCCGATCGCGCTTAAAGCAGTTTCGCTCAGATCCAACTGGTAGTGCATTAGGTGCGTTCAAGCAGCGAATGTCTTCTTTTTTTTTGCCACGGTTGAGGTTTGCGACCGCGGCGAACTTGCGATTTCTGCCCTCCACGCCGCCCCTGCCGCGACTGCGAGCGGAAATTGAGCAACCGAAGCGAATGACCGCTTCGTCCGCAAAGCGGTCGTTTGGTCGGAGCGCCTTGTGCTTCTGCGAAGCCGGTTTTTAGGCAGCTCTGGACGGTTTCAGCTGCACGTCATTGTCCCGCAACGTCACTCGGTCACCTCGAACGACGCTGTCGCCAGAGCGACATAGTGGTCGTCGGACATCAGCCGCAGCTCGTAGTCGCCCGGTTCCAGCACCTGGTAGTAGAGGTCCGGGGTCAGCTCCATGCTGCCGTCAAGGGTGGCGCCGGTATAGGCGAAGGCGAGGTAGTCGTAGAGGTTGGGATCGCCTGCGGCATAGACGCCGATCCAGTCGAACTTCAGGCCCGGCGCGCCAGTCCATGAGACGGTGATCGGGTCAGCGGCCTTGACCGTCGGCGTGGCGACGGAAAGTGAAGGCTTGCCGTCGCCGCCAAGGATTGAGAACCTTGTGCGGGCCTGTTCGGTGCCGGCCTCGTCGATCAGGACGGCGTCCCAGGGGCCGGCGGTGAGGCCGAGGGTGGAGAAGCGGAAGGCGCGGTTGTAGGTCGGCTCCAGACCCTCGACCGAAGTGATGGTCTGGGTTGCCGGATCGCCGCCGCGCGGGACGATGCGGACGCCCCAGATCGCATCGCCGGGAAGGTAGCCCCGGACGACGAAAGTTGTGCCTTCGGGGACAAGGCGGGGCTCGACGGCCAGCATCGCGGGCGCGTCAGTAGGGGTGACGGTCAGGTCGGAGATGATTGCGCGATGGTCTGAGGGCCAGTGCGGGAAGGCCTTGTCGACGTCCGGATTGTTCGGTTCGCCCCAGACATCGGCCCCGCGCACGGCGGCGTTGGCGGCGAAGATATAGTCGATGCGGTCAAGGCTTTCGCCCTCGCGTTGGACGGGCCATGGGAAGCCGGGGGAATAGGTCAGGCCGGGGCGGGCGACCGGGTCCGGGTGGGCGGCGCGGAAGGTGTCGGTGAAGCCTGCGGCCTCCAGCCGGAGGGTCACGGGCCACGCGACGGCGGCGGTCATGGCGGGGCGGAGGCCGATTGCTGCCGTTGTATAATCGAGATGCGAGGGGGTGTTGAAATCGCCGGTGACGATGACCGGGGTTCCGGATTTGATCAACGGTTCCAGGCCTTTAGCATAGGGGTCGATCTCGGCAAGGCGGGTGTCGGTCTCGGCCTGGAGAACCTCGTTGATCGGCGAGCCGTCGCGCAGGAGGTCGGGGCCGTAGGGGTCGGAGGTGAGGTGGAGGTTGCCCAACGCCACGACCTTGCCGGGGGCGACCATGGCCCAGACATGCGGGGCATCGGCGTCAAGCCCTGCAAGGGGGTAGACGGACTGGCCGGTGTCGGTGCGCTCGCCCAGTTTCGGGTCAAAGAGGGGCAAGCGAGAGATGATATGGCGGCGGAGGTCGACGTAAGGGTATCCCGCTGCGGCGGCGAGGGCGGCGGTCTGGCCGTCGGGTTCCTGCAGGCCGATGATGTCGGCATCCGATGCGCGGAGGATCTCGATCACGTCGCTCTGGTTGGCTTGAACGCCGCCGTACCAGATGTTGAAGGACATGATGCGAAGGTCGACCATGTCGTCGGCAAAAGCGGGAAAGGCCGTCAGGCTGAGGGCAGCAAGTAAAGGTGCCAGGCGCATTCGCGTCTCCATCCACTGACTATCAAGTCAGTGTGGCCGCGAATCGTCACGGTGGGAAGACAGGCGCGCATCGGTATGCTGCGGACTTAGCCGAAACGATAGCTCGAAGCGGTGACACCGCCGAAAAGGTCCGTGTCATGATAGACCATCACGGCCGCATCGCCTTCGGCCGCGCCGAGCGCTGCGAAGAGCGGGACGAAATGGTCCTCTTCCTTATGGCAAACGCGGGCGTAGGGGGCTGATTCCCAGTTCAGCAAGCAGTCGGTGCGGTCTGCAGGCGAGGCAGCCATGGTCTTGGCCAGCCAGGCGTCAAAGGCCTCGGACGGGATTTTCGCGCCGGGACCGAAGAGCCGCAGGTTGTGGTAGGAAAGGCCCGAGCCGAGGATCAGCACGCCGTCGTCGCGCAAGGGTGCGAGGGCGCGGCCAAGGGCGAAATGTTCAGCCGGGGAATAGCCCTTGCGCAGCGAGACCTGGAAAAGGGGGACCGAGGCGTCGGGGTACATGACATAAGCGGGCACGAAAGTGCCGTGATCGAAGCCCTGACTTTCGTCCAGCCGGGCGGGCAGGCCAGCGGCCTGGATCAGCTTAAGCGCGCGGGCAGCGATGTCGGGGGCGCCCGGAGCCTTGTACTGGATCTGGAACGTCTCGGGCGGGAAGCCGTGATAGTCATAGACCATCGGCGGGTTGGGGCTGGACATGACGGCGAAGGCGTCGTCCTCCCAATGACCCGAGATCATCAGGATCGCCTTTGGGCGTTCGGGCAGGTCCTTGACCATCTGGACGAAGCTGGCTTCGAGGTTCTTGAACATGGCGCGCCAGTCGGCCATCCAGGGCCAAGGGCCGCCGCCGTGGCTGATGAAATAGGTGGGCATGCGGGTCATCGGGGGCTCCTGTTCTTCAAGGGAAAGATGCGGGATGCCGGGGCGTCGCGCAACTCTGCGTGTTGTGCGGGCTCAAGTGCGGGGATGCACAGAAGGCAGGGCTGCGGATCGCGCCTTGCATCGGGGGAGAGGCGTGGCATAGTCGATAGCTATGATCTAACGGGAGCCCGAGCCATGAAACTGACCGCTGCCCTTCTGGGCCTTGCCATGTTTGCCGCACCGTCCTTTGCGCAGGACCTGCCCGACCTTGCGGGCCGGGAAGTGGTTATCGTGACCGAAAATGCCTATCCGCCGCTGCAGTTCCTGGACAAGGACGGCGCGGCGGTGGGTTGGGAATATGACGCGATGGTGGAAATCGCCAAGCGGCTGAACATCACGGTGAAATATGAAAACACCAGCTGGGATGCGATGATCCCGGCGGTCGGTGAAGGCCAGTACGACATGGGCATGACCGGGATCACCATCAAGGACGAGCGCAAGGAGCAGGTCGACTTCTCGGAACCCTACATGCGGTCGGAAATGCTGATGATCGTGCGCGGGGATGAGACGCGGTTCACCGACGCGGCGTCCTTCGCGGCAATCCCGGAGCTGCTGGTTTCGGCGCAGCCCGGAACGTCACCCTTCTATGCGGCGATCTACAACATTCTGGACGGCAACGAGGAAAATCCCCGGGTGATCAAGTTCGAGACCTTTGGCGCTGGGCTGGAGGCGTTGAAGGCGGGGGACGTGGACCTGACGCTGTCGGATTCGACGGCGGCGAATGGTTATGTCGCGGCGTCAAATGGGGGGCTGAAGATCATCGGCGAGCCGCTGGCGTCGGAGGATTTCGGCTTCATCTTCCCCAAGGGCTCGGACCTTGTGGCCCCGATGAATGCGGCGATTGCCAGCATGAAATCGGACGGTACGCTGGACGCACTGAACCAGACGTGGTTCGTGGAGTACAAGTTCGGGGAATAAGGCATCAGGCCTCGGACCTGAACCGGGGCCGACCCCATGACGCCGAACGCGAAACCTGAGAGTGATTTTCCCTGGTGGCTCCTCCTCGTGATCGGGGTGGGGCTTTATCTCTTTTACGAGGTGCTGTCGGATGCCGACTATGCGGCGGTGCTGGCGAACCTGTCCAAGGGGATCGCGATCACCGTGATGGTGACGCTGGTGGCCTATGGGTCGGCTTGCGTGATCGGGCTGTTGCTGGCCGTCGGCTGTCTGTCGCGGTTTGTGGTGATCCGGCAGCTCTGCCGGTTGTACATCGAGGTGATGCGCGGGGTGCCGATCATCGTGTTGCTGCTCTATGTGGCCTTCGTCCTGGCCCCGGCGTTGGTGTTAGCGTGGAACTGGGCGACCGGGCCCTTAGGCTTCGAACCGGCGCGGGCGCGGGACATCCCCTTGCTGTGGCGGGCGGTGGCAGCACTTGCCTTGGCCTATTCGGCATTTCTGGCCGAGATTTTCCGCGCCGGGCTGCAAGCGGTGGACAAGGGCCAGATCGAGGCTGCGAAGGCACTTGGGCTGACAGGCTGGATGCGGTTTCGCCATGTGGTGTTTCCGCAGGCGTTCCGGCTGATCCTGCCCCCCTTGGGCAATGACTTCGTGGCAATGGTGAAGGATTCGTCCTTGGTTTCGGTGCTGGGGGTCGGCGATATCACCCAACTGGCCAAGGTCACGGCGGCCGGGAATTTCAAGTATTTCGAGACTTATAATGTGGCGGCGCTGATCTACCTTACGATCACCATCGGGTTGTCGCTGGTCTTGCGGCGGGTGGAGGCGCGTTTGCGGGATCGCTCCGCGCGCTGAGAGGTTGGGCCTCCGGCGGGGATATTTGAGGACATAGAATGGTGGAGCGGTGGACCTTTCAGGGCGGTGGTCCTAGATTTCCGGGCAAAGGAGATACGCCATGAATGCTTTGCTTTCGCCTTGGGACGGTCCTTTCGGCCTTCCCCCTTTTGCTGCGATCCAAGACGAGGATTTCGCGCCAGCCTTCGACATCGGGTTGGCCGAGGCGCGGGCCGCGATTGCGGCGATTGCCGAGGGGCCGGGGGCGAGTTTCGCCGAGGTGATCGAGGCGCTGGAACTGGCAGAAAGTACGTTGGACCGGGTCGCGGGGGTATTTTACAACCTTGCCGGAGCGGATTCGACCGACGCGCGCGAGGCGTTGCAGCGGGACCTTGCACCGAAGATGAGCGCGTTTTCGAGCGAGATCACCAACAACAAAGCTTTGTGGGCCAAGATCGAAGCCTTGTGGGACCGGCGCGAGGAGCTGAGGTTGACCCCTGAGCAAATGCGGGTGCTGGAGCTTTACCGGCAGATGTTCGTGCGGTCCGGTGCGGCGCTAGAGGGGGCCGAGGCGGAGCGGCTAACGGCCGTCAAGTCGAGGCTGGCGGTGCTTGGGACGGCGTTCTCTCAGAACCTGCTGGCAGATGAGCGGGCCTGGTTCATGGAGCTTGGCGAGGTCGATCTGAGCGCGTTGCCGGGGTTTGTGCAGGACGCGGCCCGGGCAGCGGGGGCGGAGCGGGGCCTCAGCGCGGTGGTGACGCTGAACCGGTCGCTGATCGTGCCTTTCTTGCAGTTTTCGGCGAACCGGGCTTTGCGCGAGAAGGCCTATGAGGCCTGGGTCGCACGGGGGGCCAATGGCGGCGAGACCGACAACCGGGGCATTGCGGCCGAGACTCTGGCGCTGCGTGCCGAGCGGGCGGCGCTGTTGGGCTACGCGGATTTCGCGGCTTTCAAGCTGGAGCCGGAGATGGCAAAGACTCCGGACGCCGTGCGCGATCTGCTGATGCGGGTCTGGGAGCCCGCGCGGGGGAAGGCTTTGGCGGACGCGGGCGTGCTGGAGGCGATGCTGAAGGCCGACGGTCTGCCGGGGCCACTGGAACCCTGGGACTGGCGGTATTATTCCGAGAAACGCCGCCGCGCCGAGCATGATCTGGATGAGGCGGCGCTGAAACCGTACCTTGGCCTTGAGGCGATGCTGGGCGCGCAGTTCGACTGTGCGAACCGGCTCTTCGGGTTGGAGTTTCGCGAGATCGCCGGGCCGTTCTATCACCCCGATGTGCGGGGGTGGGAGGTGACGCGGGGTGGCGTCCATGTGGCGGTGTTCCTGGGGGACTACTTTGCGAGGGGCTCGAAACGCTCGGGGGCCTGGTGTTCGGCAATGCGGTCGCAGCGCAAGCTTGGCGGCGAGCAGAGGCCAATCGTGGTGAACGTGTGCAATTTCGCCAAGGGCTCGCCGAGCCTGCTGTCTTATGACGATGCGCGGACGCTGTTTCACGAGTTCGGCCATGCGCTGCATCAGATGCTGTCGGACGTCACGTATGGGTTCATTTCCGGCACCTCTGTGGCGCGGGATTTCGTCGAGCTGCCAAGCCAGCTTTACGAGCATTGGCTGGAAGTGCCTGCAGTGCTGGAAGCCCATGCCAAGCACCATGAGACCGGGGAGCCGATGCCCGCCGACATGCTGAAGCGGCTGCTGGATGCGGGGACCTACGATCAGGGCTTTGCGACAACCGAGTTCGTCAGCTCGGCTTTGGTGGACCTGGAGTTCCATACCGGGGCGCCGCCCGCCGATCCGATGCAGAAGCAGGCCGAAGTCCTGGAAGGCCTTGGCATGCCGCGCGCAATAAGGATGCGCCATGCGACCCCGCATTTCGCGCATGTCTTCAGTGGTGACGGTTATTCGGCGGGCTATTACAGCTACATGTGGTCCGAGGTGATGGACGCCGACGCCTTTGCTGCCTTCGAGGAGGCGGGTGATCCCTTCGACCCCGAAACGGCGGCCAAGTTGGAGCGGTTCATCCTATCGGCGGGCGGGTCGGAGGACGCGGAAGCGCTCTATCTGAAGTTCCGGGGCAAGATGCCCGGGGTCGAGGCGCTGCTTAAGGGCCGGGGGCTTCTGGACGCAGCCTAGGTCGTTGCGGGTCGCCGGCAGCTGTACGTCAGGATCTCGCCAAGGTCGGGCAGCGGTCGGCGGTCGACAAGGGCAAAGTCGCAGGTTTCCACTGGGCGGCCTGACGAAAAGATGTAAGAGGCCGAGAAAACGGCGTCCGTCGGTGGTTGGTCGAGAAGGCCGCGTAGTTGCTGGCGGGTCTTTTCGTCATGGAATTCCGGAGGCCAGTCGAACGGTACCGGGGTGTTCAATGCAGCGGCAAAGGGCATGAGGCCCTCGTCCTCGGCGGCGAGGGGGTCGTGCGTCATGCGCAGCAGGCCGGTCCGGCTCATGCCGCTTCGGTAACGGCGGCGGACGGCCGGGTCAACACCCGGGCCCGCAAGGCGCCGGGGGGATGCCCGAACCTTGCGCGGAAGGCACGGGAGAGGGTCGAGGGACTGGAGAAGCCGGTTCTCACGGCAACCTCGGCGAGCGGGTGGCGCGTGTCGGTCAGCATCCGGCGCGCCGCTTGCAGGCGAAGGTCCAGCGCATGGGCAGCCGGGGTGCTGCCGAGCGCCTGACGGAAGAGCGTTTCAAGGCGGCGGGGGGAGAGGCCTACAGCATTTGCGGTGACGGCGGCGGTTTCGGGGGCATCGATCCGCGCCTCCATCCGGGCGAGGGCGGCGGCGACACGAGGGTCGAGCGCGGGGTCGGGTTCGTGGGGGGCGGTCTGGGGTTCGGCTCCGGGGCGGGCTTGAGTGAGGAAGCTCATCGCGACCTGACGGGCGAGGGCCGCGCCGTGGCGGGCGCGGATCAGGTGCAGCATGAAGTCGGCGGCAGGGGCGGCGCCGGAGATCGTCACGCGGTTGCGGTCGATCACGAAACGGTCGGGGACGACGTCGACCTCTGGGTGGGCGGCGGCGAGGTCCTCCAGGTCCTCCCAATGCACGGTGGCGCGGTGGCCGTCGAGGAGGCCCGCGCGGGCGAGGACCCAGGGCGCGGCATCGATGCCGCCGACCAGCTGGAAACGCGGTGCAATGCGGCGGAGGTCGCGAATCAGCGGGCGGGTGGCGACTTCGGCGAGGCGGTAGCCGGCGATGACGATCAGGGCGTCCGCGCCTGTGGCATGGGAGAGGGGGCCGGAGGAGGGAAGTTCGATCCCGCAGGTCAGCGGGACGGGCGCGCCGTCAGGGGAGACGACGCGCCAGCGGTAGGCCTCATGCCCGAGCTGGCGGTTGGCGTTGCGGAGGGGGTCAAGCGCCGACGCGACCTCGAGGATCGACGCCTGCGGCAAGACCAGAAGGGCGATGGTCAGCGGTTGATCGGAGGATTTGAAGATGGCATTTTCCGTCATGCAGATTTCGTAAACGGCCAAGACTGGTTTGGGAAGCCCGCTATGGTGGGATGCTGAACCGGGGAGGACGCGATGCCGCTTAACATGAACAAGGAAGTCTTCATCACCTGCGCCGTGACTGGGTCGGGCGGCACGCAGGACCGTTCTCCCCATGTGCCGCGCAGCCCGAAGCAGATCGCCGAAAGTGCCATCGCAGCGGCGAAGGCCGGGGCGGCGATCGTGCATTGCCACGTGCGCGACCCCGAGACGGGCAAACCCTCGCGCCGGTTGGACTATTACCGCGAGGTGACCGAGCGCATTCGGGACAGCGATACGGACGTGGTGGTGAACCTGACCGCGGGGATGGGTGGCGACATGTATTTCGACGACACCGAAACGATGACCACGATGGCCGCGAGGTCCGACATGTGCGGCGCGGCAGACCGGGTGGCCCATATCGTCGAATGCCGTCCCGAGATCTGCACGCTGGACTGCGGCACGATGAACTTCAACGAGGCCGACTATGTGATGGTCAACACCCCCGGCATGCTGCGGGACATGGCGAAGCGGATGACGGCTGCGGGGGTCCGGATCGAGATCGAGGCCTTTGATACCGGCCACCTTTGGCTGGCGAAGGAATTGGTGAAGGAAGGCGTGATCCCCGAGCCGGTGCTGGTGCAGCTGTGCATGGGCGTGCCGTGGGGCGCCCCGGACGACCTGAACACCTTCATGGCGATGGTGAACAATGTGCCACAGGGCTGGGTGTTCTCGGCCTTTGGCTTGGGCCGCAACGAGATGGCCTATGTCGCCGCCGCCATGATTGCCGGGGGCAACGTGCGGGTGGGGCTGGAGGATAACCTTTGGCTGGAGAAGGGGGTGCTGGCGACGAATGCGCAACTGGTCGAGCGGGCCTGCACGATTGTGGAAAACCTTGGGGCACGGGTGATCACCCCGGCTGAAGTCCGGGCGCGGCTGAAGCTGGAAAAGCGGGCACCGGTGGGGAAGTAGCACAGCGCTTTCGGCGTCGGGGCAGGCAGTGCCCTGCGCCTACGGCAGGGCCCATTTTGCATGGATGAATGGCGAGGCTCGGTTGTTAAACGGGCCGAACAGGGGATGGACAGGCATGGCGCGCAAGGCAGCAATCATCGGCGGTGGCGTTATCGGCGGCGGTTGGACCGCGCGGTTTGTGTTGAACGGCTGGGACGTCGCAGTATACGACCCGGGCCCGGCAGCCGAGCGCAACGTCGCGACCATGCTTGCCAACGCGAGGCTTGCCGTCCCTGCGGTGTCGGATGTGCCGTTGCCGCCCGAAGGCCGGGTGACCTTTGCTGCCACCATGGCCGAAGCGCTGGAGGGCGCGGAGTATGTGCAGGAGAACGTTTCGGAACGGCTGGAGCTGAAGCATCAGGTCTATGCCCAGATGCAGCAGACCAATCCCGACATCCTTATCGGCTCGTCCACCAGCGGCTTCAAGGCGGTGGATCTGCAAAAGGGCGCGGTAAACCCCGGCAACATCATCGTGGCGCACCCGTTCACGCCGGTCTATCTGCTGCCGCTTCTGGAAATCTCGGCCTCGGCGGCGAATTCGCCTGAGGTGATCGAACGCACCAAGGCGATCGTGACCGAGATCGGGATGTTCCCGCTGGTGATGCGCAAGGAGATCGACGCCTTTATCGGCAGCCGGTTCCTGGAGGCGGTCTGGCGCGAGGCACTGTGGATGCTGAAGGACGGCGTGGCCACGACCGAAGAGATCGACGATGCGATCCGGATGAGCTTTGGCCTGCGCTGGGCGCAGATGGGGCTTTTCGAGAATTACCGGATTGCCGGGGGCGAGGCCGGGATGCGGCATTTCATGGCGCAGTTCGGCCCGGCGCTGAAATGGCCATGGACCAAGCTGACCGATGTGCCGGAGTTCAACGACGAACTCGTTGATCTGGTGGCTGGTCAGTCCGACGCGCAGTCCGGGCATATGCACATTCGGGATCTGGAACGGCTGCGGGATCAGAACCTGGTCGGCATCCTGCGGTCACTGAAGGAGCGCAATGTCGGCGCGGGGAAGGTCCTGCGCGAACACGACGAGCGCCGCGCGGCGGCCTTCAACGCCGCGATGGCGAAGGGGCTGGACAGCGGGGCCAAGGCCGCGCCGCTGGTGATGTGGCGCGGACAGGTGCTGCCAGGCTGGATCGACTACAACGGCCACATGACCGAAAGCCGCTACTATTTCTGCAACTCCGAGACGGTGGACAACTTCCTGCGCACGATCGGGGCCGGGATGGATTATGTGGCTGCGGGGCATTCGTACTACTCGGCCGAGACGCATATCCGGCATCTGGGCGAGGCGAAGCTGGGCGATCAGTTGCGCGGGGAATTGCAGATCATCTCGGCCGACGAAAAGCGCTTCCGCAGTTTTGTCCGCCTGATGAAGGGCGACACCTGCGTGGCGACGGTCGAACAGCTTTGCCTGCATGTCGACATGAGCGCGGGCAAGACAGTTCCGGCAGCGCCGGAGGTCTGGACGAAACTGAAGGCCATCGCTGATGCTCATACCGGCTTGCCGTTGCCAGAAGGTGCGGGCCGGGCCATCGGCCAGCCAAAGTGACGCGCCGCATCCTGATCACCGCCGGCGCGAACGGGATCGGGCTGGCGATGGCCCGCGCCTTTGCCGCATTAGGGGATCGGGTCCGGGTGACGGATGTGGACGAAGCTGCTGTTTCGTCCTTGCCGCCGGGGATCAGGGGGATGGTCTGCGATGCCTCCAGCGAAGCCGCAATGGACCTCCTCTTTGCCGAGGTCGCGCGGGATTGGGACGGACTGGACGTTGCCATCGCCAATGCCGGGATCAAGGGGCTGACGGCGGCCATCGAGGACATGCCGCTGAAGGGCTGGCCCCAGTGCCTGAGCGTAAACCTTGACGGCGCGATGCTGTGCGCCAGGGGCGCGGCGCGGATGATGAAGCCAGCCGGGGGAGGGGTGATCCTCTTCATATCCTCGACATCCGGCTTGTATGGGACGCCCTTCAGGTCGCCCTATGTGGCGGCGAAATGGGGCGTCATCGGGTTGATGAAGACGGTGGCAATGGAGCTTGGGCCGCATGGTATCCGGGCCAACGCGATCTGTCCGGGGTCGGTCAACGGTCCAAGGATTGACCGGGTGATCGAGGCGGAAGCGGCGGCCAAGGGGATGACGCCGGACGCGGTGCGGCACGGCTATGCCTCGGGCCGGCAATGAAGCGGCTGACCGACCCCGAGGACGTGGCCGGCATGGCGGTTTATCTCGCGTCCAACGGGGCGCGGATGGTCTCGGGCCAGGCGATGGCGGTGGACGGCATGACCTATAATGTGGATCCGTGAGGTTTGGGATGGATTTCGGGCTGAACGAAGAACAGCGGATGATCGTCGAGACGACGAGGGCCTTTGTCGAAGCGGAGCTTTACCCGCACGAGCAGAGGGTTGAACGCACTGGCGTGCTGCCCCTGGAGTTGATCAAGGAAATCCAGGCCAAGGCCATCGCGGCGGGGCTTTATGCGGCCAACATGCCGGTGGAGGTCGGTGGCGCGGGCCTCGATACGCTGTCGTGGCTTCTTTACGAAAAGGAGCTGGGCCGAGCGAACTATGCCCTGCACTGGACCTGCGTGGCGCGGCCGTCGAACATCCTGCTGGCCGGGAACGCCGAGCAGCGCGAACGCTATCTGCTGCCGTGTATTCGCGGCGAGACCTGGGATTGTCTGGCGATGACGGAACCCGGTGCGGGGTCGGACCTGCGCGGGATGAAAGCCTCGGCGCGACTTGACGGGGGGGACTGGGTGCTGAACGGGACCAAGCATTTCATCAGCCACGCCGATCTCGCGGGCTTCGCGATCTGCTTCATGGCGACCGGCGAAGAGGAGACGCCGCGCGGACCGAAGAAGCGGATCACGGCATTTTTTGTGGACAAGGGTACGCCGGGGTTCACCGTGCGGGACGGCTACCGGAACGTCTCGCATCGCGGCTACACCAACGCGGTGCTGGAGTTCGACGACTGCCGGGTGCCGGCCGCGAACGTGCTGGGCGAGGTGCACAAAGGGTTCGAGGTGGCGAACTCATGGCTGGGCGCGACGCGGTTGCAGGTGGCCTCGACCTGTTTGGGGCGGGCCGAGCGGGCCTTGGGCCATGCGATCTCCTACGCCGCCGAAAGAAAGCAGTTCGGCCAGCAGATCGGCAAGTTCCAGGGCGTGAGCTTCAAGCTGGCCGATATGGCGATGGAGTTGAAGGCAGCAGAGCTTCTGACCCGCGAAGCTGCGTGGAAATACGATCAGGGCATGGTGACCGAGGCCGACATGGCGATGGCCAAGCTGAAAGCGTCCGAAGTGCTGGCGATGGTCGCCGACGAGGCGATCCAGATCCACGGTGGCATGGGGTTGATGGACGAGTTGCCGCTGGAACGGATCTGGCGCGACAGCCGGGTGGAGCGGATCTGGGAAGGGACATCGGAGATCCAGCGGCACATCATCAGCCGCGAATTGCTGAGGACGGTCGGGGGCTGACCCGTCGGAGCGGGGGCGCTTCGCCCCCCGCACCCCCCGAGGATATTTGAGGACGAAGAATGCAGGCTTTCGCGATTTCTGGTAACCGCGCGTTAAGGGCGATGGTCGATGCTGTCCGAGCGGTACAGGCGGGGACGCCGATGACCGCGACGTGGAATGGCACCTCGCTTCGGTCACCGGGGCGAGGTGTTCTTATTCTTCGTCCCCAAATATCCCGGGGTCCGGGGCAGCGCCCCGGCGGGTTCAGCTGGGCCGGAGGCCGGGAATGACTCGCCTCGACCGCCTGCTTCGCCCGCGCCACATTGCCGTCCTCGGGGCGGGCTGGGCGCTGAATGTCATCGAGCAGTGCCGGAAGATGGGTTTCGAGGGCCCGGTCTGGCCGGTGCATCCAAGCAAGGCCGAGATCGGGGGGCTTAAGGCTTATGCTTCTGTCGCTGATCTGCCAGAGCCCCCGGATGCGACGTTCATCGGCGTGAACCGGCTGGTGACGGTCGATGTGGTGGGCGAGCTTGCCCGGATGGGGGCGGGAGGGGCGATATGTTTTGCGTCCGGCTGGACCGAGTCGGGGGAGGCCGGGCTGCAGGACCGCCTCGTGACAGCTGCCGGGGACATGCCGATCCTGGGGCCGAACTGCTATGGGGTGATCAACTACCTCGATGGGGCGCTCCTCTGGCCCGACCAGCATGGCGGGGTGCGCGTCGACAAGGGAGTAGCGCTGGTCAGCCAGTCTTCGAACATCGTCATCAATATGGGCATGCAGCAGCGCGGGCTACCGGTGGCCTATGTCGCCTGTCTGGGCAATGCCGCCGTCGTAGGGCTGGCGGAACTGACCGGGGCGCTGCTGGACGATCCGCGCGTCACGGCCATTGGCCTTTATATCGAGGGGATCGATGATGCCCCGGCCTTTGCAGCACTTGCCGAGAAGGCGCGGGCGATGGGCAAGGGGGTGGTGGCGATCAAGTCGGGGAAGACCGAGCTTTCTCGCTCTGCCGCGGCCAGTCATACTGCTTCGCTGGCAGGCGGGGGGGCGGCGTCCAGCGCTTTCCTGCGGCAGATCGGAGTGGCAGAGGTCAATACGCCCTCGGAGCTGATCGAGACCTTGAAGATCTTCCATGTGCACGGGCCGCAGATTGGCACGCGGATCTGTTCGCTGTCGTGCTCGGGGGGCGAGGCGGGGTTGGTCGCGGACCTTGCCGCGCCTTACGGGATCGACTTTCCGCCGGTGCCGCAGGCGACGCGTGATCGGCTCTTTGCCGTGCTGGGCGAGATCCCGACGATCTCCAACCCTTTAGATTATCACACCTTCATCTGGGGTGACGGGCCAAAGACGACCGAGGTCTTCAGCGCGATGCTGGAGTCCTATGACGCAGGTATCTACATCATCGACACGCCAAGGGTCGACCGCTGCGATCCGTCCAGCTACCAGCCCGCGCTGGATGCGATCGTGGCGGCGCAAGAGGCGACGGGGAAGATCGCCTTTCCGGTCGCCTCGATGGCCGAGAACTTCGGTGAACCGAGGGTCCGGGCGATGATGGATCACGGTATTTGCACGCTGCTGGGGCTGGAGACCGCGCTTGCGGCGATCAAGGCCGCACAGACCGGTCCGGGAATGTCGGGCTGGCGGCCTGCTGCGGCCCTCCCCCGGCGTGGGACCAGAATGCTGTCGGAGGCGGAGGGGAAGGCACTATTGGCCGAGGCAGGGGTCGCGGTGCCTCGCGCGGTCACAGGGGTGACGATCGCCGAAGTGGCGGGGGCGGTACGCTTTGGCGCACCCTATGTGTTGAAGGGCCTGGGCTTCGCGCACAAGACCGAGGCGGGGGCCGTGCGGTTGGGGCTAGCCTCGCTGGCGGGGCAGGCGGAGATGCCGGGGGCGACGGGCTATCTGGTCGAGGAGATGGTGACCGGGGCGGTGGCCGAGGTGCTTCTGGGCCTCAGGCGCGATCCGGTCTATGGGGTGACGTTGACCTTGGGCATGGGCGGGGTCACCGCGGAGGTGCTGGCCGATACGGTGACGCTGGTCCTGCCCGTGACTGAGGCCCAAGTGCTGGAGGCCGCAAGGCGGCTCCGCCTCTGGCCTTTGCTGGATGGCTACCGAGGGCGGCCCCGGGCCGATATGGCGGCTTTGGCCGAGATTGCGGTGCGGCTGGGCCAACTGATGCTCGCTGACGAGAGCCTTGAGGAAATCGAAATCAATCCCGTGCTCGTGCGCCAGTCCGGTGCAGTGGCGGTGGATGCGTTGATCAGGAGGGTGTGATGGCGATGGAGATGCGGTTCGAGGGACCGGTCAAGACACGGCGCGAGGGGGCCATTCTGGAAGTGACGCTGGACGCGCCCAAGGCCAACGCGATCAGCCTTGCGACCAGCAGGGTGATGGGGCTGGTGTTCCGCGACTTCCGCGATGATGACTCGCTTCGGGTCTGCATCGTCCGCGCGGCGGGGGAGAAGTTCTTCTGCCCCGGTTGGGACCTGAAGGCCGCCGCGGATGGCGATGCGGTGGATGGCGACTATGGCGTGGGGGGGTTCGCGGGGCTGCAGGAACTTCCGAACCTCAACAAGCCGGTGATCGCCGCCGTGCAGGGCATCTGCTGCGGCGGCGGGCTGGAGTTCGCGCTGTCGGCGGACCTGATCCTGTGTTCGACCAACGCGACCTTTGCGCTGCCGGAAATTCGGTCCGGCACAGTCGCCGATGCGGCCAGCATCAAACTGCCGAAACGCATTCCCTATCATGTGGCGATGGACCTTCTGCTGACCGGCCGCTGGTTCGACGCCGAGGAGGCATTCCGCTGGGGGATCGTCAAGGACATCTGCGCGCCGGAGGCGTTGCTGGGCAAGGCCTGGGATCTTGCCCGCTTGCTCGAAAGCGGCCCGCCGCTGGTCTACGCCGCGATCAAGGAAGTGGTGCGCGAGGCCGAGAACATGCGGTTCCAGGATGCCATGAGCCGGATCGGGAAGCGGCAGTTTCCGACGGTGGACCGGCTGTATTCCTCCGAGGACCAGCTGGAGGGCGCGAAGGCTTTTGCCGAGAAGCGGGAGCCGGTGTGGAAGGGGAAGTGAGGGGGTGACACATGGTGTGTCAAAAGGAGTGGGGTTGATCTTAACGGGGAATGTTTCGAAAAATTAAGGTGTTGGTAAGAATCGGTCGCCCGCAAGGCCGTGTCAGACCCGGCAGCCGTCGAACCAGAGATGGTGGGCCCATGAAGATCATCGTTGTTGGAGCCGAGGGTGACATCGGCACCGCGATATGCGCCGAGCTGTCGCCCCGACATGAGATCATCAAGGTCGGTCGGAGCAGCGGCGATGTGCATGCCGATATCGCGGATCGGTCCTCGATCGAGGCGATGTACCGCAAGGTTGGCAACGTGGATGCGGTCGTGTCCGCCGCCGGTGCGGTTCATTTCGGGCCTTTGGCCGAGTTCACCGAGGAGCAGTTCATGCTGGGACTGACCAACAAGGTGATGGGCCAGATCAACTTGGTGCTGGCGGGCATCCCGCACGTCACGGACGGGGGATCGTTCACGCTGACCAGCGGTGTGCTTGACCGCGATCCGATCCGGATGGGAACGGGGGCCGCAACGGCCAATGGCGCGCTGGGTGGTTTCGTCGTCGGGGCGGCGATCGAGATGCCACGCGGGTTGCGGGTGAATGTGGTCAGTCCGGGACTGCTGGAGACGTCGGTCGGCCGATATGGCAGCTGGTTTCCCGGCCATGTGCCGGTTTCCCCAAGGCATGTGGGCCTTGCCTATGCCAAGAGCGTCGAGGGCGCGGTCACCGGGAAGGTGATTGTTGTTGAATAACCATTGGGTTTGCAGGAGGGCCACATGATGAAGAAACGCGCATTGTCCGGATCGGGTCACGGGGCAACGGCTTTCGCTCTCAAACTTTCGCCCGGCATCGTGGCGGGGGATTTTGTGTTTCTGACGGGGATGACCGGGAGCCGGGCGGATGGGTCGATACCTTCGGACGCAGCCGAGCAGTTCCGCGCCGCCTTCGACAAGATCGGGGCGGTGCTGGCGGAGGACGGGCTGGGGCATGACGCGATTGTCGAGATGACTTCGTATCATGTGGGCCTGCGTCAGCATTTCGACCTCTTCAACGCGATCCGGGGGGAGTATGTGGCCGAGCCCTGGCCGGCCTGGACCGCGGTGGAGGTGGCGGGGTTGCGGCGCGAGGGGGCGATTGTGGAGGTTCGGGTGGTGGCGATGCGGGGGTCGGTATTGAAGCGTAAGTAGTTTCAACTCCGGGCGAAAGCCTCGCCTCGGGCCGCAGTGCGGGTGGGCGCAATCAATAGCTTGCTGTTCCCGACGTAGCGGGTCGCCGCGAGCATCAGGTTATGTGGTCCAACGCCTTTCCTTAGTCGTCCAGATGCGTCATACCACGAGGCGCAACATGGGCAGAACCAAGCGTTTTCTTCCTTGGGAGTGGCTAAGACGACGCAATCGAGATGTGAGCAAAGTGCAAGCAGGGCGATGAAGCGTCCATCTGGTGTGGCCCTGCGAAGATGATCGTCTGCGGGTCCAACCTTGTTGCCATACATGTCGAGTGAAAACGGATCAGGCAGAGTGCTGAAATCTGCCTTTTCTGTTGCGGCGATCTCCTCGGGCCGTCGGTGTCGAACGATGATCGGACGAACGTCGATCTTGAATACGATCTCGGTGCCTTCGCTGATCCCGGCAAGATCGATTTCGATGGGTGCGTTTGCCGCCACAACATCTGCCGAAGGCGCGAGGCTTCCCAGAACTCCCCAGCCTGCCGCGCCCACAGCGACGGCTCCGGTTGCTACCGTCCCGACGAACAGGAAGTTGCGGCGGGTGACCGGCGCGTCGGGGTTCATGCGATAGGACATTGCGAGCCTCTATTCCCTGCAGCTCACTTTAGCATGCACTGTCGCTTTTGGCGCAATCTGTGATTTCGACGCAGAGGCGGGCTCCGACTTGCTGGGCCAACCATTCGGGGGCAAGGTATGGGTGCCTTTCATTGGACCGAGCAAGGATCCCACCCCATGCCCAACCACGACTACACCACCCGCATTCTCTGGACCGGCAACTGGGGCGAGGGGACGGCGCATTACAAGGCTTATGACCGGACCTGGGATATCGCGGTGCCGGGGAAGGCTTTGGTGCATTGCTCGAACGATCCGCTGCTGGGCGGGGATCCCGCGAAGATGAACCCGGAGGATTTGCTGCTGACCGCGCTCTCGGCCTGCCACATGCTTTGGTATCTGCATTACGCCAGCGATGCGGGGATCGTGGTGACCTCCTACTCGGACAGTCCCGTCGGTGTCGGCGAGGTCGGCCGTGGCGGGGCGGGGCGGTTCATCAAGGTGACCTTGCAGCCGCATGTGGTGGTGCGGCCAGGGGTGGACCTTGTGGCGGCCGAGGCAATCCATCACCGCATCCACGAGGTCTGCTTTGTCGCCCGGTCGGTGAATTTTCCGGTGGACTACGCGCCGACGTTCGCGATTGAAGGCTGAAGCACCGGTCGGCAGCTTTGGGGACCGCTCGTCGAGCACGTCGTGCACTCCTCGCTGTGGCGTCCGACGAGCACACGACGTGCCCGGGGAGGTGACCCAATGGTTGCCATCACTGGTGCGCATACGACATTCCGTGTCGCAAAACGGACGGTTCGCACACAAGCCCCCGGCTAGGGTGCGGCGGGGTTTGGGTGCAACATGGACGAGACCGACTATATTATTGTTGGCGCAGGCAGCGCGGGCTGTGTGCTGGCCGAACGGCTATCGGCCAACGGTCGCCACAAGGTGACGGTGCTGGAGGCCGGGGTCAGTGACCGACGGTTCTTTGTCCATCTGCCGCTGGGATACGGCAAGCTGTTCTACGACCCGACCGTCAACTGGCTTTACAAGACCGAGCCCGACCCGGGGTTTGCGGGCAATCGCGACCACTGGCCGAGGGGCAAGGTCCTGGGGGGGTCCTCCTCGATCAACGCCATGGTCTATATCCGGGGACACAAGGCGGATTACGACGACTGGGGCCACGACAACCCGGGTTGGGGTTGGGACTCGTGCCTCACGGCCTACAAGGCGATGGAGCATAACGAAGCGGGCGCAGATGAGTATCGGGGCCAGGGTGGGCCGCTGTTCATCTCGGCCGGGACAAGCGGGCTGCATCCGCTGGTCCAGAATTTCATCGCAGCCTGCGCCGAGGGCGGTTTGCCCGCGACGCCCGATTTCAACGGCGCGCGGCAAGAGGGTGCCGGGGTCTATCAGATGACGATCAAGGGCGCGCGGCGGAACTCGGCGGCGCGTGCTTTCCTAAGACCGGCGATGAAGCGGCCGAATGTGCGCGTGATCACCCGGGCGCTGGCGACGCGGGTTCTGATCGAGAACGGCCGGGCGGTCGGAGTCGAGTACCGGCGGGGCGGCGAGACGCGGGTTCTCCGGGCACGCGCCGAGGTGATCCTGTCGGGCGGTGCGATCAACTCGCCGCAGCTTTTGCAGCTGTCGGGCATCGGGCCGGGGGGGCTTTTGCAGTCGCTGGGCATTCCGGTCGTGCAGGAGAATGCCAATGTGGGCGATCATCTCAGCGATCATCAGGGGCTGAACTACACCTGGGCGATGAACGTGCCGACTTACAATGACGAGCTTCGGCCCTGGTGGGGGAAGTTGCGCGCGGGGATGCAGTATTTCCTGACTGGGGGCGGGCCCTTGTCGAAAAGCATCAACCATGCGGGCGGGTTTTTCCGCACGCGGCCTGACCTCGACCGGCCGAACATGCAGCTTTACTTCCAGGCGTTTTCGACGCTGATCCCAAGGGACGGCGAGCGGCCGGTGCTGACCCCCGATCCCTGGTCGGGGATGAGCTTTGGCCTGTCGAACTGCCGCCCGACCAGCCGTGGACATATCCGGCTGCGGACAAACGATCCGACCGCGCATCCGGTGATCACCGCCAATGCCTATTCGACGAACCACGATGTGGAAGAGATGCTGGCCGCCGTGAAATTCCTGCGCCATCTGGCCGCACAGCCGTCGATGGCCCGGGTGATCAAGGAAGAGTTGCGTCCCGGACCCGAGGCGGTGACGGATGAGGAACTGATCGCCGACTTCCGCGCCCGGTCGGGGACGGTCTATCACCCCAGCTGCACCTGCCGGATGGGGCCGGATGCGGCGACCTCGGTGGTCGATGCGGGGCTGCGGGTGCACGGGGTGGGGGGCTTGCGGGTGATCGACGCCTCGGCCTTCCCGAACATTATTGCCGGGAACACCAATGCCCCGGCGATGCTGATGGGCTGGAAGGGGGCCGAGGCGGTGCTGGCCGACGCCCGGTAGAGGTCTTCGGCGCAAGCCTGTGGACGCGAGGCTTCAGCCGCTGCTGCCGTGACGTGCCAAGGCGCGCTTATGCCGCATCGACCACACTGCCAACGCGGGAAAAATGCGCAATCGTCGTTCTGTGAACCGAGCGAGCCGGTCAAGCCCAAAGGCAATGGCGCGATCATGGGCAATCAAGCCTTTTTCCACGCGCTCAGCTTGATCGGTAAAGCTAGGAAAATTCAATTACTTAACGGCACGGAAGTAGGAGAACCACACCCATGGACGCTCACACAGAGCCTTCGTGAACGGCCAGCGAAACGCGGCGAAGGCGTCTGCTAGTTTCGTCGAGACGACCCTTTCCTGCTCCCAGAGGAAATGGCGGTGATAGAGGTCGCGCAAAAACTCTGGCGTTGCGGCCGGACCTGTCATCGCAAAGGCATAATCCTGGGCCAGGTGCCGGGGAATACCCTTTTGCACAGCGAATGCGACCTCAAGCGTCCGAACCGTGTGGACAAGGACAAAAGTCTCAACCATCACCAGCCGGTTGATGTCCTTGAGCGCGTCGACATAGGCGGCGAAATCGCGATACCTCTGCCGTGGCGAAAGCCTTGTGGTCGGATCCGTGACCGAAAAGACTGCGGCGGCGAGCTTGGCGCAGACCAGATACCACGAGGCCCAAAGCGCCCCATGCGCGGCAACAAGCGCAAAATGACAGGCGCCGTTGGAGGCGTGCTAAACCTCAAGATACCCTCGAGCCCGCAACCGCAGGCTGGCCTCGGGACCGGCTGCCAATTCTGCCGACGCCCTGATCAGGGCATAGCTCGATTCGAAGGAACCCGACCGCGCGTCGTCGTTCAATTGCAGACCTTCCCATCGCCCGATCAGGCTTTGAGCCCTCAACGGACGTTACATTCCACTCCGATCGGCAAGGCAAGGTCAAACGATGAATGATGGTGAAATCGGGACGAAATGGCCCATATGAAGATCGGGTGGTCATGCGTGATGGTGACTGCGGTAGGAGTATCTGGAAACGAGTGAGCGCTTAGCATGGGGGCACGGTGGGAGATTCACCCGCCCTACTATTCGCCGCGCGGAAACCGCTTGCTGTCCTCCAGCACGTTCAGATCCATATGGTTGCGCATGTAGCGTTCCGACGCGGCCCGGAGCGGCTGGTGGTCCCAGGGGTAATAGGCGCCGTTGCGCAGCGCCTGATACACCACCCAGCGGCGGGCCTGGCTTTCGCGGACGGCGGCGTCGAAAGCCGGAAGGTCCCAGCGTTGGTCGGCAAGGGTGCGGAAATGGTTCAGGATTTCGGCGGCGCGGGGGTCGCTGGCGAGGTTCCGGCGTTCGTGGGGGTCGTTGGCGAGGTCGAAGAGGAGGTCGGGGTCGGCGGGGCAGCGGATGTACTTCCAAGCCCCCTCGCGCAGGGCGACCATCGGGGTGATGGTGCCTTCGGCGGCGTATTCCATCGCGACGGCGGGGCGAGGCGCGCCAGCCGCTATCGGCAGTAGGTTCACGCCTTCGGTCCAGGGTGCGACTTCGGCCATCGAGATACCGGCCAGTGTGGCAAGGGTGGGGGCGAGGTCGATGGTGGAGACCGGGGTGTCGATACGGCCCGGCGTCAGGCCGGGGGCGGCGATCATCAGGGGGACGCGGGAGGCACCTTCGAAGAAGCTCATCTTGAACCAGAGGCCGCGGTCGCCGAGCATCTCGCCGTGATCGGACAGGAAGACGACGACGGCCTCTTGCCGCGTGGCCTCCAGCACCGCGAAAAGCTCACCGATCTTGTCGTCGATGTACGAGATGTTGGCGAAATAGCCCTGTCTGGCCCGGCGGATCTGTTCCCCTGTGATGTCGAAGGCCCGCCAGTCGCAGGCGTCCATCAGGCGCTGGGAGTGGGGATCCTGGTCGTCGTAGGGGATCGGGGCCGGGGGCGTCAGTTCGGAGGCGCCTTCGTAGAGGTCCCAGTATTTGCGACGGGCCACGAAGGGGTCATGCGGGTGCGTGAAGCTGACGGTCAGGCACCAGGGGCGGTCATCCTGTCCGCGCGAGAGGTCGTAAAGCTTTTGCGTCGCCTGATGCGCCACGTCGTCATCGTATTCGTACTGGTTGGTGATCTCGGCCACTCCGGCGCCCGTCACCGAGCCGAGGTTGTGATACCACCAGTCGATCCGTTCCCCCGGTTTGCGGTAATCCGGGGTCCAGCCAAAGTCGGCGGGGTAGATGTCTGTGGTCAGACGTTCTTCGAACCCATGGAGCTGGTCGGGACCGACGAAATGCATCTTTCCGGACAGGGCGGTCTGATAGCCCGCGCGGCGCAGGTGGTGGGCGTAGGTCGGGATGTCGGAGGCGAATTCGGCGGCGTTGTCGTAGACGCGGGTGCGACTGGGCAACTGGCCAGACATGAAGGACGCGCGGGCGGGTGCGCAAAGGGGCGAGGCGGTGTAGGCATTGGCGAAGCGGGCCGAATGCGCAGCAAGACGCTTGAGATTGGGCGCATGCAGGAAATCGACGGGGCCGTCGGGAAAGAGGGTGCCGTTCAGCTGATCGACCATCAGGATCAGGATGTTAGGCTTGGTCGTCATCTGGTCGTCCCCGTTCGGTTTTTAGAGTATCAAGGATGGGCGAAATGATGGGCGAAATGGCGGTCTGGCCCCTGACCGACACCGCATCGACTGAAGCGTCACCTGTCCGGTCAGGGGCTGACCGAGCCGCCCGTCGCTTCGGTTACCAGATCGGCGGCTCGGCGTACCAGACTTCCCATTCGGGTTGCATCGGAAAGCCCCATCCGGAAGGCCGGCCCCGAGACGGAGAGGCCCGCCACCGGCTCGCCATGCGCGTTGAAGATCGGGGCGGCGACACAGCGCATGCCTTCGGCGCGTTCCTGATCATCGATCGCAAAGCCCCGGTCGCGGGTGCGTGCAAGATCGCGGAGGAGAGCGGCCTGGCTTGTCAGAGTCAGAGTGGTGAATTTTTCTTGCCCCCGCCGCGCAAGGATGCCTTTGACCTTGTCTTCGGGGTACCAGGCCAGCAGCGCCTTGCCGATCCCGCTGGAATGCATCGCGGCACTGGTCCCAGGCGGGAAGAACGCGCGGATCGCCTCGTAGGTTTCGACCTGGGCTACGAACATGACCTCGTCTTTCACCTCGACGCCAAGGTTGGCGGTCTCTCCGGTGTCACGCATGAGCTGCTCCATCGGCTGGCGCGCACGTTCGACAACCTTGGTGCGGCGCAGAAAAGCCGAGCCGATGCGGAACGCCCCGGGGCCGACGTGCCAGAACTGGCCCGGCTCTTCGACCTCGACCATCGCGTGACCTTGCAGAGTGACGAGGGCGCGGAAGACCGTGGCCACCGCCTCGCCCGTCGCTTCGGTGATCTCGGAAAGCGTCCGGCCGGGGTTGGCAGCGACATGGGCCAGAATCTCCAGGCCCCGGTCCAGTGCCTGCACCGTGTTCTGGTCGGTCTTGTCGTGAAAGGCCTTAGGCCGCCCGCGCGGTTTTTGTGCCATTGTTCCACCCCCATGCGGCGCTGAAAAAGCGCAAGCGATTGACTGCACTTGAGATTAGCATGTCTCTGGAGAAATGAAAAATCTTTTCGAAAAAATTGTCATTGGGCTTAGAGGCGGATACTTTCCCGTCATCCGCAGGGAGGATGCGCCAATGTCTGTCCAGAACCCCGTCTTCATTCCCGGTCCGACGAATATCCCGGACTCGGTCCGCAAAGCCTGCGACATGCCGACGCTTGACCACCGCAGCCCGGCCTTCGCGCGCCTGTTCAAGCCCGCTGTCGACGGCGTGCGGCGCGTCATGAAAATGGATGCCGGAGAGGTGATCCTGATCCCGTCCATCGGAACCGGCGGCTGGGAGGCGGCGATTACCAACACGCTTTCCCCCGGCGATACCGTGCTGGCGGCGCGTTTCGGGATGTTCAGCCACCGCTGGATCGACCTCTGCCAGCGCCACGCGATCAATGTCGAGATCATCGAGACCCCCTGGGGCGAAGGCGCGCCGATCGCGGCGATCGAAAAGGCGCTGCGAGCAGACACCGCAGGCCTGATAAAGGCCGTGCTCGCCACCCACAACGAAACGGCAACCGGGGTGAAATCCGACATTGCGGGGATCCGCCGGGCGCTGGATGCGGCGGGGCATGGGGCCATGCTCTTCGTCGATGGAGTGTCATCGATTGCCTCGATGCCGTTCGAGTTTTCCGCCTGGGGTGTCGATATCGCCGTTGCAGGCAGCCAGAAGGGTTTCATGTTGCCCGCCGGCCTTGCGATCCTTGGGGTCGGCCCAAAGGCCATCGCCGCGATAGAGACGGCGCGACTACCCCGCACCTTCTTTGATTTCCAGGACATGCTGGCGGCCTATGCGCGGGGGGGTTACCCCTACACTCCGGCGGTCGGCCTGATCGCGGGCCTTGCCCATTCCATTGACCTGCTGGAGACCGAAGGTCTGGAGGCGGTCTACGCGCGCCACCACCGGATGGCCGAAGGCGTTCGCAGGGCGATCTTTGCCTGGGGGATGGCGCCCTATGCGGCCTCACCTGACCTCTACTCGGACACCGTCACGGCGGTGAAAGTGCCCGATGGCTGCAACGGCACCGAGTTGGTGCAGCTTGCGGCCACGAAATATGGCATGGCCTTCGGCGTGGGGCTGGGCGAGGTTGCCGGAAAGGTCTTCCGCATTGGCCACCTTGGCATGCTGACCGACGCCATGGTCCTGTCGGGGCTTGCTGTGGCCGAGATGTGCATGGCCGATCTTGGCTGGCCGGTAAAGCTGGGCTCGGGCGTGGCCGCAGCCCAAGACTATTACCGCAGCACCGTTCCGGCGCTGGCGCTGGCGGCACAATAGGACGGAAGGACGTGACCCTTATGCAGATCCCGACCTTTGACGACGTGCTGGCCGCCCATGCCCGGATCGCCCCCTACATCCACCGCACACCGGTTCTGACCTCCAGCTATTTCAACGGCTTGACCGGGGCAGAGTTGTTCTTCAAATGCGAGAACTTCCAGAAGGCCGGGGCGTTCAAGGTGCGCGGCGCGCGTGCAATGCGGTCTTCGGTTTGACCGAAGATCAGGCCCGCGCCGGGGTCTGTACGCATTCCAGCGGAAATCACGCGCTGTCGCTGTCTTATGCGGCTGGAAGGCGCGGTATTCCTTGCAGTGTCGTCATGCCCCGCACTGCGCCGCAGGCGAAGAAAGACGCCGTGCGCGGCTATGGCGGGGTGATCACCGAACTCCAACCCTCGACCTCCATTCGCGAGGCGGTCGTTGCCGAGGTGCAGGCCCGGACCGGGCGGAATTCGTCCACCCCTACAACGATCCCCGAGTGATCGCAGGGCAGGCAACCTGCTCGCGCGAACTGCTGGAGCAGGTCGAGGGGCTGGATGCCATCATCGCACCGATTGGCGGTGGTGGCATGATCTCGGGAACTTTTCTGACCATGTCATCCAAGGCTCCGGGTGTGAATGTCCGAGCGGGTCACTGACTGAAACCTGCATCCGGAGATGCTGCCGAAGCGTGGCGCGCTGGCCGCTCAGCTGGGGTTGCAGTTCGAGGCGGTGAACCTGCACCGGATGCGAGAGGTGATCATCACCATCACCCCTGCACCGACGGCAAGCCTTATGGCAACTCCCGTTTCGCCCGGTACCCATCTGGCCTGCACCGGGACGGACACGGGCGGCAAGCAGAAGGTGGAACTGACACTTGTCGCCGGCGCATCCGTCTTCACCGATGAAATTGCGCAAAGGATCACCATCGGCGAGGCGCAGCATGCGGTGGGCGCAGGTCTGCTGGACGCCAGGTGCCATCAAGCCGATCGGCGAGGTACTGGTCGGCGCGCATCCGGGGCGGCAAAGCCCGGGAGAGATCACGCTTTTTGACGGGACCGGCGTCGGGTTGCAGGACCTTGCCGTGGGTTCGGTTGCCGTGATGCGGGCGCGCGAACGCGGGGTGGGGATCGAGGTTGGGGTCTGACGACTGGCAATCCACGATTGTGACGGGCACAAGTTTTGATCAAAACTCTGTTGAAGCCGTGACAAACCCATGCTCTGATTGAAGAAATCAGCGAAGGGCGGGCCGGGCGATGCGGGTTTTCATCAATGGTTTCGGGCGGATCGGACGGTCGGTCCTGCGCGCCTGGGCTGATGGGTCGGGGCGTTGGCCCGGTCTGGAGGTCGTCGGGATCAATGACATCGCGGCGCCCGAGATGTGTGCTTATCTCTTCGAATATGACAGCGTCTTCGGCCCCTGGCGCGGGAAGGTTGCTCTGGCGGGCGGGGCTTTGGTCGTGGATGGCCGGGCGATCCCGTTGCACAGGGCCCCGGACCTGTCGGCGCTGGACCTGTCGGGCGTCGATCTGGTGATGGAATGCACCGGACGGGCCGAGACACCGGAGGTGGCAACCCGGGGCCTTCGCGCAGGGGCGGGGCGGGTGCTGATCTCGGGGCCGTCCTCGGCGGCAGAGGTGACGGTGGTGCTGGGGGCGAATGACGGGCGGCTGGCGGGGCAGAGGATCGTGTCGAACGCGTCTTGCACGACCAACGCGCTGGCCCCCCTGACGCGGCTGATCCATGAGCGGTGGGGGATCGTGACCGGATCGATGACGACGGTCCATTGCTACACCGGGAGCCAGCCTACGGTGGATGCCCCGGCGGCGGACCCGGCGCGGAGCCGGGCGGCGGCCTTGTCGATGGTGCCGACCACGACCTCGGCCGCGCGGCTGCTGGACGGAGTCCTGCCGGAACTGGCGGGGCGGATCGTGGCGCAGGCGGTGCGGGTGCCGGTCGCTTCGGTGTCCTGTGTGGACTTCCATCTGGTGACGGAAACGCGGCCCTCGGTCGAGGAGGTCAATGCGGCGTTTCGGGCGGCTGGAGGGGTGATCGGGGCGGTGGACCGGCCTCTCGTTTCCTCCGACCTGCGGGCGCGGGGGGAGTCGGTGGTGATGGCCTGCCCGGAGACGAAGGTGACGGCCGGGGGGATGCTGCGGGTCTTTGGGTGGTACGACAATGAATGGGGGTTCTCGAACCGGATGCTGGACATGGCGCTGAGGATGGGGTGAGTGTCCACGGTGGACATTTCCGGATTATGTATTGTGATCAATTGGTTGGTTTTGGGCGTTAAGAATTTGGAAAGGTTTGGCGGAGGCCGCAAGGCGGGCTGGGTGCCCGGGGTGGGGACTGGAGGGTTTCACACCCTCCAGACCTCCCGTGGGATATTTGGGAAGGGAAAGCGCAACAGCGACGACACGGCAGTCGATGCCGGATGCCTTGCGTGACCTTGATGCCGCCGAGAATTGCTAGGAACGGGGGTCAGTGCGAACGGGCCGCTGCAGTCCACTGCGCAGCAAGGTCCCGAAATTGTCTTACCGAAATCAGTCAGCTGCTCTAGGCTGCCCTGGTCGGAACGCGGACCGACCCCCCCCGTAGTCTGCGATGTCGCCAGAAGGTGGTACGTTGACCGAACTTACCTGTATCGGACTAGGGTTGATGGGATCAGCCCTGGCGCGAGCGCTGTTGGCGGCCGGGCATCACATTATGGTCTGGAACCGTTCGCCTGGAAAGACAGAGGCGCTGGTTGAGTTGGGGGCCCTGGAAGCCCGGTCCTTCGCCGAAGCCCTAGCCGCTAGTCCTGTCGTGATGATTTGCATCGACAACTATGTATCCACACGGGCGCTTCTGGAAGCGGACGGCAAGGCTGGTGGTCTGGTGGGGCGAACAATTGTAAGTCTGACCACCGGGACCCCGCGCGAGGCAGAAGAGCTTTCGGTGTGGGTCACAGCGCAGGGCGCGCGGTATCTGGATGGCGCGATCTTGCCTGGCCCGGATGAAATCGGCACCAAGACCGGTGAGATTCTCATTTCCGGGGACGCGGCGGCGTGGGAGGTCGCGGGCCCGCTTCTAAAGTGCCTTGCCGGAAAAGTGCGGCATGTGGGTCACCGGGTCGGCGCTGCCGCCGCACTGGACTTCGCCTGGCTGACGATGTCCTACGTGCAGTTCATCGGTGTTGCCCATGCGGCGAATATCTGCCGGGCACAGGGGATCGATCTGCAAGAGTTCATAGATCTCCATCCGTTCGATCCAGCACCGGCTGATCCTGACGCATATCCCCCCGAACTGGCCCGGAGAATCAAAGACGCCGATTTCAATCACCCCACCGCGACGCTTCAGGTCTGGGGCGAGGCGCTGGCCCATATCCAGCAGCATGCGCGGGACGCGGGCATTCCGCCCGACATTCCGGATTTCATCGCCGGATACTTCCAGCGGGCCGTCGGCATGGATCTGGGCCAAGAAGAAGCCATCGCGATCTACAAGACGCTTTTGGTAAACGATACCCCGTCTTGACCCAAAGGGGGCCGAAATGACCGACGTTGTGACCGCGGCGTTCGGCGTGACCGAAGCCGACCTTATCGGCTCGGGGTGGGAAAGCACGATCTATGCTTTGGGCAAGACGCAGATCCTGCGCATTCCCCGGCCCGAGGTCGTCAGCGAAGCGAAGCTGCGCGCTCAGGCGGCTTTGCTTGCCAACCTGCCTCCTCTGCCTTTTGCTGTCACGCGCATCCACGAAATCGCACGCATCGAGGGGCAGCTTTATGTGATCGAGGACCGGATCGAGGGTCAGTCGATGGCAGCATTGCTGCCCAGGCTTTCGGGTGAGCGGCGGGCGGCCGCCTTTCGGGCCTATCTTGCCGCTGCCGAAGCCATGTCGGCTGTCACCGTGCCGGGCGAGGCCTATGGCGATCTGCTGCTGGACAACCCTCGGCGCAGTGAAAGATGGTCGGAGTATCTGACCGCCCGCGTGCTTGTGGCCGCAGTGGATGAAGTGCTGGCGGCAGCAGTTCCCGACCTTGCCGGGATCGTCAGACGCTATACCGCGCGGCTTGACGCCCTTCCCAATCCGCCAAAATGCGTGGTTCACGGCGATATCTATCCGGCAAATTTAATGATGAACGACGATCTGCAGGTGACCGGGCTGATCGATTTCAGCTTCACTGCAAGGGTCGGCGACCACGTGATGGACCTGGCTGGGGCCTGCTACTACCTTACCGCATATGATTTGTCAGCCCATGCAGATCTTGACTATGTAAAGCAACTGATCCTGGCCAAATATGGGGCCGAGGTCATTGACCGGATCGAGCTTTACGCGGTCTGGTTTGCTTTCGACTTTGCCTACAACCACGATGCTGTCGATGTCTTTGAGTGGTGTACGAAACTGATCCGGGGTTTTGGGGAAACCTGACCCGCTGAAGACGGGCAGCGGTCGGTTCGGAGCTTCCCCCTCAATCCACCCCATCATCCGGAATGTTCAGCACCGTGCCACAAGCCTTGCAGTGGACGGCGTCGTGGTCGTGGCGTCTTAGGCCGCAGGTGGGGCAAGGATAGTGGGCCTTGTTGGGCCTCAGGACGACTTGCACCAGCCTCAGGAAGAGGCTGATCCCGACGATCATGATCCCGACCGCGAGGAGCTTGCCGGAATTGCCGACAAGGGTGATGTCTTCGAACCCCGTGGTCGAAAGAGTGGTCACGGTGAAGTAGAGGGCGTCGACGTAGTTGGTGATCTTGTCGTTCACCCCCGACTGGGTCTGATAGACCAGCGCGGTGGTGGCGAAGATGAAGATCAAGAGGTTCAGGCCGGCGCGGATCGTCAGTTCGTTGCGGCGAAAGCCGGGGATGTCGTCGCCAAGCTGGTCGAGCGTCTGGGGCGAGTGGAAGACGCGGTAAAGCCTGAGGACGCGGAGGAAGGCCAGCCCCTCGCCGCCGACGGGCAGGAGGAGCGAGAGGATCACCAGGATGTCGGCGATGCCCCAGAAGCTGAAGACCTTGCGCAGGGGTTGGCGGGAAATCAAGAGGCGAGCGAGGAAATCGGCCAGGAAGACCAGGCCGATGGCGATGTCGATCCAGACGTTATGCGTACCGCGGGTCAGGAACGAGGAGGCGACGAGCCAGGTCACGGTCAGCAGGTCGAAGGCGAGAAGGAGGTAGCGGAAGCGGTCGCCTGCCTGGCCCGCGCCCTCGTAGAGGCGGCGGATGCGGGTGCGAAGGGTGGGTGGGGTCATCTGGTTCCGCCTCGATCTGGTGCGTTGGGGTGGTCTTCAGGGGGCGAGGACGGTCCAGGGGGTGGCGAAGCGGTGTTCCTCAAGGTTCGGGGTGGGGCCGATCCGGTCGATGACGGCGAAAAGGCCGGGGGCGTGGAGGGGGGTGAGGACGCCGTGCCAGGTGCCTTTGTGCAGGTTGATCCCTTGGGCGCCGTTGGTGAGAAAGGCTTTTGGTGCGGCCTCGGGCGAGGTGGCGGTGATGACGAGGAAGGGGTGCTGGGTCATCGGGAGGAAGGCCTGCGAGCCGTCGGGGTGGCGCTCGATAAGGTCGAATGTGTAGGGGAGGGTGCGGGGTTCGGCGTTGAAGATCGAGATGCCCGCGCGGGCGTCCGGGCCGAAGTCGAGGCGGGCGCGGTCGTGGTGGCGCTGGCAGAGGCCGTCGTTGATCAGACGGCGCGCGCCGGTCGCGTCGAGGATGTCACCGAAGGGGGCGAAGGCTTCGGGCGTCAGGGGCTCGGGGCGGATCAGGCGCATGGGGTGGAGCCGGGCGCACGTTTTCGACGAAAGCTGGGGGTCATCGCGGGGGGCCGAAAGCACCCGGGCCACGGAGTTTTGCGTGGCGGTTCACGTCCTTGTACAGCAGATAGCGGAAGCGGCCGGGACCGGCGGCGTAGCAGGCTTGCGGGCAATAGGCGCGGAGCCACATGAAATCGCCGGCCTCGACCTCGACCCAGTCCTGATTGAGCTTGTAGACGGCTTTGCCTTCAAGGACGTAGAGGCCATGCTCCATCACATGGGTTTCCTCGAAGGGGATCAGGCCGCCGGGTTCGAAGGTGACGATGTTGACATGGGCGTCGTGGGCAAGATCGTCGGGGTTGACGAAGCGGGTGGTGCCCCAGCGGTTTTGCGTGTCGGGCATCCAGCGGATCGGCACGTCGCGTTCGTTGATGACGAAGTGTTTCGGGTTGGGTGTGCCGGGGGCGGGTTCGTAGAGCTTGCGGAGCCAGTGAAAGCGGGAGGCGGCGTTGCCTTCGGCGAGGAGAGTCCAGGATGTAGCGGGGGGGATGTAGGCGTAGCTGCCGGCCTCCATCTCGTAACCGGTGCCGTCGATGGTGAGGGTGGCGAGGCCGCCGGTGAAGAAGAGCCAGTGTTCGGCACCGGTTTCCGGGTCGGGGGTATCGGAGCCACCGCCGGAGGTGACCTCCATCACATATTGGCTGAAGCTCTCGGCAAAGCCGGACATCGGGCGCGCGATCAACCAGAGGCGGGTGCCGCGCCAGCCGGGGAGGAAGCTGGTGACGATGTCGGAGAAGCAGGCCTTCGGGATCACGCAGTAGCTGCCGGTAAAGACGGCGCGCCCGGTCATCAGGGCGGTCTGGGGGGGCAGGCCGCCGGGGGGAGAGGCGTAGGTGCTGGTCATGGGAGGATGTCCTTCAGGCGGAGTTCGGCAATGCGTTCGACCTGGGCGCAGGCGGTGGCGAATTCGGCTTCGGTGTCGTTGCCGATGCGGGTTTGGAAGGCCTGCAGGATCGTGTCCCGGCTGTTATCACGGACCGCGATGATGAAGGGAAAGCCGTGCTTGGCGACGTAATCTGCATTCAGGCGCTGGAAGGTGGCGCGGTCTTCGTCAGTGAGGCAGTCGAGCGCTGCAGAGGCCTGTTCAGCGGTCGACTCGGGCGTCAGGCACATCGCGGCGGCCAGCCTGCCTGCAAGGTCGGGGTGCGCGGTGAGGACGCCAAGCCGCTCTTCCCGGCTGGCCGAGCGGAAAACGCGGGCGAGAGAATTGTGCAATCCGACGGCGGAGTCGTGGGCCGGGCCAAGCTCCAGCGCCCAGGCACGGTCGGCGATCCAGGGGGAATGTTCGAAAATGGAACCGAAGCGTTCCACGAACCGCTCACGCGGCATCTGCGAGGGGCGTTCGAACCGTTTGTGTCGATGAATTTTTCGCCAATGGTCGGCGATGTCGATGCGGCGGGGGAACCAGACCCGATCATGGGATTTTGCATAGTCGAGGAAGCGCTGCAGGCCCGCGATCTTGCCCGGCCGCCCGATCAGGCGGCAGTGAAGGCCAATCGAGAACATCTTTGCGGCCCCCGCCTCGCCTTCGGCATAAAGGGTGTCGAAGCTGTCCTTGAGGTACTCGAAGAACTGCTCACCCGTGCTGTAGCCCGGTGCGGTCGCAAAGCGCATGTCGTTGGCTTCCAGCGTGTAGGGGATGACCAGCTGATCGTGATCGCCATATTCCCGCCAGTAGGGCAGGTCGTCGTCATAGGTGTCGGAAATCCAGGCGAGCTGTCGGGTCTCGGCCGTCAGCCGCACCGTGTTCATCGAGCAGCGGCCGGTGTACCAGCCCAGCGGGGCCGCACCTACGACCTCTTCATGCAGGCGGAAGGCTTCGGCGATCTGGGCCGCTTCCTCTTCTTGGGGCATGTCGCGATGGTCGACCCATTTCAGGCCGTGGGAGGCGATTTCCCATCCCGCCGACTTCATCGCGGCCACTTGCTCGGGGTTGCGCGCGAGGGCAGAGGTCACGCCATACACGGTCACGGGGATAGACTTTTCGACGAAAAGTCGGTGCAGGCGCCAGAACCCCGCCCGCGCGCCGTAATCGTAGAGCGATTCCATGTTCCAGTGCCGCTGGCCCGGCCAAGGGGCGGCCCCCGCGATGTCGGACAGGAAAGCCTCGCTTGCCGCATCGCCATGCAGAAGGTTGTTCTCGCCGCCCTCCTCATAGTTCAGGACGACCGAAACGGCGATCCTGGCCCCGTCGGGCCATTGGGCATCTGGGGCGTTCGGGCCGTGGCCACGGAAATCACGGGGGTAGCGGTTCACAGCTCTCTCCTTGCCCTGATGAGAGTAAGGGAAAAGACGCGGATCATTCCATGGGATTCTTGAAAGCGCCTAGGGAGGCATGTGAGGGTCGCAGAGGACGACAATCCGTGGTTTGATGCCGCGAAATGGAGGGGCGCATGGGACGGCTTTCGACGCATGTTCTGGACACGGCAAAGGGCAAGCCGGCGGCCGGGGTCAAGATCATGCTTTACCGGATTTCGGGGCAGAGCCACCGTAAGATCCGCGAAGTGATGACCAATGCCGATGGGCGGACAGACGGGCCGATGCTTGAGGGCAAGGACCTGACAGCGGGCAGCTATGAGCTGGTGTTCTGCGCCGGTGACTACCTGCGCGCGTCTGGGCAAGCGGGGGAAGGGGTGTTGTTCCTGGACGAAATCCCGATCCGCTTTGGCGTGCCCGATGCAGACCAGCATTACCATGTGCCGCTGTTGATCTCGCCTTTCGGCTATTCGACCTACCGCGGGTCGTGAAACCGTCACTTGCGGTTTGTCCTGCTTCGGCATTATCTGGCGTGGTCAAATTTTTCGGCTCAAGGAGAACCGCATGTTTCGGATGAAGACATATTTGGCTGCCCCTGCCTTTGCTTTGTTGATGAGCGGTACAGCCCATGCCGCACTGACCGCCGATCAGGTCTGGCAGTCCTGGAAGGACGCCGGCGCCACTGTCGGGCTCACGATCTCGGCTGCGACCGAAAACAACAGCGGCGGAGTGCTGACGCTGAACGGCGTGACCATCGCGCCGGAAGGTCTGAGCGGGCTGACGATCTCTGACATGGTTCTGACCGAAGAGTCCGACGGTTCGGTGACCATTGCCCCCGGTGCCGAGATCGGTGCCACGATGACCGGCGATACCGAAGGTTCGATCAAGGTGACGCATGACGGGCTGACCCTGACCGCGCGCGAGGCGGACGGCGGAATGGCCTATGACTATTCGGCCGCCAAGCTGGATGTGGTCTATGACACCAGCTATCCGGGCGTGTCCTTCGACGGCAGCGAAGCCCCCAAGGTTACGGCGGCGGGCACTGTCGGCTTTGCCAATCTCTCGGGGGTCTATTCCGACACGCCCGGCACAAACCGGACCTTCGGGCTGGACATCAAGGCCGACACTCTGGCTTACAACACCAGCCAGGACGACCCGGGGATGGAGCTGAAGCAGACGACGACAAGCGAGACCGACGGGATCGAGATGTCGTTGGATTTTGCCCTGCCAAGCACGATCGCACTTGCCGCAATCGCGTCGCCAGCTGATTTCACCACGGCGCTGAACGAGGGGCTGAGTGTCAATCTCTCGACCAAGCAAGGCGCGTCCAACGGTTCGATGAAGCAGGAGAACCCCTTCCTGCCGATGGATCTGACGATGTCAGCTGGTGGAAGTGAGGGCGTGGGCGTCTTCAACAAGGACATCTTCTCGATCAAGTCGACGGCTTCCGGGTTGGAGATCGACTCGGCGCCTGGCGCGATGCCGGTCCCGGTCAAGGTCACGTCCGGCCCGATGGAATTCGAGATGACGTCGCCGGTCATCGCGAACGAGGCGGCCGGGGATTATGCGCTGGTGATGAAGTTCAGCCAGTTCAGCGTGAATGAAGAAGCCTGGGCGATGTTCGACCCGCAAGGCGCGCTGAAGCATGATGCGGCCGATATCGCCATCGACATCTCGGGCAAGACCAAGATCGACGTCCCGGCGATGATCGCAGCTTCGGAAACCGGCGGGGCGCCGGTGATGCCGGCACCTGAAACCCTTGATATCAAGGAGCTGGGGCTGAAAGTCGCGGGCGCGGTGCTGGCTGGCACCGGGGCCTTCACCTTCGACAACTCGGCGGGCATTCCGATGCCGCTGGGTGAGGCGAACCTGAACCTGACCGGTGCGAATGCGCTGATCGACGGGCTGATCGCGACCGGCCTTCTGCCCGAGGAAGACGCGATGGGCGCCCGGATGATGATGGGCATGTTCATGGTCCCGGGTGCGGGTGCTGACGAGCTGACCTCGAAGATCGAGGCCAAGGAAGGTTTCCAGATCCTGGTGAACGGACAGCCGCTGCCGATGTAAGCGGCCTGGATGGCGGGAAAGGCGGGGCTTCGGTCCCGCCTTTTTCATTGCGTGGGTGGTTTGAAACTGCTTTGCGGTTGCGGTGGACTGGCGCGATATTGCCGCGCAGGAAACGGGGGCAGCGATGTATGACTGGGTGGTTCTTGGGGAATGGGTCGAGATCGCGGTGCGCTGGCTGCATGTGATCACGGCCATGGCCTGGATCGGGTCGAGCTTTTACTTCATCGCGCTTGACCTCGGGCTGCACCGGGACCGCGACCTTGCCAGCGGCGCGGATGGTGAAGAGTGGCAGGTCCATGGTGGCGGGTTCTACCATGTCCAGAAATACCTCGTGGCACCGAGCGCGATGCCGGATCACCTGGTCTGGTTCAAGTGGGAAAGCTACACGACCTGGCTGTCGGGTTTCGCGCTTCTGGTGCTGGTTTACTATCTGGGGGCGGAACTTTACCTGATCGACTTCACGGTCATGGAGCTTCGGGTCTGGCAGGCGGTCGGGATATCGCTTGCTTCGCTTGCCTTTGGCTGGGTGGCCTACAACACGCTTTGCAAGGTCTTCGTGAATGCGGACCAGAACCTGCTCATGCTGGCCCTGTTCGTCGTGCTGGTGGGGATGAGCTGGTTTTACACCCAGGTCTTCAGCGGTCGGGCGGCGATGCTGCATCTGGGGGCGTTCACGGCGTCGATCATGACGGGCAACGTGTTCTTCGTCATTATGCCGAACCAGCGGGTGGTGGTGGCTGACCTCAAGGCGGGGCGGGCTCCTGACCCGAAATACGGAAAGATCGCCAAGCAGCGGTCGACGCATAACAACTATCTGACCCTGCCGGTGATCTTTCTGATGCTGTCGAACCATTACCCGCTGGTTTTCGCGACCGAGTGGAACTGGGTGATCGCGTCGCTGGTTTTCCTCATGGGGGTAACGATCCGGCACTGGTTCAACACCAAACATGCCCGAAAGGGGAACCCGCACTGGACCTGGGGGGTGACGGTGATCCTGTTCCTGGTCATCGCCTGGCTCTCTACCGCGCCGAAGCGGGTGGTTGAGGGCGAGGCGGCACTGCAAGGCGAAGCCTTGCGGTTGGCGTCAGCCGATGGGTTCGAAGAGGTGGTCGGCATCGTGCAGGGCCGCTGTTCGATGTGCCATGCGGTAGAGCCGGGCTGGGAAGGCTTGCACTGGCCGCCGAAGGGCGTGGTGCTTGAGACCGAAGGGCAGATCGCGCGAGAGGCGCGACGGATCTACCTGCAGGCGGGCATCACCCATGCCATGCCGCCAGGGAACCTGAGCTATATGGAGCCTGAGGAGCGTGCGGCGATTGTGCGGTGGTTCCGCGGAGCTGACGATCCGGTCTAAGGAGCTTAACCCTCGGTCCGACCGCCGTCCCTGTCCTTGGGAAATTGCTTTGCACCTTCGACGGGCGCGAGCCAGCTTTCGCGGCGGATGGTCCAAAGCTCATAGGTCGGGCGGAACTGGTCGGGCGCGTCAAGCGTGCCGAGGTTGATGCCGATCTCGTCGTCGATATGGGCAAAGACCGGCGAGCCGCAGGTCGGGCAGAAGCTGCGGTCATGATAGCTTGTGACCTCGCCCGTGATGGTCACGGCGGTCTCGGGGTAAATCGCCGACGCGTGGAACAGCGCGCCGTGGTTCTTGCGGCAGTCAAGGCAGTGGCACAGCCCGACCCGGTAGGGTTGTCCCTTTGCTGTGAAGCGGAGCGCGCCGCAGAGACAGCCGCCGGTGATCTCTTCCATCATTGCCTTCCGGGTCCGCTCGTCGATGACTTCGTCACTCCTCGCTGGGGCGCTCCGACGAGGAGACGAAGTCGAACGAGGAGGGTTTCCTAGTCGCCCAGTTTCGCATGCACCTCGTCAAGGTCAACCGGGCCTTTCGGCATCTTGTTGGCCGGATTCTCGAAATCATAGCGGAAAAGCTGGAAGTCGCGTTTGTAGATTTCCCACATGAGATGCATCGACAGATCGTCGAAATAGGCCTCGACCGGATGGGCGCGTTTTGGCCCATGGCCTTCGCTTTCGTTGAAGCGCGGGATGGCCTTGAGGTCGATGGGATGCTTGGTCTGGATATTGTCCAGGACGACCTGCATGCCTTGGTTGAAGGCCTCGGTGAAGAAGATGTTGTGATATCGCCCGCCATTGACGATGTAGGTCGAGACATGGCCAGCCATGGCGGACCAGTGGATGTCAGGCTCCATCGGTTTTTTCCAGCGGATCGTGTCGCGGGCGAAAAGCAGGAACCGGCGGAAGCTGGCGATCTGGTCAAACTCCTGCTTGCCGTCGTCGCCGCCGACCTCGACCCCGTATTTCTGGACCAGAAGCGGCACCAGATTGCCGCGATACCGTTTGCCGTTGCGTTGAATGCCGCAGATCTTGTCGAAGAACGAGGACAGAATCCGCGTGTAGGGGTTGCGGACGCAGGTAAAGGCATAGGTCTTTTGGCCGCGGGCCCGGCGTTCGATCAGGGGTTGGCTGGCCTCGAGCGCCCATTTGTGCAGGCCGGATGTGGCATCATGGACATCGCCGTCAAAGAAGACCCCGTGGTCGGAATAGTACATGATCTGCCCGATGGTCGAGCAGGCGCATTTCGGCACCACCCGGTAGACGACGCTTTCGCTTTCCGTCATCCATGTTCCGGGAAAACCCATTAGCGACACCCTCCAATGAACAAGACCTGCAGATTCATGTATGATTCAAGATCGGGGCAATCAAGCAGACATATTCGGGCTTTTCAAGCAAGCACCCTGCGGTTTAGGGAGGCAGAGCGCAGCTCTTGACAGCGCGCCCGGGTAAGAATGACGCAAATCGCCTTCATCCTGCTTTGCCACAAGGACCCGGAAGGGATCATTGCGCAGACCTTGCGGCTGACGGCGGCTGGCGATTGTGTCGCCATTCACTTTGATGCCCGGGCAAACCTAGCTGATTATCAGCGCATTCGCAAAGCGCTGGGCGACAACCCCCAAGTCACGTTTGCGAAACGGCGCCTCAAATGCGGCTGGGGCGAGTGGAGCCTGGTTGCAGCCACTCTGGAAGCGGTCAAAGCGGCGGTTGCGGCCTTTCCGGGGGCGACGCATTTCTACATGCTGTCGGGCGACTGCATGCCGATCAAGACCGCGGAATATGTCCGCGCCCGGCTTGAGCGCGACGATGTCGACTATATCGAGAGCTTCGATTTCTTCGGGTCCGACTGGATCAAGACCGGCATCAAGGAAGAGCGGCTGATCTATCGCCATTGGTTCAACGAGCGGCAGCGGAAATGGCTGTTCTACACGTCGATGGATCTACAGAAGCGGTTCGGTCTGGCGCGGAAAGTGCCCGAGGATCTGCGGATCCGGATCGGCAGCCAGTGGTGGTGCCTGCGGCGGCGAACGGTCGAAGCTGTGCTGGAGTTCGCATCCCGGCGGCCCGATGTGCTGCGGTTTTTCGCGACCACCTGGATTCCGGACGAAACCTTCTTTCAGACCATCGTCACCCATCTGGTGCCCGGGCGCGAGATTCAGTCGCGGACCCTGACGTTCCTCATGTTCACTGATTACGGGATGCCCGCGACCTTTTACGACGACCACCATGATCTTCTTCTGGCGCAGGAGTTTCTGTTTGCCCGCAAGATCAGCCCGGATGCCAAGGCGCTGAAAGAACGGCTTGGCGCGCTTTATTCCGAGACGGGGAGAGGCTTTGAGACCTCGAACGAGGGGCGGCGGCAGTTTGCCTTTCTGACGGCGCGTGGCCGCGAGGGTCGGCGGTTCGCGCCGCGGTTCTGGGAGGCCGAAACGAGCCTTGGCCGCAGCCGGACGCTGATGGTGGTGACCTGCAAGAAATGGCATGTGGCCAAGCGCCTGGCCGAACGCGTGCGCGGCCTGACGACCCTTCCGGCGGTGGATTACCTCTTCAACGAAGAGGCGACGCCCCTGCCCGATCTGGGGGGGATCCAGACGACTCTGGAAAAGCGGATGCGCCACCGCCGCGCGCTGGTCCGGATGCTGTTCGAGCATTGGCAGACCGACCGGCTGGTCCTTTGTGTTGATCCGGGCAGCATCGATCTGATCCAGGACTTCTACAATGGCCGCTCACGGGTCCGGCTGCTGGAGATTGATTGCGAGTTCTCGGATGACTATCTTGTCGGTCATGCCCGGCGTGTCGGGCTGACCGGGGCGAATACGCCAGCCTCGGCGATGGGTAAGCTGCTGCCAACGATCCGATATGATGTGAAGTTCGAAAGTGACCGGCTGCGCGAGCTTGATCTTGCGGGGCATTTCCGTATCCGTCAGACCGCAAGCGTAGAGGAAAACACCCAGCCTTTGGCCGAGTTCCTGGACATCACGTTCGATCAGGCGCGCGAAATTGCGGCAACCGATTATCTATTTGTGGATTGAACTGACATGAGCTGGAGTTATGACCCGACCAACGTCTTCGCCCGTATCCTGCGGGGGGAAATCCCGAACCGGACGGTGATGGAGACCCCGCATACGTTGGTCTTTCACGACCTGCGTCCCCAGGCCCCGGTGCATGTTCTGGCCGTGCCGAAAGGGGCCTATGTCAGCCTTGATCATTTCTCGGCCGAGGCATCGGCGGAAGAGATTGTCGATTTTCACCGCACCGTGGCGAAGACCTGCGCCATCCTGGGCCTAAGCGGGCCGGAAGGGTTTCGCGCGATTTCGAACGCGGGCGAGCACGGAATGCAGGAGGTGCCGCATTATCATCTGCATATCCTTGGCGGGCGGCTGCTGGGGCGGCTGTTGGAACAGGTCTGAAACCGCAAACTCCGGGTCGCATTGGGCAGGAGCGGCTGGCATCTTCCGGGAAAGATGGAGGATGACATGCGATATGTAGCGATACCGACAGAGACGGCCCGGCACTATCAGGCGGGCGGGCGCGACGAGAACGGTCAGGTACCGGAGCGGCAGGTGGCCGAGGGGACAGGCAATCCCTGCCGACACTGCCTGAAGATGATCCCGGAAGGGGTCGAGATGCTGGTTCTGGCGCACCGGCCGTTTCCCGCCTTGCAGCCCTACGCGGAACTGGGGCCGATTTTCCTTTGTGCTGATGAATGCGAGGCGGGAAGTGGGGTTGATCTGCCCGAAATGCTCGCCTCGCCCGACTATATCGTTCGGGGCTACGGGTCGAATGACCGGATCGTCTATGGTACCGGTGGCGTGGTGGCGACGGGGGCGATCCCGACACGGGCGGAGGAGTTGTTTGGCGATGATCGGGTCGCCTATCTGCATGTGCGATCGGCCCGGAACAACTGCTATCAGTGCCGCATCGAGCGGTGATCCTGCGGAGCGGCGTGCCGCCGCGCGCCTTTTCTCTCGGGCCCGCGCCGAGGCGCGATCCCGAGGCTGGTGGGGGCGCTGCCCCCAAAGCCCTGGGATATTTGTGAACAGGTGAAAGGGCTTGGTGTCCGTCCGGGCACGATTGGGGCGCTGGTTTTTGTGATAATTGGGACTTGATCGGGGGGCCTAACGCCTGAATGGGCTGGGGCGGAGGCCTTGGGCAGCGCTATCGGTGACGTCCTTGATGCGTCTCGCGCGGGTTTCGGGGGTCTTGGCCGTCTTGATCCATTCCAGAGTTCCCCGCCGGACCGAGCGGGGCAGCGCCGCCCAGAAAGCCGCTGTGCTGGTCGCCGTAAGGGCGTCGGTCAGGTCGGGTGGATCGATCAGGGCGTCGACATCGTTCAGGAAATCCCACATGCCGTTGGCTTGGGCGATGGTGATCTTGGCCTCGCCTGCCGGGGTCATGGCTCCCGAGGCGCGCGCCCGGGCGACCAGCGCCTTGTTCACCGCGCTCCAGGCCGATTTCGGGTTGCGGGGCGCGATCAGGATCATCGAGCGGTCAGCGTCCAGTTCGCGCGGAACGCTGTTGATCCAGCCCCAGCACAGCAGCTCTTCGGTGCTGTCCTCGGCGGAGAGATAGTCGGGATGGTGCTTGCGGTAGCAGGCGAGCCAGACCGGGCCAGGCTCTGTGTGATGGGCGGAAAGCCAGTCGCGCAGTTCCGCGCGGCTGTGGACTGTGATGACGGGCGCGTTGTCAGCCGCGCCCATGGTCGGCGTCCCAGGTTTTCAGCCAGCGTTTTGGGGCGGCGTCACGCCACTGCTGGATGAGGCGGGCGCGGGCCCAGCCTTCGTCAATGCGGCCGGAGCGGACCAGGATCAGGTTGTGCGCGGCATAGTGGGGGTGGAGGGTGAAGGTGTCGGGGTCGGCGGCCAGCAGCATCTCGCGTTCGTCCTTGTCGCATTTGAAGACCGCGGCGTCGATGTAGGGCGACCACCAGCACCACATCTTGCCGTGGGCTTTCAGGGCTTCGTTGCCCCAGGGGTAGTCGACGGTGACGTGCGGCAGGTTCAGTGACAGGGCGAAGGCTTTGAGAGCGGGCCAGTCTTGGATCATGCGGTGTACCAGGAAAGGGGTGGGGGCAGATCGGCAAGGGCGTAGTCGAGCCGCAGGGCCCGGCGCGGGGTGTCGGTCTGCGCAGGGCGAGAGCAGTGCAGAACGAGCATCGGCAGGACTTGGATGTCGCCCGGCTGGGCGACGGAGACCTCGGTCGGGAAGCGGGCGGCGGTCGCTGCTGCTTCGGCCTCGCGGACGATGCCTGCGGCCTCGCTGCCGCGTGCGATCTCCATCGCGCCGTTTGTCTCGTCACAGGCATCCAGATGCAGGCGGACGAACAGCATCTGTTTCAGGATTTCAACAGGCGGTTCGCAGTGCCAGATGCCGCGCTTATGTGACCAGTTGCCAAAGCCAGGGGTGTCATGTCGGGCGGCGACGGCAATGATGCGGTCCTGGTGCCAGGGCAGGCCCCAGTTCGATTGGGCGTCCTTGGTGAACCAGACCAGCCGGACCAATCGGGCCGTGGGCGCCGTTGTGGTCCGGATCGCCTCGGTGACGGGTGCAAGGGCGAGAGCGGTATCGGGAGCGGTCCAGTCGACGCGTCCGCCGGGGCGTCCGGCGTCTTTGGCGATCCGGTCAAGGCTTGAAAGAGCGGAAGCGTCCAGTGCGCCGCGCAACCACCGGTTGGAGGCGTCGCCGTCCAGCATCAATGCGCCTCGGCCCAGCTCTTGCCCTGACCTGCCTTCACCGTGAGCTGGACGTTGAGGGTGACGGCGGGGATCATGGGTCGCGCCGGGTCGTGAGGCGGGGATCGTGGGCGCTGTAGACAATGCTTGCGTCGTCGTTGGCCAAGTGCCCGTCGTAGGGGCCGCACTTGGTTAGAATCTGCCCATTGAGAAAGCAAAGCATCAGGCCATGCTCTGGTTCCCAGTCGCACTCCGCCTCGATCACCACATAGGCTTCACCGCCGCGGCTGTCATCGTGATCCACGAACACGCTGCGCGGGCTGATGTGAGTCCAGATCGCATGGGGTTTGGTGATGTCGAAATAGCGGTCCCCCCCGGTATATTCTACGAAATCTTCGCAAAAGGCCTGAACGTGGCGCGACATGGCCAGCCGGTCGGCGGGGCGAAGCGCGCGGAAGTTTTCCAAAGCGAGACGCCCTTCTGGCGTGGCCGGGGGATCGGAGAGCCCGATCGCGGCCCCGTCGAAGAAGACCGATGAAAAGGTCATCGGATCGACCATCAATGCGCCTCGGCCCAGTTCTTGCCCTGACCCGCCTCGACCGCAAGGTGGACCTTGAGGGTGACGGCGGGGTGGGCGGCCCCTTCCATCACCTCTTTGGCGATGGGGATCAGGGCGGGGGCGGCGTCTTCGGCGACTTCGAAAAGAAGTTCATCGTGGACTTGCAAAAGCATCCTAGCGTCGATGCCGTCGATGGCCTTGGGCATCCTTATCATGGCGCGGCGGATGACATCGGCGGCGGTGCCCTGGATGGGCGCGTTGATCGCGGCGCGTTTGGCGAAGCCTGCTCCGGGGCCCTTTGCGTTGATCTCGGGAGTATGAATTTTCCGACCGAAAAGGGTCTGCACAAAGCCGTTTTCCTGCGCAAATATGACAGTATCGGACATGTATTCCTTGATACCCGGAAAACGCTCGAAATAACGGTCGATGAAGCCTTGGGCTTCGGCGCGCGGAATGCGCAGGTTGCGGGCGAGGCCGAAGCCGGAGATGCCGTAGATGACGCCGAAATTGATCGCCTTGGCCTTGCGGCGGATGTCGGAGGTCATCTGGTCGAGGGGGACGTTGAACATCTCGGACGCGGTGAGGGCGTGGATGTCGATGCCGTCCTCGAAGGCCTGTCGAAGCTGGGGGATGTCGGCGATATGGGCGAGGATGCGCAGCTCGATCTGGGAGTAGTCGAGCGACACGAGGGTCCGGCCTTGGGGGGCCACGAAAGCCTCACGTATCCGGCGGCCTTCTTCGGTGCGGACGGGGATGTTCTGCAGGTTCGGGTCAGTCGAGGCAAGGCGGCCGGTGTTGGCCCCGGCGATGGAATAGGAAGTATGGACCCGGCCGGTGTCGGGGTTGATCGCCTGCTGCAGCGCGTCGGTGTAGGTGGACTTGAGCTTGGCGATCTGGCGCCAGTCGAGGATTCTTGCCGCAAGTTGAGCACCTTGCGGGTGATCGGCCAGTGTCGTGATGTCTTCAAGGATATCGGCACCGGTGGCATAGGCATCGGTCTTGCCCTTGACGCCGCCGGGGATTTGCATCCGGTCAAACAAGATTTCGCCGAGTTGCTTCGGGGAGCCGACGTTGAACTTTTCGCCCGCGATCTGCTGGATTTCCTCCTCGAGTTGGACGAGTTTCTGCGCGAAGGCGTTGGACATGCGGTGCAAGGTGTCGCGGTCGACCTGGATGCCGGTCATTTCCATATCGGCAAGGACCGGGACGAGGGGGCGTTCGAGGGTTTCATAGACGGTGGTGACCTTCGCGCGGTGAAGCTGGGGCTTGAAGAGCTGCCAGAGACGAAGGGTGACATCGGCGTCTTCGGCGGCGTATTTGACGGCGTCGTCGATGGGGGTCTTGTCGAAGGTGATCTGGCTTTTTCCGCTGCCTAGCAAGGACTTGATCGGGATCGGCTGGTGGCCGAGATAGAGGTCCGAAAGCGTGTCCATACCGTGGTTGTTGGTTCCGGCATGCATGGCGTAGCTCATCAGCATGGTGTCGTCGAAGGGGGTGATCCTGATCCCGTGGCGGGCGAAGATCTTCCAATCGTATTTCATGTTCTGGCCGATCTTGAGGATGGCCGGGTCTTCGAGGACGGGCTTCAGGGCGGCGAGGGTTTCGGTGAGGGGCAACTGGCCGTCCGCCAGCGCCGTCGCGCCGAACAGATCGCCGCCTCCGGTGGTGTGGCCAAGTGGGATGTAGGCGGCCTTGCCGGGATCGACGGAGAGCGAAATGCCGACGAGATCGGCCTGCATCTCGTCAAGGCTGGTGGTTTCGGTGTCGACAGCGACATGGCCGATATCGCGGATATGGGCGATCCAGCGGTTGAGCGTGTCGATGTCGCGGATGCATTCGTAGGCGGCGTGGTCGAAGGGAAGGCGCTCCTCGTTCGACTTCGTCTCCTCGTCGTGGGCGCCTTTGACTTCAAGCGCGGTGGATTCCGGCAGTGCCGGGGCCGCGATCCCCAGTTTTTCGGACACGCGGCGGGTGAGGGTGCGGAACTCCATCGCGGTCAGGAAGGTCATGATCGCGTCGGGGTCGGGCTGTTTGACCGCGAGGTCGTCGAGGGTGATGTCGAGGGGAGTGTCGGATTTCAGCGTGACCAGATCGCGCGAGATGCGGATCTTGTCGGCATTGTCCACCAGCGCCTCGCGGCGCTTGGGCTGCTTGATCTCGGAAGCACGGGCGAGAAGCGTGTCGAGGTCACCGTATTCCTGGATGAGAAGGGCGGCGGTCTTGAGGCCGATCCCGGGCGCGCCGGGGACGTTGTCGACAGAGTCGCCCGCAAGGGATTGAACATCAATCACCTTTTCGGGCGGGACGCCGAATTTCTCCATCACTTCATCGGGGCCGATCGCCTTGGTCTTCATCGGGTCGAACATGTCGATGCCAGGCCGGATGAGCTGCATCAGGTCCTTGTCGGAGGAGATGATCGTGCAACTGCCCCCAGCCTCGACCGCGTGACGGGCGAGGGTGGCGATGATGTCGTCGGCCTCATAGCCCGGGGTTTCGATACAGGCGACGTTGAAGGCGCGGGTGGCGTCACGGGTGAGGGGGAACTGGGGGCGCAGGTCCTCGGGCGGCGGCGGGCGGTTGGCCTTGTAGTCCGGGTAGATGTCGTTGCGGAAGGTCTTGGAGGAATGGTCGAAGATCACTGCGATATGGGTCGCGGCCCCGGCGCGTTTGCCGGTGGAAATCTCGTTCCAGAGGATGTTGCAGAAGCCCGCGACGGCGCCGACGGGCAGGCCGTCGGATTTGCGGGTGAGCGGCGGCAGGCCGTGGTAGGCGCGGAAGATATAGGCCGAGCCGTCGATCAGGTGGAGGTGGTGGCCCTTGCCGAAACTCATGGTTTTCTCCCGTGCTTGAGGGGGATTATTGGCAGAAAGGGGGGCCTATATCTACCCGGAATGGCTACCCGGTTTGGCCCGAAAGGTGCCAGTCGAGCGAGAGGGTGACGGACCAGTTGGCCGGGGTCCAAAGGCCGAAGGGGATGCCTGCGGCGCGGAAGGTCTCGCCGAGCCAGACGTTGCAGGTGCGCAAGGCGTGGAAGCGGCCCTTGGCCGGGAAGAAGGCGTCAAAGCCGGTAAAGCCGGGGTGGTTGAGGCGGGTCTGGCTAGCGAAAGTGGTGAGGGTCTCGGCGACAAGGGCCTGGTACTGCTTTTCGGAGAGCTGCAGAAAGCGCAGGTTTTCCATGGGGTTGAGGGGGCCGGTCACGTTCAGCCGGATCACCGAGCGGTCCCCGGTCGCGGCCGTCAGGACGGCACCCGGGGTGATGTCGGCATAGGTTCCGGCGGTGGTGTAGAAGGCGGCAGAGCCCCAGCCGAACATCAGCCATTCGGCCTCGGGGAGGTAGACGGGCACACCAGCGGCCCCGGCAAAGGCAAAACGGGTGCGGATGTCGGGGGTGAGGGGGAAGAGGATGTCGGTGTGGATCGGGCCCTGGATCAGGCCGATGGTGCGGGTCGGCGGACCAGAATGGTCGGGACCGGGGCCGGGGATCAGGGGCAGGGCCAGGGAGGCGGTGAGGTAGAGGAGGGGGACGGCCAGCAACAGCGCGAGGAGGCGCAGGGTGCGGCGCATGGTCCTAAACCGTTGAACAGGCATTGGAAATCAGAAGCCGGGGCGGGGTTCGCACCTAGTGGTCGTCGTGGGCGTGGTCGCGGTCGATGACGTAGCGCTTGTCGCAGTAACCACACTCGACCCAGCCGGTGTCCTGCGGGATCGACAGCCAGACGCGGGGGTGGCCAAGCGCGCCCTCGCCGCCGTCGCAGGCGACTTTCCAGGTGGTGACGGTCTGGGTTTCCGGGGCTTCGATCGGCATGGGCGGCATCCTGTCTGGTCCGAGATCGCTTGTAGCGGGGGCGGGGCGGGGGGCACAAGGGAGGGTGTGTTCGCGCATATCGCGACAGGTTGAAGAACGGTCGTTTAACCCGATGAATTCCCATGATTTTCGGCGTCTTCTTTCGGTCTTCCTTGCGTCTTCTTTCCGTCTCTACGCGCGGAAGACTTGGAACGCGTTAACCATTGACGCGAATCAGGACCGCGGGGATCAGTGGGGCCCCCCCACCCCCAACCCCTCCCCACGAGGGGGCGGGGAGGCGCTGGGCGTTGGGCGGTTGGGGAGCGGATCAGGCGATCACGATGCAGGGCCGATTGATAAGCGCAGGGTTCGGTGACCTCGGCCCCGGGGATCAAAATGAGGACTTTACCGACGATGCCTTCGCCTTCCCGGCAGGCTCCATCGAGCCTGCCGCAGCGCGACCTGTCCGTATCCCGCCCGGTGGCCCAAAGCCACCGGGCAGCGCCTGCCCTGCCCATGGCAGGCGCTCGCGCCCGCCAGGTCAGGCGATGCCCCATCAGGCGCTGCCCTATGTGGTTGATTGGGGAAGCGGTCTTGCGGCACGGTTCCCACGTGAGCGGAGCCGACGCCGTGGCGTCGTCTGATCCCGCTCAGGCCCGGCACGCCATCACCCGCCGATGGGCGCGCCGCGTGACTTGAGGGCGGTCAGCCAGCCGAGGCCTTGCGAGGTGCCCTTCGCCGGCCGGTATTCGGCGGCGATCCAGACGCTGGGGCAATACGCGTCGATCTGATCGCAGAGGTCGGGGAGCGAGAAGCCGCCGCCGCCGGGCTCGTTCCGGGCGGGGAAGCCAGCGATCTGGACGTGGTTGATGTGGCTGCGGTGGTCTTCCCAGACGAGGCCCGCATCGCCGTGCAGGCGGGCTGCGTGCCAGAGGTCGAACTGGAGGCCGATCCGGGGATTGGCGAGGTCGTCGAGGATGCGGGCGGCCTGGTCGTAGTCGTTCAGGAAATAGCCGGGCATGTCGTCGGGGTTCAGAGGTTCGACGGTAAGGGTGAGGTCAGGAGCCTCAGCCAATGCCCAGGTCAGGTTTTCGACGTAGCATTGCTCGGCTTGCGGGCCCTTGGCGACACCGGCCATGACATGGAGCCGGCCTGCGTTCAGCCGGGTGGCATAGTCTGCGGCGCGCAGGAAGCTGTCGCGGAAGTGCCGCTCCATCCCCGGAACGGCGGCGAAACCCCGGTCGCCGCTGGCCCAATCGCCCGGCGGCGTGTTGATGAGTGCCACGGGCATGCCGTTCAGCGCACGCTCCCAGTCCGTCATGGGGTGGTCGTAGGGGAACAGCACCTCGACCCCGTCAAAGCCGCAGCGCGCGGCCCAGTCGGGGCGATCAAGCATCGGGACTTCGGTAAAGAGCAGGGTAAGATTTGCGGCGAAACGGGGCATTGGGATCAGGGCAATTCCGGTGTTGGCAGTTCGGATGAGAGGATGATCGGGAAGAACTGCCCAGAGGACCAAAGACCGAACCACATATGCCCGTCGTGCAGGTTATGGCAACCCAGTTCGATCAACCGGTAGAAGGATTTCCGGTCGATCAGGGCCCAAAGGTTCGCGCGGACAAGGATATAGGGCGAGGGTTCCCCGGTCTTTGGGTCGCGGTCGACCCGGAGCGGATGGTCGGGACCGAGGGTTGCCACGTCTTCGGTTTTCGTCGTGAAGGTCAGGGATTGGGTGTCGCCCGTGCCCTCGACATCGAAGTCGATGGCCAGAAGCGGGGCGTCGTCGACCTTGATCCCGACTTTCTCGACCGGGGTGACAAGGAAATAGGCGTCGCCTTCGCGCTTCAGGATCGAGGAGAAGAGCTTGACCAGGGGCGCGCGGCCGATGGGGGTGCCAAGGTAGAACCAGGTGCCGTCGCGGGCGATGCGCATGTCAAGATCGCCGCAGAAGGGCGGGTTCCAGAGATGGACCGGAGGCGGGCCTTTCTTCGAGGCGGCCTTGGCGGCGGCGGCAAGCGTGTCGGCGGTGGGGTTGGACATGGTCGCACTGTAATGGCCTTGGGCCGGGGCGCAACCGGGACTGCGGGCCGTGCCGGGATTTCCTGACCCGGCCCTCTCACGAGGATTTGTGTCAAGTCGCCTTTTGCCATTTGTGCCCGGCGGCATAGTTGGTTCTAATGGCGGTGATTTACCCCGAAGGGAGCATTTGGCATGGCCGACACCAAGGCGTTAGTGGCGGAAATAGAAGCGCTGGGCGCGATGCTGGGGCAGGCGAAGGCCTCGATCAACCAGCGGTTCATCGGGCAGGAGAAGGTCGTGGACCTGGTGCTTGCAAGCCTTCTATGCGGCGGGCATGCGCTGCTGGTGGGTCTGCCGGGCTTGGGCAAAACGCGGCTGGTGGACACGTTGGGCACGGTGATGGGGCTGAAGGCCAACCGCATCCAGTTCACGCCGGACCTGATGCCGGCGGATATTCTGGGGTCCGAGGTGCTGGAGACGGCGGCGGATGGCGGGCGGGCGTTCCGGTTCATCGAAGGGCCGATCTTTTGCCAGCTTCTGATGGCGGACGAGATCAACCGGGCTTCGCCGCGGACCCAGTCGGCGCTTTTGCAGGCGATGCAGGAGAAGGAAGTGACGATTGCCGGGCAGCATCGGCCGTTGGGCAAGCCCTTCCATGTGCTGGCGACCCAGAACCCGATCGAGCAGGAGGGCACCTATCCCCTGCCCGAGGCGCAGCTGGACCGGTTTCTGGTACAGGTTGATGTGGAATATCCGACCCGGGCGACGGAACGTGACATCCTGATTGCGACCACCGGGATCGAAGAGGCCGAGGCGCATCAGGTCTTTACCGCCGATCAGCTGATCGCGGCGCAATCGGTGATTCGGCGGATGCCGGTGGGCGAGCAGGTGGTGGAGGCGATCCTTGACCTCGTTCGCGCCTGCCGTCCGGGCGAGCCGGAGGGGCGCGACCTGGCGGATGCGCTGAGCTGGGGTCCGGGGCCGCGCGCGGCGCAGGCGCTGATGCTGACGGTCCGGGCGCGGGCCTTGCTGGACGGGCGGCTGGCGCCGTCGGTCGGGGATGTGGCCGCGCTGGCGCAGGCGGTGCTGGTGCACCGGATGGCGCTAAGCTTCGCGGCGCGGGCGCGGGGCGAGACGATGGCGGGGATCATCACCCGCGTCACCAACCGGGTGCTTGGGCTTGAGGCTGCCGCGTGACACGATCAGCTGCCCCACAACTTCCAGATCGCCATTCTGGCGCGCAATACTTGGGGGCAGTCGATGCTGGAATCGAGCGCGTTGACTCTACAGTACTCTTCGAACGCATGTTGGCTGGTCAGCCCTTCGCTATGGAGGGTTTTAAGCAGACTATGATGAAGGAGTTCCAGTTGATCTTTGGGCATTGGCAACCTCCTGCTGGAAGTCTCCTGCCCAGGCGGCCCAACTCCAATGCACAGGGAAATGGGGGTCTGGCGTGAGTGCAGCCCCCGATCTGCGGGCCCGTGCCGAAGCGCTGGGGCAGACGCTGCCTCCGCTTCTGGCCGAGGCGGAAATGCTGGCCTCGACCGTGATGATGGGCGAGCATGGCCGCAGGCGCGCGGGGCTGGGGGATGAGTTCTGGCAGTATCGCCCGGCGCATGCGGGCGATTCGGCGCGGATGATCGACTGGCGGCGCAGTGCCCGGTCGGATTCGCATTTCGTGCAGGAACGGGAATGGCAGGCGGCGCAGTCGGTCACGCTTTGGGTCGATCCGGCGAAGTCGATGAGCTTTACCAGCGACAAGGGCCGGGTGCCGAAATCGGACCGGGCGAAACTGCTGGCGCTGGCGCTGGCGGTTCTGTTGCTGCGGGGCGGCGAGAGGGTCGGGATTGCCGGGATGGCGCATCCGCGCAGTGGCCGGGCGCAGATGCTGCGGCTTGCCTCGCGGTTGTCGGGCGATGAAAGCGGCGAGGAATATGGCGCGCCACAGACGGAAGGCATGGTCAGCCACGGCCGGGCGGTCTTCGTGTCGGATTTTCTGGGCGATCTGGCGGGGATTGAGGCGGGCCTCGCGCGGGCGGCGGACCGGGGGGTCAAGGGCGTGTTGATCCAGGTCCTGGACCCGGCCGAGGAAGAGTTCCCGTTTGACGGGCGGACGATCTTTGAGTCGATGGGCGGCACCCTGCGGCATGAGACGCTGCGGGCCAGCGATCTGCGCACGCGCTATCTGGCGCGGCTGGCCGAGCGGAAGGACCGTCTGGCGGTCTTGGCCCGGGCCGTAGGCTGGCATTACACCACGCATCACACCGGAAGCCCGGCGCAATCGGCGCTGCTTTGGGCCTTTGTCGCCTTGCAGGGGAGCCGGTGATGTTCGTCCTTGGTCCAATCGGTTTCGTGACGCCCTGGCTGCTGTTGGCGCTGATCGCCTTGCCGATCCTGTGGATCCTGCTGCGCGCCGTGCCGCCTGCGCCGATCCGCAAGCGGTTTCCGGGAGTGGCGCTGCTTCTGGGTCTGAAGGACGAGGAAGCCGAGACGGACAAGACGCCTTGGTGGCTTTTGCTGCTGCGGTTGTTGGCGGTTGCGGCGGTGATCATCGGCTTTGCCGGGCCGGTGCTGAACCCGGATGACCGGGTGGGCGGGAGCGGGCCGTTGCTGATCGTCGTCGATGGCTCTTGGGCCGATGCGGGCGACTGGTCGCAGCGGGTGGAAAAGGCCGAGGCGCTGGTCGAAGAGGCCGGGGCTTCCGGGCGGACGGTGGCGATGATCCGGTTGACGGATGCGCCGGATCAGGTGGAGTTCCAGACCGCCGAGGCCTGGGCGGGCCGGGCGGCGGCACTTCAGCCGCAGGCCTGGGCGCCGGGCGGCATGGCGGAATGGGCCAAGCTGTTGCCCGAGGGGCGGTTCGAGACGGCCTGGATTTCCGATGGGCTGGCACATGCCGACCGTGATGTGCTTTTGGACGCATTGCAGGCAAAAGGCACGGTTCGGGTGATCGAGAACGCCCGGATCATTCTGGGCCTGCATCCGGCGCGGTTCGAGGATGGCAAGGTGGTCGTCGCGGCCAGCCGGACACCGACAAGCGAGACGGCTTCGGTTACGGTTCTGGCGCAAGGACCCGACCCGGCGGGGATCGAGCGCGAGCTTGGCCGGGTGGTCCTGGACTTTGCGGTCGGGCAGGAGATTGCCGAAGCCTCGATTGATCTGCCGCCCGAGGTTCGCAACCGGATCACGCGGTTCGAGATCGAGGCCGGACGGTCTGCTGGTGCGGTCAGCCTGACCGACGACAGCCTGAAGCGGCGCAAGATCGCGTTGATCCGCCTTGGGTCGGAGCAGGAACAGCTGCAGCTTTTGTCGCCGCTGCACTATCTGCGGCAGGCGCTGGCCCCGGTCGCAGATATCATCGAGAGCAACCTGATCGACGCGCTTCTGGCCAACCCCGATGTCGTGATCCTGTCCGATGTGGCCGAGGTGACCGATGCCGAGCAGGAAGCGGTGCTGGAATGGGTGGAAAAGGGCGGGTTGCTTCTGCGCTTTGCGGGCCCGCTGCTGGCCGCAAGCGATGTGAGCCGGGTCGAGGAAGACCCGCTGATGCCGGTTCGCCTGCGAGAAGGGGGTCGGACGGTCGGGGGTGCCATGAGCTGGGGCGAGCCGAAGACGCTGGCACCTTTCCCCGAAGGCTCACCCTTCTTCGGGCTGATCCCGCCTGCCGATGTGGTGGTGCGCGAACAGGTTCTGGCTCAGCCCGACCCGCTGTTGGCCGAGCGCACGATTGCCGCGTTGGACGACGGGACGCCCCTGATGACGCGGAAATCGGTGGGGGCGGGACAGGTGGTGCTGGTCCATGTGACGGGGAACGCCGAATGGTCCTCGCTGCCATTGTCCGGGCTGTTTGTGCAGATGCTGGAACGGCTCGCGGTGTCGACCAAGCCCGCGCAACCGGTGGCCGAGGATCTGGCCGGGCAGACCTGGGTGCCCGAGGTGGTGCTGGATGCCTATGGGCAGGCGGTCGAGGCGGGCGAGCTGCCGGGGGTCGAGGGCGAGAAGCTGGCCGGGGCGATTGCGGGCGGGCCCACGACCGAGATGCAGCCGGGGCTTTATGCGGGCCCGGACCGGCGGGTGGCGCTGAATGTGATGGGGGCGGAAACCGAGCTGGTGGCGACCGACTGGCCCGCCAGCGTGCCGGTTGACCGGCTGGAGGGACGCGTGGCGCAAGCCTTGAAAGGCGAATTCCTGACCGGCGGGCTGGTATTGCTGTTGGCTGATGTGCTGGCGGCGCTGTGGGTTGCGGGTCGGTTGAGCGGGCTGGGGCGCAGTGCGGCGGTCCTGGCGGTTGCGATGCTGGCGGTCGGGGGGGTGCCCGAGGCGCGTGCGCAGGAGGCCGGTCCCGTGGAAGAAGTGGCACCCCCGACGCGAGACGTTGCCTTGCCAGACGATCCGTTCGCGCTTGAGGCGACCACCTCGCTGGTGCTGGCCCATGTGCTGACTGGCGACCCGCGCATTGACGACATCGCGCGGGCCGGGCTTTTAGGCCTGAGCGACAAGCTGTGGCAACGCACCTCGGTCGAGCCGATGATGCCGGTTGGCGTCGATATCGAAAAGGACGAGCTGGCGTTTTTCCCGTTCCTTTACTGGCCGATCCCGCCGGGGGCCAGGCAGCCCTCGGACGCGGCCTATGCCAAGCTGAACCAGTATCTGCGCACCGGGGGCATGATCCTGTTCGACACGCGCGATGCCGATGTCGCGGGCTATGGCGCCTCGACGCCCGAGGGGCAGACGCTGCAGATCATCGCATCCGGTCTGGATATCCCGGCATTGGAACCGATGCCGGCCGATCATGTGCTGACTCGGACCTTCTATCTGTTGCAAGAGTTTCCGGGGCGGCATCAGGGGGGGGCCATCTGGGTTGAAGCCGCCCCGATGGCCGCTGAAGAAGCGGCCGAGGGGATGCCGTTTCGCAACCTCAACGACGGGGTGACGCCGGTGGTGATCGGCGGGGCGGACTGGGCGTCAGCCTGGGCCACGGACGAGTCGGGGGTGCCGCTGATACCGGTCGGGCGCGGCTTTGCGGGCGAGCAGCAGCGAGAGATCGCGTATCGCTTCGGGATCAACCTGATCATGCATGTGCTGACCGGGAATTATAAGTCGGATCAGGTGCATGTGCCGGCCCTTCTGGAAAGGCTTGGTCAATGAACCAGTCAGTGATCTTTGCGCCTTTGATCGATTGGCAGGTGATTGCAGGTCTGGCCGCGCTGGCGCTGGTGCTGGTCGCTTTGGCCCTGTGGCGCGGGCTTGCAGGCTGGTGGCTGCGGGCGCTGGCCTTGTCGGCGCTGGTCGTCGCGTTGATGAACCCATCCCTGCAGGAAGAAGAGCGTGAGAACCTGTCGGATATCGTCATTCTGGTTGTGGATGAAAGTGCCAGCCAGGGCCTTGGCGAACGGATGGAGCAGACGGAGGAGGCGGTGGCCGCGGTCGAGGCCGAAGTTGCGGTGCTGCCGAACACCGAACTGCGCATCCACCGGGTCGGGGATGGCGAGGAAGATGCCGGAACGCTGGCGCTGACGGTGCTGGCCGAGGCTTTGGCGGTGGAACCGAGGGCACGGGTGGCGGGCGCGATCCTGATCACCGATGGGCGGGTGCATGATCTGGGGCTGGTGCCGAACCTTCCGGCCCCGCTGCAGGTGCTGTTGACCGGGCGCCAGGCGGATTGGGATCGCCGGATCGTTGTGAAGAATGCGCCTGCCTTCGCGATCATCGGTGAGGAATTCGTGCTGGGCCTGCGGGTTGAGGATGTGGGTGCTCCACCCCGTGCCGCCGGGTCTCAGGTCGATCTCACGATCACGGTCGATGCCGAAGAGCCGCTGACGTACACCGTCAACCTGAACGAGGATCTGGAATTGCCGGTGACCTTGCCGCATGGCGGGGCGAATGTGCTGCAGTTTTCGGTGGCTCCGGTCGAAGGGGAGCTGACTGATCGCAACAACGCGGCGGCGGTGCAGATAAACGGGGTCAGGGACCGGCTGCGGGTGCTCTTGGTCAGTGGCGAGCCGCATGCGGGCGAGCGGGTCTGGCGCAACCTGCTGAAGTCGGATGCGGCGGTGGACCTCGTGCATTTCACCATCCTGCGCCCGCCGGAAAAGCAGGACGGGGTACCGGTGGATGAGCTGTCGCTGATCGCCTTCCCGACGCGGGAATTGTTTGTCGAGAAGATCGACGAGTTCGACCTGATCATCTTCGACCGCTACCGGATGCGGGGCATCCTGCCGATGTCCTATATCGAGAACGTGGTGACCTATGTCCGCAACGGCGGCACGGTACTGGTCGCGGCAGGGCCGGAGTTCGGCGCGGTGGACAGTCTTTACCGCTCCCCCCTGTCCGAGATCCTGCCGGTGGCACCCACGGCGCAGGTGGTGGAGGAAGGGTTTCGCCCGGCGCTGACCGACCTTGGCCGTCGCCATCCGGTGACCGAGGGGCTGGAGAAAGAAGCGCCCGAAGGCGGTTGGGGCCGCTGGTTCCGGCTGATCGAGGTCGAGCATCTGGAGGGTCAGGTGCTTATGTCGGGGCCCTATGACCTGCCGCTTCTGGTGCTGAACCGGGTGGATCAGGGGCGGGTCGCCGTGCTGGCCTCGGACCATGCCTGGCTTTGGGGCCGGGGGTATGAAGGCGGGGGGCCGCAGCTGGAACTCCTCCGCCGTCTGGCGCACTGGATGCTCAAAGAGCCGGAGCTGGAAGAAGAGACGCTGACCGCCGAGGTGAAGGGCGACGTGATGACGATCACCCGCCGGACGCTGGCCGATGAGCCGCCCGGGCCGGTGACCGTGACGAAGCCTGACGGAACGGTTCAGGACCTTGCCTTGCCGGAGGTGACACCTGGCAAGCACGAGGCGGAGCTTCTGGTGCCGGAGCTGGGCCTTTACCGGCTGGAACAGGGCGACCTGACCCGCGTCATCGCGGTTGGCCCCGCCTCACCCCGCGAGTTTGTCGAGACGATAGCCTCGGGCGACGCGCTGGAACCCTTGGCAGAAAAGACCCAGGGCGGCGTGACGCGGCTGGACACGGGCTTTCCCGATATCCGCGCCGTCGCCGAGGGCCGTCTCGCCATTGGGCGCGGCTGGATCGGCATCACCCCGCGCGAGGCGTATCTTACGACGGATGTGAATGTCGTGGCGCTGCTGCCTGCCTGGGCCTGGCTGCTGATCGCGGCGGGCCTTTCGGTTGCGGCCTGGCTTTTCGAAGGCCGGAAGGGCGCGAAGACGGCCTGAGGTCTTTGACTGGCGCCCCCCATCTCTCCCCCCACGAGGGGGGAGGGAGGTTCTGGTTATGAAGTTGGGTGCATCCTGCCAAGCCCATTGGCCCGAATCGCCGTGGCGGTCATCCTGACTGGGTGGTTGGGCAGGGGATGTCGGGGTGACAGAGGTCGATGTGGTCGTCGTCGGTGCCGGCTGTGCCGGGCTGGCGGCGGCGAAACGGCTGGGGCAGGCGGGGGCGAGTTTCGTCGTTCTGGAGGCAATGGACCGGATCGGGGGACGGGCCTGGACCACCTCGACCGATTTCGGAGTGCCGTTCGATATCGGGTGCGCGTGGCTGCATGCCGCTGACCGAAACCCGTTCTTCCCCGAGGCTCAGGTGGCAGGTTGGACCTTGCAGCACCACGAGATGGGGCTGGATCACCTGTGGATCGACAGACGCCGTGCGACGCCAGAGGAGATGGCGACCGAAAAGCGGGCCGAGGCAGAGCTTGCGGCCTGCATCGAGCGGCATCAGGGGCCGGACGACCGGTTGGCGCGGCTGATCGAGGGCTGCCACGCGCTGCGGGTCGCCGCGACCTTTGCCGGGCCGATGGATTTTGGTGCGGATGACGACGAGATTTCGATTGCGGACTTCCGAAGCGCGGCAGAACTGGACCCGAACTACCTGACCAGAGAGGGCTACGGCGCGTTGATCCACCGGTGGGGGGCGGACGTGCCGGTGCGGCTGTCGACCCCGGTAAAGCGCATCCGCTGGGACGGACCTGGGGTGGAGGTCGAGACTGCGGAGGGCACGATCCGGGCGAAGGCGGTGATCGTGACGGTGTCGACGGGGGCGCTGGCGTTCGAAGAGATCGCTTTCACCCCTGATCTGCCGGTGCGGCATCAGGAGGCGATTCACGATCTACCGATGGGTCTTTTGACCAAAGTGCCGCTGAAGATCGAGGGCACGCGGCTGGGGCTAAAGCCGTTTGACGATGTGCTGATCGAACGGCACGCGCGGCATGATCTGTACTTTCTTGCCTTTCCTTTCGATCTGGACCTGATGGTCGGCTTCATTGGCGGCGATTTCGCCTGGGAGATGGAGGCGGCGGGGCGCGCGGCGGCAGTGGATTTCGTGACTGACCGGCTGGTGGACTGCTTCGGGTCTGCGGCGCGGGGGGCCACGCGGCACGGGATCATGACCAACTGGGGGGCCGAGCGCTACGTGCGGGGCGGTTATGCGGCGGCGCGACCGGGGCGGGCCAGTGCGCGCGAGATGCTGGCAGAACCGGTGGGGGAGCGGATCTGGTTCGCGGGCGAGGCGTTGGCCGGGGGCCTGAAGCAGACCGCGGCCGGGGCGCGGCTTTCTGGTGAGGCGGTGGGCGGTAAGGTTGCCCTATGGCTTGCGCATCAGGGGGGTGCGGTGCCTAGGGAAGATTGAGCGCGAACGTGTCCTTGGCCCAGCCGTCAACCAGGCAGCGGGCGCGGATGCGGACTTCAGTCAGGCCGTCAGGCAGGGTGACGCCGGACAGGCTGCGGGTGAAGGGTTGTTCGTCGACATGGGGGTGGGCAAGGTCGCGAAGGCCGAGGATCGTGCCGTCGGGCGTCTCGATCTGCCAGGCGTCGGCGTAGTGGTCCCAGCCGGTGTCGGGATGGGTGAGGGTGACGTCGAAGGTCCAGCTCGCGCCGGTCTTGGTCGCCACGGCACCCGTGACCTGTGGCGGCTCGGCCAGTGCGGGGAGGGCCGAGAGGGTGAGGACTGCGAGGGCGGTTTTCATTGCGAGACTTTGGCACGACGCGGGTTGTGCAGGGGATCACATCGCCGTGCAGTCAGGGGCGCTGCAGCATCACATCGCGGGAGTGTGACCAGAATTCGCGCCGAAGAAGCACGGAGGTGCTGGCAAGCGTGGTGGCCAGCAAGGCCCAGGGGCCAAGGATCCAGCCAAGTCCGGCAAGTGCGAAGTAGATCGACCGGAGGCCGCGGTTGAAGTTTCGGGCGGCGGTGATGTTGATCTCGGCCGCCTGGGCGGCGCGGGGGAAGGCGGTGGGGTCCTCGGGGTCATTCGGGACGGCGGCCATCAGGATCGAGCAATAGCCGAAGAGCCGATGCGCCCAGACGAATTTCAGCAGCGCATTGGCGAGAAATCCGATTGCCGGAAGCATCCGGATCGCAAGATCGAGGTCGGTGGCCGCAGAAAGCGGCAGGTCGGCGGTCAGGGAGGCGACGGTCTGGGCATTGCCAAGCATCGCCACCCCGCCACCGATGGCGATCATCGAGGCCGAGGCGAAGAAGGCGGTGCCCTGGCGCAGCGAGTCGATCACGGTGGCGTCGAAGATGCGCGGCTGGCGGGTGACGAAGGTCCGCATCCAGTCGCGCCGGTAGTCCTGCATCAGGACGGTGACCGATGGACGCGAGGCGGGGGCGTGCTCGATCAGCCAGCCGGAAAAGAGAAAGCTTGCGACCAGAAGGCCAAGCGCCGTTGCGTCAAGGACCGGAAGGGAGCCAAGGTTGAAATCCATGGCTCTGACAGTAGGGGTGGGATTTTCCCTTGTCAGCCGTGAAATTGGTTATATTATCTTACCAATAATCAGGAGGCCGCAATGGAGATGCCACAGCCGGATACCGGGGTGATTGCCCGGAAGGGGCGGATCGTTGCGCGTCTGCGTGAAGTTCTGCCGGGCGATGCGGTCATCGACGCCGCCGAGCAGTTACGCGTCTATGAATGCGATGCGCTGACTGCCTATCGCTGCCCGCCGCTGGCCGCCGTGCTGCCCCGGACGACCGAGGAGGTTTCGGCCGTCCTTCGGGTGTGCTGGGAAGAAGGCGTGCCGGTGGTGCCCCGGGGGTCGGGGACCAGCCTGGCCGGGGGGGCGATGCCGACGGCGGACAGCGTGATCCTGGGGGTCGCGCGGATGAACGCGGTGATCGAGACGGATTACGAGAACCGGTTCATCCGGGTGCAATCGGGGCGGACGAACCTGTCGGTCAGTGGTGCGGTGGAGGCGGAGGGGTTTTTCTATGCGCCCGATCCCTCCAGCCAGCTGGCCTGTGCGATTGCGGGGAACATCGCGATGAACTCGGGCGGGGCGCATTGCCTGAAATACGGCGTGACGACGAACAACCTTCTGGGTGTCCGGCTGGTGCAGATGGACGGGACGGTGGTGACGCTGGGTGGGCCCTGGGGCGAGCCTGGGGGGCTGGACCTGTTGGGGGTGGTCTGCGGGTCGGAGGGGCAGCTGGGCGTGGTGACCGAGGCCTGGCTGCGCATCCTGCCAAAGCCGGAAGGGGCGCGGCCGGTGCTGATGGGCTTTGCCTCGAATGAGGTGGCGGGGGCCTGCGTGGCCGACATCATCAAGGCGGGCGTGCTGCCGGTGGCGATCGAGTTCATGGACCGGATGCTGATCAAGGTCTGCGAGGAGTTCGCGCAGGCCGGCTATCCGGATTGCGAGGCGCTGCTGATCGTCGAGGTCGAAGGGTCTGATGTCGAGATCGACGAGCAGCTGGGACTGATCAAGGCGATTGCGGCGCGGCACAATCCGGTGGCGCTGATCGAGGCAGCGGATGAGGGACAGGCCAAGCGGATCTGGCTGGGCCGGAAGTCGGCGTTCAGCGCCATCGGCAGGATTTCCGATTACATGTGTCTGGACGGGACGATCCCGGTGTCCAGCCTGCCTTACGTTCTCCGCCGTATCGGCGAGTTGTCGAACGAGCATGGGCTGGCGGTTGGCAATGTGTTTCATGCGGGCGACGGCAACATGCACCCGCTGATCCTTTATGACGCCAACAAGCCCGGCGATCTGGAAACCTGCGAGCGGATGGGGGCGGCTGTCCTTAAGCTGTGTGTGGAGGTCGGCGGTTGTCTGACCGGCGAGCATGGTGTGGGGATCGAGAAGCGGGACCTGATGTCGGTGCAGTTCGCGGCGGCCGATATGGAAGCGCAGATGCGGGTCAAGGACGTGTTTGATCCGAAGTGGTTGTTGAACCCAGCGAAGGTGTTTCCGCTGCAGACGAGTGCCGCGCGGCGCGCGGGTTGATAGCGCCGAGGGGGCCTTCTGCCCCCAGTCCCTTGGTTTCTTGAACCCATGGCGAAACCGATGAACTACCCCGAGGCTATTTGGGAACAGAAGAAGGTGGGGCGATGCGGCCTTTGACGGAAGCAGACCTGGCGGAGGCGGTCGTAGGGGCGTCTGGCCCCTTGCTGGTCCGGGGCGGGGGCACACGGACCATAGGGCATCCGTTGGGCGAGGTGCTGGAAACCGGTGGCCTGTCCGGGGTTGAGCTTTACGAGCCCGGCGCTTTGACGCTGGTGGTGCGGGCGGGAACGTCGGTGGCCGAGGTGGAGCGGGTGCTGGTGGGGGAGAGGCAGCGGCTGGCCTTTGAGCCGCCGGATTTGCGGGGGGTTCTAGGGCGCGAGGGAGTTTCGACGATTGGCGGCGTGGTGGCGGCAAATGCTTCGGGTCCCCGGCGGGTGCAGGTCGGGGCGGCCCGCGATGCGCTTTTGGGGGTCCGGTTTGTCGATGGCTCGGGCGTCGTGATCAAGAACGGCGGGCGGGTGATGAAAAACGTCACCGGCTATGATCTGGTGAAACTTCTGGCGGGAAGCCGGGGTGTGCTGGGGGTTCTGACGGAAGTGTCGTTCAAGGTGCAGGCGGTGCCCGAGGCCGAGGCGACGCTGGTCATCGAGGGGGTTGGCGATGATGCAGGGCTGGCGGCGCTGCGCCAGGCTTTGGGCTCGCCCTTCGATGTGTCTGGGGCGGCGCGATATTCGGGGCGCTCGTTGGTTCGGGTTGAGGGCATGGCGGGGTCGGTGACCTATCGGGTCGAGCGGCTGAAGGCGCTGGTCGCCGGGGATGTGACGGTGGCAGAGGGTGAGGCAAGTGCGGTACTTTGGCGCGAGGTCCGGGATGTGACGCCCTTTGCCGGTGCGGCGGGGGATGTGTGGCGGATTGCGACCCTACCCACGGTCGCGGCCGAGGTGGTGGCGCATCTGGAGGGTGAGGCGATCTGGGATTGGGGCGGCGGGCTGATCTGGTTGCTCTGCGCTCCGGGACGCGGGGCCGAGGTGGCGGCAGCCGTCGCGGGGCGCGGGCACGCGACGCTGATGCGCGGCGACGGCGGCCCGGTCTTTCCGCCGGAAGCCGCCGAGGTGGCGGCACTGAGCGCGGGGCTGAAGGCGCGGTTCGATCCGCGCGGGGTGCTGAACCGGGGGATGATGGGCTGATGCAGACGACGTTCTCGCCCGAGCAGCTGAAGGACCCCGGCATCGCCCGGGCCAATGAAATCCTGCGGTCTTGTGTGCATTGCGGGTTCTGTACGGCGACCTGTCCGACCTATCAGGTTCTGGGGGATGAGCTGGATAGCCCGAGGGGCCGGATCTATCTGATCAAGGACATGCTGGAGCAGGGCCGTCCTGCCGACGAAAAGACGGTGAAGCACATCGACCGGTGCCTCTCGTGCCTTGCCTGCATGACGACCTGCCCGTCGGGCGTGCATTATATGCATCTGGTCGATCACGCGCGGGCACATATCGAAAAGACCTACAAGCGGCCGTTCCTGGACCGGGTGTTGCGGGCGGCGCTGGCGCGGATCATTCCCTATCCGGGGCGGTTCCGGCTGGCGCTTCTGGGGGCCAAGATCGCGCGGCCCTTTGCCTTTCTGGTGCCGGATGCGCGGCTTCGGGCCATGCTGGAGATGGCACCGAAACAGATCCCTGCGGTCAGCCGCAACGATGATCCGCAGGTTTTTCCGGCGCTGGGCGAGCGGCGCTTGCGGGTGGCGCTGATGACCGGCTGTGCGCAGAAGGCGCTTAACACCGACATCAATGATGCGACGATCCGTCTGCTGCGGCGGTTGGGTTGCGAGGTGGTGGTGGCCAAGGGCGCGGGCTGTTGCGGGGCGTTGACGCATCACATGGGCAAGGAAGAGATGTCCCATGCCAGTGCGGCGGCCAATATCCGGGCCTGGATGGAGGAGAAGCGGCAGCATGGGCTGGATGCGATTGTCATCAACACCAGCGGCTGCGGGACGACGGTGAAGGATTACGGGCACATGTTCCGCAATGGCCCGATTGCCAAAGATGCGGCTGAGGTGGCGGGGCTGGCCAAAGATGTCAGCGAGCTTTTGGTGAAGATCGGTCTGCCTGAAGGGGACGCAAAGGGGTTACGGGTCGCCTATCATGCGGCCTGTTCGCTGCAGCATGGCCAGCAGATCAAGACCGCGCCGAAGGACCTGCTGAAGCGGGTGGGGTTCGAGGTGATGGAACCCGCCGACAGCCATCTGTGCTGCGGATCGGCGGGGACGTACAACCTGCTCCAGCCCGAGATCAGCGCCGAGCTGAAGCGGCGGAAAGTGGCGACGCTGGAGGCGAAGCGGCCGGAGGTGATCGCTGCAGGCAACATCGGTTGCATGATGCAGATCGGATCGGGGACGGGCGTTCCGGTGGTTCATACGGTGGAGCTGCTGGACTGGGCCACGGGGGGCCCGAAACCACGTGCGCTGCAAGATTAGGCTAACCCGCCCTTGCACGCTTGGCCCTAAATCCGCCAAACTCGACCAGTAGCGCTAAGGCCATGCGGATGAGAGGTTCCATGCGTTTCCTGATCCCTGGCCTTTTGGCGGTGGTGCTGACCCTCGCGAGGGCCGCTTCGGCGGAAGACACCGCCATGATTAAGCTGGAAACCGCGGATGATTCGCGCGGTTGGGATGCAGTGGGCAAGCTGGTGATGAGCGACCGGGGGTTTTGTACCGGTGCGCTGATCGGGCCGCAGCTGGTGCTGACAGCCGCGCATTGCCTTTACGACAAGACCACGGGCGTGCAGATCCGGCCTGAGGATATCGAATTCCAGGCGGGCTTTCGCAATGGTCGGGCGGTTGCCTATCGCACGGTCAGCCGGGCGGTGGCGCATCCCGACTATCGCTATGCCGCCGGGGACAAGCTGGACCGGGTCACCGACGATCTGGCGCTTCTGGAGCTTAGCCAGCCGATCCGGTTGCCGTCGCTGGAGCCGTTCGAAACCGGGGCGACCCCGGTTGAAGGCGATGCCGTGGGCGTGGTATCCTATGCACAGTACCGCGAAGAAGCTCCGTCGATCCAGGAGGCTTGTGAAGTGCTGGCCGGGCGGCGGGATACGCTGATCCTGACCTGCAGCGTCGATTTCGGATCATCCGGCGCGCCGGTCTTTTCGATCCAGGACGGCGTCGCCCGCGTCGTGTCGGTGATTTCGGCCAAGGCCGAGGTGGACGGCAAGAAAGTGGCGCTTGCGGTACCGCTGGCCGAACCGCTGGCGGCACTCCTGTCGGCGCTCGAGGAGAGCAAGCTTGGCTCGGGCGGCAACGCAACCGGCAACGCGGGCACGGTGAGGGTTCTGTCAGGTGGCAACGGCAACGGCGCAAAGTTCGTGAAGCCATGAGGGTTGGGGCGGCGGTCTTGGCGGTCTGTCTTGCGGGCGCGGCGGTGGCGCAGGATGCCCCGGGTCTGGATGAGCTGACGACGCGCGAAGACCTGCGTGGCTGGGAGCCGGTAGGTCGGGTGGATATCGAGGACGGCGGGTTTTGTACCGGCGCGCTCATTGCGGCCAATCTGGTGCTGACGGCGGGTCATTGCGTGGTCGAACCTGACGGTTCCCCGGTCGATGCCGGCAAGATGACCTTCCGGGCGGGGTTTTCCTATGGCACCTCGATTGTCGAAGCGCGGGTCGTGCGCACGATTGTGCATGCGGACTACAGAAACATCGATCCTGCCCCGTTTGATGTGATCGCGCGCGACGTGGCGCTTCTGGAGTTGGCGGAACCCATCCCGAGCGCGCTGATCTCGCCCTTCGTGGTGGCAAGCCCTGGCGAAGGCGATGAAGTGAGTGTCGTATCCTACGCCGTCGGGCGGGAAGAGGCGCTATCCTGGCAGCGGGTCTGTCAGGTACTGGGGCGGCAGGACAACCTGATTGCGGTCGACTGCAGTGTAAGCTTCGGGTCCTCTGGCGCGCCGGTTCTGGACCGGTCTGGATATCGGGCGAGGATCGTCTCGATCATCTCGGCGGGGGGCGAGCATGAGGGCAAGCCGATTGCCTTTGGCATGGAACTTCCCGGGATCGTGGGCCAGCTGAAGGCGGCGCTTCGGCGTGGGGACGCGACCAGCGTGGCCGTGGCCGACAGCGAGGACGATGCCGAAATCGGTGTGGACGACGGCGGGTTGCCAGGCAAGCCGGGCAAGCGGATCACGCTTGGCGGCGGCTCTGAAACGGGTGCGCGGTTCGTGAAGCCTTGACGGACTTGAAAGCGCGGGAGCGGTTTCCTACCTCAATGCTATCCGGGTGCCATGACGGGCCCGGCTTCACCTGCCTGGCCCCTTTTCGGGGCGGGCATTCGACATCGCTTCTTGGAGGATGACATGCGCAGCTATGACTTCGCCCCGCTTTACCGGGCAACCGTTGGTTTCGACCGGATCGCCGATCTGATGGATCGGGTTCTGTCGGCAGACGTGGCCCAGCCGACCTACCCCCCTTACAATATCGAAAAGACCGCTGAGGATGGCTATCGCATCTCGATTGCCGTGGCCGGATTTGCACCGGACGAGCTGACGGTCGAGGTTCGTGACGGCAATCTGCACGTCGCGGCCCGCAAGACGACCGAGGACACCGATCGCAACTTCCTTCATCGCGGTATCGCGACCCGCGCCTTTGATCGCCGCTTTGCGCTGGCCGATCATGTTCGGGTGACCGGTGCCGTCCATGAGAACGGGATGCTGCATCTGGACCTGGTGCGCGAGACGCCCGAGGCGCTGAAGCCCCGCCGGATCGAGATCGCCCGTTCGGGCGGTGCGACCCCGGTGCTTGAGGCGAAAGCCGAAACGGTCAACTGATCTGATATCCTATCGACAAAGAGGGGCGCGCCGTAGGGCGCGCCCTTTTCAGTTTGCCGGGCCGCGTCGGGCAAGCTCGGCCTCAAGCTCGGCGATGCGGGTTTGCAGCCGGGTGATCGCCGGGGTGATGTCGGCAGTGGTGAACCGCGGCTCGATATACTGCGGGCAGTTCCAGTCGAAGGCCTGAACGTCGATCAGCAACAGGCGCTCGGCCCGGGCGCGCAGCTTGTCGTCCGGCAGGGCGGCGACAAGTTCAGGCGCCTCCGATAGCGGGGCCGGGCGGATTTGGCCGAGAAGTTTCAGCCGGGCCCGGTTGGCATAGTCCATGAAGAAGAGGCTGGCTTTCTGGTTCACGGCCAGATTGCCGAGGCTGATGTATTGCCGGTTGCCGCGAAATTCCACAAAGGCGAGGGTGCCGGGGTCCATCACGTGCACGAAGCCTGCGGGTCCGCCACGATGCTGCAGGTAGGGCCAGCCGTCCGCGCCGTTGGTCGCCATGTAGAAGCTGTCACGGGCCGTGATGAACGCAGCCTCGTTCTCGGTCAGGCGGTCGGGGGTGCCGATGGCTGGCTGTTCGGGGTACCCTGTGCTGCCGAGGGCGGCCTGAGCGGCGCGGACGGCGGGGCTGAAGAGAAGCTCTTGATAGCGTTGGGTCATGGTAATCTCGCTATGCCATGGATGGGGTGGTGCCGAGGATTTCCTCGGGCAGGGCGGACAGGAACGCGCGAAACGGGCCGGTGCTGCCGGTCCCGCGCGACAGGACGAGTGAGCCTTGCAGCAGCATCACGGCACGCTCGGCGCGGGCGCGGGCGGGTTCGGGGCTGACCCCGGTCTCGACCGCGAGGTCTGCCAAGGCGGTGATCAGCGCCGCGAATGCGGTGCGGATGGCGGAGGCAAAGGGGCCGTCCTCGATGCGCGGCGAGGAGAGCATGTTCAAGAGGCAGGCCCGCGCGCCGCCCTGGTAGAAGGCGTCAAGGTTGCTGGCGACGATGGCGAGCCTTTCCGCGGGCGTGCCGGGACCGCGCAGGGGGTTCAGGATATGTGCCTCGAGCCAGGCGCCGGTGGTGGCCAGAACCTCTTCGGCCATCTGCGTCTTGCCGCCCGGAAAGCGGTGATAAAGGCTGGCCTTCTGCAGGCCTGTCGCCTTGGCCAGCAGCGACAGCGACGCGCCCTCAAATCCGACCTCGCTGAAAACGCGGGCAAGGCGGGCAAGAAGGTCATCCTCGGTGATGAGGCGGGGGCGGGACATGGGCTCTCCATTCTGTTACCGAACGAACGGTAAAAATAGATTGACGGTGGGAGGTGGATTTGTCAAATGATTTATACCGAATGATCGGTAAATAACTTTTGACCTGATCGGAGAACGAAATGTCGAAAACTGCGGTGGTGGTGATGTCTGATCCCGAGGCCTCGACGGACGAAGCCCTGGGGCGTCTTTTCAACGCGCTGTTCCTGACGCTGGAACTGAAGCAGGCGGACCGGGAGGTCGAGCTGGTGTTTCAAGCCGCCGGCACCCGCTGGCCTGCGCGGATCGTGCAGCCGGATCATCCGGCGCATGCGCTTTATCTGGCGGTGCAGGACCGGGTGGCGGGCGTGTCTTGTGGCTGCGCGACGGTCTTTGGCGCGGCAGATGCGGCGACGGCGGCAGGCTTCGCGCTGGTGAAGGACGGCGACATCCCGGGGACAGGTGGTGTTCTGGACCTGTCGCGGTATGTGCGCGAAGGGTATGGGATTGTGACGTTCTGAGACGGTGCCCTCCGGGACGAGCGACCGGGGGGCGCAGAAATCTTGCCGGCCGTCGGAGCTGTGGTCGTCAGGTGCGCGCCATCTGCTGCGCGTGGCGACGCAGAGTGATCAGGGCGGCAAAGGCGATCAGGGAGAGGGTCAGAGCCGCCACCAGCACCGACCGCGCGCCGCCGTTGGTGAGGATCAGCCCGAAGACAAGCGGAGCGGCGGCAAAGGCAAGATACATTGGCAGGGCCAGCCGTCCGGCCATGCGGGCGTAGGCCGAGGGATCGAAGAGTTCCAGCGGCAGGGTGGCGCGGGCGACGCTCATGCTGCCGCTGGCCGCGCCAAAGAGGATGACAAACGCCCAGGCACCGGTCGTTCCGCCAAGACCCAGCAGGACAAGGGACAGGCTAAGCCCGGCGGTCGCCCAGATCGCGGTGCGGCTGGCCTGCAGGTTCGGAGCAAAGGCGAACTCGGCGGCCCGCGCGGCGACGGTGGCCACCCCGATCAGCGCCCCGGCGGTGACGGATTGGGCATGGGTCATGCCGCTGGCCTGCAGGAGTTCCACAATGACGATGGCAAAGCCCCAGGTCACGAAACCGATCAGCGATACCGATAGGGCCAGCCAGCGAAAGAGCGCGATCTCTTGGCGATCAGGCGACCGGTCCTGGTCGGCTACGGCCGGGGCGGGCGGGCCTGCGTGACGGTGGGCCCAGAGGTGCAGGGGCGCGCAAAGGGCGAGGTGAACGATAGCAAAGACCAGCATCGTCCCGCGCCAGTCGGTGATATCCAGAAGAAGCGTCGTGGCGGGCAGGCCGAAGCTGGCCCCGAGGCCCGAGGCCAGCATGACGGCAGCAATCCAGCGTTTGGCATCCCGCCCCAGCGTTTGTACCAGCAGGGCATGGGCCGGAGCAGTCAGCATCGCGGCCCCTGCGGCCCCGAGGATCAGCCAGCCCAGGCCATAGCTGAGTGGTCCGGACGACAGGGCAATCGCAACAAATCCTGCACAGGCAACAACCGAGCCCGCGGTCAGGATGCGGCCTGCGTCGAAGCGGAGGTATAGCGGCACCAGCGCCCGAGAGGTGAAAGCGAGTGCCACCAGAAACACGCTCGATCCGGCAAGCGTCACGGGCAGGGGCAGGCCAAGGTCTTCGGAAATCGGGCGGGCGAGCACTGCCAAGGCGTTAAAGGCGGTGGCCCAGCCGATCACTTGCGTGACCGACAGGGCCAGGGTCAGAAGGACGGGGTTGGTCCGCGTCACTGTGCCGAAAGGCTTTGGGCGAGGCGCATCAGGTTCACCGCCTCGACCCGGTAGCCGAACGGGTCTTCGCCGCGGTTGGCCAACGCCAGTTCGATGGCCTGATCCCAGCCCCAGTCACCAAGGTAGGTCGAGCCTTGCAGGAGTTGGCCAAAGCCTGCGGTGGCGGCGGCGAAGCGGGTTTCGGTGTTGGCCTCTTCCCGGCCTGTGATCGGGGTTTCGATCAGGGTCGAGGTATCGGCACCGGGGGCTTTCCAGCGCAGGCGGAGGAAGCCAAGCTCTCCCGCCGTGCCTTCGGCGGTCGCGGTGCCGTAGCGCAGCGGGTCGTTCAGGAGGGCGTCAGAGCCGGGGGCGGTGACTTCGTAGATCGCGGTCACTTGCGTGCCCGCTCCGATCTCACCTGCGTCCACCGCGTCATTGTTGAAATCCTCACGGCGAAGCGCGCGGGTTTCATAGCCGATCAGCCGGTATTCGGCGACGGTAGCGGGGTTCCATTCGACCTGGATCTTCACGTCATCGGCGATGGGGAAGAGGGCGCCGGTCAGCTGGTCGACAAGCACCTTGCGGGCTTCCGACAGGGTATCGATGTAGGCGGCGGTGCCGTTGCCGTTCTGGGCGAGGGCCTGCATGACCGCGTCGTCAAGGTTGCCGCGTCCGAAGCCAAGGACCGAAAGGTAGGTCCCGGTTTCGCGCTTCTTGGCGACATAGGCCTCCAGCCCGTCTGGGTCGCTGACACCGACGTTGAAATCGCCATCGGTGGCCAGAAGGATGCGGGTCACCTCGTTGTCGGCCTTCATGCCTTCGGCGACCTGATAGGCCAGCGCCAGCCCCTCGGCCCCGGCGGTGGAGCCCCCGGCGGCAAGGTTGTCGAGCGCGGACAGGATCGCGGCGCGGTCGGCGGCTTTTGTGGGGGCCAGCACCTGACCGGCGGACCCGGCATAGACGACCATCGCGACCTCGTCCTCGGGGCGCAGTTCGGCCAGCATGAGGGACAGGGACTGCTTCAGAAGCGGGAGCTTGTTCGGCTCATCCATCGAGCCGGAGGTGTCGATCAGGAAGACGAGGTTCAACGGCGGGCGGGCCTCGACCTCCGGCAGCGCGCCCTGGATGCCGATGGTCACAAGGCGGGTGCCGGAGTTCCAGGGGGTGGGCATGACGGAGACGGTGGAGGAGAAGGCTTCCTCGGCGCTCGGGGCTTTGTAGGTGTAGGGGAAGTAGTTGATCATCTCCTCGATCCGGACCTGATCGGGGGTCGGCAGGTACCCCCCGGACAGGGACGAACGGACGACGCCATAAGAGGCGGTGTCGACGTCGATGGAGAAGGTCGAGACGGGCTCCTCGGCGGTGACCTTGACCGGGTTCACGGGGGCGGTGGCGTAGGCCTCGGTGTTTTCGGTTAGTACGGGTTGGGTGGGTTCGGGCAGTGGCGCGAGGGCCATCTCCGGTTCCAGATAGGCGACCGCGCCGCCAAGGGCATCGGCGGGGGCCTCGCGGCGGGCGCGGGTATCGGATTCGGTGTCGGCGACGATGCCTTGGGTGATGCCCATTTGGGCGGAGTCCGAGAGTTCAACCTCGCCGCCGCTGGTGGCCGGGGCTGCGGGGGCGGCCTCTTCCACAGTGGCCACGACCGCCGAGTCGGTCTTTGCTTCGGGTGCAGGCTCGGGTTCCGGGCTGGCCACCGAGGCTGCGGGGTCGGTCGTGGCAGTGCGGCCAAGGTCGGCCGGTTCTTCGACAGGTTTGGCTTCGGGCCGGGGCGACTCGGCCACCGTGCCGGGAAGAGTGACATTGCCGGCATCAGCGGTCACGGCGGCAGTTTCGCCGCCGGTGGGGGCGGTCGCTTCGGCAACTTCGTCCTGAACGCGGGTTTCGGGTTTTGGCGTTTCGGTGGTGACCTCGGTCGTGCCTTCGGGTGGTGTCGGCTTCGGCTGACCAATCCGCAGATCGGTCACCGGCAGGATCACGGCCACGCCGATGATCAGAGCCGCGACGGATGTGGTGGCGGTAAGGGCGGGGCGGGAGGTGAGGAATTTCAGCATTCGGCGTACTCCGTTCAGGGGGGCCGCCTCGGCTGGGCGGTCCTCACTTGAACGGGCGGGGTCGCCAAATCCTTGGGGCGATCCTTGGAGCCGGTCGAAATTTTCAATCGCAAGCTGCATGGCGCGGGATTTGGCGTCCGCATCCGGCGCGGGTGCTGCCTTCAGCGCGCGGCGGAGGTCGTCGAGTTCGTCGGTCATCGGGCGTCCTCCTTGGCTTTGGCCCGCAGGCGTTTCTTCACTTCGCTCATCCGCCAGGCGATGGTGCCTTCGGAGACGCCGAGGACAAGCCCCGCCTCGGCCTGGGTCATTTCTTCGCCCAAGACCAGCGCGACCGTATCGCGCAGTTCGGGGGATAGTTCTGTCATCGCCTGCGCCAGCCAGTCCCGTGCCTCGGCCTCGGTCGCGATCTCGTCCTGCCGGGCCAGTTCCCAGTCGCCCCAGCCCTGCGCCGTGCGGTAACGGGTGGCCTGGCGGCGGCGCAGGTCGTGGGCCGCATTCACCACCACGCGGTAAAGCCAGGTGGTAAACCGCGCCTCGCCCCGCCAGTTCCGCAGCTTTGCGGGCAGGGCGGCACAGATGTCCTGCGCCAGGTCCTCGGCCTCGGCCTTGACACCCGTCAGCCGCCAGGCAAGGCCGTGAATGCGATCATAGTGCCGCCCGACAAGCGTTGCAAAGGCCGCCCGGTCGCCCTGGGCAGCAGCTGTCGCAAGCATCTCGTCCGGCGTGTCCATCAGCATCACGTTACTCATGACGCGCGGCGCAGGGCAATCCTTGGCGGGGGTGGGGAAATCATTCGAGAAAGTTTGCAGGACGGCTTGCGGGCGGCCTGCCCGGATAGGTAGCCTGTCGCTGGTATTGCTGCCTGGAGTCTCATGCGCCTCATCTCATTCGCCCTTTCGGTCCTTCTTGGCTTTGCCGTCCCGGTATTGGCGCAGACCATGGACATCGTTGATGAGCCCGCCTGGGTCGAGGTTCTGCCGGTGCCACCCGACGATCCAAAGCTGCGCGCCGAGGTGGAGGGCGGCCAGTACTTCCTGCTGAGCGATCATCAGTTGCGATGGGACGGCGAGATCAAGCAATCTTACGGGCGCAGCGTCGCCGAAGTGACAGATCGCGCCGGTCTGGAAGAGCTGGCGACGGTGACAATCGATTTCGATCCGGAGTTCGAAACGGTCAGTCTGGTGCGGCTGGTGATCCGGCGCGGCGAGGAAGAGATTGACCTGAAGGACAAGGTCCAGGTGCAGGTCTACCGCCGTGAAACCCGGCTGGAAGAAGGGATCATCGACGGGACCCTGACGGCGGTGGTGCAGGTGCCGGACTTGCGGGTCGGCGATATGCTGGATCAGGCGACGATCCTGACCCGGCGGCCGATGTTGACGGCGGGCGAGCGTGCGGGGTCGTCCTGGTTGGAGTGGTCGACGCCGGTTGTGCTGTCGCGCACGCTCGTGACCTGGCCCGAAGGGACGCCGCTTGAGGTGGGGCCTTTGCCGCCCAGGGTGGACTATTCAACGACCAGCGTGGCGGGGGGAATGCAGCGCCACGAGTGGCGGCGCGAGGGACATATTCCGCCGGTCGAAGAAGAGGGTGTACCCTACGAGGTGATCGAGGACGCGCTCTTGCGCTTTGCGGACGGTCGGGACTGGACACCCATCGCGCTGGCGATGGCCCCGCATTACACCAACGACTACCCGCTGCCGCCCGAGTGGGAGGCCCGGGTCGCCGAGATTGCCAAGACGCATCCAACGCCGGAAGCGCGGGCCTATGCGGCGCTGCGGCTGGTGCAGGAGGAACTGCGCTATGTGTCGCTAAGTGTCGGGGCTGGCGGCTATTTCGCGCGCACCCCCGAAGAGGTGATCGCGGCGGGGTTCGGAGATTGCAAGGACAAGTCGCTGCTGTTGCGGGTGATCCTGGCGCGGCTGGGGATCGAGGCCTTTGTCGCCCTGACCGATCTGGATGCAGGCTACGGCCTGCCCGAAGAGCTGCCGATGCTCGGGGTTTTCGACCACATGATCCTGCGGGCGACGCTGGGCGGCCAGGCGGTCTGGATGGACCCGACCGGGTCGCATCAGGGGGGCGGTCTGGGGACGGCTGCCTTGGTGGACTATGGCTATGCGCTGCCCCTGACCGGCACGGGTCCCGCGGCGCTGGAACGGATGGAGGTGGCGGCCGAGGGGGTCTGGGCCCAGGATATCCGCGAGGAGTTCAGCTTCACGCTTTTCGGCATGTTCCTGCAGGTCGAAACCCTGCACCGGACCGGATCGGCCGATGCGACACGGGCGCGCTGGGCGACGAACCCGGTGTCGCAGATCTCACGCGAGTTCCTCGACTATTACGAGAACCGCTATCCGGGGCTTAGGGCCGTCGGCCCGCCGACGATGATCGATGACCGCGCGGCCAACCGGATAACGATTACCGAGCACTACTTCCTTCCCCCCGACGCGCTGGACAAGAACGGCCTGCGCGAGGATTTCGTCTTTGCGACCGAGGGGTTGGTCGACAGCTATCCCGACCGCGTCCGGGCGCCCCGGCGGTTGCCGCTAGAGGTGGCAGGCCCCTGGGTCACGCGCCATGTGGTCGAGGTCGTGGGTGGCCCGATCGATTTTGAGCCGCCCGAAGACCTGACGATCAGCAACGCGGCCTTTGATTTTTCGCTGAAGGGCGAGGCGAGTGAAGGTGGCAACATGGTGCTGCGCTGGAGCTTTCAGCCCAAGGTCCGATCGGTTCCCGCAGGTGAGGTCGAGGCGATCCTGGATGACATCCGGGCGGTGCGCGACGCGACCTGGTATTCCTGGGACTTGACCGAGGATTGAAAACCCCCGACCCGGCAGGGCAACCGGATCGGGGCACGGACGGTCTGGGTCCCGTGGGATCAGAAGATCAGGCCGTCGTAGACCGCATAGGCGCCGGAGGTGGACTTCAGGTTTCCCGAAGCGCCTTCATCCCTGGCGAAGGCCACAACGGCATTGTAGGTGCCGGGGCCGAACGAGCCGTCGATGCCACCGCGATAGTAGCCCCAGGCGCGCAGGTTGCGCTGGATCGCCTTGCGTTCGCGCAGCGAGTAGTTCTGGAAGGCGCGGGCGGCCGGGGTCGAGTAGATCGAGGTATGGACCGGGCGCGGCTCGACATAAACCGGGGTCTCCCGGCGGTCGTAAGCGCGGGCCTTCCGGTTGTTCTTGAGGATCTCGTCGATGATGACAGCGGTTGCGACGCCAGCGACGAAGCCCTGTTCCTTGTCACCCCAGGCCAAGGCGGGGGCAGCGGGCACGGCGGCAATCGAAAGCGCGGTCAGCGCAGCAATCAGGGAAGATTTGGCGGTCATGACAGTGGGCAGCATGTCGTTTCCTTTCGCGGGTTGTCCCGAAGCGTCGGGTTGATGCCACTGGTTATGGGCATCGGGGCCACGCTAGGCAAAATCAGTGCCGCGATAGGAGAAAACGGTGGGGCGCTATCGGATAGCGCCTATTGGATCAATGCGTTAGCTTAGTGCGCGTGCTGGTGAAGGAAGTCCTTGAGACGACTGAGGCCTTCGTCAAGCCGCGCTTCCGGCCCGCCGCCAGCGCCAAGGCGGATGTGATGGGGCAACCCGTAGGCCGATCCGGGGAGCAGAAAGGTGCGGTATGGAGGCTTGAGAAGACCGCGGGCGAGCGATTCGCCGTCGATGCCCTCGACCCGAGCAAGGCCGATGAGGCCGGCTTCCGGGCGGTGCCAGCTGAGGCGGGGTTCCGCAGCCACAAAGGCGTCAAGCTGGTCCAGCTTTTCGCGCCCTTCCATGCGGGCCCGGGTCAGGGCCAGGGTACGGCGGTCCGGGCGAAGGGCGACCTCGGCGATATGCTCGCCGAGGATATTCATGATCTCGGACGAGTTCTCGCGCAGGATCATCGCGTCACGGATGACTTCACGGCTCTGGCAGATCATCCAGCCGGTACGCAGGCCCTGCAGGCCAAGCGCCTTGGAAACCGAGCCGGTGGTAACGCCGAAGGAGGTAAGGCCCGCGATGGCGGGTGGGCGGGGGCCGGACCATTCGAGGCCCGCGTAAACCTCATCCACCACCAGCCATATGCCGTGATGGTCGGCAATTGCAGCGAGGGCGCGAAGGTCGGGTTCAGAGATCAGGCGACCGGTCGGGTTGTTGGGGTTGGTCAGGAAGATCATCCGCGTCTTCGGGGTGATGGCTCTGGCGATGGCATCGGGGTCAAGGTGCCAGCCGTCAGCCTCTTGCCGGGGAACCTCGCACAGGGTGGCTCCGATGGCCTTTGCCATGACCCCAGCCTGCGGCCAGCCGGGGGTTTCGGTGATGATCTCGTCACCAACGGAGAGAAGCTGACGGAAGAGGAGGTAATTGGCTTCGGCTGCCCCGGCGGTGATCAGGACATCATCTGAGGCAAGACCGGCCAACCCCGCCTGATCAATAACGCGTTGCCGAAGAGCGGGCAGGCCAAGGAAGCTGGCCCCATTCCAGTCAAGCGACAGCTCGGGGTCCAGGTCGGCAAGAAAGTCTTTCAGACGAGGGGACCGGGCAAGGGAGAAGCCGATGAAGCACTCGGGCGGGTCGGAGGCCGTGGTTTCGAGGAGATAGTCGAAGAGTTTGTGGATGGTGACTTTCATTGGCGGCGGGCCACGAATTTTCGACGAAAATTCGGATTTGGCTTAGCGGACATCGCGGCCCTGGTTCAGGATGATGATGTTGCCTGATGACACATCCCCGGCCGGCGAGATCAGGAAGCCGACCCACGCGGCGATCTGGTCGGGCTGCATCGCGTGGCCGTGCGGCATTGCGCTGATTGCCTTTGCCAGCACTTCCTCGGTCAGGACGTTGAAAAGGGGCGTTTCCGTCATCGCAGGCGCGATCGAGTTCACAGCGATCTTTTCGCGCGCGTAGCGGCGGGCGAGGTCCTTGGTCAGCGTGTCCATCGCGGCCTTCGACGCCCGGTAATGCGGCGGATCGAAAACGTCGAAGTTGTAGGCGCCGTTCGAAGAGATGTTGACGATCTTACGCACACCCGGCCGCCCCGACATGGCCTTGACCGCCTGCTGGCAGCAATGGAAGGCAGAATGGAAGTTGATCTCCATCTGTCGGGTCAGTTCCTGGGCCGGAATGTCGGGGAAGTCCGACATGAAGCAGGTGCCCGCGTTGTTCACCAGTGCGTCGACCCCTCCGAACCGAGCTGTCACCCGGTCGAAAAGGTCGACGATCGCTTCGGCGTCGGTCAGGTCCACCGCCTCGGGGGTAAAACCCTCGCGGTCGGTGGCCATGGCCAGAAGGGCTGCACCGTCGATATCGACGCCGACGACCTGCAGGCCGTCGGCCAGAAGCCGGTCAGTGATCGCCCGCCCCATGCCGCCTGCCGCACCGGTGACAACAGCCGTGCGGAACTTTGCAGACATAAGCTAACCTCGGTTCTGGCTTCCGGGCGAAGACTAGGGGATGCGTCGATAAGGCTCAATCCTAAAGCAGCGGTCGTCCCGTATCGATGTGGCGCTGGCCCCAGTCGCCAATGGCCGCAAGGATCGGTGACAGTGTCTGGCCATAGGACGTCAACGAATAGTCCACACGCGGCGGGACGGTTTGAAAGTCGTGGCGATCGACAACTCCGACCGCCACCAGCTCTTTCAGCTGCCGGATCAGGACGCGTTCTGATATCCAAGGCATTTCGCGCAGAAGCTGTGACAGCCGCATCGGCCCCTTTTGCAGGCGAAAGAGAATGCCGGCTTTCCATTTGCCAGCGATGATGTCGATCGCGGTCTGCACTGGACAAGGGGCTGAGGTCATCCGGGGAAGCCTGTCACTGACAACAATGGCAGTACTTTACGTTTGGGCAGTTTAGCTGCCAGGCTGCGATCAGACAATCGGGATGAGGGCAGGATGGCGCGGATCGCTTTGGTCACGGGGGTAGGCAAGGAAACGGGGCTTGGTCATGCCGTAGCAACCGAGCTGTCGCGGCGGGGGGATCGGGTCTGGGTTGCAGCCCGAACGATAGCGCAGGCCGAGGCGATGGCAATCAGCATCGGCGGCGATGTCGTGCCGGTTGCGTTGGACCTGTCGGATCGCGGGGCAATTTCTGCGTTGGCGGATCGACTGGGGACCAAGGAAGGTCGGCTCGACCTTCTGGTGAATAATGCGGCGGCAGTGGCGCCCTGGGGCGAGACGGCTGCGGGGGCAGAACTGGACGTGGCGCGCGGCGTCATGGATGTTACGCTTTTTGGCACCTGGGCAATGTGCCAGGCGTTCCTGCCCCTGTTGCGCGCAGCGCCATCGGGACGGCTGGTCAATGTTTCAAGCGGGGCCGGGTCGCACGCAGATCCGGCCTTTGGCCTGACCAACGCAAACCGGATGGGCACCAGCTATGCCGTGGCGAAGGCGGCACTGAACGCTTTGACGGTGAAATTGGCGCTCGAAGAGGATACGGATGTGAAGATCAATGCCGTCTGCCCCGGCTTTACCGCGACGTTCCCGGGCGGGGCAGAGATGGGCGCGCGACCGGTTGCCGAGGGGGCAGCGAGCATTCTTTGGGCCGCCGATCTGCCCGATGACGGGCCGACCGGCGGGTTCTTCCGGGATGGGAACCCCTTAGGCTGGTAGGTGCCTAGTTGACGACGAAGTCGAAGTGCTTGCGGACGTTCTCCTCGATCTTCCAGGTGCCCTTGAAATCCTTTTCGACAACGAAAGCATCGCCCGCCTTGACGGTGACCGGAGTGCCTCCATCGGGGGTGATCACGATGCGGCCCGCGATCAGGACGACGTATTCATAGGCGGTGTAGGTGGCGTGGTAGCTGCCGACCGTGCATTCCCAGATGCCGGAAACCATGGCCCCGTCCTTGGAGGTGTGCAGAACCCAGGTCTTCATCGAGGGTGTACCGTCGGTGACGACCCAGCCGTCAAGGTCGCCGGTCGCGGGTTCGATGCCATCGGTCGGGGGCAGGCGGGTGATGCTTTGCATGGGTCTAGGTCCTTTGGCTGCGGGGGGTGGCGAAAGGATCGCCCGAGACGATTGTCCTGTCAGGCCTGCACGCGACGGCGGCAGGCCTGATCCCGACCCTCAAAGTTTGTCGAAGTCGGCTGAGGAGTGGCGTTCCTTCAACTGCTCATGCGGCTCGCCCCACGTGCGGTTGACCTTGCGGCCGCGGATCACGGCAGGGCGGGCATCGATCCGCTTGGCCCAGGCCACGACGTGCTTGTAGCTTTCCACATCCAGGAATTCGGCCGCATTATAGGCCCGCCCTAGCACAAGCCCGCCGTACCAGGACCAGATCGCGATGTCGGCGATGGTGTATTCGCCGCCCGCCATCCAGTCGTGGTCCGCAAGGTGGCGGTCCAGCACGTCCAACTGGCGCTTGGTCTCCATCGCATAGCGGTTGATCGCATATTCGATCTTGACCGGCGCGTAGGCGTAGAAATGGCCGAAGCCGCCGCCAAGAAATGGCGCCGAGCCCATCTGCCAGAAGAGCCACGAGAACATCTCGGTCCGCGCAGCGAGGTCCTTCGGGATGAAGGCGCCGCCGAATTTCTCGGACAGATAGAGCATGATCGAGGCGGATTCGAAAACCCGCTGCGGCGGAGTTGCGCCAAGGTCGATCAAGGCAGGGATCTTCGAATTCGGGTTGATCTCGACAAAGCCACTGCCGAACTGGTCGCCCTTGCCGATATCAATGTGCCAGGCGTCGTATTCGGCGTCATGCCCGGCCTCAAGCAACTCCTCAAGCAGGATCGTGACCTTGATCCCATTCGGGGTGCCAAGCGAGTGGAGCTGCAGCGGATGCTCGCCCACTGGCAGAACCTTGTCATGCGTCGGCCCGGCAATGGGGCGGTTGGTGGACGCGAAGGTGCCGCCCGAGGGCTGATCCCAGGTCCAGACTTTCGGCGGGATGTAATCAGTCGTCATGCGATGTTCCCCGGATGAAAAAGGGCGGCCAGTTGCCGCCCTTTATGGTTACTTAATGTAACGTCTGTCAAACCGAAAGGCAGACGTACTTCAATTCCATGTAATCATCGATCCCGTGTCGGCTGCCCTCGCGGCCAAGGCCGGATTGCTTGACCCCGCCGAAGGGTGCCATCTCGTTCGAGATGAGGCCGGTGTTGACCCCGACCATGCCGTATTCCAGCGCCTCTTGGACCCGGGTGATACGGCCGATGTCGCGGGCGTAGAAGTAGCTTGCCAGGCCGAAGATCGTGTCGTTGGCCAGTTTGATCACCTCTTCTTCGGTGTCGAACTTGAACAGCGGCGCGAGCGGCCCGAAGGTTTCCTCTTGCGCGACTTTCATCGTCGAAGTGACCCCTGTGACGATGGTCGGCTCGAAGAACGAACCACCCAGTGCATGGCGCTTGCCGCCGGTTACAACTTTGCCGCCGCCGGCCAGGACGTCGGCGATGTGTTCCTCGACCTTGTCCATCGCTGCTTCGTTGATCAGGGGGCCGGTGGTGACGCCCGCTTTCAGCCCGTCGCCGATGGACAGCTTGGCCACGGCGGCCGACAGCTTTTCGGCAAAGGCGTCGTAAACTCCGGTCTGGACGTAGATCCGGTTCGCACAGACGCAGGTCTGGCCGTTGTTCCGGAACTTGGAAATCATCGCGCCTTCGACGGCCTTGTCGAGGTCGGCGTCATCGAAGACGATGAAGGGGGCGTTGCCGCCCAGTTCCATCGAGCATTTCAGGACCTGATCGGCGGCCTGACGCAGGAGGATGCGGCCAACTTCGGTGGAGCCGGTGAAGGTCAGCTTGCGGATCAGCGGGTTCTCGCAGAATTCCTTGCCGATGTCGGACGACCGCTTGGAGGTGATGACCGAGAACAGGCCAGCCGGGATGCCTGCGCGTTCGGCCAGAACCGCCAGTGCCAGTGCTGACAGCGGGGTTTCGGCGGCGGGACGGGCGACGAAGCCACAACCGGCGGCAAGCGCCGGGGCTACCTTGCGGGCGATCATCGCGTTGGGAAAATTCCAGGGCGTGATCGAAGCGGCAACGCCGATGGGCTGTTTCAGCACATGGATGCGCTTGTCGCGCTGGTGGCCGGGAATGATGTCGCCGTAGGTGCGCTTTGCTTCTTCGCCATAGAACTCGATGTAGGACGAGCCATAGGCGATTTCGCCTTTCGCTTCGGCCAAAGGTTTTCCCATCTCGGCGGTCAGGATCGTGGCGAGGTCGTCCTGGTTCGCCATGCAAAGGTCGAACCATTTCCGCAAGATCTGCGCGCGTTCCTTGCCGGTCCAGGTGGCCCAGTCGCGGTGGGCGGCATGGGCGGCCTTGATCGCGCGGGCGGTTTCGGCCCGGCCAAGGTTCGGCAGATCGCAGATCACATCGCCGCGGGCCGGGTTGGTGACCGCGAAGGTCGAACCGTCATCCGCGTCGACCCACTGGCCGGCCACATAGGACTTGGTCACCAGAAGCGAGGGGTCTTTCAGCAGCGACGCGAGGTCGGTCACGGAATCGAGCATGGTGGGCCTCCATAAGCATTGCGCCTACAGGTGCCACGGCAGAGGGGGCTTGTCCAGTTTGCCACCGGTATTGCGACCAGAATATGATCAAATCAACCCATGGCTGGACTGAAGCGAGGGGCCGGAATTTTGAAAATTCCGGAACGGAGCCTTTGAAGGCTCCGCAGCGATTTCTTCGAAGAAATCGCCTTCTCGGGGTTTCAGCCGTTTGCGTGCATGCGCTCGATATAGGCGCGCATCTCTTCGGCCTCGTGCCGCGCGTCCCGAAGGCCCCCCATCGCGGCCTTCAGTTCGGCTTCCGTCTGGCTGATGTGGTTCACCAGCTCTGCCTCGCGTTGTTCGAGGTAAGCCAGCGCCTGGTCACGAAGTTCTTCAGCCTCATGCAGCGATTGGGCCAGCCGGTCCATCTCGGCCATGTCGCCGCCCGCGACCCGGGTGAAACGGTGCAAAAGCCAGTGTGTGAACCAGCCCATCGCGAAGGCAACCATTAGAATGATGGCAGTGGCGACGACGAATTCGGTGCGGTTCATGGATTATCCTCGGCCGTCAGGCCTTCGGGGCGCCGCAGCGGGCGAATTGTCGTTTCGATGGGGGCCAGCGGCGGGTCGGTGTCGTCAGCGACCTCGGGCTCTGGCAGCTTATCAGCAGTGGCGATGCCGTCGGTCGGTAGCGGCGCGGCGCCTGCCCCTTCGGCCACCGGTGCCGCAGTGTCACCCGCGGGTGGGGTGGGTGTGTCGGCCCCGGTAGCGACGGTGCCTTCCCGGCGCGCTTCGGCACCTGCTGACCCGGCTTCCGGATCGGGCGGCGGGCTGGTCAGGACAAACTCGATCCGGCGGTTGGCATCGCGGCCAGGCTCTGTCTCATTGTCGGCGATGGGTTTCGTTTCGCCGTAGCCGACGGCGGTCATGCCAGAGATATCGATCCGTCGGCCCTGCAGGGCCAGCAGCACTGCTTCGGCCCGCGCCTGGCTAAGCGCCTGGTTGCCCCCTTCGGAGCCTTGTGCGTCAGTATGGCCACCGATTTCCATCTGCATCGGCGGGCAGGCGATCAGGATCTTCGCCAGCTCGTCAAGTACCGGCCGGGCGGTGGTGGCGATCTCGGCTGACGAGGGGGTGAAGGTGATCTTGGTCCGGGTGATTACCGCGTTCACATCGGCCGAGCATTCCTCGGGCGTCGGCAGCGAGGCGATCGGGTCAAGCGCCTCATCGTAGCGGACATTCACCTTGAAGGTCTGGCCGGGGCCAAGCTCGGCCGAGAGAATCTGGGTGATCTTTCCCCGTGCCGAAAGCGAGCCGGTGACGCCGGTGACCTCGACCACATCCGCGCGCACCAGGAGTGAGCCGTGGTCGACCTCGGCGAGCGCCGCAAGCCCGGCGTAGACACGGACCGGCCAGCCATCGGGAAGCGTCTCGTCCAGCCGCGTCGCGGTCAACACCTCGGCGCCGGGGAAGGCGGACCGGGCGTATACATCAACTGCGTTGCGCTGCAACTCGTCGGTCAGACGGCCGCGCAGGGTGACCTTGCCGGCTTCGCTTAGGGTTGCGGTGAATTCTGCCGGACCTTCGGTGGCGGTTTCGGCTTTCTCTAACGTCGAGGTCAGGGAAAAGGCATCCGGCAAACCGGTTTCCAATTCGCCCACCACCTTGTCAAATGCGGATTGCGAGACCGTGCTGTCGGCAAGCAACGTCACGTCAGCGTCCGAAAAGGTGATCGAACCAGAACCAAGCTCTTTGACGGCATTGATGCCAAGGACCGCGGCCTCCGACCAGCGCGGGGTGGGGGTGCCCAAACCGACAACGCAAACCGGGGCCGCCGAGACGCCAGCCGCCGACGCGGCCGCCAGAATCTGGCTACGGGCCCGTTCGGTGTCGGCAGAGCAGCTGTCAAATCGCGGACCTTCGGCATCGACTACAAACCGCATCGTAAAGGGCGTGATCACCGGCCGGGGTGACGAGATGGCAAGCACCAGCCTGACATTGGCCGGGGCAATACTGCGAAGTTCGCGTTCGATCCGGCTTTTTTCTTCAAGGCTGTTGGAAATTGCCGTCACCTCGACCCTCTCGGCCCCGACCGAGACTTTCGAGAGTTTCAGCCGACGCAATGCCTCAAGCCCGAAGGCGAGGGCTTCGTCCCAGGTGTCCGGTGCAGGGTAGTCGGCAGTATCGAGCATGTCGGGAAGCTCCGTGCCCGGTGCCAGTGCTTCGGCGGCAGCAGACAAGGCTTCTTCGGTCATGCCGTCGGGGCCGGGCTCTTGCGGGATGAGGCCGCTAAGCTGGACCTCATCTTCGGTCCGCAACATTTCGACCGAAAACTTCGGAGCTTCGATTGCCGAGGTAGGCGTTACATCCAAGAGGTCGCGGATGCGCGACGCGTCGATCATCGCGCCGACAAGGCTTACCGCGCTGAAACGGTCGGCTTCGTTCGGCGCCGTCCCGTTCAAGCGGACCTGAAGCCCGTCGGTTTCGACCGTTATCCAGTTGACCCCGGCCTCGGCCAGACGGGTCGTCACGACCTTCTGGGTGCGCGATTCGATCACCAGTGAGGCACCATAGGCGACAGAGAACATCACCATGGCCGCCAGGATGAAGGCCAGAAGTGCAAGGGTGGTTACAGAGAGCTTGCGGATGCGTTGCGGCAACGAAGGACTTTCGAAAGACTCACACGGGGGCTTTTGCCCCGTGCTTCCTATGGGTTTGTGGCCGAACGTTCAACCGAGCCAAGCAGAGACGGCAAGAAACGGCAAGGGAATGAGTCCGGCATCACGGTTCAGACGGAAGACGGCAAGGCAAGAGGCCGGGTCATCAAGGTCAAGCTGGCGCATCTGCCAGCCAAAATGCCAGCCCATCGCCCAGACCCCGCCAAGCGACACGACGAAGGCCAGAGCGCGGGCCTCACGGGCATGGGCCAGGACCACGGCGGCGGCAAAGAGCAGGATGGTGAGGGCGAAGAAGGCCCAGAGCCACTGGCGGGTTGCCGCGCCGAAAAGGCGGGCGGTGGACTTCACTCCGATAAGGGCATCATCCTCGCGGTCCTGATGAGCGTAGATCGTGTCGTAGTACAGCGTCCAGGCAATCCCGGCGAGGTAAAGTGCGACGGCAGCCGGGGGAACCTCGCCTGAATGAGCCGCCCACAGAAGCAGCGCCCCCCAGTTGAACGCAAGGCCGAGGAAGACCTGCGGCCACCAGGTGAAGCGTTTGGCGAAAGGATAGACTGCGACCAGCGTTAGCGAGGCAATGCCAAGGATGATTGCAAGCCAGTTGTAAGTGAACAGGATCATCGCGGCGAAAAGGGCCTGGGCCGCCATCCAGGCCAGCGCCTTTTTCACGGTGACCTGGCCAGACGGCAGAGGGCGGCTGCGGGTGCGGGCGACCTGGGCGTCGATGTCGCGGTCGGCAATGTCGTTCCAGGTGCAGCCCGCCCCGCGCATGAGGAACGCGCCAATTCCGCAGGACACCGCCAGCCAGAGGTCCCAAAGGCGAAAGCCATCCGCGCCACCCGCCAGCGCCAGCGCCCAGAGGCACGGAATGTACAGTAGCCAGGTCCCGATTGGCCGGTCGGCGCGGGAAAGCCTTAGGTAGGGGCGGGTGGGCCCGGGGGCGAAACGGTCGACCCAGTTCCCTGGCGGCGCATCAGCCACCGGACCCGCCGCACCCGGATCGGGGCGGGCGGCCTCTGGCATTTGCGGCTCTTGAGACATAGGTTCACGCTCATGTCGGATGCGAAGATCAGGCTCTATGTAGATCAGCCGCTTGGCCCGGGGCAAGCGGTGCGGCTTTCGCCGGATCAGGTCCATTATCTGGTGGGGGTGATGCGGCTTGCGGTCGGGGCGGCGGTGCTTTTGTTCAATGGCCGCGACGGGGAATGGCGCGCGTCGCTGACCGAGGCGGGCAAGCGCGGCGCGGTGGCGGTCTGTGAGACCGAAACGCGTCCCCTGGCGATGCCGCCCGACCTTTGGTTGATCTTCGCGCCGATCAAGAAGGCACGCACGGATTTCATCGTCGAAAAGGCGGTCGAGCTTGGGGTGCGGCGCATCCTGCCTGTCCAGACCCGCCACACCAATTCCGAACGCATCCGTCAGGACCGGTTGCAGGCGCATGCGCTGGAGGCTGCCGAGCAGTGCGGCGCGACCTATGTCCCCGAGGTGGCTGAATTGCAGGCGCTGGACCGCCTGCTGGCGGGCTGGCCCGAAGGTCGCCGCCTTTACTGGTGCGACGAGGCTGTCGCCGGTCAGCCCTTTACGCTTACTCCTGTCGAAGGCTCCGCCGCCATCCTGATCGGCCCCGAAGGTGGCTTCTCGGCTGATGAGGCCCAACGCCTTCGCGCGAAATCCGGCGTCAGCGCCCTGTCGCTTGGCCCCCGCATCCTGCGCGCCGACACGGCGGCGGTCGCGGCAATCACTCTTTGGCAGGCCGCCTGCGGGGACTGGCGATGAGCACGGAGCCCAGCATTCGCCTGCACCTCTTTCATGCGCGGGACACCACAAGGACGGTGATCCTGCGGCAGGGACCGACCAGGACCTACCGGATGATCCTGTGGGACCGCGACGGTGACCGGTTTCAGGACGGCCAATGGCTGAAGCACAAGGTCTATGTCGAACGCTGCGACCTTTCGCCGGATGGAGAGCACTTCCTCTATTTCACGCTGGACGGTCAGTGGAACGCGCCGACCAAAGGCAGCTACACGGTCATCTGCAAGCCGCCATACTTTACAGCCTTGCGGCTTTATCCCCAGGGCGACACCTACGGCGGTGGCGGGTATTTCATCGACCCGGTCCGATTCTACGTTCACTCGTCAAGGACGACGACAGACCTCATCGGTTGCGCCGAAAGCCTGGAGCGCGTCTTCCGTCCCGAACCCAAATGGTTCAGTCGGTTCGATCCGTTTTCTCATGTGGATGCCGAGGACAACCCACTTAGCCTGGACACCGTGACACGGGATTGGTTGTCCGCCAAGCGCCCTGGCCCGGCGATGGAGGAGTATGAAACCGAAGGTGCCTGCCTTTACCGCCGCAAGGAAGGTGCCCGCCATCTGATCCGCGATTTCAGCGACATGACCTTCGAGCCCGTCATCGCCCCCTACGCCCCGCCCAAGGCCTGGCATCCCCTGAATGGGGACAAGACATGATCCGCGCGGCGGGGCAGGCCGATCAGGCGGCGGTCGAGGCGCTGCTGATGCGCCGGATCGAGGGGGCGATGTTTCCGCTGTCGAACCTGCGTGCCCACGGGCTTGGGGAGGGAAACTTCGCCTCGGATCACGATCAGGCCATGCGCGTCTGGCGTGTCGGGCAGGAAAGCCTGGTCGCCTTGACGCGCGGGGGCATGCTGTTGCCGCTTCTGACCGGCGATCCCGACCTTCGCTGCCTTCGCGGCGCGGTCGCCGGTGTGACCGTGACCGGCGCCATCGGCCCGGCAGCTTCGGTCCGCCCGGTGCTTGCCGCGCTCGACCTGACCGACCATCCCATGCTGAAGGACGAAGACGAACCCGGCTTCGCGCTGGACCTTGCGGACCTGCGGTTCCCTGATCGGTCCGGCGCGGTACTGGTCCCGGCGACGGTCGAGCTTCGCCCCCAGCTTGTCGACTGGCGCACGGCCTATCACGGCGAGGTTTTGGGCACCCCCGCCGCCGAGGCCCCGGCCCGCGCCGCCATGGAGATCGATGGCTATATCGCCCGCGATAGCCACCGCGTCCTGATGCTGGACGGCCAGCCGGTCGCCATGACCGGCTTCAACGCCCGCCTGCCCGAGATCGTTCAGGTCGGCGCGGTCTATACCCCGCCCCATCTGCGCAACAAAGGGTATGCCCGGCTGGCCGTCGCCTTGCACCTTGCCGAAGCGCGCGAGACGGGAACCCGCCGCGCGGTCCTCTTCGCCGCAAGCGATGCCGCCGCCCGCGCCTACCTTGCCATCGGGTTCCAGCCGACGTTCACCTTTGCGCTTGTCTTCTTCTCCTCATCCGCCAAGGTCGCGACATGAGCCTGATCCGCCCCGAACTTCTGGCCGCCGCTCATCGGGGCCGAGAGGTCGTCGCCGCACTCGCCCTCACCGTCGTTGGTGGTTGGCTGGCGACGCTTGGCGGATATTTCTTCGTGCCGCTGGGCGGGCTTCTTCTGGCGCTGGGGCTTGGCTGGGCCTTGTTGTCGATCCGCCGTCTGCGGTTCCGCCAGGACGGAGATGCGCCCGGGATCGTCCGGGTGACCGAGGCGCAGATCGCCTACATGGGCCCGCGCGTCGGTGGCTTTGTAGGGCTGCCAGAGCTGGCCGAGATCAGGCTGCTGACCTATCGTGGTCGCCGGATCTGGCGGCTGCGGCAGGCGGATGGCGCGATGCTGCATATTCCGGTCGAAGCGGATGGGGCCGAGGCCCTGTTCGACGCCTTTGCAACTCTGCCAGGAATGGATACAGCGACACTGGTGGCCGCGCTGGGAAGCGAGGTGCCCACGGATAGCAAGGTGATCGTGCTGGACGGCGTTGACCGGCTGATCTGGAGCCGCAAAGGTGCGGGCGTGGTGGTTCGCTGACGGGGGCTGCTCAGCCGACTTGCGGCAAATCTGTTCTGCCGAAAGTGTTTGTGTTCGCGGCACAGTCGGTGCCCCCCTTGACTTGGCCGTCGCCGCTTGACACCTCTGGGCGTCCGGCCTTGCAGCCGGATCATAGCAAGCGCGCAGCCCCGGAGCACGGTCATGTCAATTCCTCAGTCCGGTGGCGGGCCGATCGAGAGCTTTGACCAACTGGCCGCCTATATGGAGGCAGGTTGCAAACCCAAGGCCGACTGGCGTGTCGGAGCCGAGCACGAGAAGTTCGGCTGGCTGACGGACACGCGAGCACCTTTGCCCTATGCCGGGGACCGCTCGATCTCGGCAATCTTTGCCGCACTTGAAGCGCGCTACGGCTGGGAGCCGCTGCGCGAGGGTGAAAATGTCATCGGTCTGACCCGGAATGGCGCGAATGTCAGTCTGGAACCGGGCGGGCAGTTCGAGTTGTCCGGCGCACCCCTGGCCTCGACCGTCGCGGTCGCGGATGAGCTGCAGAACCATCTGGACGAGGTCCGCTCGGTCGCTGATCCGATGGGCGTGCGCTTCATGGGGATCGGGGCGGCACCGGAATGGTCGCAAGAAACGATGCCGGTGATGCCCAAGGGGCGGTATCGGCTGATGACGGATTACATGGGGCGCGTCGGCACCCATGGGACCCAGATGATGTACCGCACGTCGACGGTGCAGGTTAACCTCGACTACGGGTCCGAGGCAGACATGGTGCAAAAGCTGCGGGTGGCGCTGGCTTTGCAGCCGGTGGCGACGGCACTTTTCGCCTCTTCCCCGTTCTTTGACGGCAAGCCGAACGGTCATCGGAGCTGGCGCAGCCGCATCTGGCGGGGCCTAGACGACAGCAGGACTGGGATGCTGCCTTTTGTCTTTGACCAGGGGATGGGGTTTCAGGCCTATGTCGACTGGGTGCTGGATGTGCCGATGTACTTCGTCTACCGGGATGGCAAGTATATCAACGCCTTGGGGCAGTCGTTCCGTGATTTTCTGGCGGGCAGACTGCCTGCCCTCCCGGGCGAAAAGCCCACGCTCAGCGACTGGGCCGATCACATGACCACTGTCTTCCCCGAGGCGCGGGCGAAGAAATTCATCGAGATGCGCGGGGCCGATTGCGGCGATCAGGCGCATATCGTGGCCTTGCCGGCCTTCTGGGTCGGCTTGATGTATGATCAGACCGCACTTGAGGCGGCCTGGGATCTGGTGAAGGGCCTTGATGCTGAAACCCGCGAAGGACTGCGGGTTGCGGCCTCGGTCTCGGCTTTGCAGGGCGAAGCGGGCGGCGTGAAACTTCTGGACCTTGCCCGCGCGGCAGTGGGACTGTCCCATGCCGGGCTTGTTGCCCGGGGCTTGGGCGAAGAGGCGCAACTTGCGCCCTTGGTCGAAAGCCTGAAGACCGGCCGGGTGCAGGCCGACCGCTGGCTTGACCTTTACAACGGCCCCTGGGCACACGATTTGCAGCCTTTGTACAATGCAGCCTCGCTTTAGCGAAGGGCTTGCGAAATCGTTGACGGCCACAATCAAATCATTGATTCGATTGCGATAAAGCAAAAGGTCCACTGTGGACGCTCAGGTCTCGGTGGCCTTGTTCTTCTGACCGATCCGCGGCTCGGTTCCGGCCTTGATCCGGGCCAGGTTCTCGCCATGCCGGACATAGATGAGGATCGTCAGGACCATCACGAGGAGCAGGAGCGCATAATCCCAGAAGAAAAGAATCCAAAGCCCGGCGCTTGCGGCTGCCATCAGAGCCGCGATCGACGAGGTCCGGGTCAATAAGGCCACCACCAGCCAGGTCGCACAGACCGCAAGCCCGATCTGCCAGTTGAGCGCGATCAGGATGCCAAGGAAGGTCGCGACACCTTTGCCGCCTTTGAACTTCAGCCAGACCGGAAAGATGTGACCCAGAAAGGCCGCAAGGCCCGCAACCTGTGCGGCGTCCTCGGCCAACATCCAGCGGGCGATCAGGACCGCCACCGCACCTTTTGCGCCATCAAGCAGAAGCGTCGCCAGCGCTGCCCGCTTGTTCCCGGTGCGCAGGACATTCGTCGCCCCAATGTTGCCTGACCCGACCTGCCGCAGATCGCCCAGCCCCATGGCCCGGGTGATCACGATGCCGAAGGGCACCGATCCCAGAAGATAGGCCAGGACGGCCGTCAGAAGCAGGAGGCCCTGCGAGGTGATCAGTTCGGGCATGGTCTAGTCTTCCGCAGCAAAGACCTGCGTCCCGGCGACGTAGGTGGCGAGCACCTTACCCTCCATCCGCGCGCCGTCAAACGGGGTGTTTTTCGACTTGGAGCGCAATTTGAAGCGGTCCATCAGGAACGGCGCGTCCGGGTCGAAGAGGATGAGGTCGGCGGGCGCGCCGGGGGCCAACCGCCCCTGTGGCAGGCCAAGCCGGTTGGCCGGGTTAAGGGCCATGGCGCGGAAGAGGGCTGGAAGGCTCAGATGCCCGGCATGGAAAAGCCGCATTGCGGCGGGAAGGAACGTCTCGAGCGCCACCGCTCCAGGGGCGGCTTCCTCGAAAGGCAGGCGTTTCGATTCCTCGTCCGCGGGGGTGTGCATCGACGAGATGATATCGATGGACCCATCGGCAACGGCTGCGACCATGGCGAGTCGATCCTGTTCGGACCTCAGGGGCGGTGTGAACTTGAAGAAGGTGCGGTAGTCGCCAACATCAAATTCGTTCAGCGTGAGGTGGTGTATCGAGGTTCCGGCGGTGACATCCAACCCGGCGGCCTTGGCCCGGACCAGTGCGGGCAGGGCTTTCGCCGTGGTGATCTGGTCGGCGTGGTAGCTGACCCCGGTCATCTCGACCAGCGCCAGATCGCGCTCCAGCCCCATCCTTTCCGCCATGGGCGAGACCGCTGGGATACCGCGAAGCGAGGCGAACTTGCCGCTGGTCGCCGAGGCGCCGATGGAAAGGCCGGGGTCCTGCGGATGGCCGATGACCAGCGCGTCAAGTGAACGGGCGTAGGCCATGGCGCGGGTGATCGCCTTGACATCGGTCGAGACCCGCGAGGCGTCGGTAAAGGCGATGGCCCCCGCATCCCGCAGAAAGCCGATCTCGGTCATCTCGTGCCCGTCGCGGCCTTTGGTCAGCGCTGCCATGTGGCGAATGCGGACCGGGCTTTCGCTGGCGCGGCGGGTGACGAATTCCAGCGTCTCGGGCGTGTCGATGGCGGGCTGGGTATCGGGCCGGGCGATGATGGTGGTCACGCCCCCCGCCGCCGCCGCCAACCCCGCCGAGCGAAAGCTTTCGCGGTGCCGTTCCCCGGGTTCACCGATCTTGACGCCCAGATCGACGATCCCCGGTGCGAGGCATTTTCCGCCACAGTCGACGATGGTTGCCCCCTTCGGAGCCTTGTCGTCGCGCGACAGGATCACCCCGTCCTTGACGGTGAGGCTTCCCGGGGCTTCGGTTCCGGCTTCGGGGTCGATCAGGCGGGCGTTCTGGAAATGCAGGATCATGGGGTTCCGGTCTGGATGCCGCGGATCAGGCGGTAGACGCTGTCGCCGTCGGCGATGTTGTCAAAACCTATGCGGGTGGTGGAGCGGTCGCCATCGGAATCCTTTGCGTTCTGGACATGGACCCAGACCGTGTCCGAGGTGCGGCCCTTTTCGAGGCCCGTGGCAGAGGACGGCAGGATCGGATAGCACTCAAGGCCGGGTTTCCAGCCGGACTTCGCGACATAAGCGGCGCGGGTAGAAAGCGCATAGCGGATGGTGCGGTGCGCTGTCGCGGCACCATACCACTGGCCGAAGACCATCACCGCGCCGATCCCGGCGAAGGGGATCGAGAAGGCGGTAAAAAAGAGGCCAAGTCCGGTGTCGCTCCAGGTTTCGCTGTCAAGGATTTGCGAAAGCCCGGCAACGAAGGCCCCAAGCCCGATGATCAGGAACGGGAGCCCGAAAATCGCCAGCCCGATGATCTTGCCCCAGCCCTGCACGCCGGGCTTTGGCGCGCCTTGCCACAGCAGGGTTTCGCCAGGCTGGAAATAGGTCTCCCAGTTTTCTGCCATGATCGGGACCGATGCGTCGTTGGTTCCGGTCCGTGCCATCTCAGGCGATCCAGATGATGATGGCGGTGAAGAGGGCAAGGAAAAGGAGGACCGCAGCCGCCACCATGCCGCCTTGGCGCATCTCTTGTCTGGTCGGTTTGCGGTCGGGGTCGGGGGTCATGGGGTGGCCTTGAATTGAAACTCGGGGCGAAGACGCCCCTCGTTCGCCCAGTAGACTGCCCACTTGGCGGCCGATGCATCAAGCCCTGAAAAGCTCGGAAGCCTATCCTTCCACCGTCCGAACGTCACCGTATCCAAAGGGCGGACCCGCGCTTCATGACGATTCAGGTCGACCGTTTGCCAGAGGTGCGGTTTTCGACCATCGCGGATGTAGGCTTTGCAGTCCGAGATCGCATAGGTAAAGGTCCATGGCGCGGTTCGCATCCGTTGTATTGCATGAACAGCAGCGACCGACAAATAACCACCGGCAGCGATCAGGAGCCACACAATCAAGTGGTACTTCCGGCAATATCGTTCGGGGTCCGGCCCGCAGTATTCGGCTACACTCTGTCCCCAGGGTGCTGACGCAATAAATAGGGCCGTCGCAATGACTGAAAGCGCTCCCAGCGTGACAGTGCGCCCGCGAACTGCCTGGCTTGGCACCACACCCAACCAAAGAAGTCGCTCGCTCTGTCCGATCATATCCTCGACCGTCTCTGGCGGCGACTGGTTCGAGTTTGTTTCCCAAACCTTTTGGCTTTCCATCCCGCTCATCGGATCGTCACGCCATCATCCCCACGATCTTCCGCCCGCGTTCCGCCCGCAGGTTCCGCGCCAGCAGGTCCATACAGGCCATCCGCACCGCCACGCCCATCTCTACCTGCTCCTGGATGACCGAACGGTTGATGTCGTCGGCCAGATCGCCGTCGATTTCGACCCCTCGGTTCATCGGGCCGGGGTGCATGACGATGGCTTCGGGCGAGGCATAGGCCAGTTTCTCGGCGTCCAACCCGTAGCGGTGATAGTATTCGCGTTCCGACGGGATGAAGCCGCCATCCATCCGCTCCTTCTGGAGGCGCAGCATCATGACCACATCGGCGCCCTTCAGGCCTTCGCGCATGTCGTCGAAAAGCTCGCAGCCGAAGTCTTCGACGCCCGAGGGCATCAGGGTCGGCGGCGCAATCAGGCGCAGACGGTTTTCCATCTTGCCCAGCAGGATCAAGTTTGACCGGGCGACGCGGGAATGGGCGATGTCGCCGCAGATCGCAATCGTCAGGCGCTGGATGCGGCCCTTGGCGCGGCGGATGGTGAGTGCGTCGAGGAGCGCCTGCGTGGGGTGTTCATGCCGCCCGTCGCCCGCGTTCAGGACCGCGCAATCCACCTTCTGCGCCAGCAGGTTCACCGCCCCGGACGAGGGATGCCGCACGACCAGCAGGTCGGGATGCATCGCATTCAGGGTCATAGCGGTGTCGATCAGCGTCTCGCCTTTCTTCACCGAAGACTGGCCCACGACCATGTTCATCACATCCGCCCCCAGCCTTTTCCCGGCCAACTCGAAACTGGCCTGGGTGCGGGTCGAGGCTTCGAAGAACATGTTGATCTGGGTCATCCCCGCCAGCGCGTCCGACTGTTTCACCGTGCGGCGGTTGAGGTCGACATAACGGTCGGCAAGATCAAGTACGGTGGTGATCTCAAGCGGCGCGAGATGCTCGATGCCAAGCAGGTGGCGGGCGCGGAAGGCCATGGGCAGATCCCTTCGGATTTGCCCCTCTATCGCAAAGCGCGGGCTTCGGGGCAAGCGCCCGCTGCGCCGTCACTTGCGGCGCAGGTGTTCCTCAAGTCGCGGCATGACTTCGACGAAGTTGCAGGGCCGGTGGCGGCTGTCGAGTTGGGGCTTCAGGATCGCGTCCCAAGCATCGCGACAGGCGCCTGGCGAACCGGGAAGCGCGAAAAGATAGGTGCCTTTGGCGACCCCCCCCGTCGCGCGGCTTTGCACCGCGGAAGTGCCGATCTTCTGCATCGAGACGATGGTGAAGACGGTGCCGAACGCCTCGATTTCCTTCTCATAGACGTCGCGGTGGGCTTCGACGGTTACATCGCGCCCGGTAAGGCCGGTGCCGCCGGTGGTGAGGATCACGTCGATCTGCGGGTCGGCGATCCATCCCTGAAGGCGTGCAGCGATGGTCGCGCGGTCATCGGGCACGATGCCTCGTGCGGCGAGGCTATGTCCTGCGGTGGTGAGCCGTTCGACCAGCGTGTCGCCGGACTTGTCGGTGTCCGGGGTCCGCGTATCGCTGACGGTCAGCACGGCGATCCGGACCGGGTGGAAGTGGATGGTTTCGTCGATGTGGGACATGGATCAAATCACAGATGACTTAAGTCGAGTTGTGGTGCGGTTAGCGATTTTCTGACGAAAAATCGAAGGCTTGATGGATGGTATGTGCCGACCGGTCTGGGTTCAGAGGGTTCATCCTTTCAACCTCGCTTTCAGAGAGAGAAGATCCGCCCAGGCCTCGCGCTTGGCGCTTGGGTTGCGCAGCAGATAGGCCGGGTGGGTCATCGGCAGCATCGGTTTGCCGAGCGCCTGCGTCCAGGTCCCCCGCGCCCGCAGGATGCCACGGTGGCCGGTCAGCGCGTCCAGAGGCGTGTTGCCCATGACCACAATCACCGCCGGGTCGACCAGCGCGATGTGGCGTTCGACAAAGGGGCGCATCATGGCGATCTCGGTCGGTTCCGGGTCGCGGTTGCCGGGCGGGCGCCAGGGCAGGACATTGGTGATGTAAAGCGCGGCCCCAGCATCCGGGCTGGTGCGGGACAAGCCGATCGCCGCGAACATCCGGTCCAGAAGTTGACCGGCGCGACCGACAAAGGGGCGGCCCTCGCGGTCCTCCTCGGCTCCCGGCGCCTCACCCAGGATCAGGACCCGCGCCTTGGGGTTGCCGTCGGCGAAGACGGTGTTGCGCGCACCCCGCTTCAGCTCGCAAAGGTCGAAGGCGGCAATGGCGTCGCGGAGGTCATCGAGGGTCTGGGCCCGTTCGGCTACGGTGCGGGCGGCCGCGACCGGATCGGTGGCAATGGGTCTGGTCGTGATGGCCTGCTCCGAAGCCATTGGTGCTGCGGGCTTTTTGGCCTCAACCGTCAGCTCATATCGGTTGGCCGGGGCATCCCCGATGGTCTCATCCGCGCCAGCCTCGACCTGCCAGGCCAGCGCGGCAAGGGCGGCGTGCCAGTCCTCGGCGATGTCTGTGGCGATTCCCATGGGACCAGAGTAGGCGGCGTGGGGCCGCGCCACAACCGGTCAGGGGGCGGGGCAGCCGCGGACCTCGACCGCGCCACCGGCGGCGAGGATGGTCAGGGTGACGTCTGAACGGTCAAGCGCGAAGGGGGTGCCATCGGGTGCGACAAGTTCGGTCATCGCGACAAGCTCGCCGCCCTCACGCTGGGTGATTGCGGGGGCGACCCAGACGGAGCGGTCCGAGGTCTCGAAGGCCACGACTTCCGGGAGGCCCGGATCGGGCAAGCGCACCCGCGCGGTCAGGCGCAAGCCGTCCGAGATCGGGTCGACCAGGCAGCTGACGCCGGTGACCCCTGCCTCCCGTGCGGGGGTTGCGCGCTGGGCCAGCGAGGCCTTGATGCTGGCGTCAGGTGCCCCCGGGCGGGTCAGGTCGGAGGTCAGGTCCAGAGCCGCCGGCAGGCAGATCTCGTCGCAGACGCCAAGCTGCACCTCGACGGAAAGCCGGATCGGCCGGGACGGGTCCACGGCGGTGATCTCCAATGGCAACACAAGTCGTTCGTGGTAGCCGATCGTCTGCAACCCATTGGTCTCAAACACATCCGGCGCGGGCCAGTGGATGCGGACGGACTTGACATTCTCTGACTCCGACCAGTCGAAACTGGGGGGAATGCCCGCATCACCGGGGCTGCGCCAATAGGTCTTCCAGCCGGGGGCAAGGGTCAGTTCCATCGCCGCCATCTGCGCGCCGTTCTCCATCTGCCAGCCGGGAAGAAGGGTGGCGGAGAGCACGTCGTCCTGCGTGGTGGCAAGGGCGGGGGTGGCGAGAAGGAGGAATATTGCGGTGCGGATCATGGAAGGCACCATAGGCAATGCGAGAGCGGAGGGAAATCACTTTGCGGCGACGGGGCGTGAGCGTGGCCCTTTGAACGCGCTGGGGTCTTGAGGCCAGCCGTGTGAGGGGCCATGTTAAGGGGAACTGGTCGAGAATGGGTGAACCCATGGAGCTTGCCGGACAAATCCTGATCGCCATGCCGGGGATGGCGGACCCGCGCTTTGACCGGAGCGTGATCCTGATCTGCGCCCATTCGGGGGATGGGGCGATGGGGCTGATCGTCAACAAGCCCTTGGAGGACCTAAGCTTTTCGGGGCTTCTGGAGCATCTGAAGATCCCGGTTGTTCCGAAGGGACGGGATATCCGGGTGGTTCTGGGCGGGCCGGTGGAGCGGGGGCGCGGGTTCGTGCTGCACTCCTCTGACTGGCGGCGGAACCGGGTGGAGGGGACGATGGTGATCCCCGGCGGGTTCGAGATGACCGCGACGATGGACATCCTGGAGGCCCTGGCGCGGGGCGGGGGGCCGGATAAGGCCTTGCTGGCGCTGGGTTATTCCGGCTGGGGGCCGGGGCAGCTGGAGGCCGAGATCGCGCGGAACGACTGGCTGACGTGTGATCCTGCGGAGGGGTTGGTGTTTGGCCCGGACGACAGGGTGAAATGGTCGGCAGCGCTGCGGGGGATGGGGATTGATCCTTTGAGCTTGAGTGCCTCGGCGGGGCGGGCTTGAGGCGGCCGCAAGGGAAACCGTTCGGTGAGTTAGATCAAGGGGTTGGCGGGAGGTTTGGGGTCTTTTTCCCGTCTACTTTCTGTCTTCCTTCCGTCTCTACGCGCGGGGAGAGCGGAAGGCGTTAAGGATTGGGGGCGAATCGGGGTCGTAAGGGTTTGGAATAGTGGGTTTCACCCACCCTACGAAGGATGGAAACGTCCCGTTAACCTTGCTTGCTTAGCATCCCGGGATGCCAAACTACATCCGACCCAAAGTGCCCGGCGCGTCAGTTTTCTTTACCGTAGCCTTGGCTGACCGGAAGTCGAACCTACTGGTTTGCGAGATCGATGTGCTTCGGTCTGCGGTTCGGGCGACGCGGGCTGATCTGCCGTTCTACATCGAAGCCTGGGTGGTTCTGCCGGATCACTTGCATTGCATCTGGACCTTGCCGGAAGGTGATGCGGACTTCTCGGTGAGGTGGAAGGAGATCAAGACGCGCTTCACCAAGGCGGTTGGGCAGGTCGGTCGGCGTAGCGTTTCAAAGGTATCGAAAGGTGAGTCCGGGATATGGCAGCGCCGCTTTTGGGACCATCATATCCGCGACGAACGTGATCTCCTTATGCACCAGCGGTACTGTTGGTGGAACCCGGTCAAACACGGCTTAGTCCAGAGGCCAGTGGACTGGCGGCATTCGTCGATCCATCGGGATATCCGGTTGGGTCAGGTCGAACCGGAATGGGCCGGCGAAGAGATTGATGGCAAGTTCGGGGAGTAGGGTGGGTGGAACCCACCGTTTGCGCGGGTTGAGGCAATGCGCGGTGGGTTGGCACCCACCCTACGCCGACGACTGACTCCTTACTTTCTTGAGCCCATTTGTCAGACTTCGCATTGAGATCGGTTTGCGGGTGTCGCGGTCGTTGGCAGCCAACCATTTGAAGTATGCGTTGACTGGCGGTGAGAACAGAGCTTTGCCCTCGTCAGTCAGGTCCAAGGCAAAAATCCTAAGCGACTTGATATCCTTGTTCTTCCATTCTTCAAGGTCTCCAACCAATAGAAGCTCTGCCACAAGAAACTCCAGCAGCATCGAAAACTTGGTGACGGTCCTAGACTGCAAGTCGTCGTACCTGGAGTAGGATTCCAGCAGCGTTTTGACACAGACATGAAGCCAATTCGTTTCCATATGCGTCCTCCAAATTAACGGGCAAAGCAGCACTGTAGGGTGCATTATAGCTCACCCCACAGTGCTGGTGACTTCACTCCCCGTACGGGACCCAGACGGTCTTGACCTCGGTGGCCTGGGACAGGAACGTCCGGCCTTCGCCCTCGGGCCCCATCCAGTTGCGCGCCTTTCCGTGGTTGACCCAGGTGCGTTTGACGTTGCTGGCCGCTTCACGCTCGATGAGGGCGGAGATTGGGTGGGAGGAGAAGCTCCACACCGCGTCGACGTCCATGTGGCCGGCGAGGCTGCGGGCGAGGTCTTGCGGCGGGCCGGTGACGATGTTGACGACTCCGGGCGGCACGTCGGAGGTGTCGAGGATCTGGTAGAAGTCGGTGGCGCTGAGGGGGTGTTGGCCGGGGACGAGGATCACCGTGTTGCCCATCGCGATGGCGGGGGCCATGAGGGAGATGAGGCCGAGGAGGGGGGCCTCGTCGGGGCAAAGCGCGCCGATCACGCCGGTGGGTTCGTTCATCGCAAGGGCGATGCCGCGGATCGGGACGGACTTGGCGGCGCCGTCGTATTTGTCGGCCCAGGCGGCGTAGGTGAAGAGCCGCTGGATGCTCGCGTCGACCTCGGCCTGGCCGGGTTTGCCGGTGAGGTCCTGGAGTCTGGTGGCGAACTCGGCGGCCCGGGCCGAGAGGTTTTCGGCGATGAAGTAGAGGACCTGCGCGCGGTTGTAGGCGGTGGTCTTGGCCCAGGATTTGGCGGCGTGGGCGGCCTCGACCGCGTTGCGGATATCCTTGCGGTTGCCGATGCCGACATGGCCGAGGAGTTTGCCCTTGGGGCCGTAGACGGGTCGCGAGTAGCCGGAGTCGGGGCGGGCCTGTTTGCCGCCGATGTACATCTTGGCAGTGCGGTCGATTGTGTCGACTTGAGGGTCGGTGGGGGCCGCTGGTGCGGTGGCGGGTTTCAGGGCCACGGGTTTGGTGGCGGGTTTGAGGTAGGCCATCAGGCCTTCCCACCCGCCCTCACGCCCGAAGCCGGATTCGCGGACGCCTCCGAAGCCTGCGGCCGCGTCGAAGAGGTTGGTGGCGTTGATCCAGACGACTCCGGCCTTGAGCTTGGGGGCGATGTCGAGGGCGAGGTTGATGTTCTCGGTCCACACCGTCGCGGCGAGGCCGTATTTGGTGTTGTTGGCTAATGCGACGGCTTCTTCGGGCGTGCGGAAGGTCATGGCGACGAGGACGGGGCCGAAGATCTCTTCCTGCATAAGGGGCGAGGCGGTGCCGATGCCGGTGATGAGGGTGGGGGGGTAGAAGGAGCCGTGGGCGGGCAGCGGGCAGGGGGCCCGGTAATGTTCGCCCTCGGGGTTTTTAGCGACGAGGTCGGTGATGGTTTTGAGCTGGATCGGGTCGACGATGGCGCCGATGTCGATGGCCTTGTCGAGGGGGTCTCCGACGCGGAGGCCGTCCATCCGGTGTTTGAGTTTCTGGTAGAAGCGGGGGGCGATGCCTTCCTGGACGAGGAGGCGGGAGCCCGCGCAGCAGACCTGGCCCTGGTTGAACCAGATCGCGTCGACGAGGCCTTCGATGGCGCTATCGAGGTCGGCGTCGTCAAAGACGATGTAGGGGGATTTGCCGCCGAGTTCGAGGGTGAGGGCCTTGCCGGTGCCAGCGGTCGCCTCGCGGATGCGCTTGCCGACGGAGGTGGAGCCGGTGAAGGCGATCTTGTCGACTTCTGCGTCGACGAGGGCAGCACCAGTGGTGCCGTCGCCGGTGACGATGTTGAGGACGCCCTTCGGGAGGCCCGCCTCACGGCTGATTTCGGCGAAGAGGAGGGCGGTGAGGGGGGTGTATTCGGCGGGTTTGAGGACCACGGTGTTCCCGGCGGCGAGCGCGGGGGCGACTTTCCAGGCGAGCATCAGGAGGGGGAAGTTCCAGGGGATGATTGCGCCGCAGACTCCCAACGCGGTGAGGTCGGGGTGTTCGGAGGGGAGGAGCTGGGCGAGGCCGGCGTGGTAGGAGAAGTGGCGGGCGACGAGGGGGATGTCGATGTCGCGGCTCTCGCGGATCGGTTTGCCGTTGTCGAGGGTCTCAACGACGGCGAGGAGGCGGGAGTGTTTCTGGGTGAGGCGGGCGAGGGCGTAGAGGTATTGGGCGCGTTTGTGGGCGGGGAGAGCGGCCCATTTCGGCTGGGCGCGGCGGGCGGCTTGGACGGCAAAGGCTACGTCGTCGGGAGTGCCTTGGGTGACCTGGGCGAGCGGTTTGCCGGTGGCGGGGTTGGAGGTCGGGAAGGTCTGCCCCGGTGCGGTGAAGGCGCCGTCGATCCAGTGGCCGAAGACATGGTTGTGGTTGGCAAGCCAGGCCATCGCCTCGGAAGCGGATTCGGGGGCGGGGCCGTAGGCCATGCTGTCGAAGATTTCCTTGATGGTCATCGGGTCAGTCCTTCGCCGTCGCGCGGGTGGGGGCGGTCATTGAATTGAGCGGCTGCGCCGCAAGCCATTTGTCTCGCCTTTTGCGCGTGAAGGACGCGCAACGGCTCGGTGAGCCTCCGGCGGGGATATTTGCAGAAGAGAAAGACACGGAGTGGGGCGCATGGGATTAACCCATCGCGTGGCGGAAGCCGGCGGAGTAGTGGCCGGTGAGGTGGTGTTCGAGCTGGCGTTCGATGTCTCCCAACAGGCTGGAGGCGCCTAAACGGAAGAGGTCGGGTTGCAGCCAGGGGTGGCCGAGTTCGTCTTTCATCAGGGAGAGGTAGACGAGGGCGTCCTTGGCTTTGGCGATGCCGCCTGCGGGTTTGTAGCCGACCTTGAAGTCGGTCCGGGCCTCGTAGTCGCGGATGGCGCGGATCATGGTGAGGCTGACGGGGAGGGTGGCGTTGACGCCTTCCTTGCCGGTCGAGGTCTTGATGAAATCGGCCCCGCCCATCATGCAGATGAGGCTCGCTCGGGCGACGTTGCGGAGGGTGCCAAGCTCGCCGGTGGCGAGGATCGCCTTGACGTGGGCATCGCCGCAGGCTTCGCGCATGTCGCGCATCTCGTCGTAGAGGGCTTGCCAGTTCTGGGTGAGGACGTGGCGGCGGGAGATGACGATGTCGATTTCCTTGGCCCCGGCGCGGACGCTTTCGCCGATCTCGGCGATGCGGAGCTTGTAGGGCGAGAGGCCCGCCGGAAAGCCAGTCGAGACGGCGGCGACGGGGATCGAGGTGCCTTCCAGGGCGCGGACGGCGACCTCTACCATCTCGTGGTAGACGCAGACGGCTCCGGTGGTGAGGCCGGTCATCCCCAGTTTTTCCAGCATCCAGTGTGACACCGGCTGGCGGGCCTTGGCACAAAGGCGCTGGACGCGGCCTGCGGTGTCGTCTCCGCTGAGGGTGGTGAGGTCGATGAGGCTGATCGCCTTCAGGAGCCAGGCGGCCTGATACTCCTTCTTGACCGACCGGCGGCCGGGAAGGGTGGCCGCCCGGCGCTCGATCGCGGAGGTGTTGGCCTGGACGGCAGCGACCCAATCAAGGTCAAGCGCCATGCCGGGGTTCCGGGCGTGCGTTACCTGCGGCAGAAGGCCCTGGGTCGGCTTGGTGATCGTGTCCATGGGGTCCTCCGCCCGTGTCGGATGACAATGACGATGCCATGGGTGGAGGGGTGCTGCAAGGGTGTCAGGCGCCGATTTCTGACCGAATGGTCAAGAAACCGGGCAGGTTGACCTTGACCCGTGAAAGATGCCTTCTGCCCCCAAGGCAGAATGCGGGGAGCGTCTCTGAAATGCATGATCTGGACCTGACGGGCCATTGGGCAGGCATCCTTTCGCTGATCGTCTTTATTATCGCCTATGTGATGGTGGTTTTCGAGGAAGCCACCCACATGCGCAAGTCGAAGCCCGTGATGCTTGCAGCCGGGCTGATCTGGGCGCTGATCGGGATCGCCTATGCGATGGCGGGGCAGTCCGAGGCAGCGAACAGCCATGCCAAGGAGATCATCGAGGAATATGGCGAATTGTTCCTGTTCCTGATCGTGGCGATCACTTACGTCAACACCCTTGAGGAACGCCGCGCGTTCGACGTTCTGCGCGTCAAGTTGATCGGGCTTGGGCTTGGCTATCGGCAGTTGTTCCTCTTGACGGGCATCGTCGCGTTCTTTCTGTCCTCGGTGCTGGACAACCTGACGACGGCCTTGGTGATGGGCGCCGTGGTGATGGCACTGGGGCGGGACAACGCCCGCTTTGTGGTGATCGGCTGCGTCTCGACCGTTATTGCAGCCAATGCCGGAGGGGCGTTTTCGCCCTTCGGGGACATCACGACGCTGATGGTGTGGCAAAAGGGGAAGCTGGAGTTTTTTGACTTCTTCGCGTTGTTCCTGCCATCGCTGGTCAACTGGCTGGTGCCGGCGGCGCTGATGTATCTGGCGGTTCCGAATGAAAAGCCGGTGGCCTCGGTGCAGGCGGTGCGTGGCAAGCCGGGGATGATCGGGGTAGCGGTGCTGTTCGCGCTGACCATCGCGACAGCAGTGTCGTTCAAGAATTTCCTGCACCTGCCGCCCGCACTAGGGATGATGCTGGGCCTTGGATATCTGCAGATCTGGTCCTACTACCTGCGCATGTCCGGCACCCGGCGGGGGGATGACGACATGGTGCTGGACAGCTTCAAGGAAGTGCAGCGGGTGGAATGGGATACGCTCTTGTTCTTCTTCGGCATCATATTTGCGGTCGGCGGACTTGGGGTCCTCGGCTACCTCGCGATGGCGTCGGAAGCACTTTATGTCGACCTTGGGACGACTTATGCCAACGTGATCATCGGGGCGCTGTCGGCGGTGATCGACAATATCCCGCTTATGTTCGCCGTGCTGACCATGGACCCGGCAATGTCCGACGGCCAGTGGCTACTGATCACGCTGACGGCAGGGACCGGAGGGTCGATGCTGTCTATCGGCTCAGCCGCCGGGGTGGCGTTGATGGGGCAGGCGAAGGGGGTCTATACGTTCAGCGCGCATCTGAAATGGGCCGGGGCGATTGCGCTGGGCTATGTGGCGGCAATCGGCGCGCATCTTGTGATCAATGCGGGGTTGTTCTGAGGCAGTGCCGGCAGATTGCCCACCCGGCCTACCGCTTGTTCAACGTCGCCCAGTCCGCGTCGGTGCCGGTCTTGGGCAAGGTGCTGCGGTCAACCGTCTGCAAGAGATGCGTCTTGGCGAGGTAGAGCGCCGAGAGAGGGGCGGTCAGGAACAGGAAGGCGGCGACAAGGACCTCCTGCCAGGTGATTCCCTTGCCGATGAGCAGCAAGTCCAGGGCCGACGCGATGAGGGCGGCCCCCACGCCCATGGTCGTGGCCTTGGTGGGTGCGTGCAGCCGTTGCATCGCGTCCTGCAGTTTCAGCAGGCCGACGCTGCCGATCAGGCCGAAGAGCCCCCCGAGAACCAGCAATGCGGCGATAGCGTATTCGATGAGGACGGTCATTCGATGATGCTCCCGCGCAAAAGATACTTGCAGTAGGCGACGGTCGAGACGAAGCCGGTCAGGGCGAAAAGGATCGCGGCCTCGAAGTTCAGCGCGGACCCGGTGCTTAGGCCGGTGAGGACGATGATGGCGATGATGTTCACCGTCATCGTATCGACCGCAAGGATGCGGTCGGTCAGCGTCGGCGCGGTGGCGAGCCGGACAAGGTTCAGGATCAGGGCAAGGCCGAAGCAGCCAAGGGCGAAGGCAAGCGCATAGGTGACGATCATTCGAAGATCCTTTTGAGTCGGTTCTCGTAGCGGGCCTTGATCTGATCGCGCAGGGCATCGGGGTCGGGGGCGTGAAGCGCATGGATCAGAAGCGCGCGACCATCGGCGGAAAAGTCGGCGGTCAAGGTGCCGGGAGTCATGGTGATGGTCCCGGCAAGAAGGCTGATCGCCTCGGGCGAGGTCAGGTCGAGGGCGACGGTGACCCAGGCCGACCGGATGCGGGCGTTGGGCAGGAAGAGGATGATCCATGCGACCTGGAAATTGGCGACGATCACATCCCAGAGGACGAGGAAGCCATAGGCGGCAAGGCCAAAGGGGCGGCGGATGCGGGGGCGGTCGGGCCACCATTGTGAGGTGATCAGGGGGATCGCAGTGGCAAGGATCGCGGCCATGACAAGGCTGCCAAGCTTCAGATGGTTCACCAGCAGGAACCACAGGATCATCAGGGTCAGCGAAAGGTAGGGGTGGGGGAAGAGGCGTTTCAGCATGGTCTAGCCCCCCTCTGCCAGCTGGTTGGCGGCGATATAGGCTTTGGGGTCGTGCAACGCCTCTGCGGTTGAGCGAAACCAGTCGGTCACCGGTCCAGCGAAAACGGTCAGGGCGATCATCGCGACCAAGATGCCGAAGGTCGCGGCATAGGCCAAGGGTTCGGTGGGCGGCGCGTCGGGTTGGGTTTCCGCTGGACCTGGCTTCCAGAAGAGGAGCGAGCCCGCCCGCGCCAACCCGAGGATCATCAGGAAGGACGAGACGAGGATCGCGGGCCAGACGACGAAGGCGTGGTCGCGCCAGGCGTCGAGGATCAGAAGCTTGCCGACGAAGCCCGAGAGGGGCGGCATCCCTGCCAAGGCGATGGCTCCGGCCAAGAAGAGTGCCCCGGTGAGGCCCGCCTCTGCGAAGGGGGCGGGGGTGTCGAGCCGAGTATGTGCGCGACGACGGGTGATGAGGTCGGCCACCAAGAACATCAGCGCGGTCGCGAGGGTAGAATGGACCATGTAGTACAAAGCTGCCGCCAAAGACGCCGGGGTGAAATGGGCGATGGCAATGAAGACTGTGCCCATGGACGCGATGCCGCCAAAGGCCATCAGGCGTGGAAGGGTGGTGGCACCAAGGACTCCGATCGCGCCGATGCCTAGGGTCGCAAGGCCTGCGGGGAGGAGGAGCGTGGAAAGGAGCAGGTTGGTCGCGGGCAGGTCTATCGGGAGAACGAGGGTTCCGAAGCGGAGCGTCGCATAGGCGCCAATCTTGGTCATGACGGCGAACATGGCGGCAACGACTCCGGGGGCGTTTGCGTAGGTGCCGGGGAGCCATAACTGCAGGGGCACCAGCGCGCCCTTGATCGCGAAAACGACCAGCAAAAGGACCGCGGTCACGCGCAGAAGGGCGGTGTCGCCTTCGGGAAGATGGGGCAGCTTTTCAGCGAGGTCGGCCATGTTGAGCGTGCCGGTCACGCCGTAGAGAAGGGCGAGGGCGATCAGGAACAGCGAGGAGCCGAGGAGGTTGAAGGCGATGTACTGGATCCCGGCGCGGGTCCGGGTGCTGCCTCCACCGTGGATCATCAGGCCGTAGGAGGCGATGAGCAGGACCTCGAAGAAGACGAACAGGTTGAAGGCGTCGCCGGTCAGGAAAGCTCCGCTGATCCCCATCAGCAGGAACTGGACAAGCGGGTGGAAATGCGCGCCTTTGGTGTCCCAACCCGAACTGATGGCGTAGAGGACTGTTGCCAGCGCGAGGGCGGAGAGAAGCGCGACCATCAGCGCGGACAGCCGGTCGAGGACGAGGACGATGCCGAAAGGAGCAGGCCAGTTGCCAAGGAAATAGGCCTCGGGACCCTTGGTGGCGGCGACCAGAAGTGCGACGGCAATGGCGTTGAGAGCGAGGATGGAGGCCACCCCAGCCACGCGCTGCAGCATCAGATTGGCGCGCAGCGAGATGACCATCAGTGCGGCCACCAGGGCGGGCAGGACGACCGGCGCGATGATCCAGTGGCTCATGCGTCGCCCTTTTTGTCATCGTCTAGGTCGATCCGGTCATGGCCTGCCTCAAGAAAACCGCCGATGGCCATGATCATGATCACGGCGGTCATGCCGAAGGAGATGACGATGGCGGTCAGGACCAGAGCCTGCGGCAGGGGGTCGGCGTAGGTTTTGGCGGTGCCGATGATGGGGGCGGCATTCGTCGCCAGGCGGCCGGAGACGAAGATGAAGAGGTTCACGGCGTAGCTGAGGAAGGTCAGGCCGAGGATCACGGGGAAGGTACGGAGTCGGAGCATCAGGTAGAGGCCGACGGCAGTCAGCAGGCCGATGGTTGAGGCGAGGAGGGCTTCCATCAGGGTGCTTCTTCGGTGTCATAGGCGCGGGTGTTCGCGGTCTCACCCGTCCTGAGGGCGAGGCGCGACAGCGAGGCCAGCGCCAGCAGCACGGCCCCCAAGACGCAGAGGAAGACGCCAAGATCGAAGACCGCGGCACTGGCGATCTCGAATGTCTCCAGCGGCGGCAGGTCGATGTATTCGTAGCCCGAGGTGAGGAACGGCAGGCCCATGAACCAGGCCCCGATCCCGGCAAGCGAGGCCACAAGAACACCCCAGCCGATCAGCACATGATGGTCAAAGCGCTGGCGGGCGTGGGACCAGTCGTAGCCCGAGGCCATGTATTGCATCAGGTACGCGATGGCGAAGACCAGCCCTGCCACAAAGCCCCCGCCGGGTAGGTTGTGGCCGCGCAGGTAGAGAAAGACCCCGACCAGCATCGCCATCGGCAAGAGAAGACGCGTCGCGACCACCAGCATCATCGGATGCCGGTCGCCGGATTCCCGCGCACAGGGCTGGGCGGCAAGGCGGCGGGTGACGGCGGGGCTGCGGAGGAGGGCTTCGGAGAGCGCGAAGATGATCAGCGCGGCGATGCCGAGGACGATGATCTCGCCGTAGGTATCATAGCCCCGGAAATCGACAATGATGGTGTTGACCGCATTGGTCCCCCCCGCGCCGGGCTTTGACTGGGCCAGGTGAAAGGCCGAGATCGGGTCGAAAGCGGGGGCTCTGGTCATCATCGCGTAGGCCAGCCAACCGATCCCAAGACCGGCGATCCCGGCGACGCTGGCATCGCGCAGGCGACGGGGGATGCTGCTTTCCACCGGCGTCGTCTTCGGCAGGAAATGAAGGGCGAGGAGCATCAGCAGGACGGTGACAACCTCGACCGAGACCTGGGTCAGCGCCAGATCGGGGGCCGAGAAGAGCGCGAAAATGGGCGCGATCAGCAGGCCCACGACTCCGGTCAGGATCAGCGCCACCACCCGGTCGCGGTGGAGGAAGGGGGTGGCGAGTGCCGCCAGCATCAGGACGGCCCAGATGGCCAGGGTGGCCGGGTCTATGGCCAGCAAGGTGCGATTGCCGGGGGCATGGGGGGCGGTCAGGAAAGCGAAGAAGCCGGCCCCCACGATGGTCAGGACGGCGAGCATCACCATGCTGCCGAAGCCACCGTTGTGCAGGAGGGAGGTCGCCGTGCGGGCCTCGGTCGCGAGAGGCTCGATGATGCCGTCGAAGATGCGCTTTGCCTCGGGCCGGGGAACGGCGTCCCAGACGGAGCGGAGACGGGGATATGCGCCAAGCAGCATGAGGCCCCCGCCGATGGCCGCAAGCGACATCCAGAGCGCGGCGGGTTCCAGACCGTGCCAATGGGCGATGTTGACGAAGATGCTGGTGCCGGTCGTGGCTGAAGCGGCAGGGTTCACGATCCAGGCGGTCAGGACGTTTGGGAAGAGCCCGATCAGGACGACCAAAGCGGCAAGCCCGGCCGGAGCCGCCCAGAGACCTGGGCCGGGGTCATGGGGTATGTGCGGGTAGTCGGCGCGCTTTGGGCCGAGGAAGCCCGTGACCAGAAGGCGTAAGCTGTAGCCGACCGAGAGAAGCGCGCCGAGTGTTGCCAGCACCCCGACCAGCCAGGGGTTCGGCCAGATCGCATGCGCGGCCTCCTCCAGCATCATCTCCTTCGAGAGAAAGCCGTTCAGAGGCGGGATCCCGGCCATGGACAGTGCGGCGATGGCCGTGATGGCGAAGGTCACCGGCATCAGGGTCCGAAGTCCCCCAAGGCGGCGAAGGTCGCGGGTGTGGGCCTCATGATCGACGATGCCTGCGGTCATGAAAAGGGCGGCCTTGAAGGTCGCGTGGTTGACGATGTGGAAGATCGCGACGGTTGCGGCGGATTTTGACCCAAGGCCCAGAAGCATGGTGATTAGGCCAAGGTGGCTGACCGTCGAATAGGCAAGGACGGCTTTGAGGTCATCTTTGAACAGCGCGATCTTTGCGGCCAGGATCATGGTGATGAGGCCGGTGAAGGTCACGATCACGAACCACTCGAACGTGCCGGACAGGACCGGCCACATCCGGGCCATCAGGAAGATGCCGGCCTTCACCATGGTGGCGGAGTGGAGATAGGCCGAGACCGGGGTTGGTGCGGCCATCGCATGGGGCAGCCAGAAGTGGAACGGGAACTGCGCCGATTTGGTGAAGGCGCCCAGAAGGATCAAGATCAGCGCGGGAAGATACCAGTCCGATGTCTGGATCGCGTCCTTCTGGGTCAGGATGACCGTGAGGTCATAACTTCCGGCGATCTGCCCCAGGATCAGCATCCCGGCAATCATCGCCAGACCGCCGCCACCGGTCACCGCCAGAGCCATCCGCGCGCCTTGGCGGCTTTCGGGCAGGTGCTTCCAGTAGCCGATAAGGAGGAAGGAGGAGAGGGAGGTCAGCTCCCAGAAGACCAGAAGCAGGAGGATGTTGTCCGAAAGGACGATCCCCAGCATCGCGCCCTGGAAGAGGAGGAGGTAGGTATAGAATTGCCCCATCGGGTCGGATTGCGCGAGGTAGAAGCGGGCGTAGAGGATGATGAGCAGTCCGATCCCGAGGATCAGCCCGGCGAAAAGGAGGCCAAGCCCGTCAAGGAAAAAGTTGGCGTTCAGGCCAAGCGCAGGCAACCAGTCGATCCGGGTCTGGACCACTTCGCCTTGCAGCACAGCCGGGGCCTGAAACGCCAGAAGGATCAGGGTGAGAAGCGTCACGAGGCCGGTCGCGATGGCGCAGGCATCCCGCCCGGCGCGGATCAGGAAGCCGGGAAGAAGCGCGCCAAGGAAGGGCAGGGCCGCGATCAGGGCAAGGGACATCAGTGCGGCATTCTCGTCGTTGCGTTGGCGTTCTTTCGCGCAGATGGCGTCGCGGCTGGTGATCGTAACCTTTGCGGTATCTTGAAGCGTTCAAGACCGGGACACAAGCCGAACTGGCCCGTGGCGCCAAAGCCGCTGGGCAAAGCTGACAGCAAGAAGGCCCGCACCTTTCGACGAAGCGGGCCTTCCGACGGTGTGACCCGCAGATCAGACGGTGAAAAAGTCGAAGGTCTGCGATCCGATGGTCAGGCCCAGGGGTACGCCGCCATAGCGCTTGCCTGCCACATCCGCCCGCGGCATGCCGTCGAACCGCCAGTGAACGCCGATGTAGACGCGGCTGATCGCGTTTTCGAACGTCGGTTTCGCAAAGTTCTTGAACTGGCGCAGGTGGCGCGTGCGCACCGAGCCGTCGGCGTCGATCGACTGGCCGTCAAGCTCGTCCGACACAAAGTCGAAGTCCTGCCCGGCGATGACAGGGTTGGACGTCGCCGTGTCCAGAACGTCTTGCAGTGTCATGGCGGCGGCACCAGAGAAGCGCTGCATGATCTGGAACAGCGTGGCCCCGAACGTGGCATGGCCCGACGGATAGGCCGGAAACGGCGGGGTGCGGCTGAGGGCGCGACGCTCGGGTTCGTTGGTCGTCGGCAGGCCAAGCGGGGCCCAGCACGGGTCGCCGACATCGGCGCCTGCCGTCGCGCTGGATTTTGACCCGGCCACCGCGATCGGCCCGGTGGACAGGCTGGCCTCGCGGATGCCGATGGTCGGGCGCCACAGGTTGTAGGCGTATTTGTGATGCCAGGCGTCGATCCCGGCATCTGCCATGCCGGCGTTCACCATCGCCAGAAGTTGCACCGCCTTGTCGACATCGCCTGGATGATGGCGGTCCAGCCAGGCCCGGGCGATCTGGTTGTAAAGCCGGGGCGGCACGCCGATCTGGTTCGCACCGTCATAGCCCCAGTAATAGCCGATCACCCGTTCGTCGGGGCTGCGCTTGGTGCTATCAAGGACGCCCTCGTCCTGGACTTCCTTGAAATCCTTGCGGTAATCCGAGTCCGAAAGATAGTCGGGCAGGTTGTATCCGGGCGGCGCGTCAAGGGGCACGCGCGCCGGTGCGCAAAACCTGGTCACGTTGCCCCATTGCGGGGTTAGGAAGCCCTGACCCTGATCATAGGGGTCCTCGCGGTGGCGGCCATAGGCCGTCGAGGGGCGGTAGCCCATGGTGTTGCCTGCCCCGTCATTCTTGCGCAGATCAATCAGGGTGGCCGCGATCGCCTCGCCGTAGCGGTGACCGTTGTCACGGGCCACATGATCGGGGTTCAGGTCGAGAAAGACCGACGACATCCGGTTGATGAAGGCCGCTTGGCTTGGATAGGTCGCCAGAAGGCACAGGGCAGCGGCGGTTCCAAGCGCGCTGTCGGCGCTGAAAGGCGCCGGAGGGGGCGGCAGGGCGACCGGAACCGCAAGGCGCTGCAGATAGGTCGCGGCAGGATCGACGGTCCCGAAATGCGCGTCATGCATCGCCAGATGCGCGATGGCCAAAGCACGCGATGTGCGCGTCGGGCCACCTTGATCAGGCTTTGCAGGCGATCCATCGGGTTTTTTCGAGAAGTCGCGGCGGACGATTTCCATGCAAACGTCATGCCAAAACTCAATCGAGTTCTTCATTGAATATCTCCAAAACTGAAATGCACAAAGTTAAGAAAAAGGCGTAGTTCAAGAAAGTGTCGTCAAACAGGAAGGTCAGGCTGAGCCCGCGCCTGCTGCATGTCAAGGATGGAATTCCGACGCCCTGGTCACGCCGCCCTGGTCACGCCGCCCTGGTCACGCCGGCTCGGTCACGCCTTCCGGCAGTTTTGCCCCGGTCATGAAAGCCACCGCATCCGACATCGTGTAATCCTTCGGATTGATCACGCACAGCCTGCGGCCAAGCCGGTGAATGTGGATGCGGTCCGCGACTTCGAACACATGCGGCATGTTGTGGCTGATCAGGATGATCGGAATCCCCCGCCTGCGCACGTCGCGGATCAGCTCCAGCACCCGGCGGCTTTCCTTGACGCCAAGTGCTGCGGTCGGCTCGTCCAGGATCACGACCTTTGACCCGAAGGCAGCGGCCCGCGCCACGGCGACACCTTGCCGCTGGCCGCCCGACAGCGTCTCGACCGGCTGGCTGATGTCCTGAATGGTCATCAGGCCAAGCTCGCTCAGCTTTTCGCGGGCGAACTGTTCCATTCTTGTCCGGTCCATCTTGCGAAAGACCGAGCCCATGATCCCCGGCACCCGCCATTCCCGGCCCAGGAACATGTTGTCGGCAATCGACAGCGCGGGCGACATCGCAAGGTTCTGGTAGACCGTCTCGATCCCCAGCGCACGCGCATCGTCCGGGCTGCGGAAATGCACCGGTTTGCCGTCCAGAAGGATCTCGCCATGGTCGGGAACCACGGCCCCCGAGAGCGCCTTGATCATGGTAGACTTGCCCGCGCCGTTGTCGCCGATGACGCCCAGAATTTCGCCGGGCATCAGGTCGAAATCACAACCGCTCATCGCGACGACGGTGCCGTAGCGCTTCATCAGGCCCTTGGCCTCAAGGATCGGTGTGGCGGTCATTGCGAGGCCCTCCGCAGCCATTGGTCAAGTGCGACGGCGATGATGACAAGGCATCCGGCCGCGAATTTCTGCCAGTAGTCGTCAACACCCGCCAGCGACAGTCCGGTGATGAAAACGCCGACGATCATGGCGCCAAGGACGGACCCGATGATCGAGCCACGCCCGCCGAAAAGGGACGTCCCGCCGATCACCACCGCAGTGATGGACGCAAGGTTCACGTCCTCGAACGCGATGGGCGAGACCGACCCGACCCGCCCGATGGCGATCCAAGCGGCAAAGCCGCAGATCAGTCCGGCGACGGTGTAGACCGAGACCAGTGTATAATTGACTCTGATCCCCGAAAGCATGGCCGCGTCCGGATCATCGCCGATGGCATGGACATGGCGGCCCCAGGCGGTATGGTTCAGCACGTACCACAAGACTGCGGCCAGCAGGATCAAGGTGATGCCACCGTAACTGACGCTGGCCCCGCCAACGTTGAAGCCCTGGCCAAAGAACAGCAGGCTCGGCGCATTTGCCTCGATATCGACGTTACGCACCGATTCCGACTTTGAATACCAGAGTTTCAGCGACTCGAAGATCGACAGGGTCCCGAGTGTGACGATGAAAGGGGGCAGGCGCATCAGGGTGACGAGCAGTCCGTTCACCGCGCCCATCACGCCGCCAAGGGCAACCCCTATGACAACGGCAATTGCGACCGGCACACCAGAGACCACCGCCAGGTTCGCCATGACCAGCGACGAGACGACAAGGATCGCACCGACCGACAGGTCAATGCCCGCCGTCAGAATGATCAAGGTCTGCGCCAGCGCGACAAAGCCGGTTACGGTGACCTGTTTCAGCACGGTCGACAGCGCGCCGACCCCCAGAAAACGGGGGGCGATCAGACCGAAGATCAGGATCGAAAGGATCAGCACCAGCGCCGGGATCATCGTCGGATTGCGGCGCAGGAAGTTCCGCAAGAGATGGATGAAGGTCTTGTCGTCCTTCTCAAAGCTTGCCACGGCGGTGTCCGCCTTGGTCAGCGTCGCCTCATAGTCCGAGATCGTCTTGGTCGGTGCGTTGTCGGTCATGTCCGTCAGTTTTCCTCCCGTATCACAATGGCGCTACTTTGGGCAGTTCTTGTGAAGAAGGGCGACCCTAAAAGCCGCCCTCCCACTAATCAAGCCACTCGTTAAGAACGATCAGCCCCAGCAAAGGGCGGTGCCCTCGGTGGTATCGATCGACGGCACGCCTTCGGCGGGCTTGTCGGTCACGAGGTTCACTCCGGTGTTGAAGAACGACAGGCCTTCGGTGACGGTCGGCTTGGTGCCGTCCTTGGAGAAAGCGGCAATCGCTTCGATCCCCAGCGACGCCATCTTGAGCGGGTACTGCTGCGAGGTGGCACCGATGACGCCCGACTTGACCGAGGCCACGCCCGGGCAGCCGCCGTCGACCGAAACGATGATCGCCTGGCCTTCTTTCCCGGCATTCTTCAGCGCCTGATAGGCACCCTCGGCAGCTGGTTCGTTGATCGTGTAGACGACGTTGATGTCCGGGTCCTTGGCCAGCAGCGTCTCCATCGCGCGAAGGCCGCCTTCAGGGTTCGCATCCGAGGTTTCGTGGCCGATGACGCGCGGGTCGGATTCCGAACCCATCACGGTCAGGTCAGGCACTTCGATGCCGAAGCCGACGAGGAAGCCGGTGTCGCGCTGCACGTCGACCGAGATGTTGTCCTTGTTGATGTCCAGCATCGCGATCTTTGCATTTGCCGCTTCGGCGCCCAGGGTCGCTGCAGCCCATTTGCCAATCAGGAGACCGGCTTCGAAGTTGTCTGTGGCAAAGGTGATGTCCTGCGCTTCGGTGTCAGCCAGGGGGGTGTCGAGCGCGATGACCAGAATTCCGGCGGCCCGGGCGTCCTTGAGAGCCGGGCCGACAGAGTCGTTCGAGGGCGTGATCAGGATGCCCTTGGCGCCGGCGGCGACGCAGTTTTCGATGGCGGTGATCTGCGGTGCGGCGTCGCCGTCCTTTTCCCCGGCATAAGCCTGGAAGTCGAGGCCGGCAGCGGTTGCAGCGGCTTCTGCGCCTTCCTTCATCTTCACGAAGAACGGGTTGGTGTTGTTCTTGGTGATCAGGCACGCCAGGGCGCCACCGTGCGCATCAGCCAAGGCCATGCCCGACATCAGCGCCAGGGCCCCTGCGCCCAGAAGGGCTTTGGTCACGAATTTCATTGGTCTTCCTCCCAAGGTGGGGACCTGTGCCCCCGGTTCTAAAATCTGAGGGCAGGGCCGAAAGTGCCGCTGCGCCGAGGTGCAGAAAAGCCGATTCCCTGCCCGGCGTCAAGATAATTAAATCACTCTGATTTATTATTGACAGCGCGCGATTCCCCTTGCAGTCTTCGGTCGGTGCAAGGGTCGTTGGGCCCCGGTGTTGGTCAAGAAGGGGGAGGCCCGCATGTTGATCGGAATTCCACCCCTGCTTGGCCCGGACCTGCTGGCGACGTTGCGCGCGATGGGGCACGGCGATGAGGTTGCGGTCGTCGACGGCAACTATCCGGCGGCGGATCATGCCCGGCGGCTGGTGCGGGCCGATGGGCACGGGCTTTTGTCGGTGGTCGAGGCGATCCTTGCCGTGATGCCGCTGGATCGTGACGCGCCTGCCCTGTTCCGCGCGGCTTTGAACAACGATCCGGCGCAGAAGGGTGACATCCATCACCGGATCGACGCGCTATTCTGCAAGACTGCGCCCGGGGCAGAGATCACTGCGCTGACTGGTGAGGCACTCTACCCCCGCATCCGCGCGGCCTATGCGATCGTGGCGACCACCGAGACCGCACTTTTTGCCAATGTCATCCTTCGCAAGGGTGTCATCGGTTCCGCGGGCTGACGGGGGGCTGGGACATGCAGGTTGCCTCGCCCGACCGAAATGGTTCTGACGTCGCCGGGCTAAGGGGCAGCAACCAGTCTGGCATGCGCGATCATAACGAGCGGCTGGTCCTCAGCCTTGTCCGCCGTCACGCGGCGCTGGCCAAGTCGGATATTGCGCGCATGACGGGGCTTTCGGCGCAGACGGTCAGCGTGATCATGCGGCAGCTGGAACAGGACGGGCTGCTGGCGCGGGGCGAGCCGGTCCGGGGCCGGGTCGGCCAGCCTTCGGTGCCGATGTCGATCGCGGCGGACGGTGCGTTCTTCTACGGGCTGAAGGTCGGGCGGCGGTCGGCGGATCTGGTGCTGACCGATTTTCTGGGCCGCATCCGCGCCTCGCGCCGCACAGTCTACCGCTATCCCGCGCCCGATGCCGTGGTCGAGTTCGTGACCAGCGCTGCCCCCGAATTGGCCGCTAGTCTGACACCCGACCGGCGCGACCGGATCATGGGGATGGGCGTGGCGATGCCGTTCCAGCTGTGGAACTGGGTCTCGGTCCTGGGCGCGCCGCAAGCCGAGATGGATGCCTGGCGCGGGCGGGACATCGGGGCCGAGTTGGGCAGCAGTCTGGGGCTGCCGGTCTATGTCCAGAACGACGCGACGGCGGCCTGCGGGGCGGAGCTGATCTTCGGGACTGGTGAGCGGCCGAAGGATTTCCTCTACTTCTACTTCGGGACCTTCATCGGCGGCGGGCTGGTGGTGAACGGCCAGCTGTTCCTCGGGAGGACCGGCAATGCGGCGGCGGTCGGGTCGATCCAGGTTCCGGCCCCGGGTGGCGGCACGCGGCGGCTGATCGACCTCGCTTCGATGTCGGTTCTGGCCGAGGCGATGGAGGCGGCGGGCGAGCCGAGCGATCATCTCTGGGGCCAGCATGAGCATTGGGAGGTCTCGGGGCCGGTGCTGGCCGCCTGGCTGGACCAGGCCGCGACGGCGCTGGCCCAGGCGACCCTGGCGGCGGCGGCTCTGCTCGAGATCGAGGCGGTGCTGATTGATGGGTGGATGCCGGTCGGGATCCGGGCCGAGCTTGCCCGGCGGACGGAGGCGGCGTTCCGGAGGCTGGACCTTGCCGGGATCGACGCGCCGGTGATCCGCGAGGGGACGGTCGGGGCCGAGGCCCGGGCGCTGGGGGCCGCAGCGATCCCCTTGTCGCAGAGGTATCTGATCGATCAGAACGCGGCGGTGCGGGAGGGGTAGTGTCCACCGTGGACACTTCTGGATTTTATTTTAAGATCAGATGGTTGGTCGTGGGCGTTAGGGGTTTGTTAGGGGTTCTGGCTGGGTGCCCCCCAACCCGGCCCTCCCCCCATGGAGGGAGGTGCTTTTCGCCTATGGGTGGGGGTTGGGGCTGGCCCCGGAGGGTTTCACACCCTCCGGACCTCCTGTGGGATATTTGGGGACGAAGAATGGGGGGGTGCTTAAGATTCGGTCGCGGCTGATCGGCACAACTGCAGTAGAAGGGACACATTGCATGGAAGGAAGTTCAATGGTCATAAGTAGATTTTGGCTCGCTGCTGCATCGGTTTTGACGGTATTGGATGAAGCAAGAGCCGAGGAGCCGATTTATACCTTTTCTTTGACAACTGGAGCCGGACAGCCGGTTTGTGAGACACTGTTGGCGGAGGCATTGGCCGCTGCTGCGGAGGTGATCGGAGAATGTGAATTATACGAACCGGAGATTCAAGAGACGCCCGTGCTTTACATTCGTTGGGACCTATTGAGAGACCAACTAGCACCAACTTTCGGAGTGCCAGAATGGAGGGACTTGGACCTTTCAAATTCGCGTGATTTCGAAGAAGCAATTTTTAGCGTGGCGGCAACTGATGCCCATGCAGTCGACACTTCCAGCGTGACGGGAGGTGTGGCTTGGCAGTAGATCTATATGGACGAGGAGATAATCCTGCTAACGAAGCAGTATCTGCGCTCGGGATCATTGCCCAGTGACGTATTACCATCTCCGGAAAGGCTGCGACTTTCAGCGAATGAACGTTTTTCTGTCTCTGACTTTGCCTATGGCGGAGCTTCAGACAGATTGATCAGACGCAAATATTTATCATATGAGCGAAAGCCCATTTGCCACTACAGTATACCTAACGCCTATACACTCACAACACTCTTTCAACTTCCAAATCAATTTGAAAATGGCGGCGCTGAAACACATTTTGGGGAGGATATCGTAACGTACTTGGGTGATTTGTATAGGGTAGAACTTAATCATGGTGGAGGCTCGATCGTCCTAAGCAAGTATAATCGCGGACGCCAGTACAACGATTTCAGCGGAACGAAGTGTATGATTTCGGCGGGCATTTTAAGGGACGTCGAGTGACCCTTTTTGGAGCAGCCTACCGAAAAGCGGACGTTCGGGCATCACGATGAACGGCAGAATCAGAGGGTAAGAAGAGTGGGGGGGTCCGGGGTTGGCCGCCTGATCCGATTGATCGAGGTCGCAAGCCAAAGGCCAACGGATGTTGGGCTGGGACCGGTGGGCTGAAAGTCGGGAAATGGATGGTGGGCAGATTGCCCAACCTACGGGGCTCCGTCACCCCCTCGCCAAATCCTCAAACAACCGCGCTACACCCTCGGCCCCCGGATCGTTGTGGCCCTTGAGTTTGTCGGCGGCGAGGTAGCTCGCGCGGCCTGCCTTGGCGCGCGTCATTCCGGCGGTGGCGTTGGCCCCTTCGCGCGCGGCTTTCGCGGCGGCGGGGAGGCCGTTCGGGAGGGCGGCGAGGGCGGGGCCTAGGGCGTCGATCATGGTGCGGTGGCCGGGGGCGGCTCCGCCGACCTGCATCACGCGGTCTAGGCCAGCGCTGAGGGCTCCGATCCAGGTTTTGCCGCTGGCGCTGGCGTCGCCTGCTGCGGCGAAGAAGATGGCGAGGAGGACACCGCTGGAGCCTCCCATCGTCTGCGAAAGCTCCATGCCGATGGCGCGGTAAAGCTGGGTTGGGTCGGCGAGGGGGAGGCGGTCGAGGGCGGCTTGCAGGGCGCGGGCTGCCCCGGCAAGGGTGCTGCCGGTGTCGCCGTCGCCTGACTTCGCATCAAGGAGGTTCAGGTCGGATTCGATGGCGATGAGGGCCTTGCAGCAGCGCTCGATCAGGGCGCGGCGGGCGGGGTGGGCGCTGGGGACGGGCTGGATCGGCGCGAGGCCGTCGGGGAGGGGGCGGACGGCGACCGCGCCGAAGGGAGAGAGGCCGGGCCAGGCGTGGGGGGCGACGGGGGCGGCGAGGCTGGTCACCCGCGCGCGGTCGACGGGGAGGAGGGAGACGGAAAAGCCGTGCATGTCGAGCGAGGTCATCAGCGGGGCGGGGCCGATCATCCATTTGACCTTTTGCCCGAGGGGGGAGCGGGCGAGCTCTTCGGCGAGGATGCTCATTTCGAGGGGCGTGGTGGAGCCGAGGTTGTTGAGAAGGGCCACGTGGTCGCCCGCGCCGGTGTGGGGCAGGAGTTTTTCGGCGACCATCTGCATGGCCGAGCGGGCGCCGGAGAAGTTGACCTGTTCGATCCCGGCCTCGCCGTGGATGCCGAGGCCGAGTTCGGCTTTGCCTGATGCGATGCGGTCTTCCTTGGGGGAACCGGGGACGGTGCAGGTGTCCAAGGACATGCCGATGGAGATCGCGCCCTTGATGACAGTGGCGGCGGCGGCGGTGATGGTGTCGAGGTCGGCACCGGATTCGGCCATGGCCCCGGCGATCTTGTGGACGAAGAGGGTGCCAGCGACGCCCCTTGCTTGCGGCAGGTCGGGGAGCGCGATGTCGTCATCGACGATGACCATGCTGACTTTCAGCCCAAAGGCGCGGGCGCGTTCGGCGGCGAGGCCGAAGTTCAGTCGGTCGCCGGTGTAGTTTTTCACGATGAGGAGGCAGCCCGCCTTGCCGGTGACGGCGAGGATGCCTGCAAGGACGGCGTCCACGGAAGGTGAGGCGAAGACGTCACCGCAGACGGCGGCGGTAAGCATGCCCTGGCCGACGAAACCGGCGTGGGAGGGTTCATGGCCGGAGCCGCCTCCTGAGACGAGGGCCACTTTGGACCGGTCCCAGTCGGTGCGGATGACGACCCGGATATGCGGGTAGCCGTCGAGGCGGGCAAGCTTGCCGCCAGAGGTTCTGAGGAGGCCGTCGATCGCTTCGGTGACGAGGCTCTCACGCGCGTTCATGAACTGTTTCATGGGGTTGGCCTTTCAGATGCGGCTGGCTGAATACGGTTTCCTGCGGCGTCGAACCAGAGCGGGTTGTGCGGGCGGATGTTAAGGGTTTCGCCGAGTTTCAGCGCGGTATGGGGCTCGGTCAGGGTGATGAGGGAGTGGGGCCCGAGCGAGAGGTGGAGACGGGTCTGGTCGCCGAGGTGTTCGACGCGGGTGATGGCGGCGGGATGGCCGTCGCCGATGTGGATGTGTTCGGGGCGGAGGCCAATCTGTGCGGCATTGGGCGGCGCAACGGGGAAGGCGGCGGCGGGCAGGAGGTTGATGTGCGGCTGGCCGAGGCGAGAGGCGACGTAGGTGGAGACGGGCTCCTCGTAGATCTGGCGCGGGGTGCCGAACTGGACGAGTTTGCCGTGGTCGAGGACGCCAACGTGGGTGGCCATCGTCATCGCCTCGACCTGATCGTGGGTCACGTAGAGGAAGGTGGCTTTCAGGTCGTGGTGGATGCGCTTGAGCTCGATCCGGAGGTCAGCGCGCAGTTTGGCGTCGAGGGAGGACAGGGGTTCGTCCATCAGGTAGATGCGGGGGTTGCGGACGAGGGCGCGGCCGATGGAGACGCGCTGCATTTCTCCGCCGGAAAGCGCGGTGGCCTTGTTGTCGAGCTTGTGGGGGATGCGGAGGACTTCGGCCACTTCGGCGACGCGTTTGGCGATCTGGGGTTCAGGCATCGCGATCATGGGGGAGCGGAGGGGGAAGGCGAGGTTCTCGCGGACGGTGAGGTGGGGGTAGAGCGAGTATTGCTGGAAGACCATCGCCACGTCGCGCTGGGCGGGGGTGTCCTGGAGGACGGAGGCGCCGTCGATGCGGATGTCTCCGGCGTCGGGTTTGTCGAGGCCGGCGATGAGTCTTAGCGTCGTGGTCTTGCCGGCTCCGGTGGGGCCGAGGAGGACGACGAAGGCTCCGGTCGGGATGGTGAGGGTGACGTCCTTCAGCGCCTGGGTCTTGCCGTAGGACTTTGAGAGGCCGGAGAGGATGACTTCAGCCATGGAACACCCCAGCATTGGCGGCGGTGCGGACGGCGCGGCCGGTGGTGGCGTCGAAGAGGGCGAGGCGGGGGGCGGAGAGCTTGAGGCCGACAAGGTCTCCGGCCCGGGCCGGTTGCGTGGAGGGGGTCCGGGCCTTCACGGTGCCATGGGGTGTGGAGAGGGTGACGATCTGGGTGGTGCCGAGGTATTCGACGGCCTCGATCCGGGCGCGGAGGGGGGCGGTGTCGGACAGGGCGACGTGTTCGGGGCGGACACCGAGCACGAGGGCTCCGGCGGCGGGTTCCTGGAGTTGGGGGAGGGTGACGGCGTGGTCGCCGAGGGTGACCTGGTCGGCCCCTGCAGCGGCCTGACCTTCGAAACGAAGGAAGTTCATCGCGGGGCTGCCGATGAAGTCGGCGACGAACAGGGTGGCCGGGTGGTCGTAGATGTCTTGCGGGGTGCCGAACTGTTCGACGACGCCGTGGTTCATCACGACGATCTTGTCGCCCATCTGCATGGCTTCCAGCTGGTCGTGGGTGACGTAGACGGTGGTCGCGTGCATGCGGTCGTGGAGGGCGCGAAGCTCCTCGGCCATGATCTCGCGGAACTCGGCGTCCAGCGCCCCGAGGGGTTCGTCCATCATGAAGGCCTTGGGGTTCCTGACGATCGCGCGGCCGAGGGCGACGCGCTGGCGGTCGCCGCCGGAGAGGCCTCCGACGGGGCTGTCGAGCATGTGGTCGATGCGCAGGATCTTCGCGACCTCGGCCACCTTGCGCTGGACTTCGGCCCGGGGAACGCCTTGAGAAACAAGGGGATAGGCGATGTTTTTGCGCACATTCATGTGCGGATAGAGGGCGAACATCTGGAACACCATCGCGATGTCGCGCTGGCTGGCGGGGCGCATGGAGACGTCCTCGCCGTCGATCAGGATCTGGCCCGAGGTCGGAAGTTCCAGCCCCGCGATCATCCGAAGCGTCGTGGTCTTGCCGCAGCCGGAGGGACCGAGGAGCATGAAGAACTCGCCGTCCTTGATGGTGAAGGACGACCCCTTCACGGCAGTGAAGGCGCCGAATTCCTTGCGGAGGTTCTTGATGACGATTTCAGCCAAGGGGGGTCTCCTGCCCGGCGCGGATAAGGTTGCCGTTTAGGTCGAGGAGTGCCAGTTCGCGCATGCCCCAGGGTTTGTCGGCGGCACGTTCAAGGCGCGGGATGCCGGTGGCGGGCAGGCCAAGGGCGGCCCATTCGGCGTCCAGCGCATTGATGTCGGAGGGGCGCAGATAGGCGCCGTGGTCGCATTTGAAGGGGTCTAGGGTCGCGTGGTGGAAGAAGTGAACCTCGGCACCTTCGCGCTTCATCAGGAGGTATTCAGGGTCAAGGTAGACCGTGATGAAGCCAAGGCGCTGCCAGAAGGCCTGCGTTTCGCCGATGTCGCGGGCGGGGAGGATGGGGGACAGCTTTTCCAGCATGGTTCACTCGGGGAAATGGCTGGTGACGATGAACATCACAGTGCCGACAAGGGTCACGAGAAAGGACCAGGTGTAGGCCCAGAGGAAGAAGGGCTGCATCAGCATCACCACGCCAAGCGCGATGAGGATGGTGGCGAGCATCTCCCACGGGCCGCGGCGAAGGTGGAGGAGGCCGGAGAGGAAGGCTGTCATCGGGTCACCCTTTCGTGCTGGGCAGCGGAGAGGGCGGCCATGACATCGGCCCCAAGGCGGGTCACAAGTTCGCCTGCGCCCTCGATCCTGTCGATGTCGCCGACGCCGGTTCCGGCGTAAAGGCAGGCGCCCAAGAGATCGCCGGTGGCGTTGGGGCCGGGGGGCATGTCGCAGTAGCGGACATGGTCGGCGCCGTTCTGGCGGAAGACGATCTCGCCTTCACCGGGGCGGTGCGGCGGCTGGGGGGAACCGGCGGCCTCCCAGGCCGCAAAGGTGGAATTGCGCAGGACGCGGTGCATAGCGAAAGGCCAGTCGATGTCAAAGCAGTTGGTGAAGGCGGTGTCTTCCGGCTTGGCAGCGACGAGGGCGGCCTTGTAGTCGGGATGGGCGGCAGCCTCGCGGGTGGCAAGAAAGCGGGTGCCGAGCATGACCCCGGCTGCACCGGCTGCGATGACCCGAAGGATGGCATCGGCGCTGGCGATGCCGCCTGCGGCGACGACGGGGATGTCACGCGCCACGTCCAGGACCTGCGGCAGCAGCGTCGCAATGGGCGTGGTCGACTGGACATGGCCGCCCGCCTCAACCCCTTGTGCGATCAGGAAATCAGCCCCGGCGTCGATGGCGCGGACGGCACCTTCGGCATTGCCAACCTGAACGCCGACCTTGGCCCCGGCGCGCTGGGCCCGGGCGATGCGGGCGGCGTCGATGCCCCAGGAGAAGGTGACGACGGAGAGGCCCGCCTCCAGCGCTGCGTCCAGTCCCTCGCAGGGGAAGTGCAGGACGAAATTGCCGAAGAAGTCCGAGCCGGGGAGGGACTGGCGGAGGGCGGTGACCCGTTCGGCGGCCTGGACCGGACTGTCCCAGGTCATCGCCAGGCCGCCCATGGCGCCCGCGTTGCAGACGGCGCGGACGAGGTCGGGCGTGGCGGCCGAGCCGATCGGGGCCTGGATGATCGGCAGGCGTTGGCCGGTCAGCGCCAGAAGCCGTTGGACCTGGGGCGGGTGGGTCATTTGCGCACCGCCCCGAAGGTGATCCCGCGCAAGAGGTGTTTGCGCAACAGGATGGTGAAGATCATGACGGGCAGCAGGAACAGGGTCGCGCCTGCGGCCACGGCGGGCCAGTCCTGGCCGCCGACCCCGATGATCGTCGGGATGAAGGGCGGGGCGGTCTGGGCGTTGCCGGAGGTGAGGAGAACCGCGAAGGCGTATTCGTTCCAGGCGAAGATCAGGCAGAAGATGGCTGTGCTGGCGATGCCGGTGGCAGCCTGCGGGAGAACGACTTTGCGGAAGGCCTGGAAGCGGGTGTAGCCGTCGATCAGGGCGGCCTCTTCGTATTCGCGGGGAATCTCGTCGATGAAGCCTTTCAGGAGCCAGACGGCGAGGGAGATGTTTACCCCGGTGTAGAGGAGGATCATCCCGAGATGCGTGTCCGAAAGGCCAAGCTGGCGATACATCAGGTAGATCGGGATCGCGACGGCGATGGGGGGCATCATGCGCGTCGAGAGGATGAAGAACAGAAGGTCATCCTTCAGCGGCACCTTGAAGCGGGAGAAGGCGTAGGCTGCCAGCGTGCCGAGGATGATCGACAGGGCCGTGGAGCCGAAGCCGATGATGACCGAATTCATGAACCGCTCGCCGAAGCGGGAGGGGCCGGTGATGATGGTGCCCTGTCGGCGGGCGATTTCCTCCATGATCCCGTCGGGGGGCGGGAGGGTGTCAAGTTCGGACACGGCGGGGCGGGTGCGGGTGGTGAAGAGGTTGACGTAGCCTTCCACCGTCGGGTCGAAGAAGACTTTCGGCGGGTAGGAGATACTGTCGGGCCCGGTCTTGAAGCTGGTGGAGATGATCCAGACCAAGGGCAGAAGCGTGATGACCGTGTAAAGCGTGACCAGAAGGCCCGCAGCCCATTTCGAGACCTTTGAGGGTTCTGTGACGGAATAGGCGCTCATCTCTCTTTCACCTTGTTGAGCGCCTTCACGTAGATCGAGGCGAGGCCGAAGACGGTGACGAAGAGGATGATCGCGTAGGCCGAGGAATAGCCGGTGCGCCATTTCTCGAAGGCTTCGCGCTTGAGGTCGATGGAGGTCAGGAGCGTCTCGCTCCCAGGGCCGCCACCGGTCAGAAGGTTGACCATGTCGAACATCTTGAAATTCTCGATCCCGCGGAACAGGACAGCAAGCATCAGGAAGGGCAGGACCATCGGCACGGTGATGGTCCAGAACTGCCGCCACTTCGAGGCGCGGTCAACCTCGGCGGCCTCGTAGATGTAGTCGGGGATGCTGCGCAGGCCGGCGAGGCAGATCAGCATGACGAAGGGCGTCCACATCCAGGTGTCGACGATGATGATCGACCAAGGGGCCAACCCGCCGGGGCCCAGCATCGAGAAGCTGGAGGCGGGGATGCCGGTGAAGAACTCGACGATATAGTTCACCATGCCGATCTGCGGCTGGTAGAGAAAGGTCCAGAAGTTGCCGACCACCGCGGGGGACAGCATCATCGGCAGGACGATCAGCGTCGTCAGGATGTCGTTGCCCTTGAATTTGCGGTTGATCAGCCAGGCGAGCGTGAAGCCGATCACGACCTGGAAGACGATGGTCCAGATTAGGAAATGCGCCGTCGTGCTCATGTTCGACCAGATGTCCTCATCTGTCAGGATGCGCTCATAGTTGCGCAGGCCGACCCATTTGACCTCGGCGTTCGGCTTGTTCGCGGCGTAGTTGGTGAAGGAAAGCCGGACAGTCCAGATCAGCGGGAAGATGTTGATCGCGAGGAGGAGGAAGATCGTGGGGGCCACGAAGATCCAGGTGATGGCCCGGTCCGACAGCCCGCGCACCTTGCGGGCGAGGGTTGGCGGCGTGGCCTTTGCGGCGATGTCGATGGGGTTTGCCATGATCCGGGTCCGTCGGGGAATGCGCCCAGAGCCTACCCTCTTGCGGCGCAGAGGGAAGTTTCTTGCGGGTCGCCCCTCTCCCCGTTCGGGGAGAGGAGCAGAGTTTTAGGGGCTTAGAGCTTGCCTTCGTCCATGAAGACTTCGGTCCAGTCGGCGATCAGGCCGTCCAGGGCCTCTTTCGACGTTCCGTTGCCGGCGACCACATAGTCGTGGAAGCGGGCCTGCGACGCCTGGAGAAGCGAGGCGTAGGACGGTTCGGCCCAGAAGTCCTTCACGATGGCCATGCTGTCCAGGAAGGTCTGGGCATAGGGCTGGCTGGTGGCGAAGGCCGGGTCTTCGACCACGGCGCGGAGGCAGGAGAAGCCGCCCATCGACCACCATTTCTGCTGGACGTCCTGCTGGGCGAACCATTTGATGTAGGCGAGTGCCCCGTCCATGTTGTCAGTGTTGGCGACAACGCTGATGCCCTGGCCGCCAAGCTGGGCGAATTTCTCGCCGTTCGGGCCCGCCGGGTTCACCAGGTAGCCGGTCTTGCCGCCGCCGACGTTGGGGTCGACCTCGAAGCCGGGCCAGGTGAAGGCGAAGTTCATCTGCAGCGCGACCTGCCCCGATTTGTAGGCGTCGATGCCTTCGCCCATGTAGGTGTTCGAGGTGCCGGGGGCGACGCAGCAGTCGTAGAGCGACTTGTAGAATTCCAGCCCCGCGACGGCGCCTTCCGAGTTGACGAAGCCTTCCATGTCATAGGGCTTGTCGGGGTTGTCGTACTTGAACCCGAAGGAGTAAAGGACGTCCATCGCGCCCATGGTGATGCCTTCGGACCCACGTTCGGTGTAGATCGAGGCACCGTAGACCGTCTTGCCGTCGATGTCGCGGCCCTGGAAGAACTCGGCCACTTCCTTGAGTTCGGCCATGGTCGCAGGGGGCGTCAGGTCGCGGCCGGTCTTTTCCTTGAAGGCGGCCATGATTTCGGGGCGTTCGAACCAGTCCTTTCGGTAGGTCCAGCCGACGACGTCGCCAAAAGCGGGAAGCGACCAGTAGTTGGGCGTGTTCTTGGGCCATTCGGAATAGCCGGTCACCGTGGCCGGGACGAAGGCATCCATCGAGATGCCCTCGGCGGCGAAGAAGTCGTTCAGTTTGACGTACCAGCCGTTTTCAGCTGCCCCCCCGATCCACTGGCTGTCGCCGATCATCAGGTCACAAAGCTGGCCGCCCGAGTTCAGCTCGTTCAGCATGCGGTCGGCGAAGTTCGGCCATGGGACGAACTCGAAGGTCATCTTGGTGCCGGACTGGGCTTCGAAATCCTTCGAAAGCTCGACCAGCGCGTTTGCCGGATCCCAGGCGGCCCAGCAAAGAGTAAGCTCGCCCGATTGCGCGTTGGCTTGTGCGCCCCATACCAGAGCAAGTGCCGCAGATGCGGCGAGAGACGTCCGTTTCATGCATTCCTCCCGGTTTGAAAAATGTTCGGACCCGTGCTTGATGCCGGGCCTTCTTGGCTTACCCTAACGATAGGCACAGGTCTGGTAGGCTGTAAAGTGTTTTTGAGGTGCGTACCTCATTTCACCTGGAGCGCCTGCATCAAAGCGCTTTGGTGCGCATGTCGGGTCCGAATGGCCCGCTGATCCTGTCTTGGTTCAGGGTGTCGAAGGGGTAAGATTTTCCCGCAAGAGGATAGTGATGCGAATCTGTTCCTGACCTTCGTCGATTGGCCGACGGTCGGTCCTGGCGCGCAGGACCCGCAAGGCCGATCGAGCCAGATGCCCGACGTCCTGGGCGATCACAGCGTCAATCATGCCATCCTCCAGTCCGGCGCGGGTATGCCCCGTCAGTTCATGCGCGACGACAACGACCTTGCCTGAAAGTCCGGCCTGGGTCAGGGCCTCGGTGACGCCCGGGGTGCCCGCCCCTGCGACGTAGATCGCCGTGACATTGTCATTTGCGGAAAGACAGGTCGACGTGATCTGGCAGGTCAGGTCGCGGTCGTCGTGACCCTCAAGCGAGGGCAGGGGCTGCAGGTCTGGAAAACGCTCGGCAAGGATTTCGTCAAACCCGAGCCGCCGGTCGACCATGTCGCGCGCCAGCATTGAACTGACCACCACAGCCACTTTTCCGCCTTGCGGGCCCAGAAACCGGCCGAGAAGGACGCCCGCCGTACGGCCTGCGGCCCGGTTGTCGATGCCGACAAAGTGGTCGCGCGGGGCCTGCGGCTGATCGGTGATCAAGGAAACGACGGCGGTTCCCTGCTCTTTCAGCCGGATGATCAGATCGCGCACCTCGGGCGTTTCATTCGCCATGATCGCGCAGCCGTCGAAGGGGGGATCATCTTCAGCGTCAAAGAGGGTGACCATGGCATGCGGGTCGCGGGGGGGGACTTTTGCGACGATCACCTCGCTGGCTTCGGCCAGGGGGCCGCGTGCCGCCTCGGCTATCGCATCGCCAAGGGCGTCGATGAACTGGGTTTCGACCGCGGGCAGGATGAAAAGAAACCGGTAGGTGCGCTGGCGGGCCAGATTGGCAGCGGCGACATTGCGAACATAGCCAAGCCGGTCGATGGCATCGTTCACGGCCCGGATGGTCTTGTCCCGAACCCCCGGACGCGCGTTCAGAACCCGGTCCACAGTGGCAAGGCTGACCCCAGCTTCGCGGGCGATATCGTTGACGGTTGGCCGCACCGAAAGCGCTCCATGACCCATCCGGCGACTATCCGTCGCGGATTGAGGTACGTCAATCAGGTAGTGGGGTCTCTTGCCGGGTGCTTTACATGCGGCTGAGATCAGTCAAGCTGCTGTCGGGAAATGCCATCCGGCCCAATTCAGGCTTGGCAGTGCCATGCTGTGTGATCGCAAAGGCGGTTGGCCGATGCGCAGTTTGATCGAGAATGTGACCTTAAGCCAAGGACTGGGCGTATTCTGGCGGAAAAACGCGTGGAGAATTTTCGATGAAGTCAATTCTGCTGTTCGGCGACAGCAACACGCACGGCACGATGCCGCTGCCGGATCTGGGGTATTCCCAACGCTTCAGTCGCGAGGAGCGTTGGACCACGCGTCTGCAGCACCTTCTTCCCGATTGGGAGGTGATCGCCGAGGGTCATCCCGGACGCACCACTCTGCACGATGACCCGGTCGAAGGGGCGCATCGCAATGGGTTGTCGATCCTGCCCGCCCTTCTGGAAAGTCACCGGCCCCTTGACTTGGTTCTGATCATGCTGGGCACGAATGACCTGAAAGAGCGCTTCTCGGTCAATGCCTGCGACATCGGCCTGTCGCTGGAGCGGCTGGTCCGGGTCATCCTTGCCTCGGGCGCGGGGCCGGGAAACGGGGCGCCGGGGGTACTGCTGGTCGCACCGCCGCCGATCGAGGAGGTGGGCTGTCTTGCCGGCATGTTTGCGGGCGGGGCCGCAAAGTCGCGGGCGCTGGCGGCTGAGGTGAAGGCGGCGGCAGGGCGCACGGGGGTGCCGTTCCTGGATGCCGGGACGCTGGTCAAAGTCTCGCCCATCGACGGTATCCACTATGGGGCCGAGGCAAACCCGGTGCTGGCGCAGGCCTTCGCCGCCGCGATCGACAGCCACTTTCCGGGTTAGGCCGGGCCGTCGATATTCCGTCTTTGCGACAGGCGTTTTCTGGCGCAGGATGGGGCGTCACTCCCGAGGCCGAAATGACCCAGCACGATCCCGCCTTGCCATCTATCGCCGAGTTGCGCGCCAATATCGCCCTGCCGTTCGAACGGGCGCGGGCGATGCCGAAATCGGTTTACACCTCGCCCGACTTTGCTGCCGCCGAACAGCGACATATCTTCGCCAGGGACTGGCTTTGTGCCGGCCGGGCCGATGCCTTGCCAAACCCCGGCGACTATCTGACGATGGAGATCGCGGGCGAGCCGGTCATCATCCTGCGCGACCGTGAAGGCGAATTGCGCGGGATGTCGAATGTCTGCCGCCACCGGATGAGCAAGCTTCTGGACGGTCGGGGAAACGTGCGGTCCATCGTCTGCCCCTATCACGCCTGGACCTACAACCTTGATGGCAGCCTGCGCGGGGCTCCGGCGATGGGTCTGAACGAGAGTTTCTGCAAGGACGACATCAAGCTGCCGCCGGTGCGGGTGGAAAACTGGCTTGGCTGGATCCTAGTCACGCTGAACCCGGATGCGCCTGCGCCCGCCGTCGCTTTGGCGGATGTCGAGGCGCTGGTCGGCTATCTGGACATGGGATCCTATACCGAGGCTTTCCGCGAAGAATTCCACTGGGACACCAACTGGAAGGTGCTGGCCGAGAATTTCATGGAAAGCTACCATCTGCCGGTCTGCCATGAGGGCACCATCGGCGGGTCGGTCGATCTGATGCAGATGACCTGCCCCGAGGGGCTGCCCGCGTTCAATTACCACTACATCATGAAGAACGACACGATCCCGCTGTCGCTGGCGCATCCGTCGAACACCCGGCTGACCGGCGATCAGCGGCGGATCACCTGGCTTTTGTCGATCTACCCTGCGCTGCTGATCACGCTGACGCCGGGCTATTTCTGGTATCTCAGCCTTACGCCCGACGGGCCGGGCAAGGTGCATGTCCTGTTCGGGGGTGGCATGGCGGCGGATTGGGCCAAGGACCCCGGGGCCGACCGGCATTTCGCGACGCTGAAAGCGCTTCTGGACGACGTGAATGTCGAGGACAAGGGATGTGTGGAACGGGTCTATCAGGGCCTTTGCGCCGGATTGTCCGTGCCCGGCCCGCTCAGCCATCTGGAGCGGCCGAACTATGACTTTGCCCGGTACATCGCGGGACGGATGCCCTGAGGCCGGGGGTTGACCCCGGTGCGGGCTGCTTCACCTTATGTCGATGATGCGAAATGCCCTGATCGTGGCCCATGGCCAGCCTTCGGACCCCCGGCCTGCCGGTGCTGCCTTGGAAGCGCTGGCCGAGAAAGTGCAGGCGTTGATGCCGGGCTGGCGGGTGGCTGCCACGACGCTGGCCGAGCCAGGTGCGATCGCGCGCGCCGCGGGGGGGCAGGGCGGGGGCGTGGTCTTCCCGATGTTCATGACCGGGGGCTGGTTCACCAAGGTGCAGATCCCGGTGCGGCTGGCCGAGGCTGGGGCTGTCGGCTGGACCGTGCTGGAGCCGTTCGGCTGTGACCCGGCCTTGCATGATCTTTGCGTGACCATCGCGCGGGACTCCGGGGCGTCCGGGCTGATCCTTGCAGCCCACGGCTCGTTCAAGTCCAGAGTGCCTTCGGACATTGCCCGCCATGTGGCCAGCTGCATCGCGGCCGAAGCCGGGATTGCGCGGGTCGAGACCGGGTTCATTGATCAGGACCCGCAGCTTGCGACATTGACCGGGTTCGGGCAGGAAGCGGTCTGCCTGCCCTTCTTTGCAGCCGAGGGCGGGCATGTCAGCGAGGACATTCCCAAGGCTTTGGAGGCGGCCGGTTTCCTGGGCCGCATCCTGAAGCCGGTGGGCCTGGACGCGCGTGTTCCAAAGCTGGTCGCGACGGCAATCGGACGTGGGGTGGCGGTCTGCGCTGGAGACTGTCGCTGGAAGGCAGTAGACTTGGTCGATCCCGCGTGAAGCCGGCCTGAACGGATGTCTGATCCCGCATGTCTGCCATGAACGATCTGTCCCAAAGACCCGACGTCGTGGCCTTCGACGCCTACGGCACGTTGCTTGACGTGCATTCGGCGGTGCTTCGACTGGGCCATCGGATAGGACCGGACGCCACGCAATTCTCGGCGCTGTGGCGGGCAAAGCAATTGGAATACACGTGGGTTCGGGCGCTGGCAGGCCAATACCGTGACTTTTGGCTTCTGACGCAGGATGCGCTGACCTTTGCCTTCGCGGCCTTTCCCAAGGTCAATCGCGGCCTGAAAAGCGAGCTTTTGGAAGCCTATCGCGAGCTGTCGGCCTATCCGGACGCGGTCGCTGCGCTGCAGCGCCTGCGTGGCCGGGGGGTGTCGCTCTGCGTTCTTTCGAATGGCGAACCGGCAATGCTGGACGCCGCGCTGACTGCCGCTGGGGTGTCCTCTTTGGTCGACGCCGTGCTTTCGGTCGATGCGATCAAGACCTTCAAGACCGCCCCAGCCGCTTACAGACTGGTGTGCGACCGCTTCGGCGTCACCGCGCATCAGGCGGTGCTGGTGTCGTCCAATCGCTGGGATATCGCCGGAGCGACGGCTTTCGGCATGGGCGGCATCTGGGTGAACCGGTCGGCAATGCCCGATGAATATGTGGACCTAAGCCCTTTGGCGACCGTGTCGTCGCTTGCCGCGCTTTGATCGCGATTAGACGGTGTGCAGATAAAGGTCGAAGTCGACCTCGCTGACCGTCCGCATCACACGGGCATATTCCGCCGCCTTGATCGCGGTGAAGGTGCGGTGCATGTCTTCGCCAAGCGCATCCTTCAGGAAGGCTGACCGTTTCGCGGCCTCAATCGCGGATTTCCAATCGGTCGGGATTGCTGCGCTGCCCTCGTCTTCATAGCCGTTGCCGGTGGTCTCTGGCCCGGGGTCGATTTTCTGCGCCATCCCGTGACGGATGCCGGCCAGCACGGTTGCCGCGACCAGATAGGGGTTCGCGTCCACGCCGGCGGGCCGATGCTCGATCCGGCGCGCCTTGATGTCGCCGGCCGGAATCCGCAAGGCGACCGAGCGGTTGTTGACCCCCCAGGTCGGGCTGACCGGGGCGTAGGATTGCGAGGCAAAGCGGCGCCAACTGTTGGCATGGGGCGCAAAGACCAGCATGCTTTCGCCCATGGTCGTTTTAAGGCCGCCGAGGGCATGCAGGATCGCGGGGTTCCACTTGCCCTCATCCTTTTCGACGAAGATGTTCGTGCCCGCGTCGTCCAGCATCGAGACGTGGAAATGCATGCCAGATCCGGCGTAGTTTTCATTCGGCTTGGCCATGAAGCAGGCGACCACCCCATGCGCCCGTGCTTGCGCGCGCACAATCCGTTTCAGCCGCATCAGATCGTCGGCAGCCTGCATCACATCGGCCCGGTAGTGCAGCGTCAGTTCGTACTGGCCAGGGGCGTATTCCGAGATCAGCGTTTCGGCCTTGATGCCAGCCTTTTCGGCCCCCGCGTAGACGTCGGAGAAGAGCGGCAGCATGCCATGCAGGTGATCGACGGAATAGACCTCGGTCTTCGCAGACTTGCGGCGGTCCAGGACGTCGCGGGCGGGCTGCATCTTGCCGTCGGGCCCGCGTTCGGGGTCCAGCAAGAAGAACTCCAGTTCGAAGGCCCCCGACGGGTGCAGTCCCTCGGCGGCAAGTGCCGCCACCTGAGCCTGCAGCGCGTGGCGCGGGTCCGAGGTCATCGGCGCGCCATCCAGCATGTAAAGCGACATGAACACCTCGCCCCGGGGCGGTTGGGTGTTGTGCAGGGGTTTCAGCATGCCGGGGATCGGCCAGGCGCGCAGATCGCCGTCGCCCTGGTCCCAGATCAGGCCGGTCTCATGCACATCCTCGCCGCAGATATCCAGGCCGAGGATCGAAATCGGTAGATGGCGGCCATTGTTGAAAAATGACAAAAGCTCATGCCGTCTGATGATCTTTCCCCGGCCAATTCCGTTGGCGTCATGCAGGATAATATCAAAAGCCTCGATCTCGGGATGTGCGGCGAGGAAGGCCTCTGCCTCCGCAGGCTTGGAACCGGAGGGGCTTGTCTGGGTCATTTTCAGGCTGCTTTGCATAGGTCAGTAAGGATCGTCTCGAAGTTTTTGATCAGGCGGTCGACCTGGGCTTTCCGGGTCGCAGGGCTGATCAGCATCATGTTGTGGAACGGCGCGATAAGCGAGCCCCGGTTGATGAGCCCGGTGTGGAGTGCCGCTTCGACCACGGGCTGGTGCGCATGGGCCGCCTCGGCGCCGTTCTTTAGCGGGCCCGGGGCGCAGATGAACTCGACCCGCGCACCGACCCGGACCACGTGCCAGGGCACGCGATGCCGGTCGATCGCCTTGGCCAGCCCATGCGACAGGCGCGCGGCCAGCTTTTCCATGTGGGCGTAGTTTTCCGGCGACATCACCTCTGACAGCGTGGCAACCAGACAGGCGAACTGCATCGGATTGCCCGACAGCGTGGTGCCCATGCCAGAGCGGCCAGAGGGGCGGTTGGCGTAGGCCTCCTCGTATCGCTGTGCGATCTCGTCGGTCAGGCCCCAGACGGCGGTCGGCATTCCCCCGGCCACGCATTTGCCGACGACAAAGATGTCAGGCCGCAGGGAATGGACGCGGGTATAGCCACCAAGGCCGGAGGAAATCGTATGCGTCTCGTCCATGATCAGGAGCGCGCCGTAACGCCGCGACAACTGGCGAAGTCCGTCGTGGAACCCGGCTTCGGGCAGGACCATGCACGAGTTGGTCATGACGGGTTCGGTCAGGATCGCCGCAACATCGCCCTTGGCCAATGCGGCCTCGACGCCTGCCAGGTCGTTGAATTCACAAGCGACGGCTGTGGCGGTCAGATCGGCGACCTGGCCGAGAAGGCCGGGGCTGTTCACGGTGACACCGTTTTCCAGCGAGACGAACGTATCGTCCACCGTTCCATGATAGCAACCGTTGAAGACAAGGACCTTGGGCTTGCCGGTCACGGCGCGGGCGACCCGCAAGGCAAAGCGATTGGAATCGGTCGCCGTCGTCGCAATCTGCCAACGGAAGGCGCCGAAGCGTTCGGTCAGAAGCCGACCAGCCTCCAAAGCCGTTTCGGTCGGCAGCATGTAGGTCAGGCCACGCCGGGCCTGGCGGCGGATGGCCTTTGCGACCGTGGCGGGGGAGTGGCCGAACATCGACCCGGTATCTCCCAGGCAGAAATCGTCCAGCGCATTGCCGTCGATATCCTCGATCCGCGCGCCTTCGGCCCTGGCGACAAGGGGAAGATGCGGCATCGGCCAGTCGGCCATCCAGTGCATGGGCACGCCGCCAAGAAAGGTTCCGGCCCCCTTGGCCTGAGCCTTTGCAGCGTCGGGCCGGGCTTTGGCATAGACCGCCGCCTCGCGCGCGGCGAAGGCGGCAAGGCGATCCTTGCGGATACCAGCGATCAGGGTGTCAGACATCGGCGGGCCTCGGGAAAAGCTGCCGATATATGCGCCAGAATTTGATCAAATGGCAAGTCTTTGGGCGGGTTACTTTTCCTGAACTTGCAAGCCGCCTTTCCCATCCAGGCTTGACGGTCCCCAATCGGTTGCGATCTGGCGCAGGAATTCGGCTGCAACGTCGGCCGCCAGCCCTTGTGCCGTGCGGTTGCCGCGCCCGCCCAAATTCAGATGCGTTGCCCCAGGAACAATGGCCAGCCGCTTTTGCCCGGCGGGCAGACCACGAAAGGCTGTCAGGCGCGATCTCCAGCCTTGGTCAAAGCTTTCGTCCTGGGTGCCTGTGATCATCAGCACGGGATCCTGAACCCCGCTCCAGGCGGACCTCGAGTCGAATGCCCAGCCCAGCCCCTGTGGCGAGACGGCGAGATAGGCGTCGAAACGATCCTGCCCCTCGTAGGGCGCAAGGCCCCTTGCCCCGGCCTCGAACATGGTCAGTGCGGCCCCCATGGAATGCCCGCCGAGAACCAGGGGATTGGGGTCACAGCCGCCGGCCGTTGCATAGCCAAGCGCTGCCGCCAGATCGGCTGCCCGGCCGTTCCAGACCTTTGGCCCGCGCAGGATGGTCGTTTCGGGATCTGCACGCCGCTTGAAGCCCAGAAGCTGCTGCGGGCCGCTTTCGCGGTGCTCCATCACCAGCATCCGGTAGCCTGCTTGGGATGCGGCATCGTCCATCCACCCCAGGGCGCGTTCGTCCCCGCCAAGTCCGTGCGACAGGATCAGCGTCGCACCGCAGCGCGACCAGTCACCCGACAGGCGCGCCGCGAAGGTTGCCCCATCGGATCGGGTGATGGTGATGGTCTCGGCAAGGACCGCAAAGGTGGTGGCCCCAAGGGCCACGACTGACAACAGTCCCAGCAACAATCGCTTTGGGCGCATATGTATATCTCCAGAAATCCGGGTCCAGAAGCTGACCCTGATCTCCATACGGTCGATGACCCGGAACCCTACGCCGGCCCGTCAGGCCCAGCGGCCCTCAAAGTCTTCGGGCACCAGAAGGTTGTGCCGCCCCATCGCTTTCACATCACGCTCGCCGCAGAGTGCCATGGTGATGTCCATTTCCTTTCGGATCACCTCGAGCGCCTTGGTCACGCCCGCTTCGCCCATCGCGCCGAGGCCATGGACATAGGCCCGCCCGATCATCGTGCCCTTGGCCCCCATCGCCAGCGCCTTCAGCACGTCCTGACCGGACCGGATGCCACCATCCATCCAGACTTCGGTCCGATCGCCGATTGCGCGCACGACCTGCGGCAGCATCCGGATCGAGCTGAGCGCCCCATCCAGCTGTCGCCCGCCGTGGTTCGACACGATCACCGCGTCGGCGCCTGCGTCGGCGGCCATCTTGGCGTCTTCGGCGTCGAGAATGCCTTTCAGGATGAACTTGCCTTTCCACTGGTCGCGGATGCGGGCGACCTTGCCCCAGTCGAGCTTGTCGTCGAACTGCTCGTTTGCCCAGGCGGTCAAGTCCGAGAGCTTTTGCACGTTCTTCACGTGGCCGACGATGTTGCGGAACTGGCGGCGCGGGGTCTTCAGCATTCCCAGCGCCCAGCGGGGTTTGGTAGCGATGTTGAGCAGGTTCGGGATCGTCGGCTTCGGCGGGCTGGTCAGGCCGTTCTTCAGGTCCTTGTGCCGCTGGCCGAGGATCTGCAGGTCCAGGGTCAGGACCAGCGCCGAGCATTTTGCGGCCTGCGCGCGTGCGATGATCGCATCGACAAAGTCCTCGTCGCGCATCACGTAAAGCTGGAACCAGAACGGATCAGGCGAGTGCGCGGCCACGTCTTCGATCGAACAGATCGACATCGTTGACAAGGTGAACGGCACGCCGAACTTCGCCGCCGCCCGGGCCGCGAGGATCTCGCCATCGGGGTGCTGCATGCCGGTCGACCCGACGGGCGCCAGAGCGACCGGCATCACAACCTTCTGGCCCATCATCGTGCTTTCGAGCACCCGGCCCGAAAGGTCGCGTGCCACCCGCTGACGGAAGCGCAGCCGCCCGAAGTCCGAGCTGTTTTCGCGGAAGGTCTGCTCGGTATAGCTGCCGCTTTCGCAGTAGTCCCAGAACATCTTCGGGGTGCGCTTCTGGTGCAGGCGCTTCAGGTCCTCGATGCAGGTGATGACGGGCATGAGAGCATCTCCAGATTGGTCATCTTTGGTTACCAATTTGCGATGTGGGAAGCAATCCTGCAGTGGCCCCAATCCTAACCCCCCCGCCTTGCAGTTGCGCGACTTAGACTTTCGTCGTCGGTCCCTCTGCAAGGCGGCGCAAAAGTGCGTCCAGCCGGTCGAAGTCATCGGACCCCAGACGGTTGCGCCAGCTGGCCTCGATCTCGGCCTTGATCCGGTCCGCGTCAAGCATCGCCGCCAGTCCCGCCTTGGTCAGCACCACCCGCCGCGCCCTAGCGTCGGTTTTGTCGGGCGTCCGCATCAGGATGCCATCGGCGACCAGTTCGTCGACGAACTGCTGCACCGCCTGTTTCGTCAGCCCGGCGCGTTCGGCCAGATCGCCCTGCCTCACTCCGCCTGGTCCGATATGCTGCAGAAGGTTGGCCCGCGCCTGACCGAACCAGCCATAGCCTGCCGCCACCATGGCCTTGGTGAACTCGACCCGCCAGACCTGGGCGGCGCGCCAGAGGGTCCAGCCAATGTGATCGGGGGGGGACTCAGGCATGCAGACTCCAATGGTCAAGCTACTTGACAGACTGCCATCTGTAGCGCATTAGTCAAGCTACTAGACTAAACCGACTCGCTTGCCAACCATCGCCGCCGGGAAACCTGTGGCGCGCCAAAGGGAAATTGCCATGACCATACTTCAAGAAGATATCCTGCAGGTCCTGCTTCCAGGATTTACCCACCACGTCGACATCGGTCAGGGGGCGGACGCCGCGATGAGCTTTGGGGCTGAGGGGCTGGCGCGGATGGTTCTGCCGGGCAAAGACCCGATGATCGGGCGCTGGCACGCGCATGCGGACGGCTATCACGTCGCCTGGGAGGGTGGCCCGGCCGGAAACTGGCAGATCAAGCACGAGGTGGGGCGGCTGACCTATATCGATCCGACGGGTCGGGAAGCCGGAACCGTCACCCGGATCGAGCCGATCGGCGCATGACCGGCAGCCTGACCGCCCGCTACGACGCCGTCGCCCCGCATTGGGGGCGGCGGCTGGCCCGCTTGGGCTTTCCGGCCGCCTACCGCGCGATCATGGCCGAGGCGCTGGCCCGCCTGCCGCCGAAGTCCGGCCCGCTGGCGGCGCTGGACCTTGGCGCGGGCGACGGTGCCTTTGCCGAGGCGCTGCTGGACCGGTTGGGTTCGCGCCTGTCGCTGACGCTGCTTGACCGCTCGCCCGCCATGCTGCGCGCCGCCGAGGCGCGCCTTGGATCTGGCCGCACCCGGATGATCGCGGGCGATCTGGACTGCGATGCTATGCCGACCGGCAGCTATGACATCGTGACCGCCGCACATCTGTTGGAGCATCTGCCCGACCCCGATGCGGCACTGGCGCGGATGGCAAGGCTGCTGAAGCCGGGCGGACTGCTGATCCTTGCCGTCAGCCGCCCGCATTGGTGCAGCCGGTTGGTCTGGCTGGCCTGGCGCCACCGCCGGTTTCGCGAAACCGAGTTGCGCGCGGCCCTGGCCCGGGCTGGGTATGAGGACCTCCAGAGCTGGCAGCCCCCCGCAGGCCCGCCGCGACGGCTGAGCCTGGCCTATGCCGCGCGGCGACCCGATTAGGCCGAATGCGCCCCATCGGCCAGTGCCTTGACGCGGGCCAGCACCTCGGCCACCGGGACGCCCGCGCCGATATCCTTGACGATGGCAGACCCGACGACACAGCCATCCGCCACACCGGCGATGCTGCGGGCCTGTTCGGGCGTGGTGATGCCGAAGCCCACGATGACCGGCAGGTCCGTCGACCGCTTGATCCGCGCCACCTCTGGCCCCACATCCACCGCCTGCGCCGCCGCAGCCCCGGTGATCCCGGTGATCGAGACGTAATAGACGAAGCCCGAGGTGTTCTGCAGCACCTTCGGCAGGCGCTTGTCATCGGTCGTGGGGGTGGCAAGCCGGATGAAGTTGAGGCCAGCCTTCTGGGCGGGCAGGCAAAGCTCGTCATCTTCCTCGGGCGGCAGGTCGACGATGATCAGCCCGTCGATACCGGCCCCGGTTGCCTCGGACAGGAACCGGTCAACGCCGCGCGAGTAGATCGGGTTGTAGTATCCCATCAGCACGATCGGAGTCTTGGCGTCGCCTTCCCGGAAGGCCCGGACCATGGCGAGGACCTTGTCCATGGTCATCCCGCCTTCCAGCGCCCGTTGCCCGGCGGCCTGGATCGTCGGGCCATCGGCCATGGGATCGGTAAAGGGCATCCCCAGTTCGATGACATCCACGCCCGCCCCCGGCAGTCCCTGCATGACGGCCAGCGAGGTCGCCTCATCCGGGTCGCCCCCCATGATATAGGCGACGAAGGCGTTCTTCCCCTCGGCCTTGAGCCGCGCGAAGGTGGTGTCGATCCGTGTCATGAAGGCCCCCTGAACTTCAGGCGACATCTGCCATGCGGGGCAGGGAGAAATCAATGGGTAAGGATTTTGCGGCCTGGCGGCCCCAAAGGCCAGCCCCCGGCTCAGTCGATGTCGAATGCGGCCACCACACTGATCTCAACCACAGCGCCTTCGCGGCGCAGGCCCGCGACCTCGACTGCGGTCCATGCGGGATAGGGTTCCACCACATATCTTGCACGCACCTGGTTGAACTGGTCGAAGTGGTCCCGCAAGCCAACATGGTAGGTCGTCAGCTCGACAACCGAAGCAAAGCCCAGTCCGGCCTCGTGCAGCACGGCTGCGATCTTGCCAAAGGCCTGGCGGAACTGGACCTCCAGATCCTTCGGCATCGTGCCGTCGAAGCTTGCCCCTGTCATGCCGGTCACGAACACGTGGCTGCCGGAAACGATGCCCGGCGACGCCTTGATGCGGCCCGCCGAGTCTTCCGATCCGGGTGGAAAGAGGGCCTGCCGCGCCATTTTGCGTCCTGCTTTGCTGCTGCTCGGTCAGGATACCCATCGGCGCCGCTTCGCCAACGAACGGGAACTGCCAGTGAAGCTTGATCCTGTCCTCTGCCCCCCGTAGAAGCGGCCCGTCTGCACTGGAGGGTATGATGGGTTTCAAGATGGGCATCGTCGGGCTGCCGAATGTGGGCAAGTCCACCCTCTTCAACGCGCTGACGCGGACGGCTGCGGCGCAGGCGGCGAACTTTCCGTTCTGCACCATTGAACCGAATGTCGGCGAGGTGGCGGTCCCCGATGCCCGACTGGAGAAGTTGGCGGCGATTGCGGGATCGAAGCAGATCATCCCGACGCGGATCACCTTTGTCGATATCGCGGGCCTCGTGCGCGGCGCGTCGAAGGGTGAGGGGCTCGGCAACCAGTTCCTGGCCAACATCCGGGAATGCGACGCGATTGCCCATGTGCTGCGCTGCTTTGAAGACGGCGATATCACCCATGTCGAGGGCCGGATCGACCCGGTCGCCGATGCCGAGACCATCGAGACCGAACTGATGCTGGCCGACCTGGAATCGATCGAGCGGCGGCTGGCGAACCTGGCCAAGAAGCTGCGCGGCGGCGATCAGGAGACGCTGGATCAGGATCGTCTGCTGCGGGCCGCCTTGGCCGCGATCAGCGACGGCAGGCCTGCGCGCACCGTGAAAGTGGACGACGAGGATCAGCGGCTTTGGCGGATGCTGCAGCTGCTGACCGCGAAGCCGGTGCTTTTCGTTTGCAACGTCGAGGAGGCTTCGGCGGCCTCGGGCAACTCACAGTCCGCCCGGGTGGCCGAAATGGCCGCGAAACAGGGGGCGGCGTCGGTGGTGATCTCGGCCCGGATCGAGGAAGAGATCAGCCAGCTGGCCGAGGATGAGGCGGCGATGTTCCTGGAGGAGATGGGGCTGCATGAGGCCGGTCTCGACCGGCTGATCAAGGCGGGCTACGCGCTTCTGGGCCTGCAGACCTATTTCACGGTCGGGCCGAAGGAGGCCCGCGCCTGGACAATCACCAAGGGGACGCTCGCGCCCCAGGCGGCGGGGGTGATCCATGGGGACTTCGAGAAGGGGTTCATCCGGGCGGAAACGGTGGCCTACGACGACTACATCGCCGGTAAGGGCGAGGCGGGAGCCAAGGAAGTGGGCAAGTTCCGGGTCGAGGGGAAGACCTACGAGGTCAAGGACGGGGACGTGCTGCACTTCCTGTTCAGCGGCTAGGTGTCCACAGTGGACAATCCGGGGTCCGCAAGGGATTCCAAGGGGTTGGCTGTGGGCGTTAAGGGTTTGGTAAGGGTTTGATCGGGGGGAGTCGGGGCACGCCCCGACCTACGCTGTTGCCGGTTTGGCCGGGCTTGGGTAACCTTGCTTTAACCGCCGGTCGGCAAGGTGGGGACAGGATGCCGGGCTGAAGCCCGGCCTACGGGGGCGGGGATGAATCACCTTTACTGCGGCGACAACCTGACGGTGCTGCGCGACAGCATCCGGGATGAATTGGTCGACTTGATCTACCTGGACCCGCCGTTCAATTCCAACGCCAGCTACAACGTGCTGTTCAAGGGGCCGTCGGGGTCTGAGAGTGCTGCACAGATCGAGGCGTTTGACGACACCTGGCACTGGAACGACAGCGCCGAGGCCGCGTTCGGCGACGTGATGCGCGGCGGTAACGCGGCGGCCAGCACGATGCTGCGGGCGATCCGGTCCTTCCTCGGCGACAATGACATGATGGCTTACCTCGCCATGATGGCGGTGCGGCTGGTGGAGTTGCACCGCGTGCTGAAGCCGACGGGGAGCCTGTATCTGCACTGCGACCCGACGGCGAGCCATTATCTGAAGATCTTGCTGGATGCGGTGTTTGGGGCGTCCAGTTATCAGAACGAAATCAACTGGAAGCGCACGACGACCCATAGTGACAGCAAAACATGGAGCCGGGTTTCGGACATCATCTTGTTTTACACTAAGGGCAAGTCGTTCATCTGGAATACGCCGCGCGAAGCGCATTCCGACGCATACTTGGCGAGCAAGTATCGCTATGACGATGGGGACGGGCGTGGCGTTTATCGGCTCGACAATATGACAAGCCCAAACCCGCGCCCAAACATGATGTATGAGTGGCAGGGCCACGAGAGCCCTCCTAAGGGATGGCGTTACTCGTTGGAGACGATGACACGGTTAGACGCGGAGGGGCGCGTTTGGTATCCGACCACAAAGGCTGGTGACAGGGACACGACGAAGCGTCCCCAACTGAAGCGTTATTTGGACGATCAAGAGGGTGGTGTCATGGGCACCGTTTGGACCGACATTCCTCCGCTCAACTCACAAGCCCAAGAACGCCTCGGTTACCCCACCCAGAAACCCGTCGCGTTGCTGGAGCGTATCCTCAACGCGTCGTCCAACCCCGGCGATGTGGTGCTCGACCCGTTCTGCGGCTGTGGCACCACGGTGCATGCGGCGCAAAGGCTGGGGCGGCAGCGGATTGGGATCGACCTGACGCATCTTGCTGTGGTTCTGATCGAAAAGCGGCTGCGTGATGCGTTCGAGGGGGTTCAGTTCATCACCCATGGTGTGCCGCAAGACCTTGAGGGCGCGCGGAACCTTGCGGCGCGGGGGCGGGACGACAAGAATTATTACTTCGAGTTCGAGAAATGGGCGCTGTCGCTGATCAACGCCCAGCCGGGGAACCTTTCCAAGAAGGGGGCCGACAAGGGGATCGACGGGAACCTCTATTTCGGGGCTAAGCATGAGGGGCGGGCGATTGTGTCGGTCAAGGCAGGCGACAACGTGGGCGTAGCGATGATCCGCGACCTGCGCGGGGTGATCGAGCGGGAAGGGGCTGGGATCGGGGTGTTCCTGACGCTGACGGAACCTTCACGCCCGATGGTGACGGAGGCGGCGGGGGCGGGACTTTATGCCTTGCCGGGATTCGAGGCGGTGACGGTGCCGCGCATCCAGATCGTGACCATCGCCGAGGCGATGGAGCTGCGCGACCGGGCGGTGCGGTTGCCCGCGCGCGGCGATGGCGGGTTCAAACGGGCGGCGCGGGAGGAGGATGGCGGCAAGCAGGCGGCGCTGGATTTGTGATCTGGGGTGGGGGTGCGCCCTGACTGCGCACCCTAGCGGGAGGTGCTGCGGCTCGTCGTCGACCGCTGTCCTCGGCCGGAGCTTACACCAATGCGGCGACCTTTTGCCCGACGGACTGCCGCACAAGGCTACGACCGCTTGGGCCGTCAAAGACATGCAGCGATGACGGCGCGAAGGTGAGGCCGACCTTCTCGCCTTCGGTCAGCGCGTGCTTCTGGTCCGAGACGACGCCGATTGACAGGTCCTCGATTTGCAGGTGATAGACCCGAGCCGAGCCGAGCTCTTCGAAAAACTGGAAGGTCGCGGTCAACTGACCGTGTCCCTTCGGGACAATCGACAGCGTCTCCGGCCGAAGTCCGATCTGCACCAGCTGCCCGGCCTGCGCCTTGAACGACGAGGGGACGGCGACGATCTGCCCGTCGCCCAGCCGGACCGAATGGCCGTCGTCCGCGATCGTCCCCGGCAAGATGTTCATCGACGGGCTGCCGACAAAGCTTGCCACGTAAAGCGAGGCGGGGTGTTCGTAGATCTCTTCCGGGGTGCCGATCTGTTCGATGCTGCCCTTGTTCATGATCACCAGCCGGTCTGCGAGGGTCATGCCTTCGTGCTGGTCATGGGTCACGAAGACGCTGGTCGCTTTCACCGCGTTGTGGATGCGGCGGATCTCGTGGCGCATCTGCACGCGGAGTTTCGCGTCTAGGTTCGAGAGCGGCTCGTCGAAGAGAAACACCTTGGGTTCGCGGATGATCGCGCGGGCCATGGCGACGCGCTGGCGCTGGCCGCCGGAAAGCTGGCCGGGTTTGCGGTCGAGATAGTCGGTGAGTCCGACGGATCTCGCGGTCGCCTCGATCCGGGCCAGACGCTCGGCCTTGGGGGTGCCCGCGACTTTCAGGGCATAGCCGATGTTCTCGGCGACCGTCATGTGCGGGTAAAGCGCGTAGTTCTGGAAGACCATGGCGCAGCCACGCTCACGCGGTTCCAGTTTGTTGACGACCTGGCCGCCGATGGAAATCTCGCCAGACGTGATTTCTTCCAGCCCGGCGATCAGGCGCAGGAGGGTGGACTTGCCGCAGCCCGAGGGGCCGAGGATGACGACAAACTCGCCATTGTGAATATCGAGGTTGATGCCTTGCATGATCGTGGTCGGGCCAAAGGTCTTGGCGACGTTGCGGATGTTGATCTCGGCCATGGGTGCCTCACTTGTCGGTGTTGATCAGGCCGCGCACGAACCAGCGCTGCATGAAGATGACGATGGCGATGGGGGGCAGCATCACGACCAGCGTGGCCGCCATCGCAAGGTGCCAGGTCGGCGTGCCGCCGCCGGTGGTCAGCTGATCCGGCACAAGGTCCGAGAGCTGGACCACGACCATGCCGTAGTTGGCGCGGTCGGTGACGACGAGAAGCGGCCAGAGGTACTGGTTCCAGGCGTAGACGAACATGATCGTGGCCAGCGCCGCGATGTTGGTCTTGGACAGCGGGATGAGCACATCCCAGAGGAACCGAAGCGGGCCAGCGCCATCCATCCGCGCGGCCTCGACCAGCTCGTCCGGGATGGTCAGGAAGAACTGGCGGTAGAGGAAGGTGCCGGTGGCGGTGGCGACCAGGGGCAGGATGAGGCCGGTGTAAGAGTTCAGAAGGTTCCACTCCAGTGCCACCTCGATCCCCGAGACGGCATTGATCAGCCAGCTGATGCCGGTCGCGTCAAGGATCGTCTGGAAGGGTGTCAGCGCATTGGCGGCGACGGCATAGGTCGGAACGATCCGCACCTCAAGGGGCAGCATCAGGGTGATGAAGATCATCCAGAAAATCAGCATCCGGCCGCGGAAGTTGAAGAAGACCAGCGCAAAGGCGGTGATGCAGGCCAGCGTGATCTTGCCCACGACGACGCCGATGGCGACGATCAGGGTGTTGATGAACTTCTGCCCGAAGTCCGACAATGCCCAGGCCTCTTTCAGGTTGGGCCACAGCTGATCCCCCGGCCAAAGCTCGACCGGGGCGCTGTTCACTTCTTGCAAGGTCAGGGTGGCGGCCACGAAGGCCAACCAGATCGGCGTCAGGATGATGACCAGCCCGAAGATCAGGATGGCATGGGTTGCAATGTTCAGGATGGGCGTGCGTTCGATCATGGATCCGGCCCCCTCAGGTGTAATGCACGCGCCGCTCGACATAGCGGAACTGAACGAAGGTCAGCGCCATGACGAGAAGCATGAGGATGATGGATTGGGCGGCAGCACCCGAGTAGTCGAGGCCCTGAAAGCCGTCGGTATAGATCTTGTAGACCATAAGGTCGGTGGCCCGGAACGGCCCGCCCCCTGTCAGCGTGTCGACGATGCCGAAGCTGTCGGTGAAACTGTCGGTGATGTTGATCACGAGAAGGAAGAAGAAGGTTGGCGTCAGCAGCGGCAGCTGGATGTCCAGCATCCGGCGCAGGGGGCGTGCGCCATCCATCGCGGCGGCCTCGGTCAGGCTGCGGGGGATGGACTGTAGTGCGGCCAGGAAAAAGATGAAGCTGTAGGCGACCTGCTTCCAGGCACCGGCGATCACGATCGACGTGATGGCCTGCCAGGGGTATTTCGACAGGTCCCACCAGCCGGGCGCGATGGTGTTGATATAGCTGAAGATGCCCGCGCCGGGGTTGAAGACGAACTGGAACGCCAGGCCAACCGCGGGGGCTGCCACCGCATAGGGCCAGATGATCGCCACCCGGTAGGCGCGGTATCCGGCAAGTTGGCGATCCACGAAGACGGCGAGGGTCAGTGCCATCGACATCGCCAGCACCGTGGTGGCCAGCGCATAGATCACCGAGACCCGGACCGAACCCCAGTAGTAGGGATCTTTCAGCACGTTGCGGAAGTTTTCGAAACCAACCCAGGTGTTGCCGCCTCCCCAAGGCTGTTCCAGCGTGAATGCCCAGTAAAGCGCCTGCACCGAAGGCCAGTAGAAGAAGACGAAGATGATCAGAAGCTGGGGTGCGAGCAGGGCTGCAGCAATCCAGCTGAACTTGAAATAGGCACGGCGCATCCACGTCTCCGAAGCGAAGGGAAGAAGCGCGGCAGTGTCCCGCCGCGCCCGATTTTTCGTCGAAAAATCGTTTCCCTTAGGGGAAGGACTTGCCCGCGTAGGTCTGGGCAAAACGCGCCAGCTGCTCGTTGCCGCGCTGAACGGCGGTATCGAGGGCTTCTTTCATCGTCTTCTGGCCGGCAAGGGCGGCCTCGACCTCGGCCTGCCATTCGGCGCGGATCTGGATGAAGCTGCCCAGACGGATGCCGCGCGTCAGTTCGGTCGGCTCGGTATAGGTCAGCGATTTCATCGCGATGTCCCGGTTGATGAAGGGTTCTTTTTCGTAGAAGCCCTCGGCCTTCAGCGCCTCATAGGTCGATTTGGTGACCGGGATGTAGCCCGAGTTTTCCAAGAGGAACTGCTGTTCCGGCTTGGTGGCAAGGAAGGCCAGGTAGTTCGCTGCGGCCTTGTATTCGTCATCGGTCTTGCCCGACAGAACCCAAAGAGACGCGCCGCCGACAACGGTGTTCTTGCGCTCAACGCCTTCGTAGGTCGGGATGATCTGCACGTCCCAGCCGAAGGCCGGGGTCAACTTGTGGATGGTATTGTGGTCAGCGATCGACGAAAAGAAGATCGAGCATTCGCCTTCGACAAAGCTGTCACGCGACGACTTGCCCGCCGCAGGGGTGCGCAGGGCGGCATAACCTTCGGTGATCCAGCGCTGGATGTTTTCCATGTGCTGGACATGCAGCGTCGTGTTGAACAGCAGCTCAGAATCCAGCCCGTCGTAGCCGTTGTTGTTCGACGCGACCGGGATGCCGTGGGCCATCGAGAACTGTTCAAGGTCGATCCAGGACGACGGCGCATAGGCCAGACCGCAAGCCTGCCCGCTGTCCTTCAGGGCCTTCATCGCCACTTCCATGCCTTCCCAGGTCAGCGGAGCCTCGGTGATGCCGGCTTTCGCGAAATGGTCCTTGTTGAAGTAATAGACCGGGGTCGAAGAGTTCCAGGGCATCGAGAAGAACTCGCCCGACTTCGACGAATAGTAGTTGGCGATGCCGGGGAAATAGTCCGACCAGTCGATGGTGACGCCAGTGTCGGCCATCAGCTGGGTGACCGGATAGAATTCGCCCGACAGCATCAGATCGGCAGTGCCAGCGTCGAAGCTTTGCAGCAGCGTCGGGTGCTTGCCCGCGCGGAAGGCCGCGATCGTGTTCTGCACGGCCTTTTCATAGCCGTCCTGGCCGATGCAGACGGCCTCGAATTCGGCCTGCGAGGAGTTGAAACGGTTGCACGTCTCTAGCACGACGGCGCCAAGATCGCCGGTCAGGCCGTACCAGTATTCGAATTTCACCTTCTCGGCCTGGGCTGCTCCGGCCGAGGCCAGAATCACCATGGCAGTGGTCGCCAGTTTGGATGTCATCGTCCCTGTCTCCAGCTAATGGGGCCACAGGCAGCCTGTGGCATGCCGGTCCGGATGCCACGGAAAAGTCACAATTGGTTGATGTGTTTGTGAAGCTTTTAACTAATGAAAACATTACGATAGAGGTAAAAAACAAGCGCCCGCGCAAGGTGTTCTTGCGCGGTCAGGGCTTGTCTTAGGTGGCGTCAGTCCCAGGCGAAGAGACCTGACGCAAGTTCCAGATGGCGCTGCAAATAATCCTGAAAATGCACGGTCACACCGTCGGCATCGGCCAAGACCACGGCCATCTGCGCCGGGCCTTCCAACCGCAGCTGAGTGCCGGGCATGCCCGGCAGATGCGCGTTCACCGAATAATGGCTGCCCGCCAGCGTGGTCATGGGAAGCCCGTGCCAGAACCCCACGGTAGGCAGATGGACATGGCCCGAGATCACCATCCGCACATCGGGATGCCGCTTCAGAAGCCGCGCAAAGCCTGCGCCATTGGCGAGGGGAATCGCATCCACCGGCAGCGAGAGCACGTTGGCATGGTGATGCATGACCACGATCACCGGGCGGTCCGCGGCCTCGTCCAGCCGGGACGCCAACCAATCGCGCCGCCCGTCACAGAGAGCCCCGGCGTGGGTTCCGGGTGTGGTGGTGTCAAGAAGGATGACCCGGTAGCCGCCCTGGTCGATCACCTTGGACACCTTGCCCGCGGGATCGGACAGCTCCGCACCGAAGACCGACAGGAAAGCCTGCGGCTGGTCATGGTTGCCGATGGTGATGTGGCAGGGCATCGACAGCGGCACCAGGAGGTCGCGCAGGACCTCATAGGCCTGCACCTCGCCCAGATCGGCCAGATCACCTGCGATGGCGACGAAATCCGCATCCGCGTGGTCGCGGTTGATCGTCTGGACCGCAGTTGCCAACCGGGCTGCCGGGTCGAGGCCGTTGACCGCCGTCCCCGGCGGGCCGAGGTGCAGGTCGGACAGGACGACGAACTTCATTCGGCGAGACCCAGCGATTGCAGATAGCGGGCCGAAGGGATGACCCCGGCCTTGTCGCGAAGTTCCAGGATCAGGCGGGGGTTGGCTTCCGTCTTGATGATCGCGTCGAAGACCGCAGGCCACAGGATCGTGCCGTGGCCGATCTGCCAGTGGCGGTCGGCAAAGCCATCGGCATCCTGAAGATGCACATGGCCAAGCCGCGCGCCGGCCGCGCGGATGAAGAAATCGACGGGAGGGCCGCCGTTTGACCCATGGGCATAGTGGGCGTGACCGGTGTCCACCGACAGTTCCAGCGCCTGCCAGTCCAGAGCCGCGCAAAGACTGGCACGGTCGGCGGGTTCGATATCCTCGATGTTTTCCAGCACGAAGGTCACGCCCATGTCTTCGGCCCGCGCTAGAACGGGGGCGAGGGTATCGCGTGTCGCTTCGGCCATGCGCGCGCTGTCTTTGGGGTAAAGGCCGCGATGGTTGTAGCCCCAGGCCGAGAAGGGCGAGTGGATCACGACATGCGTGCCCTTGACCGCCGCGCAGACATCAAGCGCCTGCTGAAAACGGCGGGTCGCGATCTTGCGCACCTCGGGTTCATAGGACGAGATGCCAAAGCCCCAGAACGGCCCGTGAATGCCCAACCGGCCCTGGTGTCCGTCGAGGATCCGGTTGGTTTCGGCGGCAAGGCCGGACCAGTCGCCGTCCAGCACCTCGGCATCGACAAAGGACTGCAGTTCCAGGTCGCGCGGCGCTTCCAGCAGCCAGTCGCGATGGGGTTCAAGATCTTCGTGGTCAAGCGCTGCGCCGAGGATGGGAAGGTTCGCCATTGTCTTGCTTCCGTTTTGGGATCAGGACGAAAGTGATGGCAGCGCTGTGTGACAAACGGGTCATTGGAACTTGCAAAATCTGTGACACTCAGCAAGAGCGTTGCGCCAGATCACCCCGCGGCTGGCACCGGTTCACGAGACCGCGACCGGGCTGACACAGTCGTAACGCAGGCCGCCGAAACGGCGAATGGACGGCCGGACGCAGCAAACAGGAGTGGACCAATGTTCAAGATGACTTCGCTTGCCCTTGCCTTTTCCATCGGCATGATCGGCTCGGCCTTTGCCGGGGATCAGTATGTCGATGCGACGGGCTTCGCCGCCTCGGGCTATGATGTGGTGTCGTATTTCGACCTGCCGCAATCCGAGGTTGGTCAGCCCCAGCCCGCACCGCTGCCTGGCCAATCCTCGATCACGGCGGAGTACAATGGCGCCACCTTCGCCTTCTCGTCGGTGGAAAATCGCGACCGCTTTCTGGCTGACCCGGCGGCCTTTGCCCCGCAATATGACGGGCATTGCGCTTACGGGGTTGCCAAGGGCGGCAAGGTTCCGGGCAACCCGACGCTGTGGCGGATTGTCGACGGCAAGCTTTACCTTAACATCACCAAGAATGTCGTCGGCTTCTGGGAAGAAGATATCCCGGGCAATCTGAAACTTTCGACCGGCAACTGGCCGGGGATCGAGGCTGCGGCGGCGTCAGCCGACGTTATCCCGAACTTCACCTCTGAGGCGCCGGCCAAGAACTGATCTGCAAGACCTGATCCGGGGGAAACGGTGACGTCTGACTTGACACCAAACGCGCAGGCCCTTGCTGGTCTGCGCGTCCTTGATTTGTCCCGCATCCTTGCGGGGCCGACAGCGACGCAGCTTCTGGCCGATCTGGGGGCCGAGGTGATCAAGATCGAACGCCCCGGCGCGGGTGACGATACGCGCGGCTGGGGTCCGCCCTTCGTGACCGATGCCACCGGGGCCGAGACCCGGGAAAGCGCCTATTTCCTGTCGGCCAATCGCGGCAAGCATTCGGTTGCGGTCAATATCGCCGATCCGCGTGGGCAGGCCATCGTGCAGGCTCTGGCTGCGAAGGCGGATATTCTGGTCGAGAACTTCAAGCCCGGAGATCTGGTGCGTTATGGCCTTGATTACGCGAGCCTTAGCGCCGCCAATCCCCGACTGATCTATTGCTCGATCACCGGGTTTGGCCAGACCGGGCCGAATGCCGATCGCGCGGGTTACGACTTTCTGGTGCAAGGCGAGGCCGGGTTGATGAGCCTGACCGGTGAGCCGGACGGCCCGCCGATGAAAGCCGGCGTCGGCATCGCCGATATCCTGTGCGGCATGTATGCGACCGTCGGCATTCTGGCGGCGGTCGAGGCGCGCCATGCCACGGGGCAGGGCCAGCATATCGACCTGGCCCTTGCGGACGCGCAGGTGGCGATGCTGATCAATCAGGGTGTGGGCTACCTGACCGACGGCAAGGTGCCCCCCCGGCGCGGCAATGATCATCCGACCATCGTCCCCTATGGTACGTTTCCCGCCAGCGACGGCACGTTCATTCTGGCCGTGGGCAACGACGCGCAGTTTCAGCGATTTGTGACGGCGGCGGGTGCCCCTGGGTTGGCCAATGACGCGCGCTTTGCCACCAATGCCGCGCGCGTCCGCTACCGTGAGGTGCTTATCCCGCTGATTGCTGCCCTGACCGCCGGGCGCAGTGCTGCCGATTGGCTGGCCATCTGCGCCGCCGAGACGGTCCCGGCCGGCCCGGTCAATGATCTGGCGCAGGTCTTTGCCAGCCCCCAAGTGGCGGCGCGTAACATGCAGGTGCGCATGGGACATCCGGTCGCAAAGGCGGGTCATGTCGATCTGATCGGCAACCCGTTGAAAATGTCGCAAACTCCTGTCATCTACGCCAAAGCGCCGCCCCTCCTCGGGGCGGATACCGGGACGGTGCTGACGCGCCTTCTCGGGCTTGAACAGGCCGAGCTGCAGGCCCTTGCAGAGGCTGGCGTGATCGAAGGGAACCTGGACGCGTGACCACCCAAACGACGAGAACCGGCGCGGATATCGTCGGCACGGCGCTTGCCGCAGCCGGGGCCACCCATGCTTTTGGCATTCCGGGGGGCGAGGTGCTTGCGCTGATGCAGGGCCTTGATGGCGCGGGCATCCGCTTCGTGCTGGTCAAGCATGAAAACGGTGGCGGCTTCATGGCCGAGGGGCTTTGGCACATGACCGGCGCGCTGCCGGTTCTTGTCGCGACCCTTGGCCCCGGTGTAACCAATGCGGTCAACGTCGTGGCCAACGCGATGCAGGATCGCGTGCCGCTGATCTTCCTGACCGGCTGCATCGATGCCGGCGAGGCCGAGACCTATACCCATCAGGTCTTTGACCATCAGGCGATGCTGCGCCCCGTGGTGAAGGGCAGCTTTCGCCTTGCACCCGGCGCGGTTGGTGCGGGGATCGCCAAGGCCATTGCGCTTGCGACCTCTGGCCAGCCCGGCCCGGTGCATGTCGACGTGCCCATCGGGGTCGCTGAAGGCTTGGCGACCGAGGGGCGGGCGCCGCTACACGCCCCGAGCGGCCCCGGATTGCCTCCGACCGGTGCGTTGCAGGATGCACTGGCCGCCCTGACCCGCGCCAAGCGCCCTATTGCGATTGCCGGGGTCGATGCGGTGAATGAGCATGCGGGCGGGCTTGTCGCCCGGTTCTGCCGTGATCACGCCATCCCGCTGATCACCACCTACAAGGGCAAGGGCCTGATGGATGAGGGCGACGCCCTTTGTCTTGGCGGCGCTGGCCTGTCGCCGAAGGCCGACCGCGTCCTGATGCCCTTGATGGGGCAGGCGGACTGTATCCTCCTTCTGGGATATGACCCGATCGAGATGCGCATCGGCTGGCGCAACCCCTGGACCAATGGCCAGACCGTGATCGAGGTTGCTCCGGTGCCGCGCACTCATGGCATGCATCACGCGGACCATCTGCTGATCGGCACCCTAGCCGAAACGCTCCCCGCGCTGCGACATGGCGCACCACCACGCTGGCCCGATGCCGAACCTGCCGCCGCGCGCGCCGCGCTGAAGGCGGGCTTTGCGACCCCGTCCCATTGGGGCCCGCATCAGGTGTTCGAGACGCTTCGTGGCGTGATGCCGCCCGAAACCGTCGTCACCGCCGACAGTGGCGCGCACCGGATTCTGGTCAGCCAGATGTGGGACTGCCCAAGCCCTCGCCTGATGCTGCAATCCTCGGGGCTTTGCACCATGGCCTGCGCGGTGCCTTTGGCTGCGGGCGCAAAGCTTGGGCGGCCCTCGGCCCCGGTTCTGGCCTTTGTCGGCGATGCGGGGCTGGAGATGGGGGCGGGCGAGCTTGCCTCGCTGACCCTGCATGGTTTGCCCATCGTGATCTGCGTGCTGGTCGATGACAGCCTGTCGCTGATCGAAATGAAGCAGCGCGGCACCCAGCGGCCCAATCTGGGCGTCGATTTCGGCGGACCGGGTCTTGCCACCGACTTCGTGGCCCTTGCCCGCGCCTTTGGGGGGCACGGCGTCAGCGTGTCCGACAACGCTTCACTGGCGGAAGCGGCCCGTGCGGCGTTGACGTCCGGTACCTTTACGCTGATCGCCGCGAAAACACCCCGCCGCGCCTATGATGGGGCGTTCTGAGCGAATTACATGCAACGATCAGTCACTTGGGCGTGAAATCGCTGACATGATTGCGGCCCTCTGTAACAACGTCGGGCAACTGTGCGAAACGCACGGCGAACCGTCACGAGCTGCAGGATAAACATAGCCCATGCCAATGTCAGATGACTTGAGTGGACTGCCCACCTCCCTTTCCGCAGACCTGATCGGTGACTGGAACAACGTCATCCTCGGCATTCTGTCGCATTCCGCAGCGACCGGTCCGGCGCTGAACCGGGTGCTGACGGCGGCCCCGGACTTTGCCCTGGGACAAGCCATTCGCGGGGTGTCCTGCCTGCTGCTTGGCCGGGCCGAAATGGTCGCGATCGCGCGTGAGGCTTATGCCGCCGCCCTGCGAGGTGCGCCCGCCACGATGCGCGAGATTGCCTTCGTCCATGCCCTTGGCGACTGGCTGAATGGCCGACCCACCCGCGCCGCGGCCCGAATGCAGGTGATCCTGACGCTGAACCCGCGCGATGCGCTGGCGATGAAGATGATCCAGGCCATCCATTTCGTGATGGGCAACCCTGCCGCCATGCGCGCCTCGGTCGAAGGTGTGGTCGGGGCCTGGGACGATCACCCGGCGCGGGGATATCTCTTGGGCTGTCACGCCTTCACGCTGGAGGAAACCGGCGAGTTTGACCGGGCCGAACGCATGGGTCGTGAGGGCGTCGAGATCGCCCCCGATGACGCCTGGGGCCTGCATGCCGTGGCGCATGTTTATGACTGCACCGGTCGGGCGCGCGACGGACTGGACTGGCTGACAGGGCGCGAATCGTCCTGGTCCCATTGCCACAACTTCCGCTATCACGTCTGGTGGCACCGGGCGCTGATGCATCTGGATCTTGGCGAATACGACATCGCCCTGGCGCTTTACGATGCCGACATCCGGGGCGACAAGACCGACGACTACCGCGATATCTCGAATGCGGCATCGCTGTTGTCGCGGCTGGAACTGGAAGGCGTGGCCGTCGGCGATCGCTGGGAAGAGCTTGCTGCCCTGTCCGAAAACCGCGCAACTGACGGCTGCCTCGCCTTCGCCGATCTGCACTACATGCTGGCGCTCTGCGGTGGCAACCGCGATACCGCTGCGGCGGGGCTGATCGCGCGCATGCAGGCCACCCGCGCCTCGGGGAACGAGGCGCTGCGCATCATCGCCCATCCGGGGCTGCACATCGCCCAGGGGCTGCAGGCCTTTGCGCATGGCGAATATTCCTCCGCCTGGATGCACTTGCACGCTGGCCGCTCTGATCTGCAACAGATCGGCGGCAGCCATGCCCAGCGTGACGTCTTTGATCGCATCACCATTGAGGCAGCCCTGCGGGGCGGCTATATGGATGCGGCGGACGGCCTGCTGCGCGACCGCATGGCCCGCCGGGCTGGCAGCGTCGACGGCTTCACCGCCTCTCGCCTTTCGTTGATTGATGCGGCCCGCATGCAGGCTGTGTAAGATGACCACACTGCCCAAGGAACGTGACCTGCGCCTCGATTTCTTTCGCGGCATCGGCATGTTCATCATCCTGATTGCCCATATCACCGACAATCCCTGGACGCTGTGGATCCCCGCCCGGTTCGGGTTTTCGGACGCGACCGAGATTTTCGTCTTCTGCTCGGGCATGGCCTCGGCCATCGCGTTTGGCGGGGTCTTCGCCCGCGCCGGGTGGATTATGGGCGCGCTCAGGATCGCCCATCGGGTGTGGCAGGTCTACTGGGTGCATTTGGGCGTCTTCTTCGTCACGCTAAGCCTGATGGTCATCTTGAATGCCACGGGCATCTTTCCGCGCGACGAGGTGGATGCACTGAACCTTAACCCATTCCTCAACAACACCGGGCCGAACCTGATCGGACTTATGACGCTGACCTATGTGCCGAATTACTTCGACATCTTGCCGATGTATCTGGTGATCCTCGCGCTGATCCCGGTCATGATGGCGCTGGCGCAGCTGGATGTGCGGCTGGCTCTACTGGCAAGCGTCGCGCTTTGGGTTGCGGGAACGGCGGGGTTGAACCTGCCGGCCGAGCTTTGGTTCACCAAACCCTCGACACGCGTCTGGTTCTTCAACCCCTTCGCCTGGCAGCTTGTGTTTTTCACCGGGTTCGCCTTCATGGCGGGCTGGCTGCCCCGGCCCCCCGTTCGCCCCTGGCTGATCTGGCTTGCCGTCGCTGTGGTGCTGCTGACGGTGCCTTTCGCCTGGCACAAGATCATCGCCGTCTCTGAAATTGCGCGCGAGTTTCGGCGCGACTGGGGGGTGCTGATCAACAAGACGGATTTCGGCCTGCTGCGCTATGTGCATTTTCTGGCCCTGGCCTATCTGGCCTGGGTCGCCGTCGGACCCGGGGGGGCGCGCCTGCGCCACGATGGCTGGGTCGGAGAGGGCATAGCGCTTCTCGCCCGGGTCGGCCAGCAATCGCTTGCGGTGTTCGCGGCCTCGATGGTCATGGCGAGGGGGCTTGGCGCCGTGCTGGATCTTGCCGGCAACGGGCCGCTGGCCGCATTGCTGGTGAACCTCGCAGGCTTTGCCGCGATCATCGCCGTGGCCTGGCTTGCAGCCTTTTTCAAAAGCCAACCCTGGAAAGTCGCTGCACAGCGCGCCCGGCCAACTGAGGCGGCCCTTGTGGCCGAAGTATCGAAATGACGACGCTTTCACGCCGCCAGATGCTGTCGCTGATGGGCGGGCTTGCGGCCCTAGGGCTGGCACCTGCCTGGGCCGAAGATGTGCCAGAAGGTGCGGGCATGACCCTCGGCCCGGCGCAGCCGTTTGATCCCGAGATGGTGGTGGCCAAGGCGCGCGCGCTTGCGGCGGCCCCCTATGCTTCGCCGCCCAGCGTATCGCAGGACTGGCTGGACCTGTCCTACGACGATTTTCGCGGCATCTGGTTTGACACGCGCCACACGCTGCATCGTGGCAAGCCGGCCGCCATGCAGGCCGAGTTCTTTGCTGCGGGCCTATACTTCCCGCACAAGATCGGTCTGAACTCGGTCAAGGACGGCGAGACCCGGGAGATTACCTTCGAGCTGCGCGTCTTTGACATGACCGACCAGCTTCGGGCTCTCCCCGAGGATGGCACCGGTTTTGCCGGGTTCCGTCTTCTGGGCGAGTTGGAGGAAAAGGGTCGCTTTCAGGAACACACCGTGTTTCAGGGCGCGAGCTATTTCCGCGCCATCGGCCGGGGTCTGACCTACGGGTTGTCAGCGCGGGGCCTGGCGCTGAATACCGCGGGCGATGGCGGCGAAGAGTTCCCGATTTTCCGCGATTTCTGGATCGAAGCGGCAGAGCCCGGCGCAAAAAGCGTGACCGTCCATGCGTTGTTGGACAGCCCATCGGTCGCGGGGGCGTATACGTTCAGGATAACGAAGGGCGACACCACCGAAATGCAGGTGGCCTCGCGGCTCTTCCCGCGGGTGGACCTTGCGACGGCAGGCATCGCACCGGGTACGTCGATGTTTCTTTTCAGCGATTTCAATCGCTCCCGGTTCGACGACTTCCGCGAAGCCGTGCATGACAGCGACGGCCTGCTGATGCTGAACGGCGCGGGCGAGGTCTTGTGGCGGCCGCTGGCCAACCCCACGGCGGTCGAGGTCAGCACCTTCGGCGATGTTTCACCGCGCGGGTTCGGTTTGATGCAGCGCGCCCGGGACCTTGGCGACTACAATGATCTGGTGGCCCATTACGAACGCCGGCCGTCGCTTTGGGTCGAGCCTGTCGGCGACTGGGGCCCCGGCGCGGTGATGCTGGTGGAGATTCCGACCGACAAGGAAATCAACGACAACATCGTGGCGTTCTGGCACCCGGCCGAGCCTTTGAAAGCTGGGCAAGAGCATGCGTTCGACTACCGCCTCTTTTGGTGCGCCGCCTCGCCTGCCGAGGGCACGGCTGCCCCGATTGCGGCCAGCCGCACCGGCGCGCGGGTGTTCGAGGACGGCCGCATCTTCACCATCGATTACGCCCCGCACCCGGCACTTGGCGACGATCCTTCGCGGCTGGAGACCCGGATCATCACCAGCGCCGGTCAGATCTCGTCCAAGCTTTTGCAACTGAACCCGGCGACCGGGGGCATGCGGCTGGATTTCACTTTGAAGGGCGACATGCCAGTGGCCGAACTTCGGGCCGAGCTTTTGCGAAACGGTCAGCATGTGGCAGAGACCTGGCTTAATCGTTGGGTCGCGGCATGACGGTTTCCTTACGACAATCCCCGGTCGCGGTCTCGACCGTGCCGCTGTTGGACATGCCGGATCAGAACCTGCGTGCCGGGTTCCGCGACCCCGCCGCTCCGGGCATCCGTACCGGCCTTCTGACGCAGGTGCTGCGCGCGCTTGTCCTGCTTCTGCCGCTGTGCGTGACGGCAGGTCTGGGCTCGATATCGCTCGGCTGGTTCGCGCTGGACGGGCGGCTTACGGTCGCAGAAGGCGCTCTGGTCGGGGTGACGGTCTTTGCCTTCTACTGGGTGGTGTTGTCGGTCGGGACTGCGGCGCTTGGCTTTTTCTGGCGGCCAGCCCCACAGGCAGAGGCGCTGCACGGCCTGCAAGTCGCCATACTTCTGCCGATGTACGGCGAGCCCGCGCAAAGCACGATCGGCAATGCCGTGGACCTGCTTGCCGGGCTTTCGGGCAGATCGAGGCACGGCTTTTCCTTGCACATCCTGTCCGACACCCGCGACGCGACGGCTGCGATGGTGGAAGAAGCCGTGGTTGCCGCGATGCGCCGCGCGCATCCAGGGCTGGCGCTGCACTACCGCCGCCGGGCGCAGAACCTTGACTACAAATCCGGCAATATCCGCGACTGGGTACAGCACAGCGGCAAGGCCTATGAGGCAATGCTGATCCTGGATGCCGACAGCGTCATGGGGCCCCGGTCCGTGATCCGGATGGCGAATGCCATGGCCACCGAACCCGGGCTAGGCCTGATCCAGACCGTGGCGCGCGTGCTGCCTGGCCGGTCGCTGTGGCAGGGGCTGCAAGCCTTTGCCTCGGACGTCTACGGCACGAACCTCGGTCGTGGCTTTGCCATCTGGGCGGGGCCGGTGGCGAACTTCTTCGGCCACAACGCGCTGGTCCGCACCCGTGCTTTCGCCGCCAGTGCCGGGTTGCCGCATCTGCCCGGCCGCGCGCCACGCGGCGGGGTGATCCTGAGCCATGATTTCGTTGAAGCCGCCCTTCTGAGGCGCGCGGGCTGGGGCGTCCGGATGATGCCGGAAGCGGACGAGAGCTATGAGGATACGCCGGAAACCCTGGCAGGCTATCTGCGCCGCGACCGGCGCTGGTGTCAGGGCAATATGCAGCATCTGCGGCTTCTGGCGGTCCCGGGCCTTCACCCCCTGTCGCGCTTTCACCTTTTGCAGGGGGCGATGGCCTATCTTGCCTCGGTCTGGTGGCTGGCGCTGTTGGTCTTGTGGACCTTGCTGGGGCAGGATGGCGCGATTCCGGACTTCTTTGCCGGCAATCCGTCGATGCCGGTCTGGCCCACGCTGCCCCCGATCACGCAAGCAGCACTTGCCACCTTGGTCGGCTTGATGCTTCTGGCCCCCAAGCTTTTGGGCGTTGCCGCCTATCTGCGCGACAACCGCTTGCCCCTGGTCCAGATACCGGGATTTGCCGCGATGGTTCTGACCGAAATCGTCTTGTCGGTCCTGATGGCCCCGATGCTGATGGTGCATCAGGTACGCGCCGTCCTGCGCACGATGCTGGGCTTTGACGGTGGCTGGGTGCCGCATCAATCCGGTCGGCCCGATCTCTGGACGCTCGCCCGCTTTCACGCGACCGAAACCCTGTTCGGGCTGGTGCTTCTGGGCCTTGCTTTGGTCGGACATCTGAACCCGTGGCTTTTGCCGGTGGCGGTCAGCCTTAGCCTGTCGGTGCCGCTTGCGGCCCTGGTGCAAACGCCGATGACCGCCTTTTTCCAAGGCCGAATCGCAAGGGTACCTGTCTGATGCAGACCAGATTGACGCTGGCCATTGGCCTTGCACTTACCGCTACCGGCGCTCGGGCCGAATGCAACGGCGCAACCGGTCCTTGCGAGATCGACGGCGGGACTTATCACATCCTTCTGCCCGATGATGCGGCGACCCCGGTTCCGGCGATCATGCTGCTTCACGGTTATGGCGGTGACGGGGCGGGTTCCATTCGCAACAAGGCGATGGTCAACCTGATCTTGAAGCGTGGTTACGCCGTGATTGCCCCCGACGGACAGCCGCGCGACGACGGCAACGGCCGCAGCTGGGATTTTCACCCTGATTTCGCCGCAACCCGGGATGAGACGGCCTTCCTGCTGGCCGTGGCCGATGATGCGGCCACCAGGTACGGTGTCGACCGTGACCAGATGCTTCTGGCCGGCTTTTCCATTGGCGGGTCGATGACCAGCTATGTCGCTTGCGCCAAACCCGATGCCTTCGCGGCCTATGCGCCGGTTGCGGGCAGTTTTTGGCGCCCGCATCCCGAAAGCTGCGCGGGGCCGGTGCGGATTTTGCACACTCACGGGCTGGCGGACACCACGGTGCCAATGACCGGGCGTGAAATCTATCCGGGTTTCGTGCAAGGCAATGTGTACGAGGCCATGGATATCTGGCGCGCGACCGATGGTTGCAGCGCAGCGGAACCGGATGTCTCGGAAAGCCTTGGCATCTACAGCATCCAGCGCTGGACGACCTGCACGTCAGGCGTGCGGCTGGACGTCGCCTTGCATGACGGCGGGCACAGCATTCCGAAAGGCTGGGCCGAGATGGCGCTGGACTGGTTCGAACTGCGTTAACCCGCTACCAGCGCAAGAGCCTTGGGGCCAATACGGTCGAGACCACAGTCACCCCGGTGATCGCCAGCCCGTACCAGGTCACGTAGAACAGCGGGCTGTCTTCGGTGCAGTGCAGTGCATAGACCGCCGCCGCCATGCCCGACCCGGCTAGCCCGGCTGCGAACCCGGCCAATGCTGGCACCGTCGTCGCCCCCCTTCGCAGAGTGTAAAGGACCACCGCCACCGGCAGCACAGAAAGAAGCGGGATGAAGGTCAGGCAAGCCACCATGGTCTTGCCGACCGTCGCCATCTGGCGCGCGTCGGCAGGGGTGGTGACATAGGCCCAGATCAAAAGCCCCAGGGCCACCGCACCGATGGCCGTCAACGGCCAGAGCCTCGCCCGATCCCACCCTTCGGGCCGCGTGAGCAGAAGCGCAATCCGCATGGCGGCAATCGCAAGGCCAGCCGCCAGCACGAACCGCATTGCGGATACCGGGGTCACCAGCGACGTGGCAAGATCGGTCCGTATTCCCAAGACATTCCAGACCACGGCGAAGGCCACGACCAGTGTCGGGATCAGCCCCACCAGCAGCAAGGTCGCAAGCGGCCGTGGCCGCACCGTATCGGCGGCCAGAATGCGGACAAGGTCGTCGGTCTTCAATTCACATGCCTTTCCCGCAAGACAACCAAGGCCTTCATTGCTCGGTGCAGCGCCACCCGCACCGCGCCTTCGCTCATGCGCATCGCCTCGCCGGTTTCGGCCACGCTGGCACCTTCAAGGCCGATCTTCCGCACGATCTGGGCCGAACGGTCATCCAGCATCCCGATGACCTTGGCCATATCTGCCGCATCGGTCGGGTCCGGGCCTGCATCTGCCGCCAGATCATCGACAAAATCCTCAATCGGCAGATGCACCTTGCGTCCGCGTGCTCGAAACGCATCGACGACCTTGTACCGCGTTATGGCGTAAAGCCAGGGACGCACCGGCGACGCGGTGTGCCAGGTATGCCGCTTCAGATGCACTGCCAGCAGTACCTCTTGCACGATATCCTCGCATTCGGCCTTTCCCATGCTTCCACTCCTCGCCCTGACCACGCCCCGCACGATCGGGGCCACAGCCAGCAAAAACTGCGCATATGCCCGGTTGTCACCGGCAATCGCTGCAGCAAAGAGCGCTTCCCACTCGTTCGTTCGTTCGCTCATTGCTGCATTCCAGTTCGCGACCAGAGTCAGTTTGTTACACGGCTGTCGTGCGCCTTCATCCTTCAAGGCACAGCCATACAAGATCGTGAAGGCTGTAACAGACCGGGTTCTGCGGCGAAATGGCCAGTGTGCAGTCGGGGAGGATGAATTGGCCATGAAGCGCCCAGATATACCGACTTGGCCGCAAGGTGCCTGGATCAGCCGTGGATTTCTGGCCCGACCGGCCATCGGCGCTGGCGGCGTGAGGGTTTAAGCAGATGGAACTGGTGTTTGCCTATCTTGCGGGCCTGCTGACCCTGATCAACCCTTGTGTCTTGCCGGTTCTGCCCATCGTGCTTGCCAGCAGCCTGCACCGCGACCGCCGCGCACCGTTGGCATTGGCTGCGGGGATGAGCCTGTCTTTTGTCGTCCTTGGTCTGGGCGTGACGGCCCTTGGCCCCGCGCTTGGCCTGGATATGGACAGCGTCGTAAAGGGCGCGGCCCTGATGATGGTGCTTTTCGGACTGGTGATGCTGGTCCCCGCCCTGTCCGGCTGGTTTTCAACCGCGACTGCCGGGTTTGCCGCGCGCGCCGATGCCCGCATTGATCAGACGGATTACGCCAGCCTTAGCGGTCAGGTCCTGTCGGGCGCGCTGCTTGGTGCGGTGTGGAGCCCCTGCATCGGCCCGACGCTTGGGGCCGCCATCGCCCTGGCCTCCACCGGTGAAAGCCTTGGCCGGGCAGGTGCCATCATGGTGGCCTTTGCCCTTGGCGTGTCGACCCTGATCCTTACCCTCGCCTATGGCGCGCAGTCGGCGATCCGCCGCCGTCAGACCACCCTCCGCGCCTTCGCCGAACGCGCGAAGCCCGCGATGGGCGTGGCTTTCGTTCTGGTCGGCACCGCCATCTGGTTCGGCCTCAACCAGGTCGTCGAAGGCTGGCTCTTGCAAGGCCTGCCGACCTGGCTGGTCGACTTTTCCGTAATCATCTGACTTACAGGAGTCCTCTCATGAATCGTCGCGATTTCCTTGCCGCATCCGCAGCACTTTCGCTTGCTCCACTGGCCGCGAACGCGGGCGAGCCAACCATTTACACCCCCGGCTCGGCCGAAGCCGCGATGGATGCGGGCAAGATCGTTCTGCTCGATTTCTGGGCCAGCTGGTGTTCGACCTGCGCCGCGCAAGGCCGCGTGCTCGCCGCTCTCAAGGCCGAAAACCCGGCCTACGAAGAGAAGATTGTCTTTTTCCAGATTGACTGGGATGACTATGGCAAGGGCGAACTGGCGAAGGCATTGAATGTGCCCCGCAGGTCCACGCTGGTGGCGCTGAAGGGCCGGGAAGAGATCGGTCGCCTGATCGCGGGGACGGCGGAAGCGGACATCAAGGCGCTTCTCGACACGGCGCTCGCCGCAGCTTGACCATAAAGCAAGGCTGATACCCGCCGATTCTTCTTTAGCTCGACCATCCGCAGGGCAGGGTCTGGCAGCGCTTGCCGAAAAAGTGGGCAATTCGGATAAGCGGGCGACGGCAACGACACAAGAGCACTTGACCTGTGCGACGTGCGGCATAGGCTGACTGTCACAACATCGGCACATCGTCGGACGGCATCAGGGCCTTGCATGCAGACCTCCTTCTCCGGGCTGCGGCAAGGCCTTTGCGCGTGTTGGGGGCAATGGCTTGAAGAGACGGATCGAACTGGGGCTTCTCTATTCCCGCTCGGGCAGCTACTCGCTGATCTCGGAGGCGTGTCGGTCCGGCGCTCTTGCGGCCATTGCCATGGTGAATGCCGATCCCGCGCTTGACCTGACCTTTCTGCCGGTCGAACGCGATCCGGGCGGCAATGTCGATGCTTACGCTCCGTTCTGCGAAGAAATCCTGAAGGATACCGGGGCGCGCCATGTGCTGGGCTGCATCACCTCATGGAGCCGCAAGGAAGTAATCCCGACAGTCGAGAAACATGGCGGGACGCTCTGGTACGCGGTGCCGTATGAGGGGTTCGAGGCCTCGGACCACGTCGTCTATACCCATGCCTGCCCAAACCAGCATCTGATCCCGCTTCTCGACTGGGTTATGCCTGCGCATGGTCGGCGGGCCTATCTGACCGGGTCGAATTATATCTGGGGCTGGGAGATGAATCGGCTTGCCCGTGAACGGATCACGGCGGCGGGGGGCGAGGTGTTGGGCGAGCGCTACCTGCCAATCGGGTCACGCGATGTCGGTCGGATGATCGAAGAGCTGCGCTATGCCCGCCCCGATTTCGTGCTCAACTCGCTCATCGGTCCTTCGTCCTATGAGTTCATGGCGGCCTACCGCGCTTTGGGCCTGGAGGACCCGCATTTCCTGCCAGCCTCCTGCCCGGTCCTGTCCTGCAACGTGACAGAATGCGAATTGCCCGCACTTGGGCAAGCAGCCGAAGGGCTGGTGGCAGCGGGTCCGTATTTCCGCGGGGTGCCGGGCTGGCCGGGACCGGGAAGCTTCGGCTCGTCACATGAGGCGGCGGCTTTCTCGGCGGTGCGCGAACTGGCGCGGCTTCTGGCGCATCGTCCCGGGGCAGAGGCGTGGCCGCTATCCCGCCTTCTGGCCGAGGATCATGGCACCGGCATCGTCGATCCCGAGACGCACCACACCGTCCTGCCGGTCATCATCGCCAGGGTCGAGCGTGGTGCCTTCACCCCGCTCCGGCGGCTGGAGCCGGTGGCCGGGGACCCCTACCTTACCCGCAGCCGGCAAGCCCCGGTCGCGCCCTTGCTGAAGGTGGTGTCATGAAGCGCCGCCCGATCCGCATCCCCGAACTGGGCGGGGCCGAGGCCATCATCCTGCATCGCCCGCATCCGACCGTGCAGGCCCTCACCCGGCAGTTGACCGCGATCGGTCTGCGTGTGACCCAGGTCTGGCCCGATGTTGGCCCGCAGGCATTGGCGGCGGACTACATCTTCTTCGACGCCGACATGGGCCATGACGGCATGTTCCCCTGGGAACCCGGCCAGCCGCCGATCCCGATGGTGGCCCTGATCGGGTCCGAAGCGCCTGGGCGGATCGAATGGTCGCTGAAGGCGGGTGCGCATGCGCAGCTTTTGAAACCCGTCGGGGACAACGGGGCCTATTCCGCGCTTTTGATCGCGCGGGATGCCTTTGACGCGCAAAGGGCGCTCTCGGCCGAGATTGCCGACCTGCGGCGGCGGCTGGAAGAGCGCCAGACGGTCGTCCGAGCCGTCACGCTTCTGGCGGCGCGGGGCAAGACCGAGGCGGAGGCCTATGCCCAGCTGCGCCAGTTGGCGATGGCCTGGCGGATCAGCTTCGAAGATGCGGCTGCGCGGATCGTCGCGGCGCAGGGGGGGCCGGATGACCGATCTCAGCGCGGATAGGGTGCTGGCTCCGCAGGGTTCGCTGGCGCGGCTTCTGCGGCGCAAGCTGGCCGTCTTTGGTCTGGTGCTGATTGCGCTGGTTGTCGGAGGGGCTGCCTTCGCGCCCCTGATCGCGCCCTTTGATCCGAATGACCAGATGTTCGACGGGCTGACGCTGGAAGGCGCGCCGATGCCACCGGACGGAAAGTTCCTCTTGGGCACCGACCTTCTGGGCCGCGACCTGTTCAGCCGCCTGCTTTACGGCGCGCAGACATCGCTGGTGATCGGGGTCGTCGCCAATGGGCTCGCGCTTTTGATCGGGACGCTGGTCGGCATCACCGCCGGGTTCTTCCGCGGCTGGATCGGTGCGGTCCTGATGCGCTTCACCGACCTGATGATGGCCTTTCCGGCACTTCTGCTGGCGATCTGCCTGGCCGCGATCTTCCAGCCCTCGCTTTGGATCGTCGCTCTGGTCATCGCGCTGGTGAACTGGGTGCAGACCGCACGGGTGATCTATACCGAAACATCCTCGCTTGCGACGCGCGACTTCATCGCCGCCGAAAGGACGCTGGGGGCCAGCACGTCGCGCATCCTCTTCCGCCACATCCTGCCGCATCTCATCCCGACGATCATCGTCTGGGGCACTCTGGGGATTTCGACCACGGTCCTTCTGGAGGCGACGCTGTCGTTCCTTGGGGTCGGAGTACAGCCGCCGACGCCAAGCTGGGGCAACATCATCTTTGAAAACCAGACCTATTTCCAGTCGGCCCCCTGGCTGGTGTTCATCCCCGGGGCCGCGATCATCCTGCTTGCGCTGGCGTTCAACCTTGTCGGCGATGCGTTGCGCGATGTGCTGGACCCCACGCAAAGGGGAAGCGACTGATGCCCGCTTACCTTTTGCGTCGCCTGATCCAGTCCGCGCTGATCCTTCTGGGCGTAAGCTTCATCACGTTCTTCCTTCTTTACGTCCTGCCAGCGGACCCCGTCCGCCAGATCGCCGGACGGTCAGCCACCGCCGAAACGGTCGAGAACATCCGCGAGCAGCTTGGCCTCGACAAGCCCTTCGTCGTGCAATACGCGCGCTACCTTGGCGCGTTGGTGCAGGGCGACATGGGCCGCAGCTACCTGCAGAAGACCGAGGTTGCCGCGCTCATCTGGTCGCGCCTGCCGGCGACGCTTCTGCTGATGCTGGGCGCGATTGCCTGCGAGCTGGTGCTCGGCCTGACCATGGGGATCGCTGCGGCGCTTTGGCGGGGCAGGGCGGTCGATCAGGTGCTGATGATGACCTCTTTCGTGACCGTTTCGGCCCCGCAGTTCGTGGTGAGCCTCCTCCTCCTTTACGTCTTTGCGGTAAAGCTTGGCTGGTTTCCGATCGGCGGCTACGGCACCTTTGCCCATCTCGTGCTGCCTGCCATCACCTTGGGCATCCTCGGGTCCGGCTGGTATTCCCGCATGATGCGGTCATCGATGATCGACGTGCTGCGTGCCGACTATATCCGAACCGCCCGGGCCAAGGGCCTGACCCGCGCCCGTGTCGTCCTGCGCCATGCTTTGCCGAACGCCATCCTTCCGGTGATCGCGATGATCGGCATCGACATCGGCATCTTCATGGGCGGCATCGTGGTGGTGGAAAGCGTTTTCGGCTGGCCCGGCATCGGCCAGCTAGCCTGGCAGGCGATCCAGCGCGTCGACATCCCGATTATCATGGGCGTCACGCTGGTCTCGGCCACGGCCATCGTCATCGGCAACCTTCTGGCCGACCTTGTCACCCCGTTCATCGACCCACGGATTACGCTTCGCTGATCAAACTTCGCTAACCCAACAGGAGAGACACAATGAAGAAACTGCTCGCCTCTACCGCCGTCATGCTGGCCCTTGGACTTCCGGCCCTCGCGCAGGATTACACCCCCGACCCGGCCGCCAAACCGGGTGGCACGATCACTGTCACCTACAAGGACGACGTCGCCACGCTTGACCCGGCCATCGGCTACGACTGGCAGAACTGGTCGATGATCAAGTCGCTCTTCGACGGGCTGATGGACTATACTCCCGGCACGACCGAACTGCGCCCGGGTCTTGCGGAAAGCTACGAGATCTCGCCGGACGGCCTGGTCTACACCTTCAAGCTTCGCGCCGGGGTCAAGTTCCACAACGGTCGCGAGATGACGGCGGAAGACGTGAAATACTCGCTGGACCGGGTGACCAACCCCGAGACGCAAAGCCCTGGCGCGGGCTTCTTCGGGGCCATCGCCGGATTCGAGAATGCCGGGCCGGGCGGTCTGTCTGGCGTCGAGGTGGTCGATCCCTCGACCGTCAAGATCACCCTTTCCCGCCCCGATGCGACATTCCTGCATGTCATGGCGCTGAATTTTGCCAGCGTTGTGCCAAAGGAAGCGGTCGACGCCGCAGGCCCAGATTTCGGCAAGATGCCGGTCGGCACCGGGGCCTTCAAGCTGGCGGAATGGACCCTGGGCCAGCGGCTGGTCTTCGAGAAGAACGCCGACTACTGGCGTCCGGGCGTCCCGTTCCTTGACTCGGTCGTGTTCGAGGTCGGGCAGGAGCCCGTCGTCGCCCTCCTCCGCCTGCAGAACGGCGAGGTTGACGTCCCCGGCGACGGCATCCCACCCGCGAAGTTCACCGAAGTGATGGGCGACCCCGCCCAGGCCGAGCGCGTCGTGGTGGGCGGCCAGCTGCACACCGGCTACATCACGCTGAACGTGACGATGGCGCCCTTCGACAAGCTTGAGGTCCGCAAGGCCATCAACATGGCGATCAACAAGGACCGGATCACCCAGATCATCAACGGCCGCGCCGTGCCTGCGACGCAGCCCCTGCCACCTTCGATGCCGGGCTACACCGAAGGCTACGCCGGTTACGCCTACGACGTTGAGGGCGCAAAGGCGCTTCTGGCCGCAGCAGGCCTTGCCGACGGCTTCGAGACCGAGCTTTACGTGATGAACACCGACCCCAACCCGCGGATCGCGCAAGCCATCCAGCAGGATCTTGCGGCGATCGGGATCACCGCCAGCATCCAGAACCTCGCCAGCGCCAATGTGATCGAGGCAGGCGGGACAGGCACGGCCCCGATGATCTGGTCAGGCGGTATGGCCTGGATCGCCGACTTCCCCGATCCGTCCAACTTCTACGGCCCGATCCTGGGCTGCGCGGGCGCGGGCGAGGGTGGCTGGAACTGGTCCAAATTCTGCGACGAAGCGCTGGATGCCAAGGCCATCGAAGCCGACAGCATGTTCGATCCGGCCAAGTCGGCGGACCGGATGAAGCTTTGGTCCGACGTCTACACCGGGGTGATGGAACAGGCCCCCTGGGTGCCGGTCTTCAACGAAGAGCGCTACACGATGAAGTCGCCCCGCATGGGCGGTGAGGACGCGCTTTACGTCGATCCGGTCTCGATCCCGGTCAACTACGACTACGTCTGGGTCAAAGAATAATGTGCAAGGCCTGCGACTATACGATCCACGGCGCGCAGCATCACTTCGGCTGGGACAATTCCCTGCCCCCAGCGCTGCGCGTCGCCCCGGGCTCGACCATCGAGTTCCACTGTCACGATTCCTCGGCAGGCCAGCTTGGCCCGTCGTCGACCTTGCAAAGTGTGGTCGATCTCGACTTCGGCAAGATCAACCCGGTCTCCGGGCCGATCTACGTCGACGGGGCAAAACCGGGCGATGTCCTCAAGGTGACGCTGGAGGGTTTCACGCCGAAGGTCTTTGACGGCAAGGGTTTTGGCTGGACCGCCAATATCCCTGGGTTCGGGCTGCTCGCTGATCAGTTCAAGGACCCGGCGCTGTGTCTGTGGTCTTATGACCCGGCCAGCATGGCACCTGCGCTTTGGGGCACATCGGCGCGCGTGCCATTGAAGCCGTTCAGTGGCACTATCGGCAACGCGCCTGCGGAAGCGGGCCTGCATTCTGTGGTCCCGCCCCGGCGGGTCGGCGGGAACCTCGACATCCGCGACCTGACGGCGGGCGTCACGCTTTACCTGCCGGTCGAGGTGGAAGGTGCCTTGTTCAGCGTGGGTGACACCCATGCGGCCCAAGGCGATGGCGAGGTGTGCGGCACGGCGATCGAATCCCCGATGAACGTGGTCCTGACGCTGGATCTGGTGAAGAACCAACCGTTGAAGACTCCGCGCTTCACCACGCCGGGGCCGGTGACCCGGCATCTGGACGCCAAGGGCTACGAGGCGACAACGGGCATTGGGCCGGACCTGATGACAGCGGCCAAGGACGCGGTGTCGGGGATGATCGACCTTCTGCAGGCCCAGCAAGGCATCTCGGCAGTTGACGCCTACATGCTTTGCTCGGTCTGCGGCGACCTCCGTATCTCGGAAGTCGTGGACATGCCGAACTGGGTCGTCAGCTTCTACTTCCCGAGGGTCGTCTTCGAATGATCCTTGCGAAAGCGATGCCAAGCTCCGGGGCGGCCGTCGCCCCGGACCCTGTCCTGCGGGTTGAAGGCCTCTGCGTCTCGGTCCGCACCGAAGCGGGCCTGAAGCCCCTCGTGCAGGATCTGTCCTTCACCCTGAACCGGGGCGAGACGCTGGCGATTGCCGGGGAAAGCGGGTCGGGCAAATCCATCACTTCACTGGCGATCATGGGTCTTCTCCCGCCGCCCGCCGTCCGGGTCATCGGGGGCAGCGTCCACTTGGCCGGCCAGAACCTCACCGCGCTGCCCGAACCCGACCTGCGCGCCATCCGTGGCGACCGTATCGCGATGATCTTTCAAGAGCCGATGACCAGCCTCAACCCGGTGATGACCGTGGGCGCACAGCTGTCGGAAGCCGTCCGCGCGCATGAGCCGGTCAGCCGCGCCGAAGCCCGAAAGCGGGCGGTAGCCGCATTGCAGGCCGTGCGTCTTTCGGAACCCGAACGGCGGATGCGGCAATATCCGCACGAACTGTCCGGCGGCATGCGCCAGCGCGTCATGATCGCGATGGCGCTTGCCCTGCGGCCCGAGGTCTTGATCGCGGATGAGCCCACCACGGCGCTGGATGTCACCGTTCAGCGTGAGGTTCTGGACCTTCTGCGCGATCTGCAGCGCGACCTTGGCACGGCCATAATCCTGATCACCCATGACATGGGCGTGGTGGCCGAGATGGCCGACCGGGTCATCGTCATGCGGCAAGGGCGCGAGGTCGAAACCGCAGCGACGCCCGAGCTTTTCGCCAAGCCGCAGGCTGACTATACCCGCGCCCTCCTTGCCGCTGTGCCGCGCATGGGGCAGGGGGCGGCCCGTCCGCCCGTGACCAGCGACCCCGTAGCCAGGCTGAGAGATGTCGTCGTTCGCTACCCTTTGCGCGGCGGGCTTCTGGGCGGCGTTACGCAAAACGTCCACGCGGTCGAACATGTCAGCTTCGAGATCCGCAAGGGCGAGACCTTTGCGCTGGTCGGCGAATCCGGCTGCGGCAAGTCGACCATTGCCAAAGCCCTCGTCGGCCTCGCCCCGCATCAGGGACGGATCGAGATCGCAGGGCAAGCGCTGGAGCGCCTCGATGGCCAGGGGCTCAAAGCGATGCGCCGCAAGGTCCAGATGGTGTTTCAGGACCCGATGGCCGCGCTCAATCCCCGGATGCGCGTCGGGGATCTGATCGCCGAACCGTTGGTGATCCATGAAATCGGTACGCCTGCCGACCAACGGACCCGCGCCGCTGACCTGATGGCCCACGTGGGGCTTGAGGCATCGCATCTCGACCGCTACCCGCACGAGTTTTCCGGCGGCCAGCGCCAGCGGATCTGCATCGCCCGCGCACTGGCCCTGCAACCCGACCTGATCATTGCCGACGAAAGTGTCTCGGCGCTGGATGTGTCGGTTCAGGCGCGGGTCCTGGACCTGCTTCGCGCGCTACAGACCGAATTCGGCATGTCCTACCTCTTCATCAGCCACGACATGGCGGTGGTCGACAATATCTCGGACCGGGTCGCGGTGATGTATCTGGGCCAGATCGTCGAAATGGGCACACGGGCGCAGATCTTCGGCAATCCGACACACCCCTACACCCGCCGCCTGATCGAAGCCGTCCCCCTCCCTGACCCCACTCGGGTGCGTCCGGCGTCCATTCGCCTAGCCGGAGAGGTTCCAAGCCCGCTGCACCGGCCCGGAAATGCACCGCGTCGGGTGGTCCTGCGCGACATCGGAGATGGCCATCTGGTCGACACGGCCCCTGGCGAACCTGGCTGACGCGCCTGACGGTGCCCTATCGTCATACGACGATGGTGTCGATCTTGCGGGCCGCGACCGTCACGAGCGTCGTCTGCCCCGCCTTCAAAAGCGCCGAAACCGATCCCACATCGGATCTGGTCTATCGGGCGCACCACACTCCACCGGGTTCAAGGGAAAAGCTGGTGCTGCAAGAGAGGATTGAACTCTCGACCTCTCCCTTACCAAGAAGCGGGCCGCCAGTTTCGCCCGGTATCCGCAGGGCTCTGCGCGTTGCCTAAACCCGTTTACTTACAGTCACTTGGGCGCTATAGTCGGCTCCGGTGGTATAGGCCCGTAAAGCCGAATAGCCCACCATTCCGTTACCCCGCCGTTGCCCCGGAGTTTGCGATGAAGAAGAAGCTGACTGAGATGGCCGTGGACAAGATGAACCCCGTCGCGGGCCAGCGGCTAGAGGTTTTCGACACCCTGACCCCGGGCCTTGCGCTGCGCATCACCGAGGCCGGGAAGAAAAGCTGGTCGGTGATGTATCGTGTCGCTGGCCGGGGTGACGGCGGGAACCGGGGCGCGCTGCGCCGGATGACCCTCGGGGCCTATCCCCTGATCGACCTGAAGGCGGCGCGTGACAAGGCGCGGGCTGCCATCGACCTTGCCGACCGGGGCGACGATCCCGCCGACCAGAGGAAGGATGAACTGCGCCAGAAGGGCGAACGGGTGTTTGAGGTGATATGCGCCCGCTTCATCGAACTGCACGCCAAGGCGCATACCGTGAAGTGGAAGGACACCGAACGGCTGCTGAACACCTATGTCGTGCCCGAATGGAAGTCGAAGCCCATCGACACGCTGGACCGGGCGACGGCGCACGAGTTGCTTGACGAGATTGCGATGGAACACGGCACCGGCGCGGCGCGCGAAGTTCGGAAGCACATCACCAAGTTCTTCAACTGGGCCGTTGACCGTGGCCTGCTGACTGCCAGCCCCGTCGCCGGGATGCGCCGCCCCGAACTGGGCTATGTCGCCCGGGAACGTGTGCTGACGATGGACGAACTTAAGGCGATCTGGGCAGCCGCCGACAAGATGGGCTACCCCTTCGGCCCGATGGTGCGTCTGCTGATCCTGACGGCGCAGCGGCGGGCGGAAATTGCCGGCCTTCGCCGCGACTGGCTGTTACCCGACCAGACCGCCTATGAGGTGCCAGCCGCGTTCTATAAGACCGACCGCCCGCAGGTGGTGCCGCTGTCGGCCCCGGCGCTGGCCATCGTGGAAGGCCTGCCGAAGTGGAACAGCGGCGACTTCCTGCTCTCGACCACGGCAGGCAAGGTCCCGGTTTCCGGCTTCTCGAAGGCCAAGGCACGGCTGGACAAGTTCTCGAAGGTCGAAGGCTGGACCCTGCACGACCTGCGCCGATCCGCCGCCACCCATATGGCACGGCTGGGCATCGCGCAGGAACACATCGAACGGGTGCTGGGCCACGCGATAGAGGAGGTGGCTGGGACCTATAACCGCTACTCCTACCTGGACGAAAAGCGGGCTGCGCTTGAGACGTGGGGTGCGCTGTGGAAGTGACCGGGGCGCAACCCGCCACCGATGACGAGGTTGCCCGGGTGAGCAGGGCCTATGACCGGGTGAGCGCGCGCCTGTCGGATTCGCTCTTTGCGGCGATGGAGGGTGCCGACCTGATCCCAGACGCGAAACCCCTTCGGAAGTTCGCTAAGGTCTGGGATGCCATGCGGCCCGCCGACCGGAGGGCGGTGTGTCTAGAACTGGCGCGACTGGTCGGGTTTCAGGTCGAAGCCGATGAACTGGACGTTGGCATTGCCGCCCGGGCTGCGGCGGAGAATGTGGACCCTGACGGGCGCAAGGTGGCGCGCGAGCCGGGTTTCGACCATGCAGTGACGGTTGCGGCGCGCATCTGGGTCGAGCGTGGCAACCGATATGAGAAGGGCAACACCTACCGAGGCAGCCGGAACGCCAAGAAAGACCTGCAACCCTACCCAATGCAGGTGTTTGTAGCGGATTTGGTGTCGCGGGCGCTCCCGCCCATCGCACTCGCCCGGCGGAACGCGACCCCGAACGCCTCTGTCACGCACAAGGATGTTCTGCGGATGGTGGACACCAGTCTGCGCGAGCACGACCAGAAGCTGCGTGAATCTCGAAAGCCTGTTCCGAAGCCGTAGCGGCAGTTTCGCCAGTTTTCGGGCATACCCGACGCGACCGACGCTGCCCGCAGACCCGCGTAGCCTCCCCTCAGATGACACCATATCCGGGAGACGACGCGATGCAGGCCAAAGAAACGCTGTTGACCATTGAGGAGGTCGGGTCCCGCATCCGCCTCGCCAAGCCCACCATCTACAAGCTGATCCGGGAGGGCAAGTTCCCCCGACAACTCCACCTGAGCGCCAACAAGGTTGCGTGGCTGGAGCGCGAAGTTGACGAGTGGCTGGCATCGCGGGTGGCGGCGCGATGAAAGAAGCCCCAACCTGCGGTGAGCAGGCCGGGGCCGAGGGAGACGGTGACTTGCTGAACACCGCTACCTTACCCGATCCCGCCCCCGCCGCCGAACTGAATCCCTTGTTGGCCGCCGCGCGCGGATACCTTGGCCGTGGGCTTGTGCCGATCCGGCTGGGCAACCGGGCGAAGAAGCCGCTGGGCAAGTTCGAGGACAACACCGTGACGGCAGACAATGCCGCCGCACTCCTGACCTATGCCAACCTGAACCTCGGGCTCCGGCTCGGTGCCGATGGTGGCGGCCTCGTGGACTATGACCTTGACTGGCCGGAGGCGCGGCAGCTTGCCGACCTGTTGCTGTTCAACCTGCCGAAGTTCGGGCGCGCAACCGCCCGGGGCTCCCACCGCCTCGTGCGGTGCAAGGCGGTCAAGTCCAAGAAGTTCGACATCCCGGAAATGAAGGGGATGGCAGGCTTGCCCGAGGAACATGCAATCTGCGTCCTTGAGGTCCGGGCCGCGCCGAACAGCCAAACGATGGTCCCGCCTTCTGTGCACCCGAACGGTGAGGCAGTCGAGTGGGAGCGCGACATGCCCATCCCCGAGGACAGTGCCGAGGGCATCCACCAGAAGGCGGGCTTGCTAGCGTTCCTGTCGGTGTGCGCGCGCTTCTACCCGGGGCAGGGCAGCCGGGATGACTTCTGCATGGCAATGGCCGGGGCCTTGCTGGCGGCGGGCCTGCCTGTCGAAGATGCCAACCGCTGCACCATCCGCGTTGCCGAGGTCGCGCGCGATGAGGAGGCCCAGAAGCGCGGCAAGGCGGGCCAGACCGCAACGAAGGCTGATGAGGGTGAGCCCGTGACGGGCATCCCGCGCGTGGTCGAGATGTTGGGGTTGCCGGAAGCCGTTGCAGGCCGGTTTCGGAAGTGGCTTGGCGTCAGTGATGCGGCGCGGCGAGACGATGACCGCGCGCAGGTGGTGTATGACGGCAACCGCCTGCATGAGACGATGGCGGCTGCCGAGGATGCGTTGATCGCAGCGGCGGTGCCGATCTACCGGCAGGCTGGCAGAGTGGTCCGCGCGGCCCGGCTTGACGAGGCGGAGGACGAAGAAGGCGTCAGGCGTCCCGCCGGGGCGCTGCTGATCCGGGGCGTGAAGCAACACAGCCTTCGTGCGACGATGACCTCGGTGGTCAACTTCGTGTCGCCCGGGGAACCCAAGCCGATCATGCCGCACATCTCGCTTGCCCAGACCTACCTTGAACAGGTGGCCGAGGGCGGGGGGCGGCTGCCGGTCCTGCGTGGAATTGTCGAGTGCCCGACCCTCCGCCCTGACGGCACGATCTTGTCGGATGACGGGTATGACCGGGCGACCGGCCTGATCTTGGACAAGGGCGGTGTCGCCTTCGACCCGGTGCCCGACGAACCAACGCGTGAAGATGCGCTTGCGGGCCTTGAGAGGTTCAAGGCCATCATCAGACAGTTCCCCTTCGTGGGGAAGGGGTCGCGCTCGGTCGCGCTGTCGGGCTTCCTGACGGCGGTGTGCCGCCGCTCGCTGCCTGCCGCGCCGATGCACGGCTTCTCCGCCCCGGCGGCTGGCACCGGCAAGTCCCTTCTGTGCGACTGCATCGCAATGCTCGCGATGGGTCGCCCGGCGGCTGCGCTGAACCAGTCTGGGGAACCTGACGGGGAGGAGGAGCGCAAGGCCCTGATGTCGATCCTGATGCAGGGCGACCCTGTGGTGATGATCGACAACATCGCCCGGCCCGTGACGGGAAGCCGGTTCTGCACGATCTTGACGCAGGGCACTTGGCAGGACCGACAACTTGGCGTGAACGACAACATCACCGTCTCGACCCGGACCCTATGGCTGGCAAATGGCAACAACCTTGAGTTCCGCGAAGACATCAGCCGCCGTGCGATCCTCTGCACGATGGATGCGGGGGTGGAGAAACCCGAGGAGCGGGGCGGCTTTGAACTGGATTTGAAGGTGGAGGTGCCGAGGCGGCGCGGTGAACTGGTGGCGGCAGGCCTTACCATCCTTCGAGCCTTCATCGTGGCTGGCAGGCCGGGGCTTTCCGACCTGACCCCCTTTGCCAGCTTCGAGGCGTGGTCCGACCTCGTGCGTGGCGCGCTAGTGTGGCTTGGAGAGGATGACCCCTGCGCCACGCGTGTCGAGGTGTCGGCAGGTGACTCGGTGCGTGAGGAGCTGTCGGGGCTGATGGAGGGCTGGGCTGCGGTGGTCGGGGTGGGGGCGAACGTGACGGCGGGCGAGGTGCTGCGCCGGGCCCACGAGGAGGCCAACAAGGGGCCGGGGCACGATGCCCTTCTGCAAGCACTGGAAGCGGCCTGTCCGAGGGGCGCAAACCCGAAGGCCGTGACCCGATACCTGAAGCGGGTGAAGGGCCGGATCGTCGGAGGCCAGCGGATCGTCGTTGTCGCCGAAGGCCACGAGAGTCACCTCTACCGGCTGGAACCGGGAAACTCGGGATAATCGGGATACTCCCGGGACCCCGTAACGAGGGCACAAAACAGAGAGTTAAGCGTAAAGGGCGGTAACGAGAGACCAGTCTTAACGCTTAACGCTCCGAAAAGGGCAGCGGATAGGACCGGCTAGGAATGTCCCGAGTTTCCCGAGTTTCCCGATTTGCCGCCGCTGCTGCTGGAAGAGCCATCGCGGCTCGCGCTGTCCGCCCCAAGAAAAAGCCCCGTGGCAACAATGGCCTTCGCGGGTGTCCGCTGGGCCGGGGCGGTATCCTCGGGGCGCTGAACAATTTGAAAAAGAGGTGGTGAGATGGACGGCCAGTCCCAAGAAGTTGATGAAGTGCGGCAGCGTGGGCCGATGTTCGTGCACTGGCTGGTGGCCTTCGCGCCACTGACTGCCGAGGATCAGGTGCGGCGCAACACGCCCCTCTGGCACGCGATCTTCGACATGCGCGCCGCAGCGCTGAGGCTGGACGACAGGGGAGACGCCCCGCATGACATCTGGTGCATGAACGAGCCTGACCGTGCCTTCTCCGATCTTAGGAAGGGCCTTTGGCTGTATGGCGTGGCGCTGCCCGAACGGATGTTTGAAGCCGTCTGGGCGCTGTATCTGGAATACCTTGATGCCCACAATCCATTCTGCCACCCGACCCTCCCCCCGGCAGAATGGGCGGAAGGGCTCTTGCACCCGGGCGACTTCTACGGCCACCTGCATGACCTTCAGCGCGAGGCGCACGAATACAGCCTGCCCATCTACCCCGACAGCGAATGCTGGTCTGTGACCGAGGCCGCTGCATCGTTCAGCCTAAAGCGCTACGGGGGCGATGACGCAGATGCCCGTGACGACCTCCTCCCCAGCTTTGTCAACTGGCTGGATGACGATGCGCCCCTCATCCTGTCCCGGGGGGATGTTCGCCCGGGGTCACCCCTCTGGAATGCGATCTGCGACCTTCGGGCCGCAATGATCCGCGACCACGACCTCGGGGGCGACTGTCGCACCGACGATTGGACCCACGAGCCCGGCATCCGCCACCGCGCCCCTGAAACTCTCGCGTCCTTCGGCCTGTATCTGCCCCCCGCCCTGTTCCAGCAAGTTTGGGAACTCTACCGGGATTCACCGCCAGCGCGGCGCAGGGACAGCCGCTGGGCCCAAACCCACCTTCGGATTGCCTCCATCGACAGCCACATCCACGGCCCGCACGAGGTCAGCGCCCAGCGCTACGGCTCACCCTGAAAGGGCCACCGAAAACTGGCCCCGCGCACCCCACCGGCGCTGGCACTTATCCCCGCCCGAAAGTCACCCCCAAGCCGTTCCCCTCGGGGGTTTACTTGTGGTGGATGTTCACGCTATGTTCCGTCACTGGATGCAACCTGTGGTTGTGTCCGCCCACCTCAGAAATGGAGCACCCCATGAACGCCGCCCGCCGCCGACAGGTCAGGTCCATCCTCGCCCAACTGGAGCAGTTGAGGGTCGCCGAACAGGCAGCCTACGACGCCATGCCCCACCTGCAACTCGGCAAGACCGGGAAGGCATCGGCGGCGGCGTTGGCCGCGCTGGACGCCGCCATCGCAACCCTGTTGGGGGTCGCAGCATGAGCACCGAGTGGACCGGCTTCATCGCGACCTCCGAGCGCCTGCCGGAGCCCTTCGTGGGCGTGCTGGCGCAGGTGCCGTTCTGCGAGCCGACGATCATGATGGTGGACGACAGGGGCCGCTGGTGGATGCTGTTGGAGGGAGCCGCCATCCCCGAGGGTGCCGCGCCCGTCGCCTGGATGGCCGTGCTGGACCTGGGGACGCAGCCGTGACCCGCCGCGCAGCAATTTACGCCCGTGTCTCGACCGAGGGTCAGTTTCTCGACAACCAGTTGAGGGAGCTTCGCGCGGTGTCTGACCGGGCGGGCTGGACCATCGTCGCTGAACACGTTGACACGGCATCCGGTGCCACGGCGAAGCGCGCGGGGCTGGATCGGATGCTTGCAGACGCGGCCCGCCGGAAGTTCGATACCGTGCTTGTCTGGGATGTCAGTCGGCTTGCCCGTTCGCTTCGCGACCTCGTGGACATTTTCGAGACGCTGCGCGCCCTGAAAATCGACCTCGTGATCCACCAGTCCGGGATTGACACGCAGACGCCCGCTGGCATCGCCATGATGCAGATGAGCGGCGTTTTCGCGCAATTCGAGCGCGCGATGATCGTGGAGCGCACCAAGGCCGGGATGGCCCGGGCGCGGGCGCGCGGCGCGCAGATCGGGGCGCGCCCCACTGGCGACGGCACGGTGGCTGCGATCCGCAGCCTTCGGTCGCAGGGCCTTTCGATGGACCGCATCGCGCGTGACCTGAAGATCGGCAAGGGCGTGTCTCAGCGTGTCTGCCAAGCCTTCGACCGGGAAAGGGAGGCCGCATCGTGAAGCGCCCTGAACTGCCGTCCAAGCGGATCGTGAACCAGTTGGGAAAATCCGAAATCGTTGTGACACCGACCGGCCTTGCCCTTGTCGAGGAACTTGCCGCAAAGGGGTGCAGCGTCGTGACCATCGCCGCCGCCCTCGGGGTGAACAAGGAAACCTTCCTGCACATCCGCCGCCGTGACCCCGCCGTGGAGGAGGCTTTCGAGAATGGCCGCGCCAAGGAACACGACCGGCTGGTGGCGAACCTGAACACCGCCGCCGCATCGGGCAATGTGGTGGCTTCGATCTTCCTGCTTCGCGCCCGCCACGGCTACCAGTCTGCCGAGGGCATCGACGTGAACGTGAACGTCAACACCGGCGGGGTGCTGGTTGTCCCGGCGGAGATGACGGTGGAACAGTATCTGGAGATGAAGCGGGCCGAAGGCGACTTGATCGACGTGACCCCTTCGGCGCGGCCTGCAATGTATCCCGGCCATGCGCCGTCGCTGGTGCACCGGCCCGATCCCACGCCAGAACCGGCCCCCATGTATGTACCGGCTGCTGTTCGCAATCGAGAATTTGGCACGGCTTCGGAAGTCGCTCATATGTATCCGGCCTTTGGATCGACACGCGGGTCGTGGCCTTGATGGGGTTACGCACGCGCCTTTGGTC